>ENA-ORXM01000003-ORXM01000003.1-marine-metagenome-genome-assembly--contig:-NODE-3-length-552789-cov-13.092155_pt1 | contig 552789 bp, 542 predicted proteins | sample MGYA00237867_ERZ511480 | MGnify/ENA primary metagenome ERZ511480 (study PRJEB26309, sample SAMN06266103) | marine metagenome | isolation source: Algal blade | place: United Kingdom:Sidmouth, United...
GGACGAGGGTCTTCGTTTCGCTATTCGTGAAGGTGGCCGCACTGTTGGTGCTGGCCGCGTCACCAAGATCATCAAGTGAGCTGACTGACCATGGCACAGAGCATCCGCATCCGTCTCAAGGCATTCGACCACGAGATCATCGACCAGTCGACCAAGAAGATCGTCGAGACCGTCACCCGTACCGACGCCACCGTTCGTGGCCCGATCCCGCTGCCGACCGACAAGCACCGCTACACGGTCATCCGCGGCCCGCACGTCGACAAGGACTCACGTGAGCACTTCGAAATGCGTGTCCACAAGCGTCTGATCGACATCGTCGGCCCCAACGCCAAGACGATCGACAGCCTGCAGCGCATCGAGCTGCCGGCCGGCGTGGACATCGAGATCAAGATCCAGAACGGCTGATCTTCGCCGCCAGGGTTCCTCCCTGGCGCCGGTGGCAGCAGCACGAATCGATGACGAAGGCGGGCCCTCGGGTTCGCCTTCGTCGCGTTTGCGCAGCGACTGCGGACTCGGTGACCTGCGGATTGCAGGCGGAGTGCGTACGGTGATGGCGTGATCTCTCGACGATGTGCAGTTTTCGTGGCCGCCGCGGCCGTACTCGGGGCGTGCGGCGGCTCCGGTGGTGAGGAGGTCGTCGACTCGATCGAGCTCACTCCGACGACCACAATCGACTTTGCCGACGGAGCGTTGATCCGCAACGAGGGCGTGGTCTTGGACCCCGATGGTGTTCCGGTGACGACACTCGCGACCACCACGACCTCAATCGATCCAGCGGCGCCCACAAAGGTCGTCACCGACACGGCGACCACCACGACCATTGCCGACAACACCACTGCCACGACAACTGCTGCGGGCGACACCACGGCGACGACCGTTGCTGACAACACGACCGCAACAACCGTTGCCGACAACACCACTGCCACGACCGATCCTGCTGACGACGACACGACGACGAGTGGTTCGGCCAGCGCAAGCACACCGATCGACGGCTCAGCACTCGAGGCGCGGCAGGGACTGATCGTCATCGACGGCGTCTCGTTTCCGTTCGAGACATCGCTCTGTGAAGTGGAGAGCGATCTGGTCGTGATCATCGGCACCGGGATCTCCAGCGATGGCGACTCGTTCGAAACCGGCATCGTCGTCGACCAGATCGACGTCGACCGAGACGGGACCCTCGACCCGGTCATCGAGGTGTCAGTCGACCTCGATGGGGTTGTCGACACTGGGACTGACGTGGCTGAGTTCTCGGCGTCGAATGTGGACACCTCGGGAGGAGCAGGAAACACTGCGGTGAACTACCGGATCGATGGAACTCGAATCAGTGGCGACGGCAGGATGGTCGACTTCAACGGCGTCGCGTTCCCGACGAACGACCCGCGCCCGATGCGCTTCGAGGCGCTCTGCGGGTGACCTCGCTCCCGCCTCCGGTCCCGCGCTCGGCGCCACTTCCGCTGCCGCCTCCGTCGCTGACCTCGTACTCCGATGCGCCGCCACCGCCTCGTCGTGGCAGGCGTCGGCTCGGGTTTGTCGCCATCGTCGCCGCGGTTGCCTGTGTTGCCGGCCTCCTCGGCGCGCTGGTGGGAAGCCAGATCTCCGAGCGACTCGACCGGCCTCCGACGCGAAGCTCAGACCAACCGCTCCAGATCGGCGAGCCCCGCAATCTGTCCCAGGCCCGAGTCGACGTCGCAAGCGTCGTCGACTTCGTCGCCCCGACGGTCGTCACGATCACCGCAGACGTCAACGGCGGAACATCGCTGGGCACCGGCGTCATCATCTCGAGTGACGGTGAGATCCTCACCAACGCCCACGTCGTCGAGAACGCCTCTGAGGTACGCGTCCGACTTGCCGGCGAGAGTGAACCGCGCAGCGCCAACCTGCTCGCAGCTGACCGCGGCAACGATCTCGCGCTCCTTCGCATGAGTGGTGACGGATTCGAGTCGGCAACGTTCGCCGATCCGGGAAGCGTGCACATCGGTGACGAGGTGGTGGCGATCGGATTCGCACTCGGTCTCGATGGTGATCCGTCGGTCACGCTCGGCATCGTGTCTGCTCTGAATCGCAGTATCGGCCAAGCTGACGTCTTCCTCGACGGGCTCATCCAGACCGACGCAGCGATCTCGTCGGGCAACTCCGGCGGCCCGCTGGTCAATGCGGCGGGGGAAGTCGTGGGGATCAACACCGCCGTCGCGCGCAACACGGCGACCGCATCGGCGACCAACGTCAGTTTTGCGATCTCCGTGACCGAAGCACTGCCGATCATCGACGCCCTACGGGACCAGGCTGATGGTGCGTTGCGCAAAGAGGCGTACTTCGGTGTGGGGCTGGAAGATCGTCGTGATGGCGGCCAAGGTGTCATCGTCGCCGACGTCGAACCCGACACGCCGGCCGAAGCGGCCGGAGTCGAGCGGGGCGACTTGATCGTCGAGGTCGATGGGTCGACCACCGACGGGTCAGCGGGCCTGATCGCAGCGATTCGCGACCGCCAAGCGGGCGACACCGTCACCATCGTCATCCGGCGCGATGACCAACGGCTGGACCTCACCGTCGAACTGACCGCGCGCCCCGGCACCTGATTCTGCCCTTGGCGTAACGCGTTGGCCACACGAGTGGCGCTGGCGATGCTCGGACCATGAACCCAGCAGCCAGTTCCCTCGCCGACCGACTTCTGCACCGCCGCATCATCGTCCTCGGCGACGAGGTGAACGACGAATCGGCCAATCGACTCATCTCGGAGCTCTTCGTCTTGTCGGCCGAGGACCCCGCAGCCGACATCTTCTTGTACATCAACTCGCCAGGAGGCTCGGTGTCAGCGGGGCTTGCCGTCTACGACGTGATGCAACTCGTGCCCAACGACGTCGGCACCGTTGCGGTCGGTCTGGCGGCGAGCATGGGTCAGGTGCTGCTGTGCGCAGGAACGCCGGGCAAACGGTTTGCACTGCCGAATGCGAACGTGCTGCTCCACGAGGGCTCCGCTGGGCTCGGCGGTTCCGCCGCCGATGTGGAGATCCAGGCATCGCAGTTGCGTTCGACGCTCGACCGCCTCCGGGCGATCGTGGCGCTGCACACGGGCCGCTCGGCCGAGGAAGTCGTCGCCGACATCGGACGCGACCGGTGGTTCGACGCAGAAGCAGCCCGGGACTACGGGTTCGTCGATCATGTGGTTGCTTCGCTCGCGGACATCCAGGTCGCCCAACAGCGACGTCCGATCGGGCTCACGCCAGCCGCAACAGCAGGGGTCGCGGAGATGGCTCGATGAGCAGCTACACGATTCCCAGCGTCGTCGAGTCGACGAGTCGCGGTGAGCGAGTCGCAGACATCTACAGCAGCCTGCTGGCGGAACGGATCGTGTTCATCGGGACGCCGGTCGACGACGGTGTCGCGAACGTCGTCGTCGCGCAGATCCTCCACCTCGCGGCCGCCTCGCCGACCGCCGACATCCAGCTCTACATCAACTCACCGGGCGGGTCGTTCACGGCGATGATGGCGATCTACGACACGATGAACTTCGTCAGCCCGGACGTGGCGACGTTGTGTGTCGGCCAAGCCGCGTCGTCGTCGGCGATCCTGCTCGCCGCCGGAGCCGCCGGCAAGCGCCTGGTGTTGCCGCATGCACGAGTGCTCCTCCATCAACCGCACATCGATGTGAGCCGCGGCGCACTGAGTGACCTGGCGCTGGAGGCTGTCGAACTCACCCGCCTGCGAGGCCAATGTGAGGAACTGCTCGCACACCACTGCGGACGACCAGTGCACGAGATCCGCTCGGACACGGACCGGGCACTCGTCCTCGCCGGCCAAGCTGCTGTCGACTACGGCGTTGCCGACGTGATCCCGGTTGCGTCAAGCCGCCCGCAGCTGGATGCCACGGCCGCCTTGCGTCCCGGCGCGTAGCCGGTCGGCGCAGCGCTCGAGGATCGTCGCGAGCGGTGTCTCGAGTGCATCACAGACAGCCCCGAGCAACTCCGACGACACATCTTTGTGCGCACGCTCGATCTCGGAGAGATACGCCAGGGACACGGCGGCCTCGTCGGCGACGTCAGCGAGCGTGCGATCCTGACGCCGACGCTCCTCGCGCAGCACGTCGCCCAGTGCATCGCGCAACGCGGCCGGTGATGTCTCGGGCACGGCGGCGATCGGTTGTTTCGGAAACGGCAGGACCGACGCGCCCGTGTCTTCATCGCTCATGCGGCAAAGCTAGTCGCGTGTTGCCGGCCCAGGGCCCGGCGAGGGACCGGCGACCATCTAGCGTGGAGCCGTGCCCCCGCAGGATCCGTTGACGAATCACTCGACCACCGACACGTTTCTCGGCGGAGCGCGACCGTTCGGCCTCGGTTATTGGCCCCTCCCCGAGGACGATCCGGGTGTTGCAGTGCAGCGCGAAGCAATCCGCCTCGTCTCGCCCGACGGCGCGCTGGTTCGTGGCGTGCTGTGGACACCGCCGATCGGGACGCCGTGGAAGACCGCCGTGATCCTCAGCCACCCGCGCGGTGATTTCAGTGCGCACTATGCCTGCCCACTGCTCGCTGCGGCCGGGTACGCCGTGCTCGGGTTCGGAACTCGCTACATGAACAACGACATCGACTGCCTGCACGAGGCGTGCATCACCGACGTCAAGACGGCGCACGACGAGATGATCCGACGCGGTGCCGAAGCCGTCGTCCTGCTCGGCAACTCAGGTGGTGGTTCGCTGATGGCGATGGCCAACGCCGAACTGGGCATCGGCGACGGTTGGGTCGGCATGGCAGCGCACCCGGGCGAGGGGGTGTTCATGCTGCAGGTGATCGATCCGTCGGTGACCGACGAGGCGGACCCGTTCTCGACGGACCCGGAACTCGACATGTATCACCCGGACAACGGCTGGCGGCCGTGGCCCGAGCCGTGCAGCTACGACGCCGACTGGGTGACGCGGTATCGGGCGGCGCAGGTCGAACGCGTCGCACGGATCGACGCTGTTGCGAAGGAGTCGATCGCGGCATCGACAGCCGTCGTGCCCGACCTGCGGTCCGTCGACAAGGCTGCTGATCCGGCGCGCTGGCGCGAGTTGCGCCGGCGGGCGGTGTTCACCCAGTACCTCACGATCTATCGCACCCTGGCCGATCCGGCGTACCTCGACCTGTCGATCGATCCGGATGACCGTGCAATGGGGTCGCTGTTCGCATTCCCCGATCCCTTCGACGCCAACTACGGCCGTGGTGGTCTGGCTCGGACGATGACGGCACGCGGATGGCTGAGCACGTGGTCCGGGTTGTCGAGTGGAGCGAAGCTGGCCGACACGATGCCCGAGGTCACGGTGCCGACGCTGCTGATCCATCCGACCGCCGACACCGAGATCCGGGTGTGGCAGGCCCAGGAGATCGTCGACGCCGCGGGCGCCGAAGACGTCACCTACATCGAGATGCAGGGGGCACTCCACTACCTGGAAGGCGACCGCCCCGAAGCCATGCAGCACGTCGCTGACTGGCTCGCCGCACGCTTTCCCTGAGCGGCGCTCACTGCCGACCCGTCACTGCGGATCGGCGCACTCGCGCGCCACGGCCTCGACTCGGGCCACGTACTCGACCCAGTCGATCTCGTCGTCGCCGGGCATGCTCGCATCGCCGGCGAATCGCCCGGCTCGGCCGTCGATCGTTTCGCGCAGGACGTCGAGGTGACCGGCGTGCCGGGCCGTCTCGACGGTCATGTGCAACAACACTGCGCGCAGCGTCGGGTGTCGGCGTTCCGGCGGCCACCACGGCACAGTGCCGGCGTCGTCCAGGTCCGTCGCAGCGAAGGTCTCCTCGGCGTGCGTCCAGGATCGTCGGTAGAAGTCGAGGACCCACTCGCTGGTCTGGTCTGGCGTTGCGAACATGTCGTCGTTGATCGCCGCATCCTCACCGAGCCACGGCATCGGTTCGGGCCACGGTCGAGCGAACACGTCGCCGAAGTACCCGGCCTGGACACTGGCGAGGTGTTTGACGATCCCGAGCAGATTGGATCCGGTGACGGTCAGCGGTCGCCGGAGGTCGTACTCATCCAGGCCGTCGAGTTTGCCGAGCACGGCCTCGTTCAGTTTCGCGAGCCCGTCAATCAGCGCGTCCCGATCGGCAGCCATCACTCCAAGGTAGACGCCGCAGCCGACCCGGCCCGCTCGAGCACGCGGCTACCTTCTGACCGTGGACCTCTGGCCGATCACGATTGCCGCACGTCAGTCGTTGCTCTCGACGATGAAGGAACTCGACGACGACCAGTGGACGACCCGATCGCTGTGTGACGGCTGGACGATTCGCGACGTGCTGGCCCACCTGATCCTGGCGGCCCGGCCGCCGCTGCGTCGCTATGTCGGGGCGGTGATGCGGGCCAGAGGCAACTTCGACCGTGCCAACAACGCGCTCGCCGCAAACGATGCACACCAGCCCATCGACAAGCTGCTGGCCGACTTTGCCCGCGTCGCGAGTGGACGCGGCGCGCGGCTCGGCCATCTGACTGGCAGCGGGGTCGACGAATTGGTGCGCTGGCTCGGCCTCAGCGCGCTCGACGGTGACTCATGACGGTGCTGCTGATCCACGGCGGACTCGGCGAGGACATCGGGGCCGATCGCTTCTGGGTCCAACCCGGGGTCGTCGCCGGGCTCGATGCATTGGGCTTCGATGTCCTTGCACCCGATCGCACCACGACGCCCGTGTCATGGCCGGGCTCGGCAACCGACCTGGCACCACTGCTCGCTGGTCCGTCGACGGTCGTGGCGGGCAGCAACGGGGTCTCGGTCGCGCTGCGTTTCGCCGCGCCCGGAGTTCGCCGATCACCGAAGGGACTTCCTCGCCGCGATTCGCCCCCACCTCGGACCCTGATCTCCTTCGCTGACATCACCTGACACCCGTTGTTCGGCCGGCTGTGTTCGGATCGGGCGATTTGTGTCAGCAACAACGTTCCGAGTCGCTGTTTGTGCTGACACAAACGGTTGTCCTGGGTGTGGTTGGCGGGTGTGGGTGTGGTTGGCGGGTGCGGGTGTGGGTGGGTGTGGTGGGTGTGGGTGGGTGGCTTGGGTGAGTCAGGTGACGGTGCTGCGGGCGACGTGGATCCACCGGGTGAAGCCGCGACGTTTCATCACGGTGTGGACCTCGACGTCGGTGTACCCGGCCGAGGTCAGCCACGCCGTGATGTCGGTCGGCGCGACGAACACGCCTTGCCGAGCCATCGACGCGCACTGCTCGATGATCGCCCGGATCGCGGCTTCGTCGCTGTCGATCGCGTGGCCGTAGGGCACATCGGTGACCACCGCATCGACGCGCTGAGAATGCGTGCGCGAGTCAGCCTGCACGACGGTGCCGTCGTACCCGAAGTGCGTCAGGTTCTCCCGGGTCATCCCGACCAGGGGAACCTTCCAGTCGGTGCCGTACGCGTCCAAGCCCAACGCAGCCGCTTCGAGCACGATCGACCCGGCTCCGCAGCACGGATCGAGGATCGAGCGGGCATCAGGCACGAGGTTCACCAGCGCCCGAGCGAATCGGGAATCCAGCGACGACGAGGTGGTCCACGGCTTGCTGTCGTGTCGCCGGTAGCCGGCGTCGGCTTCTGCGACGACCGCACCGAAGACGAACCTGTCACCGGCAGTCGGGACGACGACGAATCGGTGGCGCGGCGCGGAAAGGTCGGGCCAGAACGGGATCGCATCGGCAAGCGCGGTCACCATGGCGATTCCGGTGAGCGACGCGTGTCCGGACGGATCGTGGACATCGATGCGGAAACCGTCGGCGTCCAGGTCGCTTCCGAGGACGCGCACCTCTTCGACCAACTCCTCGAACGACTCGGCGACCGTGATGACACGCACCCCCCGGTGCACGAACGCGGCTCGTTCGATGCGGTCGGTTCGATCACATGCTGCAATCCCGTCAACGTCAGGCACTGCGCCGGTCAGTGCACGGCATTCCGCCGCAACGAGTCCGCTGCGTTCCATGCGCGCGCAGATCGCGATCAGTCCCGAGTCCTGCACGAGGGCATTCTCGCAGCATGTCGCCGCCGCACATGGCCCGTACGCTCAGCGGCGTGACCCCCAGTCAGCAGACCGACGACGCGCAGTCATCTGCCGACGGCCGGAGCCGTGTGGCCACCAGGCCGCTCCCGAACTGGCTGGCCGTCGTCCTCGTCGCCGGCACGTCGGCGGCGGTCCTCGTGCTCGAGATCCTCGCCGGACGACTTCTCGCGCCCTACGTCGGAGTCAGCCTGGACACCTACACCGGCATCATCGGCACGATTCTCGCAGGCATCGCCGTCGGAGCGTGGGCCGGTGGCGTGCTCGCGGACCGTGTCGATCCGCGCCGACTGCTCCCCGTGCTCCTCATGCTCGGTGGGGCGCTGGCGATCACCACGATTCCGGTGGTGCGGGTGATCGGCAGCGGCAGCTCTGGTGGTGGCGGCCCGATGATCCTGATCCTCGCAGCGTTCGGTTTTCTCCCGTCGGCGACCGTGCTCAGCGCCGTACCGCCTGCCGTGATCAAGCTGCAGTTGCGCGATCTCGACGCCACTGGCTCGACCGTCGGGCAACTGTCCGCTTGGAGCACCGCTGGCGCGATTTTCGGGTCGTTCTTCACCGGCTTCGTGCTCGTCGCCACTGCCGCAGTGTCGACGCTGATCGTGACGACCGGCATCCTGCTGATCGTCAGCGGGGTGGCGATGGCATTCCTCGCCGGGTCGGCCACGGCGTCAACACAGCAGCACGTCACCGAACTGATGGGGATTACCGGGCTTGCGGCCATGTCGATCCTCGGCACCGTTGCCATCGACTCGCCGTGCGAGACACAGACGAGTTACTACTGCCTGTCGGTGGTCGCTGACGGTGACGACGGACGAGTGCTCGTGCTCGACGACCTCCGCCACAGCTACGTCGACCTCGACGACCCCACCTTCGTCGAATTCTGGTACGTACGTCGTCTCGTCGATGTCATCGAATCGGTGCCAGCGGTCGACGACATCGTCTACCTCGGCGGGGGAGCATTGACTCTGCCGCGCTATGTGCGTGCGATGGCACCGGGAACCACGCAGACCGTCTTCGAGATCGATGGTGATCTCATCGATGTCGTCGAGAACCAGATGGGCCTCGACCGAGACCTGCCAGAGCCCATCGGGATCGTGATCGGTGACGCCCGACTGGCACTCGTCGATGTCGCCGACGACAGCGTCGACGTGGTGATCGGTGATGCGTTCGGCAGTCGCTCGGTGCCCTTCCATCTGGCGACGGAGGAGTTCGTCCGCGACGTCGCACGCGTCCTGCGACCCGAAGGTCTGTACGCGATCAACGTCATCGATGGCGGCGAGCAGAGGTTCCTGACCGCCGAAGCAGCGACACTGGCGCGCGTGTTCGACCACGTGGTGGTCATTCGCGGTGAGGCTGTGACGCAGGGTTTGCGCGGCAACTCGGTGATCGTCGCCAGCAACGCAGCACTCGAACCCGCTGATTTCGCCGGGATGCTCGCTGCCGCGGGAGATCCCGGCGACGTGGTCGATGACTTCGACGCGTACATCGTCGGTGCGCCGATTCTGACCGACGACTTCGCGCCGGTCGACCAGCTCATCGCTTCGAGTTCGTGAGGATCGCAGCCGTGTGGCGCGAGTCACGCAGACCGTCCGGAAACGGCACGAGCACGCGAGTTGGGTTCGCGGTCGGTGGCCCATAGTCTTGCATGGCCGTGAACGAGAGCAATCTCGGTCACCTGAAGAACTGAAGACGAATCGATGTCTGAGTAGGCCATCCCCGCAGATGGGAGCCGGAACCGCTCAGCAACCCAAAGAATCGTGCTCCGTGCACCATGTCGCTCCTGCGCCCGCAGGAGTGCGGTGGTGTCCGGAGCATTTGCGTGGAGAGCCCCCGGCAACGGTCGAGGGGCTTGGACAACGGAAAGGCTGCCGGAAATGGCACAACAAGCGATCGTCGGCGAAAAGGTCGGCATGACGCAGACGTGGGTGGACGACAAGGTCGTCCCCGTCACGATGCTTCGTGTCGATCCGATGCGCATCGTTCAGATCAAGACCAACGAACGTGACGGGTACACCGCACTGCAGGTGACCTACGGATCGAAGAAGGCCAGCAAGCTGAACAAGCCTGCCGCGGGCCACTTCGAAAAGGCCGGCGTCGAGCCGGGCAAGCGCCTCGTCGAACTCCGTCTCGACTCCGTCGACGGTTTCGAGGTCGGCCAGGAAGTCACCGTCGAGCAGATCGCCACCGGCATGAAGGTCGACGTCACGGGCACCAGCCGAGGCAAGGGCTTCGCCGGTGTCATGAAGCGCCACAACTTCAGGGGTGCACCCGCATCGCACGGTGCACACAAGAACCACCGCAAGCCCGGTGCCATCGGCCAGTGCGCCTTCCCGGCCCGTGTGTTCAAGGGCATGCGCATGGCCGGCCACATGGGTCATGAGCAGGTCACCACGCAAAATCTCGAAGTCGTGCAGAGCGACGCCGAGCGGAACCTCCTGCTGATCAAGGGTTCCGTTCCCGGCCCCGCCGGCGGCGTGGTCATCGTCCGCAATGCGGTCAAGTTCGCTGGAAAGGGCTCCTGATCATGGCATCTCTCACACTCAAGAACGCTTCCGGCAAGGACGCCGGCTCGGTCGACCTCGACGATGCGATCTTCGGCATCGAGCCGAACGTGCCGCTCATGCATCAGGTCGTGACCGCACAGCTCGCCGCACGTCGTGCCGGCACGCAGAGCGCCAAGACCCGGGCCGAGGTCCGCGGTGGCGGTCGCAAGCCGTATGCCCAGAAGGGCACCGGCAACGCTCGTCAGGGCTCGATCCGTGCACCGCACTTCGCCGGTGGCGGCGTGGCACTGGCTCCCAAGCCGCGCAGCTACAGCCAGAAGACACCGAAGAAGATGATCAAGGCGGCTCTGCGCTCGGCACTGTCCGACCGGGCCACAGAAGGCAAGGTCATCGTCGTCGACAGTTACGGCATCGACGCCCCGAAGACCAAGGACGCCAAGGCGCTCCTGGCGGCGCTCGACATCTCCGGCACCGTGCTCGTGGTCGTCGGTCGCGATGACGCGAACGCTGCGCTGAGCTTCCGCAACCTGCCCAACGTGCAGGTCATCAGCCCCGGTGAACTCAACACCTACGACGTGCTCTGCAACGACTGGCTCGTCTTCAGCAAGGACGTCGTTCCCGCCGCTGAAGCTCCCGCCGCTGCCCCGAAGGCCGCCAAGCCGAAGGCAGCCACGCGTGACGCTGCGGACACCGCCGACGCCGGGCAGGCAGCACCGAAGGTCAACGCTGCGACGCAACCCGCTGCAGACACCAGTGCCGCCGACGTCGACGAGGCAGCCGACGCAGCCAAGGAGGCCGAAGCAGCCGCCGAGTACGCAGCCGGCGACGCCGACAACGATGGCGAGGCCAATGCCGTCGATCAGTCGCCGCACGGTGATGGCTCGCACGCCCCGCTGCCCGACGATGCAATGCCCGAGGGCTACCCGATCAAGGGCAACGCCGACTCGATGCTCTACCACCTGCCCGACACGTCCTTCTACAACCGGACCGTCGCCGAAGTGTGGTTCAACACCGAAGAAGCCGCGAAGGCCGCCGGATTCACCCGGCCGGCCTCGCAGCTGAAGAAGGAAGCCGAAGCTGCCGCTGCGGCTGAGACCGAAGAGAGTGAGGAAGCCTGATGAAGGATCCCCGCGACATCATCATCGCTCCCATCGTGAGTGAGAAGAGCTACTCGCTCATCGAAAGCGGCGTGTACACCTTCGAAGTGCACAAGTCAGCCTCCAAGCCCGAGATCCGCGACGCGGTCGAGAGCATCTGGGGCGTCGAAGTGCTGAAGGTCAACACGCTGAACCGCAAGGGCAAGCGCAAGCGCACCCGTGGCACCAACCGCGTCGGGCAGAAGCCCGGCCAGAAGCGGGCCATCGTCACCCTGGCAGCGGGCGAGATCCCGCTGTTCGAGAACTGAGCAGATCATGGCAATTCGTTCACGCAAGCCCACATCACCGGGTCGTCGTTTCCAGACGAGCTCCGACTTCGGCGACGTCACCAAGACGACGCCGGAGAAGTCGCTGCTCGCTCCGAAGAAGCGCACCGGTGGCCGCAACAGCTACGGCCGCAAGACCAGCCGTCATCGCGGTGGCGGCCACAAGCAGCAGTACCGCATCATCGACTTCAAGCGCATCAAGGACGGCGTGACCGCCAAGGTCGCCGCCATCGAGTACGACCCCAATCGCACCTGCCGTATTGCACTCCTGCACTACACAGACGGCGAAAAGGCCTACATCCTCGCTCCGCGCGGACTCAGCGTCGGTGACCACGTGGTCTCCGGTCAGGGCTCGGACATCAAGCCCGGCAACGCACTGCCGTTGCGATACATCCCGGTCGGCACCACCGTCCACAACGTCGAGCTGCGCCCCGGCCAGGGCGGCAAGATCGGCCGTTCGGCCGGTATCGCCGTGCAACTCGTCGCCAAGGACGGCGATCACGCCACGCTGCGGATGCCCTCGACCGAGATGCGCCGAGTGCTCATCGACTGCCGCGCCACGATCGGCGAAGTCGGCAACTCCGAGCACGAGCTCATCAAGATCGGCAAAGCCGGCCGTAACCGCTGGAAGGGCGTCAAACCGCAGACTCGCGGTGTGGCGATGAACCCGGTCGATCACCCCCTCGGTGGTGGCGAAGGACGCACCTCCGGTGGTCGTCCCGCCGTGTCGCCCTGGGGCAAGCCCGAGAGCCGCACCCGCAACAAGAAGAAGCAGAGCCAGGACCTCATCATCCGCCGTCGTCGTTCAGGACGTGGCCGTCGCTAGCGCGGCTGCCTGCAGAGAGCAAGAGAGAAACACACACTCATGACACGCAGTCTCAAAAAGGGTCCCTTCGTCGACCAGCATCTGCTGAAGAAGATCGATGCCCAGAACGAAGCCGGCGAACGCAAGGTCATCAAGACCTGGTCACGTCGCTCGACCATCATCCCCGACATGGTCGGCCACACGCTCGCTGTCCACGACGGTCGCAAGCACGTCCCGGTGTACGTCACCGAGTCGATGGTCGGTCACAAGCTCGGTGAGTTCAGCCCGACCCGCACCTTCAAGTTCCACGCAGGTCAAGAGCGAGGAGCTCGCCGATGACCGGCCCCAAGCTCAACGAGAAGTCCTACGTCGCTGGTGAACGCTCCGGAACGAAGGCAACCGCGAAGTACGTCCGTACCTCGGCGTCCAAGATCCGTGCAGTACTCGACCTGATCCGCGGCCTCGACGTCAAGTCGGCCGACCAGGTGCTGCAGCTCACCGAGCGTCACACGGCGATCCCGGTGCGCAAGCTGCTCGCCTCGGCGGTTGCGAACGCTGTCAACAACGACAGCCAGGACGCCGACGAGCTCTACGTCATTGCCTGCTTCGCTGACGAGGGCCCGACGCTCAAGCGTTTCAAGCCCCGCGCTCGTGGCCGCGCCTCGCGGATCAACAAGCGCACCTGTCACGTCACGATCATCGTCGCACGCATGAGCGACGATCGCATCTCGATCATCCAGGCCCGCGAGGAACGCCAAGGCGCTGGGAGCGGTCGCCCCGCAGCCACGAGCCGTCGTGACCGCGTCGCCCGCTCCAAGCAGCAGGACACCGACACCGACACCGACACCGACACGGACACCGACACCGGTATCGACACCGACACCGGAGTCGACGACAGTGCCGACGCCGCCGAGGAGTACGCCGCCGGCGATGCCGACAACGACGGCGAGGCGAACGCCACCGATGCATCGCCGCACGGCGAGGGCTCCCACGCCCCGCTCGACGACGACGAGATGCCCGAGGGTTTCCCGATCAAGGGCAACGCCCAGTCGATGCTGTTCCACACCCCGGACAGCCGCTACTACAAGGCCACCAAGGCCGAAGTGTGGTTCGACACCGAAGAATCAGCCGAGGCAGCAGGCTTTTCCAAGCCCGGTGCCGCAGCCGCAGACACCGCTGATGAGGCGGAGGAGAACTGATGGGTCAGAAGATCAATCCGTACGGATTCCGTCTCGGAGTCACCACCGACTGGAAGTCGCGTTGGTTCAGTGAGCGTGAGTACAAGCAGTACCTCACCGAAGACTGGACCATCCGTCAAGAGATCATGACGTTGCTCGAGTCGGCTGCGATCAGCCGTATCGAGATCGAGCGCACCCGTGACAAGCTGCGTGTCGACGTGCACACCGCTCGTCCGGGCATCGTCATTGGTCGCCGCGGCGCCCAGGCTGACGAGCTCCGCCAGATGATCACCACGATCACCGGCAACGCGAAGATCCAGCTCAACATCGTCGAGATCAAGAACCCCGAACTCGACGCTGCACTCATCGCACAGGGCGTTGCCGACCAGTTGGTCAACCGCATCGCATTCCGTCGGGCCATGAAGCGTGCCGTGCAGAACGCACAGCGTGCCGGCGCCCTCGGCATCCGCGTGCAGTGCTCGGGCCGCCTCGGCGGTGCGGAGATGAGCCGGACCGAGTGGTACCGCGAAGGCCGTGTGCCGTTGCACACCCTGCGGGCCGACATCGACTACGGCATGCGTGAAGCCAAGACCACGTCCGGCCGTGTCGGCGTCAAGGTCTGGATCTACAAGGGCGACATCACGCCGTACAAGCAGACCAACGACGACAAGATCCAGCGTGAAGCTGCGATGGCCGTCGGCGAGACCTCGGGTCCGGCACCGCTGCCCCGCAAGGTCGTCAGCTCAGGCGGTCCGAAGGCAGGAACGGGAGCCCCGGCCGCTGACGCTGCTCCGGCACCCGAGACCCAGCCGTTGGTCAAAGAAGCTGATCCCGAGCTGGAGAAGCTGCTCGACGAAGAAGAAGCCATCGCTCAGCGCACTGCTGCCGGCGAATCCAACGAAGCACCGCGACTCCGCGGTGACGACTGACCGAGAAAGGCAGGAACTGAATCATGTTGATGCCCCGCAAGGTCGCACACCGCAAGCACCACCGAGGCCGCACGAAGGGTCTCACCAAGGGTGGATCCGGACTGAGCTTCGGCGAGTACGGCATTCAGGCCCTCGAGCCGGGATGGATCACCGCCCGTCAGATCGAGGCCTCCCGTATCGCCATGACCCGTGCCATCAAGCGCGGTGGCAAGGTCTGGATCAACATCTTCCCGGACAAGCCCGTGACGAAAAAGCCTGCCGAGACCCGCATGGGTTCCGGCAAGGGCAACCCGGAGTTCTGGGTGGCTGTCGTGAAGCCTGGCCGAACGATGTTCGAGCTGTCCTACCCGGACGAAGAGGTCGCCAAGCTCGCCCTCAACAAGGCAATCCAGAAACTGCCGATCGCGTGCAGGATCATCACTCGCGAGGAGCCGATCTGATGGCTGGCAAGAAGAACGAACTGGTCGAACTCTCGATGGGTGAACTCATCGAAGAGCTCAAGGCCACCAAGCAGGAAGCGCTCAACCTGCGCTTCCGCAACGCGACCGGTCAGCTCGAGAACACTGCCGAAATCGGCAAGGTTCGCAAGCAGGTCGCTCGCATCAACACGCTGATCCGCTCGAAGGAAATCGAAGCGGCCGAGGCAGGGAACTGAGCATGAGCGAAGAAACAGATACCGAAGCGACAGCCGGCGACGAGTCGACACTCGAAGCCGCTGCGACCGCCGTGAAGTCCGCAGCGAGCTCGACGGTCGAGGCCGCCGGCAATGTCGTCGAGAAGGTCGTCGACACCGTGAAAGACGCGGTGTCGTCCGACGATGACGACGACGCTGCCGACACCGACCGCAGCGCCCGCAAGGTGCGCGAAGGCACCGTCGTGTCGAACAAGATGGACAAGACCGCCGTGGTCGCAGTCGTGAGCCGTGTCCCGCACGCCAAGTACCAGAAGATGATCCTGCAGACCACGAAGCTGTACGCCCACGACGAGACCAACGACGTCAACATCGGCGACCGGGTCCGCGTCATGGAGACCCGTGCACTCAGCAAGAAGAAGCGCTGGCGTGTCACCGATGTACTGGAGCGTGCAAAATGATCCAACAGGAATCACGACTTCGCGTCGCCGACAACAGCGGCGCCAAAGAAGTGCTCTGCATCAAGGTCCTCGGTGGCACCCGCCGTCGCTATGCCTCGATCGGCGACGTGTTCGTCGCGACGGTCAAGGACGCGATGCCCGGTGCTGCGGTCAAGAAGGGCGAAGTCGTCAAGTGCGTCGTCGTCCGGACCAAGAAAGAAAAGCGCCGTCCCGACGGCAGCTACATCCGTTTTGACGAGAACGCCGCTGTTCTCATCAACGATCAGATGATGCCGCGCGGCACTCGCATCTTCGGCCCCGTCGGCCGTGAACTGCGCGACCGCAAGTTCATGCGCATCGTCTCACTCGCACCGGAGGTCCTGTGATGGCGCAGCACACGATCGACACGAAGCTGGCCGCGCTGAAAGAGGTGCTGTGACCATGAAGCTCCGCAAGGGTGACACCGTCGAGGTGATCACCGGCAAAGACAAAGGCAAGCAGGGCGAGATCGACCAGGTCTTCCCGAAAACCAACAAGATCATCGTGCACGGCGTCAACACGGCGTCCAAGCACTCCAAGCCGAGCCGTGCCAACGAGCAGGGTGGCATCATCGACAAGGACCTGCCCTTCGACGCATCGAACGTGATGCTCGTGCACGGTGGCAAGAAGGTCCGCCTCGGTTACAAGACGAACGACGATGGCACCAAGGTGCGCATCGCTCGTCCGAGTGGAGACGAAGTCTGATGGCTGACACCCAAACAGCTGAGATGCCCCGCCTCAAGGTGAAGTACAACGACGACATCGCGGCGGCGCTGAAGGATGCGCTCGGCATCGACAACGTCATGGATGTGCCGAAGCTCGAAAAGATCGTCATCAACATGGGCGTCGGTCGTGCGGCCGGGCAGCCGTCGCTGATCGAGGCAGCAGTCGCCGACCTCACCGTGATCGCCGGCCAGAAGCCGATCATCACCAAGGCCAGCAAGTCGATCGCCAACTTCAAGCTCCGCGAGGGCCAGGCCATCGGCACCAAGGTCACCCTGCGCGGCGACCGCATGTGGGAGTTCCTGGACCGGCTGATCGCGGTGGCGATCCCCCGTATCCGTGACTTCCGTGGCCTCCCCGCACACAGCTGGGACGGCAACGGCAACTACACCTTCGGCCTCAACGAGCAGAACATGTTCGCCGAGATCGATCCTGACAAGGCCGACCATCCCCGCGGGATGGACATCACCATCGTCACCACGGCCAAGAGCAACGACGCAGGCAAGGCGCTGCTCGATGCCTTCGGCTTCCCCTTCAAAAAGGGTGCCGACGCAGACAACGAGCCGCGCAAGAAGCGTCGCAAGGGCCCCGCTTACGGCGGCAAGAAGAGCAAGTGAGCTGAACCATGGCCAAAAAAGCACTGATCAACAAAGCGAACGCGAAGCCGAAGTTCAAGGTTCGCGCCTACACCCGCTGCAAGCGCTGCGGGCGTGCGCGTTCCGTCTATCGCAAGTTCGGCCTGTGCCGGGTGTGTCTGCGTGAGCTCGCACACGCCGGCGAGATCCCCGGTCTGACGAAGAGCTCGTGGTAATGGCCGAGCTGATGAGGAGTAACTGAAATGCTGACTGATCCCATCGCCGACATGCTGACGCGTGTCCGTAACGCGAACACCGCCAAGCACGACGAGGTCCCCATGCCGTCGTCGAAGCAGAAGGTGGCGCTCGCCGAGGTCCTCAAGAACGAGGGCTACATCACCGATTACGCCACCGCAGAATCACCGCGTGGCGTCGGTGAGGTACTCACCATTCAGATGAAGTACAGCGAAGAGCGTGATCGCACGATCATGGGTCTTCGTCGTATCTCGACTCCCGGACTCCGCGTCTACCGCGGCTCCACCGATGTGCCTCGTGTGCTCGGTGGCCTGGGTGTCGCTGTCCTGTCCACCAGCCAGGGGCTCATGACCGACCGAGAAGCGCGCAAGCGCAAGGTCGGCGGCGAAGTCCTCTGCTACGTCTGGTAATTGGGAAAGTAGAGCAACGACATGTCCCGAATCGGCAAAGCACCCATCTCCGTGCCCGCAGGTGTCGACGTCACCGTCACGCCCGGTCACATCACGGTCAAGGGCCCCAAAGGTGAACTCGCGAGAGTGATCCCCGGGGGCATCACGATCTCCCAGGAAGGCGACACCCTCGTCTGTGAACGCCCGAACGACGAGAACAAGTCCAAGGCCATGCACGGCCTCGCCCGCAGCCTCGTCAGCAACATGGTCATCGGCGTGACGGAGGGGTTCTCCAAGGAACTCCAGATCGTCGGCGTCGGTTACCGCGCCGAAGCGCAGGGCAAGGACATCCGTCTCAGCCTCGGCTTCAGCCACACCGTCGACGTGAAGGCCCCCGAGGGCATCACGTTCGACATTCCGGCCCAGACGCAGGTCATCGTGAAGGGCATCGACAAAGAGGTCGTCGGCCAGGTGGCCGCCAACATCCGCAGCATCCGCAAGCCAGAGCCGTACAAGGGCAAGGGCGTCCGCTACCTCGGTGAGCGCGTCGTGCGCAAGGCCGGCAAAGCCGGCAAGAAGTAGCTGGAAAGAAGCAACTCATGACGAAGATCGCACAGCAACGCCGCCAGGGCCGCATTCGCCGGCACCGTCGGGTCCGCAAGAAGGTCCATGGCACGGCCGCCCGGCCGCGCCTGGCCGTGTTCCGTTCGAACAAGCACCTCTCGGTGCAGGTCATCGACGACGATGCCGGCACCACGCTGGCTGCGGCGTCCACGACCGAGGCCACGATGCGTTCCGCGTCGGGTTCGAGCGTCGAGGCAGCCACCAAGATCGGCGAGCTCGTCGGTGAGCGCGCCAAGGCCGCTGGTATCAACACGGTCGTCTTCGACCGAGGTGGGTTCGCCTTCCACGGCCGCATCGCTGCCGTCGCATCCGCCGCACGTGAAGCAGGACTGGAGTTCTGATGGCTTTTGGAAACAACAACCGTGATGGTCGTGGCGACAACCGCCGCGAGGACCCCGATGGCCTGCGCGAGTCGCGCGTCATCACCATCAACCGTGTTGCGAAGGTCGTCAAGGGCGGCCGTCGTTTCTCCTTCACCGCACTCGTGGTGATCGGTGACGGCAACGGCAAGGTCGGCCTCGGCTACGGCAAGGCCAAAGAAGTGCCCCTGGCTATCCAGAAGGGCACCGAAGAAGCTCGACGGAACCTGTTCGAGGTTCCGATGGCCGGCTCGACCATCATCCACCCCGTCCTCGGCATCACCGGTGGCGGACGCGTGATGATGAAGCCGGCAGCAGCCGGTACCGGCGTCATCGCCGGTGGCGCAGCCCGTGTGATCCTCGAAGAAGCGGGTGTGCACGACGTGCTGTCCAAGTCGCTCGGCTCGGCCAACCACATCAACGTCGCTCGCGCGACCATCGCAGGCCTCAAGTCGCTGCAGCGTCCCGACGAGATCGCTGCCAAGCGCGGCCTCACGCCGGAAGAGTGCATCCCCAAGGGTCTGCTCAACGCGTACAACGAGCGCAACAACAAGCCTGCAGCTGCCTCCACCGAGACGGCGGCTGCCCCGGCCGAAGCAGGAGCCACATCGTGAGCGAGATTCACGTCACCCAGGTCCGGTCGGGCATCGGCACCAAGCCGAAGCACCGCGGAACACTGCGCGCCCTCGGCCTCGGCAAGATCGGCAACACGAACACGTTGCCCGACCGCCCCGAGATCCGCGGGATGATCGCCCGTGTCCCGCACCTCATCGAAGTGTCCGAAGACGCTCCGGTCGAGCCACAGGGCAGCACCAAAGCCAACCAGTCCGGTGAGGCCGTCTCCGATGCGGTCCAGGACATCGTCGAAGAGGTCGCCGAAGACGCCGCCTCCGACATTGAGACGGAAGAGAGCTGATCATGAAGGTTCATGACCTCGCACCCGCACCCGGGTCGAACAAGCGAGCAAAGCGCAAGGCGCGCGGTATCGGTGGCAAGGGCGGCAAAACTGCCGGCCGTGGCTCCAAGGGCCAGCGGGCCCGCAACACCGTCGCCCGCGGTTTCGAGGGTGGCCAGACTCCCCTCAAGCAGCGTGTCCCGAAGCTGAGCGGGTTCAACAACCCGTTCCGCGTCGAGTACCAGGCGATCAACCTGCATGCCCTCGACGATCTCGCCGCCGCGATCGGTTCGGACATCGATCTCGATGCGCTCGTCAAGAGTGGTCTGCTGACCAAGGGCGACTTCGCCAAGATCCTCGCTCGCGGCGAGATCACGACCAAGATCGACGTGCATGCGCACGGCGCCTCGGCGGCCGCAGTCGCAGCGATCGAGGCTGCCGGTGGCAGCGTCACGCTCATCACGCTTCCGTTCATGGAAGAAGGCAAGGCCGGTCGTCCTGCAGTGCAGGGCAACCAGTTCGCCAACCGCTGATCACTCTGTTCGGTCGAACCCCGGTCGTGCCAGGGTGAGCGAGTGCTCACACTGGTACGGTCGGCGGTCGCTGAACGTTCTCGACCGCACGACCAAGACTTTGGTCACCGTCACACCAGTTGACGGCACCATTCGACGCAGGAGCTGCATCCCTTGATTTCGAACCTCGCGAACATCTTCAAGATCTCGGATCTTCGCAACAAGCTCCTCTTCGTCATCGCGATCGTGATCGTGTATCGCCTCGGCGTCGCGATTCGGGTCCCCGGCGTCGACGGCATCGCCATCGAGCAGCTGCGAGCGCAGACGGCCGAGCAGGGTGCTCTCGGCTTCCTCAACCTGTTCTCGGGCGGCGCTTTCGAGTCGTTCTCGATCTTCGCGCTCGGCATCATGCCGTACATCACGGCCTCGATCATCATGCAAGTGCTCGGTGTGGTCATCCCCAAACTGGAAGAACTCCAGCAAGAGGGTGCGGTCGGACAGCGCAAGATCACCCAGTACACGCGCTACGTCACCATCGCCCTCGCCACGTTGCAGGCAACCGGCCTCGTGTTCATCTTCGGTACCGGTCGCGGGCAAGCGTTCTTCACCTCCGGCGTACCGAACAACGTGCCGCTACTGCCTGATGGCGTGTGGCCACGCGGCTACCTCATCATCCCGACGCTCGTTGCGGGCACCGCAGTACTGATGTGGATGGGTGAACTCATCTCGCAGCGCGGGATCGGCAACGGCATGTCGATGGTCATCTTCGCGTCCGTCGTGGCCTCGCTGCCGGGCGGCTTCTACGGCATCTTGACCCTGCGCGGATGGTTCTGGTTCGGCCTGATGGTGATCCTCACCTTGGGTATCATCGTCGCCGTCGTCTTCGTCGAACTCGGCCAACGCCGTATCCCGGTGCAGTTCGCCAAACGCGTGGTCGGTCGCCGGATGATGGGCGGGCAGAACACCTACATTCCGCTGAAGGTCAACCAGTCCGGCGTCATCCCGATCATCTTCGCCTCGTCGATCCTGCTCCTGCCCGTGATCATGTCGAACGTGCTCGGCGGCAGTGGCGGCGACGGCTGGCGCGGCACGGTGCAGCGATTCGTCACCGACTACATCGTCAACCCGCAGAACGTCGTGTACATCACGATCCTCGCGTTGATGATCATCGCCTTCGCCTACTTCTACAACTCCATCGCCTTCGATCCGATCCGTCAGGCCGACCAACTGCGCAAGCAAGGTGGCTTCATCCCCGGCATCCGTCCCGGACCTCAGACCGAGCGCTACCTCGGCAAGGCCGTGAACCGCATCACGCTGCCCGGCGCAGTCTTCGTCGCGATCATCGCGGTGCTGCCGTACCTGTTGCTGATCGCAGCCGATGTCAACACCTTCGGCTTTGCGGGCACCAGCGTCCTCATCTCCGTCGGCGTGGCACTCGAGCTCATGCGTCAGATCGACAGCCAGCTGACGCTTCGCAACTACGAGGGTTTCTTGAAGTAAGGGCCGCCTGATGATTCCGGGCGCACGCCTCATCATTCTCGGCCGTCAGGGCGCCGGCAAGGGAACGCAATGCGTCCGCCTGTCGCGGCACTTCGTGGTTCCTCACATCTCGACCGGCGACATGCTGCGGGCGGCGGTGCGCGAAGAGACTCCGCTGGGCCTGATGGCCAAGGAAGTCATGGATGCCGGCGGTCTCGTGGGCGACGACATCATGATCGGCATCGTCCGGGAGCGCTTGAACGCAGCTGATGCCAGCCAGCGGGGCTACATCCTCGACGGCTTCCCGCGCACGCTCGATCAGGCAATCGAGCTGGACCAGATCGCTGACGAGCAGCACCGGCCGATCGACGTCGTTCTCGACTTGAACGTGCCGCGAGAGATCGTCCTCGAACGGATCTCGGCACGCCGGGTGTGTCGCGACTGCGGGACGAACTACACCGCCACCGGCAACGACCCGAGCCCGTGGATCTGCGACGTGTGCGGTGGCGATGTCCTCCAGCGCGAGGACGACACGCCCGAGTCGGTCAACCGGCGCCTCGATCTCTACGAAGAGCAGACGTTTCCGTTGGTCAAGCACTACAGCGACCAGAACCGGCTCGTGGTGATCAACGGCGTCGGCCACCCCGACGCCGTGTTCGCGCGCATGGTCAAAGCTGTCGAAGCCAACCGCATCTAGGTGCTCTCGCCGGGCTGGTTCCCCGGCAAAGCCGGTTCGGGAGACGAAACTCCGCCTCCCCGTGGGGGTTTGTCTCCGCATTGGCAGACTGCGAGCATGGACTTCGGCGAGATCCCACCGCAGCGACCGGATCGGGCCACGCTCGTCTTCGACGGATATTGAGGTTTCTGTACTCGTAGCGCCCGGTGGATCCGGCGCCTCACCGACAGCGACCGGCTCGAAGTCGTCGCATCGCAGCAGCACGGCGTACAGGAGCGGACGGCAGTGACCGACGCGGAAGCCGACCAAGCCGCTTGGACCGTCTGGGCCGACGCCGATGGTGGCGGGAAGACGGCGCCTGAGCTCGTCGCGAAGGTGGGCGGCGCGCGGGCGATCGCGTTGGCGTTGGCGGTGGGCCGTGATGCGGCCTGGCCATTGCTGGCGTGGAAGGTGCCGGGCATCGCCTGGCTGCTCGACCGTGTCTATGCCGTGATCGCGGCGAACAGGCATCGGCTGCCCGGCGAGTCGCCGTGGTGCGAGCAACATCCGGTCGAGTGCGCCAGCTCCGCTCCGTAACGAAGACGGGTGTGCCATCCGTCATACTCTGCTGATGGCAGCGTTGGAAGAGGTCGGAGATCCGACGCCTGCTCGCCGCCGTGGCCGCCCACCGGCCACCGATTCAGCCGACACCCGCGCTGCGATCCTCGCTGCGGCCCGCGTGCTGTTCGCCGAGCGCGGGTACGGCGCCGTGACGAACAAAGACGTCGCCTCGGCTGTGGGGATCACGACCGGGGCGCTGTATCACTACGTCGAGTCCAAGCTCGATCTGTACGCAGAGGTCGACCGTGACATGCAGCGGATGATCTACGAGCGCTTCCAGGACGCCGTCAACAGTGCGGACACCTTCCTCGGCAAGTTGACCGCTGTGCTGGAGGCCTCGCACCAGATGGGAGTCGAGGATCCGTCACTCGCCGCCTTCGTCGGCGCGGTCCGAACCGACACGCGTCGTCATCCCGACGTCGACGAGCGCCTGTCGCGTTACGCCGCCGCCCGCGAGCAGTTCTTCGTCGACATCGTCGACGTCGGCGTGACCACGGGTGAGATCGACGAGGCCGACAAGCCGACCATGGTCGAGTTCGTCCGGACCGTGTTGGTCGGCCTCACCGAGACCGTCGGCATGTCACCCGATCAGCATCGTCGGGCGATCGACGCAGTGACCGGATTGCTGCGTGGCACCATCTTCAACCCCGTCGACTGAGCACCTGCTCGGAACGCTGACGGTCGGCCCCGTGCTCCGTCGTAGACTTCACCACGAATATGGATGATGAGCCCGGTACCACCAGCACACCGGGCGACATCGCCGACGCTGCTGCGTCGACCTGTACCGCCTTCGAGCAGACACGGCACAAACCCGGCACTCCGCTGACGAGGTCGCGCGAGCTGATCGTTGCGTGCGTCCCGATGCGCAGCAACGTGAACGTGTCCCAGATCGCTCGCACAGCCGGTGCCTGTGCCATCGATCGGATGATCCTCTGCGGCAACACCAAACTGATCGACAAGATCGCACGGGACGGCGCCGACACGCTCGCCATCGAGTCGCGACGCAGCCTTGCGCCGGTGCTCAAGAAGCTGTCCGCCGACGGCTATCGCCTCGTCGGCCTCGAACAGACCACCCACTCCCACAACCTGCACGAGTACGAGTTCGCGCGCCGGACCGTCTTGGTCGTGGGCAACGAGCGGCTCGGCATCGAGCCGGACGTGTTGGCCCTCCTCGACGACGTTGTCGAGATTCCCGTGTGGGGCATGCCGCACAGCTACAACGCCGCGACGGCGACCAACATGGCGCTGTATGAGTACTGCCGGCAGTACCCGACCGGCTGATATCACAGGTCACACGAAAGTACGCGGATCTCACGATTGGGTTCGCGACATCGCCCGCTAGCATGGCACGTCGGTCTGGCAACAGACCGCGCGAGCATGCCCGCAGGTATGCCGCTGAATCGACGTCCCGAATCAATCATTCTCAACGAGTGAGGAGAAGCCCCTGCCAAAGCCAAAGGAAGATGCGATCGTGCTCGAGGGCGTGATCCTCGAATCACTTCCGAACGCCATGTTCAAGGTCAAACTCGAAAACGACCACGAAGTCCTGGCGCACATCTCCGGCAAGATGCGGATGCACTACATCCGCATCCTTCCTGGCGACAAGGTGCAGGTGGAACTCACTCCCTACGACCTCACCCGAGGCCGTATCACGTACAGGTATAAATAATGAGCACAAGTAGAGAGAACCCATGAAAGTACGACCCAGCGTCAAGCCGATGTGCGACAACTGCAAGGTGATCCGTCGCCATCGCCGCATCATGGTCATCTGTACCAATCCCCGACACAAACAGCGTCAAGGCTGAACCGGAAAGCAACGGAGCAAGTAACTCATGGCACGTATTGCCGGCGTCGACATCCCCCGCGAGAAGCGGTTGGAGATCTCGCTCACCTACATCTTCGGCGTCGGTCTGCCGACCAGCCAGAAGATGTGCGCTGATCTGAATCTGGACCCCAACACCAAGGTCTCGAACCTGACCGAGGACGAGGTCAACCAGATCCGTTCCTACATCGATCAGAACCTGAAGATCGAAGGCGACCTGCGCCGCGATGTGCAGGGCGACATCAAGCGCAAGATCGAGATCGGCTGCCTCCAGGGCGTCCGACATCGCAAGGGCCTGCCCGTTCGCGGCCAGCGCACCCACACCAACGCTCGCACCCGCAAGGGTCCCAAGCGCACGGTGGCCAACAAGAAGAAGGCAGTTCGCAAGTAATGGCCAAGCAACCCACCGCTCGTCGCCCACGCAAGCGCGACCGCAAGAACGTCAACACCGGTGTGATCCACATCAAGTCGACGTTCAACAACACCATCGTGTCGATCACCGACCCGCAGGGCAATGTCATTGCCTGGGCGTCGTCCGGTGCCGTCGGCTTCAAGGGCAGCCGCAAGAGCACGCCCTTCGCCGCACAGTTGGCCGCTGAAAAGGCCGCCCGCGCCGCACAGGAACACGGCCTGCGTCGCGCCGAAATCCAGGTGAAGGGTCCCGGCTCGGGTCGCGACACCGCCGTCCGGTCGATCCAGAACACCGGCATCGAGGTCATCTCGATCAAGGACGTCACCCCTGTTCCGCACAATGGTTGTCGCATGACCAAGCGTCGGCGCGGCTGAGTAAGAGAGATACCTGATCCATGGCTCGTTACACCGGACCCAAGCTGCGCATCTCGCGCCGACTGGGCGTCAACATCTTCGAGAACGAAAAGGGACGCACCGCTCTCGAGCGTCGCCCCTTCCCGCCCGGCCAGCACGGCCGTACGCGCCGCCGCGGCAACTCTTCTGAGTACCTCGCTCAGATGCAGGAGAAGCAGAAGGCGAAGTACATCTACGGTGTGCTCGAGCGTCAGTTCAAAAAGACCTACGTCGAAGCTGTCCGTCTTCAGGGCCCGACGGGTGAGATCCTGCTGCAGCTCCTCGAGCGACGCCTGGACAACATCGTGTATCGCGCCGGCTGGGCATCGACCCGCCCGCAGGCTCGGCAGTTCGTGAACCATGGTCTGATCCAGGTCGATGGCAAGCGCGTCGACATCGCGAGCTTCCGCGTCAAGCGCGGCCAGGTCATCTCGTTGTCGCCCAAGGCCGAGAAGATGATCGTCGTCCAACACAATCGTGACACCCTCGATCGCAGCGTCGTCGGTTGGCTCGAAGCCGGTGAAGGTGGCAAGCAGGTCACTGTTCGCTCGCTTCCCGAGCGCGAACACATCGATGTCCCGGTGCGCGAATCGCTCATCGTCGAGCTCTACTCCAAGTAATCACGACGCCGTCGGCTCTGCCGACTCCCTCGTTCCGTCATTCTCGAACACGCAGTTGAAAGGCCCCGGCACCCATGCTCGTCATGCAGCGTCCCTCCATCGAAGCCCTCGGCGAAGAGTCGAACAACCGTCAGCAGTTCGCTGTTGGCCCGCTCGAACCCGGCTTCGGCCACACGCTCGGTAACTCCCTGCGTCGCACTCTGCTGTCGTCGATCCCCGGCGCAGCGATCGTCTCGGTCCGTTTCGACGAGGCACTCCACGAGTTCGACACGATTGCCGGCGTCGCCGAAGACGTCACCGACATCATCTTGAACCTCAAGGACGTGGTCGTGACGACCGAGTCCGACGAGGCAGTCACGCTGCGCCTCGACGCCCGTGGTGCCGCGACCGTCACCGCTGGCGACATCGAATGCCCCGCCGACGTCGAAGTCCTGAACAAGGACCTCCACATCGCCACGCTGAACAGCAAGGCGCGTCTGTCGATCGACCTCACCGTCGAGCCCGGTCGTGGCTACGCCTCCAGCAATCGCGAGGACGACAACCGCACGATCGGCGTCATCCCGATCGATGCGATTTTCAGCCCGGTGCGTCGCGTCTCGTTCACCGTGGAGCCGACTCGCGTCGAGCAGGCCACCAACTACGACCGCCTCGTCATCGAGATCGACACCGACGGATCGATCGCCCCGGCTGACGCCCTGGCTTCTGCAGGTGCCACGCTCACTGCGCTCACCGAACTGGTCGCCTCGATGGCCGACGAGCCGCAGGGCCTCGAACTCGGCGAGGTCGTGGACACCACGGTCAGCTCTCCGGACCTCGACCTTCCGATCGAAGACCTCGATCTGTCCGAGCGTCCGAACAACTGCCTCAAGCGGGCGCAGGTCAACACGGTCGGCGAACTGCTCACCAAGACCGAAGACGACCTGCTGAACATCACCAACTTCGGCCAGAAGAGCCTCGACGAAGTCAAGGCCAAGCTCGACGAGCGTGGCCTCACGCTCCGCGGCTGATCCCGGATTGAAACCCGAACACTCAAACGAGACGCTCCCGAGAACGGCCTGCGTGGCCGGGGAACGCAAATTGAAAGAGACACGTCATGCCTACACCCCGCCGCTCACGCCGCTTCGGTAGCTCCTCATCTCACCAGCGCCTCATGATGGCGAACCTCGCCGCGTCGCTGTTCGCAGCCGAGGCGATCACGACGTCCGAAGCAAAGGCCAAGCACCTCCGTCCGATCGCCGAAAAGCTGATCACGAAGGCCAAGAAGGCTCAAGAAGAGGGCCCGATGCAGGTGCACCGGATCCGTCAGATCCAGGCGTTCCTCGGTGACCGTGAGATGACCTACAAGCTGGTCCACGACGTGGCCCCGCGCTACATGGAACGCCCCGGCGGCTACACCCGCATCTTGAAAATGGGGACCCGTCACGGCGACAACGCCGAGATGGCTCGCATCGAACTCGTCTGAGTTCTGGCCCGGTTCGAACCGGCAAGCAAACAGCGACATGAACACTCACGAGGAGCCGCACGCTCCGAAGCAACCGCTTCGGAATCTGCGGCTCCTCGTCGCGTACGACGGCACCGACTTTCGTGGCTTCGCCGAGAGCGACGGAGTGCGCACGGTGGAGGCCGAACTGCGCGCAGCAATCGAGCGCGTCGTGCGGCAAAGGTTCGAGTTGGTCTCGGGCGGTCGAACCGATGCCGGCGTCCACGGGTGGGGTCAGGTCGTCAACGGACTGGTGCCTGCGGACACCGATCTGGACCGATTGATGTCGAGCGTCAACCAACTCCTTCGACCGGAGATCAGCGTTCGTGAACCGCAGTGGGCCGACGAATCGTTCAGCGCCCGGTTCTCTGCGACGTCGCGGACCTATCGCTACGACGTGTGGAACGACCGGTCGCCCAACCCGTTGCTGGCGCGACGGGTGTGGCACATCGGGCTGCCGCTCGATGTCGAGGCGATGAACGCCAGTGCGGCGCTGTTGCTCGGAGACCATGATTTCGCATCTTTCTGTCGCCGGCCGAAGCCGGGCCCCGGGTATGACGAACCGAGCTTGAGACGAGTGCTGCACAGCGCTGCGTGGACCAACGTCGAGGAGTCATCACTCCTGCGGTTCGAGATCACCGCATCGTCGTTCTGTCACCAAATGGTGCGCAGCATCGTCGGAACGCTCGTCGACGTCGGCCAGGGCCGACTGGGCCCGACAGCCCTGCCCGGCATCATCGCAGCCCGCGATCGCAATGCCGCCGGCCAGGTGGCACCTCCGACGGGGCTCACGCTGTGGCGCATCGATTTCACCGGGCAGCGCTGGGACGCCTGACCCGGAGTCAGGAAAATCGGGTCCCCCGTGATCCGTCGGCGCGAACGGTCGGCGCGATGCGGGGCAGCATCTTGATCACCTCGTCAACAGGGGCCGCGGGGGAAAAGAGCCAGCCCTGGAACAATGTGCACCCGCGCTCGGCGAGACGATCGCGTTGATACGGCTGCTCCACACCTTCGGCGACGCAGGTCAGTTCGAGGCTGTCACTCAAGCCCAGGATGGCCGTCGCAAGATTCGTCGCAGCCGGATCGAGATCGATGCCCGCGACGAATCGGCGATCGATCTTGACGCCGTCGACGGGAAGCTCGAGCAGGTGAGCGAGGCTCGAGTAGCCGGTGCCGAAGTCGTCGATCGACACGTGGGTTCCGGCTTGGCGAAGTGTGTGCATGTTGTCGAGCGAGATCGCGCCGGGGGCGAGCAGGTCCGTTTCGGTGATCTCCACCACGATCTGATGCGGGTCGGCTCCCCATTCTGCGCATCGATCGAGGAACGAGCCACCGAAAGACGGCAGCGCGATGACCTTCGGGTCCACGTTGACGTGCACTTCGATGTTGCCGTGGCCTGCGGATGTGAGCCGAGCGGCGAACCGGAGAGCCATCTCGAGGACTCGATCGTCGACCGCTTCGCCGAGACCAGCCATCTGCGCCAGCGGCAAGATGTCGCCGGCGCCGAGGACCCCTCGAACCGGGTGAACCCAGCGAACAAGAGCTTCGACGGCTCGGATGGTGCCGTCGACGTCGACAATCGGCTGGAAGAAGGGTTGAATCTCACCATTCACGAGCGCAGCACGAAGTTGGTCGAGCTGCGCGCGACGTGCGTGGATCGCGTCGAAGGAGATGCCACCGGACTTCGGATCGGCGTGCCGCTTGATCGACATCAGCTCGTTCGATGCGCTGACCAAAAGGGATTCGAGTGCTTGGGGCTGTGCTTCGAAGGCTGTCGCGGTCCGGATGGCGATCTCGACTTCGTGTTCGTGGATGACGAGCGACCGAGCGACGTCACGGCGGACACGTTCGCGCAGCATCTCGATCGCTGCTTCGCTCGCAGAGCGGACCGCCATGACGAACTCGTCGCCGCCGAATCGCGCCGTGATCAGGTCGGGCCAGCGGATCTGGTCGATGCGTTCGGCCACAGCCGAGAGTACGGCGTCGCCGACCGGTTCTCCATAGAGTTCGTTGATCGACCGGAACTGGACGAGGTCGATGATCATCAGACCGAGACCGCCTCCTTCGGACATCAGGTCAGCGGCGGCGCGCATGAATCCGTCGCGATTGAGCAGCCCGGTCCGATCGTCATGATCGGCGAGGAAATCGACACGGTTGCGGACGTCGACCAGCGAGGTCGCGATTCGTGCGCTGACGACGTAGCCGGCGACGACTGGATCATCGAGGAGGTTGTTGACCGTGAACTCGCACACGTGATGCGTTCCGTCGGCGGCCAGCAGTCGTGCTTCGAAGTCGACGGTCGTGTCCGGGCTGAGTGCCAGCATTGCGTCGAGGATCTGCTCGCGGTCGTCGGCGTGTAGGAAGTGGAGGTACGACTGGTTGCGAAGCAGTTCGGGGTCGTGCCCGAGCAGGCGGGTGACAGCGCCGTTGACCGATCGGATGAGACCGTCCGCGCTCACCAGCGCGACCATGCTGTTCATGTTCTTCATGACCGAGCGCAGCACTGCGACGTCACCCTGGTCGAAAGCCAGTTGGTGGCGATCGCTGAGCTCGCGGGCAACCAGCACGATCAGATCCTCACCGTTGATGGTTTGCTTGGCGCCGCGTAGTTCGAACTCGATCCACGTGCCGCGGCCATGGCGGGCACGGACCTGAAGCAGCTGTCCGAACGGTTTGTCGGCGACCGTGGCAAGCGATGCGAGGGCGATATTGAGATCGTCGGGGTGGATGTAGTCGAAGATGGACTCGCCGAGCACGCTCGGACCCCAGCCGAGTAGGTCGTTCGTTCGCTCGTTGCTGTAGCGCAACACGCCGGTCATGTCGACAGCGATCACGGGATCACCGAGGGCGTCGATCGACGGAATCAAGTCGGCATCAACTTGTGACTGGCCTGGCATTGCCGTGCTCGCTCTTCTCTTCCGTTGGTCTCGGACGGTCCGTTTTCCGTCAGGCGCCCGCCATCGAGCAAGCACTCACCGTAGTCGGGTGGAATATTCGTTACCGAGATGGGTTGAAGTTGACGTGTCGGAGCTGCGCATCCTCCTGGTTTCGACCCCCGTGGGCCCCCTGGGCTCAGGGATCGGCGGCGGTGTCGAGCTGACACTTCACAACCTGGTGTTCGGGCTCACGCAGGCCGGGCATCACGTCGAGGTGGTTGCTCCCTCGGGATCTCTCCATCTGGGTCAACTCGTCCACCAGGTCGACGGCACGCTCCAGATCAGCAGTCAGGTACTCGGTCGCGCTGCCGCGATCGACGTGCGGACCGACTCGGTACTTGCGAACATGTGGTTGCGAGCGGGCGAATTGCAGGAGCAGTTCGACATCATCGTCAACCTGGCCTACGACTGGCTTCCGCTGTATCTGACCAGCCACTTCCGGACTCCTGTCGTCCACCTCGTGTCGATGGGGTCGCTGAATGATGCAATGGATGCCGCACTGGCCGATGTGGCGCGACGCCTTCCCGGCCGCCTCGCGGTGCACAGCGCAGCCCAGGCCGACACCTTCGACGACCCGAGCATCTTTCGAGTCGTGGGCAACGGGATCGTCACCGAACGGTACGACCTGCAGCTCGAGGTAGGCCCGGATGCGGCGCTCGGCTTCGTTGGCCGGCTCTCGCCGGAGAAAGGGCTCGAAGACGTCGCGGAGCTGTCGAGCCGGACCGGTCGCACCATACGAGTGTGGGGCATGTTGCAGGACGAGGACTACTGGAACGGTGTCGTGGCGGCGCACCCCGGAGCCGGACTCGAGTACCAAGGTTTCTTGCCCACCGATCGGCTCCAAGCGGAAGTGGGTGCATGTGCTGCGCTGGTGATGACGCCGAAGTGGGTCGAAGCGTTCGGCAACGTCGCCGTGGAGGCAATGGCCACCGGCGTCCCCGTGATCACCTATGGCCGTGGTGGGCCTGCGGAGATCGTCCTGGACGGTGTCACCGGTTTCGTGACGGTCCCCGACGACGTCGATGCCCTCGCCGTCGCTGTCGGTCGTATCGACGAGATCGATCGGCGTCGGTGCCGTCAGCGCGTCGACGACGAGTACTCGTCGTCGGCAATGGCGCAACGGGTGACCGACTGGCTCGACGAGGTGCTGTGCATCTCGTCCGACGCGTTGGTCTGACATCACCCAGGCCGTATCATTGCGCGGTTCCCTGGACCAGGTCGACATGCCGATGTGTGTGGATCCTGGCCTTGGATGCTGCAGAGCCGAGCAATCGGCGAGCAGTCGCAACCGCGCCCTCGACTCGAGAGCCAGAAACAGAGATGGACGGCCATGGCCACCTATTCACCGAAAGCAAGCGAAATCACGCGTGACTGGCACGTTGTCGACGCAGAGAACATGGTTCTCGGGCGCATGGCAACCGAAGTCGCCCGTCTCCTGCGCGGCAAGCACAAGACGATTTTCTCGCCGCACATCGACACCGGCGATCACGTGATCGTCATCAACGCCGACAAGGTCATCATGACCTCGGACAAGGCCGAACGTCAGATGATCTACACCCACTCCGGCTATCCGGGTGGTATCAAGAGCGAGTCGTTTGCTCACTTCCACGCTCGCAAGCCTGCCGACGCAGTTCGTCGTTCGGTGCGCGGCATGCTCCCCAAGGGCCCCCTCGGTCGCCAGCAGCTCACCAAGCTCAAGGTGTACGCCGGGTCGAACCATCCGCATGGTTCGCAGTCGCCCAAGACATTCGAAATCGCTGGCGCGAAGCGTCGCTGAGAACAGGACACAGAACAATGGCAACAGCTCCGCTCACCCAGACCACCGGTCGTCGCAAGCGCTCGGTCGCTCGTGCGTCTTTGCGCCCCGGCACCGGTCAGTTCCTCATCAACGGCAAGGCACTCGATGTGTACTTCCCGACTGCCGCCTCACGGATGGTCGTCACCGAAGCCCTCACGGTCACCGAGACCACCGAGTCCTATGACATCACCGCCAGCATCCACGGCGGTGGCATCAGCGGCCAGGCCGGCGCACTGCGCATGGCCATCGCCCGCTCGCTGCTCGAACTCGACCCCGAGAGCCGTGGCACGCTGAAGTCTGCTGGCTTGCTCACCCGTGATTCCCGTAAGAAGGAGTCCAAGAAGTACGGCCTCAAGAAGGCACGTAAGGCACCGCAGTTCACCAAGCGCTGACCGGCGCCGGCGTTCTCATGAAGTTCGGTACCGATGGCGTCCGTGGCGTCGCCAACTCCGAACTGACAGCCGAATTCGCACTGAACCTGGGTCGCGCTGCGGCCCAGGTTCTGTCGCGTCTCGGGGTCGATGCGCGTCAGCACACTGTCGAACTGTCGTCTGCAGTCGATGTCGTCGTCATCGGCGGCGACACGCGAGAGTCGACGCCCATGTTCCGCGCAGCACTCGGGGCTGGTTTCGCAGCCGAAGGCGTCGATGTGATCGATCTGGGCACGGCGACCACGCCGATGGTCGCGTTCGAGGCGCAACGTCTCGGAGTGATGGGCGCCGTGGTGTCGGCGTCGCACAACCCGTTCGGCGACAACGGCATCAAGTTGTTCGCCGCCGGAGGCAGGAAACTCCCCGACGACGTGGAGGCCGAGATCGAGTCAGCCTTGGAGGGTCTCGAGACACCGACGAGTTCGGCGGGCCGCATCGGTACCCACGACGAGTCCGAGCCCTATGCCGACCATGTGCTGTCGCTGCTCGGCGGACGCGACCTCAGCGGCATGAAGGTCGTCCTCGACGCGGCCAACGGTGCCGGGTGCCGAATCGCGCCCGAGGTCCTGCGTCGTTCCGGTGCCGAGGTGTTCGTCATCGCTGACGCCCCCGATGGCTGCAACATCAACGATGGCTGCGGTGCGACGCACCCTGAACTGGTCGGTGCAGCGGTCGTCGAACACGGCGCCGACCTCGGCGTTGCCCTCGACGGTGACGCCGACCGGTTGATCGCCGTCGATCACACCGGCACCGTTGTCGACGGTGACCACATCATTGCGATCTGCGCGGCCGGTCTGCGCGACCAGGGCCTGCTCGCCAACGACACCGTCGTCGTGACGGTGATGACGAACCTCGGTTTCCGACTGGCTATGGAAGCTGCCGGTGTGCACGTCGTCGAAACCGGCGTCGGTGACCGCTACGTGCTCGAGGCGCTCGGTGCCGGTGGGCACTCACTCGGTGGTGAACAGAGCGGCCACGTCATCTTCGCGGACCATGCGACCACTGGCGACGGCCTCTTGACGGCGATCTCACTGATCGACATCGTCAAACGTTCCGGCCGCCCGCTCGCCGACCATGCCGCTGGCGCCATGACCTCGCTGCCACAGGTTCTCGTGAACGTCCGAGTAGCAACTCGAATGGCCGACATCGCCGAGCAGCTCGCCGATGACATCGCGACGGTCGAGGCAGACCTCGGTGGTACCGGGCGGGTGCTCGTGCGTGCGAGTGGCACCGAGCCGCTGATCAGAGTGATGGTCGAAGCTCCCACGGCCGAGGCGGCCCAAGCAGCCGCTGATCAACTCGCCGACGTCGCCCGTACCCGCTTCGGCTGACGCCGGCTCGCTCAGTCGTTGACGGTCTCGAGACCAAACAGCGCAGCGACCTCTGACATCGAGCGCAGGGTCGGCATCGTTCCATCCTGCCACTGGTGCCGGCGGTGACTGAGGCTGGGACGACCGCGCCCTGTCAAGCGGCGCTGGTCTGGGTAGGGGTAGCTCGGGGTGGCGGGGTGAAGTGGCCCGAGGCGGAGTCGAGGCGTGCGCCGATCGGGTGTGCGTACGGCACCTCGGACGGGGGTAGTGGACCCATTGGGGTGATCGGCGTGGCCCCGGAGGGCAAGATTCTTCGCCCGGATCGGTCGGTGAACTCGACAGCGCCCTGTGCAGTGGCTGGCAGATCAGCGTTGCCCGCAATACCCAACTGACCTCGATGGTGTTGGCGGTGGTGATGCGAGCAAATCAACAACAAGTTCCAGGTATCGGTCGCGCCGTCGTGCTCCCAGTGGATGATGTGGTGGACATCCAGCCCGACGGTTCGGGTGCAGCCGGGCACCGTGCAGCACCCGGAGTCCCGCCGTTCGATGATGGTGCGGGTTCGGTCAGGGACAATGCGCTGGGATCGGCCCACCGAGACGGGCACGCCCTGGTTGACGAAAACCGGCGACAACACGCCGTCGCAGGTGAGGTGGCGGCGGATGGCGTCGGGCAACGCCCACCCTGCTGTGTCGGCCGCGGTGGCGTCCGTGTCGAGGAACACGCTCGTCTTGAATCGGGCAGATCGCCCGGCATCTTCGACAGAATCGAGTGACGCCTCGGCGACGTCACGAACGGCGTCGACCATCGTGACGGACTGTTGGCCCGAGTGGAAGAGGCGATCGCGTGCCTCCTCCAGCGCCGAGCGGATGGTGCTGCCGGTCTCGAAGTCGGTCGCAAGGTGCAGCCGGAAGACACCGTCGTCGCCGTAGGTGTACGTGCAGTACTCGTCGGCCTGCGTCGTGCCGGGCGATGCTGGCTGTGGATCCGATCGTGTCGTGTGCTCGGAACTGAGCTCATCTGAATCCTGTGCAGGAACAGTGGCGGTCTCGGCCAGCCCGTCAGGGAAGACCTCATTGCCATCGGCGTCAACGGTGGGGAAGGGGTATTCGCGGAGCACTCGGTTGAGCTGGTTGACCGTGAGCGAGACGCCGAGCTCGAGCGCCTGGTCGTCGACCCAGCCCGGCGCACGCCGCGCAATCGTCGCCATCTGGTCCAGTGTGAGTTCGCCGCGGCGGAACGCTGCGACCGAGAGCGGGAGATCGTCGACCCGCCGAGCGAACGACGCGAGGTGGCGAGCCGTTGCCAGCGACACGCCGCAACGCCACTGTAGGTAGTTCTCGATGGTCCAGACGCCGGGGCCGACCCACTCGTCTTCGTTGGCCAGCAGATCAACGGTCTCGTCGACGAGCGCGGCGTGGTGCGTGTTCAGCACGCCGGTGATCCGGCTCAGTCGCTCGTCACGAACCCGATCTGCCAACATGCGACCAGAGTACATACGTACTGTCACAGAGTTGAGGGAGATCGTACGTTCTTTCGCTTCGGAAAGGAGATCACCGGTCGAGCGGACCGCGGTCGGTCAGCTCGGCGGTCGGTGATCAAGATTCGTCATGGTCGGCCGATCATCGCTGGGGTTTGGCAAGTCCGTCTTTTCGGCGCGAGAACCACTGCTGCCACCGCGTGGGGGAGGATCGGTAGCCTGAACAGCCTTATGTGCGGCATCATCGGCATCGTCAGTCGGCCACCCACTCGGGAGACTCCGGCGGCGGCTCAGATCCTCGACGGGCTCGACGCAGCGCTCGCAGCCCGACCCGACGTATTGGCCGTCGCCGGCGAAGCCGCCGCCGTCGATGCGATGCTCAAAGGGCTCCCGGGGGTGCTCGCACTCGCCGGACGCGTCGACCTCGTTGCGTCGATCACGACCCGGCTGAGCGAACTCGATGCCTTCGCGGCGTCGATCGAAGCCGAACTCGACGCATCGGCGCTGGCGGCGTCGACCGACGACACCGACGCCGGGCATCTCGATGCCGATGCACTGGAGCACGCGAACGCCGATCTCATCACCCTCAAGGACTCCGTGTGGACCATCGCGAACGACCGGCTGCGCACCGCCCGCGAAGTCGAATCGCTCGCCGGCCCCGGCGCATCGGCGTCGTCGCTCTCCGGCTACCTCGTGGCGCAGCAGGCCTTTTCTGCCATCGACCGCCTCGAAGTTCGCGGCCGCGACTCTGCCGGTGTGCACCTCTACGTCTGGGGTCATGACATCGACGCCGATGCGATCGACGCGCTCCTCGCCGATCGTCGGCGCGATCCGTTGTTCCAGTCCGGTTCGGTCGAGGTGTCCGCCGACTCGCTGTCATTCGTCTACAAGGCAGCAGCCGAGATCGGTGAGCTCGGTGACAACACCGCAGCACTGCGTGCGGCGCTCACTGCCGACCCGCTGCTACGCCGAGCGTTGCAATCGCCCGATGCGCGCGTTGCACTGCTCGGTCACACGCGCTGGGCGAGTGTCGGCATCATCTCCGAGCCGAACACGCACCCGCTGAACTCGATCGAACTCGAGCAACCCGCCGGTACCGCCCCGGCGCCGTATGTCGTCGCAGCGCTCAACGGCGACGTCGACAACCACGGCGACCTCCGCATCGAGCACGGCTTGAGGATTCCGACGCCGATCACGACCGACGCCAAGGTCATCCCCACGCTGATGTCGCGCCATCTGGCCGACGGCGTTGCCCCCACCGAGTCGTTCCGCCGCACCGTGTCGGCCTTCGAGGGCTCGATCGCGATCGGTGTGGCTACGGCGTCGGCGCCATCGACGCTGTTCCTCGCGCTGCGCGGCAGTGGCCAAGGGTTGTACATCGGGCTCGGCGATGACTGCTACGTCGTGGCCAGCGAGCCGTACGGAGTGGTCGAGGAGACCCCGCGGTACGTCCGCATGGATGGTGAGCAGGGCGGAGAGATCGTGGTGCTCGACGGCGCGCAGTCCGGCGACCTCGGTGGCATCACCCGCCTGGCATATGACGGCAGGGAACTCCCCGTCGGCGACGAAGATGTGACCGTGGCCGAGGTGACCACCCGCGACATCGATCGTGGCGACGCGCCACACTTTCTGCTCAAGGAGATCTCCGAATCGCCGAACAGCTTCGCCAAGACCTTGCGCGGCAAGATCGTCGACACCGACGAGGGGCTGCGCGCCGTCGTCGGCGATCGAGCGTTGCCGGCCTCGATCGTCGAGCGGCTGGCGAATGGCACCATCACCCGAGTCCGCGTCATCGGGCAGGGCACCGCGGCGGTGGCCGGGCAGAGCACGGCGGCGATTTTGCGTGAATTGACCGAGTCGACCCTCGATGTCGATGCAATCACCGCGACCGAGCTGTCCGGGTTCAACATGCGTCTCGACATGAGTGACACGCTGGCCATTGCGGTCAGCCAGTCAGGGACCACCACTGACACCAATCGCACGGTCGATCTGCTGCGCGGACGCGGTGCTGCGGTGATCGGCATCGTCAATCGGCGCGGCAGTGATCTGACCGACAAGGCCGACGGCGTGCTCTACACCTCCGACGGACGCGACGTCGAGATGTCGGTCGCATCGACGAAAGCATTCTACGCCCAGGTTGCTGCAGGCGCCGTGCTGTCGTGTGCGATTGCCGAAGCAGCGTCGCTGGGTTCGGCCAAGCGCCGTCATCAGCTGCTGACGGCGCTCCGCGAGCTGCCGACTGCGATGCGTGCAGTGCTCGAACGCCGTGCGCCGATCGCCGACGCAGCACAGCGACTCGCCCCATCGAAGCGGTACTGGGCAGTCGTCGGCAACGGGCCGAACAAGGTCGCTGCAGAAGAGGTACGGATCAAGCTGAGCGAGCTCTGCTACAAGTCGATGGCGTGCGACTCGACCGAGGACAAGAAGCACATCGACCTGTCGTCCGAGCCGCTCATCCTGGTGTGCGCTGCGGGCCTCGAAGGCTCGACCGCCGACGATGTGGCCAAGGAAGTAGCGATCTTCAAGGCCCACAAGGCGACGCCGATCGTCGTCGCCAACGACGGCGAGACGCGCTACGACGCCGACGCCACGATCGAGGTGCCAGCGGTCGACCCTGCGTTGGGTTTCATCCTGTCGGCGATGGTCGGGCACCTCTTCGGCTACGAAGCCGCCCTGGCCATAGATGCATCGGCGCTGCCGCTGCGCGAGGCGCGCGAAGCAATCGAGCAACTCGCCGGCCTCGACTTGACTGCTGACGAAGCGCTTGAACGAATCGCAGCGTCGATGCCGACGCCGGCATCGACCTTCTTCGACGGGGTGCGATCGGGGATCTACGACGGTCACCTCGAGGCCTCCACTGCAGTTCGGCTCTCGGTGATGTTCCAACACGTCCTGTCTGATCGCGCCGTGCATGCCTATCAGCGCCAGAGCGGCAAGGTCGGCTCGCCGGTCGCGCTGATCGATGATCTCGTCGCAGCATTGACCAAGGCAATCGAAGAACTGACCCGTCCGGTCGACACGATCAAACATCAGGCCAAGACGGTCACCGTCGGCATCTCTCGGAGCGATGAAGGTGTCATCGACCGTGCGCTGGTGCAGGCGGTCATCGAAGCAGGCGCAGGCCGCGACGTCCTCAGCTACCGCACGCTCAAGATCCTCGCGGATCTCGATCCGGCGGTCGAGGCAGTGCACGGCTACACCCGCTACGGCATCGACGGCGACACGATCTCGATCGTCGATCGAGGTGGCATTTCGCGTGATCTCGAGAGCCGTGTCGAGGGCACAGCGGCGCTGCGCGGTACCAAGCACCGAGTTGCCTCCGAAGGCGACGTGCTCGTCGGGCGGGGTCGCAGCGACGGGCGCACGCTGATCTTCGTTCCGGAGATGAAGTCCGGAGAGACGACGGGCATCACGCTGCTCCACGTCGCCTTTCACGAACGGCTCCCCGCCGACGTCATGCGTTCGGTGCTCCAGGGCTACGACCGTCGCTACGACCGACTCGTCGACTGGGTCACCGAGACCGAGGGAACCTTCGACGACGCACCGTTGGGCGAACTGCCGGTCGATGAACTGCTCATCGGTCCGATCTCGGACGCTGCGGATCACTGGAAGCGTTGAGTGATCGGCATCGGCATCGACGTCGTCGACATCGAGCGGTTCCGCACGTCGCTGCAACGGACACCGTCGATGCGCGACCGGTTGTTCACTCAGGTCGAACTCGACTACGTCGAACCGCAGGCCGATCCGGTGCCCTCACTCGCTGCACGGTTCGCAGCTCGTGAGGCCGTGATGAAGTCGCTCGGGCTCGGCCTCGGAGCTTTCGGGTTCCACGAGGTCTGGGTCGAGCGAGCATCGACCGGCGTGCCGAGTCTCGCCTTTTCCGGCCGAGCCGCCGAGCTGTCAGCCGATGCCGGTGTGGTCCGCTGGCATCTGAGCCTGACGCACAGCGACCTCGTGGCGGCGGCCTACGTCGTCTGCGAGTGAGGTCGGGCCGAACCGCGCTGACGCAGAGCGGACGCCGCGCGCTACCGGGACGCGCTCATCCAATTGGCTCGGGCACGGAGCCGGGTGCGACACTCGAACCATGCTTGCGGAGTTTCAGGAGACCTGGGAAGAACTGACTGCGCCGGGGGCGCAGTTCGCGATGAAGGAGATCGAGGTCCGTGGCGTTCCGATGCGGGTGTTCGAATCCGCTCCGCCATCGATGCGGTTCGTGTGGGAGCTTGCCGCGGGGTACGGCGACCGTGACTATGTCGTGTTCGAAGACGAGCGCCACACCTACGCGGAGGCCGACGCGATCATCCGCTCCCTCGCGCATCATCTCCGTGACGTTCACGGCGTCGGCAAGGGCGACCGAGTGGCCATCGCAATGCGGAACTACTCCGAATGGGTCTTCAGCTATTGGGCGATCGTGTCGCTCGGCGCTGCCTGCGTCGGGATGAACGCGTGGTGGACCACCGACGAGATGCAGTACGGCCTTGCCGACTCCGCACCGAAGGTCATCATCGCCGACCGCGAGCGCGTCGAACGTCTTGCTCCGATCCTGCCGACGCTGCGCGAGCAGACGCCGCTGCATCTGATCGCCGTGCGCATGCACGACGCCGACCTGCCCGACGGCGCCGACCACTGGGACGACGTGGTCGACCAACAGCAGGCTCCTGCCGGTCTGCCCGCAGCCGACATCGACCCTGACGACGACGCCTGCATCTTCTACACCTCGGGCACCACCGGCTTCCCCAAAGGCGCGCAACTCACACACCGTGGGTCGGTGCACAACTTGGTCAACCTCGCGTTCATGACCGGTGTTGCCGGCGCGGCCGCAGCGAAGGTCGCGGCGGCGAACGGTGAGCCACCTGCTCCGCCGGCGGATCCCAACGTGCAGAACGTGTTCATGGCGCCCACTCCGCTCTTCCACGTCACGGCAAACAACTGCCTGCTGCACCCGGCCACGATTTCGGGATCCAAGCTCGTGCTCACGTACAAGTGGGATGCCGCACGGGCGCTCGAGCTGATCGAACGTGAGGGTGTCACGAACTTCTCCGGCGTGCCCACGATGAGTCGTGAGATGCTGCTGCACCCGGACTGGGAGACGCGTGACACCTCCTCGCTCATCGGGCTCGGCGGCGGTGGAGCACCGCTCCAACCGGACCTGGTCGACAAAATCGCGAACTCTCAAGTGGGCACGGCGCCGAGCACGGGGTACGGCCTCACCGAGACCCACGGCATCGTCACCGCCAACAGCGGAGCGCTGTACCTCGCCAAGCCGTCATCGTGCGGGCGCATCGTGCCCACACTCGACGGCAAGCTGATCGACGATGCTGGCAACGACGTGCCGAACAGCGGTACCGGCGAGCTCTGCGTTCGTGGCTCGGTCGTCATCAAGGGCTACCTCAACCGCCCGGAAGCGACCGCCGAAGCAATTCAGGACGGCTGGTTCCGGACCGGTGACATCGCAACGATCGACGAAGACGGTTACGTGTTCATCGTCGACCGCGCCAAGGACATGGTGCTGCGCGGTGGCGAGAACATCTACTGTACCGAAGTCGAAACAGCGATCTACAAACACGACGCCGTTGCCGAGGCAGCGGTCTTCGGAGTCCCCGACGACCGTCTGGGCGAACTCGTCGGCGCCGCCATCGTCCTGGCGCCCGGTGCATCGCTGACCGAGGACGAACTGCGCGACTTCCTCTCGACGTCGATGGCCAAGTTCAAGATCCCTGAACGCGTCTGGATCTTGGGCGAACCATTGCCCCGCAACGCCAGCGGCAAGTTTCTCAAGCGCGAGCTGCGTGAGACGCTGACCACCTCGTGACGGCGTAGCGTCGTCCCGATGCGGCCCGTCCTCACGCCTGCACAAATGGCAGCTGTCGACGCCGCTGCGCGCGAGCCCATCGAGGTGCTGATCGAACGGGCGGGTCGCGCCGTCGCACGGGGCGCGTTGCAGATGATGGGTGGCTCGTACGGGCGCGTCGTGCGCGTGATCGTCGGCAAGGGCAACAACGGCAACGACGGTCGCATCGCCGCGGAGGTCTTGCGGGCGTCCGGTGTCCGGGTGGATCTCGTCGATGCTGCGGATGCTCCCGCCGTCCTCGCTCTCGCCGACCTGATCATCGATGCTGCCTACGGCACCGGTTTCAAAGGGTCGTGGACACCGCCCGACGTCGGCGCGGTCCCGGTGCTGGCCGTCGATGTCCCGAGCGGCGTCGACGCACTGACCGGATCGACGTCGGGTCCGGTGATCGCCGCAGACCGGACCATCACGTTTCAGGCCGTGAAACCCGGCTTGCTCTTCGGCCACGGTGCTCGGCTCGCCGGCCGCGTCGATGTCGTCGACATCGGTCTCGACCTGGCAGCAGGCTCGGAAGCCCCCGCGCAATGTCACCTCGTCGAGCGTTCCGACGTCGCGGCCTGGTGGCCGTGGCGCAGAGCCGACGCACACAAGTGGCAAGGTGCTGTGCGGGTCCTCGCAGGAAGTCCGGGCATGGCCGGTGCGGCCGTCCTCTGCGCCGAAGCTGCTGCACGGTCGGGTGCAGGCCTCGTCGAACTGTCGACGCTCGCGACCCAGACTTGCGTACGCGCTGAGATCATGCAGCGTCCGCTCGATGGCGACGACTGGTCAGGCGAGGTACTCGAGGGACTCGACCGTTTCGGAGCGTTGGGGATCGGCCCCGGTCTCGGCCGCGACTCCGGCACCGTGGAAGCGGTCCGCACGATGATCAGCGATGCGCCGATCCCGGTGATCGTCGACGGCGACGGCCTCAACGCACTTGCCGACGATCCGGTCGCAGCACTCGCAGGCCGCTCGGCGGCGACCGTGCTCACGCCGCACGACGGCGAGTTCCGGCGCCTCACTGGGTCACTCCCCGGCGGCGATCGAATCGCTGCCACGCGAGGTTTGGCGAGCCGGTTGGGTTGCGTCGTGCTGTTGAAGGGGCCGACGACGGTCGTGACCGACCCCGAGGGCGAGGTGTTGCTGGTCGATCACGGAGACCAGCGGCTCGCCACCGCCGGTTCAGGTGATGTGCTCAGCGGAATCGTCGCCACCGCTCTGGCCTGTGGCCTCGACCCCCTGCGTGCCGCAGCGGCCAGCGCCTGGGTGCACGCGGAAGCCGGGCAGATCCAACAACCGTGGGGTCTGCTCGCCGGTGATCTGGTCGACGCGCTGCAGCAGGCCCTGGCTGGCCTACGCTCGATGTCGATGATGGAGCGGCAGCCGTGAGCGACACGCGTTGGGCGTGGGTCGAGATCGACCTGGACGCCATCAAGCACAACATCGCACACCTGCGCTCCGTCGCACATCCGGCCGCGGTGTGGGCAGTCGTCAAGGCCGACGGGTACGGCCATGGTGCCGTCGACGTCGCGCGCGCTGCCATGGCAGCAGGAGCCGAGGGGTTGTGCGTTGCGCTCGTGTCGGAGGGCATCGCGCTGCGTCGTGCCGGGATCGACGCGCCGATCCTCATCTTCAGTGAACAACCGCCTGAGACCGCCGGTCACATCGTCGAGCACCGGCTCACTCCCACGGTGTACACCCGGCACTTTCTCGATGCGCTCGTCGCCGAACGACCGACCGGTCTTCCCGTCCACCTCAACATCGACACCGGTATGCAGCGCGTCGGTGCGCACCCTCACGCCGCTGCCGCCCTCGCTCAGTCGATCGCCGAACGTGCGCCGGCGCTGCGTCTGGCTGGCGTGTACAGCCACCTGGCGGTCGCTGACGAGCCAGACAACGAATTCACCGCCCGCCAGATCGAGCGGTTCGACGGAGCGCTCGAGCACGTCGTCGAGCGCGTCGGGCCGGTGCCGCTCGTTCACCTCGCCAACTCGGCGGGAGCGATGGCGCATGCGGATACGCGTCGCTCAATGGTTCGTGTGGGCATCGCGATGTATGGCATCTCACCGGGTCACGGCGTCGATCACCTCTGCGGCGATCTGCGCCCGGTGATGCAGCTGCGGGCTCGCGTCTCGTACGTGAAGATGGCGCGCGCCGGGAGTCGGATCTCCTATGGACGTGAGTACAAGTTCGACCGTGACACCAACGTCGCCACGTTGCCGCTGGGCTATGCCGACGGTGTCCCGAGGAGGTTGTCGTCGACCGGTGGCGATGTGCTGATCGGTGGGCGGCGTCGTCGGATCGTCGGCCGCATCACGATGGATCAGATGATGGTCGACTGCGGCGACGACGAAGTCCGCGCAGGTGACGACGTCGTGCTGATCGGTTCCCAGGATGGCCCCGACGGCGTCGAGACGATCCGGGCCGAGGATTGGGGCGATCGTCTGGACACGATCGGCTACGAGATCGTCTGTGCGGTGTCGGCGCGTGTGCCGCGTTTCCCGCGCCGTAGCATCGATGGCTGATGTTGCATCTCCGAGCATCGTCGATCGCCGACACCCACGCTGTGGCCAGTGCCATCGCCGCGTTGGTGCGCGCCGGTGACGTGATCGTCCTGGCCGGCGAGATGGGCGCTGGCAAGACAGCGTTTGCCCAAGGCTTCGGAACGGCGTTCGGAATCGACGAGCCGATCACCTCGCCGACATTCACCCTCGTCCACAGCTACGACCTGCCGTCGCCGGTTCGTGGTCTGCGGACGATGCATCATGCCGACCTGTATCGCCTCGACCGGACCGCCGAGGTCGCTGACCTCGCGTTGGGCGAACTCGCCGAATTCAGCGGCGTCGTGCTCGTCGAGTGGGGCGACGTCGTCGACGGAATCTTCGGTGACCACCTGACCGTCCTGCTCGAACAGGATCCTGACGATGAGACCGACGAACTGGCCCTCGACCGGGCCCGCATGATCGATGTCGCCGGCACGGGTCCGAGTTGGGCGAGCCGCTGGGAACCGCTGCGGACGAGGCTCGCGGAGTTCGCGTGCTGATCCTGGGCATCGAAACCGCCACCGAGCGGGTGAGCGTCTCGATCGGTGGTCACGAAGGCGTCATCGGATTGTTCGAGGTGACCAAGGGGCGGCGTCACGCCGAGACACTTGCGCCAGCGATCGAGTTCGTGTGCGCGCAGGCCGGAATCGAACTCCACGAGATCAGTGTGGTCGCAGTCGATGTCGGCCCCGGGCTGTTCACGGGGATGCGAGTCGGCCTCGCTTCGGCCAAGGCGATCGCGCAGGCGTTGCGGGTGCCGATGATCGGCATCACGTCGCTCGACCTGCTCGCGTTTCCGTGTCAGCACACCGACCGCGTCATCGTCCCGGTGATCGACGCTCGTAAGGGCGAGGTGTTCTACGCGATGTATCGGCAGGTTCCCGGCGGCATCCAACAGGTCGCCGAGCCGGCCATCGGGCCCGTCGAGGACCTCGTTGCTGATCTCATGGCGCGGAGCCAGGACGTCCTGCTGGTGGGCGACGGCGCTGTGCGCTACCGCGACGAGATCTTGGAGGGTTATCACTGCGAGATCGGCGGCGATTCGCACCCGTCGGCGTCTCCGCTCGTCCAACTCGCGCATGCTCGTGCGCTGCGCGAGGACTGGGTCAACCCACGCGAGATCGAACCGGTCTACCTTCGCGCACCGGACGCGCAGATCAACTGGTCGACCCGGGCGGCGCGGACGTGAACGTACTGGAACGCCTCATCGGTGGCGGCACCGGCCTCACGATCTCCACGATGCGCAAGCGAGACCTGCGCCACGGCATCCTCGACATCGAGGCGGTTGCTTATCCCGTCGGTTGGTCGAACGGTGTCTTCGTCAGCGAGATCGACCAGATGCGATCCGGCACGCGGCACTACGTGGCCGCCCGGCTCGATGGCCGGATCGTCGGGTACGCCGGGCTCTGGTTCGCCGCCGACGAGGCTCACATCACCAACGTCGCCGTCGCACCCGACGCACGCCGCCAAGGCATCGCTCGTGCGCTGATGCTGCACTTGGCTGACGTGGCGATCGAACGGCAGTGCACCGCCTGGACACTCGAAGTCCGACTGTCGAGTTCGGGGGCGCAACGGCTGTACGAGTCGTTCGGATTCAGTTCTGCCGGAGTCCGCCAGAAGTACTACGACAACGTGGAGGACGCAATCGTCATGTGGTGTCGCGACATCCAGAGCGAGCAGTACCGAAGTGTGCTCGATTCGATTGCGAACCCAGATCTTTCCGAGGAGGCCGCCCGTGGTTGAACAGTTCGATGCATCGACGCTGATCCTCGGAATCGAAACGAGCTGTGACGAAACCGCAGCGGCACTGGTGATGGGCGGCTACGACGTCGTTTCCAGCGTGGTGTCGACACAGGTCGACCTGCACGCAGACTTCGGTGGGGTCGTCCCGGAGATCGCCTCGCGCGCACACCTGGATGTCCTGAACCCGGTGATCGCCCGGTCGATCGTCGAGGCGGGCGTCGACGATTCGCGCATCGATGCTGTGGCCTGCACGGTCGGGCCGGGCCTGATCGGCGCGCTCCTGGTCGGTGTGTCGGCGGCCAAGTCGCTCGCACTGGTCTGGGACGTGCCGTTCATCGGGGTCAACCACATGGAAGCCCACCTCTACGCCGCCTCGCTCGAGGACCCCACGCTCGAATTCCCCCTCGTGGTCCTCCTCGTGTCCGGTGGCCACACCATGCTCGTGGAGATGCAGGATCACGGCCGCTACCGCCTCCTCGGTCAGACGATCGACGATGCCGCCGGTGAAGCGTTCGACAAGGTCGCTCGCTTCCTCGACCTCGGCTATCCGGGCGGTCCGGCGATCGACGAAGCGGCGTTGCTCGGTGATCCCGACGCCATTCGGTTCCCGCGCGCGCTGATGGACGACAGCTTCAACTTCTCGTTCTCCGGGCTGAAGACCTCGGTGATGAACTACGTCCGCAAACACCCGGACGTGAGTTCGGCCGACGTCGCAGCCTCGTTCCAGGCGGCCGTCGTCGATGTACTCGTTGCGAAAGCGCGCTCCGCGGCGAAGGCAACGGGGGCAACGAGCATCGTGCTGGGCGGGGGAGTGGCGGCGAACTCGCTGCTGCGCGAGGAGATTCTCGAAGGCTGCGCACAAGATGGCATCCAGGGCTTCCTGCCGAGCCGGGCGATGTGTACCGACAATGCTGCGATGATCGCCGCCGCAGGCTGGCACCGTCTGCGGTCTGACGGCCCGACGCCGCTGTCGGTCGGCGCTACACCCAACCTGCGCTTACCGTTCATCGACTGACACGCGCCGAGACCGGTGCCGATACCGTTGCCGGGGTGACGTTCACGATCGGCGACCACGAGCTCTCGGCTCCGGTGGTGCTCGCTCCCATGGCGGGCGTGACCAACGCGCCGTTCCGGGAGATGTGCCGCAGGTTCGCACCGGGCCTCGTCTACGTCAACGAGATGGCGATGGCCACGCCTGTCGTGCACAAGAACGCCAAGACCGATCGGATGATCAGCTTCGGGTCCGGCGAACAGCCGCGCAGTCAGCAGCTGTACGGCTCGGACCCCGAGATCATGGGCAAAGCCGTGCACATCCTCTGCGAGGCGGGCCGAGTCGACCACATCGACATCAACTTCGGTTGCCCCGCTGCGAAAGTGACACGGCAGGGCGGTGGTGCCGCGGTTCCGGCCCGCCCCGAACTGCTCCGCTCGATCGTGCGCGCTGCGGTGCGCAACGCCGAGCCGTACGGCATACCGGTCACGACCAAGTTCCGGATGGGATTGTTCGACGATTGGCTGATGCACGTCCGCACCGGCCAGATCTGTGCCGAGGAAGGTGCTGCATCGATCGCGCTGCATGCTCGGACCGTGCAGCAGCACTACTCCGGCGAGGCCCGGTGGGAAGCGATCGCCGAGCTGAAACAGGCGGTCGGATCGATTCCCGTGCTCGGCAACGGTGACATCTGGGAAGCCCACGACGCCGTGCGGATGATGGACGAGACCGGTTGCGACGGTGTCGTCATCGGTCGCGGCTGCCTCGGGCGCCCGTGGCTGTTCGGTGACCTCGTCGAGGCGATGTCGGGCCGACCCGTTCGTGCGAGCCGCACCCTCGGTGAAGTGTGCGATGTCATGGCAGCACACGCAAAGCTGCTCGCTGCGCACATGGGGGAGCATCACGCGATGCGTGACTTCCGCAAGCACGCCAACTGGTACATGAGCGGCTATCCCGTCGGCTCGGAAGTTCGCCGACGGTTCTCGACCAACAGCTCACTCGCGGAACTCGACGACATCATTGCAACTTTGGACCTGACTGCGGAGATCGTCGAGGGCGGCGAGCGCATCAAGCGCGGTCACACCAACGGGCCGATCAAAGTCTCTGTCCCTGCGGGCTGGCTCGATGCCGGTGTACGCGAGTCACTCGGCACCGACGTCACTGTGCCCGACGACGGTGACGTGATGGCGCTCTCCGGTGGCTGAATCGGCGGTGCTCGTATCGCAGCGCGGCCACCGATTCGTGCTTGCGTCGGGTTCGCCGCGTCGGTCGACCCTGTTGGCCGACGCCGACATCGACTTCGTCGTCCGGCCACCCGACATCGACGAGACGCCGGAACCCGCAGAATCGCCCACGGACTACGTCGTCCGGCTTGCCCGGGCCAAGGCACAGGCGGTGGCGGCACCGGGCGAGATCGTCGTCGCGGCGGACACGACTGTTGACCTGGACGGAACGATCCTCGAAAAGCCGCCGCACGCCGATGGCGCCGTCGAGATGTTGCGACGCCTCAGTGGCCGTTCCCATCAGGTCCATACCGGCGTCGCAGTCGGTGGCGTCGACGGTGTGCGCTCGGCGGTGGTCACGACCACGGTCAGATTCGTCGCGCTGACCAATACGCAGATCGACTGGTACGTCGCCACCGGTGAACCGATGGGCAAGGCGGGCGCCTATGCGATCCAAGGGCGCGGCGCGGCGTTCGTCAGCAGCGTCGACGGGAGCGTCACCAACGTCGTCGGGCTTCCTCTGGCTGAAACCCTCGAGATGCTGCGCGCGGTGACCACCGGCGAGTACGCCTGACGCAGGGGCGAGGACCGCACCGACTGCGCTGGAGCAGGGGCATCTGAAAGCAGTCTCGTGGTATTTCGTGCCCGGCTTGCGACTCATGACCGGTAGAGCGCACCGTCCGGGTGGCGCGTCACCGAGGAGAAGCACCGCCATGCCTGCAACACCTGCAACACCGATTGATCCGACCGCGCTGACCGTGGCTGACATCGACTTCGGGTCGATCGCCTCCGCCGGCACTGGCCTGCGAGCCCTGAATCTCGACCGAGCCGAACTCGGTGGGGCCGTCAGCGACGCACTTACGCTGTCGCCGACCCGAGCGCACCGCTTGGTGCGCGGCATGATCACCACGGCTGCGGACATCGACCAGACCGGCGACGAGATGTCGGCGCTGGTCGAGTGGTCAGCACGCGAGGGGACCGACGAGCGTCGAGTCGTGATCGATGCCATGCGAACCAGCGGTGGTGACGTCATGCTCATCGACCGTCTCGCGCGTCTGCCGCGTACCGAGGCCCGACCGTTCATGGCCGAATTCCTGGAGTCGGGCGGACGCAAGCTGGACATCGCCAATTGGCTCGCCGCGGTCGGCGGGGTGTTCCGCGAGCACGGTACGCCGGAGCCCGGCACGTCCGGTGCCGTCATCGACTGGGTGGTCGACACCGCAGAAGACGCAATCGACGCACTCGGCGAAGCCGTCGAGTCCGTCGTCGATGCAATCGTCGCCGCAGGGGAGTCGATCGCCGACGTGATCGGCGAGATCATCAGCTTCACTGCCGAGCAGATGGCGAACCTCGTCGAGGCGCTGATCCAAGCCGGCCAGACCATCGGCGGATTGATCGTCGATGCTGTCGAAGCCGGCGCTGCGATCGTGACCAAGACCGTCCGAGCGCTCATCGACATCGGCCACACGATCGCCGACGTGATCGGCACCGTCCTGACCGAAGCAGCCGGCGCGATCGTCGACACCATCGAAGCGCTCCGGGCGATCGGGGAAACGTTCATCGACATCATCGCCGCAGCAGCCACGCTGGCGGCTGCCGCATTCAGTCGGGTGGTGCAAACGCTGCTCGACATCGGCCGCTCGGTCGTCGCCATCCTGGGTGACGCCCTCGCCGCAGCTGCATCGATTCTGGAATCCACGGTTCAGGCGCTGCTCGACATCGGAACCAGCATCGCGACGCTCATCACCGACGTGATCACGGGTCGCGCCAGCCTGCTCGACGCGCTGACCCAGGCGCTCCGCGACATCGGACAGAGCGTGGTGACGTTGCTCGACGAAGCAGTCACCGCCGTGGCAGGCGCCGTTCGGTCGATCGCAGCATCGCTCGCACGGATCGGTACCAGCATCGTCGACCTCGCCGAATGGGCCGCCAGTGCCGCCATCGAAACAGCGCGAGAAGTGGTCGCTGCACTCGTCGACGTCGGCAACACCATCGTCGATCTCGTCACGTCACTCGCCCAACGTGCGCTGGGCGTGCTGAGCACCGTGATCGATGGCCTGTACGCGATCGGACGGACGTTCGCCGGACTGCTCGCTGACCTCGCGGGCATCGCCAGTGACCTGCTGAGCAGGTTCCTCGAAGCGGCGTTCGCTCTCGGCTCGACCATCTTGGAGTTCGTCCAAGCGACACTCGAGACGACGTATGACCTCGCGCAGGACCTGATCGAAGCAGCCCTCGACGCCGGCGCGGCACTCGGAGATCTGCTCGTCGAAGCAGCAACCGGCACGTACTTCGTGCTGCGACGCATGGTGTTCGGGGTGCTCGATGCCGTCGGGCTCGGCGAGGTGATGCGCTGGGCGCTCGAACAGCTCGAAGCCGGTGTCAGCGAGGTGTTCCGCGAAGTCGTCCTCGCCCTGCGCTTCGCCGGACAGCAGATGACCGACATCCTCGACTGGGCGCAGGACCAGACAGCGCAGGCCTTCGACGCAGTCGTCGACGCCTGGGAGTCGATCGGCGAGGACCTCGTCGACCTGTACGAATGGGCGTCGACACTCGCGCTCGACGCGGCGCTGGACGCCTGGGAACGGATCGGCGCAGCGACGATGCGGCTGCACAACTCGGTCAGCTACGTCCTCAACTACCTCGAGAACGACTTCCTGCCCGGCGTCCGACGGTTCGTGCGGGGCCTGATGGCAGCCGGGTACGTCCTGGGCGACCTGATGGCGCGAGTGCTCAACCGGGCAGTGGAGTTCGTCGCCGAGGTCGTGCGTGAACTGCTCGATTTGGGTGTGACGGTGGTCGACCTGCTCGTCGACGTCGCCACCGATCCGGATGCCGCAATGGACCGTCTGCTCGAAGGCCTCGTCGCAGCCGGCCAGACCTGGACCGCGATCATGACCGCTGCGGAGGCGGCGGGCGACGACATCGCTGCTGAGGTGGCCGACTCGGTCGCACGTCTGGAAGGGCCGCTGCGCGAGATGCTCGACGGCGCATGGGAAGTCGGCGGTGGACTGTTCGGCCTCGTGGTCTCCCAACTCCTCAACTCACTCGGCACCTATCGGCCGCTGACCGAGGCCGAGAAGACCGAAGCACGTCGGGTCTTTGCCGACTCGATCGACCTCGATCTCGTATCGATCAGCCAGGAAAGCCTGGACAACACGATCATCTTCGAAGTCCAAGCGTTCTTCCAGCGCATCGGCGGAGACGCCGAGAACGCCCGGGCGTTCGTCACCGGGACCCTGATCAACATCGACGCCAGCGTCGGCATCACGATGGAGACCCTGATCCACGAGCTCACGCACGTCTGGCAGAACTTCGAGACGGGCCCGATGTACCTGACCGAGGCAATCCACGCCCAGACGACGCCGGACTCCTACAACTACGGCTACGACGACGCGACCAACGGCGAAGGAGCGCAGGAAGAACTCGACGCTGCCAACGGTGACTTCGAGGCGTTCAACCGGGAACAGCAGGGCGACATCATGGAGCACTACTACCGGCGCGAGTTCGTCGACATGATCGACGCCACCGAGTGGGAGCCCTACGTCGAGTTCGTCCGTGCTGCCTGATCCCGTGCTGCCTGATTCCGTGCTGCCTGATCGCGCCCGGGCGACGCGGGTGGCAGTGCTGTTCGACGACGACTGCGTCGAACGCTTGGCCGCAGCGCGCCGGCTGGCAGACAGCATCGGCGCAACGACGAGGTGTCCGACGGTGCCGGTCGTACGCGCCGTCAGGCCGACCGACTGCAGCAGCGCATGCGCACGCAACGACCCGTATCGGCTGGCCGACCATCTCCGGGCGCTGTGCGTCGACGCCGCGATCTTCGTCGCTCCGCGTCGTCGCGGCAGCCGCCGACTGCTGCCGGGGCCGGTCGTCGAAGGGGTGCCGGTCGGGATCGTGCAGGCCGACAGCGTCGATCATCTTGCTCACGTCTCTGGCCCTGCTGTGGGAGACAGCGGGCCAGACCCGCATGCTCCGTGGGTCATTGCAGCAATGGCGAAGAACGTTTTTCTGGATGCCACCGACGATTGGGCCGAGCGACTCGGAGAGGTGCACGATGCAATCGACCTGCGCGCCGATCGGGCGCGGCGGGTGGATCTGCTCGACGGCTTGGCGGGCGGGCCCGGCGTCGTGCTGTACGCCGGGCACGGCAGCCCGCGCGGCTGGGCCGGCTATCAAGCCCTGCGGCTCGAACACGTCACGGGCGTCGACGGGTCGTCCGCGGGCCTGATCATGGCGTTCGCGTGCAAGACGTTGGCCCGCCATCGGCAACGCTGGCCGTTCGGGTCGAGCCTCGTCGAGACGGGCGCAGCGCGGGCCTACCTCGCTCCGGCCACGACGGTGATGACCGCCGACGCGGAGCAGTTGGCGGAGATCGTCGTCGACCTGCTCATCGAGATGGGCAGCCGATCCGACATCGGCGCCCGGGTGTGCGACCTGGTTCGTCTGATCGAGCAGCGGTGCCGACACGACGCTGCTGCATGCCGGGCGTGGGCCACGTTCCGACTGATCGGCGACCCGCTCGCCCCGCTCGGATTGGCACTCTCGCCTGCCGGTTGCTAATTGGCTTGCGCGCCATTTATCATTGGCAGTCGGTTTGGGAGAGTGCCAACCGGGTACTCCGCCCAGACCGTCACACCGCAACACTGACCAAGACACACCAACCGTGACGTGCCAATGGAGGCAACACACATGAACCTGAAGCCGCTGGACGACCGCATCATCGTCCTTCCCAACGAGCCCGAGACGCAGACCGCTTCCGGTCTCGTCATTCCCGACACCGCCAAAGAGAAGCCGCAGCAGGGCGAAGTGCTCGCTGTCGGTCCCGGCAAGCGCTCCGAGACGACGGGCGAACTGATCGAAGTCGGCATCGCCGTCGGCGACACCGTCCTGTACAGCAAGTACGGCGGCACCGAGGTGCACTCGGACAACCAGGACCTCCTCGTCTTGAACAGCCGCGACATCCTCGCGATCGTCGGCTGACCCCCTCGATCCACTTCATTCAACTCACCCATTCGCAAGAAATTCGCTAGGAGAAAGCCACCATGGCAAAGATTCTGAAATTCGACGACGAGGCGCGCCGCGCTCTCGAAGCCGGTGTCAACAAGCTCGCTGACGCCGTCAAGGTCACCATTGGTCCCAAGGGCCGCAACGTCGTGCTCGACAAGAAGTTCGGCGCACCGACGATCACCAACGACGGTGTGTCGATTGCCAAGGAGATCGAGCTCGACGACACCTTCGAGAACATGGGCGCGCAGCTCGTGAAGGAAGTCGCCACCAAGACTGACGACATCGCCGGTGACGGCACCACCACCGCCACCGTGCTCGCACAGGCACTCGTCAACGCTGGCATGAAGAATGTCGCTGCCGGTGCCAACCCGATGGCACTGAAGAAGGGCATCGAGGCCGCAGTGGCCGCCGCTGTCGAGTCGATCAGCTCGCAGGCCAAGGACGTCGACGACAAGAAGGACATTGCTTCGGTCGCCACGATCTCGGCAGCCGACGAGTCGGTCGGCCAGGTCATTGCCGACGCCATCGACAAGGTCGGCAAGGACGGCGTGGTCACCGTCGAGGAGTCGAACACGTTCGGCACCGAGCTGGACTTCACCGAAGGCATGCAGTTCGACAAGGGCTACCTGTCGCCGTACTTCGTCACCGACGCCGAGCGCCAGGAAGTCGTCCTCGAAGACGCCTACGTGCTGCTCAACAGCGCCAAGATCAGCACTGTTCAGGCAATGCTGCCGACCCTCGAAGCAGTGATGCAGACCGGTAAGCCGCTCGTCATCATCGCCGAGGACATCGACGGCGAAGCACTGGCCACCCTCGTGGTCAACAAGATCCGCGGCACGTTCAACGCAGCAGCCGTCAAGGCTCCCGGCTTCGGCGATCGCCGTAAGGCGATGCTGCAGGACATGGCAGTCCTCACCGGCGGCCAGGTCATCAGCGAAGAGGTCGGCCTCAAGCTGGAGAACGTCACCCTCGATCTGCTCGGTACCGCGAAGCGCGTCGTCATCACCAAGGACAACACCACCATCGTCGATGGTGGCGGTGAGAAGGACGACATCGACGGCCGTGTCAACCAGATCAAGGCAGAGATCGACAACACCGACTCCGACTGGGACCGCGAGAAGCTCCAGGAGCGCCTCGCGAAGCTCGCCGGCGGCGTTGCGCTCATCAAGGTCGGCGCAGCCACCGAGGTCGAGCTCAAGGAAAAGAAGCACCGCATCGAAGACGCCGTGTCATCGGTTCGTGCGGCCATCGAAGAAGGCGTGGTCGCCGGTGGCGGCACCGCCCTCATTCGGGCCCGCAAGGCAGTCGAATCAGTCGTCGAGGCGCTGGAAGGCGACGAGAAGACCGGCGCCAAGACAGTGTGGACCGCACTCATCTCGCCCGGCCTGAACATCGCCAACAACGCCGGCCTCGAAGGCTCCGTCGTCGTCCGCCAGGTCGAAGACGCAGAAGGCTCCATGGGCATGAACGCCGCAACTGGCGAGATGATGGACCTGCTGTCGGCAGGCATCATCGACCCGGCCAAGGTGACCCGCGCCGGCCTGCAGAACGCAGCGTCGATTGCTGCAATGTTGCTGACCACCGAAGTGCTCGTCGCCGACGAGCCCGAAGACGGTGGCGACCCCATGGCCGGCATGGGCGGCGGCGGCATGGGTGGCATGGGCGGCATGATGTGAGCCCCGCGGAGCAGCGAGTCTGTTCCGCACCCTGAACCGAACACCCAACACAGCACAGCCCCGGAATCGCATTGAGCGGTTCCGGGGCTGTTGCTGTTTTCCGAGCCGGTACCCTGCCCCGCATGCCGGCAATCGAGGGTGCGCAGCGTCCGTTCTGGATGCATCAGATCGTCGAGTACCTGATCGGCATCGTGCTCGTCGGCGCCGCATTCCAGGCGCCTGAGCCCGCAGTTCCTGCGGTGATGGGTGTCGTCGTCATCGGCAACACTGCGATCGCCCGCGGGCCTGCCGCGGCGTATCCGCTGGTGAGCCGAACCGTGCACCGCTGGCTCGACATCGTCGTGATGTTGCTGCTGGTCGCTGCGGCGTTCCAACCGATGCTCGACGTCGACAGCACCGGCCGATTGCTGTTGGGTGGTATCGCATTCGTGATGTTCTTCATCTGGCTCAACTCGGACTTCGCCGAGAAGGCCACTCGCACGAAGAACAAGCAGCAGCAGAAGGTCGAGCGACGCGAACGGCTCGCCCGCCCGCAGAGCGAAGAGATCGGCAAGAAAGCCGGCCGTGTCGTCGGTGATGGTGTCAATGCGGCCAAACGGTTCGGCAAGAAACTCAAGGACCAGCAGTAGAATCTCCACATGGCTTTCGAACAACCAGCTCCCGATCTCACGAAGATCATCGCCGCCTGGGATGAGTTCGAGGCCGGCGAGCAGACTCCCGGCCGAGTGCTTGCCAACATGAAGACCGCCGGGCTCCCACGGATCCTCGCCGAGCTCGTCGAGCAGGGCTGGACGCCGAAGTCCTGAGTACACCGCACCGCTCCGGCGGCGCGCAGCGCATCCCGCGCCCGTCGTCGTTCACGGAACACTTCGAGACCCCCTGGGAGGTCGGCGCGAACTGGTCGGTCGACGACCTCGTTGCTCCGGTCCCGAGCGTGTCGGGACCGATGTTGCCGACGTTCCCCGACGCTCGACTGTCCGCCGTACTCCTCCTGCTCACCGAGGGCCCGCACGGTGCCGAGGTCTTGCTGACCCGTCGATCGATGGAGATGAAGAACCACCGCGGTGAGATCAGTTTTCCCGGAGGACGTGTCGACCCCGGCGAGACCGCCGTCGAGACGGCCCTGCGCGAAGCCCACGAAGAAGTCGGCCTGGACCCTGCGCTACCGACCGTCGTCGGTGAACTCGAACACCTGAGCACGATCGTGTCGAAGAGCTACATCGTCCCCGTCGTCGCACGACTCGACGTCGCCGTCGATGAGCGTCCGCACCTCGAACCGCAGACGATGGAGGCCGACAGGGTGATGTGGACACCGATCGCCGAACTCACTCGGGAGGCGACCTACCGGCTGGAGCGTTGGGGCAACCTGCCGCTCGACCGGCCGTTGCACTTCTTCGAACTCGACGACGAGACCGTGTGGGGCGCCACCGCCCGAATGTTGTTCGACCTGCTCGCCCCGCCCCGCTGACGACGGCCTGTCCGCACAAGCGGGCATCGCCAACTCCTGGACGTTCGGTCAAGTGATGTGGCGTTCGAGGTATTCACTGTCTCGAATCAATGCTTCACCATGGAGTCATGACCAGCCATGCGAACCCGATACACACCGCCCTGATCGACTCCGACGCTCACGCGCCCGGCGGCACGGTCCGCTTCGACGGAACGGTCACCGGATGAGCGCCCGGGCCATCCTGCTCGCCGTCAGCATCATGTCGGCTGGGCTGATCGGTGGACTGATGTTCGGTTGGAGCGTCTCGGTACTGCCGGGGCTGCGACGGGTCAACGACATCACCTTCGTCACGACCATGCAGAACATCAATCGAGCAATCATCAACCCAGGGTTCACGCTCCCCTTCGTGGCCACCCCACTGATCCTCGCAGCGGCCACGATCGCACAGTTCCGTGCGGGCGACACCCGGCGCGCGGCGCTGCTTGCGTTGGCGTGTTTCACCTACATCGTCGGAGTCGTCGGAGTCACCGCTGGTGGCAACATTCCACTCAACAACACCCTCGACGCATTCGACGTCGGCGCGGCCGACCCAGGCGACATCGCCTGCCGACGCACGTCGTTCGAAGGCCCGTGGAATCGGTGGCACGCCGTGCGGACAGTGGCGTCAGTCATGGTGTTGGCGCTGGCCTCTGTCGCAGCAGCCGTTGCCGACGAGTCAGAATAGGTGCTGCAATGACCGACACCCACCGTGTTCCGCTGATCGAGGATCCGCTCGCCGAGGCCCTGCACTTCTTGCGCATGGACGGCATGTTCTACTGCCAGTCGGAACTCACCGCGCCGTGGGGTGTTTCGATGCCCCCGATGGCGGACTGCCTCTGGTTCCACGTCGTCACGGCCGGGTCGTGCGAGCTGACCGACTCGACCGGGCACGTGCATCGACTGCGCGACGGTGACGTCGCCGTCCTGGCGCACGGTGTCGGGCACGCCATCGCGGACACCTCCGATGCGCCGTGCCCGACCGTCTTCGACGTGCCGCACGACTACATCAGCCGTCAGTTCGCGATCATGCGCCATGGCGGAGGCGGCGACCCCGCCAACATCCTGTGCGGTGTCGTGCAGATCGGGAGTCCGGCAGCGCGGGTACTGGTTGCCCAACTCCCCGAGGTCATCGTGGTCAACGCAGCGTCGAGCGGATCGGACTGGATGTGGTTCCCGAACCTCATGGCCCTGATGGCCAACGAGACCCGCACAGCCCGCCCGGGTGGCGAAACCATCGTCACCCGACTCTGCGACATCCTGGTCATCCAAGCGATCCGAGCCTGGATCGAGGTCGAACCCGCCTCGCACGGTTGGCTCGCAGCGTTACGCGACCCGGTCATCGGTCGAGCGATTGCTCTCGTGCACCGCGACCCCGCACGCGACTGGACCGTCGAGTCGCTTGCCTCCGAAGCCGCAATGTCTCGATCCGGATTCGCCGCACGGTTCAGCGAACTCGTCGGGGAATCACCCAAGCAGTATGTGACGAACTGGCGGATGCACCTCGCCCGTTCGATGCTCGAACACGACGACCTGTCCGTCCTCGAGACCGCCACCCGACTGGGCTACCAGTCCGAGGCATCGTTCAGCCGGGCCTTCAAGCGAGTGACCGGTATATCCCCGAGCGCCGCCCGCTCGGCCTCGGTCTCGGAGCCGTCAGCGTGACGCGGGAGCTCGTGAACGAGTTCGTCTCGAGATCGCCGCACCCGCGGCTGCGGCCGTTCGTCGAGATGTACACGGGCTACCGCATCGCAGGGGTGACGCCGGGGACGCATGCCGGACTGCCCTCGCGATCCCTCACGATGATCGTGGCATTCGACGACCCCCTCGTCGTCGAGCACGGCAGCGGCACGCAACGGTCCAGGCGTCGGTTCTGGGCAATGTTGGGAGGCCTGCACACGAGCCCAGCGCTCGTGCACCACCCCGGACACCAGAGCGGCGTCCAGCTGCGAATCACGCCGCAGGGCGCCGCGGCGCTGTTCGGAACCCCCGCCGCCGAACTCGCACATGAGGTGATCCCGCTCGACGCGGTGTTCCCCGAGGCCACCGTTGAATTGGTCGACCGTCTGTCCGCCGAATCGACGTGGTCCGCTCGATGGGCTGTCCTCGACGACATCCTGCTCCGAGTGATGACCGCTGGTGACGGCATGGCACCGGAGGTCGATGCGGCGTGGGCGATCATGGCGCAGACCAACGGTCTCGTCGGAATCGAAGAGTTGGCCTCCCGCGTCGGGTGGAGCCGCCGCAACCTGACGGTCAGGTTCAAGCAGCAGTTCGGCCTGTCGCCGAAAGCAATGGCACGCGTGATGCGCTTCGAGCATGCCGAGAAGCTGCTGCGTCTGCCGACCCGGCCGTCACTCGCCAGCGTGGCGCATGCCTGCGGGTACGCAGACCAGGCGCACATGACGCGCGAATGGGTCGAGTTCGCCGGATCGCCACCGACGACCTGGATGACCGACGAGACCATCCCTTTCGTTCAAGACGAAGATGAGCCGCCTCCGTCAGAGTGGTCTTCATGACCACACCACCAGCCACACCACCAGCCACAACACACATCTGGCCGACTCTCGTGTACGACGATGCACCCGCAGCGATCCAGTTCCTTCAGGATGCGTTCGGGTTCACCGTCACGCTCGTCGTTGCGAACGACGTCGACGACGCGATCATCGAACACGCCCAACTTCGATGGCCCGAGGGTGGCGGCGTGATGCTCGGCTCGTCGGGTCGGCCAGGCAATCCGTTCGCAGCCCGACCGACGGGGGCCGGTTCGGCCTACGTCGTGACCGCGAGCCCCGACACGGTGCACGACCGGGCCGTCGGGGCGGGCGCCGAGATCTTCCAGCCGCTGATCGACGAGACCTACGGCAACCGCAGTTTCAGCGTGCAGGACCCCGAGGGCAACCTGTGGAACTTCGGCAACTATGGGGGCGAGCCATGAGCCCACAGCCCTGCGACACCATCGTCTTCGGTGGCTCGCTCCTCGACGTGGCCGACGCAGGCTCGGCCAGCGACGACATGGCCGTCGCGATCGCCGGCACCGACATCGTCGCCGTCGGGACCAGCGAGCAGGTGCGCAGCAACTGGTCGGCAACGACGGAGATCGACGCACGTCGTGGCGTCATCGCTCCGGGTTTCGTCGATGCACACGTCCACCTGTCGGCATTTCTCGCAGCGGCCATGACCTACACACCGCCGAGCGGAGCAGGCAGGTTCAGTGGCGGAAGCAACGTACGTGAAATCGTTCCGTTCATCGCGCAGATGACCTCGATGACGCTGCCGGCCGAACTGACTTCGACGGTGCTGCGCCCGGTGTTCGCCGCAATGCTCGCATCGGGCATCACCAGTGTCGTCGACGCGGGCAGTTCCGGGCACGACGGGATCGTGCAGGCAGCCAACGACGTCGGTATCCGGGCTGCGATCGGCCCATCACTCGCAGATTGTTGGCACGACGACACCGGCTCGATCGGCCGACGAGTCGACCATCGCCAACTCCTCGACGTCGCCGAAGCATGGCTGTCAGACAACGTCCCGGGGAGTGGGCTCGTCCGCGGGCTGGTGTCGGCAGTCGAGACGATTGCGTGCTCCGATGAACTCCTCGCCGGGATCGCGCAGCTCGCTGAGAAGTTCGACGTCCCCACCAACATCCACAGCCACATCACCGAAGCATCCGATCAGGCCCATCTCGTCGCGTACGGACGCTCTGCGACCGACCGACTCAGCGAGTCCGGGATGCTGAGTGAGCGATGCGTTGCGATGCACGTCGGAAACGCGAACAGCGCCGACGTCGACGCCTTCGTCGGGGCGGGCGTGACCGTGAACCACAACCCGCTCGGCAACGCCATGCTCGGGTTTGCGACCTCGCCGCAGCGAGCGATCCCCGCAATGATCGACGCAGGCATCCCGATCGTGCTCGGAAGCGACTACGCCCCATCGATGATCGCGACACCGTTCGACTCGATGCACGCAGCGCTTGCCATGCATCGCGAGGCGGTCGGTGCCGACAACGCGCTCACGCTCGAACAGGTCATCGCGATGTCGACCAACGCGGGCGTCGCCGTCGGTCGGCCCGGCCGGCTCGGGCGACTCGGTGTGGGCAACCTGGCCGACATCGTCGTCATCGACACGTCCGGATCACACCATCTCGGCGACCGCCACCCGATTCCGAGTACGGCGCTGCGCGCCCGTTCCGACGACATTCGGGTCGTGATCGTGAACGGCCGCACCGTCGTGGAGAACGGTCGCGTCACCTCGATCAACGAACGAGCAGCGCTCGACGAGGCGCAAGCATTGCTGTCAACGATGCGGTGAGGCCGCTCAAGCGCCCCAGCCGCCGGAGAAGTCGAAGAACTGGCCGGTCTGGAAACGGTTGGTCCCGTCGAGCAGGACGCCCGCGACGTTGGCGAGTTCCTCCATCGTACCCAAGCGACGCATCGGTACCTGAGCGTCGATCTTCGCTGCCCGCTCCGGGTCGTCGTATCCCGCCGCCGCCCGGAAGCCCGGGAAGTCCATGAAGTTCGTGCCGATCGCGTTGACCTGAATACCGGCACGCGCGTGCTCGAGCCCGACCGCACGCACGATGCCGTTGGCCCCGGCACGAGTCCCGCCGTAGATGGAGGTCATCGGGTCGGGTCGTCCACCGGTCGCCGAGGTGAACACGACGATCTGGCCGCTTCGCGCCGCGTTCATCGGTGGCAACGCTGCCTGCAGGGCGTGGAACACCATGTCGAGATTGGCCCGCTTGATCGTCTCCCACTGGTCGACGGTCATGTCGAGGAACTTGCCGACCACGATCTGGCCGGTCACGAAACACGCCGAGTCGAGCCGCCCGAATGTGTCGAGGGCTGTTCGCACAACGACCTGATTTCCGTCGGCGGTTCCGAGGTCGACGTCGGTGACGGTCTCGACTGCGGCTCCCAGCGCCGTGAGCTCCGGAACGAGCTCGGAGAACGGGGTCTCCACGCCGACCATCGACCCCTCTCCGTCGAAGCCGTGCAGCACGAGGTCGTAGCCGCGAGTCGCGAGCAGGCGGGCAAGCGCCGGTCCGACGTAACCGGTTGCCATCGTGATGAGGGCCACCGGGCGAGCGCCTGGCGCGGAGTGCTGCGTACTGTTGCTCATGACGACGATCCTGCCAAGCCGGCTGGACCGACGGCGAGTCAGCTGGTGAGCGCCTCAGACCGCCGCTGAGTGGAGGCCGATCATATTGCCCTCGGTGTCGGTGACGACCGAGACAAAGCCGTGGTCACCAATGGCGTACTTCGCCTGGACGATCGAACCACCGGCCGCTTCCACCCGGCTCTCTTCGACAGCGCAGTCGTCGCACGTGAAGTAGACCATCGAGCCGCCCGGTCCCGGCGTCGCGAACTCCAGCTTGACGAGAGCTCCGCCGGCGCCGTGGGAGGCGAAGTCGTCACCGAACGCCCGCATCTCGACGTTCGGGTCGTTCGGGTCGCCCATGGTGTCGAGCTTGGTGTCGAGCACTGTTTCGTAGAAGGCCTGGGCCCGATCCATGTCGGTGACGTAGATGTCGAAGAATCCGATTTTTCGCATGAGCTGTGTCCTTGTCAGTCAGTGCCAGGGCCGTTTGCCTCGGCACTCACCACTCAAGTCGACGGCGTTCGAGAAGGATTGTAGATATCAGACATCGAAGGTCTTCTCGAACTGGCCGGGTGTGTAGCCGGTCATGTTGCGGAACGAATGTGTGAAGTGCGATTGGTCGGCGAACAGCAGGAGGTAGTCGTTGCGGAACGAGTGCTGGACCCGCAGGACCTTCCACAGATCGTGCGGGGTGAAGCCGGTGGTCGCCTTCACGGCGCGCTGGAGTTGGCGTGGCGACAAGCCCACCACCGCAGCCATGTCGCCGACGCTGTAGATCTCGTCGAGGTTCGTGAGGATCGCCGCCGTGACAGGGTTGGCCGCCACGAGGCCGGCATCGAGCAGGTCGGCCACGAAGTCAGCGAACACCGACGCCTTGCCGACGAAATCGAGATCGGCGGCCGCCTCGCTCACCTCGACCAGGGCCAGGTCCCCCTCGTAGGGCTCGCCGACGTAGTGATCGACCGAGGCATCGGGATCGCCACGCCAGACCCCCGGGAAGAACTGGATACCGGCGAAGTGGAACGACGTGCCGAGGTTCAAGGCGGTGTGCGTTGTCTGCAGCTGTGTGACGCCGGCGATAAGCGGGTCGCGTTGATCGAACAGCAGGTTGACGCAGGCGTCTGGCACGGCGTGCAGCGTGAAGTCCTCCACGAGATCGGTCACCGATTTCAGTTCCCAGAAGCAATGCACCAGCGCAGCGAGCGGCGCCGGTGGCGGCACCTCGGTGTAGACGACGGACTCGGCCGTCTTCGCCACACCATCTTTGACGGGGTCATACATGCGCCGCGAGCGTAGGCCGCGCGCCAATCGTGCGTCGTCGATGAGGATGTCGTCGCCGATGATGCGCGAGAGTTGGATGTTGTCGTCTTGCTCAGCACGACCGAAACGATTGAAGGTGTTGCCGATGAACAACGCGAGGCATGAACCGGTGGGCCCCGACCCGTCGACGCTGCGAGAGATCGAACAGCGGGTGCTGTGGTTGGCCACCCGCATCATCGATCATGCCAACCGGCGCGGCGATACAGATGTGAAGGTCGGCGGTCACCAGGCGTCATGTGCGTCGATGGCGTCGATCATGACGGCGCTGTGGTTCAACCACATCGGCGGCGAGGACAAGGTGGCGGTCAAGCCTCACGCGTCACCTGTGTATCACGCAATCAAATACTTGACCGGTGAGCTGGACCGGTCGTACCTCACGACGCTGCGCCAGCAGGGCGGCCTCCAGGCGTACCCGTCGCGGACCAAAGATCCCGACGTGTCCGACTTCTCGACCGGCTCGGTGGGCCTGGGTGCCGTCGCGCCGCTCTTCTCCGCCCTCACTCGCCGCTTCACCGACCATCACTTCGGTGAGCAGGACCCAGCACGCTTCATCGCGCTCGTCGGCGACGCGGAACTCGACGAGGGCAACGTCTGGGAAGCAATCGCCGACCCCGCCACTCAGGGGCTCGGCAACTTCACGATGGTCATCGACCTCAATCGGCAATCACTCGACCGAGTCATTCCCGACATCGCCGCCACCCGCCTCAAGAGCTTCTTCGCCGATGCCGGTTGGCACGTCGCCGAAGCCAAGTACGGCCAACGGCTTGCTGCGGCGTTCGACGAGGCCGACGGCGACGCCGTCGAAGCGCACATCGATGCGATGCCGAACGAGGCGTACCAGGAGCTGTTCGGTCTCGCAGCCGATGACGTCCGTCGCAAGTTTCTCATCGGCGCAGATCCGGCCGTCGAGCGCTTCGCCGACCGCTTCGAGGACGACGAACTGAAATCCCTCATCACCGACCTCGGTGGGCACGACCTCACCCTGCTGACCGAGACCTTCCGAGCCTGCGACTCCGAACTGGACCGCCCATCGGTGGTGTTCGCGTACACCATCAAAGGACACGGCCTCCCGATGGCCGGCGACCCGATGAACCACGCTGCGCTCATGAGCCCGGAACAGATCGACGACTTCAGATCGGCGTTGGGCCTCGATCTCGACTCCGAGTGGGACCGATTCGATCCCGACTCCGACGCCGGGCTTGTCTGTCGGAGTGTCGGTGGTGACATCAACAACGCTCCGCCGCCACCCCGACCCACGTTGCCGGTCCCCGCCGCGGCACGATCGGTTTCGACCTCCGGATCGACCTCGACGCAAAAGGCGTTCGGCCGGGTGCTCGCCAGCCTCGCCGACGTCGACGGGGTCGGCGATCGACTGGTGACGACCGCACCGGACGTGTCGATCTCGACGAACCTCGGCGGATTCATCAACAAACGCGGCGTGTATTCCCACGTCGAACGCGACGACCACGGTGGCGCGGACCGACTGCTCAAGTGGGCGCCCGGACCGACCGGCCAGCACATCGAACTCGGCATCAGCGAGATGAATCTGTTCATGCTGCTCGGACAACTCGGCCTCAGCCACGACCACCACGGACAACACCTCCTTCCCGTCGGCACCGTCTACGACCCGTTCGTGCTGCGTGGCCTCGACGCCTTCATCTACGGCCTCTACAACGACGCCAAGTTCGTCGTCGCGGGCACGCCTGCCGGTGTCACGCTCGCCCCCGAGGGTGGAGCACACCAATCCACCATCACCGCGTCGGTCGGCGCTGAACTCCCGAACCTCACGTATTTCGAGCCGGCCTTCGCCACCGAAGTCGACTGGATCCTCTGCGACGCACTCGACCAACTCGGGCGCCCGAACGGCATGAGTTCCTACCTCCGACTCTCCACCCGCCCCATCGATCAGCAGCCCTTCGCCGCAGCCGTCGAGCGATTCGGGCCAGATCGTCTCCGAACTCACGTGCTCGAAGGCGGCTACCGCCTCATCGATGCGCCGGCGGACGACCGACCGGGTATCACGATCGTCACCACCGGAGCAATGGCACCCGAAGCGCTCCACGCAGCGGCCGAGCTCGATCGGGAGGGCGTGCAGGCCAGCGTCATCCACCTCACCAGCCCCGACCGCGTCTACCGCAGTTGGCGAGCCGGCTTCACGCAATCAACCGCAACCGCACGCGTCGTGCGCGCCCCGAGCCACCTCCACCGCCTCATCCCACACGACGAACGGCGGCGGCCGATCATCAGCGTCCACGACGCCTCCAGCCACAGCCTGGCCTGGCTCGGCTCGGCCGTCGGCACCCGTCAGTACACGCTCGGTGTCGACCGATTCGGCGAATCAGGCACCATCGCCGATCTCCACCGACTCACTGGCATCGATGCGGGCAGCATCGCCAACGCCGCACTCATCGCACTCACCGAGCAGCCACCTCACGAGGTCAGCGAGCGGGAAGGCGGCTGGACATGACGGCGCCGCTCAGGGCGAAACCGATGGCGACGACAAAGACGATCGTGAAGTCGCCGGTGAGGTCGGCGAGGAACCCGCCGAGCTGCGGCGAGGTCACTTGAGCCAGACCGAAGGCGAACGTCGCAGCGGCGAAACTCGGCCCGAAGTCGGCAGCGCTCGTGTTGCGGACGACGAAGCCGATCACGACCGATGGCAGTCCACCGAACATCAGACCGATCACCACGGCGCTGAGGACCACGATCGTGACGACACCACTGAGCACACCGCCGAGCGCAACGGCGAAGACGCAGAATCCGACGACGAGAGTGTTGCGATCGCCGGCCTTGTCAGCGATCACCCCCATCAAGATGCCGCCGACGATCGCGCCGATGCCGACGAGGGTGAACATCGTCGAGGCAAGACTCTCCGAGTAGCCGGCATCGTCTTCGAGGCGGGACGTGAGGAACGAGATCGCGATGAGGTAGCTGAACCCGTATGCGACGTATGCACCGGTCACGCCGACCCAGCCCGGCATCTGCCGCAGCCGCCCGAACCCGGCGCCCGCTCCCGATGACCCCGTCGGTGTGGCTTCCCTGTGGCGGAGGAAGGCGATGATCGCAGCGACGACCAGCAGACCGATGACCAGATCGATCCGATACACGTCGCGCCACGCTGCGTCACCCGAGCGCTCTCTCACCACCCGTGCGAGTTGGCCGGTCACCACGATGCCGGCTCCGACACCGCCCCCGATGGCGCCGACCGCGACGCCGCGCCGATGGTCGCCGACGGCCCGCGCGGCAATCGCCGGAGACGGCACCCAGATCAGCGCGCCACCGAAGCCCATCGAGAACAGTGCAAGGCCGAGCAACGCGGCGTTCGGCGCCACCGCAGCCCCGGCGATGCCAGCGAGGGAGAACACGAAGCCGGAGCGGAGCACGGTGAGCAAGCGCTGACGGGTCGTGAGACTGCCGACGACGAACGTGCCGACCAGATACGCCAGCACGTTGGTCGTGCCGAGCAGGCCGGCGACGGTGTTCGAGTGGTCGAGGTCGTTGCGGATTGCAGGGAGCAGCACGCTGTAGGTGAAACGACCGAACGCCTGAGCGACGACGGCGCCGAGCCCGACGAGGACGACGGCAGTCCAGCCACTTGCGGTGCGCACCGTGTGATCGTGTCGGAGTCGAGCGGTCGGCGACGAATCCGTCAGGCGAGCGCGGCGAGCCGCTTCCACATTGCCAGGACATGGTCGCGGGTGGTCGCACGCGCGCCGATCGAGATGCGCAATACGGATCGTCCGTCGAGGACCGTGCGGGTGAACAGCCCGACACCGGCGGCGTTTGCCGACTCGATCAGTGCATCCGTGGCTGCGTCACCCTCGACGCAGGCAATGCACAACAGGTTCAGCGGATGTGGAGCGACGATGTCGAACCGATCGTCAGCGTCGACCAGGGCTGCCAGTTCCTGCGTGATCGTCACGTGCCGCTCGATCATCTCCTGCACCGGGGCCACACCGTCGGTCCGCAGGGCGAACCACAGCTTGAGAGCACGGAAGCGGCGGCCCAGTGGAATGCCCCAGTCGCGGTAGTCGATCGCAGCGCCCGACTGGGCGGCTTGCGATGCCAGATAGGGAGGCAGGACGCTGAGGGCGCCGATCAGGGCAGCCCGGTCGGCGGTCCAGAACAGATTGCAGTCGAAGTTGATCCCCATCCATTTGTGGGGGTTGGTCGTGTACGAATCAGCGAGTTCGAGGCCGTCGTTGACCCAGCGGTGCTCGGGCGACAGCGCGGCGATGCCCGACATCGCTGCGTCGACGTGAACCCAAACGTTGTGTTCGTGGGCAATGGCGGCGATCTCGGCGGTGGGGTCGAACGCCATGGACGATGTCGTGCCGTGTGCAGTGACGACGAAGAACGGCACGAGGCCTGCGGCGACATCTGCTGCGATCATGTCGGCGAACGCATCGGGACGCATGGCGAAGCCGTCGTCATGGGGCACGATCCGCATGTTCTGCGTCCCGACGCCGGCGACGCGGAAGCCCTTCTCGATGCTCGAGTGCGACTCCGACGTCGTGTATCCGACGAGGCGAGTCGTGTCGCCGGTCGCATTGATCTCACCATCGGTCGCACGCCAGCGTGCGGCGAGCATCGCCACGAGCGTCGACTCGCTCGCCGTGCCCTGGATGACCCCGCCACCGTGATCGCTGGTCGATCGGAATCGCTCGGGGAGCCCGAGCAGTTCCTGCATCCAGTCGAGCATCAGGGTTTCGAGTTCGGTCGCAGCCGGCGACGTGGCCCAGGCCATGGCGTTGACACCGAGACCCGCCGCCATCAGCTCGCCCAGGATCGACGGGTAGGTGATGTTCGACGGAAACCAGGCGTAGAAGTCGGGGTGCTGCCACTGGGTGAGGCCGGGGACGACGACCTGTTCGAGGTCGGCCAGCACGGCGTCGAATGGTTCGGGGTCGGCTGGCGGGTGCTCCGGGAGCTGTGCTCGGGTGTCGCCGGGCTTCGTCTCGGGGAACACGGGCCGGTCGCCGGCGCCGTCGATGTACTCGGCGAGCCAGTCGATCATGGCGTGTCCGTGTTCGCGGAACTCCTCCGGGGTCATCACCGGCACAGTAGGTGATGGCCCCGCAGGTGGACCCGCATCAGCCCGCTGGGCGATGTGCGTTCGGTCTCTGTTCGTCACGATCGATGACATGTTGGAAACACCCGCAGTCGAAACAGTGACCCTCACCGCCACGCCGGACCGGATCGACAGCCTGGACACGCTGCGCGGCGTCGCGACGCTGGGCATCTTGGTGATGAACGCCGTCTCGTTCGGTCTCGTCGACGCGGCGTACGCCAACCTGAGCCAGGACGGCAACCGGACACCCCTCGACTGGTTGATCGGCATGGTCGGACGAGTCTTCGTCGACGAGAAGATGATGGCAGTCTTCTCACTGCTCTTCGGCGTCGGCATCGTCGTGTTCGCCGAACGAGCCGCAGCGAAAGGGCGTCGCCCGGTCTGGCTCAGCTTGTGGCGCAACGTGCTGCTGCTCGCTGTCGGCATTGCTCACTCCCTGATCTGGGACGGCGACATCCTCACGGTCTACGCCGTGTGCGCACCATTCGTCCTGCTGCTCCGCAAGCTGCCGACGACGGCACTCCTCGTGCTCGGCGTGGCGCTTGCAACCGTTCCCGCTGTGTGGGGGATCTTCATGTCAGGTCTGTCACCGAGCGATGTCGGTGAGGTGTGGCTCGCAGACGGCACCTCGATCTCCGACGCAGTCGGGATCCTCCTGCTGCTCAACGTGTTCGGCCGGGCACTCGGCCTGATGCTGATCGGCGTGGCGATGTATCGACTCGGCGTCGTGCAGGGCCGAGTCAGCGCTGACGTGCTGCGGCGGATCGCGGTCTGGGGCCTGATCGTCGGACTGCCGCTGTCGGTCGCCGGCCTCACGGTCCACGTCGTCACGGACTGGTCGAGCTCGGGTTCGCTCGTCGGGTTCAGCATCTCGACGCTCGGCACGGTCCCGTTGGCCCTGGCATACGTCGCACTCATCGTCCGATGGAGTGTCCGCCCGACGCCGCGGCTTCAAGCGGTCGGTCGGATGGCACTGACCAACTACCTCACACAGACGCTGCTCGGCATCGCCGTGCTCGGCACGCTGCTGGCCGACGTCGACCTGACGCGCACGATGATCGCAGCGTTCATCGCAACGGTCTGGGTGTTGCAGTTGGCCTGGTCGTCGTGGTGGCTGGACCGGTTCCGCTTCGGACCGTTCGAGTGGGCTTGGCGGTGCTGCACCTACCGATCGATGCAAACGCTCCGCCGCTGAGATCGGACCCCGGTGATCAGCGGTCTCGTTTGCGAACGCCCCGAACGACGTTGCCGAAGACGACGACGAGGCCGACGAGCAGCGCGCCGAACACGAGTGTCTGGCGCCATCCGCCGCGACTCTCGCTGCCGCAACCGGGCCGCTCGAGTGCACCGATGCACGACGTCAGGTCACGGTCCTCGGGAATGAATTCGTTTGCCGAGATCGGTGGTCGAGTGATTTCAGGCAGCACGGTTTCAGGTAGCACGGTTTCAGGCAGCACGGTTTCAGGCGTGGTGTCGTCGGGTGCGTCGACGGTTGCCGCACGATGAGCGAACGGGGCCGAGGCCGAGGCCGTCACGGTCGTCGCGCCGACGGCGATCAAGAGCGTGGCGACGAGCGCAACCACCGAGACGGTACGGACGTCGGGTCGGCTGAACTTCTCGTCAACGCTGTGGCGGGCGTCGTGGCCCGGTCCTCTACGATTCACGGTCTTGAGTCAACCGCAGCACAGCCAGGGTCCCACCAGCGCCGACACCGGTTCGAAGCGGGCCACGGTGCTCGTCGTCGACTTCGGTGCGCAATACGCACAGCTCATTGCCCGTCGCGTTCGCGAGCTCGATGTTTTTTCCGAGATCGTCGGCCATCGACTCAGTGCCGCAGACATGGCAGCAAAGGAACCGGCAGCGATCATCCTGTCCGGTGGGCCGAAGAGCGTGCACGTCGACGGTGCCCCGACGCTCGACCCGGGCGTCTACGACCTCGGCGTGCCGATCTTCGGCATCTGCTACGGCGCCCAGTTGATTGCTCAGCAACTCGGCGGCACGGTGGGTCGTGGAATGAAGGGGGAGTACGGGCGCACGCAGATCACCCGTCACGGCGACTCGCTGATCTTCCCCGATGATGCTCCTGTCGAGCACGAATGTTGGATGAGCCACTTCGACGGCATCACCGACGCTCCCGACGGCTTCACCGTGACCGCGTCGTCTCCCGGTGCGCCCGTCGCTGTGTTGGAGAACGACGAACGCAAGATCTACGGCGTGCAGTTCCACCCCGAGGTGAAACACAGCCCGCACGGCATGCGCGCGATGGAACGCTTTCTCCACGAGCGCGCCGGCATCGGTCGCAACTGGAAGATGACGTCGGTCATCGACGAACAGGTCGAGTTGATCCGTGGACGTGTGGGTGACGCTCGTGTGATCTGTGGGCTGTCGGGCGGCGTCGACTCCTCCGTGGCTGCGGCCCTCGTCCACAAGGCGGTCGGCAACCAGTTGACGTGCATCTACGTCGACACCGGGTTGATGCGCAAGAACGAAAGTGAGCAGGTCGTCGAGACCTTCCGCCGCAACCTCGGGATCGAGTTGATCCATGCCGACGAGGGAGACTCGTTCTTCGAAGCGCTCGCCGGGCTGACCGAACCCGAATCGAAGCGCAAGGCGATCGGCGAACGATTCATCCGCGTGTTCGAAAAGCACACCGGAGGACTGACCGAGGCAAAGTTCCTTGTGCAGGGCACGCTCTACCCGGACCTCATCGAGTCCGGTGGCGCAGACGGCACCGCCGCAGTGATCAAAAGTCATCACAACGTGGGCGGTCTGCCCGACGACATGGAACTCGAACTGATCGAACCACTCCGTGATCTGTTCAAGGACGAGGTCCGAGCGCTCGGCACCGAACTGGGCCTACCCGATGAGATGGTGTGGCGCCAGCCGTTCCCGGGTCCGGGTCTCGGCGTGCGAATCATCGGCGAGGTGACTGCTGAGCGGGTCGCTCTGCTCCAGGAAGCAGACGCCATCGTGCGCGAGGAACTGAGCAAGGCCGGCCTCGAACGCGCGATCTGGCAGAGCTATGCGGCGCTACTCGCCGATGTTCGTTCGGTCGGGGTGATGGGTGACGAGCGCACCTACGGCAATCCGATCATCATTCGAGCGGTGACCAGCGACGACGCCATGACCGCCGACTGGGCCCGGATCCCGTACGAGACACTCGAAGTGATGAGTCAGCGCATCATCAACGAGGTGCCTGGCGTCAACCGCGTTGCCTACGACATCACGAGCAAGCCTCCCGGCACGATCGAGTGGGAATAGGCGCGCAGCGTGACCTCACGCACTTCGTGAAGTTTCGTTCCGATTTCGCAACATGATCGTCATATTGGGTAGCATCTCTTCCGTTATGAGCAAGCTTCTGCGAATCGTTCCGGTCGTCATCGCTTCGGCGTTGATGGTTCCGGCATTTACTCCGACCGTCGCGAGCGCGAGTCCGGTCGATCAGCAGCGTCAGCGCGTCGAAGACATCGTCGACGAGCTCGAGCGCCTCGAAGAGGACGCCCGTCGGCTCGGCGAGGAGTATGTCCTCGCCGTCGACGCCAAGGCCTTGCTCGACGACGAGATCATCGCCGCCGAAGCACGAGTCGCCGAGAAAGAAGCCGAGATCGACGGCTTGCGCGGTGACCTCGGTGAGATGGCCATCCGTTCGTTCATCGGGTCAGGCGATGCGCCGCTCGGGCCGCTCTTCGAAGATACGACCGATCTCAACGCCGTCATGCAGCGTGACGAACTCGCCCGAGTCGCATTGAGCGCCGGCACCGTCACCACCGACGAACTCGACGTGGTCGTCAAGGACCTCGAAGCCGAACGCGCCGAACTCGGTCGGAAACGGACCGAAGCAGACCAGCTCGAGAAGCGTCTCGTCGAAGCCCAGGAACGCACCGAGCAGCTGACAGGGGAGTACACGACTGCTCGTGCCGAGGCCGAGACCAAGCTCGGTGAACTGATCGCCGAAGAAGAAGCCCGTCGCGCTCGCGAGGCTGCGGCCCGTGTGCAGGCCGAGTACGAGGCGCAGGTGCAGGCGAACGCCGCCGCAGCAGCCAACAGTTCGTCCTCCAACTCGAATGCCGGCGGCGGCAATTCCAACGCGACCCCCAACTCGAACAGCAATTCCAACTCGAACTCCGGTGGTGCGGCGACGGCAGCTGCCCCTGCCCCTGCCGCAGCTCCGGCCCCTGCTGCAGCCCCGGCTCCGGCCGTCTCGTCACGGGCGGGCACCGCTGTCAACGCTGCGATGAGCCAACTCGGTGTCCCCTACAGGTACGCCACCTCGAAGCCCGGCGTCTCCTTCGACTGCTCGGGCCTCACCGGGTACGCCTGGGCGCAGGCCGGCGTCAACCTCCCGCACCAGAGTCGTGCGCAGTATGCCTCGACACCGCACGTCGCCAAGGGCGCAGCGCAGCCGGGCGACCTGCTGTTCTTCTACAACCCGATCAGCCACGTGAGCATCTACCTCGGCAACGGCCAGCACGTCCATGCACCGAACACCGGCAGCGTCGTCAAGGTCGGCAACGTCAACTGGGGCAAGGTCTCCGGCGTCGGCCGCCCCGGCTGAGCGGCGCCAGACTCGCCCGATCCCGGCGTCGATCCTCACCATTCGTTGCCGGAGGGCAACTCGGGTCGCGTCACGTTGGGGACAGGCACGGATGTGACTCGGGAAGTGATCGGGTGGGCGACTACCGTCGGCTCGGTGACTGACAGCATCAGAGGAATCGACGTCCCCAGGGTCACGAAGTGGTTGGCGGCCAACGTCGCTGGGAGCGAGCCGCCGTTCCAATTCGACATCATCGCCGGTGGACGTTCGAACCTGACCTTCGCGGTCACGGACTCCAATGGCTACGTGTTCGTCTTGCGGCGTCCGCCGACCGGGTCGGTCCTGGCGACCGCCCACGACATGGAGCGCGAGCACCGCATCATCTCCGCGGTCGGACCGACCGGTGTGCCGGTTCCGGAGGCATTGGCGGTCTGTCGTGACACCTCGGTCAATGACGCGCCGTTCTATGTGATGGCCCATGTCGACGGTGTCGTCCTCGACTCGAGTGAACGTGCCGAGGCGCTGTCGTTGGACACGCGACGTGCCGCTGGTGAACACCTGATCGATGTGCTCGCCGATCTCCACGAGGTCGACATCGACGCCATCGGTCTCGGCGACCTCGCCCGACGTGAGGGCTACATCGAACGTCAAGTTCGGCGCTGGAGAACGCAGTGGGAGAAGTCCAAGACCCGCGAACTCCCCGCCATCGACGAGGTCGCGAAACGTCTGGCCGCCGACCTTCCTCGGCAGGTCGGTGTGTCGATCGCTCACGGCGACTACCGCTTCGGCAACCTACTCGTCGACACCTCGACCGGCCAGGTCGCCGCCGTTCTCGACTGGGAACTCTGCACGCTCGGCGATCCGCTTGCCGACGTCGGATATGTCGGCGTCTACTGGTCCGATCCCGGCGAGGACCAGCTCCGGGCGAACGATCCAACGGGCATCGACGGATTCCCGACCTACGACGAGTTGATCGAACGCTACGCCACTCGCACCGGTCGCGACCTGAGCAACATCGGCTACTACCGGGCGTTCGGCGCGTGGCGTCTCGCAGTGATCTCCGAAGGTGTGTACGCCCGCTACCTGCAGGGCGCAATGGGCGATCAGCACATCGACCAGGAAACGCTCGACGGCTTCAAGGAAGGCACCGAGCGCCTGGCCGAGGACGCACTCGAGCGCCTGACTTCAACCTAGGGAGCCTCATGAGTTTTTTCGACTCCATCGAACCGATTCGGTATAGCGGGCCCGACAGCACGGATCCGCTCACGTTCCGCTGGTATCAGCCTGACCGTCGGGTCGGGAATCGCACGATGGCCGAGCACCTACGCGTGGGCGTGTGCTACTGGCACTCGTTCGCGTGGGACGGATTCGACATCTTCGGCTCGGGAACATTCGATCGCCCGTGGCACCCGAGCAACGATCCGATGCTCGACCCGATGGACGCAGCCAGGATGAAGATGGATGCGGCTTTCGAGTTCATCGCCAAGCTCGGTGTGCCGTTCTTTGCTTTCCACGACGTCGACATCGCACCCGCCGGGGCCACCTTCGATGAGAGCTGTCGCAACCTCGACGTCATGGTCGACTACGCCGGGGAAAAGATGTCAGACACCGGCATCGAATTGCTGTGGGGGACCACCAATGCGTTCTCGCACCAACGGTTCATGTCGGGAGCGTCGACCAATCCGGACCCGGACCTCTTCCGATATGCGGCGGCTCAAGTCGCACACTGCATGGCCAAGACCCACGAACTCGGTGGCGCCAACTATGTGCTGTGGGGCGGTCGCGAAGGCTACGAAACGTTGCTCAACACCGTCATGGGCCGCGAGCTGGACCAGATGGGCCGCTTCATGAACATGGTCGTCGAGCACAAGCACGCCATTGGATTCGAGGGCACGCTGTTGATCGAGCCCAAGCCGATGGAGCCGACCAAGCACCAGTACGACTATGACGTGGCGACCGTGTATGCCTTCTTGCAGCGGTACGGGCTGGAGAACGAGATCAAGGTCAACATCGAGGTGAACCACGCTGAGCTGTCAGGCCACGACTTCCATCACGAGGTCGCCACTGCGGTGAATGCCGGGATTTTCGGCTCGATCGATGCGAACGCTGGTGATCCTCGGCTCGGATGGGATCTCGATCTCTTTCCCCGGTCGGTCGAGGACATGTCGCTTGGCATGCTCGAGATTCTCCGGGGCGGCGGCTTCGAGTCGGGCGGGTTGATGTTCGACACCAAGTTGCGGCGTCAGTCGATTGCCCGCGACGACCTGTTCGTCGGCCACATCGGCGGAATCGACACGATGGCCAAGTCGCTGCTGGTCGCGCAGTCGATCATCGACGAGGGCGAACTCGACCGTCGACGCACACAGCGGTACGCCGGCTGGGCCGAGCCTGCTGCGCAGAACATCTTGAACGGGGACGTGACGCTGCAAGAGATCCACGACGACCTCGTTGCCTCGGGCCACGAACCCGAACCCGTTTCCGGTCGCCATGAACTGCTCGAACAGATCGTGGCACGACACATCGACACCGTCCGCTGAGCTGACAGAATTCGGGCCGATGACCACCACTCGACCGACCATGCCCGACAACACGCCACCGATCCGCACGGGCGTGCTCGCCGGTTGGACACTCGGTGAGTTCTCCGCCGCCGACATGACCTTTCCGACCTACCGGCGTGGCGAGGGCCCGGTCGTGCTCGTCGTCCACGAGATCCCCGGGATCACGCCGACCGTCGCACAGTTCGCGAACGACGTGGTCGAGCGAGGCTTCACGGTCGTGATGCCGTCGCTGGTCGGTACGCCTGGCAAGGAGCCGTCGCAGTGGTATCTGGGCCAGTCGATGCTCAAGGTCTGCATCGCGAGGGAGTTCACCACCATGGCGTTGAACCAGACCTCGCCCGTGATCGCGTGGCTCCGCGCCCTGGCACGCAACGTGCACGCCGAAGTGGGTGGCAAGGGGGTCGGTGCGGTCGGGATGTGTTTCTCCGGTGGGTTCGCACTGGGGATGATGGTCGACGACATCATGCTCGCACCGGTGCTCGCGCAACCGTCGATGCCGTGGCCCATCGGCAAGGATCGCGGCGCTGATCTCAACCTCTCACCGGATGACCAAGCCGCGGTGATCGAGCGTGCCCAGCAGGGTTGCCAGGTGCTCGGCCTGCGCTTCACCGACGACAGCTTCGTCGGTGATCGATTCTCGACGCTGCGCAACGAACTCGGTGACGCCTTCATCGCGATCGAACTGCCGAGTGCGAAGAAGTCCGATCACTCGACGCTGACCGAACAGCGCGACGAAGCCAGCGCCCAGCGCGTCCTCGACTTCTTCGCAGAGAAGCTGCTCTAGAGATTCACTGCTCGGCGATGGCTTTGGCGGCTTTGTAGTTGGCCTTGCCGTTCGGAGCACGCGGGACCTGATCGACGAAGATCACGGACTTCGGTGCCTTGAACCCTGCGAGCTCACTCTTGACCGACGCGATCACGTCGGCAGCTTGCACCGACGCGCCGTCGACGAGCGATGCCACTGCGGTGACGGCGTTGCCGAACTTGTCGTCCGGAACGCCGACGACGAGACAGTCGAGCACGCCCTCGACCCGCTTGACTGCTTCTTCGACTTCTTCCGGGAACACCTTTTCGCCACCGGTGTTGATGACCTGGCTGCCGCGACCGAGCAGGATCAGGGTGCCGTCGGTCTCGACGGTCGCGAAGTCGCCGGGGAACGAGTAGCGCTCGCCGTTGATCACCCGGAACGTGCGCGCTGATTTGTCGCGGTCCTTGAAGTAGCCGAGTGGCACGTTGCCACCAGCTGCGACCATGCCGACCTCGCCGGAGCCCGGAACGACTTCCTCGTCGCGCTCGTTGAACACCTTGGCGAGCGGCCCCTTGGTGAATTTGGCTGTTTCCGTCGGCACGCCCTTGGCGGTGATCTGTGTGCCCATCGAGCCTTCGGTCGAGCCCATCGCGTCGATCAAGATGACCTGCTCGATGCGCTCGATGAGCGCCTCTTTGACTTCGGTCGTCCACATCACACCGGAGGAGTTCATCATCTTGATCGACGACATGTCGTACGTCGACCCGTCGGGCTTGCCTTCGTCGAGGGCCTTGATCAGTGGCTTGGCGAAACTGTCGCCGACGATGGTCAACCCGTTCACCCCATGACGTTCGACCGTTTCGAGCACTTCGTGAGCTTTGAGACTGCGAGCTGTCAGGTTCACGATGTGGGCGCCGCCCAGCATCGGAATGAACCAGCCGAGCCAACACCCCGTGCCGTGCATGACCGGTGCGCAGGGGATCGAGGTGTACTGTCCGCCCGCATCGGTCAACTCGTTGACCATCGGGGCCATTTGTTCTGCTGACTCCGGCACCTCCATGCCGAGCAACGGATACCCCGAGGCGGAGAGACCGGCGGTCGACCCACCAACGGCGTACATCACACCCTTCGGCATGCCGGTGGTGCCGCCGGTGTAGAGCATGTAGATGTCGTCCTCGCGGCGCTCGATCCGCTCCATGGGTTCATGGGCTGCGATGACATCGTCGTAGGCGACCGCACCGGGAACGTCGACCCATTCCTCGCCCTCGAGCAGGTCGTCGACGACGATCAGCAGCTTGAGGTCAGGAAGTCGGTCGACGACACGAGCGACACGATCGGCGAGCGAGGCGTGGAAGATGATCGCCTCGGAATCGGAGTTGTCCAGGAGGTACCAGAGCTCTTCGTCGAGGTACCGATAGTTGATGTTGACAGCCACGCCGCGCATCTTGAAGACGCCGTACTGGCTCTCCATGTACTCATTGGAGTTGTACATGAACAAGCCGACCTTGGAGTCGGGTCCCAGCCCGGCAGCGGTGAACGCCTGGGCCATGCGGGCGCCGCGGTCGTCGTATTCGGCCCAGGTGCGGGTCGTGTCGCCGGTGGTGATTGCCGGGGCATCGGCAATGACGTCAGCGATCGATTCCCAGACGGTGGCGAAGTGCATTTCCATGCCGCTGACAGTACGCGTCGTTGGTGTGTCCGCCGTCACCGGCGATCACAGGATTCAGATCACCGGTGGTCATCCTGAGATCTGGAGATGACCTCGAAGTCGTCGTAGTTGGCGTTGATCTCGTCGTGGGTCAGCGTGCGGACTGGCTGGCTCAGCATCCAGCGATGCCCGTATGGATCCATGATGGTTGCGCTGCGGGCCCCATGTGGTTGATCGGTGGGCTCCGAGAGCGACTGGGCGCCACCGCCGATCGCCCGGGTGTAGATGTCGTCGCAGTCGGGCACTTCAACGTGCAGTGCACACGACGAGCCCTCGTAGCTGTTCGCGGCGACGACTCCCATCTCCGGATAGGCGTCGGACATCATGATGGTGGCGCCGTTGAGCACGAACTCGGCGTGGCCCAGTCGGCCGTCGTCACCGACGTAGCGGACGGTCTCGGTGGCTCCGAGGGCCGACACGTACCAGTCGAGGGCGCCGGGCCCATCGTGGACGCTGATGTACGGCGTGAGGATCTGTCGCGTCCGGGCGACCCCGGTGCTGGCGTCGTTGCTGGCGTCGTTGCTGGTGTCACTCATGGTCGATGTCTCCGTCTGGTGGGGAAGTCGGTCGGGAAGATCGATGTTCGGAGCGAGCTCGGCTTCGATCCGGGCTCGGAGTTGGCGTGCGAAACGGGAGTCCGGGGTGATCGGGCGGTCGTCGTCGCGGAGTTGGTCGAACGGTTTCATGACTGCGCTCCTGCGTACTGTGCGCGGAAGGCACGGCGGGCTCTGACGAGCAGGGCTTCGGTCGCTTGTTCGGTTCGGCCGAGTACCTCGGCGACCTTGCGGACCGGAAGGTCGTCGACGTACCGGAGCGTGAGTGCGGACCGATGGTGTGCGCCGAGTCGGCCGAGGACGTCGCGGGCGAGGAGCACGTCGAGTTCGCTCTCCCACGGGTCGAGCAACGAGCCGTCGAGGTCAGTGACGGCGTCGAGCTTGCGTTCGTCGCGCTCGACGCGTCGCCAGTGGTCGACGAGTTTGAATCGGGCGATGCCGATCAGCCAGGCAATGGAGACGTCGACGACGACGCTGCGATTGATCGACTCGACGGCGCCGAGGAACACGTCGGTGGTCAGGTCTTCGGCGATGGTGGTGTTGCGACATCGACGCTGCAGGTAGCCGTACACCTCGGGCAGCGCCTCGTCATACAGGTCGAGCAGACGTTGCCGCTGTTCGAGGTCGGGGATTGCGCTCACGATCCCTTCATCGTTCCAGACCAGCGAAGTCCGACGGTCACGACGAAAGAAATCTGGAGATCACGTCAGCGGGGACCGCCGTCGATGTCGATGAGCGCGCCGGTCGTGTAGCTCGACGCATCGCTCGCCAGGTACAGCGCAGCACCGACGATTTCAGATGGCTCGCCGCCGCGCCCGAGCGCGAACGCGGTGGCTGCGCGCTGCTCGAACGCTTCGAGGTCCCACGCCTTGGAGATGTCGGTGAGGAACGGTCCAGGCACGATGCAGTTCACCCGGACCGTCGGCCCGAGCGTGCGAGCCAAGCCGTAGGTCAAGTTGTTCAAGCCGGCTTTCGCGGCGCCGTAGACGAGTTCCTGAGGGCTTGGCCGGTGAGACGCAATCGACGACACGAAGATGATCGAGCCGCCCGCGCCGCTGTCGACCATCCGCGTCCCGACGAGGGCGGAGAGCCGAAACGGCCCTTTCAAGTTGACGTCGAGGACCTTGTCGTAGAGCTCCTCGGTGATCGAGTCGACGGTCGTGTAGAGCGGCGACATCCCGGCGTTGTTGACCAAGATGTCGACCTTGCCGAACTCGTTGTACACCAGGTCGGCGAGGTGTTGGCTGTCATCCCAGTTGCCGGCGTGATATGCGACCGGTACGGCGCGTCGCCCGGTCGCACGGGTGACCTCGGTTGCGAGCTGCTCGCAGGCGTCGAGTTTGCGGCTCGCGATCACGACGTCGGCACCGCGTTCGGCGAAGGCCATGACCATCTCTCGCCCGAGGCCGCGTGACCCACCGGTGACGACGGCGACTCGACCGGTGAGATCGAAGAGATCCGAGGGAGTGGACGTGTCGTTGACGGGTTCGTCGGCCATGGTCGCGATGATGCCATGCGGCAGAGATCTCGCCACTGCCGGATCGGTAGCCTGGCCAGATGAGTGAACAGATCCTCGACGTCGATCTCCTCGCCTTCGAACAGGGCAACGGCGAGCAGCGTCGCGCCGTCGTCGATGGCGTGACGCGTAGCCTGGCGACCGGGTTCGTCTACACCAGCCACGATCTGTCCGAAGACCTACTCGACACTGCCTACGGCATGCTGCGCGAGTTCTTCGAACTGGAACCGGAGGCCAAGCAGCAGTTCACGCCCGAGGGAGCCAACGGTCAGACCGGCTACACCGGGCTCCTCGTCGAGACCGCGGCATCGAGCGACAAGCCCGACTGGAAGGAGATGCTCAACTGGTCGACCCCGATCGCCAGTGGCCATCCGCTCAAGCGGAACTTTCCGACTGCGTACCCGGACCAGGTTCTGCCCGAATCCGTAGTGCCTGGCATCACGGACGTGCTCTATCGATTCCACGATTCGATCGCCGACCTCCAACGCCGGTTCCTGCACGTGATCGCGGAGGGCATCGGCTGTCACGAGACGTTCTTCGACGACATGGTCGCCGACGGCCCGACCCTCACGCGTGCGATCAAGTACCCGCCGATGGATGCAGCAGCTGCCGATGCCGGCCACGTGTGGGCCGCCGAGCACGGCGACATCAACCTGATCACCGCACTACCGAGGGCCACAGCGCCTGGGCTGCAGGTCAAGGTCGATGACGGCTGGGTCGATGCGGTTGCACCGGACAACGGCGTGATCATCAACACCGGCATCATGCTCGAACGGCTGACCAACGGCGCGATCCCGATCGGCTGGCACCGAGTCGTCGCAGCTCCCGGGTTCACCGGCGAGCGGTACAGCGTCGTGCAGTTCTGTCACCCGCGCCCGTGGACGGTGTTGGCGCCGGTGCCGTCGTGCTGCACACCGGACAACCCGCAGCGGTTCTGCGCAATGAGCGCGGCCGACGCACTCGACGAGGTGCTGTATGAGATCAACCTCGTCGAGGACGCACGCCGCGTCCACGACGCCACATGACCGCCGATCCGGTCGAGCCCGACGAGCCCGGCGAGCAAGACGAGCCGAGCAGCGACGTCATGTTGGGCATCGACATCGGTGGGACGAAGTTCGCCGCGGGACTCGTGACGCCGCGAGGTGAACTGATCGCTCGGTTGCGAGTCGAGGTCGAACGCGACGTGGGGCCCGAATCGCACTACACCGCCCTCGCCGGGCTCGTGACCGACATCAGATCCCAAGCCGCCGACCTGAACACACGCGTCGTCGCCGTCGGAGTCGGCAGCGCCGGGCCGGTCACGCGCCAACTCGAGACCGTGTCGCCGGTGAACATGCCGGGATGGCAGGAGTTTCCTCTTCGACGACGCCTGGCTGAACTGACCGAGTTGCCGGTGTACGGCGACCTCGACGCCAAGGCACTCGCCCTCGCCGAAGGCTGGCTGGGGGCCGCTCAGGGGCATCCCAACTTCTGCGCGATGACCGTCTCGACCGGAATCGGTGGCGGCATCGTGCTCGACGGCGAACTGCTCGACGGTGAGTCGGGCAGTGCCGGCCACATTGGCCACATCATCGTCGAGCCGGGTGGTCGGCGCTGCGGTTGCGGTGCGCAGGGTTGTCTCGAAGCCGAGGCGTCCGGTCTCGCGATCGAGCAGATCACCGGGCGGCCACCGAGCGAGCCGACCTACGAGATCATGCAGCGCACGGGGACCCTGGTCGGCCGAGCCGCCGCATCGATCTGCAACTCGCTCGATCTGTCGCTCATCGTCGTGGGTGGCGCCGTGGCGCTTGGGTTCGCGGCGACGTTCTTCCACTCGGCGCAGGTCGCCCTGGACGACAATGTCAAGCTCCCGTACAGCGTCGGAGCCCGGATCACGCCGTCCCGGCTCGCTGACTCCGGCCCGCTGATCGGTGCTGGGGCGGTCGGGTGGCGTGGCGTTCGTCGCTCTGCCCGGGGTGCTGCCGCGTAGAATGCGCTCATGACGAAGATCAGGTCTCGCGATTCGCGCATGATTGACGACCGACGCGGCCAGAGCTCCGGTGGCGGAGGCGGTCTCGGCGGCATGCTGGGCGGTGGCGGTGGCGGTGGCGGTCGTGGCGGTGGCGGTCTGGGCGACATCCTCGGCGGTGCGCTCGGTGGCGGCCGCTCCGGTGGCGGCGGCCTCGGTGGCGGCTTGAAGGCCGGAGGCGGGATGATCGGCATCGTCGTGCTGCTCGCAACGCTCTTCCTCCCGAAACTCCTCGGTGGCGCAACCGGTCAGGCTTCGGGTATCGGCGGCGGCAGCACCGCGGCATCCGCTGAGTCGACCGGCGGCGATGAGGACACGTGCAGCAGCGAAGCCGAGCAGATCCTGTGCGGTGCGACCATCGACGTCCAGGAGTTCTGGCTCGAAGAGTTTCCGCGATCGTTCAACCAGGAGTACGAGGTCACCCAGACCGTCTTCTTCTCCGGATTTACGAACACCGGATGCGGGCAGGCGTCGTCTCAAACCGGGCCGTTCTACTGTCCGGCTGACAACCTCGTGTACTTCGACCTGGACTTCCTCGCACAGCTGCAAGAGCAATTCGACGCTCCCGGTGACCTTGCCGCGCAGTACATCGTCGCGCACGAGTACGGCCATCACATCCAGAACGTGTTGGGTATCAACGCCCAGATGCGCCAACTCCAGCAGAACGACCAGCGCAACGCCAACAAGTATTCGGTCGCCCTCGAACTGCAGGCGGACTGCCTCGCCGGGGTGTGGGCCAACGACGCCAACCGTCGCAATCAGTTCGACAATCGCGCTGAGATCAGCGAAGCAATCAATGCCGCCGAGGCGGTCGGCGACGACCGGATCCAGCAGCAGACGCAGGGCCGCGTCAGCCCGGAGAGCTTCACGCACGGCACGTCCGAGCAACGGAGGCAGTGGTTCCAGCGTGGCTTCGAGACCGGCGACCCGAACCGCTGCAACACCTTCGACGAGGTGCAGAACTTCTGACTCAGCCGCCGATCGCGCGGTAGACCCGCTCGGCAGGGCCGCGCCCGAGAAGGCGGTTCCATGCGTAGGCGAGTGCAATGGCGGTGACCCAGAAGACGCCGGCGAAGAGCAGCGAGGTCGACAGGCCAGCCGGGGTGACCCAGCCCATCCAGTCGACGATGAAATTGAACACGATGATGTGCAGCAGGTACAGGGTGAGCGACATCTGCCCTGCCCGGCGGAGCGGGTCGGTGGCCGTGGTGAACCGTTCGGCGGCGAGGTCGATCAAGACGTAGGCGAGCAGCGCCGTGCCGAGCGCGCTGGTGACGTAGACGATGCCGCGGCTCGATGAGTCGGTCGAGAGGACGAGGGCGCTGAACGCCGTGTCGGCGGTTCCGGTGGCGAGCTCGGCGAGGCTCGCCAGGAGCAACCCGGCCCCGCCCACCGCAGTGCGCCAGCCGGGCTGGTCGATCACACGCCCGAGGACGATGCCCACACAGAAGAAGCCGAGCCACGGCAGCAGCGGGTGTGTCCCGTTGACGAAGACATCCAACGGGTAGCTCTGGAGCGAATGCTGCTCGGGCGCGAAGACCCACGCCGTGGAATCACCGGCTTCATCCTGGCGAAAGCGCCAGATGCTCAGCGCGGCGCCCGCAGCGATGGCAGCTGCGCCGACGGTCAGGATCCATCGAGAGCGCATCGTGAACAGGAGGGCCGCGATCGCGAACATGAGGCCGTAGTAAGGGATGATCGTGCCCGCCCAGATCGTGTCCAGGTACAAACCCCCGACGTAGAGAATCGCCCCGCGTCGGGCGAGGCGCCACCGCATCTCGGTCACGCGTGCCGGGTCATCGAGCGTCCGGCGGGTGAGCAGGGTGACACCGACACCGGCAACGAGGACGAAGGCGGCCGCGAACCTCGTCGACAGGGGCCCACGCCACGGGTTGAAGAGGTCTGCAGCCCAACCGCTGCCGAGCTGGCCGCCGCGGATGATGAGGTAGCCGTGATAGTTCATCACGACGACACCGATGAGCGCGACGGCGCGGACGACGTCCGGACCCGGCTTGCGCTGAGCGGTGCTCAGAGCCATCGATAGTCGTCGACGATTGTCATGTGCAGAGGTCGCTGCACGTCGACGTGGTCGCCGATGTCGGGGAGCGGTGCGCCGTCCGGAACGAAGGCCATCGAGGTGTGCATGTGCGGCGGCTCGTGCAGCGTCAAGCGGCGGCGTTCGAAATGGAATGGACTGAGGCTGCGATCGCCCTCGTCGATCATCGTCACGCCCTGGGCCGTGCCGGCGCCGATCATCACGAGGTGGCCGTCGGCGGCGATGGTGCCGAGCCTGTAGCCAGCGGTGTCGCCGGCGCGGACGGGGCGGACGTCGAGCACGTCGGCGTCGAGGTGCAGAGCCGACTTGTCGCCGTGCCAGAGCAGTGTTCCGAGACGGAGCCGGTATCGGTGGCTGCTGGGCAGCGAGGTGTAGGCGGCGACATCGAGGTGGCTGACCCAGACCGGCAGGGACGGGTCGATGTCGGCGAGTCGGTGCGTGATCGCCTCGACGTGCTCGCCCATCGTTCCCGCGAGCGGGGGATGGATGCTCACGCCGACGACCTGCAACCCTGCGGCCTCGGCTGTTGCAACGAGGTCGGTACCGCCGCCGAAGCGGCGCATCGCGCTGTCGAGCTTGGCGATCACTCGCCCGCCCCATCCATCGAGCGCAGCGATGTGTGTCGCGTTTCCGACGGTCAGGATCGGCAGCGTCGACGCCGGTGGGGCCAGTGTGGGTGTCAGGACGACCGGCGTCAGGTCGTTGGGCATTTCAGCCAGTTCGTGGAGTTCGTGGAGTTCGTGGATGGTGCCGATCGCGACGGTGTCGGCGAATTCGGCGGCGACGCCTGCGAGCCATGTGCGGCCGAATCCGTAACCGTTGCCTTTGATCACCGGTACGAGCACGCCACCGGCATCGGCGACGGCGTTGACGATCTGGGCGACGTGGCTGCGCCAGATCGCTGTGCGGATCGTCAGTCGAATCGTCACGAACCGCGACGGTACCTGGTCCACCCCGGCTGCAGTGGCGCGGCCGTGCGATGGCGCAGGGCTCCGGACCAGACCCCCCAGCCGTAGGCCAAGTCGGTCGGTGTGGTCGATGGGCTGATCAGGAGCGCAGCGAGGCCCGCCCAGCGCAGGCGGCGTGACAGGACGGCTCCCACTGCCACCAGTGGCCACCAGACCCGACGAGTTGCTGCGGCGAACTGCGTGCCCGCCCGAAGGTATCCGGTCAGGGCGAGCGTGACTGCGCGGATCGGCGCGACACCGGGCAACTTCGACGGCAGCCGGGCAGCGGTGCCGATGGCGAGACCGAGCGAGATGAGCGGATGTCCGGCCACGAGGGCGCCCCACACGGCAGCAGTCCAACCGCTGGTCCGAGTCGGCGACAGCAGGCCCGGGTGCCGGAGCGCGAGCGGCGCCGCAGCGGTGCCGTAGCCGGCGTGCTGGCGCATCCGGGCAAGCAGTGTCTGGCGCGGAGCGTGCCATACCGTGGACGCCGGCTCGTAGCGGCATCGCCAGCCCGCCTGGTCGAGGCGCCAGACCAGGTCGACGTCTTCGCCGAATCGGAGGCGCTCGTCGAAGCCGCCGACAGCATCCAACGCAGTCACCCGCACGACGATGGCCGCGGCAGGGACATAGCTGACGCGTGTGCCGGCGCGAATGCGCGCTGGCATGGCGCCGAGATCGAGTGGTGAGTGGGCTTCACCGGTGACGCGGGGTGCAACGAGACCGACTCGGCGGTCGTCGAAGTGGGGGAGGAGGGCGTCGAGCCAGGAACCGATGCCGACATCGTCGAGGAGTTCGACGTCCGCGTCGACGAATGCGACCAGCGGCGTGTCGACGAGCGCCCGAGCGGCGTTGCGTGCTGCTGCGGGTCCTCGGTTCCGATCGAGGCGCAGCGTTGCGCCTGCGATCGGCGGCACCGATCCGTCGTCGACGGTGATGCGGTCGTCGGTCGCTGCGTTGCCGCCGAGCTGCGGTGTCACGATCGTGACGTCTGCGAGCGAGTACGAGGTCACGGCGCCCGGCGCTGGTCGCGGGTGGATCGCCCCGGCGTCGAGCAGCCGGTCGATCAGACGGGAATCGGCGACGGGCTCACCGCGTTCGAGTGCGTCGAGGACGCGTACCCCGGCGTCAGTCGTGCGGAAGGCGACGAGCGGTGATCCGGCGAGCACCGTGGTGCCGAAGCGCTCCCAGCTTGCGTCGGGGAGGTACTCGCGCGTCATCCGACGGGTGTCGGGTCGATCGGCCGCCAGGCTTCGATGGCGTGCACGAGATCGTTGACGAACGTCGTGATGAACTGGTCGCCCTCACTGCCCGACGCACCGGTCGGGTCGCCGAGCACACCCGACGGGCTGACCGGCTGCACACCGACGCGGCGCAGTTCGTCGAGGTCGGCATCGACTCCCGGTGCTGCGAGTTCGAGACGGACGAGGCCGGGGTCGATTGCCAACAGGAGCGATGTCTCGATTCGTCCGGCGTGCAGTTCTTTTGCTCCGCCATCGGCGCGTTGTGGCCATTTCGGCCACCATGACAGCACTCGCCGGCCCTCGTTGACGAGGGTGCTGACGGCGGCGGTCATCGCACTGGAGTTGCCGCCGTGGCCATTGACGAACACCACGCCCGCCGCCCAATCGGCGCTCCGGCCGAGTTCGACGATGACGTCGTGCATCACGGCGGTGCCGATCGAGAGCGTGCCCGCAAATCCGGCGTGCTCGCCCGATGCGGTGACCGCGAGCGTGGGGCCGACCATCAACCCATCGGTCAGATGGATCGCCCGGGCGACGATCTCCTCGGCGATCAGCGTGTCGGTCGAGATCGGCAGGTGGGGTCCGTGCTGCTCGGTCGAGCCGACCGGGATCAGGATGACCGGGGTGCGGGTGCCGTCGTCGGCGACGCGGTTGTCGACGAGGTGCTGCACCTCAGTCCACGTCGCCTCGCCCAATCGCATCCGACCATCATGCCGGGATCGACCAGTACTCCCCCCAGGGGTGGAGATCGTTCGCCGACCACAGGCCGATGCCCCAGCCCCGACCAACGGAGTACGTTCGCAGGATGCGAAGACAATTTCACACGTGTCACCGCGGGGATGGGGGGGCGCCTTGTCGTCGATGTCGGCGCTGCACTCGCACGGTGTGCGCCACGAACATCATTCGCTTGCGTCACCACCGTGGCAGCCTGACGATGTGCTGGTCAACCCAGGCCCGCCGCTCGACCCTCGCCTGGCGGTGAGCGGGACTACCAGTCGAGAGACAGCGTTGACCTCATTGCGGCTTCGAAATCGGCGTCACTGAGCGCCTTCCATGTGTCGAGGATCAGTTCGGCATCGGCACCCACGCTGAGCCGGAGCGGTGCATCGTCGTCCTCGATCGCATCGGCGATCTTCGCTGCAGCGACCGGCGAAGGGGTCCGCCCATCGCTGCCGGTGACAGTTGCGGCGGTGCCGGACCACTGAGCCCAAAGATCCTGGTAGGCGTCAGGGCCCGTGTGGCGATCCGACGGCTTCATCCCCGGAGCGATGTAACCCGGCTCGACGATGAGCGTCCGTATGCCGAAGTGACCCAATTCGTAGTGCAGCGTTTCGGAGAGCGCCTCCAGCGCGAACTTTGACGCGCAGTACACCCCTTCGGTCGGTGAACCGACTCTGCCCTGGACGCTCGACACGTTGACGATGAGTCCGTGGTTGCGTTCTCGCCACGCTGGCACCACGGCTTGGATCATCCTCAGCGGGCCGATGGTGTTGGTCTCGAGCACAGACCGGAGTCGGTCGATCGGGAAGTCTTCGAGGGGACCAGATCCCGATAGCGCTGCGTTGTTCACCAACACGTCGAAGTCACCCGCCTGAGCGAGGCAGCCGGCGATCGATTCGTCGCTCGTGACGTCCAGCTGCAGCCGGCGGACATGCTTGTACGGCGCGACGTCATTGACGTTTCGTGCGGTGGCGATCACATCATGCCCACGATCGGCAAGTTCAACGGTCAGGGCTTCGCCGATCGCTCGTGCTGCGCCGGTGATCAGAACTCGGAGTGACTGGCCGCTCATCGGCGCAGTCTCGCAGAGCGCCGTGATGTCGACCGGTGGGTGACGGGGGTCCGGGGCCTTTATGTCCATGGAACTCTGTGACAGCTCGCATGTATGTTCGTTCTTATGGTCATGACAGAACATCAGATCGACGCCGCACGGCCGGCCCGGGTGGACCCGTTCGTGCAGTTGGCGCTGGTCGACGACGCCATCGACGACCTCGCATCCGCTGATCTCGGGCTGCTCGACGATGCCTGGTTCGCCCGCTACGCACGTTCGATCGACGAGCTTCGTTCTCGGATCGACGCGATCGGCGTCGATGTCGCAGCCGAGGTCCGTCGGCGAGGCCATGGCCGCGCCGACGGCTACTTCTCGACGAAGGCGTGGATCAAACACCACGTGCAACTGTCGGGGCCCGAGGCGCACGGTCGGGCGCAGGTCGTTCGGCTCTTCGAGTTGGTTCCGGCCTGGGCCGCAGCCGCACGATCGGGTGAGGTAGGTGTCGGCCAGACCCGCCTGATGGCGAGGGTGGCCGCGAACCCGCGCGTGCACGAGGCGCTCACCGACGCCGTGCAGTCGTTGCTCGCCGATGCGATTCTGTTGCCATACGACGAATTCGAACGACGGTTGCGCGACTTTGCACGGTCAGCAGATCAGGAGGGTGCGGCCACCCAGGCGGAGCAGAACCATCGAGCACGCGATGCCGGCATGCGCCAACGCTCCGACGGGTCGTGGTGGCTGTGGGCCAGGTTCGGCTCCCTGCAGGGCGCACAGATCAACGACGCGCTGGCCCACTTCATCCAGGCCGAATGGGAATCCGACTGGGCCGAAGCTCGCGATCGTTGCACCGACGGCAGCGCCGAGCCGACCGAGCCGACCGAGCCGACCATGGCCGACCTCTGCCGGGCCGAGCCGCAGCGGCGCGCCGACGCACTGGCCGCCGTGTTCGGTGCGGCAGCGCGGGCACCGGGTGACGGCCGGGCACCGCTGCCGACACTGAACGTTCTCATCGACGAAGTGACCGCCGAGGTCACCGTCACCGGAGGGCGGCTCGACGCCGCCCGATACCGCGAGATGGTCTGCCGCACCCAGAACGGCGACCCGATCGACTGCTCGGAAGCCGCCGCGATCGCGTTGTGGGGGCACATCCGTCGAGTGGTGCGCGACCAGGCCGGTGTCGTGACCGATCTCGGACGGCGATCCCGGCTCTTCACCGGGTCGTCTCGTGACGCAGTCATGCTGTCGAGCGACCGATGTGTCTGGCCGGGGTGTGACCGGCCCGTCCGCTGGTGCCAGGCGGATCACTCCCTCGGCTGGAAGGCCACCGGGGCCACCGTGCCCCGCAACGGTGGCGTCATGTGCCGGGCCCACAACCTGCACAAGGAACGAGGCGACTTCACCGCGCGCCGCGACGACGACGGCACATGGGTCATCCGCGATGTTGATGGCGACCCCGTCGGTTGAGTCCGACCTGTCCGGAACTCCTACGCTGCGGTCGTGGCAAACCTCTGGTTCGAATCGATCGCCGTTGCTCAACTCCGCGCGAAGAAGCGACTCCCTGCGTCGGTCTACGGCGCACTCATCGCCGGGGCAGAACGCGGAACGACAAAGGACGACAACGTCGACGCGTTCACCGAACTCGGGCTGCGGCCGGTCACCGCGGGCCAATCGCCGACGCGCGACATGGCCACCGAGGTGATGGGCCAACCGATGTCGATGCCGGTGATGATCTCACCGACCGGTGTTCAAGCCGTGCATCCCGACGGCGAAGTCGCCGTCGCTCGCGCCGCAGCAGCGCGCGGCGTTGTGATGGGGCTCAGTTCGTTCTCGTCCAAGCCAATGGACGAGGTCATCGCCGCGAATCCGCAGACCCTGTTCCAGATCTACTGGGCAGGTGACCGTGATGCGATGGTCGGGCGCATGGAGCGCGCCAAAGCGGCGGGTGCGGTCGGAATGATCCTCACACTCGACTGGTCCTTCGTCCACAGTCGTGACTGGGGCAGCCCATCGTTGCCCGAGAAGATCGACCTGAAAGTTGCGCTCGCCCACGCTCCGGAAACCATCATCAAACCGCGCTGGCTGCTCGACTGGCTCAAGTCCGGAGGCATCCCGACGCTCGGTGTACCGAACTTCCCGGTGTCGGCGTCGGACCCCGTGCCCGGGTTCTTCGATGCGTACGGAACCTGGATGCAGACACCGCCTGCGTCGTGGGACGACGTGGCCTGGCTCCGTACTCAGTGGGACGGCCCGTTCATGGTCAAGGGAATCAACCGCGCAGATGAGGCAAGACGCGCCGTCGACGCCGGCGCCTCGGCGATCTCGGTGTCGTCGCACGGAGGCAATAATCTCGACGGCACGCCGGCGCCGATTCGCTGTCTCCCCGAAGTCGTCGCCGCTGTCGGCGATCAGATCGAAGTCGTCATGGACTCCGGGATCAGGCGCGGCAGCGATGTCGTCAAGGCGCTCGCGCTCGGAGCGAAGGCCGTGATGATCGGCCGGGCCTACCTGTGGGGCCTCGCCGCGAACGGCCAGGCCGGTGTCGAGAACGTGCTCGACGTCCTGCGTTCTGGCATCGACTCGAACCTGCTCGGCCTCGGCAAATCGTCGATCAGCGAACTGTCACCTGACGACCTCGTGATCCCCGACGGGTTCTCGCCACCCGTGCGCGATTGAAGATCAGCCGAGGAGTGAGGGTTCGAGTTCGTAGAAGCGCTTGAGCGTGGCGCCGAGGAGCTTGCGGGCGAGGCCCGGGCTCTCTTCGAGGAGCTGATCGAACTCCTTGCGGTTCAACACTTCGAGGGTCATGTCGGTTTCGGCCCGGACGGTGGCACTGCGAGTGACGCCGGCGAGCAAGGCCATCTCGCCCATGATGGCGCCTTTGTCGACCGAGGCGATCAACTTGCCGCCCCGCCAGACCGACGCGGTGCCCTCGATCACGATGAAGGCCTCGCGTGCTGCGGTGCCCTCCTTAATGAACTCCTTGCCGGCCTTCACGTCGACGGGTGTCATCAAACGGTCGATCGAAGCCAGATCCTTCTTCGACAGTCCGGCGAAGAGGTCGATGGAGGCGAGGGCGGCGATGGTGGTGTTCGTGGTCATGTACTCATTGTGCCGTGGCAGCCGGCTTGCGACGCTCTCGGAGCCACCTGACCACTTCGATGAGGCCGGTGATCGCCAGCGCCGTTGCGAACGCCAACCAGAACGCGAGCGTGTGATCGTCTTCGAATGCCTGGCCGAAGAAGAATCCCAGCAATCCCGCATAGGACGCCCAGATGATCGTGGCCACAGCGATCCAGCCGGCAAACCAGCGTCGCGGTTGCTCGGTGACGCCCGATGAGATGGTGAGCAGCGTCCGACCGCCAGGGATGAAGCGAGCAGTGATCAAGAGCATGCCGCCGCGCTTGCGGATCTGGCGGGCGGCACCGTCGAGCCGAGCGCGTCGAGTCGGCTTGCGTTCGGCCCAGCGGTTGACCAGACCTTTGAACCTGTTGCCGATCGTGTAGGCGAGGTTGTCGCCGAGGAACGCGCCGAACGCGCCGGCGATGATCACCAACGCAATGCTCTGGTTGCCCTGACCCGCAGCGACTCCACCGATGATCACGGTCGTCTCGCTGGGCACGATGGGGATGACCGAGTCGAGGAGGGCGATGATGAAGATGACGAGCAGGAACCACCAGTTCGCCGAGAGTTCGTCGAGTTTGTCGGTGAGATCGGTGACGATGTTCGCCAACATCAGCTGGCGAACCAGACTGTGGCATTCGCCGGAATCACGCCGGGCGTGTGCATCTCGTCGGCCTGGCTCGCGAACACCGGCTGGGTGATCGAGAGTTCGGGATGGTCGAGGTCGACCGCAACCGGCGCGTCGCTCGGGTTGACCACGACGATCAGGTCACCGCGGCGGATGCCGACGAGTGTGTCGCCGAGGTCGAGTACTTCAGCACGCAACGGCTGACCGACGGCAAACTCCTCGCGGGCATCGCCGAGCTCGCGATACAGCTCCAGCATCGACGAATCCCACTGCCCCCAGTCGGCGGGCTGCGGAAGCCAGGGTTCGGCGACCGACCCGTCGGCCGCCGGCGTCGAGAACCCGAACGACGTGGTCGCATCGGTGTTCCACGGCAGCGGGACGCGACAGCCGTCCCGGCCGATCTCGGCACCTTCGGTGAGGTGGAAGATCGGGTCCTCACGCCGATCGGCGGGAATATCGAGCACTTCGCGCAGGCCGAGCTCCTCGCCCTGGTAGAGGTACAGGCTGCCGGGCAGAGCGAAGATGAGCGAGGTCATTGCTCGGGCACGGCGCGCACCGAGACCGAGGTCGATGTCCGCGGTCGACAACGCCAGGTTGTTGTTCGTCCACGAGTCCGGCAGATGGGCATCGGCCTTGCCCAGGCGCGTGACGATCCGTTGGATGTCATGGTTGTTGAGCGTCCAGGCCGGAGCGACGCCGTTGCTTTCCAGGATCTCGAACGGGTCGCGCAGAGCGAGCTCGATCGAGTGCTTCTCCCACGGCGACAGCATGAGGTCGAAGGTGAACATCTGGTGGAACTGATCGGGCTGCGTGAACTCCTTGATCAGCTCGGGACGACGGACCGCGTATGCCTCGGCGACCATCATCAGTTCGCGACCCGGGTGGCGCTCCTCGTAGTCATCGACCACGCGTCGGAGGTGGCGCCACACGTCGTGGCCCTCGGGCCGGAACACGGTGTACGGATTCATCCAGGTGATGTCGAGCACGCCGACTTCGGGTCCGACCGGAGGCTGGTCGGGCAGATCCGGGTGCTTGCCCGTCGGGGCCACGGCATCGACGCGGAACCCGGCCACGCCGCGATCGAACCAGAAGTCGAAGATCTCGACGAAGTGCTGCTTGACGTCGGCGTTCGTGTGGTCGAAGTCCGGTTGGTGCGGCGTGAACGTGCCGAGGTACCACTGCCCGTCCGCGTCGTCGTCGTTGACCCGTGTCCACGCCGACCCGCCGAACGCCGCGCGCCAGTTGTTCGGCGGCTGCGCGCCGCCGTCTTTGCCGTCGCGGAAATAGAAGCGGGCCCGTTCGGGGCTTCCCGGGGCTGCGTTCAGCGCTGCCTGGAACCACTCGTGCTCGTTGCTGCAGTGGCTGGGCACGAGGTCCATCAGGATCTTGATGTCGTGCTGGGCGGCTTCGGCGAGGAGCGCATCGAAGGTGCTGAGGTCGCCGTATTCCTCGTGGATGCCGAAGTAGTCAGCGACGTCATAGCCGTGATCTCGTTGCGGGCTGGGGTAGCAGGGGTTGAGCCAGAGGGCCTGCACACCGAGTGACGCGATGTGATCGAGGCGCGACCGGATGCCGTCGAGGTCGCCGATGCCGTCGCCGTTGGAGTCGGCAAAGGAGCGGATGTAGACCTGATAGATGAGCGCGTCCTGCCACCACGGGCGGGTCGATCCGAGGGTGCTGATGTTCGCAGTCATGGGAAGCTTCCAATGTAAACGCTTACACGCTCGATCGGTCGATTTCAGGCGATCGTGACCCGGTGCCGTTGGAGTTCTCTTGCGGCCGATTCGGCGATCACGATGTCGTAGTCGCCTGGCTCGACGAGCCAGTCGTCGGTGGCGGTGTCCCAACGGCGGAACGCGGTCTCGTCGAGTTCGAGGCCGACCGGGACGGTCGACCCGACCGGGACGGTCGTCTTGGCCCACACCTTCAGTTCCTTGGACGGCCGAGTGCACGCCGGATCGACGGCGCCGACGTAGGCCTGGACCACGACGGTCGCGTCGCGCTCACCGGTGTTCGTGACCGGCACCTCGATGCTGAGGTCGCGATCCTGCTGGTCGATCGTGGCGTCGCCCCAGTCGGCGGAGCCGTAGCTCAGGCCGTGGCCGAACGCGAAGCGGGGCGCAACCTCAGCGGCGTCGTAGTAGCGGTAGCCCACGAACAAGCCCTCGGCGTAGCGCTGGGTGCCGTTGCCGGCACTGTCGTGATCGGGTCGGTGATGCAGGAAGGCGGGATGGTCGGCCAGCCGGGCCGGGAACGTGATCGGCAGGCGCCCGCCGGGGTCGGCGTCGCCCAGCAGGATGTCGACCAGTGCTTCGGCTTGCTCCTGGCCGGCGAAGAACGGGGTCAGGATCGCGGACGCCGACGCCGGATCGCTCGCATCTGCCCAATCCATCGTGACCGGCGAACCGGCGTTGACGATGACTGCAGTACGCGGGTTGGCAGCAACGACGCGTCGCACCAACTCGTCCTGTCGGCCGGGGAGATCCATGGTGGTGCGGTCGAAGCCCTCGGTCTCCCACTCGTCGTTCGTGCCGACCATCACGACGGCCACGTCTGCTGCGGCTGCTGCTGCGACGGCACGGTCCATCAGGTCGGCTGGCTCGGGGGAGCGGATGCCGACTCGCAGGGCAGCGAAGCCGTTGCCCTCTGCAGTGGCCCACTTGATGTCGAGGTCGACGGCGACGCCGGCAGTGCACTGGATCTCGGCGGTCGTTTCGACGCTGCCGTAGCCGAAGAACTCCTCGCTGCGTGGCAGCTCCATCTCGGCGTCGTCGAGGACCGATGCGCCGTTGGCCGCGAGTGTGAACGGGCCGGTCGACACCACGCCAACGAGGTGTGGGCCGTCGGTGTCGGGGACGAAGGATCCCGAGATCCGGGTCGAGAATCCGCGCGGGTCGACGCCGTCGGGGGTCGATCCGAAGAAGCGGATCATCGACGTAGTCATCGGTTGCTCGACCACGGTGTCGCCGGCCCAGTCGCGGCCGTTGATGAACTCGACACGTAGCCCGCGTTCGCCGTTCGGCTGCACGAGCTGGTTCCCGTGCACGATGGGTGTGAGCCGGTCGATCCGCACGCCCTGTTCGAACGTCACGGTCGTGTCGGGGCGCGAGGTCAGGCGGTCGGTGAGGGCGTCGAGCAGTGTGCGGTGCCCGAGTGGAACCAGGCTCGACGAACCGCCGCCCATCGACCGGTCGATCGTTGCATTCGGACCGAGCACCGCGACGCTCGAGATCGTCGAGGCGTCGAGTGGCAGGACCGGGTGGCCGTCGAGAGCGGCGACCGGTTCGTTGCGCAACAGCACCGTGCCGCCGATCGCTGCGCGCCGAGTGAGCGCTCGCTCTTCGGGATCATCGACGGTCTGCTCGTCAGCGTCAGCGTCGCGCTCGTCGGCCCTCACGCGATTGACGAGTACCAGGATGTCGCGCACGAGAAGGTCGACCTGGGCCTCGGTCACCTCGCCCGAGCCGACGGCGTCTTCGAGCTTCTGGCCATAGACGAGGACCGGCGCGGGCATCTCGATGTTCAGGCCGGCGTTCGCCGCCGACACGGCTTCGTGCACCCCGAACCAGTCCGAGACGACGAACCCGTCGAAGCCCCACTCGGTCCGCAAGATGTCGGTGAGCAGCCCGCGGTGCTGGGCAGCGAAGTGCCCGTTGACCTTGTTGTAGGCGCTCATGATCCCCCACGCTCCGCCTTCCTTCACCGCTCGCTCGAAGGGGCGCAGGTACAGCTCGCGCAGCGGACGGTCGTCGATCTGCACGTCGACGGTCATGCGTTCGATCTCGGTGTCGTTGCACACGAAGTGCTTGACGGTCACGGCGACATCGTGGGACTGGACGCCGCGGACGTAGGACGCGGCGAGCGCTCCGGACAGCTCCGGGTCCTCGCTGTAGCACTCGAACGTTCGTCCGCCGACCGGCGTCCGATGCAGGTTGACATTCGGCCCGAGCACCACGTGAGCTCCCTTGCGCAGCGCCTCGACGCCGAGCAGGGAGCCGATGTCGTTGAGCAGTTCGACATCCCAGGTCGCTCCGAGGGTGATGCCGGTCGGCACGACCACGCCGGGGGTGCCACTGCCTCCGAAACCCTCGCCGCGAATGCCGTTCGGCCCGTCGCTCATCTTGATCGCCGGGATGCCGGCGTCGGGGAATGCGACGGTCTTCCACGTCGTCTTGCCAGCGACGATGCGACATTTGTCGGTGAGGGAGAGTGCGGCGAGTGCGGCGTCGATGTCGATCACGGCGCGAGCCTAGATCGCGCGCTCCGCGCGTGCATCGACCAATCGTCGCGCGCAGCGTCGTATCTTGGGCGAACCATGGGTACCTCCACGTCGTCGTTCGGCGTCAGCAAACGCGAGTCGCACGACGCATCGGACTTCTACAGCCGGTTCGCCCCGCCCGAGATCAGCGACGACGACACCCTCGGCGATGCCGGCCGACTCGACACGATCCACCTCGGCGATGCCCGCCACATGAACCAGGTGCCGGATGCATCGGTGGCGTTGGTCGTCACCTCTCCGCCCTACTTCGCCGGCAAGGAGTACGAGACAGCGCTCGGAGAGGGCCATGTCCCTGCCGACTACATCGAGTACCTCACCATGTTGCGTGACGTGCTCCGTGAGTGCGTACGCACCCTCGAGCCCGGTGGGCGCATTGCCGTCAACGTTGCCAACCTCGGCCGCAAGCCCTACCGCAGCCTCGCAGCCGACGTCACCACCATCTTGCAGGACGATCTCCGGATGCTGCTCCGCGGCGAAGTCGTGTGGCAGAAGCAGCGCGGCGCAAGCGGGTCGTGTGCGTGGGGGTCGTACCAGTCACCGGCCAATCCGGTACTGCGCGACACCACCGAGCGCCTGATCATCGCGAGCAAGGGCCGATTCGATCGCGTCGGCTCCGGAAACCGAAACGGTGACGGTGCCAACGGTGTGGCGACCGTGCCCGGTGACGAGTTCATGGAAGCGACCCTCGACGTGTGGGAGATCCCGGCCGAGAGCGCGACCCGCGTCGGGCATCCGGCGCCCTTTCCGGTTGCGCTCGTCGAACGGTGCCTGCACCTCTTCACCTATGAGGGCGACATCGTGCTCGATCCGTTCATGGGTTCAGGTACGACCGCGGTCGCGGCGAAGCGCACCGGCCGCCACTACCTCGGTTACGACACGGACCCGGGCTACGTCAAGCAGGCCAAGGAACGCGTCAAGTCGATGGCGTCAGGGGAGTTGCCGGACCGGCGAACGCTGAAGGACATGGCGCGAACGTTGCTCGACGAAGCCGGCTACGTCGACGTCGATGAGGCTGCGCGGGTGTCGCCGGGCGTGACCGTCAGCTTCCGCGGGGTCGGCCCCGACGGCGTCACCCGCATCTTCGAACTCGGTGGCGTGAACACGCCGGCACGCCCCGGACTCAGCCGGGTGGACAACGTGTGGAAGTCGATCGCCAAGGCTGCGATCTGTCGCGAGGTGGCACCCGAGACCGACGTGATCGTGCTCACCGTCGGCACGGTCCGGGGAGGCCCCCTCGCAGCTGTCACCGGCGAAGGTTGTCCGATCGCTGCGGTGATCGACGCCAGCCGACCTGACGCGTCGGAACGTCTCCTCGACCTCTGAGCCCGCGCCGGTAGTTTGCCGCTCGTGACCGACCCCAGCTTCTCGCAGCAAGATCGTCGAGCCCTGCAGTCGGTCGCAGTCCAGTTCTTCGTCAACGGTGCAGCGTTCGCATCGTTCGTGCCCCGGCTTCCCGAGATCCGCGACCGGCTGGCGCTGAGTCTCGATCAACTCGGGGCGGTGCTGACTGCGGGCACGGCCATCGGGTTGTTGGCGAGCATGTGGTCGCCGAAGATCATCGATGCGATCGGTACGCGCAAGTCGCTGATCGTCTTCGTCGTTGTCTTGTTGACCGGACTGCCGCTCATCGGCTTCGCCAACGCATGGTGGATGCTGTTGGTCGGCTACGCCTTCGTGCTCAGCGCTGACGGCGTGGTCGACATCGCCATGAACCTGCAGGGGTCATGGCTCAGCGCCCGACGTCACTCGCCGGTGATGAACCGGCTGCACGGCCTGTGGAGTCTGGGAACCGTGGCCGGTGGCCTGACCGCAGCCCAGGCCGCAGCGTCAGGCGTGTCGCTCAGCGTCCACCTCGGCTTCGTTGCTGCGCTACTCGCTGCGGCGCTGGTCTTCGTCGGTACCGGCTTGCTGCGCACAGACGAAGGAGGAGCCGAAACCGATGTCGATCACGTGGTCGGCCCGCGGACCCGGGCGCGTTGGATTCTGCTGATCGTGCTCGCCGTCTCGGGTGGGTTCGCGCTCACCGTCGAGTTGGTGTCGAGCGACTGGGCGGCATTCAGGCTCAGTGAGGACTTCTCGACGTCGGCGGGGTTCGCCGGGCTCGGATTCGTCGCGTTCACCGTCGGCATGACGTGCGGCCGACTGGGTGGCGACGCGGTGGTCGTCCGGGTCGGGAGCGACCGGCTGCTGCGTGGCGCAATCGTGGTGTCCGGAATCGGTCTTGCGGTGGCGTCGTTCTCACCGAACCGATTCGGTGTCCTCATCGGCTATGTGATCGCCGGTGTCGGCATCTCGACGTTCTTCCCGAAGTTGTACGACGACGCGGCGCAGTTCCCAGGTCAGCGCGGGGCGGCACTGACCTGGCTGCGTGCTGGATCGGGTGCGACTGCCCTCGTCATCCCGGTGCTCGTGGGAATGCTCGCCGAGTCGCGACTGTCGGTGGGCACCGCAACGGCGGTCGTCACACTGCCGTGTGTCGTCGGCTTCCTTGCTGTGTCGACCCGGTACGGTTCGGGCAATGGCACGGGGACCGCGCGAGCTGGCGCGTCGCATCAAGCAGGCGGGTGACGGAGTCGGCAAGTTGCTCAGCGAGTCCGAACGCCGACTCGCTGCGCGGCAGCCGTCGAACCGCACCGTGGAGGAGGTCCGTGCCGAGCTGGATGCGCTCGTCGGGCTCGATTCGGTCAAGGAGCAGGTGTCCACGCTCGTCGCGTCCCTCAGCATCCAACAGCAGCGCCGCAAGCACGGGCTCGCCGAGGTCGCGTCGAGCCAGCACCTCGTCTTCTACGGCAACCCGGGAACGGGCAAGACCACTGTTGCGCGGCTCGTCGCGGAGATGTTCGGAGCGCTGGGTCTACTCGACCGCGGGCACCTCGTCGAAGTCGACCGTGCGCAACTCGTCGGGCAGTACGTCGGCCACACCGCGTTCAAGACCAACCGTGCGATTCGGCGTGCGCTGGACGGGGTCCTGTTCATCGATGAGGCGTATGCCCTGTCGCCGCCCGGTCCGCACAGCCTCGATTTCGGTTCTGAGGCGATCGAGACCCTGATCAAGCGGATGGAGGATCACCGGGGCCGGCTCGTGGTGATCGTCGCCGGGTACCCAGAGTTGATGGGTCGTTTCCTCGCATCCAACCCGGGCCTGCGGTCACGGTTCTCGCGCGAGATCGCCTTCGACGACTACACCGACGCCGAGCTGGTCGAGATCATCGAGAAGATCGCCGCAGACGCCGAGTACGTCATCGATCCCGGCGCGCACGGGGCGTTGTACATGAGTTTCGCGTCCGCTCGCCAGAAGAACGGTTTCGGCAACGCGCGGTACGCACGCAATCTGTTCGAGCAGGCGGTCAGCCGACAGGCGCTGCGACTCGACGCGACCGGCGACGTGAACATTGGACGCACCGAACTGTTGACGGTGACCGAGCCGGACATCGTTGCGGCGGCCCGCCTGGTCTGAATTGGAACACTGTTATAGTCGTCGGCATGCGTGTACATCTCGATGCAGAAAAGTGCCAGGGCCACAACCGCTGCTATGCGTTGGCGCCGGAGTTGTTCGACGTCGACGACTACGGACAGGCGGTTCTGGTCGGCGACGGCGACGTGTCGGCCGATCTCGAGGACAAAGCGCGCCTCGCTGCGTCGAACTGCCCCGAATACGCGATCACCGTCTCGGACTCATGACCGACACGACCGACCCCACTGCCGTGCCGGAACCGCTCGAGGTCTCCGACACACCGGACAACGCCCTGGCGTGGATGCGGACGCCGTACGACCCGGCCGACTACGGCCCCGTCGACGACTTCGCCACCGACTTCGACCACGCCGCCCCGAACTACAACCCCAACGCTCCCGAGGTCTGGAAGGACCTGCGCGACAGCGGCTGCCCGGTTGCCCACTCCGAGCGGTACGGCGGCATGTGGACGCCGATCACCCACGAAGCAGTGCACGACGTCGCCTACGACACCGAGAACTTCACGAGCCGCAGCGTGGTCGTGACGCACCTCCGCCCGGGCGACGCAGCGATTCCGGCACCGATCGGTGTCGTGCCGCCGATCTCCAGTGACCCGCCGTTCCACGGTATGGCCCGCCGTCTGCTGCTGCCGCCCTTCGCCCCGAAGCAGATCGAGCCGTGGGAAGCCGAAGTGCAGATCCTGTGCCGCAAGCTGCTCGACGAGATGGGTGACATCTCCACCGGTGACACCATCGACGCTGCGGTCCAGTACGCCCAGCACATCCCGGTCAACGTGATCGGTCGGATGCTCGGGTTCCCGGAGCAGGACGAGGCCCTTTTCCGGGAGTTCGTCCACAACACCCTGGAGACGATCAACGCCGAGCCCGGCACCCGTCGCGATCACTTCGAGAAGCTCGAGGCCTACCTCGACGAGCAGGTCGAAGATCACATCGAGAACCCTCGCGATGACCTGACCGACTACCTACTCAACGTGGAACTCGGCGGAGAGAAGCTGTCGCCGGAGCACGTGCGTGGTTCGATCGTGCTCTTGCTCATCGCGGGGATCGACACGACCTGGTCGGCAATCGGCTCCTCGCTGTGGCACCTCGCCCAGACGCCGGACGACCTCGAACGGCTCGGTACCGAGCCCGAAGTGATGACCTTCGCACTCGAAGAGTTCCTTCGCGCCTATGCGCCGGTCACGATGGCGCGAATGGTCGCCAAGGACGTCGACTTCCACGGTTGCCCGATGAAGAAGGACGACTGGGTTCTGCTGCCGTTCCCGGCCGCCAACCACGATCCCCGGATGTTCGAAGACGCCGACGAGTTCATCATCGACCGCGAGTCGAATCGTCATGCCGCTTTCGGTCTGGGTATCCATCGCTGCCTCGGCTCGAACCTGGCTCGGCTCGAACTGCGGGTGGCGATCGAAGAGTTCATCGCGCGTTTCCCGAAGTTCGAATTGGCAGGCGACGTCAGGTGGAGCGTCGGTCAGATCCGCGGCCCCCGTGTCCTGCCGATCCGCATCCTCGAGACAGCCTGAGCAACATCGCTCGGTGTCAGGCGAAACTGGACCCGAGTGAGGCTGCGGCGCACGCACAGCCAACGGTGAGTGCCGAGTACGCAGTTCCCCATCGCCAGCCCAACGACCGCGCCTCGACAGCGAACGACGAGTAGGTCGTGAGCGCTCCGCACAGTCCGACACCGATGACGGTGACGGTGTCCGTCGACAGGTCGGCCCGAACGGTGTAGCCGAGCAGGGCTGCGCCTGCGACGTTGACGACGAGCAATGCCTGCCAGGAACAGACGAGCAGCCCCACGGCGAAGCGTGCCAGGGCACCGATCGCAGCGGCCAGGACGAACAGTGCAGGGGTCATTGCCTCGCCAGTGCAGCTCCGACCGCAACCGCTCCGGCACCAGCCGCAAGCGTCGCAGCCCCGTATCCGACAGCTGTGGCGCTCCGATCGAGATCGACCAGGTCGTTCAACTCGACTGCGAAGGTCGACATCGTGGTGAAACCGCCCAGCAGTCCGGTGACGACGGCGTCCCAGGTCAAGGTGCCCCGTTCGATCCGGATCGTGGCGATTCCGATCAACAGACACCCGACGACGTTGGCTGCGAAGGTCGGCCATGGCCAGGCCCCGGGCACAACGTCGTACATCTCGCCGACGACCCACCGCAGTGTCGCGCCGAGCGCGCCACCGGCCGCGACGGCGACCAGCGCTGTCGGCAGGGCGCGCCCGGTCACCTGTGACGGTGACGCAAACATCTGCACGACCCGTTGCTAGCAAATTTCGGCCGTAGTGTCGCCCTCGTGATCTGCGTCGATGTCTCCGGTGCTGGGATGGCCCAGCCGGACAAGGTGCTGTTCAGCGACGTCGACGTGACGGTGTCGCGGGGTGATCGTGTTGCGGTCGTCGGCGTCAACGGGTCCGGCAAGACCACGCTGCTGCGGATCATGACCGGCGCCCTGCAACCTGACTCGGGCGTGGTGCGCTTCGGGCGCGGCGCCCGCATCGTCTCGCTCGAGCAGGACCCGGTGCTGCCGGGCGGCACCGTCCGTGACGTCCTCGGCGACGGCTGGGAGGTCCAAGCGACAGCAACGTCGCTGGGGGTCCAACCGCTCTTCGACCGTCGAACCGACCAGCTCTCCGGCGGCCAAGCGAAACGGGTGGCGCTGGCAAAGGTGCTGGCCGACGATCAGCAGGGTGCCTTCGACATGGTGGTGCTCGACGAACCGACCAATCATCTCGACCTGGAAGCAATCGAGTGGCTCGAGTCGCGGCTGATCGCGATGCAGGCTGCACTCGTGCTCGTCACCCATGACCGCCACGCGCTCGATCGGTTGACCACGGCGGTGGGGCCGAGTCGCGTCGTCGAACTCGACAACGGCCAGGCCTTCATCCATCAGGCGGGTGCCGGATCGAGCGCGTACGCCACGTACCTGGACGCACGAGCGGAGCGCATCGAGCGCGAAGCGGCCGAGGAGTCGACCCGCAAGATCCTTGCCCGCAAGGAGTTGGCGTGGTTGCGGCGCGGGGCCCCGGCGCGCTCGTCCAAGCCCAAAGCGCGTCTGCGGAGCGCTGCCGAGATCATCTCTGGTGGGCCCGCCTCGGTTGGTGTCCGGGGCAACGACCTCGAACTCGGTGCTGGAACCACCCGGCTCGGCAATCAGGTCGTCGAGCTGATCGGCGTGACGCAACGGTTCGGCGAACACACCGTGTTCGAAGACATCGACTTGCTCATCGAGCCCGGAGCGCGACTCGCTGTGGTCGGTCCGAACGGATCGGGCAAGACCACGCTGCTCGACATCGTTGCGGGGCGGACGTCGCCGGTCGCGGGCGAGGTGAAGCGAGGCCAGACCGTCGTCGTCGGCTACGCCGACCAACACTCATCTGAGTTGGATCCGAATGCGATCGTGCGCAAGCTCGTGGCGGGCCCGTACCGCGAACCCGATCACGAGGACAAGGCGCTCCTCGAGAAGTTCTGGTTCGACTCGACCGCTCAGTTCGCTCCGACGCGGATGCTGTCGGGGGGTGAACGCCGACGTTTACAGTTGGTCATGGTGCTCGCCACCAAACCGAATCTGCTGATCCTCGACGAGCCGACCAACGACTTGGATCTCGACACGTTGCGCTCCCTCGAAGCCTTTCTCGACGACTGGCCCGGGGCCCTCGTCACCTCCAGCCACGACCGCGCGTTTCTCGACCGGGTCGCCGACCACGTGTTGGCGATCGACGACGATGGCGCAATGCGACGCGTCGCCGGGGGAGTCACCGGGTGGCTGGCCGAGCGGTCGACAGGGCGTACCGTCAAGGCCGCGTCCGGCACGAAATCGGCAACGAAATCGGCGCAGGCAGGCAAACCCAAGGCGGCGCGAACGGGACCGAGTCCCTCGACGCTCGGGCGTCAACTGCGCTCGGTCGAGCAGGCGATGGTCAAGGCGCAGAAGCGAGTCGACACCCTCACCATGACGTTGACCGGACTGACCGATGCCGTCGAGTTGCAACGTGTCGGCCAGGAGTTGAGCGACGCCCAGACGGAGCTCGACGAGCATGAGATGCGCTGGCTCGACCTCGCGGAACTCCAGGAGTCCTGACTCGAGTGTCTGTCGAAAGTGACCTGACGGACTACTACGACCGCGAGGCGGCGGCCGGTGTCCGGTTCTCGATGGGGTCACGCGGTCGACGCGACGATCTTCGGGCGGCGTTCATCGAACTGCTCGTCGCCGAGGGTCGGAGCGCCATCGTCGAGGTCGGCTCGGGGCCGGGAACGGATGCGTCGGCCTTCACCGACGCAGGACTGGACTACGCAGGCTTCGATCTCGCCATCGGCAACAGTCGGGTCGCTCACACGCGTGCGTTGCGGATCGTGCCGGCATCGCTGTTCGCCCCGCCCTACCGGCCCGGGTGCTTCGATGCGGGGTGGACGATGAGCACGCTGCTCCACGTGCCCGACAACCGTTTCGACGCTGCGATGCACGCGACGGTCTCGATGTTGGAACCTGGCGCACCGCTGGCGATCGGACTGTGGGGCGGCACCGACCGCGAGTTCACGAACGACACCGATCACTTCGACCCACCACGGTTCTTCAGTCTGCGTGCAGACGATCGGATCCAGACGATGATGTCGCAACACGGTGTCGTCGAGTCGTTCGAGTCATGGCCGAATGATCGCAGCGACTGGAGCTACCAGTTCATCGTCCTGCGGGTGTGACAGACCGTCCCTAGAGTGATGCACTGATGAGTGACGAGGAACTGTTCGCCGACATTCCCCATCCGGCTGAACGTGGCCCATCGCCGTTCGCCCAGGGCTTGAACCCCGATCAGCTCGATGCCGTCGTACACGAGAGAGGGCCACTGCTCGTCGTTGCCGGCGCCGGGTCCGGCAAGACGCGCGTGTTGACCCACCGGATTGCACACTTGATCCACGAAGGTGTTCGTCCGTCGCAGATCCTGGCGATCACGTTCACCAACAAAGCAGCAGCCGAGATGCGCGAGCGTGTCGCGGCCCTCGTCGGCCCGGTCGTCAAGACGATGTGGGTCTCCACCTTCCACTCGGCGTGCGTGCGCATCCTGCGGGCCAACGCAGACGTGCTCGGGTACCCGCGCCAGTTCTCGATCTACGACTCTGCCGACGCGAACCGCTTGACCGGCTACGTCATCCGCGATCTCGGCCTCGATGCGAAACGGTTCACACCACGCGGCGTCCACGCCATCATCAGCAACTGGAAGAACGAACTCATCTCACCGGCCGAGGCCGCCGACGGCGCCGAGAACATCTTCGATCGCAAGCACGCCGAGGTCTATGCCGAGTATCAGGCCCGGCTGCTCAAGGCCGGCGCGATGGACTTCGACGACCTGCTCACCAAGACCGTCGAGTTGTTCAAGCAGCACGGCAACGTCCTCGAGCACTACCGGGAACGTTTCACCCACATCCTGGTCGATGAGTACCAGGACACGAACAACGCGCAGAATCAGATCGTCCTGATGCTCGCCGGCGGCCACCACAACGTGTGCGTGGTCGGTGACACGGACCAGTGTCTGCCTCCAGGGACCCAGGTGTCGACACCTGCCGGGCCGCGGTCGATCGAGACGATCGAAATCGGTGAGACGGTGCTCGGTGCGGGCGGGCGTGAACCCACGCAGCCCGGTGTCGTGTCCCACGTGCACGAGGGTGCCTACGACGGCAGCATCATCCGCATCAACGTGGGCGCACGTGCTGTCACGGCGACGCCGGGTCACCAGGTGCCGGCACGCCTCGTACCACTCGCTGACAAGCATCTCGTGTACCTGATGTACCGCGCCGACCGCGGGTGGCGGATCGGTCGCACGGTTGGAGCACGGCCATCGGGCGCGGGCAAGCTCCAGCACGGGTTGGTCGTGCGTTGCAACCAGGAGCATGCGGACGCAGCGTGGATCCTCCGGGCGACCGACTCCCTTGCCGAAGCCGCGTACTTCGAGTCCTACTTCTCAGCGGAGTACGGCATACCGACAGCGTGTTTCCACGGCCTTGGTCGCAAACTCGCCATGGACGACGAGTGGTTGCAACGGCTGTACCGCTCGGTCGACACCGACCTCCGAGCCAAGGTGATGATGGAGGAGCGCCTGCTCGATGCTGAGTTCCCCCATCACCGGCCGCAGATCGGTGCCCGTCGGTCAGCAGTGAACTTGACGATGTTCTCCGACTGTCGTGCCGAGGTCGGCTACCACCGTGTGCAGTGGTCGTCGAACCGCCAAGACAAGTTCGACCTCTTCGAGCAGGCCGGCATCGCGTTGCGCCCGTCGAAGTCGGCTTCGATGCGCTACGAGACGAGCTGGAAGGACTACCGCGCAGCGCTCGCCGACGTGAAACGGTTTGCGGCGGCCGGGGCGCTCGACATCTCCCGAAGGCTCTCGCACGCTGGAACGATCTACCAGCTCATGCCGGCGTCGCACGTCGTTGAGGGCATGGAGATGCTCGTCGAGGTCGATGGCGAATGGGTGGCATCCCCGGTCGACTCGGTCGAGATCGACAACTACTCCGGGCCGGTGTACGACTTGGAAGTCGAGACAGCGCACTCCTTCGGAGCGAACGGCATCCTGGTCCACAACAGCGTGTACAAATTCCGCGGTGCCGACTTTCGCAACATCCTGCAGTTCGAAGAGGCGTTTCCCGATGTCACCACGGTGGTGCTCGATCAGAATTATCGGAGCACGCAGACCATTCTCGATGCGGCGAACGCGGTCATCGACAACAACACCGAGCGCCGCCCGAAGAACCTGTGGACCGACACCGGCAGCGGGGACCGGATCAAGCGCTATCACGCCGAGGACGAGGGTGATGAGGCGACCTGGGTGGCCGGCACAGCGAAAGAACTGCAGCGCGACGGCGAGCTCAACTTCCGCGACATGGCGGTGTTGTACCGGACCAACGCCCAGAGCCGTGTCATCGAAGAAGCCTTTATGCGTCAGGGCGTGCCGTACAAGGTGGTCGGGGGGACCCGCTTCTATGACCGACGCGAAATCAAGGACGCGATGGCGTACCTGCGCGCCGTGGTCAATCCCGCCGACGAGGTGAGTCTCAAGCGGATTCTGAACGTGCCCAAGCGTGGTGTCGGAGACGCCAGCGTCGCGAAACTCGACGCCCTCGCCGCGACGGAGGGGATCGGATTCGCCGAAGCGCTCCGCCGGACCGACGAGGCAGGGGTGTCCGGTCCTGCCGTACGCGGAATCGCGTCGTTCGTCGAGTTGCTCGACGGCATGGCGGGCATGGTCGACGACGACCAGTACGGACCGGCGGATCTGTTGCAACTGGCGCTCGACGGTTCGGGCTACCTGGCCGAGCTCGAAGCCGAGGACTCGATCGAGTCGCACACCCGCCTCGAGAACATGGGCGAGCTGATCGGTTCGGCGCGCGAGTTCACCGTGATTGCCGAGTTCATGGAGCAAGTCGCTCTCGTCGCCGACACCGATGACCTGCCTGAAGGCGAGGTCGAGGATCTGGTGATCCTGATGACCCTGCATTCGGCCAAGGGACTCGAGTTTCCGGCGGTGTTCCTCGTCGGCGTCGAGGAGGGGATCTTTCCCCACATCCGGTCGTTGACCGAACCAGCGGAGATGGAGGAGGAACGACGGTTGGCCTACGTCGGCATCACCCGTGCGATGCAGCGGCTGCACATGAGTCACGCCTGGAGTCGGCAGCTGTTCGGCTCGACGCAGTACAACCCGCCGTCGCGCTTCTTCGACGAGATTCCCGAGGCGCTGGTCGAGTCGACCGGCAACGTGAGCGGTCGGTCCAACTACGGCCGCCAGAGTTACCGCAGCAAGTACGCCGACCCGTCGTACACCCCGCCGGCGTATCGACGCGGCGGTGCCGACCCCGACGAGCTTCCGGGGCGCGACATCAACGCCGACGTGCTCGATGACGACGGTGCGGCGAAGCAGGCCCAGGACGAGCATCGCGATCGAGTCGTCGAGGCAGCGATGCAGTTCGCAAAGCAGCACGCTCCGGAACCGTCGAACAGCCAGGAGCTGGGGCTCCGTGTCGGCGACGGCGTCGAACACCCCAGTTTCGGAGCCGGCGTCATCATCGACATCTCCGGCGAAGGGGAGAAGGCCGAGGCGACAATCAACTTCACGGGGTCGGGAACCAAGCACCTCTCGCTTGCCTGGGCACCGCTGAAAAAGATCTGAACGCGTCCGTTCAGCCGTGGCGTCGGACACACCAGGTTTCGTGGCCGACTCGCTGGATATGTTCCGGCTGTGGGCCCTGTTCGACACCTGAAAGAGATCCCGATGATCCGTACGCGTACCGTTTCCCTCGTCGCCGCGAGCTGCCTATTGGCCGCATCCTGCGCCAACTCCGACGGCGCCGATGACGCCGCCGTGACCGAGTCGGCCGCCCCGACCGAATCCGAAGCGCCGGTCGAGACCGAAGCGCCGGTCGAGACCGAAGCACCCGTCGAGACCGAAGCACCCGTCGAGACCGAAGCACCCGTCGAGACCGAAGCACCCGTCGAGACAGAGCCTGCGCCGGAACTGCCGGGGGAGGCGCAGCCGATCACCGTGCAGCCGCGTGGTACTGACGCACTGGTCAGCACCCAGAGTTTCGACGACAGCGTCGCGGCAGTGGTCGCGGCCATCGAGGGCAACGAGAATTTGACGCTGGTCGCGACGATCGACCACAGCGCAAATGCGAGCGCTGCAGGCCTCGAACTGCCGCCGACCACCGAACTGATCTTCGGCAATCCGGCGCTGGGCTCGCCGATCATGGCCCTGGAACCAACAGCAGGCATCGACCTGCCGCAGAAGATGTTGATCGTGGAGGACCTCGATGGCACGGTGACCGTGTCGTGGAACCGGACGGACTACCTCGCCAGCCGCCACGGCCTCGGCATCAGCGTCGACGAGCAGTTGGCGACGATCAACGGAGCGCTGACCGGACTCGGCGCTGTGGCAGCCGGCACAGGCGACGACGTCGTTCCGACCGAATCGGTCACGGTCGTCGGTGAGCGAGAAGGACTCGTCGAGACCACGGCTCCCGGCACTGCGCGAGACGCTGCCGATCGTCTGCTCGCAGCGATCGAGGACAATGAGAACCTGAAGTTGGTCGCCGAGATCGACCACGCCGCAAACGCCGCGTCGGTCGACGTGGAGCTGACGCCGATCATCGAAGTGATCTTCGGGAATCCGGCGCTCGGCACGCCACTGATGCAGGCGAGCCGTTCGATCGGCATCGACCTCCCGCAGAAGATGCTGTTCATCGAAGACGGCGATTCCGTCCGCATCATGTACAACGAGCCCGATTTCGTCGCCAAGCGGCACAAGATCGATCGCGACGTCGCATTGCTGACCACCGTGTCCGAGGCGCTCGAAGGTCTGGCACTCGCGTCGGCGGGTTGAGCCGTGGCAGACTGTCCGATGTGAAGGCAGCAATTCTGGTCGAGAGTCTGACGGGCAACACGTGGACGGCAGCGGAGAACGTCGCCGATCTCTTGGCTCAGGAGCGGTGGAGCATCACCGGTCTGTCCAAGGTCAAGCAACCCGATCATCAGTCGATTCAGGATGCCGACCTCGTGCTCGTCGGCACCTGGGTGCACGGCGCATTTCTGTTCGGGCAGGCGCCCTGGGCGGTCAACAACATTGCCAACCTGCCCTCGATGCGCGGCAAGAAGGCCGCTGCATTCTGCACGTTCGCGCTCGATCCGGGTCGCAGCCTGGACAAGCTCACGATGGCGCTCGGCGACACCGGTGCCTACGTGATCGGTGGCCTGGCGATGAGTCGAAGCAAGCTCGACCAGCACAGCGAGGAATTCGCTGCCCGTCTGGTCGACGCGACCGCGGAGTCAGTCGTCGCCTGACCCGTCGGTCACGCCACTCAGGTCGATCGACAGCAAACGCCCATTTTCGACCACCGGGTTCACGCCCGCAGGCGGCGGTGACAGCTCGCTCACATCGAGTTCGGCACCGTTGCAATCGACGAAGGCGCGCGTCCCGTCGCCATCGGCATCTCGGACCTGCTCGACTGCGCAATCCGGATCCTCGCCGGCGGGGTAGGCGTAATACACGACCCAGTTGTCGGCAGGATCGTCGCCGGTGTGGTCGAGCACGATCGTCCTCGTGCCCTCGGTGGTCCCCAGACCTGGAAAGAGGATCGGGCCTTGCTCGACGATCTCGTCGGCGACGTTGGTGACGCTGCCGATCCGCAGATTCGCCGGTGCCAGGCGGTCCGAGGTCGTTGCGTCGCCCTGAGAGATGTACGCGGCGAACCCCCAGAGCATCAGGCCGATCAGACCGATGACGGCGAGTCCACCGAGGTTGGGCAGGATCGCTCGCGCCAGCGGTGATCGAGGCGTGACCTGTTTGTCGGGGTGCTTCGCCACGCTCTCAGTCTGCCGGGCGAACCGACGGTTGGTGGAACGCGACGCCGCGCAATAGGGTTCAGTTCTTGTGAATCGCCCCTATCGCATCGTCGTTGCCAAGCCTGGTCTGGATGGTCATGACCGGGGGGCCAAGACCATCACCCGAGCATTGCGCGACCACGGGTTCGAGGTCATCTACACCGGACTGCACCAGACGCCCGAGCAGATCGCCGAAACCGTGCTGCAAGAAGATGCCGATGGTGTCGGGCTGTCGCTGCTGTCGGGCGCCCACCTCACGCTGTTCCCCCGAGTGATGGAAGAACTCCGCAATCGCGATCTCGGTGACGTGATGGTGTTCGGCGGAGGCGTCATTCCAGACGCCGATGCGCGAGCATTGCGCGAACAGGGCGTCGCCCAGATCTTCGGACCCGGCTCCTCGCTCAAGGCGATCGGTGAGTGGCTCGAGTCCGCTCTCGACGCCGTCGACTCCTGAGTCGACTCCAGTATCAATCCGCAACCAGAAAGAGAGGGTTCCCGACGTGGATCTCTTCGAGTATCAGGGCAAGCAGTACTTCGCCCGCTACGACATCCCGGTCAGCCCGGGCGGGCCGGCCGACACCGTCGACGAGGCGGTGAAGGAAGCTGCATCAGCCGGGTACCCGGTCGTCGTCAAAGCACAGGTCCAAGTCGGTGGCCGTGGCAAGGCCGGGGGCATCAAGTTGGCGGACAACGAAGCCGAGGTGCGCGAGCACGCCGGCAACATCTTGGGCATGGACATCAAGGGTCACGTCGTGCGTCGCCTCTGGGTCGAAGCCGCCTCGGACATCGACGAGGAGTACTACGTCTCGTTCACCCTCGATCGCAGTGAGAAGAAGCACCTGATGATGCTGTCGCGCGAAGGCGGCGTCGAGATCGAGGTCGTCGCGGAGGAGAACCCCGACGCGATCGTCAAGTTGCACATCGATCCGATCGACGGCCTCTCCGAAGAGGTCGCCCGTCAGGCCTGTATCGATGCGGAGTTGCCTGAGCGCGCCATCGACGGCGCGACCGACATCCTCGTCAAGCTGTACCGCTGTTACGACGAAGGCGACTGTGACCTCGCCGAGATCAACCCGCTGATCCTCAAGCCGACCGGCGAAGTGCACGCACTCGACGCCAAGGTGACCCTTGACGGGAACGCCGAGTTCCGTCACCCCGAGTGGGACGCATTCCGTGGCCTCACCGAGATGGACGATCGCGAGAAGATGGCGGCCGAGAAAGATCTGCAGTACATCGGTCTCGACGGCACCGTCGGCATCATCGCGAACGGCGCCGGCCTTGCGATGTCGACGCTCGACGTCGTGAACCAGGTCGGTGGATCGGCTGCGAACTTCCTCGACATCGGCGGCGGCGCCAACGCCGACGTCATGGCCGGAGCACTCGAAGTGATCAATTTCGACGAGAACGTGAAGTCGATCTTCATCAACATCTTTGGCGGCATCACCCGCGGCGAGGAAGTCGCCAAGGGCATCGTCGAGGCCATGGGTCGTGTCGATCTCACCGCACCGATCGTGATCCGCCTCGACGGCACGAACGCCGAAGAAGGGCGTCAGATTCTGCTCGACGCCGGTATTCCGCAAGACAAGCTCCGCTCGGAGCCGACCATGCTCGACGCCGCCCGTGTGGCCGTCGAACTCGCGAAGTAAGGATCTGGATCATGGCAATTTTCGTAGATGAGACGACCAAGGTGCTGGTGCAGGGCCTGACCGGCGGCCAGGGCAAGTACCACGGCCTCCGCAACCGGGACTACGGCACGCAGGTGGTCGGTGGCGTCACGCCGGGCAAGGGCGGGCAGGACGTTGACGGCATTCCGATCTTCGACTCGGTCGCCGACGCAGTCGAGGCAACGGGCGCCAATGCTTCGTTCGCCGCCGTGCCACCGAAGTTCGCATCGGGCGCGATCATGGAAGCAGCCGAAGCCGGCATCGGTTTCGTGGTCTGCATCACCGAGGGCATCCCCGCCCAGGACGAGGCCAAGGTCTACAACCGCCTCAAGCGAGACTTCCCCGGCACACGGCTGCTCGGCCCGAACTGTCCGGGCATCATCAGCCCCGGCAAGTGCAACATCGGCATCACCGCCGGGGAGATCGCGCAGCTCCCGGTCGATGGCGGCCCGAACGTCGGCATCGTCTCGCGTTCGGGCACGCTCACCTACCAGGCGCTGTACGAATTGAAGCAACTCGGGATCGGCGTGTCGACCTGTGTCGGTATCGGCGGCGACCCGGTTCCCGGCACCAACTTCATCGACTGCCTGTCGGAATTCCAGAACGACCCGGAGACGCACGCGATCATGATGCTCGGCGAGATCGGCGGCTCGGCCGAAGAAGAAGCCGCCGAGTTCATCGCCGCGAACGTCACCAAGCCCATGAGCGCCTACATCGCGGGCGTCACCGCACCGGCCGGCAAGAAGATGGGCCACGCAGGTGCCATCGTCTCCGGCAACAAGGGCACCGCGCAGGGCAAGATGGATGCACTTGCCGGTGCTGGCGTGAAGGTGGGTCTCAACCCGACCGAGGCCGGTGAGCTGATGGCGGAGATCGTCGCCGCCCTCTGACCCGACCACCCGAGGGCGTTCTCAAGCGAAGGCATGTGGAAGTTGCGCAGCCAGTGCGCAATGACCGCATGCCTTCCGCGGTTGTGGGGTCAGGAGGCTGTGCGTCGCGCCCGCAGCGTGAACATCTCGACGACATCGGCGATCGTCCCAGCGAAGTCGTCGCGAAGTTCGGCATCGGTGATCCGCTCCACCTGCCAACGGATCTTGCGCAGCTTGCGATCCCGCCCTTTGTCGTATTGGGCATCGAAACGGCCACCGTGCCAGGTGACATGGTCGACTTCGACAGCCCACCGCAGCGCAGGGATCGCTCCGTCGGGGTGCACGACAGAGCCGTCAGGGAGCACGATCCGATGCTGGCGAACCAGTGATGGAACCCCGGCTCGTTCGAGAGCTCGCAGCACCTTCAGTTCGAGGCCGGAGCCGGCAGGTTTCTGCCATGTCTCGCGTGCAGAGTAGACGCGCCGCGCTCGGGCGAGGCCGGGGCGGCCCTGCTGGTTGAGGCGTTGGAGCACATTCCAGAGCGTCGGAACCTGCGCGTGATGGTCGAGCACCCACTCGGTGAGCATCTCGAATCGCTCGTCGGTCAGATCACGAGCGCAGTCGAACCAGGCGCGTGGCGGGCTTGCGACTCGGATGCCGTCGTGTCGAGCTACGGCGTCTTCCGGTTCGATGATGTTGCTGCGCCGGAGAACGACACCCCGGGCGAGTGGCTTGCGATCGTGTTCGATCAGCGCAATCGGAGTGGCCACCTCGCCGATGTGTCGAAATCCCCACAGCCGCCCGGCTGCGCGACCGGTGATGACGACTGACGGATCTGCGACGCACGCGGCGGCACAGCGTTGCTCGAACGAATCAGGTGCAGTCGCGACGCGGTGGACACCTTGGTGAATGGTCTCGATCACCCGTCGTTCGACGAGCCGACGGATGGAGTGCTGGGAGAGTCCGTCGGTGATCAGGTCGGATCGGCTGACGATGCCGTGACGGGACGCGATGCGGCGGGCGAGTTCCGGCGAGAAATGGGCCATGGTGTCTCCTGTGGTTCGGCGTACACGGGGCCGATGGCCGAACGGGAGAAACCTCCGAAGCGCCGAAGCTATCCGCAGCCACAGAAAACGCAGCAGGCGTGTGGATCTTGCGCAACCGGTGCGCAAGATCCACACGCCTTCGGGTGCGGGTCGTGGGTGGTGCGGGTCGTGGGTGGTGCGTCAGGTCATTGAGACGGCGGCGGGGGCGGCGGCGGATCGTTGGCCGGCGGCGGGGGCGGCGGGGGCGCCATGTTGCCACTGGCTGCGTCGTCGCCACCGAAGCTGCTCTTGATCTTGTTGATGTCTTTCAAGTCGTTCAGATCGCCGCCTGCGGCCTGGAAGTTCTGGACTGCGCCGACCGTTGCTGCGATCGCGCCGATGGCTCCGAGGAACATGCCGATGCCACGGCCGATGTCCAGGCCGAAACCGTCGCTGGCTCCGTCGAGCGGGTTGAAGATGAGGCGGATCAACACGAGCAGTGTCGCGAAAGCGGCGAGGCCGAGCAGGATGATCGGCCAGGGCGGACCGTCTGCGGGAAGCTTCTCGAGCGCGAGCAGCGCCGCGATCGCAGCGACTGCGACCAGCAGCAACCAGGGAAGCGTTCCGGTGAAGAAGAACTCGAAGGCATTCGCCGAGTCGCTGAAGCCGCTGACCGAGATGGTGACCCATGGGAGGAAGCCGGCGATGAACATCGCCCCACCACCCCCGACCATCAACCAGTCCGATGTCTTGAATTTGCTGAAGTCCATGGCGTTACCCTCCTGAGGTTCTGACGTGTTCTCGGTCACAGTGACCGTCTACGACCGTAGCCCTTTTGATTGGGCGGTCCCGATGTTTTACGAGTCGTGTTGCAGAACGATGACGATGCAGTGCCTACGATCGGACCGTGCCTACCGCTCTGCTCTCCGTGTACGACAAGACCGGCGTCATCGACTTCGCCCGCTCGCTCAGTGAACTCGGGTGGTCGCTCATCTCGAGCGGAGGGACTGCGCGAGCAATCGCCGAAGCCGACATCGCTGTGACCGACGTGGCCGACCTCACCGGTGTTCCGGCGATTCTCGGCCATCGCGTCGTCACATTGCACCCGAAGGTGCACGGAGGCATCCTCGCCGACCCGACCGATGCCGAGCACGTTGCCGACATGGACGAGTACGGCATCACGCCGTTCGATCTCGTCGTCGGCAACCTGTATCCGTTCGGCCAGAACCCGAGCGACTTCGAACACGGGACCGGCAGCGCCGTCGAGATGATCGACATCGGCGGGCCTGCAATGGTCCGTGCCGCGGCGAAGAACCATGCTCACGTCGCGGTGGTTGTCGACCCGAAGAACTACACGTCGGTCATCGAGGAGCTACGTGCCGACGGAGTATTGGGCGAGACCACCCGACGTCGCTTGGCGCGCGCTGCGTTCGCCCATACCGCGGCGTACGACGCGGCGATCGTCACCTGGTTCGACGACACCGATCCGGACCTGGAGGACGACACCCTGACCGTCGACGAGGTCGACACCGCCGGAGCGCTGCCCGCGTCCATCCATCTCGCGCTGTCCAACGCGCAGTCGCTGCGATACGGGGAGAACCCTCACCAGGAGGGAGCGCGGTACCGTCAGTCCGGAGCGACCAGTTGGTGGGACTCGATGACTCAGCACGGCGGCAAGGCGCTGAGCTACCTCAATCTCTACGACACCGAAGCTGCCTGGCGTCTCGTACACCGCTTCGACGACCCGGCCTGCGTCGTGGTCAAACATGCCAACCCGTGCGGTGTGGCGATCGCTGACGACATCACCACGGCGTACGTGCGCGCGAACGCGTGCGATCCGGTCAGCGCCTTTGGCGGCATCGTCGCAGTCAACCGCACGGTCACCAACGACATGGCGATCGCGCTGGGCGATGTCTTCACCGAGGTCGTCGTCGCCCCTGGCTTCGACGACGATGCGCTGGCGACGCTCGCGGCGAAGAAGAACCTGCGAGTGATCGCGGCGAATGCGCCGTCACCATTGCCGTTCGATGTCCGTCCGATCGATGGTGGGCTCCTCGTGCAGCAGCCCGACCCGGTCGAGGGTCGCACCGACGCCTGGCGCGTCGTCACATCTGCGCAGCCGACTGACGGGCAGTGGGCTGACATGGAGTTCGCATGGACCGTGTGTGCGGCGGTCACGAGCAACGCGATCGTCTACGCGCACGACCGTCAGGCGTTCGGGATCGGTGCGGGCCAACAGAACCGTCTCGATTCGGCCCGGATCGCTGCGCGCCGTGCCGATGGTCGCGCCTCTGGCGGAGCGTGCGCGAGTGACGCATTCTTCCCCTTCCGCGACGGCCTCGATGCCGCAGCCGACTCCGGTGTGTCCTGTGTGGTCCAGCCCGGTGGTTCGGTGCGTGACGACGAGGTCATCGCCGCCGCCGACGAGCACGGCATCGCAATGGTGTTCACCGGCCAGCGACACTTCCGGCACTGATCCTGTTGTTCCATCAAGCGGAACGGTTCCGCTTGGTGGGAACTTCGACGTGGCACCGACGTCGCGTTCGAAGCCTCGTTAACTTTGCGTGGTGGCCAGGATTGCGGACAAGTTGGCGGAGCACCGCACGCTGTCGTTCGAGTTCTTTCCACCGAAGTCGGCGAGTGCCCAACTGACCCTCGGCAGCACGGTGGCCGAATTGGCGCCACTCGGGCCGGACTTCGTCAGCATCACCTACGGCGCGGGCGGGTCGGACCGGCATCGCACCGGCGACGTCGTCGGCTGGATGCGCCGCCAGACCGACGTGGAACCAATGGCGCACCTGACCTGCGTGGGACACACCCGCACCGACGTCGCAGGCCTGCTCGTCGACTATCGACGGATGGGTGTCGAGAACATCCTGGCCCTCGGCGGTGATCTGCCCGCCGACGGCTCGTCGCCAGCGGGGGACTACCGCTACGCCCTCGATCTGCTCCACGACGTCGCAGCCACCGGCTGCTTCTCCGTCGGCGTCGCGGCGCACCCCGAGGTCCACCCTCGATCCGTGAGCCGGAATGCTGACCGTCAGCACCTCGCGGACAAGCTGAGCCTCGCCGACTTCGCGATCACGCAGTTCTTCTTCGACGTGGATCACTACCGCCGACTCGTTGACGAACTGGCTGCGCTCGGTGTCGACAAACCGATCGTGCCGGGCATCATGCCTGTAACCAATCTCGCACAGATCAAGCGGATGGCGCAGATGAGTGGTACCGAAGTCCCGACATGGTTGACCGGTCGACTCGCAGGGGCCCGTGACGCAGCCGAGGTGAAACAGATCGGGGTCGAGATCGCATCGCAGCTGTGCATCGATCTGGTCGAAGCCGGTGCGCCCGGCCTGCATCTCTACACGCTGAATCGGTCGGACGTGGCCAAACAAATCAGGGTGAACCTCGGATCGGTGCTCGTCTGAGCGATACTGGTCGGTGATGTCCGCCATCTCCGCACTCGATGCAGCGACGCCACCCCGCCGGGGTTCGGGCGGCGCGAACATCAGCAAGGTCCCCTACCTGCCGGGTCTGGACGGGATGCGCGCCATAGCCGTCGTCGCCGTGATGATCTATCACGCCAACAGTTCGTGGCTGAAGGGCGGCTTCATCGGGGTCGAAGTGTTCTTCGTGATCTCGGGCTACCTGATCACGCTGTTGCTGATCGCCGAGCACGAAAAGACCGGCGCGATCGACATGAAGAACTTCTGGGTCCGCCGGTTCAGGCGGCTCCTTCCGGCACTGTTCGTGATGCTGACACTGCTGTCGATCTGGACGGCGATCTTCGAGCGTGATGCCCTCGGCAAGCTGCGCGGCGACATCATCGGCGGCGTTGCCTACATCAGCAACTGGTACCAGATCTTCATCGGAGCGGGTTACAGCGCCAGCAACGACTTCGCGCCGCTGCGGCACCTGTGGAGCCTTGCGGTCGAAGAGCAGTTCTATCTCGTGTGGCCGCTCGTGATGTTCGCACTGCTGCGCAAGGGCAGCCGACGGATCGCCGACCTGGCCGTGTACCTCGTCGGTGCTGCCGTCGCCGTGACCGTCATCGTCGCACTGCTGTACAACCCGGGCCCGATCAACGCGAACCCGGCGAACTCGCCGGCTGCCTACTGGGAGATCGGTGGGCGCTTCATCTCCAAGGCCGACGCCCTGTACCTCTCGACCATCTCGCGCTCGAGTGGTTTGCTGCTCGGGGCGGCGATGGCCATGGTGTGGAGGCCCGTCGCGGTGATGCGTGGTCCGCTGCGCAACAAGGGTCGTGCGCTGGATCTGCTGGCCATCGTCGGCCTTGCGATCCTCGCCCTGATGTCGTGGCAGGTCGGCTTCATCAACAGCGACGGCGACAACAGTGCCGATCCCTGGCTCTTTCGGGGCGGCTTCCTGTTCGCCGGCATCGCCACCTTGTTGATCATCGCTGCGGTGACGCACCGCGATTCACTCACTGCCAAGGCGCTGAGCACGCCGACAATGCTCTGGATCGGTACTCGCTCGTACGGGTTGTACCTGTACCACTGGCCGATCTACCAGATCGTCCGCAATACGGCCGGTGAGAAGTTGAAGTTCCACGAGTGGGTGTTGTGCATGGTTGCGACTGCGATCGTGACCGAGGTCTCGTATCGCTGGATCGAGACGCCGATCCGCAAAGGCCAGGTCGCTGCTTGGTGGCGCGACCGGGGCCGACGGAATGGGCCCAGCGAGAATCGGGGTGCGGTTCTGGGCGGTGCCGTCGTTGGCACCGCATTGGCGATCTTCGCCGGGGCAAGCCTGGCAACGGCGGAGTTGAAGCAGAACGAGGTCGCCCAACGCCTGGACGAGAGCGCCGCCGCGACGTGCAGCGTCATCGAAGGAAACTGCGGCGACGAACCGGCCGTCGATGACGAGCCCGCCGGCGACCTCACGGACGACGTGACGGAACCCGCCGAAACGGCGGTTCCGCCAGGAGACGGCGAACCGGCGCCTGACACGACTGCACCGCCGCCTCCACCCGCGCTCAAACTCGCGATCGGCGACTCGGTGTTGCTCGGTGCTGCCGAGGAGTTGCAGGCGGCCGGGTTCGCTGTCGACGCGGACGAGAGTCGGGCGTTCTCGCGTGGCATCGATATCGTTCAGGCCTTGGTCGACCAGGATCGTCTCCCCGAAGAGTTGATCATCCATCTCGGCACCAACGGGCCGATCCGTGAGTCGGAGATGGAACAGATGATGGCGTTGGTCGCCGACGTGCCCAAGGTATTGCTCGTCGAGAACGACGTCCCGCGTGACTACGAAGCGACCAACAATGCCTTGCTGGTCAGTGCTGCGAGCTCGAGATCGAATGTCGGCGTCCTGTACTGGAACGGTCTGGCGAGCGGATGCGTCGGTGACTGCATCTATCAGGACGGTTTCCACCTCAAGACCGTCGGCGCCGAGTACTACACCGCACTGATCACGTCGGCCTTCGCCGACCCCGCCGTGTTCGGCTGACACCAATCGCGCCACCTGAGCGGTGATACTGGTCGCCCCATGTCAGCAACCGGTCAACCCACGCATCGTCCCTCGGGGGTAACTGCTTCGGTCGGTGCGACGCGTGCGGGCCTCAATGACCATTCGGGCGGTTTCACGCGGGAACACATCAGCCGGGTTCCGTACCTGCCCGGGCTCGACGGGATGCGAGCGATCGCCGTCGTCGCGGTGATGGTGTACCACGCGAACCCGTCGTGGTTGCCGGGCGGATTTCTCGGCGTCGAGATGTTCTTCGTCATCTCGGGCTACCTCATCACGCTGCTGCTGATCGCCGAACGCGAGCGGAACTACCGCATCTCGCTTCGGGACTTCTGGCTGCGGCGCGCTCGACGGCTGCTCCCGGCGATCTTCGTGCTCATGGTGCTCCTCACCATCTGGACCGCTCTGTTCGAACGAGACGCGCTCGGCCAACTGCGCGGCGACGTGATCGCCGGCTTCTTCTACGTCTCGAACTGGTATCAGATCTGGGTTGGCCTCGGCTACACGTCAGCGGGCGACTTCGCCCCGCTCCGTCACCTCTGGAGCCTGGCGGTCGAGGAGCAGTTTTACCTGATCTGGCCACTGGTGATGATCGCCTTCCTGGGCAGGTCCGGGACGCGTCGCATCGCGAACTTCAGCCGCTGGCTGTTCGTCGGAGCGATCGCTGTCACGATCCTCGTCGGTCTCGCCTACCACCCAGGCCAGATCGGTGAGCCGAGCCAGACTCCCGAGGCGTACTGGTACATCGGTGACCGACCGATCTCCAAGCTCGACACGCTCTACCTGAGCACGATCGCCCGTGCCGGCGGGCTGATGCTCGGAGCGGCGTTCGCGATGATCTGGCGGCCCTTCGCCATCGTTCGTGGTCCGCTACGTGACAAGGGACGCACGTTCGACGCCCTCGCGCTGCTCAGCCTCGTCGGCTTCGGCTGGATGTGCTGGAACATCCACCTCGTCGACCCGAGCGGTGCTGATGGCCGTCTGTTCCGCGGCGGGCTCTTCGTCGCCGGGATCCTGACGCTGCTCGTCATCGCGGCCGTCACCCATCAGGGCTCGGTCGCCAACCGGATGCTCGGGGGCAAGGTGCTGCTCTGGGTCGGAACGCGGTCCTACGGCTTGTACCTGTATCACTGGCCGATCTACCAGATCATCCGCAACGTCGCTGGGAACTCGCTGCGACCGCACGAGTTCGTGCTTGCGATGATCATGACGGTCATCTTGACCGAAGCCTCGTACCGGTGGATCGAGACGCCGATCCGGACGCAGCAGTTCGGCAGCATGCTGCGCTGGATTCGACGATCGCAGAGCACGCCGAAAGGTCTCGTTGCCGGCGGCATCGCCGTGACGTGCGCGCTGTCGCTGTTCGCCGGCGGAGCGCTGGCCACCGCAGAACTGAAGCAGAACGACATCGCTGAGTCACTCGATGACGGCGAAGACTTCACCACCGACCTGTCCAGCGGTGCCGACGAGGTGCCCGTGAGAACGCTGCCCCCGACGATCCCGCCGTCCACGCTGTTGGCAACCGTGACCACTCCAGTGACCACCGAAGCGCCCGCCACGACCGAAGCGCCCGCCACGACCCAAGCGCCTGTCCCGACCGCGGCACCCGTGGCTCCCGCCACGACCGGGGCTCCCGAGACGACCGTCACGCCGATCGTCGTGCCCGCGTCGACAGTGCCGCCGCCCCCGCCCCCGGAGCCGGTCACGCAGCTCGGTGTGGTCACCGATCTGACAGCAATCGAGCCGTTGACCATTCCCCCGACCGAAACCGGTCTGCCGCTGGTCGCACTCGGCGACTCGGTGATGCTCGGTGCCGCCGAGGAACTGCAGGCCGCCGGCTTCGCGGTCGATGCCGTCAAGAGCCGCCAGATGGTCTCGTTCCTTCCGGACATGGCAGTCATCAGAGACGGCGGATCATTCGGTCCCGTCGTCGTCGTGCACCTCGGTACCAACGGTCCGTTCAGCCAGACCACACTCGACCAGATGATGGCCCTCGTGGCGGAGGTGCCCCGTGTGCTCGTGCTGACCGGCAAGGGTGACCGAGACTGGATTGCCGGAAACAATGACAAGATCCGGGCGCTCCCCGCTGCGTACCCATCGGTCACGGTGGTCGACTGGGAGGTGCTGTCGGCGGGGTGCGAGGGCCGGTGCTTCTACGACGACGGCATCCACCTGACCCAGATCGGGCAGAACTTCTACGCAGACGTGGTCCGGCGGGTCCTCGGCCTCGCCTGAGGGCACAACCGGCAGTTGGGCGAGGAGGATCGACCGGCGTAACCTCGGCTCATGACCACTCCAGTTCGTGTTGCCGTCACCGGTGCTGCAGGCCAGATCGGCTACAGCCTCCTCTTCCGAATCGCATCGGGCACCATGCTCGGCCCCGACACCCCCGTGGCATTGCAACTGCTCGAGATCACTCCGGCACTCGGCGCGCTCGAGGGCGTCAAGATGGAACTCGATGATGGCGCCTTCGCGCTGCTCGATTCGATCACCTGCACCGATGACGCCGACGTGGCCTTCGGCGACGCCGACGTGGCGATCCTCGTCGGCTCGATGCCGCGCAAGGACGGCATGGACCGCTCCGACCTGCTCGCCGCGAACGGTGGCATCTTCAAGCCGCAGGGCGAGTCGCTCAGCCGCTCGGCCTCGAAGGATGTCAAGATCCTTGTCGTCGGCAACCCGGCCAACACCAATGCTGTCATCGCAATGAACAATGCGCCGGATCTCGACAACGGCCGCTTCACCGCGATGACCCGTCTGGACCACAACCGCGCAATGAGCCAACTCGCGACGCGTCTCGATGCGTCGGTCAACGACATCAAGAAGATGACGGTGTGGGGCAATCACTCGAACACCCAGTACCCGGACCTGTCGCACTGCGAAGTCAACGGCAAGAACGCGCTCGAACTCGTCGGCGATCAGGACTGGTACGCCGACTCGTACATCCCCACCGTGGCAACTCGCGGTGGTGCGATCATCAAGGCGCGTGGCTCGTCGTCTGCTGCATCTGCTGCGTCGGCTGCTGTCGATCACATCCGCGACTGGACGCTGGGCACGCCCAACGGCGACTGGGTGTCGATGTCGGTGCCCTCCGACGGAAGCTACGGCGTGCCCGAAGGCATCATCAGTTCGTTCCCATGCGTCTGCAAAGACGGCAACTACGAGATCGTCCAAGGCCTCGACATCAACGAATTCGGCAGGGGCAAGATCGACGCATCCGCTGCCGAACTGGTCGCCGAGCGCGACGCCGTCGCTGAACTCGGCCTGATCTGAATACCTCGCGTGGGTTGCTAACTCGCGGGCGATCGTTGGCAACAAGGAGCGCAGGCTGCTACTCGTAGTTCCGGTTTCCGGCAGGGGTAGTCGTCAGCAGGAGGCCCCCTCCGCCCGGTGCCGGCAACGTTTCGAAGGACGCCAGACTCAGCGCGAATTTTTCTCATCAAAGGATCTTGCAAGCTCTCCCCGGTCTCAGTGGTGCTGAAGATCGAGGGGATCTCTTGAGGAACCTTGGCTCGGGGTACCCTTCGCCATGCGCTGGATCGTTCTCGTTCTGCTCGCCGTCTCGACGCCCTTGGTCGGTAGCGCACCCGCTGCTGCTCAAGCGGGCGGCACGACCGTGACTCCCGCCGACCCGGGTGTCAGCAACGACATCGTTATCGACCACGACTGTGCGGCGGATCAAGTGGTCGGGCTGCTTCCGCCAGGTGGCGACCTTTCGGACGTCTCTCTGCTTGGAGGCGAGGGCGATTCGCCGGTCATGACGAGTCAGGAAGGTTCCGGTGTGATTTCGCTGGGATGTGCAAGTGCCGACGATGAGCTTGAAGCTGGTTTCGATCGCGCTATCGGCTGCTTCTTCGTGGAACACGACGGTGTCGCTGTGACCGGCATCATCCCGGTACCGTGCCTGACGGAGTTTGGTGAGATCGACGGGTCCAGGGACTTCCGTCTCAGCGTCGGTGAGGCGCCGTTGTCGATGCGCGTCGAGGCGGTCTGTTCTGCTGGGGCCGTCATCGTGACCGACTTGCTTTCGGGCGAGGCGAATGACTTTGTCGAGATCGACATCGCCATCACCCCTGAAACTGATCGCCTGTTCGCGATCCAATGTGATGTCGACTATGACGGACCACCCCGGCAGTGCCTCCGGGTCGTGGCCGGCCCGGTAGCGATCGTCGAAGTCGTCGCGCTCGACTGCACTGACTACCCGTTCGGCGACGTGTCGTTCAGATTCGTCGGCGATGGACAATGGGAAGTCGCGGCTGGCTGTGAGCCTGGCGAGGCGATCGGGGAACGAACGATCGACATCGACCTTGTCCGCGCCGAGCCCTGGGGCCTGAGTCCGGTCATGCGTGATTTTACGCCCGGCCACCTGATCGACGTCTGGTGTCTGGAACCCCTCGTGGGCAGCGGCGACTACAGCACAGACTCCCCCCACAATCTGGAACGACGGCTGGGGTGGTTCGTGGTGCTCGGCGACCCTGAAACGGGGGCAGTCACGGACGTCATTCGTTATGCAGCTTCTCGCTCGCTGTCCGACACCGATCGAACCGACGAAGCGACAGACGTCGAGTTCCAAGGTCGAGTCAGGGTGATTCCCGGCGTGAGCGCAGCCCCACCCTTGAATGTGCTCGACGTCGTCGGCTCGTGCTGGTCTGACACGGTGGGAACCGTGTCGGTCGTCGGTAGTGGAGATGTCTTCTCGGGACCCGTGACCCTCGATCTGTCAGAACGTCCAGTGATCCCCGAGGAGTTGCTTCTTGCCGACGGCGAGCAGTACATCCGTACGGTCGCTCGATGCAAAGCGGACGGATCCACGGGATTGCCCGACGGCCGTCCAACGTGTCGAGGCATCACCTACGTGCGCGGTGTCCCGCGCGCGACCGCGACATTGCCGTGCGGCGAGCTCGGTGTCGACGACCTGGCGAGTGGTCGGATCGCCCTGGGCATGGTCTCCCCTGGAGGAGGGTCGCTCTTCGTCTTTCACGACTGTCCCGAGGGAGAGTTTGCACGCGTTGTGGAGGTCGACGCCAGCGGCCGGGTACTCACTGAACTGGGAAGCTTCGATCGGTCGAGTGGTGACGAAATGTCGGGTGTCCAAGAGCTCTTCGACCTGCCCGACGGGCTCGCTCTGAGCGAGGTCGCCGCGACCTGCGTCGCTTTTGGGACGGAACTTGCATCGACACTGGAGACCAATGCCGGCGCGAACTGCTTCGGCGAGGCGCGGGTCGACTTCGGGCACGGCGGCCAGGTCGTGACGAATCGAGCGTGTGCCTTCGTGGCATCCACGCTCCCGGAGACCGGTGGCTCGTACGGCGTGCTCGTAATGCTCGCATCCGGACTGCTCGCGATGGGTACAGCGCTTCAGTTCGGAGCCCGGCGTAGCGTCAAGCGCTGAGGGGCGAAGCCAGGTGGGGGGCGGGAAAATTTTCGCTCTTTCTCAGAGACGCATTGGCCATTTGGTTTAGCTGACGGCGACGCGGCAACCGATCTGCATCATCCGGTCGACGCCGGCTTTCAAGTCGTCGTCGCTGATCCGTACGGTGCTGCCGTCGTCGCCCAAGATGTCGCTCACGGTCATCATCGCCAGCGCCTCGAGGCCCTTCACGGCTGCGACGGTATACATCATGGCGGCTTCCATCTCGACGCCGAGGTGCCCGAGACGCTTCCACCTGCCGAATGTGTCCGGGTCGGGGTCGTAGAAGATCCCGGAGGTGACGACCGGTCCGGTGTGGACCGCCCCGGTTCCGGACTCGCGACTCAGGCGCGCCGCGGTCTCGGCAAGGGTGAACGTCGCACTCGGCGCATACCCGGCCATCTGCGCATAGCGGATCGGAGTCTGGTCGTCGGCTGACGCACTGATGCCGATGACGGTGTCACCCATCTGCATGCCCGACTGCAAGCCACCACATGTACCCACCCTGACCAGGCGTTTCGCGCCCAACATCACCAGTTCCTCGAACACGATCCCAGCGCTCGGCGAGCCCATGCCGGTCGACTGCACACTCAGCGGTCGGCCTTCGAAGGTGCCCGTGAAGCCGAGCATGCCGCGTTCGGCGTTGACCTGCCGGAAGCCAGGGTCGAAGAACGTCTCGGCGATGTATTGCGCACGGACCGGGTCGCCCGGACACAGGACGTTCGGGGCGTAGTCGGACTCGTCGGCACGGAGGTGGATCGGCATGTCAGCAGGTTAGGCGGCGAGCTCTACTTGAGGAACTTGCTGGTGGTGTTGTCGGCGAGGACCTTGCCGCCGGTCTGGCACGTGGGGCAGTAGGTGACGGTGTAGCTGGAGTACTCGACGTCGCGCACGGTGTCGCCGCACACCTGGCACGGCTCACCCGCACGATGGTGAACCGCACTCGGCCGATCTTTCGATGAACTCATGTCGTCGCGGGTTCGTTCGTACGCCAATCCGTCGGCGACGCACCGGTCGATCGCGGAGGCGATCTTGGCGGCGCCGTCGGAGCCCAACTGTTTCGTGGTGGCGAACGGTGAGAGTTGCGCGGCATGGCACACCTCGTTCGAGAGTCGTCGACCGATTCCGGCGACCATTCCCTGGTGGCGCAGAAAGCCGTGGACGCGCATCGAGTTGGCAGCGAACCGTTCAGCGAGTTCGTCGGCACTGATTCCGGCGGCCTCGGGGCCGAGTTTCGACAGCGGGAGCGACGATTCGACCTCTGTCGACGGCACACACCACACGCCGGCTCGGCGTTCTTTGCCCTGCTCGGTCAGCAGGAGTGCACTCCCGTCGTCGAACGTGAAGCGAGCCTGTCCTGCGCGGGGTTTGGCCGACAGCTTGGCGTCGGCGAGGAGTCGTCCGCCTTGCATGAGGTGGATGACGAAGCTCACCGGCTCGAATCGCAGGATCAGATACTTGCCTCGTCGGCCGACGCCGAGCAGTGCGAAGCCGTATGCCTCGTCGGGAGCGGGAACAGCAGTCTTCAACGCCGTGAAGTTGAAGGGCGTGAACTTCTCGAGGACGCGTCCGGCGAATTGGCGTTCCAGGCGTTCGGCGTGCGCTTCGACCTCGGGCATCTCGGGCATGGCGCTACTCGTAGATGGTCTGTTCTTTGACTGCGCCGAACACGGCGTCGAGTGCACCGAACACGGCCTGGTTGTCGAGCAACTTCTGCTGGTCGCCCCACAGCCGGATGTGGCCGTTGATGAATGCGTCCTGTGCGTTGAGTTCGCCGGTTGCCACGGCAACGGCGGTCTCCCACGCCTGCTCCATCTTCACGTCCTCGGGGTCGGCGACGCCGGCGCCGAAGGATGCGTCGCCGCTGCCGACCTGGACGTGATAGGTGACGTCGCCCTCGGGCCCGCCGGTGACGACCTGGGTGACGCCGATCTGGTGTGTTGCGGCGATCTCGCGCATGTGGTCGCTTGCCGCGACCTGGGCGGTGAGTTCGTTGATCCAGTCGAGACTCAGATAGCGGTAGTGGTGGGGCTGCACCCCCGTAGTCTGCCTGATCGTGAGCCCGATGTCCGACGGTCGCCACCCCGACTCCGTCGTCGAGGAGTGGGTCTTCGCCGCTTGGACCGACGACGCCTCACTCGGCGTCGTGTCAGGACACCGGCTCGTCGGCCCCACTGCGTGGTACTGGGCGGCGCTCGCCCGCCGAGATCGTCCGCTACTGCACATCACCGACTTCGACGTGCCGGTCCGGCTCGCCGATCCGTTCATCGTGAAGGGCGAGGCGATGTGGGCCGAACACACCCGCGAAGCACCGATGGAACAATGGACGGTCGGCAATGAGACCTACGCCTCGTCACTCGACGACCCCGACGAGGCGCTGGGTCGCGCATACGGCGACCCGACGCCGATCGCCTTCGACCTGGAGTGGTACGCCACCGGTACGCCGACGTCCCTGGAGCTCTCGGCGGACATGACGGTCGGCTACGAACAGCCCGGTGTCGTGCACGGCACGATCGAGATCCTTGGCGAGCCGGCGGTGGAGCTGACCGAGGTGAACGCACAACGGTGGCACCGCTGGTCGACGGGGCCGCAAAGCGAGGCGATGATGGGGCCGCTGCTGCTGCCGGAGGCCGTTGCCCACACCGGAGTTCGAGCGCCATTTCTCTTCCCCGACGGCAGCACCAGCGACCTGGTGCTCACTCGACAGGGTTGGCGTCGACGAGCTCCCCGGACTCAGCATCTGACTCGGTAGCTGGCACGGGCCAGGTCGAGTCGATGGGCTCGTGGCGGTTGCGGGCGACGTCCCGGCGGCGACGGATGCGACGCGTGATCAGCCAGGCGATCCCACCAACGACTGCGGCGACCGCTGCGAACGGGGCGGTGACTGCGAGGACGAAAGCGATGCCGAACAGAAGCCCGACGAAGGCGTTCCAGCCGTCGGAGAACGCGTCGCCGATGCCGGGGTCGCCCTCGTCGACAACCGGAACCGGCTCGGTGCCCGGGGCCTGGTACTGCACCTCGACAGTCAGTTTGGACAGTGCGACCCGGTCGTCGATGTTGCGTTGCGCTGCGAGCAGACGTTCATAGGCGGTCTGGCGGCGGACCAGCTCGGTCTCGGCGGCGACGAGACCGTCGAAGTCGGTGGTCTCGGCGAGGATGGCTTCCATCCGTTCAACGGACTCGAAGGCCTGCCTGATCTGGATGTCGAGGTCGACCAGCTGCTCCGTGACGTCGTCGACCGACTGCGTCTGATTGCGGAGCGTGCCAACGCCGCGGAGGTCGTCGATCAAGCCATCGAGCTGCGTCGGCGGGATGCGAATCACGATCGTGCCGCGACCCGGAACGGAACCGTCTTCCAAGGGGTCATCGACCGTGACGTCGGCGTTGTAGACCGCACCACCGTTGCGGGTGGCGATGTCGACCACGTCGTCGACGGCGGTTCCGACATCGGGTGTCATCATCGTGACGCCGGCATCGACAATGAGATCGCGACCGAAGTCGCCGACCGGGGCGCCGGTGGCCGGGCCCCCGGCTGTCGCTGGTGCGGTGGCTGCGTCGCCGACTTGCCCGGTCGTTTCTTCGCTCGCCTCGATCCTGTCGCCGTCGGCCTCGGTCTCCTCGCTCGCAGCGAAGTCGGTCGGCGCTTCGTCACCTGCATCGAACGCGCCGCTGTCTGACGCCGAGTCGTTGCTCGCGCTGCAGGCCGAGAGGCCGAGTGCGACGATGGCCACTGCGATCGCGGCCGACGGCCGGGTCCTGGTGATCCTGGTGGATGTGGTCTCGGTCTGTCGTGTGTTCCGCATGTTCCTTCCGACGTGCCGCGACCGTCGCTGGTTCCCGTGCCACACTCGAATTCTCCGACTATGAGCACTTCGCGCGACATCCTCGACGACTTCACGCACGGCGGAAGAGGCAGCGCCAAACGTCCGACCTACCCCGACGTCACCGTCGAGATGGGCATGGTCATCGAGGATCGCTCCAGCCATTTCGTCGGCGACATCGCCCGGTGGAATGCCGAAGGGGTGACCCTGCGCGACGCCAAGCAGTACCTTCGACACTTCAGCTGGAAGCCCGGCGGATTTCTCATCGACGGCAAGCCGGTCACGTTGGTCCGTCCGAAGCTCGCCCGATCGGCAACTCAGCGAGTCACGGCGTCGGGCGCAGTCGCCGGCGACGGGCGAGCGCGCGTCGCCCGGGCGAGCCGCATCTGGGTCGAGGGCAAACACGATGCCGAACTGCTCGAACACGTCTGGGGTGACGACCTGCGTGATCTCGGCGTCGTGGTCGAGCCGTTGCACGGTGCCGATGACCTCGCTGCTCTCGTCGCCGACTTCCAACCTGGCGCACAACGCAGACTCGGCGTCCTGCTCGATCATCTGGTCCCCGGCTCGAAGGAGACCCGCATCGCCCAGAACGTGCGCGATCAGAACGTGCTGATCACCGGGCATCCGTTCGTCGACGTATGGGCCGGCATCCGCCCGAAGGTGATCGGTCTCGAGGCCTGGCCCGACATCCCCTACAACCCGGATGTGACCTGGAAAGCAGGCTTGTGCGCCGCGCTCGGAGAGCCATTCGAAGGGTTCTGGCCCCGGCTTCGCAACCAAGTCAGCACGTTTGCGGATCTGACGCCGGAACTGGTCGGTGCGGTCGAACAACTCATCGACTTCGTCGCCGACCTCCCCCAAGAGTCAGTCACGACCTGAACCCAAGGTGCAACGGCGAGGTCAGTAACTCGCGACTCTCGGGCGTCACGCTGCGTCCAGAGGCATGTGACACAGATGCACGAACAGCCCGCGCCTTCCTCCGACGCCGAAACCAAGAAGAAGCTGGTACCGGAGTCGAAGATCTCGAGCGACGATCAGATGATCATCGCCGGCCTCATCGTGTTCCTCCTGCTCATCGCCGGAACGCTGCTCGCCGGCCGATTGGGCGGCGACGACGGCGGCGCTCCCGCCACGATCGAGGTTGACTCAGGCGGATCGTCCAGCGCCGACGATCTCGATCTCACCGGTCTGTCGCCTGAGGTGAGTGCTGCGGTTGCTGGGTTCTCGGGTGTGGCTGGGAGTGCTGATGGCAGTACTGCGGTGTTGACGGGTTTCGTTGACACCGATGCGCAGTCGGCTGAGGCCGAGGCTGCTGCTGGGGCTGTCGAGGGCATCGAGTCGGTCGACAATCAGCTGGAAACGGTTGATGCTGGTGTGATTGGTGCGTTGGACGCCAATGGTGTTGCTGGTTCGGGTGTGGCTGTTGATGGTCTCGTGGCGACGGTGACTGGTGAGCTTGCGAGCGAGGATCTTCGTCAGCCGGCACTCGATGCTGCTGCAGCGGTTCCCGGTGTTGCATCGGTCGTCGACCAACTCACGGTTGCTGGCCCGTCGTTGGCGGACTCGCTGAACGCCCTGGTCGAACTCGAGCCGGTGCAGTTCGCAACGAGCTCGTCCGAGGTGCTGCCCGCCAGCTTCGCAACACTCGATCAGGCGGCTGAGATCATTCTCGCATCGACTGATACCGGTGCGATCGAAGTGCAGGGCTACACCGATATCCGTGGTTCCGAGCAGGCCAACCGCGACCTGAGCGACGCCCGTGCGGCCGCTGTCGTGCAGGCCCTCGTCGACCGTGCAGTGCCAGCCGAGCGACTGACCAGCGCCGGATTCGGTGGCACCACCCAGTTCGGCGACGGGACCACCGACGAGGCGTACGCAGCCAACCGCCGCGTGGTCTTCGTTCCCGGCGCCTGATCAAGTAGGCCCCCGACTACTAACGCTTGCTCCGCCGACTTCGTGTCGGCGGGGCGGGATGCGCCTGATGGCGTCGAGTGAGTCGAGGTCATCAACGGCGATCTGATCGCCGATGATCTGATCGCCGTCGGCATCGTGCGTCTCGAGCGTTTCGTCGATCCAGGTGACGACCATCTGCGCTTCGAGGAGCCCGTAGCGGGCGGTCGCGAGGGCGAACCGGGCGCTCGGGACGGCATCGAATTGTTCGATCAGCGTCTCGAACCTGGCGATGCTCTGGACGTGTTCCTCGCGTGACGTGCCCAGCATGGTTCGAATCGATTCGCCGTCCATCCGGTGACCGAAGAACAGCTTGAGCAGCTCGGGGATCCGAATCGCAGATGGCGGGCGTTCGCTGCTGTTGAGCCAGGTGTCGAGCGCCGTCTCACCGCTGTCGGTGATCGCGAAGACGCGCTTGTCGGGGTAGCGGTCCTGGGCGACGTGACTTGCTGACCTGCGGCGACATGCGGGCCCGTGGTCGGGTCCCGTGGGGATCGAACGACGCATCATGGACACGGTTCGGTTGGTCCAGCATCGCCGTCGTCGTTGCCGGTGGATCGGTCTGGATCTGGTCGGTCGCTGGCGACCCAGAACTCGGGTTGCTGCTCACGTGGCTCCCCGTCGGGCTGGTCTTCGCCGCCGTGAATGGTGCGCAGGAAGAACTGCGGTTCCGCTTGGTGCCGCTGGCCGCACTCACCGGTGCGGTCGGAGATGAACAAGCGATCTGGATGACCGCAGCAGTGTTCGGGCTCGCACACTGGTCAGGGGCGACACCCTCAGGCCCACCCGGGGCGATCTACCACGCGTTGATCGGAGCGTGGCTGGCGAAAGGCATCCTGGAAACGAGGGGTGTTGCCTGGGCGTGGATCGTCCACGCCGCAGGCAACCTCGTGCTGTTTGTCGTCCTGGTGCTCACCGCACCGTGAGATCAGACGAAGGCGGAAGCGAAGACCAGGCTGACGATCGTCATGACCTTCAGCAGGATGTTCATCGACGGGCCGGAGGTGTCCTTGAACGGGTCGCCAACGGTGTCACCGACGACAGCAGCCTTGTGGGCGTCAGAGCCCTTGCCGCCGTGCGCGCCTGCTTCGATGTACTTCTTGGCGTTGTCCCAGGCGCCGCCGGCGTTGGCCATGAAGATGGCCAGGGCGAAGCCGGTCACGAGCGCACCGGCGAGCAAGCCGCCGAGGGCGTCGACGCTGATGAATCCGATGACGAGCGGCACGACCACGGCGAGGGCACCCGGAAGGATCATCTCCTTGAGCGAGGCCTCGGTCGAGATTGCGACGCAACGAGCGGAGTCGGGGATGACGCCCTCCTTGCCTTCACGCAGGCCCGGGATCTCGCGGAACTGGCGGCGCACTTCTTCGATCATCTTCGCTGCGGCACGGCCGACGGCGTCGATCGTGAGTGCGGCGAACAGGAACGGAAGGGCCGCACCGACGAACAAGCCGATGAAGACATCGACTTCGCCGATGTCCAGGTTGAGTGCCTTGGTCGGATCTGCTTTGGTGATGGCGAACTCGAAGCTCTTGAACAGTGCGAGTGCGGTCAGGGCCGCCGAGCCGACGGCGAAGCCCTTGGCGACGGCAGCGGTGGTGTTGCCGAGGCTGTCGAGCGCGTCGGTGACTTCGCGCACTGACGGGTCCAGCCCGGCCATCTCGGCGATACCGCCGGCGTTGTCGGCGATCGGGCCGTAGGCGTCGACGGAGACGACGACACCGGTCGTGGCGAGCATGCCGATGGCGGCGACGGCGATGCCGTACAGGCCGCTGATCTCGTCACCCGAACCGAATGCCTGCTGACCGCCCCAGTAGGCGACGCCGATGCCGACGAGGATGAGCAGGACCGAAGCGGCAACCGATTGCATGCCGATGCTGATGCCCTTGAGGACGGTGGTGGCCGGGCCGGTCTCGGTCTGTGCGCCGATCGCCTTGACCGGACCGAAGTGGTCGGAGGTGTAGTACTCGGCGGTCTTGCCGAGCGCCCAGCCCACGAGGAGGCCACCGATGACCGAGACGGCGATGCCCCAGGGCTTGTCGGCGTCGTCGAAGATCCAGTACGCACCGGCGAGTACGCCGACGACGGTGATCGCCATGGCGACGTTCGTGCCGAGGTGTAGCGCCTTGCTGAGGTGCTTGGAGTCGGTGGAGTCGCCGCCCTTCACGAGGAACGAGCCGATGATCGAGGCGATCATGCCGATGAACGCGACGAACATCGGGAACACGAGGAACGGAAGCGGTCCGTCTGCGCCGGCCTGCTCGGCGGTGATGCCGCTGGCGAAGGCGATGAGCGAGATCGGGGCGATGATCGAGCCGGCGTACGACTCGAAGAGGTCGGCGCCCATGCCTGCGACGTCGCCGACGTTGTCGCCGACGTTGTCGGCAATGGTGGCCGGGTTGCGGGGATCGTCTTCGGGGATACCGGCTTCGACCTTGCCGACGAGGTCGGCGCCGACGTCGGCTGCCTTGGTGAAGATGCCGCCGCCGACGCGCGAGAACAGCGCGATCGTCGATGCGCCGAGGCCGTAGGCCGTGACGATCTCGAAGGCGTCATCGACTTCGAGCAGCGTGACGAACACGATGTAGGTGAGCATCAGCCCGAGGAGTGCGAGGCCGGCCACGGAGAAGCCCATGACGGCGCCGCCACGGAATGCGACCGGCAGTGCCTTGCCCGGCCCTTCCTTGGCAGCTTCGGTGGTGCGCGCGTTGGCCATCGTGGCCACTGTCATGCCGGCGTACCCGGCCAGCGATGACAGGATCGCACCGAGGAGGTACGTGACGGCTGCGAGCGGAGCGATGACGATTGCGAGCAGGATCGCCATGGCGGCGGCGAAGATGCTGACCCACTTGTACTCCGCCTGAAGGAACGCCCTGGCGCCCTTCTGGATCTCGGTCATCAAGAAGATCATCCGGTCACTACCGGGCGACTCCTTCTCGACGGCTTTGTAGTAGAAGAACGCGAGACCGAGGGCCGCGATGGCCGACAGTGCTGCGAGATACGGAATTGATCCCACGGGGTGATGCTCCTTGAGCAGATTGCTGGGCAAGTGTGACTGAACGTCCTGCACGCGCACGGGCGAACGGACCGGACCATGATGGCCGGTCGGCAAGGCTAAATCCCAACTCGGCGGTTTCCTCGTGTCGCTCCGTCTTGACATGTGCTCGCCATGTTTGCCGTCTGTCCTACCGAGCTCACCGGCGCTTCGCCTGATGTGACGTGACCCACAACATCGTCGCCAGGTCGATTGCGCATGCGACCATGTCGGAGGAGTACCGTGGCGTCCATGGCACAAACCTTGAGTCGCAGCCCCGTTTCGGGCACTGCCGTCGCAGCGGGCGCGGTGAAGCGAAAGCCGTTCCTGCTTGATCTGTACGGCACGGCGGTGGGCAAGAAGTACGTCATGGCGATCACCGGTCTGATCGGTATCGGCTTCGTGATCACGCACATGATCGGCAATCTCAAGATGTATCTGGGGCTGGTCAACGAAGGTGATGCCCGGGTCTACGACATCGATGTCTACGGCGAGTTCCTCCGCGAACTGCTCGTGCCGCTCCTGCCTCGGACCTACCTGCTGTGGGGCCTGCGGCTCGTGCTGATCGGAGCGTTGTTGCTGCACCTCCATGCAGCGTGGTCGCTCACCCAGCTCAACCGCAAGGCTCGCTCGGTCAAGTACCAGTCGTCGCGTGACTACCAGATCGCGAACTTCGCCAGCCGCTCGATGCGCTACACCGGCTTGATTGTCCTGGCCTTCCTCGCCTGGCACCTCGCCGACCTCACCTGGGGTTGGGTCAACCCCGATTTCGTACGCGGCGCCGCATATCGCAACATCGACGCATCGCTCAGCCGGATCCCCGTCGCCGCCCTGTACATCGTTGCGAACGTGCTGCTCGGGATCCATCTCTTCCACGGGACGTGGTCGCTGTTCCAGAGCCTGGGCGTCAACAGCCCACGATTCAACCTGTGGCGCAAAGCAGCAGCTGCGGGCGTCGCAACGATCATCGTGGCCGGCAACGTCTCGTTCCCGATCGCGGTGCTGGCCGGCGTCGTCGAGTACGACCCCGATGCGGAGATCACGCACGAAGAAGCCCACGACGACGAGGCCACGGAGGCCGGAGAATGACCATCAATCTCGACAGCAAGATTCCTGACGGCCCGATGGCCGACAAATGGAACAACTACATCGCCAACCAGAAGCTGGTCAACCCGTCGAACAAACGCAAGTTCAAGATCATCGTGGTCGGCACCGGCCTCGCCGGTGCATCCGCTGCCGCGACGCTCGGTGAACTCGGCTACCAGGTCGAATCGTTCACCTTTCACGACTCGCCACGTCGTGCGCACTCGATCGCAGCCCAGGGTGGGATCAACGCGGCGAAGAACTACCAGGGCGATGGCGACAGCGTTCACCGTCTCTTCTACGACACCGTCAAGGGCGGCGACTTCCGGGCCCGCGAGGCCAATGTGCATCGCCTCGCCGAAGTCTCGGTGAACATCATCGATCAGATGGTTGCTCAGGGCGTTCCGTTCGCCCGAGAGTACGGCGGTCTGCTCGACAACCGCAGCTTCGGTGGCGCACAGGTCAGCCGTACGTTCTATGCCCGTGGCCAGACCGGCCAGCAGCTCCTCATCGGCGCCTATCAACAACTCTCCCGCCAGATCGGGCTCGGCAACGTGAAGCTGTGGAACCGCACGGAGATGGTCGACGTCGTCAACGTCGACGGCCGCTGTGCCGGCATCGTCACCCGCGACCTGATGAACGGCGAGCTCACGTCGCACTCGGCGCACGCCGTCGTCCTCGCGACCGGCGGGTATGGCAACGCGTTCTACCTGTCGACCAACGCCATGGCGTGCAACGTCACCGCTGCGTGGCGAGCGCACCGTCGCGGTGCAGCGTTCGCCAATCCGAGCTACACCCAGATCCACCCGACCTGCATCCCGCAGGCCGACGACTTCCAATCCAAGCTCACCCTGATGTCGGAATCGCTCCGCAACGACGGACGCATCTGGGTGCCGAAGGATCCGGACGAGTCCCGCCCGGCCGAGGACGTCCCCGAAGACGAGCGCGACTACTACCTGGAGCGCATCTACCCGAGTTTCGGCAACCTTGCGCCGCGTGACGTGTCGTCGCGCGCCGCAAAGCGTGCTGTCGACAACGGACAGGGTGTGGGCCCGCTGAAGAACGGTGTGTACCTGGACTTCTCCGCCGCCATCGAACGGCTCGGCGCCGAGGTCATCAAGGAGCGCTACGGCAACCTGTTCGAGATGTACGAGCGGATCACCGGTGAGTCGCCGTACGAGCGCCCGATGCGCATCTACCCGGCGAGCCACTACACGATGGGCGGCCTGTGGGTCGACTACGAGTTGCAGACCACGATCCCCGGGTTGTTCTGTGCCGGCGAGGCGAACTTCTCCGATCACGGCGCCAACCGCCTCGGTGCTTCGGCGCTGATGCAGGGCCTGTCGGATGGCTACTTCGTCTTGCCGTACACGATGGCGCCGTACCTGTCCGATCTGTTGAACAAGCCGATCCCTGACGAGAACCACGAAGCGTTCAAGGCCGCCGAAACCGAAGCTGCGGCGCGTTTCCAGGGCTACCTGGACATCGGTGGCACCAAGGGGCCCGATCACTTCCACCGCGAGCTCGGACGCATCATCTGGGACTACTGCGGCATGGACCGCAACCAGCAGGGCCTGGAGAAAGCACTGTCGGAGATCCCGGCGCTGCATGCCGAGTTCAAGAAGGACCTCCGGGTCACGGGTGACGGTACGAGTACGAACCAGACGCTGGAGAAGGCCGCGCGCGTCGACGACTTCTTCGAGCTGGGCCAGCTCATGTGTCAGGACGCCCTGACCCGCGAGGAGTCGTGCGGCGGTCACTTCCGTTCCGAGTACCAGACCGACGAGGGCGAGGCGTTGCGTAATGACGACGACTTCGCACACGTCACCGCGTGGGAATGGAGTGGCGACGCCACCAAGCCGATCGAGCACCGTGAACAGCTCGAGTACGAAGTCGTCAAGTTCGCCACGCGCAGCTACAAGTAGGTCACACCATGTCTCAGAATCTCACCAACATCAGCCTCAAGATCTGGCGTCAGGACGGCCCCGATGCACAGGGTCGATTCGAAACCCACCAGATTCCCGAGGTCTCCGACGAAGCGTCGTTCCTCGAAATGCTCGACATCTTGAACGAACGCCTCATCGAGGAGGGCAACGCGGCGATCGTGTTCGACCACGACTGCAGGGAAGGCATCTGCGGCACCTGCTCGCTGATGATCGACGGGCAGGCGCACGGTCCGCAGAAGGGCACTGCGACGTGCCAGTTGCACATGCGTCAGTTCTCCTCCGGTGACGAGATCGTGATCGAACCGTGGCGTGCCACGGCGTTCCCGATCATCAAGGATCTGATGGTCGACCGTTCACCGTTCGACCGCATCATCGAGTCGGGTGGTTTCATCACCGCGCCGACGGGTGGTGCCCCTGACGCCAACCTCATACCCATTCCGAAGCCTGTTGCCGACGCATCGATGGACGCGGCGGAGTGCATTGGTTGCGGGGCGTGTGTCGCTGCCTGCCCGAACGGTGCGGCGAACCTGTTCACGTCGGCAAAGATCTCGCACCTCAACTTGCTGCCCCAGGGCCAGGCGGAGCGGTTCAAGCGCACCGAGGCAATGGTCGAGACCATGGACGAACACTTCGGTTCCTGTACGAATCACGGTGAGTGCGAGGCGGCGTGCCCGAAGGTGATCTCCATCGACAACATCGCCACGATGAACTCCGACTACGCCAAGTCGAAGTTCAAGAACCGCAAAGCCCTCGCCCGCTGACCGGTCGTTCTGCTCCGATCGGGTCGGCACGCCTCTGCTGAGGCACGCATGGCCCCTGCGGTGAACGTGCTCCGAATAACGCGTCAGGTGCCAGGCGGGAGGGTGACGGCAGTGGTGTAGCGATTGTGGCTGGTGATGTCGCCGGCGGTCATCGTGAGTTCGATCGCGAGTTCGCCGAGTGTGTCGGGAACGATGAAGTCGATCTGGCCGACCTTGACGACGCCGTCGGCGTCGACCGGCCCACCGAACCGCCACTGCTCCTCGCCGTTCGCCCAGGTTGCGACGGCGTCGACGACGGCGAAGTCGATGTCGTCGCGCAGGTCGTTCACGAGGTGCACGTCGAGGCGGAGCCGGTCGCCGGCGTTGACCCATGCGGGTGGTTCGTCGGCGACGACGAGCACGGGGACGCAGGCGGCTTTAACGACCGCGTAGGCGTCCTTCGGCACGCGCTCGACGTCGACGATGCTGGCCGAGATGACCGGCGCCGGGTCGGCGAGGGCATAGAAACAGAAGCCGCCGGCCGGGCGATACTTGAGCCGTCGCAGCGTCTCGATGTGCGTTTTCAACACTGCCGACTGATAGAGCTGAGCCGTGTCGCGCCAGGCCTCGTAGGACTCGTAGTCGGACGGCGGGAACAGTCGCTCGAACTGGTCGCGCTGGTACCCGTACTCGTTCTCGAGTCGATCCCAGTCGAGGTCTGGCCAGTCGCAGGTCGCGAGTTCGTCGTCGATGAACGGTGCAGTCATCGGCGGTGCATGGGAACCGAACTCGGACACGAAGCGCACGAGACGCGGGAGGCGTGCGGCCAGACCCGCAAGATCCGTGGCCTCGCCCCGACGCCACCCGTACCAGAGGTGCGTGTCGGTCCCACTGAGCTGCGGGAAGTGAGGGAGCACGCCGGAGTGCGCAATGGTCTCCCGGCTGGTGTCGGCTTTTTCGAAGGATCGTTTGACCCAACGATCCAGCACCGACTTGTTCCATGACGGGAGCTGATGCGCAGCCACACGCCTCGCCCGGTTCTTCCACTTCGACCGATCGACGGCGGTACTCGCAGACGGATCGTTGTGCGCTGTCCACTGGATGATCGACGGATGATGGCCCAAGGCGTCGACAGCGGCACGTGCCTGGTCGACAGCCTGTCCCCTGACGCTGCGGGCGTGATTCCATTGCAGTGGGAAGTCCTGCAGGATCAGCATGCCGAGCTCGTCGGCGGCGTCGTACACCGCACGATCAGCGATGTGGCCATGCAGCCGAACGACGTCGAGGCCGAGGTCGACGGCCAGGTCGAGATCGCGCCGGACCGCATGAGCGTCGGCGTGTGCGAGGCCGGCCCGAGTCGGCAGGAGGTTGGCGCCCTTCAGGAAGATCTGTTCGCCGTTGATCGAACACGTCCAGTTGTCCCAGCTGACCTGACGGAGGCCGGTCCGTCGCTGACGGCGGTCGCTGACCGTGTCGTCGACGATGATCTCGACGGCGATGTCCGTGAGCGGTTGGTCGCCGAGCGCACGTGGCCACCAGAGTTCCGGGTCGATGATGTCGAGACTCCACTCGATCTGGTTCTCACCCGACGCGATGACGTGTTCGGTCTCATCGTGAGCTTCGCCGTCGACGAACGTGCGCACGACGACCTTGCGCTGGGAATTGCTGTCGAGGCGAGCGGCGAGTTGGAGGTGGGCGCGCCGGGCATCGGCGTCGCGACAGAGCACTCGCAGCCGATCGATGCGTACCGGGCCGGTGTCGTGCAATAAGACATTGCGCCAGATGCCACCCGGATTCCACTGTCGACCGATGCCATCCCAGTGCTGGAACACGCCGGTGATGTTGCGCCGATTACTTGCCCCGCCCTGCGGCGTGCAGGTTGCCTCGACAGCGAGCACGTGATCGGCATCGAGCGCCGACAGCGCGGTGACATCGAAGCTGTGCGGAAAGAAATAGCCCTCAGGGTCGCCGAGGTAGGCGCCGTCGAGCCAGACGTCGGCCTGGTAGAAGATGCCGTCGAGCGTGACCCACCGGCGCGCTCCCTCGCCGGGCGGATCGGCGGTGAAGCGGTGGCGGTACATGATCGGGCCGTCGCTGGCGGCGAACTTGGGTGTGTCACGCCAGTGCCCCGGCACCGCCACCGGCTCCCACTGTGTGTCGTCGGTGTCGAGACCGATGCCGTAGCGGCGAACGTCGTCGTCGGCTTCGACCGCGACCCAACGTCCGTTCAGCTCGCGCCGACTCAGCTCCATGGCCGAAGCGTACTGCCGGTGCAGGGACGGGCAAGCGGGCTCGGATGAACATCGCCCTGCGAGCTGGGTTAGGTTCGGCCCATGGCAGATGTCGGCGCTTCACGCGCATCCACGCTCGGTGAACTCAAGTCGTCCGGGTGGGTGTCCCGGCCCGTCAAGCAGGAGGTTCGCGAGCACGCAATCGCAAAGATCACCGCTGGCGAGACGTTGTTCGCCGGAGTGCAGGGCTACGAAGACACGGTGATGCCGCAACTCGAGAACGCACTGCTCGCCGGCCACGACGTCGTGTTCCTCGGTGAGCGAGGGCAGGCCAAGACCCGGATGATCCGCTCGCTCACGGGGCTGCTCGACGAATGGATGCCGATCATCGCCGGGAGCGAGATCAACGACGATCCGTACCACCCGATCTCCAAGCACGCCAAGGATCTGATTGCCGAGCACGGCGTCGATACCCCGATCGACTGGGTGCATCGCGACAAGCGCTACGGCGAGAAGCTCGCCACGCCGGACACCTCGATTGCCGACCTGATCGGCGAAGTGGACCCGATCAAAGTCGCCGAAGGTCGCTACCTGTCCGACGAGCTCACGCTCCACTACGGCATGGTGCCGCGGACCAACCGGGGCATCTTCGCGATGAACGAACTCCCCGACCTCGCCGAGCGCATCCAGGTCGGGTTGCTCAACGTGCTCGAAGAACGCGACGTGCAGATCCGCGGCTACAAGGTCAACCTGCCGTTGGACGTGATGATGATGGCGTCGGCCAACCCGGAGGACTACACGAACCGGGGCCGGATCATCACCCCGCTGAAGGACCGCTTCGGCAGTCAGATCCGGACGCACTACCCCCTCGACGTGCAGACCGAGATCGACATCATGCTCCAAGAGGCCGAGTCGATCGACGTGGACACACCGGAGGGGCCGGTCACGGTCACGGTGCCCGACTATCTGACCGAGGTCGTCGCGACCTTCACGCACCTCGCCCGAGCGAGCAACCAGGTCAACCAACGCAGTGGTGTCAGTGTCCGCCTGAGCGTCAGCAACCACGAGGCGTTGGCCGCCAATGCCCTACGCCGTGGGTTGCGTTCCGGAGAGTCGAACCCCGTCGCCCGAGTCGACGACCTCGGCGCACTGGCTGCGAGTTCGATGGGTAAGATCGAGATCGAATCGATCGAAGAGGGGCGCGACGGAGCGATCATGGAGAACCTGGTCAAAGGCGCGGTCCTGAGCGTGTTCAAGGACACGGTGCCGCCCGAGCACACACGCGGCGTCGTCGATGCGTTCGAAGAGGGTGCGGTCGCACACACAGGCGAGACCATGACCAGTGCCGAACTGGCGACCGCCGTCGAGCAGGTCGATGCGCTGAGGGCGCCGGTCGCCGTGCTGACGGGTGGGGACGAATCGCCGGCTGCGGTGGCGGCTGCGGTCGAGTTCGTACTCGAAGGCCTGCATCTGTCCAAGCGACTGAACAAGGACGCCAGCGGCGACTCGGCGACCTACCGCGGTCGGACCTGAGATGACCGCGTCAGTGCTGCCCTTCTCGACACAGCCGAGTGGCTTCGAGTGGCTCGATGGCGAGCCCGAGTTCGACCCAGCGGCCCATCTGCAACTCGAACAACCGGCTGAGGTGCTGACGCTCGATGAGTTCGGATATTCGGCCGAGGAGATCGCAGGCACCGCCACTTCGGTGGCGGCGACCTCGGCGTTCCGCGTGCTCTCGCAGGAAGGAGCATCGGTGATGCTCGACACGGCTCGTCGCCTCGAGTCGTTTGCTGCGCCGAATCCCCGGATCCAGCGCTCGGTACGCAGTGCATGCCACCGGTCGCGCTGGCTCCGTGACCTGTGCGTCGCGCCCGAGGTCACCGAGCATCTCTGCGAGATCTACGGAGTCGACGTCGCGCCCCACCCGATCACCTCACAGCTCGGCCACATGAACTTCGCGCCCTCGGAGATCGGCACCGCGGTCGACAAGTGGCACCACGACACATTGGCGCTCGACTACGTGATGATGGTTGCTGATCCGCTCGTCCTCGACGGCGGTGACTTCGAGTACTTCGTCGGCACGAAGGCAGAGGTCGCCGCCCTCGCCGAGCAAGGCGCGCGACCACCCGCTGACCGGTGCGTCAGCGTCGAGTGGCCGGGCGCCGGCTACGCGGTGGCGCTGCACGGCAACATGGTCGTCCACCGGGGTGGTCCACTACGCACGGCGGGGGAGCGGATTTCGATGGTCAACGGCTACATCGCCACCGATGTCAGCGTCGACGACCAAACCCGCAACGTCGACCTCTTCCACGTCGACGAACCAGCGACGTTGACACGGGAATGGGCCCGCTATGCCGCATGGCGAGCGCGCCGCCGTCTCGATCTGTTGATCGACGAACTCGACGACGCAGTGGTTGATTCGAGCGAGGTCGTGCAACGCCTCACCGACGCCACACACGATGTCGGCGTCGCGATCGCTGATCTCAGCCGGACCGATCGGCCTGACATCCACCACTACGAGCAGTGACCGCTCAGTCGTCGTTGTCAGTCACTTGCGGTCAGGAATGCTGTGGCGGCGGGTTGCTCGGTCCGGTCCGAGCTGAGGAGCCCGACTGGTGAGTCCGGCCCGGCGATCGCCGGGTCGAGGAACGCCAGGCCGAGCGGCACGCCATCGTCGATTGCGCCGTCGACGGCTTCGACGAAGGTCGACACGATGCGGCCGGCCACGTCGGGGTCTTCGTGGTGCGGTGTGAACTGGGCGATGACGAGATCGTGGTCGCCGGCCGACTCGGCCGCGATGCCGATCGTGTCATTCAGTTGCGCTCCCATGCGGGCGAACGATTCGTCCGTGGGATCAGGGCGATCAGACACCTCGGCGTGGGCGAGCACGAGACCGATCATGTCGCAAGAGTCGAGGTAAGTCCCGAACTGATCTGGCTGGTCAGCGGGGAGTGCGGCGACCACGGGAGCGTCGCCGCCGCTCAACGTGGCCCAGGTGTTCTGCCAGCCGTCGTTGTTCGCCTGCGCGTCGATTCCGGCGAACGGCATCCAGCCATCGACGACCGCACCGAACCTGTCAGCGATCTTCTCGACGTAGCGGGGCCACCACTTGCCGGCTCCATCGTCGCTGTCCAGTCCGCCCTCGTTGGCGACCCAGCGCGGCTCGGCACCGTCGTGCAACGTTGCCCACACGCGCAGATCGATGGCGTCGCAGGCTGCGAGCATCTGTTCGAATCGATCCGACCAGGCGCCATCGAGATCGCCGGGCTTGGGTTGGAACCGGGCCCAGTCGAAGGTGAGTCGTACGTCGGTGACGCCCAACTCCTGGAGGAGTGCGAAGTCGTCCGGCCAGCGCTTGTAGAACCCGTTGCCGGCGGTCGGGCCGAGGTTCGAGGTGTCGGCGTGTCCGAACGTCGTCGCCGTGGTCAGCGTCGCACCGCGGGTGAATGTCATGTCAGATGAACGGCGTGCGGGTCCAGAGTTCGGCGGCGTCGATGTCGATCGGCAACGGTTCGCCGGTGAGTTCGACGACGTCGATCGGACCCGGGAATCCGCGCAGCTCGACTTCGCCCACCGAGTTGGCGATCACGCCATCCGGGAGCTGCTCGATGTGCATGGTCGGCATGAGTGCCTCGATGCCCTTCGCGTGGTCGCACAGACGGGCGGCCATGTTGACTGCCGAACCGATGTAGTCGTCGCCTTCGAACAGCAGCGCGTGGCCGGTCGCCAGCCCGGAGCGGACCGTCAGCGGGGTGCAGACCTCGTTGGAGCGCTTCTCGAGGTCGAGGGTGAACGCGATGGCGTCGGCCTGGTCGACGGCGACCACCATGCAGCCGTCACCGAGCCACTTGGCGATGCGGACGCCACGCTCGGATGCGACGGTTCGAACGATGGTTCGGAAGGCGCTGAGGATGCGGCCGGCAGCGTCATCGCCGAACGCGGCGGTGTAGTTCGTGAAACCTGAGAGGTCGACGAAGACGAATGTTCGGGGGACCCGCATACCACTGATGCTAATTGCATCGTCACATTGTTGTGTTTTGTTGAGGTGTTTTGTTGCGTGATTGCTCTCAGCTTCTCGTCACCGCAGGAGTGGCCAGTAGGTTCGGCCCATGACGTCACGGTTCAAGTACTCCCGATGGGACGGCACTCAGACCGGCTTCGAGTTCGATGCTGATGCAGCATTCGATGAGTTGACCGACGAGTTGCTGTACCACGGCGACGTGAACGCAGCGCTGCGCAAGATGATGCAGGACGGAATGCGCGACCGGGACGGCAACCAGCTCCGGGGTCTGCGTGAGCTGCTCGAGCAACTCCGCGAGGAACGCCAGAACCGGCTCGACCAGCACGATCTCGGCGGTGTCTATGACGAGATCAACGACGAACTCAACGACCTGATCGACGAGGAGCGTCACGCGATCGAGAACGCGTTGCGTGACGCCCAGAACTCCGGTGACGAGAGGCGAGCCGAGAACGCCCAGAACGCGGCCGTGGAACGCAACATGCACCTCGACCTCATGCCGGACGATCTTGCTGGCAAGGTGCGTGAGCTCGATTCGTACAACTTCGAGTCCAAGGAGTCCAAGCAACGGTTCGACCAGCTGAAGGAGAAGCTCAAAGAACAGCTCATGCAGCAGACGGTCGACCAGATGTCGGGCGCCATGGAGAGCATGGGGCCCGAGGACATCGCCCGCATGAAGGACATGATGCAGGCGCTCAACGAGATGCTGGAGAAGTACCAGCAGGGCGAGGACCCGGGCTTCGAGGACTTCATGGAGCAGTTTGGCGACTTCTTCCCCGAGAACCCCGAGTCGGTCGAAGAACTGCTGGAGCAGATGGCACAGCGCATGGCTGCAATGCAGGCGATGATGAACTCGATGACGCCGGAGCAGCGGGCGCAGATGCAGCAACTGAGCGACCAACTCATGGACGACATGGATCTGCAGTGGCAGATGCAGCAACTCTCCGGGAATCTTGCGCAGATGTTCCCGCAGATGCAGTGGAACCAGAGCTACGACTTCGAGGGCCAGGATCCAATGGGCATGGGCCAGGCGATGCAGCAGATGCAGGAGCTCGGTGATCTCGATCAGCTTGAAAATCTGCTCCGCAACGCGTCGAGCCCTGCGGCGCTCGCCGAAGCGGACATGGACAAGGTGCGCGACCTGTTGGGCGACGATGCCGCGAAGTCACTCGGGCGTCTTGCCGAATTGACCCGCCAGCTCGAAGAGGCCGGGCTGGTGGAGCAGAAGGAAGGCCGACTGGAGATGACCCCGAAAGGGTTGCGCAAGATCGGCTCCAACGCGCTGCGTGAGTTGTTCTCGAAGCTCGCCAAGGACCAGCTAGGCCAGCACGAGACCAGCAACATCGGACAGGGTCACGAGCGCACGTACGACACCAAGGCCTATGAGTACGGCGACCCGTTCCAATTGGACCTCAACCGAACCATCCGCAACGCCGTCCGGCGAACGGGTGGCGGGACGCCCGTCGATCTGCATCCCGACGACTTCGAGATCGAAAAGACCGAGCACTTCACGCGCTCGGCAACGGTGCTGATGCTCGACCTGTCGCTGTCGATGCCCATGCGTGACAATTTCCTGCCGGCGAAGAAGGTCGCGATGGCGCTCCACAGCTTGATCTCATCGCAGTTCCCGCGGGACTATCTGGGCTTGGTCGGGTTCTCCGAGACGGCGCGCATCTTGACGCCCGAGCAGCTGCCCGAGGTCTCCTGGGACTTCGTGTACGGCACGAACATGCACCATGGCTTCACGTTGGCGCGTCAACTCCTCGCGCGTGAGTCGGGCACGAAGCAGATCATCATGATCACCGACGGTGAGCCGACGGCGCACATCACCCCGGACGGCTACCCGTTCTTCAACTATCCACCCGCACGCGAGACCGTCGAGGCGACGTTGCGTGAAGTCGTGCGCTGTACGAAGGAACAGATTCGGATCAATACCTTTGGCCTGGGTGCCGACGGTTCGCTGCGTGCCTTCATCGAACAGATGACGGCGATCAATCGCGGCCGAGCGTTCTTCACGACACCGGAGAATCTGGGTGACTACGTGCTTGTGGACTTCATGGAGGGCAAGCGCGCCCTCGCGCGCAGCTCCCGTCGAGCGGGCTGACGACACCGTCGCGCTGAGCGCGCGCCCTGACGCGCGCTCAGCGCGATTGTTTTGAATCGCCCCTTGCAAAACTGTCCTGGCGTCTGGCAGAATGACGTCACTGTAGTTACAAGGTTGTTGTGACGGCGTCAAGCATTCACACAGCGTCAAGAGCGGGTTCCCTCAGCCTCTCAGAAAAAAATTTTCGAGACAGCGGCCGTACACCTCCCGCCTGACCCATCAGGAAGCCCTCCAATGCAATTCATCACGACATCGAGCATCACCGTCAGCGCGACCCCGATCGAGCCCGAGCAGGACTGGCACGACCACGCCAACTGCCTCGGCGTCGACCCTGACCTGTTCTTTCCCGAGCGTGGCGCATCGACGCGCGAAGCCAAAGAGGTGTGCCGTGGTTGCGAAGTGCAACACGACTGCCTCGAATTCGCTCTCCAGAACGGTGAGAAGTTCGGCATCTGGGGCGGGCTGTCCGAGCGAGAGCGTCGCCGGATCCGGCGCCAGCGCGCGCAGGTCGCCCGCTCGATCATCGGCGCCTGATAGCGACCTGCTTGCGATCGGCCGAGCCGCGCTCGCATCGTCGGCGGCGTGCGGTAACCTGATCCCCATGATCGGTTTCACACTCGGTGGCCCAGAGGGCATCATTCTGCTCGTTCTCGTTCTCGTCCTGTTCGGTGGCTCGCAGCTTCCCAAGCTTGCGAAGAACCTCGGCAAGGCGCAGAAGGAATTCAAAGACGGTCTCGACGAGGCGAACAAGCCTCGTGAAGATGTCAAGTCCGACGTCGACTGAGCCGAAGTTGATCGGAAAACGACGAATGCCCGGCCAATGCGGCCGGGCATTCGTCGTTTTCGACGCGCGCTGTTCAGACCGACAGGTCGATGCCCTCGCCGGTGGTCGACGTAGCGAGTTCGTCTCGGCGGCGTTTGAGTATGCGACGGCGTTCGCGTTCGCTGCAGGCGCCCCACACGCCGTGGTCGATACGGGCGTCGAGCGCATACTCGAGACACGCCGAGACGACGGGGCAGTCGCGGCAGATCTTGCGGGCGCGGTCGACACCGACTCCGTCGCTCGGGAAGAACGTGGCCGGCGGATGCAGGCGGCAGTTGCCCTCGGCCATCCAGGCGGTTTCGGAGTCCGGATCGTGTGGGGCCGTGTTGAGTTCGACTGGCCGCTCATTGAGCGCAGCGCGCTCGGAGCGACTCAGTGCCGGTGTGCGTGCCGACCTGCCGGGTGAGGGGGAGGTGGCGGACTTGTTGCGCTTGATCATGATGGTCCTCTCTGAACGTGCGCCGGGGGGTGCGAAGTTCGTGTAGTCATACTGACGCCTCGCGACGCCGATTGGTTCCCTATTTCTCGTTCGTTTCGACTTGATGTTCGAGCCATGGTGACGCTGGAGTGTTGCGATCTCGACAGCAAACTGTAACACGTTCGTAAAGATTGTCCAGCGCGGTCGGCTGGTCGTGAGCCCCATTGCCGGAGCGGGCGCAACGCAGCGCCGGTATCGTCGTTGCCATGAGTGAGGTCGCCGTCGAGCCGCAAGAGTCCCGAGCACATGCCCGAATCGTGTACCACGGGCCGGTCGCGCCGCACTGGGAGGTCTACGGCGACTGGGGTGATCGTCAGGCGCTCGACGAATTCCGGGCCCGGGTGCTCGCCCGCCTCGTGCTGCTGCCGCGCGACGATCCACAGTTCCGTCGCAACCGTGAGCGCATCGTTCGTGACGCGGAACGAGAATTGATCTCGATCGAATGGGATCTCGGCCGTCCGGAAGACAACTGAGGACAACACGCCGCTGGTGAGAAAAAAAGAAATCGACGAGCGCTTCCTCAACCGGGAGCTGAGCTGGCTGGCGTTCAACGAGCGGGTACTCGAACTCGCTTCGGAGCCGGGAATCCCGCTACTCGAACGAGCCAAGTTCTGCGCCATTGCCTCGACCAATCTCGACGAGTTCTTCCAGGTCCGAGTCGCAGCGCTCAAGGACCAGTTGATCGCAGGTATCGATCAACCGACTTGGGACGGTCGGACGCCTGCCCAGCAACTCGCGGCGATTGCTGAGTGGGTGCCCCAGACGATTGCCCGACTCGACGCCACCTTCGTCGACCAGCTCGTCCCCGAGTTGAAGGCCGTAGGCGTCGAGATCCTTGGATGGAACGACACCACCGCGCAGGAGCGGGCGACGCTCGACGCCATCTACGACGAACGGATCTTCCCGGTGCTCACGCCGTTGGCCGTCGACCCCGGCCATCCGTTCCCGTATATCTCGGACTTGGCGTTGTCGCTGGCCGTCAACGTCGCCGACCCAGAGACCGGGGATCGGCGCTTCGCCAGGCTCAAGGTTCCTGATGTCTTCCCGCGGTTGCTCGAGTGCTCGCCCGGCCGATTCGTACCGGCCGAGTTACTGATCGGCGCCAAGCTCGACCGGCTGTTCGTCGGGATGGTCGTCGAGAGCTGGGCGACGTTCCGAGTGAGTCGTAATGGCGACCTCACCGTGGAAGAAGAAGAAGCCGACGACCTGCTCGAGGCCGTCGAGATGGAGTTGCGACGCCGACGGTTCAATCAGGCGGTTCGCCTCGAGGTCGCTGCGGACATCGATGACGAACTCCTCGACCTCTTGATCCGCGAGCTCGATCTGTCCGCTGAAGACGTCACGCAGCATCGCTCGCCCCTCGACCTGAGCTGCCTGTTCCAACTGATGTCGCTCGACCGGCCGGACCTCAAGGACACGCCGTGGCCACCGGTCACCGCCGGGCGCATCGCCGCTGCCGACGAGGGCGACCGGCCGATCTTCGACGTGGTCCGTCATCGCGCCGTGATGCTGCATCACCCCTATGAGAGTTTTTCGAGCAGCGTCGAAGAGTTCATCTCTCAGTCCGCCGATGACCCGAACGTGCAATCGATCAAGATGACCCTGTACCGCGCGGGTGGTGACAGCGCGATCATTCGGAGTCTGATGCGGGCGGCAGATCGCGGCAAACAGGTCGCCGTGCTCGTTGAGATCAAGGCGCGTTTCGACGAGGCGACCAACGTTCAGTGGGCCAAACAGCTCGAGCGAGCAGGCGTCCATGTCGTGTATGGCATGGTCGGGCTGAAGACGCACAGCAAGGTCGTCCTCGTCGTACGCGACGACGGTGACCAACTGCGCCGTTACGTGCACGTCGGTACCGGCAACTACAACAGCAAGACGGCGCGGATCTATGAAGACCTCGGTGTGATCACCTGCGACCCCGGTATCGGCGCCGACGCCGCGCAACTGTTCAATCACCTCACCGGCTACAGCCGTGCGCACGACTACTCGACCCTGCTCGTCGCACCTCGCGATCTGCGTCGCCAGTTGATCGACCTGATCGAGCACGAAGCGACCTTCGGAGCCGATGGCGAGATCGTGATGAAGTGCAACTCGATCGCCGACGAGGAGATGGTCGAAGCCCTCTATGCGGCGAGCGAGGCCGGCGTGCGTGTCGAGTTGCTGGTGCGCGGCATCTGCTGCCTGCGTGCGGGTGTGCCGGGCATGAGCGAGAACATCCGGGTGCGCAGCATCCTCGGCCGATACCTCGAGCACAGCCGCATCTACCGCTTCAAGAACGGCAACGTCGTGGTCAACGGCCGGGTGCCCGGAGCCGAGACCGACGAGATCCATCTGATCGGTTCGGCTGACCTGATGCCGCGCAACCTGAATCGTCGCGTCGAAGTTCTCGTCCCGGTGCAGCATGCGCGTCACCGGGCCTGGCTCGACCAGGCGCTCGAGTTCCAGCTCGCCGACGACATCGTGTGCTGGGAGCTCCGCCCGGACGACACCTGGGAGCGGATGGGCCCTGCCGACGTGTTCGAGCCGCATCCGCAGGAGCGGATGTATCGCTGGACCGTCGATCAACAGACTCCTCAACGCTGATTCGTTACTGGTTTGCCCACGAGTGGGCAACCGTTCACCTCGTGTTCACCTGGGAGCGCACCTCGATTCACTTCGGCTCCGTAACTTGCGTCTCGCTGGCTGCCACCTTCGGCAGCCGCAGCGTGAACAAATTCCCCCAACCCCTTCAGGAGTAATGACGTGAAGTCTCCAAAGCGCCGGTTCGTTGCCGGTGCGCTTGCACTGACACTGGTCGCCGCAGCATGTGGCAGCGACGACGCAGCCGACACGAACACCGAGACAGAGGCCCCGGCTGAGACCGATGAAGCCTCCGAGACCGATGAAGCCTCCGAGACCGAGAGCTCGGCATCCGCGAGCGGAACGCTCATCGGCGCCGGCGCCTCCTCGCAGGCTGCCGGCATGCAGGGCTGGCAGGCAGGCTTCCAGGCCGCCAACCCGGACGCAACCGTCGAGTACGACCCGATCGGCTCCGGCGGCGGCCGCGAAACCTTCCTGTCGGGCGGTTCCGACTTCGCCGGCTCGGACGCCGCACTGAAGGACGACGAATTCGAAATGTCCAAGGAGCGGTGCGCCGGCGACCTCGGCGCCATCAACCTGCCGCACTACATCTCGCCGATCGCCATCCCGTACAACCTCCCGTCGATCGAGGGATCGACCGTCAAGCTGACGCCGGAGTTGATTGCCGGCATCTTCGCCAACGAGATCACGAACTGGACCGACCCGGCCATTGCCGAGGTGAACCCGGACATCGAGTTCCCCGACCTCGCTGTCAACCCGGTGCACCGTTCCGACGACTCGGGCACGACCGAGAACTTCACCGACTACATGGCACAGGCCGCTCCTGACATCTGGACCTTCGGCGCCATCGAGCCGTGGGACGTCGACGGTCCCGGCGGTGGCGAAGGCGCGCCGCAGACCAGCGGTGTCGTCGCAGCTGTGGCCGCAGGTGAGGGGTCGATCGGCTACGCCGACGCCAGCCAGATCGGCGATCTGCCGGCCGCAGCCGTCGGCGTCGCCGGCGAGTTCGTCGAGTTCAGCCCCGAGGCAGCCGGTCGCATCGTCGATGCGTCCGAGCGCACCGGCGGCAGGAGCGAGTTCGACTTCGCCATCGAGGTCAACCGCACCCCGGAAACCGCCGACTCATACCCGATCGCACTGGTCTCGTACCACATTGTCTGCCTCCAGTACGAGGATCAGGAAACGGTCGACCTCGTCAAGGCATTCATGACCTATGTTGGCTCCGAGCAGGGCCAGGCCGACGGAGCAGCGGCCGCCGGTTCCGCCCCGATCTCCGATGAGGTCCGCAGCGAGATCCTGGTCTCGCTCGATCAGATCACGGCCGCCGGCTGACGACTTGTCATCGGCCGGTGCTGCACGTGGTGCGGCACCGGCCGCTGGCCGTCGGCTGGAGCCCGAGCGGTGGCCGACGCTGACCCGACCACCTCACCCGTTCAACTACTCGACCTCTCATCCGTGCCCATCTCACCCCGAGCTGAATTGCCCTCCACGTGACGACCATCAACACCCCGCCTGACGCTGACGCCGAGCACGATTCGGCGCTGACGCAACCGATCAGCCGACTCGGTGACCGAGTGTTCAGCGGCCTGTCGTTCGGCGCGGCTGCGCTCATCCTCGTCACGCTCGCGGCCGTCGCCGTGTTCCTCTTCACCGAGGGCCTGCCGACCTTCACCGCTCCCGGCGACGAGTTCAACCGCTCCTTCTTCGAGTACGTCGGCCCTTTCATCTTCGGCACGATCTACGCCGCGTCCATCGCGCTTCTGCTGGCCACACCGGTCGCCGTTGCCGTCGCCCTGTTCATCTCGCACTACGCCCCGCGCAAGATCGCCCAGAGCCTCGGCTACTTCATCGATCTGCTCGCTGCGATCCCCAGCGTCGTCTACGGCATCTGGGGCATTGCGGTGCTGGCGCCGATCCTGTCCCGCTCGCTGTATCCGTGGCTCGAGGGCAACGCGGCGTTCCTGCCCTTCTTCGGCCCGACGGCGTCGACGAGCGGCCGCACGATGCTGACCGCCGGCATCGTGCTCGCAGTCATGATCCTGCCGATCATCACCGCCATCTCGCGTGAGGTGTTCCTGCAGACACCCCGGCTACACGAAGAGGCCTCACTTGCTCTCGGTGCGACACGGTGGGAGATGATCCGCCAGGCCGTGTTGCCGTTCGGCCGCTCCGGTGTGATCTCCGGTGCGATGCTGGGTCTTGGACGGGCGTTGGGCGAGACCATGGCCGTGGCCATCATCCTCGCCCCCTCGAACGGCTACTTCTGGAACCTCATCACGAACCAGAACTCGAACACGATTGCCTCGAACATTGCGCTGTCGTTCCCGGAATCGTCCGGATTCGAGGTCAACCGACTGATCGCCACGGGCCTCGTGCTGTTCGCCATCACCTTCGGCGTCAATGCACTGGCGCGAAAGATCTCCAGCGCCGGGTTCTCAGGGGCAGACGGATGACCCTCGCCACCGACACTCCCACTCCGACCGAGTTCGACCCGGGTTTCGACGACAGCATTTCCGGCGGGTCGTACACCCGCACGGTTCGGATTCTCGTCGCCGTCGGCTCGCTGGCGCTCGGTGCACTGACCTGGATGCCCAGTGGCAGCGTGAACTGGGCGCGCTGGATCGTCGTGTCGTTGCTGGCGTACATGCTGATCACCTATGTCGTGGCCCGCCGGATCGAGTCCCGTCGGCAGGCGGCTGATCGCCTGGCGACCTCGGTGGTGACCAGTGCGTTCCTGGTCGTACTCCTACCGCTCGTGTCGGTGGTCTGGACCGTGATCGAGCGTGGATCGAACCGCTTCGACCGGACCTTCTACACCGAGACGATGCGCGGTGTCTTCGGCGACATCCCCGGCGGTGGGTACCACGCAGTGGTCGGCACGCTCGTCGTCACCGCGATCGCAGCGCTCATCTCGGTGCCGTTCGGACTCTTCACGGCGATCTACCTCGTCGAGTACGGGTCGAAGTCGAGTCGGTTCGTCAAGGCGGTCCAGGCGCTGGTCGACGTGATGACCGGAATCCCCTCGATCGTCGCCGGACTGTTCGCGTACGCCTTCTTCGTGTTCCTCGACGACATCCCGATCCTGACCGTGCTGTCGACCGGCGTCGGTCATCGCTCGGGTCTCGCCGGAGCCGTCGCCCTCACATTGCTCATGACTCCGGTCGTCGTTCGTGCCAGCGAGGAGATGCTGCGCCTCGTTCCGAACGAACTCCGCGAAGCCTCCTACGCGCTCGGTGTGCCGAAGTGGAAGACCATTGCGAAGGTGGTGCTGCCCACGGCGGTCGCCGGCATCCTGACCGGTGTGGTCCTCGCCATCGCGCGCGTCATCGGCGAGACCGCACCGCTGCTCGTGACCGTCGGGCTCGCGCAGAGCACCAATTGGAACCCATTCGAAGGCCGCATGACGACGTTGTCGGTCTACACCTACTACCAGTACGTGCAGCCGGGAGTGCCGCCACAGGTCGGCCAGGACAGGGCCTGGGCAGCGGCACTGACGCTGGTCATCATCGTCGGTGTCCTCTTCACGATCGCCCGCATCATGTCGTCCGTCCTCACGCCGAAGGGACTCAAGTGAGCCACTCCACCGAATTCCCCTCCAGCGTGACCAGTAGTCTGAACACGTCCGCCCCCCGAGCCACCGAGGCCCCAATGACCGAGTCCGTCGACACCACGGCACCCCTGACGACCACCGCCGGCTCACCAGCGCCCGCAGCTGAGGCTCGCAACCGGATCGAAGTCTCCGATCTGCACATCTTCTACGGCGACTTCAAGGCCGTCGAAGACGTCAACATGACGATTAACCCGAAGTCGATCACTGCACTCATCGGGCCGTCGGGTTGCGGCAAGTCCACGTTCCTGCGGTCGATCAACCGGATGCACGAGGTGATTGACGGTGCACACGTTCAGGGCAGCGTCGTCATCAACGGCAACGATTTGTATGCGCCCGGCGTGGACCCGGTTGCGGTGCGCCGAAAGATCGGCATGGTCTTCCAGCGGCCGAACCCGTTTCCGACCATGTCGATCTTCGACAACGTCATAGCGGGCCAGAAGCTCAACTCGAAGCGGATGAAGAAGAGCGTAAGCGAGCAACTCGTCGAGGAGTCGCTGCGCGGCGCAAACCTCTGGGAAGAGGTCAAGGATCGCCTCGACAAGCCCGGCTCGGGGTTGTCGGGTGGTCAGCAGCAGCGGCTCTGTATCGCCCGTGCGATCGCGACGTCGCCCGACGTGCTGCTGATGGACGAACCGTGCTCGGCGCTCGACCCGATCTCGACGCTGGCAATCGAAGAGCTGATGCTCGAGTTGAAGAGCGATTTCAACATCGTCATCGTGACCCACAACATGCAGCAGGCTGCGCGGGTCTCGGACCGCACAGGGTTCTTCTCGATTGCCGGGACGGGTCAGCCCGGCAAGCTCATCGAGATGGACGCCACCGAGAAGATCTTCTCGAACCCCGAGCGCCAGGAGACCCAGGACTACGTGACCGGGCGGTTCGGCTGATGCCACAGGGACTCCGATCCAATTTCCATGATCAACTCGCCGACATCAGCGAAGGCATCGCCGCACTCAGCGCAGGCGTGACCGAACTGGTGCCGCGTGCGACGCAGATCCTGCTCGACGGTGACCTCGAAGCCGCAGAGTACGTCATCCTCGGCGACGACGAATACGACGCAAAGTCGGTCGAGCTCGAAGAGCGCTGCTTCAGCGTGATCGCGCTCCAGGCGCCGGTCGCATCCGATCTCCGCTCGTTGGTTTCGGCGATCAAGATCATTGCCGACGTCGAGCGCTCGGCAGATCTCTGCGTCAACATCTGCAAAGCGGCGCGCCGAATCTACGGCCATGACCTCGATCCCAACCTGCGTGGCGTGATCCAGAAGATGGGTCAGCAGGCCACGGTGCTTTTCAAGGAGGCCACCGAGGCGTACCTGCACACCGACGGACCGCGCGCAGCGGCGCTGCACGACATGGATTCCTATCTGGACGACCTCCAGCGCCAGTTCATCCAGGTCATCTTCGAGAGCCATGCCGCTGGCACCATCGACCTGCAGGTCGCGGTTCAACTTGCCGTCGTAGCCAGGTTCTTCGAGCGCATCGGTGACCACGCGGTCAACGTCGGCGATCGCATCCGGTACATCGTTGACGGATGGGTTCCCGAGCACCCGTACGCTGAGAGCGACAATGACCCGCCGGAGGTCGTCGACGGTGTCGTGATTCCCGCCGACCACGGCTGAGCGTCCATGGGCCTGTTCTTCGCGCTGCTGACGGGCGTCCTCGTCGGGATCCTGATCGGCGTGATGGTGGCCCGAGCGACGGTCCGCCGGGTTCGCGCCGGGCGGCATCCGTCGATCGGTGAGTCGATCACCGGCCCGATTCCGCGGCCCGCCGATGTCGACCGGGAATCCGACGCAGAACTCGCCCGTGCGCTGCGAGGTGCTGTCGATCGTCTGCAGATCGGTGTGGTGACGTGCGACAGTGACGCCCGATTCACGTACCGCAACACCGCAGCGGACAAGCTTTCCGGCACCCACCAGGGCATCGTGGTCGACACGAAACTGCGCGAGGTGTTCGCCGAGACGGCGACGCAGGAGTCCGCTGAGCGGACCGTCGAACTCCAGGGGCCGCCGAAGGTGGTGTACTCGATCGAGGCCATGCGGCTCGGTGACGGTGGTGCGGTGGCGACGATCGTCGACGTGAGCGAGCAGTCGCGGATCGACGCGATGCGTACCGACTTCGTTGCCAACATCTCCCACGAACTGAAGACACCAGTCGGCGCCATTGCGGTGCTTGCCGAGATGCTGGCCGACGAGCGCGACGCAGACGTCATCGCCACGCTGTCGAATCGAGTGGTCGATGAGTCGCATCGTGCGGCGTTGACGATCGACGCGCTCCTCGAGTTGTCTCGAATCGAAGCGAGCGAACGGGTCGAGAGCCCGGTCGAGTTGGCGAGCGTGATCGGCGAAGCCGTGGCGCGCGGCAAGATGGTCGCCGAGGGCTGCGATGTGCGGGTCGAGGCAATGGAACTCCCCGACGCACTGTGGCTGCGTGCCGACCAGCGACAGCTGGCGTCGGCCATCGGCAACCTGGTCGAGAACGCCGTCAAGTACAGCGACGGCGGTGGGGTGGTCCAGGTGCGCGCGCGCGTGACCGAGTCGAGCGTCGAAGTGATGATCGCGGACCAAGGTGTGGGCATTCCCGCTCGCGATCTTGCTCGCGTGTTCGAACGGTTCTACCGGGTCGACAAGGCCCGGGCCCGGGGAACGGGCGGTACCGGGTTGGGGCTCGCGATCGTGCGTCATGTTGCCAGCAACCACGGGGGTGACGTCTCCGTCGAGAGCCAAGAGGGTGAAGGGTCTACCTTCGTGCTGCGGCTTCCTGCGGGTTTGATCGTCGAGGCGCCCGCCGCATCGAGCGGCGTCAGCGCCTCGGGCGAAATGAACAGCGCAAGTGGCACATCGTCGGACGACGATCGTGTTCGGGACGAGACCGACAGGAGTGTGAGCGAGCATGCGAGCGAGGAGAGGCCTTGAGTAGCGCACGAGTCCTCGTCGTCGAGGACGAGCCGTCATTCGTCGAAGCGTTGAAGGTCGGGCTCACGCGAGAGGGGTTCAGTGTTTCGGTCGCAGTCGACGGGGTGGAAGCGCTCGAACAGTTCGATCGGCTCGAACCCGACCTCGTCCTGCTCGACGTGATGTTGCCTCGCCTTTCCGGCATCGAGGTCTGCCGCCAGATCCGCAAGCGGAGTAGCGTGCCGATCGTCATGGTGACTGCGAAGGGCGCCGAGATCGACACCGTCGTCGGGCTCGAGGTCGGTGCCGACGACTACGTCACGAAGCCGTACCGGATCCGGGAGCTGGCAGCACGGATGCGCGCCGTGCTCCGGCGTTCGCCCGAGTCGACCGACTTCAGTGCCGGCCTGAAATCGACGGTGGTCGAGGTCGGTCGAATCCGGATCGATCCGGACGCCCATCGGGTGACCATCGACGGCGAGGACGTGGCGTTGCCGCTCAAAGAGTTCGAGTTGCTCCACCTGCTGCTGGCGAACGCAGGCAGAGTGCTCCCGCGTGAGACCCTGATCGACCGGATCTGGGGGTACGACTACGTCGGAGACACCAAGACGCTCGACGTTCACGTGAAGCGGTTGCGTGCCAAGGTCGAAGCAGATCCGAGCAGACCCGAGCTGATCACGACGATTCGCGGCCTCGGGTACAAGTACACGCGCTGAAGTCGTTACGTCGACGCCGCCGAGTCGGTGTTCGGGTGCGTACTCTCTACGACGTGGAACGACAGACAGCGGCGGGCCGTCCCGCGACGTCCAAGTTCCGGCGCCTGGCGATCACTCATGCGTTGATGATGGGCGGCGACGCCGCGATGGTCGTCGCACTCGCCGATTCACTGTTCTTCGACATCGATCTCACAGCCGCACGCACGCGGGTGATGCTCTTCCTGGCGATCGGGTTCGCGCCGTTCTTGTTCGTCGCACCGCTGATCGGCCCACTCATCGACCGCATCGCCGGAGGGCGACGTCTCGTGATCCAGATGATCGCCGTGGTCCGCGTGGTCCTGCTCGTCCTGATGGCCCGGTACATCGATGCGCTCGCCCTGTTCCCGCTCGTCTTCGCCAACCTGGTGTTGCAGAAGGGCTACGTGGTCTCCAAGTCGGCGCTCGTGCCTTCCACCGTGCGGTCGGAGAACGAGTTGGTGGAGGCCAACTCCAAACTCGGACTGATCGCCGGAATCACCGGCGCCGCGGCGGTGGTCCCGGCGGGGATCCTGCTCACTGCGGTCGGCGCCCCGGCGACGCTGATCTACGGGGCACTGATCTTCGGCCTGGCGTTCTTCAGCGCAACACAGCTGCCACCTGAGGTCGTTGCGGCCGAGGCGGTCGGCAGCGACGAGTCGACCCAGTTGCGCTCGGGTGGGCTGCAGAACGGCGCACTCGTCATGACCGTGCTGCGTGGCTGCGTCGGCTTCACGTTCTTCCACCTGGCGTTCTGGTTGCGCTCACAGGACCAGGGCACGATCTGGTTCGGTGCCGTGGTCGGCGTGTCAGCGCTCGTCGCCATGGTCGGCAACGCCATCGCTCCGAGGATCCGCGACCGGATGCGGGAGGAGACCATGTTGGTCGGCGCGCTGGCCATCGCTGCGGCCGCAGGTTTCGGAGCGGCGGTGCTCGGCGGTCCGCTCGGTGCGGTAGTGCTCGCCGGAGCGCTCAACCTGGTCGCAGCAGTCGGTCGCCTCAGCTTCGAGAGCATCGTGCAGCGCGACGCTCCGGGTGCGAACCAGGGCCGGGCCTTTGCCAAGTTCGAGACACAGTTCCAGTTCGCGTGGGCAGCAGCGGCATTCGTCGCCGTGGCGATTCAGGTCTCCGGGCCGATCGGTTTCCTGATCGTGGGTGTGGTGGCCGCGGGCACGCTCGTCAACCTGGTCGTCGGCACCAGCCGCGTCGACGCCAGGCGCTCCCGGCGTCGGCCCTCGATCAGCCGAGGTCGTCGTCGCCGACGCGGGCCAGCCAGAGGCCGGGTGCCTCGATCTCGCTCGGGGTCGGCATCGAATCGGCGTCGTTGAACAATGCGCTCAGGCCGTTCTCGCCGGCCCGATCGACGACGCCTTGGACGAACGCCTTGCCCCGAGCGGTCTGATCGGCGCCGAGCCGGATGCCGAGCAACCGCTCGACGAAGAGATCGTCGGGTGAGGCGTTGGCACGTCGGCGTCGGACGGCCTCGGCGATCTGCAGAGCGTTCCCACCGATGACGCGCACCGCAACGGCGTCGACGACCCAGTCGATGACGCCGATGGTGACCGCGACGGCAGCATCGAGCTGTGGCTCCATGGCCAGTTGCTCGTCGGAACGAACCGCACCCAGCAGAACTTCGGGGTCACCGAACGCGGCTTGCATCGCCGCCATTGGATCTGACTGATCGACATCGAGCCCGACGAGCTTGTCGGTGACCGCAGAAGCGTCCGGCCGGAATGCCCCGACATGGCGTTGCACCAGCGACCTCAGGTGATCAGCGACGTGGGCAATGGACAGCAGGGTGTGTCCGGCGAGTTCGTGCGCAATCACCCAGAGACGCATCTCATCGAGGGAGATCTCCCACTCGGCGGCGAAGGCGTCGATCGTCGGCGGCACGACGACCAGCGCCGGGGTGGCCCGGGGGATCGGGAGGTCGTACACGCCGAATGCGCGGCGGGCGAGCCCGCCGACCATCGATCCGACACTCATCCCCATCATCGCAGGCGCCATCATCTTGCTGAGCCCGGCCATCATCTGAGCCATCGGATCAGCGCTGGAGCCTGCGTCGGCGTCAGCGTCGGCCTGACCGAGCGATGTCGCCAGGTCGTTGAAGAGTGGCCGATACGCGTCGAGTGTCTGGGCTGCCCACTGCTCCGGCGTCGCGACGTCGGGATCGACCTCGGCGACGGGCAACTGCATCACATCGGCGACGTGCAGTCTTGCGATACCGGCGAGCTCGGCGTACTTGATCCGCACCGACGGATCGATGTTTACGCTCGCCGTCGGCGCGCCACCGCCGGTCATCATCGCAGCCATGTCGCCGCCGCTCGCGGCGAGCAGCGCGAACTGGCGTGCTGCATCCCAGTTCATCGGACCCTGACCGGACAGTGCCCGCGAGAGGTCGCCGAACATCGGCAGGCCGGCGAACGGATTGGTCGCATCGTCGGCGCCGCCTGTGCCGTCGTCGTCCGGGCCGTCATCCATGTCGAGCGTCCTGCATCGCACCAAGGATACGGCCACCAGCATCGTTCCTCGGCGCGGTCGGCCCTGCGCACGAGACGCAACGGGGCAGTAGCGTCGACGACGTGACAACGCTCGCCGACACCGCGCAGGACCAAGCGGTCGCGCACCGCTGCGCACACGCCAGCCGATCGCTTGCCGTCGTCCTCACCGGCACCACCGGTCCGCTGCAGAGCCGAGTCGTCGCTGGCCTCGAAGCGCTGGGTGGCGTCACCGTGTTCGAGACGATCGGCGACACTGCGGCGTACGCGGGCGATACCGCCGATGTCGTGATCGACATGGCGAGCAGCGATCACGACTGGCTCGCAAGCCACCGGGCGAGCGCCACGCAGTTCGCGTCGACATCGCTCGGCATCGCCGACGAACTCCTTGCCGATCAGGTGATTTTCGTCTCGTCGGCAATGGTGTACGGAGCGAATTCCAACAATCCGTTCCCCCTGACGGAGGAAACCATTCTGCGACCCGACAACGAGTTCGTGTTCGCACGACAGCTCGCGTCGGCCGAAGAACTCGTCGAGCAGTGGCGGCGGAGCCGGAGTGGCCGCCGGACCTGCGTGCTACGGCCGGCGATCGCGCTCGCCGGAGACGGTAACTCGCGCCTCGCCGGGGCCCTGGTGGCCGGGCTCGGCAAACGCTTCGCCGAGGATGATCCGCCCTCGCAGTTCGTGCACCTCGACGATCTCGCTGCGGCCATCGTGCTCGCGGTACAGGAACGGCTCGACGGTGTGTACAACGTCGCCCCCGACGGTTGGATCGCAGGGGAACGAGTGCGGGCACTGTCGGGCGAACGGCCCCGGCTGCCGCTGCCGGAGAGAGTCTCTGAAGTGCTCGGCAGCCTCCGGTGGCGCTTCCAACGCGGTCCGATCGCCCCCGGATTGCGGTCGTACACCCACGACGCCTGGGTCGTCTCGAACGGCCGGTTGATCGATGCCGGCTGGACACCGACGGTGACGAACGAACAGGCCTACGTCGAAGGCACCGAGGCCAGCTGGTGGACCATGGTCTCGCCGAAGCGGCGCCAGGAGCTCGCGCTGGGAGCTGGCATCGTCGCCGTTGCGATTGCGCTGATCGTCGGAGGCGTACTCGGACGACGCTGGCTCAATCGACGCTGATCGACGCGCCGACGAGGAGGTCGTGACTCACGATCAACCGGCCGTCCTCGATACGCGCCACGATGTGGCCGTCGTCGTCGACGACCACGGCGTCAGCGCTGAGGTCGAGCCGAGCCACATCGCGCCAGGCGACCGCGTAGACCAATTGCTCGGTCACGACCGTGACCCGGTCGTCGAGATCGGGCAGCACCGCCTGTGCCGTCTCCCCGGTCGCCGCGGATCGAGACGACAGCGCCGGGACGTCGGCGATCGCCTGGGGGATACCGGTGATGCCGGCGAGCGGACCCTTGCGGATCGACTCGGCGGCGACGACAGCGGTGTTCACCGCGTCGCTCGACGAAGCAGCGGTGGGGACCGTCGTTGCGGTGATGCTGGTCGCAGTGGAAGCGGTTTGGCGCGGCGTGAGTGCAACGACCATCGCTGCGACCATCACCACAGCGAGGGCGCCACCGGCGACCATGAGTCCGCGCGGCTGGCGACCGCGGTCGGCCTCGTGCGTGGACGCGACCATCTCGGACGGGTGTCGCCACGTTCGTTCGTGAGGGGGGAGCGGTGCGCTGTTCACGAGAAGGTGACTGTAGTGCTGATCGCGCGTGCCGCGATCGCGGGACGGACTCTCACGCTGTCGTTCGCGCGACGAAGTGGCATCAAATGTGTTGCGGCGACCCGACCGTTCGAGGACGGCGACTACGATGCAGGCCGTGGAGGCGCCCGAGATCGGTGACAATTGGTACGGGTTGACGCGCGACGCTCTGCCGATCGGCGACGCCTACTCGTGGGCTGTTCGGCCGGATTGTGGTGCGGTCGTGCTCTTCAGCGGCACCATCCGTGACCACGCCGAAGGTCGCACCGGGGTCGAGCACCTCACCTATGAGGCCTACGAAGAGCAAGCGGTGCAACGGTTCGCGGCGATCGGCGACGAACTGCGCGTGCGCTGGCCCGATGTCGGTCGCATCGTCTTGATCCACCGGATCGGCACCCTGCACGTCGGTGAGTCGTCCGTGATCGCCGTCGTGTCGGCTCCACATCGTCCGAATGCCTTCGACGGTGCGCGCTTCGCGATCGACGCGCTCAAGGAGACCGCGCCGATCTGGAAACACGAGGTCTGGTTCGATGGCGCCGATTGGGGCACCGGGGCCCACGACATCAGCAGCGCAACGTCGGTCGGGGTTCCCGAGTGACCATCGTCGCTGTCGTCATCGGCATCGTCGTCGTGGCGGTCGTCGTGGGCATGGCCCTGCGCAACCGCAACACGACCGACGGTGTCGATTCCTTCCGCCGCCAGATCGATGCGCTGTCGTCCGAAGCGCGCAAGCCGACCGTCGACCAGGTGAAATCGGTCGAGCGTCCTGATCCCGATGCCGACGGCGGCGACGACGCTGCGACGTGACGTGACCAATGATCTGGTCGGGGTGCCGCGTTCGGCCTGCGCACTGAGCAAGACTGTCGCTCGAATGTGCAATTGCTCCCAACGCCAGCGGTTCATGCAAGGCATCCATGGCGCGTGACCTCGCGATCGACCTGGGGACCGCCAACACCCTGGTGTACATGAAGGGACGCGGCATCGTCTTGAACGAGCCGTCGGTCATCGCCCTCAACCGCCAGACCGGAGAGGTGCTGGCGACGGGCCGCGAGGCATGGCAGATGATCGGTCGCACGCCCGGGTACATCGTCGCAGTCCGGCCGTTGCGCGGCGGAGCGATCACCGACTTCGAGATCACCGAGCGGATGATCCGTCTGCTGTTGCAGCGGGTCGGTGTCAGCCGGTTCACCCGACCCAAGGTCGTCATCTGTGTGCCCTCCGCGATCACCGAGGTCGAACGTCGTGCTGTGACCGACGCGGCCCGACGGGCCGGCGCAGCCGACGCGAACCTGATCGAGCAGCCGATGGCCGCGGCGATCGGCGCGGACCTGCCGATTGACGAGCCCGTCGGCAACATGGTGATCGACATCGGTGGCGGAACGAGTGAGACCGCGGTGATCAGCCTCGGCGGCATCGTCGCGCTCGAAGCAGTGCGCGTCGGATCGTTCGATATCGACGCCGCGATCCAGAACTACGTCCGGCGCGAGCACGGCATCGCCATCGGCGAACGCACGGCCGAGGAGATCAAGGTCGCGATCGGTTCAGCGGATCCGACCCACGACGAGAACCAGGCCGAGGTCCGCGGACGCGACCTGATGACCGGGCTCCCGAAGACGGTGCTCCTCACACCGGAGGAAGTCCGTTTCGCGATCGAGGACGTCATCTCGTCGATCGTCTCGTCGGTGGTCCGCTGCCTGTCCAAGGCGCCGCCGGAACTCTCGCAGGACTTCTTGGTGCGCGGCATGTACCTCGTCGGTGGCGGGGGGCTGCTGCGTGGGCTCGCCGAGCGGATCGAACGCGAGACCGAAGTCCCGGTCAAGATGTCGAACGTGCCGCTCGAAGCGGTTGTCCTCGGCGCCGGTCATGTCATCGAGCACTACGAAGCGCTCAAGGGCATGTTCATGGGTGCGCGTCGCTGAGATGCGCTTGGCATCGGAAATGCTCGACGATTTTCGTGACGGGTTTGCGCAGTTGTACGAGGACTTCGACGTTCCTGGCGAGTTCCCGCCGGACGTTCTCGAAGCCGCCGAGGTCGCAGCGCAGCGCCCGCTCGGCAACGGCTCGTCCCCGCATGTCGACCGCACTGATCTGCATTTTTTGACGCTCGACCCGGCGAGCAGCACCGACCTCGATCAGGCGTTCGCGATCGAGATGGCCGGGAGCGGGGACGAGGCCGACGTGATCCTGCGGTACGCGATTGCCGACGTCGGCTGGTTCGTCCGCCACGGCGACCCGATTGATCGCGAGGCGTGGCGTCGTGGCGTCACCGTCTACATGCCGCACGAGCGTGCCGGCCTGCACCCACCACGCATCGCAGAAGACGCCGGGTCGCTCCTGCCCGGGTCACCGAAGCCGGCAGTGGTGTTCGTGGTCCGCATCTCGCCCGATGGTTCCGTCGTCCTCGACGGGGTCGAGCGGGCGATGGTCCGCAACCGAGCCAAGCTCGCCTACGCGACAGTCACACCGGCTGATCTGCCCGATGCCTTCCCCGAACTGGCCAGACGCTTCGAGATCGGTGAGCGGTCACGCGGAGCGGACCGTATTCAGATGCCCGAGCAAGAAGTGGTCCGAGTCGAACACGACGGGCGGCGCGGCTTCGAACTGCGGTTTCGGCCGCGCAACGACGCCGAGAACCAGAACGCGGCGATGTCGCTCGCGACCAACATGGCGGTCGCCGATGCGCTGCACGCTGCCGGCACCGGTCTGTTCCGGACGATGCCACCTGTCGACGAGCGCCGGCTCGGACGGCTCCGCCATACGGCTCGGGCGTTCGGATTGGACTGGCCGAAGAGCCAATCGCTCGCCCAATTCGAGAAGTCGCTGCCGGCAGGAGACCCGAAGACATCGGCGTTCCAGTTGTCGGTTCGTCGAGCAAGCGGCGGTGCGTCCTACGAGCCGTTCGACCCGGATGTCACACCGTGGCATGCCGCGGTCGCAGCGACGTACAGCCATGTGACTGCGCCGCTCCGGAGGCTCGCTGATCGCTATGTGATCGAGGCGGCACTTGCGGTCGGCAACGGCGAGTCGGTACCAGCCGAGGTCGAGCAGGCATTCGATGATCTGCCGCGCGCGATGCAGCAGGGCGACACCCGTGCCAATCGTGTCGATCGCGCCGCCATCGATCTCGCGGAGGCGGTCGTCCTCGAGGGCCGCGAAGGCGAGGTGTTCGACGCAGTGGTCACCGACGAAGACGACCGCGGAGCGCGGATCCAGATCGTGGACCCGGCGATCGTTGCTCGGGTGGTGGCCCGGCGGGTCGATCCCGGCGACGACATCCAGGTCAAACTCGTCGCAGCGGATCCGGCCGAGCGCCGAATCGAGTTCGAACGCGTCGGCTGAGCTGCGACGACGCGGATCAGACCGGATGGACGAGTTCGAAGCGTTCGAAGACGACGGGAACGTCCGGATGAAAGTCCAGGCCGAGGCGTTCGTACGCCCGGGTGAAGCAGGCGGTGTGTGCTTCGAGCCAGTACGCGCGGCTGCGGTCGCCTTCGCCCTCGTCCCAGGCGAACTGATCGTCGACTGATGACAGCGGACCGACCCGCACGTCGGTCGTGCGAATCACCGCGCAGGGTTGCCCCGAGCCGTCGGTCGCGATGAAGAGATCGCCGACCTGGGGGAGCGGTGCGTCGACCGCTTCGTGTTCCGCCACGCACGCAGCTGTTGCTCGCTTCGGGCCGTGCAAGATCAGCGACAACAGCTCGTCGGCGAGTTCGACGGAGTCACCAAAGCAATCGGCATCGACGTAGCGCGCGCCCGCAGGCACCGACCCTGTCGCGATGACGTCGCCCCAGAACCGCTCGACAGCGGCAGTGTCGACATCAGGCAGTTCACTCATCATCGATTCCCCTTGTCTGTGTGATGATTTTGGTCATCCATTCAGCCAATTTCGTCACGCAAACGAGATGAGCTGGCTGAGTTCTCAGGCGGCAACGAAGCGGCTGACGGTGCCGGCGTTGCTGACAGCGAACAGGTCGCCTTCGCCGCCGATCGCGATCGCCGCCAGATTGCCGAGTTCGGCGACTTCGACGACGATCGGAGCATCGGGCTGTGAGGTCGGGTCGAACGCCCAGATCCGGCCGGAACAGAAGTCGCCGTACACGTACCAACCAGCGAGATCGGCAATCGCATCGCCCCGGTAGATGGCGCCGCCACTGACCGAACAGTCACCGTTGTCATGTGAGTATTCGACGATGGGTGGGGTGTGGTTCGCATCGTCCAGGCTCTCGTCGAATCGCGTCGAGCCTTCGAAGGCGCTCCAGCCGAACGACAGGCCTTTGCCGGCGCCCAGACCGGCGGTCGCCGGTGCGAAGTTGATCTCCTCCAGGTCGCCCTGACCGACGTCGGCGATCCACAGATCACCGGTGAGCGAGTCGAACGAGAACTTCCACGGATTGCGCAACCCGACCGACCAGATGGTCGGGTCGGCGTCGGCGTCATCGACGAATGGATTGTCGGGCGGGATCGAGAACGGCTCGGAGCCCGCCTCCTGAGGGTCGACCCGCAGGATCTTTCCGAGGCGCGTACCAAGGTCGAGTGAGTTCTGCTCCGGGTCGCCGGCGGCGCCGCCATCACCCAGGCCGAGATAGAGGTAGCCGTCGGGGCCGAATGTCAACTCGCCGCCGTTGTGGTTGCCGAACGGCTGCTGGACGGTCAGGACCTCGCGACGCGACTCGGCGTCGAACACGGCGGTGACGGGATCTATCGAGTACTCGTCGACGACGGTGTTGCCATCGGCGTCGGTGTAGTGGACGTAGGCGAGATCGATCCCGGGGTGAAAGGCGGCACCGAGCAGGCCCTGCTCGCCGTTGACCGCTGTCAGGGACGTGATGTCGAGCACGACCTCTGTCGACAGGTCGTCGAACGCGACGACGCGCCCACCCTGCTCGACCACGTAGCTGCGCGGATCGCCGGGGCGAGTCGTGAGCTCGACGGGGGTGTCGAACTGGCCGACTTCGACCAACTCCAACGCGGGGACCGGCAGCGGCCCCGTGGCGAGGGTGGTCTCCGGGCCATTCGCCAACTCCTCCGGAGACCCGGTGGGGAGGTCGATGTCGCCGGATGGTTCCAGCGGGATCGACGTGTCCGGCCCGGACTGTTCCGCCTGCTCCGATGGTTCGGACTCGACCAGAGCGTCGTCCAGCGGCGCCACCGTGGCGAACGTGGCGGCGGTGTCGTTCGCGGAGTCGGCACCGTTGTCGCCCTCTCCGCCGCATGCGACGAGCAGCAGACCGCCGGCGAGCAGACCGGTCGCACGGACGCAGGCACGGATGCAGGCACGGCCAACGGTCATGGCCGTCCTACCCGGATGAGACCCTCCTGGACGACGCTGATGGCCAACTGCCCATCGGCGGTGAAGATCGATCCCCGTGCCAGACCACGAGCCGACGTGGTGCTCTGGGCCACCTGGTCATAGAGCAGCCAGTCGTCGGCGCGAAACGGGCGATGGAACCACATTGCATGGTCCAGGCTCGCCATCTGCATCCCCGGGCTGTCCCAGGCCAGACCGAACGGCAACACGGTCGTGTCGAGCAGGGTCATGTCGCTGGCATAGGTGACGACGCAGGCGTGCAGCACCGGATCGTCGGACAGCTGTCCGTTGGCGCGCATCCACACCTGCTGTGTCGACGACGGGTTGCCCTTCCGGCTCATCGGATCACCGTGCGCGTAGCGCACGTCGATCGGACGCGGCCGGTCGTACCAGTCGCCGATCTGGTCGGCGTAGGGCGCCATTCGGGTCTTGAAATCGGGAAGCGTCTCGGGGTCGGGCAGGTCCGGCGGCATCTGCACCTGGTGGTCCGGGCCCGGCTCGTCATTGTGAAAGCTCGCCTGCAGGTTGAAGATCGCCCTGCCGTGCTGGATGGCGACCACCCGGCGCGTGGTGAAGCTGCGTCCGTCTCGGATGCGGTCGACCTCGTACAGAATCGGTGCGTTCGGGTCGCCCGGGCGAAGGAAGTAGGCGTGGAGTGAATGCACGTGTCGATCCGGCTCCTCGATGGTCCGAGCTGCGGCGACGAGTGCCTGTCCTGCGACTTGGCCGCCGAACACGCGCTGACGGTTCTCGTCTGTCGATGCGCCGCGGAAGATGTTGACCTCGATCACCTCCAGATCGAGGAGGCGCACGAGGTCGTCGAGCGCGGCTTGGTTCCCCGGGCTCGGTGCCGCGGAGAAGAACGGAGGTGCTGTGTCTGGGCCGGTCGCCGCATCGTCGATCATGCTCGGCCCATGCTGCCACGAGCACACACCGAAACGTGGTGCGGGCCGACAATGTCCGGCCGAGTTTGTCCGACCTAGTTTGTCCGGATGGATCATCCCGACCTCGCCGATCAACTGCGCCTCACGTCTGACGAACTGCTGTCGACAACACGCGCGGTGCGCAAGCGACTCGACTTCGATCGCCCAGTGGCAGACGACGCACTCCGCGAGTGTGTGGCCCTTGCGATGCAAGGCCCGTCGGGGTCGAACAACATGACCATGCAGTTCGTGATCGTCCGCGACGAGGCGAAACGTCGAGCGATCGGCGACATCTACCGGCAGTGTTTCGACATCTACCGCTCGATGGACGGCGTCTACGCAGGGTCGATCAAGAAGGACACCGAGGAGGCCCAGCATCAGCAGATGCGCGTCACCGAGTCGGCCGAATATCTCGCTGAGCGCATGGGCGAGGCCCCGGTGTTGGTCATTGCGTGTTCCAGCGGTGGGCGTGTCGAAAACGTGCCCGCCATGCGCGCCGCGTCGTCGATGGGCAACGTGTTGCCCGCGATGTGGAGTTTCATGCTCGCCGCACGCGCTCGCGGGCTCGGAACGTGTTGGACGACCGTCGGGCTCATGATGGAAGAGCAGATCGCCGACGTCGTCGGGATCCCGTTCGACGAGGTGCAACAGGCGTGTCTCACCCCGGTCGCCCACACCATCGGTACCGGTTTCAAACCCGCAGGTCGTCCCGACCCCGACACGATCATTCACTGGGACAGTTGGTGACGCCGCATGCTCGCTGAGCCGCGTCGTTCCCGAGCACTCGCTGCAAAGGGATTCATGCCCGTCGATGAGGGCGACGCACTCTGGGCGGCCGCATCGGAAGCGGTTGGCGCGGTTCCGGGATCGCCGATGCTGGAGCTGGGTTCGTACTGTGGTCGCTCGACGGTTTGGCTCGGCGACGTTGCCGAGCGTGCCGGCACGGTGTTGTTCGCCCTCGACCACCACCGTGGGTCCGAGGAGAACCAATCAGGCTGGGAACATCACGACACCGACGTGGTCGATGCGCGCATCGGCAAGATGGACACGCTGCCGTTCTTCCGTGCGACCATCCACGACGCAGGGCTCGAGGCGATCGTCGTCGCACTCGTCGGCCGTGCTCCGACGATCGGCGCACTCTGGACGACTCCGCTCAGTTTCCTGTTCATCGACGGTGGGCACGGCGATGAGCCGGCGCAGCTCGACTACGAACTCTGGACACCGCACGTCGCGCTCGGCGGCACGCTCGCGATTCACGACGTGTTCCCCGACCCCGCCGACGGTGGACGACCGCCGTATGAGCAGATCCATCAACCAGCGCTCGCATCCGGCTGCTTCGTCGAGCGTTCGGCGACGGGATCGTTGCGCATCCTGACCCGCGTTGCGTGACGCCGCGCCTACGATCCCGTTGATGCATCCGGTGATCGGCGCGCTCCAAGGGCTCATCGACGCAACCGGAGCAACGGCCGTGGCAGCCGCCGACGTCGGTGGTTCTGACGTGGCGATCGTGTGGGACGGCAACACGGTGGCGGGCGTCCGGTTGCCTCCGATCCACGGATCGCTCGATCGGCTGATCGCTGTCGTCGAGACCGAACTCGGATCTCCGCTGCCGGAGTTGAGCCGGCCCGGCAAGCAGGAAGCGGTGAGGCGACTCGACGAACTCGGAGCCTTCGTCCTGCGACGAGCGGTCGAGGACATCGCCGAAGCCATGGGGATGAGCCGGATCACGGTCTACAGCTATCTGAATGCGCTGCACCGCTGACGACGCCGCTGCGAGCCCGGTCTGCGAACATCGAGCATGGACGCTTCGTACCTCGTGCCCACGATCGACATCTCGGACCCTGACCCAGCGATGTTGGCAGCGTTGGACCGCGCATGTCGCGATCACGGTTTCTTCTTGCTGTCCGGCCACGGTCTCGACGCGCTCATCGATCAGACATGGCAGCGGGCGCGCGACTTCTTTGCTGCGCCGCGCGAGCAGAAGGTCGCAGTGATGCGCGACGCGGACAATCCGCTCGGGTACTTCGATCGCGAACTGACGAAGCGCCGCCGCGACAACAAAGAGGTGTTCGACTTCGTCGATCCGGTGTCCGAACGATCTGCCACCCACAACCGCTGGCCTGACGAACGAGACGAACTGGTCGGCTTCCACGCCGCGATGGTCGAGTTCTACGATGCGTTCAGCGACCTCGCCATGCAGACCACGGCGCTCGTGCACTCGGCGCTCGGCCTCGACCTGAGCGACATCGGCGATCATCGAGGGGAACGTGAGAACAGTTCGGTCCGGCTGAACCACTATCCGCTCGGCGACCCGGTGCCTGAGCTCGAGTGTGACTCGCTACCCGATCTGGGCGAGACGGCGCTGGGCCACCACACCGACCCCGGCGTCCTCACACTGCTGCTCCAGGACGACACCGGAGGGTTGCAAGCCCGCTCCGTCGATGGCACATGGGTGGACATCGAACCGCGTCCCGGCACCATCGTCGTCAACCTCGCCGACGCGATGCAGGTATGGACCAATGATCGGTACCGGGCAGCGGTCCATCGAGTCGTGCCGATGACCCGAACCGATCGTTGGAGCATCCCCTACTTTCTCAACCCGCCACGCACGGCGGTCGTCGAACCGATTCCGGCACTGGGGGAACCGAAGTACGAGTCGTTTTCGTGGAGGGCGTACATGCAGGCCCGGACCGACGACAACTTCGCCGATCTCGGTGCCGACGACACCCAGATCACCGACTACCTCCTGCCGGTGACCTGATCCTTGGAGGATTTCGAGTCATCGGGCGCAATCCGTGTACGCTCCCGCCCGGGAGGCCCGACGCGGACGCGTCGTGCAGCTAGCTGGTCAAAGGATTCGCAACCATGTCAAAAGTTTTCCGTCTCGGTCTCGCCTTCGTGGTGATCGCTGGAACGTTGGTCGGGCTGTCGCCTGGCGCAGCGTCGGCGGGCTCCGGTGCCAGCACCGTGCCAACCGTCTCTTCTCCGCTCACGGTGGGTGACACCGGCACGTTCTCGATGCGTCTCGAGAACGACAACGAGACCAACCCGGGCGAGCCAGTCGACTTCGGCGACCTCACCAACACGGTGTGCAACCGCATCCCGCAGCCCGGCACGAACTGCACGACCAGCATCGAGGGCATCACGTTCATGCCGTCGTGCGGCAGTGGTGGCGGCAACGATGCGATGTGCGACGTCGCTGACCCCGACGTGTTCGAACTCGCTCCGAGCGCGGTCGGCACGGCGGGCTCGTGCCTCGGTCTCGTGTTCGACGTGGTGCCGACCGGCGACGACTTCGGTCGCTACCTCTTCACGCCGCAGAACAGCGCCTCTGTCGAACTCGCCGGACCCGACATCGACCCGGCAAACTCGGTGTGTCGGATCAGCTTCGACTACACCGTGATCAGCCTGCCGACGATCGACGCCGATCCGGGTGCCGCAGGCCTGCAGACCATTGCCGTTGCCGACAACACGCAGTCCGTCGAGACCACGGAGAACAATGCGTCGGGCCGTGGTCAGTCGTTCCCGATGACGATCAGCCCTGCTCAGCCGTTCATCAGCACGATCGCTTCAGCGGACACCGCGCTCGGCGCGGAGCCGCTGACGGACTCCGCATCGATGAGTGGCCGCCAGTTCCCGACCGACGGCAGCGTCACCTTCCGGCTCTACGGACCCGACGACGAGACCTGCTCGGGTCTTCCGGTCTTTGTCGACGAGAACGTTCCGTACGCCGCATCGCCCGCCAACGGAGCCACGATCACCTCGGCACCGTTCACGCCGACGTCGATCGGCACCTACCGCTGGGTGGCGAACTACAACGGCGACGACAACAACCTGGCCGACTCCGGCGAGTGCAACGACGCCAACGAGTCGACGGTCGTCACCGAATCCAACCCGACGATCAGCACGTCGGCCTCCGCAGACGGCGAACTCGGCATCGACCTCGTCGACACCGCGACCCTGAGCGGAGTGGTCAACCCGCAGCCTGGCGCAACCGTCACCTTCAACCTCTACGGCCCAGACGACGACGACTGCTCGAACGACCCGATCTCGACGTCGACCGTCCCGTTCCCGCTGACCGGCACCGATGTCGAGTCCGAGGCGTTCACGCCGACCGTCACCGGCACCTACCAGTGGGTTGCCGAATACACCGGTGATGTGAACAACAACGCCGCGAGCGGCGAGTGTGGCGATCCCGACGAGACCACCGTGGTCAGCAAGGCATCGCCGGTACTCGCGACGCAGGCGTCTGCGAACTCCTTCATCGACGACGGCGTGCCGCTCGTCGACACGGCGACCCTGACCGGTGTCTTCGAGCCCGGTAACTCCACGACCATCGACTTCCGGCTCTATGGCCCGGACAACGCCGACTGCTCGGGCACGCCGATCTTCGAATCGCTCGACGTCGCCTACCCGGTCGATGGTGCCGAGGTCTCCTCTGGTTCATTCGTGCCGACACTGCCGGGCATCTACCGATGGGTGGCCAGCTACGACGGCGATGACAACAACAACGCCACCGAAGGCGTGTGTGGCGACCCGACCGAGACCACGACGGTCTCGCCGACGCCCGACGTCGAGGTCGAACTGCCCGCAACGGGACCCGAGGATGTGGGCACCTTGACCCTCATCGGCTTCGCCATGCTGCTCGCCGGCGCAGGGCTGCTCAGCTTGAGCGGACGCCGCCGCTACGTCTGAACCCACCCTGAATGCCAGGAACGCTCGAGCGGCGTCGATCAGTCCAGCCGGAATTCGGGCTGATCGACGCACGTTCGGATGTCAGGGTCCTGGTCGACCGGCAGTGTGCCGAATCGGTTGGTCCATTCGTCGACGTCTCCGGGCGTGAGGTCGGCGATCACGACTTCGGCCTCAGCCAGCGAGATGCCCGACGCCGTCACCCGGATGGCCGTGGTGCCGACCATCGAGACGAGATCGAACAGCGCCGGGTCGTCTACATCGCGTGCGAGCCACGCCTGTGAGCCGTTGAACGTGGCCGGCTCGTACTGCAATTGATCATTGGCGGCGAGCGCGATGCTGCCTCCTGGATACTGAGCAAGAGTGATCGTGATGCGTCGGCCGTTGACGTCGACGGGCAGTCCGAAGACGAACTCATCGGTGCTCGGCCCTGAGCTGATCGCCCCCCAGTTCTCGGGGAGGTCGATGGCGATCGTGCCGTCGATGATGCGGATTGCATCGAAGAGTTGGGTGATCTCGGGCCGATACGGCGCGCGGCCCGCGACATCGAGCACGTCGACGGTGCCGCATGGTGTCTGCACTCGATAGCGACCGGGAGTCTCGGTGTCGGGCTGATCGACGGTGATCCGAGCGAACTGGCGAGGTGGCTGCGTCGTGGTCGTGGTCGTGTCGCTGTCCTGCGCTTCGTTTGATGCGTCTACCGGCTCGGGCTCCGGCGCGAGGCCGTCGACCTCGTACAACGAGATGGTGCTGAGGTCAGGGGCGCGCAACATCAGTGCAGACGCACCCAGTCGGGCGCGGGTGACGGTGAGCTCATCGAGACGATTGCGCTCGGGAGGCAGCAACAGTGGTGACCCGTCGGAGCCAGCCACCGGGGCGATCGTGGATGTCGTCGCAGTGGTCAGCGCCGGACCCTGGGCAACGGTCTCGCGGACCAGTTCATCGGTGTTGGCCGGGACCGAATCGGGCGCCGGCACCGGCGTGGCGCTGGTGCCGGGCGTCTCGCGCGAGGCGGAATACAGGAGCCCGCCGACGGCGGTTGCGCCGAGCAGGCCGAGCGCGGCGAGACGCAACGCATTGGAGACGCGGTTGTTGGGCGAGGCCACATCGACTGGAGCATGTTCGCTGCGGGAACGCATCGCCACGTCGAAGATTCGTTCGCGGAGATGCCGCCGGTCGATCGACGGCATCGTTCCGACGTCGGGTCGGGCCGCTTCGAGCACCTGGACCGGGTTCACGAGACGTCCCCTTCCGAGTCCGTGCTGCTGTCGGACGCGCTGGTCTCGGACGCGCTGGTCTCGGACGCGGCGATCTGCTTGCGGATCTGCTTGCGGAGGCGGGACAGCAGGGGCCGGATCTCGCTCTGAGCCAGACCGGTCGCCGTGGCGGTCAAGCCCGACGAGCAGCCCTCCCAGGCAACGAGGAACAGCACGTCACGCTCGACCGGCTCGAGGTCGGCAATGGCGGCCAGCACGGCGGCCGTGGTGGTGACCGCAGGGTCCTCGATGTCGTTGGACAGGAGCGGATCGCTCACCCGTGGGATCGCATTCGACGTGTCACGCTTGGTCGGTTGCCACGCTCGCAGACGTCGACACTCGGTTTCGCTGTGGCGCCGGAGGAACGCGGTGGCCATCGCCAGCAGCCAGCCGAGGTCGCTCGGGGTGTGGGCAGGCCGTTCGGCGTTCTTGCGGAGTGCCTGCTCGAACACGTCTTCGACCACGGTGACGGCGGCCTCGGGACCGACCCGGCGAGCGGCGTAGGCGTAGATCGCGTCGACGTGCTCGTCGTAGAGGCGTGCCGCCGCGGGGCCGTTCAAGCTCACGTCCCAATCATGCCAACGGCGACCCGTGTTGCATCGTCATGCCACCGATCACCTGCGGCGGGCCGGCGCGTGCTCAGGTGTCGACAGCGTTGAGCGGGACTCGGCCTGCGAGCACCTCGACCACATTCGCCGCAGCCGTGGTCGCCATTGCCGTGCGGGTCTCGACGGTGGCAGACCCGAGGTGGGGGATGAGCACCGCATTGTCGAGCTCGACGAGGCCCGGGTGGACCTCGGGTTCGTGTTCGAAGACGTCGAGCGCAGCACCGGCGATCACCCCGTTGGCCAGTGCGTCCACGAGCGCTGCTTCGTCGACGATGGGGCCCCGGGCGGTGTTAACGAGGTGTGCAGTCGGCTGCATCGTCGCCAGTGCCGCAGCATCGATGAGGTGGTGGGTGGCATCGCTGTACGGACAGTTGAGCGACACGACGTCGCTGGTGGAGAGAAGTTCGTCGAGATCGACAAGACGTGCACCGAGTCGCTCGGCTGTCGGAGCGTCGACCGCCCGTCGGTTGTGGTACACGATCTGCATGCCGAATGCCCGGGCCCGCTGGGCGAGCGCCTCGCCGATACCACCCATTCCGACGATGCCCAGCGTGCGTCCCTGCAGGCCGGTTCCGAGCATCATGAACATGCCCCATTGCCATGACGTGCCGGATCGGATGAGCCGTTCGCCTTCACCCAGCCGACGCGTGGTCATCAGCACGAGGGCCATGGCGAGGTCTGCTGTGGCGTCGGTGAGCACCCCGGGAGTGTTGGTCACGACGACGCCGCGTCCCAAGCAGGCTGCGACGTCGATGTTGTTGTAGCCCACAGCGACGTTGGCGACGATGGCCAGATCGGGAGCAGCCGCGAGGAAGTCTGCGTCGACGCGGTCGGTCAGCAGTGTGACGGCGCCATGGGCATCGGCGAGTTGCTCATCGCGAATCCGGGTCGGGATGGCCTCGTCGTCGAGCCAGGTCCACACGTCTGACCCCTCGATCGATCGCAGGAGTTCGAGTGCTGCGTCGGGAATGCGTCCGGTGACGACGATCTTCGGGTTGGCCACCATGCTCACTGTGCACCGTCACCCATGGCATTCAGCGAAGTGACCCAGGCGCCGAGCTTCGCCAGTCCCTCTTCGATGTCGGCGACCGAGATACCTGAGTAGGCGAGTCGGATGTAGTGCTCGGACTCGCCGGGTTGCGGTCGCCCGAAGTGTCGGCGGGTGCAGAACGACACACCGGTGTTGTGGAGCGCTGCGGTTGCGAACTCGCCGACGTCGGTGAGTCCCATGCTGCCCATTGCGGCCGTCACGTTCGGGAACAGGTAGAAGGTGGCGTCGGGTGGCGCGCAGTTGATGCCCTCGATCGGGGCCAATCCGGCAACAGCTGCATCGCGTCGTCGCTGGAGTTCAGCGAGCATGGGTGCCGCGCCCTCGGGGTTGGTGATCGCCTCGACGCCGGCCGCCTGCACGAAATGCGTCGTGCAGCTTTCATCGTTGGTGTTCAGCTTGGCGATCATCTCAGCGACATGCACCGGCGCGACTGCACAGCCGAGGCGCCAACCCGTCATTGCGAACTTCTTCGAGAACGTATACAGGATCACGGTGCGTTCCGCCATGCCGGGAAGCGACGCAATCGAGGTCGAGGTGCCCGAGTAGCGCATCTCGAAGTAGGCCTCGTCGGACAGAACCCAGAGGTCATGCTCGATGGCTATCTCGGCGATTGCTTGCATCTCCTCGGCCGAGCTCTCACAACCGAGCGGGTTCTGCAGATTGTTGTAGATGATCGCCGTGGCGCCGGACGCTGCGAGCTCGCGGAGTTGATCGAGGTCGATGCCGAACCCGGTCGCGGTTTCGTGGTAGCGGTACGGAAGCGGGCGGCCGCCGAAGTAGTCGACCTGGCTCTCATAGATCGGGTAGCCGGGGTTCGGATACAGCACGCCATCGCCTGGGTTCATGAGGGTCTGGATGAACTTGGTGATCACGGGCTTGCCGCCGGGTTGCACGACGATGTTCGCAGCCGACAGCTCCATGCCGCGATCGGCGCCGATGTTCGCCGCGAGCGCTTCTCGAAGCGGAGCGATGCCTGCGGCGGGGCAGTACCCCGTCTTGCCGCCGGCAATGGCGACGTTCATCGCCTCGACGATGTTGGCCGGCGTCGGGAGGTTGATGTCGCCGAGGTGGAACGGAAAGATGCGGTTGCCTTTGGCGCCCCACGCGGCTGCTGCCTGCGACACGGCGAACGCCGTTTCGGTGCCGAGATTGTCCAGTCGTGTCGCCAGCGCGGGAGGTGTTGCCATGACTGCATCTTAACAAAACGTCAACGATGTGTTCCGCAATTCGGAACAGTTCCACATTGCGGGCCTTTTGTTGCGTTGCGTGGCCGTCGTAACGTGTTCTGTGCGATTTGGCCTACGATGTAGGCCTCATGGCCGACGATCTGGAGACCTTGAGGCAGGCGCTCGACATCGTGCCGATGGCCGTCTTCTGGAAGAACACCGAGGGTCAGTTCCTCGGGGCCAATCGTGAGACCCTGAACGTGCTCGGCGTAGCGACCGTCGAGGAGATGCAGGGTCGCGACGACCGCGACTTCTTCCCGGCCGAACAGGCAGCGTTCTTCCGGTCGGTCGACCGCCAGGTCATGGACTCCGAGCAGCCGATCCTCGATGTCGAGGAGATATTGACGAGCGCCGACGGCGTGGTCGAGGTGCTGCACACCTCGAAGGCCCCGCTCTTCGACGAGCGCGGCGAAGTCATGGGGGTGGTCGGTGCGTTCCGGCGCGTCACGACGACCGTGGCGGTCGAAGCCGCTCTGCTGCGCTCCCAGGAGCGACACGAGATGATCGTCGCGGCGTCCCGCGACGGCATCTGGGACTGGAACGCGACGGCCAACGAGTTCGAACTCTCACCGCGTTGCGCTGAGCTCCTCGGCATTGGCGCCGTCAGTGTCAGCGTCTCGGCGGCGGACCTCGGAGATCGTTTCGTCGAGGAGAGCAAGGCTGCGTTCAACACGTCGATGCGGAACGTCATCCGAGATGGCGACGGTCAGATCGACGTGACGGGAAAGTTCGAACTCGACGACGGCACACTGCGGTGGCTGCAGGTCCGAGGTGTTCCGCTGGTCCGGGACGGACGTACTGAACGCATCGTCGGCTCCGTCGCCGACATCACCGACGATGTGGTGCGCGAGCGTGAACTGCAGCACCGTGCAAGCCACGACGATCTGACCGGCCTGGCGAATCGGTGGTCGCTGAACGAACACGTCAACGACGTCCTCGCCGCCGGCCGGCCGGCGGCCCTGCTGTACCTCGACCTCGACCAGTTCAAAGTGGTCAATGACTCACTCGGCCATCAGGTCGGGGACGAAATGCTTGCTGCGGCGGCGCAACGTCTGCGCGCGGCGACCGGAGGTGAAGAGACGCTGTTGGCCCGGGTGGGCGGTGACGAGTTCGCCGTCCTGTGCGTCGATCTGAGTCCGGGCGCAGGCGAGCTCCTCGCCGAACGGCTGGTTGAGGCGTTCGCTGCGCCGTTCGACGTGGCCGGCCTCGAGATGTATTCGAGCGTGTCGGTCGGCATCGTCCATCTCGTCCAGAGTCATGAGTCCGCGGCCGATGTGCTGCGCGATGCCGACACATGCATGTATCGAGCAAAGGCTGCGGGCAAGTCTTGCTACCGGGTGTTCGAGCCGTCGATGCGCACTGATGCGGACCGGGCACTCCAACATCAGAACCGCATCAGGCGAGCGGTCGACTCCATGCAGTTCGCGCTCCACTATCAGCCGATTTGTGACGGTCACAGCGATGCGATGGTCGGTGTCGAGGCGCTCATTCGTTGGCCGGCTGACGACGGGGAGGACCTGGAGCCGTCGACGTTCCTGCCGTACCTCGAACAGACGGGTCTGATCACCGCGGTCGGCGAATGGGTGGTCGCCAGCGCATGTCAGCAGCTGGCTGCCTGGAGGACGGCCGATCCGCGAGCCTCGAGGCTCTACGTCGCGGTCAACATCTCTCGCGTCCAGTTCGGCTCGGCTCGGCTGGTCGACGCAATCGTCGAGGCGATGTCGTCCGCCGGTGTCGAGCCGTCGGACCTGGTCGTCGAAGTCACCGAGACGGCCGTGTCCATCGACGCCGAGCAGGTCTCGGCACAGCTCGCGCAGCTCCGAGAGCTCGGAGTTCGCATCGCTATCGACGATTTCGGAGTCGGACAATCATCGCTCGGAACACTTGACGATCTCCCGGCCGACATCCTGAAAATCGACCGAGCGCTCGTTGCCGGCCTCTGCGCGGGAGCTCCGTCGCCGGTTGTCAGCGGCGTGATCTCGATGGCGCACGCGCTGGGGCTCGTGACGATCGCCGAAGGTGTCGAGGACGACGAGCAGCGTGCCTGGTTGCGCGACGCTGGGTGTGATCTGCTGCAGGGCTATCTGTTCGCCCGACCGATGCCGCCCGCTGCAGTCCTCGACCACCTGGCCTGACACTGCCGACAGTCCATCGGCATACTGATGGCGTGACGAAACGGGCCCCGCTGCAACACGTGTCGATTCACGGCCACGAGGTGGGCTACCGACGCATCGGGGAGGGTCACGAGCAAGCCGTGCTGCTGATCCACGGTCTGGCCGGCAGCTCCAAGACGTGGGACGCAGTCGCCCTACAGCTCAGCGAAGATGTCGACGTGATCGCCCCTGACCTGCTGGGCCACGGTGAGTCTGCCAAGCCGAGCGGTGACTACTCCCTCGGAGCGTTCGCCAGCGGGCTGCGCGATTTCCTTGCGGTGATCGACGTCCCGAGCGTCACGATCGTCGGTCACTCGTTCGGTGGCGGCGTCGCGATGCAACTGGCCTACCAACACCCGGAACTGCTGGATCGGCTCGTCCTCGTTGGCAGCGGTGGGTTGGGACGTGAGGTGAGTTGGCTGCTGCGGATGCTGTCGCTGCCCGGGTTCGAGTACGTGATGCCGATCGGTTTCCCGCAGCCGATCGTCGACTTCGGCACCGGTGTCGGACGCCAACTCAGCCGACGTGGCATCCGCAGTGAACGCTTCGGCGAGATGTGGCGGGCGTACGCGTCGCTGGCCGGAGCGTCGAATCGCAAGGCGTTCGTCCGGACGATGCGTGGCGTGATCGAGCCAACCGGGCAGAGTATCAACGCCTCTGACCGTCTCTACCTCGCAGCGCGAGTCCCGACGATGCTCGTGTGGGGTGATCGCGACCCGATCATTCCGGTGGCGCATGCGTACACCGCGCATCAGGCCATCGAGGGCAGCCGACTCGAGATCATGGACGACACCGGCCATTTTCCGCACGTCGAGCACCCCGAGCGCTTCGCCGCCGTGCTCGTCGATTTCATCAACTCGACCACGGGGGGTCCGTCGGGCCCGGAGGGTCTGCGCGACGTGATCCTCGGCCACACCGGACACTGACGGATCAGCGGCGGCGGAGCACGACGGACGCCTGACCGTCGCCTTCGTCGTCGACGAGCACGTCGACGACGCCGTCCGACACGGCACCGGCGAAGGAATCGGTGAGTTCTCCTGGCGGCGCGTGGAACGGGCCGGCTTCACCGGCGAGTCCGACCGCTGACAGCACGGTCAGCACGAGGCAACCACCGGGCCGGAGTCGCTCGACGAAGTCGTCGTAGAGGTCAGTGGCCCGGTACCGCTGGCAGACGACCAGTGCGAGATCGACGAGGTGTGCCGGGAGCCCGTCGTCGGTGTCCCACACGACTGCATCGACGTGTATGCCTCCCGACGCCGCAGCGTCGCGCACCCGCGCGCGTACGCTGTCGATGGCGACGGGCGACACGTCGAGCGCCGTGACGTGCAGCCCTCGCTCGGCCATCCAAAGCGCTTGCGCCCCGAGGCCACAGGCAACATCGACGCCGACGCCGTCGGCAGGAACGGCGTCGAGGAGTTCGGGGTGAGCCTGCAGGATGACAGGTGGCGTCGGGGTACCCCGGTCGTCGCTGTCTGACCCAGCGTTCCACCGCTCGTCCCAGCATCGTCGGTCGGCGTCCATCGGTCCATCGTGGCAGACCAAGAACCATGTCCGAGCGGTCGGCACGTGAGATCATCGAAGATGTGAGCGAGATCGATACCCAGACCGATGAGACGTGGTTGTCCGAAGACGAACTGGAGCTGGTGCGCGGCCGGATGCCGATCGTCTACGTCGATGCCGTCCCGGTTCGCGTCGACGGCCACGGCAACGTCGAAGAAGTCGGCATGCTGCTGCGGCAGAACGCGAACGGCTCGATCAGCCGGATGGTGGTCACCGGCCGAGTGCTCTATGGCGAGCGGGTCCGTGAGGCGCTGATGCGGCACTGTGAGAAGGACCTCGGCCCGATGGCGTTCCCGCGCGTGCCGGCCAATCCAACGCCGTTCACGATTGCGGAATACTTCCCCGACCCCGAGAAGTCGGGCTTTCACGACCCCCGGCATCACGCGGTGAGCTTGGCCTACGTGGTGCCGGTCGATGGCGAGTGTGAGCCGACGCAGGAGGCACTCGACCTGCGTTGGTTCAGCCCCGAAGAGGCAGTCAGCAACGACGTCGTCCTCGAAATGATGAGCGGCCATGACCGTTTGATCCGGCTGGCGCTCGCACACACCGGCAAGCTGCCGTGACCTGACACGCACGCTGCACGCAGAGATTGCTGACGAATCACGTGACGTACAAGTCACAGTGACGTAAGTTGGAGTCGAGATGCCGGAGGGACACGCCACGCACCGGGCTGCCAGCGCACTGCGAACCGCACTCGCTGCCAAGCCGATGGTTCGATTCGATGCGCCGCGACTCGTCGGCCCAGCGCCGCGCGCTGGGCGGATGGTCGAGCGTGTCGAGACCCACGGCAAACACATCGAGCTGGTGTGGGACGACAACATGGTGCTCCACACCCACCTGCGAATGGGCGGCGCCTGGCACGTGTACCGGCGCTCCGAGCAGTGGCGCAAGCCATACCAGCAGATGGGTGTAGCGATCGAGGTCGCCGACTGGGTCGCAGTGTGCTTCAACGCAGCCGAAGTCGAGACGTATCGACTCCCGGACAAGCGGCGTCATCCTGGCATGGGGCGACTCGGTCCGGACCTGTGCCAGTCCGACGCCGATCTCAGCGGAATCGTCAACCTGCTGCTGGCCTACACCGACGGGTCGGCGCAGTTGGGTGAGGTCCTGCTCGATCAGCGCGTGCTCCGCGGGCTCGGCAATGTGTACCGCTGCGAAGTGCTCTGGGAAACCGAGCTGAGCCCGTTCGCACGGATCGACTCCCTGGGTGAGCACGACGCGATTCGGCTGGTCAACAGCGCGGCGTCGATGTTGCGCGCCAACATGCAGCACGCCGATCGGGTGGCTGCGACCGGGGCGAAGGGCGGCCTGGCCGTGTACGGGCGCAACGGTCAGCGATGTCAACGCTGCGGCGAGACCGTCGAGTGCCGTCAAGTCGGCGAACAGTCACGAGTGCTCTACTGGTGTCCGGGCTGCCAACAGCACCTCGACCCCAGGCAGACCGACCGAAACGACGCGACCCCGATGGATCCGCACCCGGCCGCCCAGGCCTACCTCGCCGGGCTGCCTTGGAATCGCAACGCCGTCTGACACCCGGAGTGCGAGTTCAACCTCGCCCGAGGATCCGGTCGACGTCGATCTCGATGACGGCCCGGTCATCGCGCTCCGTCGGCTGCCGGTAGCGCCCGGCGTATCCGTCGATGCCCGGCTGAACCGCGGCGAGGCCGTCATCGGGAGCCGTCAGGAGGCGGATGGTTCCCTCGAGGCTCAGCCAGCGACCACCGTCGACCTGGCAGACCGCGCCGCGCTGGCCCGTGAGCTGCATCCGCCCCGCGTTGACCGCCTTCTGTGACGACGCCCACGTGATCACCCGCGCGACTCGGGCCTCGACGTCGTAACTGAACCCGACGGCCACGACGTGCGGAGACCCGTCGGTTCGTAGCGTGGTCAGCGTCGCCAGGTGCCGCTCGGCCAGAAAGGCCAGTACCGATTCGTCCAGAGCATCAACAGCGAGAGCCATGGGGCCAGTCTGGCGTCACTCAGTGGCGATGGCGTCGAGGACGTTCATGCTGCTGGCTTTCACCGATGGGTACAGCGCAGCGAACAGGCCGGCGATGACGGCGAAGATCAGCACGATCACGATGATCGCCGGGTTGAACGCCAACTTGCTGACGATGTCGTCCGGGACGGCAAGTGATGCGACGACGCCGAGGAACGTGCCGAGCACGATGCCGACGATGGCTCCGAATGTGGACACGATCACCGCCTCCCAACGGACGGAGCGACGCAGTTGGCGACGGTTCATTCCGACGGCGCGGAGCAGACCGATCTCACGGGTCCGTTCGAAGACGCCGAGGGCGAGGGTGATCGCGATGCCGAGCACGGCGATGATGATCGACATCAGCAGCAGGATCGTGATGATGATCAGGAGCTGGTTGATCTGGTCTTCCTGGCTCTGGCGGAACTCGGCATCGGTTTGGACGTCTGCCTGCGGGAAGTCGGCAGTGGCCGCCGTGACTGCGGCGTCTCCCTGCGCAGCCGTGACACCGTTGGCCAGCTTGCCGATGATGAAGAAGTCGCGAGCAGGTGCATCGCTCACCGCCTCGAGGGCGTCGAGGCTGATCAGCCAGTTACCGAACGTTGCGTCCGCGTAGACGCCGGCGACGGTCAGTGTTCCCTCGGTGCCGTTCTGCCAGAGGACGTCGATCGTGTCGCCGACGCCGCGGTTCAGGTCGTTCGCCGGGTCGACGTGGATGAGGACCTCATCGAGTCCGAGACCGGTGACTTCACCATCCTGCAGGTCGGGGTCGACCAGCTTGTCGAATGCGTCCGGGTTGATCGCTCCGAAGCCCTTGTTGCCACCGTCGACCTGAGCGCCGATGCCGCGAACGGGGGTGACGGCTTCGAGTTCTGGCAGGGCGGCGAGGCTTTCGGCCACGGCCGGCGACAGCCCGAAGAAGTTGGGGTCGGTGATGATGTAGTCGGCAGTGATCGCATTGTCGAGGACGTCGGTGAACGTCGCTCGCAGCGAGGAAGCGAACACTGCCGCAGCGCTGACGAGAGCGACGCAGATCATGAGTGCCGACGCGCTCGACGAGGTGCGCTTGGGCGCCCGGGTCACGTTGTCGCGGGCGAGTGCACCGGGGACCTTGAATAACTTGGCGACCGGCCAACCAATCGCTCGCGTGACGGGCGCAGCGATGGTCGATGACACGCTGGCGACTCCGAGGAACAACGTCAGTGCGCCGATGGCGGCCGTCGCTGCCCACACCAGGGTCGCACCCGGCTTCACGAAGAGGCCGACGATGAGCAGGATGGCGCCGACGACGGTGACGATGATTCCGACGATGAGCTGCTGCTTCTTCAAGGCGTCGAAGCCCAGTTCGGGACGCATCGCAGCGACCGGCGGGATCGTCGACGCTCGGCGGGCCGGAATGAACACCGCCAACATCGTGACACCGACACCGACCAGTGCGGCAGCGACGTACGTACGCAACTGCAGAATCGTGCCGGTGTCCGGGAACCCGGCGCCTGCCTGATTGAACACGAAGACGATGAGCTTCGATACGCCGACGCCGCCGAGGATTCCGAGCACCGTGGCGATCAGTCCGAGCACGAATGCTTCGGTCACGATCATTCGACGCACTTGCTTTGCTGAGGCCCCGACGGCGCGGAGGAGTGCGAGTTCGCGCAGCCGTTGCCCGATGGTGATCTGGAAGATGTTGTTGATGATGAAGGCCACGATGAAGGTCGTGATGAAGGCGAAGATCAGCAAGCCGATCCCGAAGCCGTTGATGAAACCGTCGACGTCGCTCTGGCCTTCTTCGATGAGGACCTCACCGGTGACGACTTCGGTTCGCGCGGGGATGACGGATTCGATCGCTGCTTTGACTGCGTCGGCATCGGCGCCTTCGGCGAGTCCGATGTCGATGGCATCGACCTTGCCATCCGAACCGAACTTGTCGATGGCGGTCGGAATGTCGAGCGCGACGACCGATGCGCCGAGGAACCCGTCGGAATCGGCCGCACCGATCGTGCCGACCAGCGTGGCGGTGTGTGTTCCAGTGTCGGTCAGGTAGCTGATCGTGTCGTTGACGACGTAGCCGACCCGATCGGCCGAGACCTTGTCGACGGCGACTTCGTCAGGTCCGACCGGTGGGCGTCCGTCTTTGAGCGTCACGCCCTGGAGGCCGTCGTCGCCGATGTAGGAAAAGCCGAGCGCCGGACCACCGGTCGTGGCGACGATGTCGCCGTCCTTGTCGAGGAGCTGGGCGAATCGGGCCAGGGCTGGTTCGACGACGTCGATACCCTCGATACCGGCGAGATCGTCCGCGATCGAGGCATCGATCGGGTCGCGTTCGCCATCGCCCTCGAAGGCTTCGGACGCCCGCACTTCGAGGTCGACGTCGGAGACGAGTTCGGTGAAGAGTCCGTTGAACGTGGCGCGCAAGCTGTCCGCGAGCACGAACGATCCGACGACGAATGACACGCCGACGGTCATCATCAATGCGATCGCAATCGTCCGGCCGAGGCGGGCTCGGATGCTCTTGCGGGCGATGGTCGCAGTGGAGCTGGTGCTCATGTCAGCCCCCGACTTGCTTCATCTGGTCGAGAATCTGCTCGGCGGTCGGGTCCTCGAATTCGCCGACGATCCTGCCGTCGCCGACGAAGACGACCCGGTCTGCGTAGGAGGCGGCACCGGGATCGTGCGTGACCATCACGATGGTCTGGCCGAACTCGCGCACGGCACGGCGCATGAAGTCGAGGATCTCGGCGCCGGTCTCGGAGTCGAGGTTGCCGGTCGGTTCGTCGGCGAAGATGATCTTCGGGCGGGAGGCGAGTGCCCGGGCCACTGCAACGCGTTGTTGCTGGCCGCCGGACAGCTCGCTCGGCCGGTGCTTGAGGCGCCCATCGAGCTTGACCGCTGCGACCACCTGATCGATCCACGACTGGTCGCCGCTCTGGCCGCCGAGCATCATTGGAAGCTTGATGTTCTCCTCCGCAGTCAGCGTCGGGATGAGGTTGAACGCCTGGAAGATGAACCCGATGTCGGTTCGGCGGAGCTCGGTGAGATCCTTGTCGTTGAGTGAGGCAAGGTAGGTGTCTCCGATGAAGGTGGCCCCCGACGTGAGTGAGTCGAGCCCGGCCAAGCAGTGGAGCAGTGTCGACTTACCCGAGCCCGATGGCCCCATGATCGCAGTGAACTTCCCCGCTTCGAACGAGATCGTGACGTCGTCGAGCGCTTTCACCTTGGCGTCGCCGACGCCGTAGATCTTGCTGGCGTCGACGGCTCCGGCGGCAGCCGAGACGGTGGCGTTCGAGCCGGTTCCTGACGGGACTGGACGAGACAGTGGTGCGTTCATGTTTACAGTCTGCGGTATCCGGAGACCGGGAGCCTCCCCCGTTGAGGTGTTCCGGGTCCCCTTGTGGGCTGATCCGTCGCTGCTCCCGGACTTCCAGGGCGTCGACGGGTCAGGCCGAACCGGGCGAGACCAGGCCGGACTCGTAAGCGGCGACGACGGCTTGGACGCGGTCGCGCGCGCCGAGCTTGGCAAGGATCCGGCCGACGTGGGTCTTGATCGTCGCTTCGCCGAGGAACAGCTCCGTGGCGATCTCGCCGTTGCTCATTCCGCGTGACATCAACTTCACGACATCGAGTTCCCGATCGGTCAGTTTGTCGATCCCCGGGAAGGCATCGGGTTGGCCGACCGGCCGTCGTGCGATCTCGTCGATCAACAACTGGGTGATCGACGGTGCGAGCAGCGCGTCGCCGTTGGCGATCACCTCGATGCCGTCGATCAGTTGCTCAGCGGGAGCGTCCTTGAGCATGAAACCGCTCGCGCCGGCGCGTAGTGCGGCGTGCACGTACTCGTCGAGATCGAACGTCGTCAGCATCATGACCCGCGCCGACGTGTTCGCCGCTCCGCAGATCCGCTCGCATGCGTCGATGCCGTCCATCCGAGGCATGCGGACGTCCATCAAGATGACATCGGGCTGCGCCCGGTCGACCATCTCGACTGCTTCGAGACCGTCGGCGGCCTCACCGACGACGGTGATCTCCGGCTCGGCATCGAGAATCATCCGAAAGCCGGCTCGGACCATCTGCTGGTCGTCCACGAGCATCACCCGGATCATGACGCCACCGTCCTGGTCTGGCTGGACTGGCTGGACTGGCGGGTCGTGCTGGTCGGGACGGTGTCAGCGACCGAGTCAGCGGGTGAATCAGCCGGTGTCGGCAGCGATACGACGACCTGCCACCCACCGCCCTTGCGGGGCCCGGCGGTGGCCGTGCCGCCCACCGCTGTGACGCGTTCGCTCATGCCGATGATCCCGTAGCCGGGCTCGCCGGAGCGCGGTGCCGCAGCCCCACGACCGTCGTCGGTGATCGCGATCGTGAGTCGATCAGCGACCCGCTCGATGACGACCTCGGCCGAAGTGACCGGACCGGCGTGGCGGCGAATGTTGGTGATCGACTCCTGTGCGATGCGATAGGCGGTGAGCATGATCGACGGCGCAAGACGGTCCAGGTCGCCGACGACTCGGAGACGGATCGGCAGATCAGTACTCCCACGGACCAGAGCATCGAGGTCGGCAAGCGTCGGCTGCGGTGTCCGAGTCGAGTCGTCTGTGTCACTGCGCAGCACCCCGAGAATGCCGCGCAACTCGGTCATGGTCTGGCGGCCGGTCTCTTCGATGTTGCCGAGCGCGACTGCAGCCACGTCAGGCGACTCGCGCAGATTGCGTCTGGCCGCAGCGGCTTGGATCACCATCACGCTCACGGAGTGGGCCACGACGTCGTGCAACTCGCGAGCGATCCGGGTTCGCTCGGCGCTGACCTGTTGCTCGGCAATCAGCGCCTGTTCCCGTTCGGCTCGCTCGGCCCGCTCGGTGAGACTGTCGGCCTTCTCGCGGCGTCGTCGCAGATTGTCGCCGAGCACGAAGGCGGTCACGAGGACCACGGTGCTGCTGACGAAGCTGCCGATGTCGAGTTCGTCGACGATGACGCCGAGCACGAACAGCACGGACGTGGCCGCTGTGATGGCCCAGACGGCTCGAGTCCGTCGGGCGCCGGCGCTGTGAGCCCCGATGGAGTACAACGCGATCGTGACGCCGATGAACTCGGCGCCGATGATCGAAAGATAGGCGGCGATGATCTGTGCGGTGCTGACGAACAGTCCGGATCGAATCGGGAACGAGCGCCGCCATGCAATGGGCAGGATCGAACCGATCACGAGCAGCGTGGTCCACCAGGTCGGTGACCGGTACGTCACCGAGTCGTCCAGGTCGACGTCCACGAGGTGGAACGTGATCGAGACCGCGGTCAGCGAGACCGCCAAGATCGCGTCTGCGGCGCGCGGGTGAGCACGAAGCCAGCGGATCGGGTGCACGATGCTCACGGAGATGACGCTACTCAAGGGTGTCACCCGGCTCATCCCCCTTGCGGTTGATTGCCGTACCATCAGAGGTTGATGGCGTGTGTCTCCTGCTCACGGCCGCTACCCGATGGCGCCCGCTTCTGCCCCTACTGTGGCCACGAGGTCCTGGGTGCTGCGGTCGAGGAGCGACGCGTCGTCACCGTGGTGTTCGCCGACCTCGTCGGGTACACGTCGCTGACCGAACAGCTGGACCCCGAACAGGTCAAGCGGTTGGTCGACGGAGCGTTCGAGGCGTTGATGGCTGACATCAACGCCTTCGGTGGACGCGTCGACAAGATCTTGGGTGACGGCATCCTGGCGATCTTCGGTGCCCCCGTTGCTCACGAGGACGATCCGGAACGGGCGATCCGCGCATCGCTGCAGATGCACCAGTCACTCGACCGGTTCGCGCGCGGCCACCCTGCGCTCGACGGCCTCCTCAAGTTGCGGATCGGTGTGAACACTGGCGAAGTGCTGGTCGGGTCGATCATCGGCACCGACGACTACACGGCGATGGGCGATGTCGTCAACGTGGCATCTCGATTGCAATCGCTGGCGCCGGCGGGCGGCATCTACATCGGCGATGCGACTGCGGCGTTGGCGTCCGACGACATCGTGCGCGAAGCAATCGACGATGTGGTCGTGCGCGGTCGGACCCAGACCGAACGTGTGTGGAACGTGCTCGGTCGGCAGCGTCGCGCCATTACCGCAGGCAGAGGGCAACGAACGCCGTTCGTCGGGCGCGGACCGCAGCGCGAGCTGCTGCAGTCGGTGATGACGATGGTGGCCAACGGGCGATCGGCCACCGTGTCGGTCACGGGCGAGGCGGGAGCGGGCAAGACCCGTCTGGTCAACGAAATGCTCGACGACTTCCCCAGTCGGGAAGTGCTGAGCTATTGGGGTGTCTGCGCGCCGTACGGCGAGATCAACGTGTGGGCGCCGATGGCGATGGCGCTGTTCAGGCCGCTCGACCTCGACACGTCGATGTCCGGAGCGACGGTGCGAGCAGTGACGCGCGAGCGCGCCGTCAGCCGGTACGGGTTCGACGCCGACGACCCGTCGCTCGATCACTTCATCGAAGCGGTGCTCCACCTGTCCGGCTATCCGTCGACACTTGACGCGGTTGGCCCGGTCGAGGCACGAGAGACCCTGTTCCGGCTGATCGTCGAGGGGCTGCGCCGATCGTCGCGCAGCCGACCGATCGTGCTGTGGCTCGACGACCTGCAGTGGGCTGACCCGTTGCTGATCGAGTTGCTGCACCGCTTGACCAGATCCCTTGTCGACCGACCGTTTCTGGTGGTCACCGCGCAGCGCGACGACGCGGCCGTGGACTGGCCGCCCTCGACGGACCACCCGATCACGATTCGGATGCCGCTCGACCCGCTCACCCGCCACGAAGCCGACGACCTGCTCGAGGCGATGTTCGGTCAGGAGCCGGCGTCGGGACTGCGCGACCAGTTGTACGAGCGCAGTGGTGGAAACGCCTTGTTCTTGACCGAACTGGCAGTGCTCGCCCGAGAACAGCCCGACAGCAGTGATCTGCCGGGCTCGTTGCGAGCGCTGATCGCCGCGCAACTCGACAAGCTGGACCCCGGCCCACGGGCCGTGCTCGACAACGCCGCGGTCCTCGGGACGAGTGGTCCGATCAGGTCGCTCGAGGCGTTCGCGGCTGAGCTGGGCCAGACCTTCGACCCGTCGTTCGTGGCTCGGCTCGAAGACGACGGTCTCCTCGAACTCGATGACTCCCGCTGGCACTTTCGCAGCGATGTCGTGCGTGAAGTGGCGTACCAGATGTTGACCAAACTGGTCCGCGCTCAACGTCACTCCGGCGTCGCCGAAGTGACCGGTACACAGCCGATGGTGCCGGTCGAGACCGTGGCTCACCACGCAGCCACCGCAGCGGAACTCATCGGCGAGATCGGCCCGGTGGAAGGCGTGTCGTGTGAGATCCGTTCCGAAGCCGTGCAATTGCTGCAGCGAGCTGCGCGGCGATCACTTGAACTCGGCGCGTTCAGTCAGGCCGGTCGGCATGCGTCGCGGGCGCTCGACCTGGGCCCGGATGACGATGCGGTCGAACGCGAGTTGCTGCTGATCCGAGCCGAGTCGCTCGTTGGCCGTCGCGAGACACAGGTGGCGCGACTGGATGCGCAAACCGCGCTCGACGCTGCGGTCGCAGCCGGCGATCTGCGCCACGAAGGCAAAGCGCGCCGGTTCCTCGGACAGGCCGACCAGATGTCCGGCGACCTCGAAGCGGCGCGACGGGAGCTGAGTCAGAGTGTCGACATCTTCCGCGAGCTCCGAGATGACATCGAGCTCGCCGCGTCGCTGCGCGAACGTGGGTTCGCCGAGGTGTTCGGCGGTTCGCTCGCTGACGCTGATTGGCTGCTGGGTGAGGCCGAGGCGCTCAGCGAGCAGCGCAATGATCGCAGTGGTCGGGCCTGGGTTCGCCAGCATCAGGCGTGGGTTGCCTTCCTGTCCGGAGACCTCGAGTTGGCCGAGCGACGATTGCTGCTCGCCTCGGGGGAGTTCGCCGAACTCGGGGATCGTTCCGGAAGCAACTGGGCAACAGGCCTGCTCGCCTACGTCCGGTTCATGACCCTGCGATTCCAGGAGGCCGAGACCCTGGCCCAAGCAGTTCGGGCCGAGGCGGTCGAGCTCGGTGAACGGTGGAGCCCCGCAATGATGGATTCGCTGCTCGCGTCGATCCGATTGTGGAGCGGAAACTTCGTCGATGCAGAGCGCTACTCGACGCGTGCGCTCAGAGAATTTCGCGAACTCGATGACAAGTTCGGCCTTGTGCAGGCCCTCGGTCCCCGCAATCGGGCCTTGATCGCGCTCGGTCGAGACCACGAGGCAGAGCGCGGTATCGAAGAGATCCTCTCGCACGGAGAAGGCTTCGGCGACCTGTCGTTTGCGCAGAGCGCCGGTGCAGGCGCAGCGGTCCACCTCGGCCTCGGCGAACGAGCCGTGGTGATGGCCGAACGGGCTGTCGAGCAGATGTCCTTGATGGGCGCAAATGCCGCCGAGACGAGTACGACGTACGCGTTGGCTCTGTGTCAGACCGGGCGGGCCGAGGAGGCGTTGGCGGTCTGTGAGCGGATCGAGGTGACGTTCCCCTACGCGCACGCCGTCCGAGCGCTCGCTGCTGCGATCTGCGGCGACGACGTGCTCCCGATCAGCGACGCTCGCGAAGTGTGGGCGGTTCCGGCGTCGTCGTATCTCGACCGAGTGCTCGCCGACATCGCCGCTGCGGCGGTCGAAGTGCGTCTCGGGGATCTGCTCGGCGCCGAGACGCGCCTGCTCCGCACCGATGCCCTGGTCCGTTCGGTCGGCGATCGAACGGCGACCAGCCTCGTCGACCATGCCCGAACAACACTGTTGGAGCCGTCGGGTGAGCGGGCCGAGCAGCCGCAGAGCGACCTGCGTTCGGGGTGGACCCGTGTGATTGCTGACCTGGCCGGTGTCGCGGCGCAACCGCTGAGCTGACGCGTCGATGTCATGGTCACTGCGATGAGGACCGGGTTGATCGTGGGGCGATTCGACCCACCACACCTGGGTCACTCGTTCATGATCGAGTGGGCCGCAGAGCGCTGCGACCAGCTCGTCGTGTACGTCAACAGCTCAGAGATTCGTGACGCCGCGCCGGGCGACCTGCGCGCCGGCTGGCTCGCTGACCTCCATCCGCAGGTGTACGTGCGCGAAGTCAGACATCGCCTCGGCACTGACTTCGATGACGAGGAGTTGTGGGCGAAGTGGATGGCCTTGTTCCGCTCGGTGTGGCCACTCGAGGTAGGCCCCCACGTCGTGTTCTCCTCTGACGACTACGTCGGCGAATTGGCGCGTCGCTTCGGCGCCGAATCGATTGTGGTCGATGCGGAACGGTCGACGGTGCCGATCAGTGCGACCCAGGTCCGTGAGTCACCAGCGGAGCATCTGCATCGGCTCGCGCCGCCCGTTCGCGCCTGGGTCGAGGCGAACTGGGTCTGAATCAGCGGTTGGGTTGCTTCGTGACCCGGAGGTAGGGCTTGACGGGTTCCCAGCCGGCGGGGAATAGCGTCTTGGCGTCCTCGTCGGACACGGCGGGCACGATGATGACGTCGTCGCCGTCGGTCCAGTTGGCGGGTGTCGCCACCTTGTGGTCTGCCGTGAGTTGCAAGCTGTCGATGACCCGGAGGATCTCGGCGAAGTTGCGTCCCGTCGATGCCGGGTAGGTCAGCGTGAGCTTGACCGTTTTGTCCGGCCCGATGATGAAGACGGACCGAACGGTGAGGGTGTCGTTCGCGTTCTCGTGGATCATGTCGTAGAGGTCGGCAACCGTCCGGTCGGGGTCGCCGATCATCGGGAAGTTGACGGCAGTGCCCTGGGTCTCCTCGATGTCCTGCTCCCACTCGTGGTGACTCTCGACGGGGTCGACGGACAGGCCGATCACCTTCGTGTTGCGCTTGTCGAACTCCGGCTTGAGTGCAGCGACGGTGCCGAGCTCGGTGGTGCACACGGGGGTGAAGTCCTTCGGGTGGCTGAACAGGACGCCCCACGAGTCACCGAGCCAGTCGTGGAAGCTGATCTCTCCGTGCGTGGTCGGGGTGGTGAAGTCGGGTGCGGTGTCTCCGAGGCGGACGGCCATGAGTGCTCTCCTTGCGTTGGTGTTCGAACGAGTGAAGAACAAGCTAGCCAGCAAAGCCGACAAAACAGGTCGGGTTTATCGGGAATGTGACGGGAGTCCGGTCCGAGGAGCCCATGGTGTGCCTATTCCGTCGTCCGTGTCGATCCGGTGTCGGCGGTCACACTACGGTCTGGCGCATCATGTCATCACAGACGGCGCCATCACCGGCGCGGGCCACGAGGGGAACTGCATGACCAACACTGCCGAGGTTCGTTTGGGCAATGAGACGACCAACGACGAGCCGTTGCTCGTCGTCGAGGATCTGCGCACCCACTTCACGGTGCCCGGCGGAGCGGTCAAGGCAGTCGACGGTGTGTCGCTCAAACTGGAACGAGGCAAGACCCTCGGCGTCGTCGGCGAGTCCGGCTCGGGCAAGACAATCCTGTCCCGCTCGATCATGGGTCTCAACGTCGTGGCCAATGCCGTCACGACCGGTTCGGTCCGGTATGCCGGCATGGAGTTGGTCGGCCAGAGCCCGAAGCAGATGAAGCACCTGTGGGGTGTCGAGATGGCGATGGTCTTCCAGGACCCGATGACATCGCTCAACCCGGTGGTCAAAGTCGGCAGACAGTTGACCGAACACGTTCGCCAGCACCTGGGGATGAACAAGGCGGCTGCCAAGGACGTCGCTGTGGAGTTGCTGCGTTCGGTCCGAATCCCCGAACCCGAGGCCCGCTTCGACAACTACCCCCATCAGATGTCGGGTGGTATGCGCCAACGCGTCTGTATCGCGATTGCGCTCGCCTGTGGCCCGAAGATGCTGTTCGCCGACGAGCCGACCACCGCACTCGACGTCACCGTGCAGCACCAGATCCTGAACCTGTTGGCCGCCCAGCAGCGAGACCGATTCATGACGATGATCATGGTCACCCACGACCTCGGCGTCGTCGCCGGGCGAACCGACGACATCGCCGTGATGTACGCCGGCAAGATCGTCGAGAAGGCACCGACCGGTGCGTTGTTCGCCGACATGAAGCATCCGTACACCCAGGCGCTGCTGTTCTCGATTCCGAAGACGTCGAACCCGAAGCACACGCGGCTCACGGCGATCGCCGGTCGCCCGCCGGATCTCATCTCGCCGCCCCCCGGCTGCAAGTTCGCGCCGCGGTGTCCGTACGCGCAGGATCGCTGTCGCGAGGAAGAGCCGACACTCACCGCCGCCGACGCTGCCGGGCACGAGTACGCATGCCACTTCCCGATCGGTACACCCGAGAGTGATGAAGCATTCCAACGCAACCTGGACGCCGGGGTGCCTCAGACGCTGGCCGCGGCCGGACGGGTGCAGGCCACCGATGACCTGGACGCGCTCGAGCACATCGTGCAGACCACCGTCGGATCGACACCGGCGGGTGCCGGCCAGGAAGGCGGCCGCTGATGGCGGGTTCAGGTACCGCTCACCTCCGTTCGGCGGATGGATCACTGCTCCAGGTCACCGATCTCCACGTCGAATTCCCCGCTGCGGGCGGTCGCACGGTGTTCGCGGTCAGTGGCATCAGTTTCGACATCGCGCGCGGTGAGACGCTCGGACTGGTGGGAGAGTCGGGCTGCGGCAAGTCGACGACTGGGCGGGCCATCCTGCAGTTGCCGAAGCCCACAAAGGGGAACGTGTCGTTGAACGGTGAGGACCTCACCGGGGTGTCCGACTCGGTGATGCGGCAGCGTCGTACCGACGTCCAGATGATCTTCCAGGATCCGATCTCATCGCTCAACCCGCGACGCACCGTCGGTGAAGTCGTCGCCGAGCCGCTCGCGGTCTGGGGGCCGAAGGACAAAGACGAACAGTGGGCCAAGGTGTCCAAGATGCTCGACGCCGTCGGCATCGACCCCGACGTCGCTCGGTACAAGCGGCCGCACGAGTTCTCCGGCGGGCAGTGCCAGCGCATCTCGATCGCACGGGCGCTCGTCCTCGAACCCGAGTTGATCATCTGCGACGAGCCGGTCTCGGCACTCGACGTCTCGGTACAGGCACAGATCTTGAACCTGCTCGAGGACCTGAAGGCCGAGTACGGCTTGACGCTCGTCTTCATCGCCCACGACCTCGCCGTCGTCAAGAACATCTCGGACCGCGTTGCGGTCATGTACCTCGGCAAGATGTGTGAGATCTCCGAGTCCGACGAGTTGTACGCCAATCCGGCGCACCCGTACACGCGGCTGTTGCTCGAATCGCTGCCGGTTCCGGACCCGACGGTGACGCTCGACGAGAGCGTTGCGGGTGAGGGCGAACTGCCATCGCCGCTGTCGCCGCCGTCGGGTTGTCGGTTCCGGACCCGGTGTCCGCTCGCCGACGAGATCTGTGCCGCCGAGGAGCCGCTGATGCGGCGAGTCAACGACGACCACCACGTCGCGTGCCATCACCCGCTGGTCGAGGTCGACGACGTACCGGTGGCGATCGCTCGATGATTGCGATCCGATGAAGATGCACAACGCCCGACACATGTGATGGGCGTCACGTCTGTTAAACACTTCGACAAGCGCTCCGGGGGAGCGTTCGTAATCCAACCAGGGCTTCGGCTCACCTTCAAGGGGGACACAACATGACACGACGACGCACGAGTCGTCTTCTCGCACTTCCACTCGCATTCGGTCTGCTTGCAGCCGCCTGCGGTGGCAGCGACGGAGACAGCACTGATGACGGTGGGGGCGACGATCCCGTCGAGACCGCAGCCGAGGCTGACGCGGACACCGGCGATGCCGATGCCGATGCCGATGCCGATGCCGACGCCGATGCCGACGCCGATGCAGATGCAGATGCGGACGCCGATGCAGACGCGGATGCCGACGGCGGCGATGGAGACGGCGCCGGCGAAGTCGCCGAAGGCGACGTCGACACCGAGGCCGCAGAAGCAGAAGGTACCGCCGTCTATGGCGGCGACATCGCTGTCGGTCTCGAAGCTGAGGCAGTTGGCCTGCGCCCGTGGGAAGACACGTGCGCCTCGCCGTGCTACAACATTCTCTCCACGATCTACGACAAGCTGATGGAAAAGGACGCCAACGGTCAGCTGCAACCATGGCTCGCCGAGTCGATTTCCTCCAACGAGGACTTCACGGTCTGGACCATGACACTGCGGCCTGACGTCACCTTCCACAACGGTGTGGAACTGACCGCCCAGACCATTGCCGACATGTTCCCGCTCCAGCAGGCGGGCACCGTTGCTGCCGGCATCGTTGGATCGTCGAACCTGATCGGCGTCGAAGCAACCGGCGACCTCGAGGTCGCGTACACCCTGAGTGCCTCGAACTCGGCGTTCCCATCGTTCCTCGAGCGCGCGCCGCTCGGCATGGTCTTCGATCCCGCCGCGGCTGAAGCCGACTTCGACGGCTACAGCACTGCACCGATTGGTACGGGTCCGTTCACGATCGACACGCGTGACCTCGACAACGAGACCAAGGTCGTGCGCAACGAGAACTACTGGAATTCCGATGCGGATGGCAATCAACTGCCGTACCTCGACTCCATCTCGTTCCGTCCGATCCCCGACGAGAACACTCGTCTGGACGCCGTGCTCTCGGGCACCGTCGACGCCATGCAGTCGCTGCGTCAGGGCACGATCCGCGATGCTCGCGATGACGGCAGCCTCTCGCTGTACGAGTTCCAGGGCAACAACGTCGGTGGCGGCATGTTCAACGTGCTGATCCCGCCGTTCGACGATGTTCGAGTTCGTCGTGGCCTCACACAGATGAACAGCCAGGAGAACGTCATCGAGGCGCTCGGCGGAACCGGCATTTCGCTGCCCGGTACACAGTTCTACTCGCCTGACAGCGTGTGGTGGTCGCAGAAGGTGGCCGACGCGTGGCCGCAGTTCGACTTCGAAGCAGGCGTTGCCTCGTTGACCGAATACGTCAACGATCCGGAACGCTCTGACGGCAAGGCTGCCGGCGAGAAGATCGATGTCGAGCTGTCCTGCCCGCCGGACCCCACCTTGATCGCTGCCATGCAGGTGATCGAGCAGGTCTGGACGCAGAGTGGGTTGGCGAACGTCAGCCTCACGCAGTTCGACCAGCAGACCCATATCAACAATGCGATTGGTGACATCCACCAGGCGCACTGCTGGCGCTTCGGCAGTGACAACGATCCGACCGACATCATCTCGGCCCTGGCTCCGCCGACCGAAGAGATCGCTGCGGCCAACGGCCTCGACGGCATCGTGTCGCCGGTCAACTTCCCGAATTACTTCAGCCTCGACAACTTCGTTGCTTCGCAGGCCGCGATCGCAACCGACGACTTCGACGAGCGCTTCGCAGCGTATGAGTCCATCATGTTGGACTTCGCCGAGAACGTGCCGGTCTGGTACTCGGGTCACACCGCAACGATGATCGCTGCGGACCCGAGCCTGCAGGGCATCGTTGGTTGGCACCTCCCGCAAGGTGGTGACCTCGGTGTCGGTCAGCAGGGCGCTGAGGGCCGCTGGCTCGAAGTGTTCATCGCCGAATAGGTAAGTCAGTACATCGTGATGGTTCTGGCCGGGTCTTCGTGACCCGGCCAGAACGGTCACACTTCGTTCCGTCCGCTACATCGATTTCTCTGGAGTCTCTCTTCGATGGCGAAAATGCTGCTCTCGCGACTCGTCCGTCTCCTGGCGACGCTGTTTGCCGTGACCCTGCTCACCTTCAGCATGGTCTCGCTCCTTCCGGGTGACCCGGTCGATGCGATCCTCGGCCAGACCGAGCGCACACCGGAGATCGAAGAACAACTTCGCACGGAACTGAATCTCGACAAGCCGTTCGTCGAGCGCTACGTCAGCTGGCTCGGCAATGCGGTCCAAGGCGACCTCGGTGAGTCGTACATCAATCGCGGCCAGACCGTGAGTGGTGAGATCAAGAACCGAATACCGGTCACTGGTCAGCTCGCGTTGATGGCGATCCTCATGGCCGTCATCGTCGCAGTGCCAGTTGGTGTGCTCGGCGCCTACAAGCAGAGCAAGTGGCAAGACACGACGACGTCGGCAGCGGCTCAGGTCGCCCTGTCGGTACCCAACTTCATCGTCGGCATCTTCTTGAGCTACTTCTTGGCCGTGCGGTTGCAATGGCTCCCCGCGTCCAACTGGAATCGAATCACCGACAAAGGGCTCATCGAAAACCTGAAGACGGCGATCATGCCCGCCACGGCGCTGGCGCTCACGCAGATGGCGATCTTCTCCCGGCTCGTTCGTGCCGACATGATCGGCACGCTCTCCCAGGACTACATCCTCGCCGCTCGAGCAAAGGGCTTGAGCGACCGCTTCATTCTCTTCCGTCACGCGTTGCGACCGAGTTCGCTCAGCCTGGCAACGATCATCGGCATCAACTTCGGAGCCCTCCTCGGTGGCACGGTCGTCATCGAGACACTCTTCGCTGTTCCGGGCCTCGGCTTCCGCTTGATCAACGCGATCAACTCTCGTGACATCTTGATGATTCAGGGAATCACGGTCTTCGTGGCCGCGGCCTACGTGATCATCAACGCTCTGGTCGACATCTTGTACACCTTCATCGATCCGCGGATCAGGAAGAGCTGACGATGACTGATATCTCTGATGACTCCAGCGCCCGTGCCGCAATTGCATCGGCCGAACGACTGCCAGTCGCCAGTGACGTGTCACCAGCGAACCTCTCGGTCGCCGTGCACGCCACCGCCGCCTCCGGGCCGCCGGGCAAGCCGAAGCGGGCCACGGTGCGTCAGGTGTTCACGGCCATGCCGCTCCTGGTCAAGATCTCCGCGATCTGGCTCGTTGGTGTCGTCGGCCTGGCCGTGTACGCCAAACTCGACACGACGGTGTTCAACGGTGCTCTGCCGCTCCAGGATCCGAACCTGCAGCTCAACAACTTCAACGCCGAAACCGGCGAGTTCGGTACCACCGAGCCAATCGCCGGGCCGTCCGCGGAGAACTGGCTCGGCACCGATGCCCTCGCTCGTGACACCTTCGCCCGCATTGCGCACGGCGGTTGGGTGAGCTTGACCGTCGCTGTCGTCTCGGCCCTGTTCGGCATCGTCTTCGGTGGGTTCCTCGGCTCGCTCGTCGGGTTCGTGCGTGGCCGCACCGAGACCCTCATCATGTCGGTCATCGATGTGATCCTGGCGTTCCCTGCCCTGGTGCTGCTGCTCGCTCTCGTGTCGATCTTCGAGGTGCGCGACCTGTTCGTCATCAGTGGCGTGATCGGCTTCCTGTCGATCCCGGCCTACACGCGAGTTTCCCGGGCGAACAGTTTGGCGATCTCGAATCGGGAGTTCGTGCTGGCGGCCCGCTCGATCGGGACGAAGCCGACCAAGATCCTCTTCCGCGAGATCATCCCCAACGTGCTGCCCACGTTGGTGTCCTACGCGATGGTCGCCGCCGCATTCGTCATCGTGGTCGAGGGCACCCTGTCGTTCCTCGGGCTCAGTGTGCAGCTCCCGACGTCGACGTGGGGCAACATGATCAACCAGTCACGGCGCGACATCAAGTCCGACGTGTGGCAGGTGCTCTGGCCGTCGCTCGCGCTGACCCTCACGGTGCTCTCGCTCAACCAGGTTGGCGACTTCTTCCAGAAGCGCAGCGCGATCCGCGCCAGCTCGCTCTGAGCCGCAGAGCCGCTGAGCCGCTGAGTTGTGGCGCGAGAGCGCTGCAGTTTGCGGCGCTGCGTAGTCTTGCTGCATGAGCATCCCCGTCGAATTGCCCGACCTGCAGGCCAAGACCGCTGAGTACACGTGGGCCTATCTGCTCACGGTCCGGCCGGACGCGACCCCGCATCTCGTGAGCTTGGCAACGCAGTGGAACGACGAGGCGATTCTGATGTCGGTGAGCCAGGGAACGGCCCGAAACGCGTCGGCCTGCATGCAGGTGACGTTGTGTTATCCGCCGCTCGACCACGACGGTTACAGCCTCATCGTCGACGGCATCGCGGCACCAGTGGACAGCGAGCGGCCCGCCGGCACCGAGAACGTCCCCGAGGGCAAGGTCCTGTTGCGCTTCGAGCCCAGCGGCGCCGTCCTGCATCGATCAGCGGCGCCCGGATTCTCGAACTCTGCGACCGGGTGCGCCAACGACTGCCTCCCCGTCGACGCCTCGACCGATTGACCGCGGCCATGGTCGGCGTCAGACGGCGGGCGTCACCGTCAGGTCGCGGCGTAGACGGCCCGTTCGAACGACTCATAGGCCGCGAGCGCAGCCTGGTCGACGAAGGGCAGGTGTTGCATCATGATCACTCCGGCGAGCCCGGAGGTCGGGTCGATCCAATAGTGCGTGTTCATCACGCCCGCCCACGACAGGCTCCCCGATCGACGCATGCCGTCGATGTCGTCTTCGTTGCGCATGAAGCCGAGCGTGAAGGTCTTGTCGATGCCGGGGAACAGGTCGATGTCACAGCCGAAGACCGGGTTCGACGATGGCTGCTTGGTGACCCGCAGGTCGCCGATCGCATTGGTCGACATCGACGCCACCGTGTCCGCCGACAGCACCCGCACACCATCGAGTTCGCCGCCACCGAGGATCATCCGACAGAACCGCAGGTAGTCACCGCCGGTCGTGTGCATTGCATGGCCCATCCCGTAGAACTCGGGTGTCGGTGGCAGGTCGACGGGCATCGGTGTGAAGCCGTCGGGCCCGTTCGCGTGGTTGGCAACCATTTGCTCCGCCCGGTCGCCGCCCACCTCGAGACCGCTCGACGACATCGCCAACGGGTCGAACACGTGCTCCTGCAAGTACGCGTCGATCGACTGCCCGCTGACCGCTTCCACGACGCGCCCCACCCAGTCGGTCGACGGCCCGTACGCCCAGTCGGTGCCGGGGTCGAACATCATTGGAAAGCTCTGGAGCGAAGCGATCACACCCGACAGCGTCGGGATGCCGTCTGTCGCCGCCATGTACCGCGTCTGCTCCGCGTTCCAGATGTCGTACACGATACCGGACGTGTGGGTGAGCAGGTGCCGGGTGGTGCACGGCGTGGCCGGCGGGCGCAGTCGAGGCGTGTCGCCGTCCCATCCGTCGAGCACCTGGATGGTGGCGAAGTCCGCGACGGTGTCGGCGACCGGCGCGTCGAGGTCGAGGCGGCCCTGTTCCACGAGTTGCATCGCTGCAACGGTGCCCACCGCTTTGGTCATCGAGAACGCACGGAACACACTGTTGGTCTGCATCGCCGAATCGGTGCCGACCTCGGTCAGCCCGTGTGCGCTTTCGTGGATGACGCCGTCACGATCGGCGACCGCTCCCACGACGCCGGCGGTGTTGCCGGCAACGACTGCGTCGTCGAGCGCCGCCGAGATCGAATCGATGGTGGCCATTGCTGCTCCTCAGATTGTCGTACCACGCCAGTATGACGCAGTGCGTCGGGATGCCGAGACACGAACGGACCCGAGCAGGTCACCGCCGGTGCGGCATCGACTGCGTCAGTCGAGGGTGATCGTCACAATGTTGAGCGGGCCGCGCGACACCGTCGCCGTCGCGGAGCGCCGCGTGCCGTAGAGGTGCACGATGCAGGCGGCATCGGCCTCGAGGTTCGCCAACCAGTGCGAGTCGCCGCGCACGGTGATGACCATCAAGCGGTCACCGAGTCGGGTTGCGAGCAGCGGCACCTGGCGTGGTTTGCCGGAGTTGCGGCCGGTCACTTCGAGCACGACCGCGCCGCCGCCGACGGGGAGCGGGTTGCCGACACCGGCCGCGACAGCGGGCTTGACGACGGAGTTGAGGGCCCGGAACGCAGTGCGCATCACGTCGGCCTGCATGGCTCGCATCGAAGTCATTGCACCGACGCTACCGATCGCACGGAGCCGCCCGCACCTACGATGCGGTACATGGATGCCACCGAAGCCGAGGTCCGTCGCATCGTCGGCGAACTGGCCAGCACGCAGCCCGAACTGGATGTCGAAGTCATCGACTGTGACCCTGCACTGGCCGACACAGCGCAGTTTGTCGAGGCCTACGGCTACACCCTGGACCAGTCGGCGAACACCCTCGTCGTGATCGGCAAGAGCGACCCGCCGGTCTACGTCGCATGCGTGGTGCTTGCAACGACGCGCCTCGACGTCAACAAGGTCGTCCGCAAGAAGCTCGGTGTGAAGAAGTGCTCGTTCGCTCCAGCGGAGACAACGGAGGAGCTCTCGGGGATGAAGGTCGGTGGTGTCACGCCGATCGGGCTCAGTGCGCACATGCCGCTGTGGATCGACAGCCGCGTGATGGAACTGGATCGCATCGTGCTCGGCGGCGGGAGTCGCAACTGCAAGGTCGTCGGCGCGCCCGGCGTGCTCACGTCGTTGCCGAACGTCGAGGTCGTCGAGGACCTCGCAAAGGTGAGCCCGGAAGCACCGGTCGAGTGAGTTCGACGGCGAGCGGTGCGGTCGAGTTGACCGCCGCGCTCCTTGGCCAGGCCGTGTCGCCCTCCGGGCTCGAACCGGCGCTGGAGAAGACACTCGACCTGATCGGCGTGTCCGTCTTCGCCGTCTCGGGCGGGCTGCTCGCAATCCGGAAGGGATTCGAACTGGTTGGGGTGATCTCCCTTGCGCTCGTGACCGCGCTCGGCGGGGGCGTGCTGCGGGACCTGTTGCTCGGTGCAACGCCGCCGACGGCGTTCAGCGACGTGCTGTACCTGTTGGTGCCGTTGGCCGCAGCGGCGATCGTCTTCGTCGGGCACTGGCTGATCAACCGAACCGTCAACCGTGCCGTGCTGATCTTCGACGCAGCCGGACTCGGTCTGTTCTGTGTGACCGGTGCGGTGAAGGCTGCGTCGTTCGGGGCGAGCCCGGTCGGTGCGGTGCTCATCGGGGTGATCTCGGCAGCCGGTGGCGGGATCATCCGCGATGTGCTGGCCAACGAGCCTCCGAGCATCTTCCATCGCGACAGCACGCTCTACGCCATCCCGGCTGCGTTGGGTGCGACAGCGGTCGTGGTGTCGTGGCGCAACGACTTCTACAGCGGCGGGGTCGCGATCGCCGTGGCGATCATCGTGTTCGCCGTCCGGCTCGGTGCGCTGCGATTTCATTGGCGCGCCCCGTTGCCATTCCGAGCGCCCGACCCGACCTGAGCGCTCATCTACGATCAGGTGATGGCCCGAGTCCGTGGCTGTGGTCGTCGTCCAAGCCCAGTGCTGGTCCGGCTGCCAGTGTCACCTCCCTCACTGCGTCCGGCGGTACGAGCCGCTCCGCTGCTTCCTGGGATGGGGCCCTGCACCTAACATCGCAGCATGCAAGTACATCTCGATGCGGAGAAGTGCCAGGGTCACAACCGTTGCTACGCATTGGCGCCGGAATTGTTCGATGTCGACGACTTCGGTCAGGCCATCTTGATCGTCGATGGCGACGTGCCGGTCGAGCTGCACGACAAGGCCCGGCTCGCTGCGTCGAACTGTCCTGAGTACGCCATCACGATCACGGACGCCGGCTGACATGACCGACACCGGGAGCCGGATCCGGATCGACGAGGCCACAGGCAACAAGATCATCACCACGGTGCGCGATGGCGAGCCCCACGACTTCGTTGTCGGCAGCGCCCCGGAGGGCACCGACATCTGGCAGCGTGTGCCGTACGACGCTGCTGACTACGGCCCGGTCGCTGACCCCGCTACCGACTTCGATCACGCCGACCCGGGTTACAACCCGAACGCACCCGCCGTGTGGAAAGAATTGCGCGAGGGCGGGTGCCCCGTCGCCCATTCGGATCGATATGGCGGCATGTGGGTGCCGATCACCGACGAGACCGTCACCGAAGTCGCCTACGACACCGAGAACTTCACGAGCCGCGCGGTGGTGGTCGGTGTGGGTCGTCCCGGTGATCTGTCGCTTCCGGCGCCGATCGGTGGTGCCCCGCCGATCACCAGCGATCCGCCGTTCCACAACATGGCCCGTCGCCTCCTCCTGCCGGCGTTCGCGCCGAAGATGATCGAGCCGTGGGAGCCCGAGATCCAGCGCCTGTGTCAGAAGATGCTCGACGAGATGGGAGAGATCACTCCCGGCGAGAGTGTTGTCGACGCTGCGGTGCAGTACGCGCAGAACATTCCGGTGAACGTGATCGGACGGATGCTCGGCTTCCCGGAGGAGGACGAGGAACTGTTCCGCCAGTTCGTCCACGACGCGTTGGAGCGCATCAACGAAGAACCTGGAACCCGTGAGGAAGAGGACGACCTCGGCCGCTACATCCAGCAGCAGATCGACGACCATCGCAAGCATCCCCGTGACGACCTCACGAGCTACCTGATGAACGTCGAACTCGACGGCAACAAACTCGATGACGACGTCGTCGGTGGCATGGCAATCCTGCTTCTCGTTGCCGGCATCGACACCACGTGGTCGGCGATCGGTTCGTCGCTGTGGCACCTCGCTCAGCATCCGCAGGACACACAGCGACTGCTCGATGACCCTGAGGTGATGACGTTCGCGCTGGAGGAATTCCTTCGTGCCTATGCGCCGGTGACGATGGCTCGGCTGGTGGCCAGGGACAACGACTTCCATGGCTGTCCGATGAAGAAGGACGACTGGGTGCTGCTTCCGTTCCCGGCAGCGAACCGTGACCCGCGCAAGTTCGAAGACGCGGACTCGTTCATTGTCGATCGGGCGGAGAATCGGCACGCGGCGTTCGGGCTCGGGATCCACCGCTGTCTTGGCTCGAACCTGGCCCGCTTGGAGCTCAAGGTCGCCATCGAGGAATTCATCAAGCGCTTCCCGCGCTTCGAACTCGCCGGTGACGTGCGCTGGAGTGTCGGCCAGATCCGCGGTCCACGCGAACTCCCGGTGCGCATCCTCGAAGTCGCCGACTGAGCAACGGGTCGGTCGGGCGCTGGGACGAGGCAACGCCGACGGGGATCAACACATCGGCCTCTACAATCGGGCCACGTCGCCGGTGCTCGTCGCGCCGGCCCAGCCTCTGTAGCTCAGTGGATAGAGCATCGGTTTCCTAAACCGTGTGTCGCAGGTTCGATCCCTGCCAGGGGCGCTGAATAACACCTGGTAGATGGCTTCTCGTCGTTCTCGATTGACGAGAATCGACCGTTTGGGTAGCGTTTGGGTAGCAGAATTTCCTGCTTTGCTCCTGGAGGCACCCTTGGCGAACGGTTCCGTCTATCGACGTGACGACCGCAAGAAACCGTGGATCGCGCACATTTCGTGGCACGAGGGCGACCGTCGTCGACAGTCGAAGCAGTCGTATGCGACGAAACGGGAAGCGCAGGCGGCGCTCGCTGAGGCGATCGATTCGCACCGTCGACAGGAGTTCGTCGCGCCGACCGTGATCCGGCTCCGTGACTTCTTCGAGACCTGGATCGACACGTTGGAGACGCAGGGCCGGAAGGTGTCGACGATCGAGGGCTACCGCAAGACGATGCGTCGGTATGTGCTGCCGACGCTCGGTTCGTACCGGCTGCAAGACCTCAGGCCGACCGACCTCGATGACCTGTACGCCACACTGTTGAAGTCGGGTCGTGTCGACGGCGGGCCGCTGTCGATGACAACGGTGCACCACGTCCACACCCAACTCGGCAAGCTGCTGCACGACGCCGAACGGAAAGGTCTGGTGATGCGCAATGTTGCCCGCCTCGCTGACGCACCAAGCTTGGCGGCGGCGCGTGATCGTGCGCCGGACATGAACGTGTGGACGCCCGGCGAGCTGCGTCGCTTCCTCGAGCACGCCGAGGACTATCGGGCCGGCCCGATGCTGCACCTCGCAGCGATGACCGGGATGCGCCGCGGTGAAGTCGTTGCGCTGCGGTGGGATGCGGTCGACCTCGCTGGGTCGATAGTGAAGGTGCGGGCCGCCGCAACGTTCCTCAACGGCGAGGAGACGATTGACGTTCCCAAGACGAAACGCAGTCGGCGCACAATCGACCTCGACCAACGAACGGCGTCAGTGTTGAAGCAGCATCGTGCGACCCAGCGCGAGGAGTTGTTCAAGGTCGGTGTCACCGCGCCCACCGACGACCGTGTCTTCACGAATGAGATCGGTGATCCGCTGCGCCCCCACAGTGTCGGGCAGGCATTCCGCCGGCTGGTCGAGTCGGCCGGGCTGCCGTACATCCGGCTGCACGATCTTCGCCACACGCATGCGTCGCATCTTCTCGCCGCTGGGGTGAACGCCAAGGTCGTGAGCGAGCGGCTCGGGCACTCGTCCGTGAGCTTCACGCTCGACACCTACGGACACGTGATGCCCGGACAGCAGAGCGAAGCAGCCGAGGCGGCCGCGGCGTTGCTCATGCCGTAGATGGCTGGTCGAATCGGGCGGAGGTGAACAACCCGGCGGTCAGCTGTTTGCTGGTCTAGGAGTGAGGGCATTTTGCGAGTGTCACCGATGTCGCAGCCCGCTGGCTGCCCCAGCTTCATTCGACTCCAGCGGCGGTCCGAATCTGCTCGCCTGGCGGAGGTAGCCCGACGTGATACCCGACTCTCGTTCCCGCATCTGGCGACCGCGAGCGAGCTGTTGTTTGCAGCTGCAGCCGGGACCGGGCCGAAGGTCACGTATCGAGGGGGTCACGTATCGAGGGATTCGTTCCACTCTGCGCCGAGCACCCAGGAGAGGGCAGACATCCGCCCGCTCAGCAGACCCCACTCGAAATCATCCCATCCCAGATTCTCAACTCCGTACTTCGCTTCGATTCGGGCAGCGGCTTCGCAGGCTCGGTCGAGCAGCACCTCACCGACGGTCGTATCGCCTGAATCGATCCGGTCATGCAAGACCTGATGTCGATTCCACCACACCTTGTCCCACAACTCGTTGTATTCCTTGAGAATCTGAGGGTCGTTGCGCCGTAGCAGGATCGGCCAGAAGTCGCCGGGACTCTCGTCATCGGGAATCCACTCGACTTTGTCCCCTTTCTCCGTGTAGCCGATGTGGTGGCCGTTGGGCCCGACCTCGGATGGATCTGCTGGATCAGTGGTCTGGAGGGTTGAACGTTCGAGATTCGGCGATATGGCTTGATCGCGGATGAAATCCCGGTTCAGTTCCTCTAGCTCCGCCATCAAGTCTGGGTCGAAGCGCCCGACCTCGATCCCGGCTTCGCGAAGCCGCAGTTCGCCGCGTCCCCGGATCGAGTCGTTCGGGTCGAGGGTGCCAATCACGACCCGTTTGACTCGCCGTTCGATGAGACGCTCTACGCATGGGATCTTCGGATTGTTTCGCTCAGTGCACGGCTCGAGCGTGGTGAAGACTGTTGCGCCAGCGAGAGCCTCTGAGCCGAGCTTCCTTTCGAGCAACGTGAACTCGGCATGTTCGCCGGGGGAGACTTCGCCCCGAAATGCCTCGCCGACGAAGATGCCGTTGCGTGTGACAACAGCTCCGACATGTGGTGAGATCCGTCCCTCCTCGCTGACGGACTGACGAGCGAGGGCAACCGCTCGTTCCATGAATTCTCTCTCGGGGCTCACGTCGGCGCTTTGCATGCGACCAGTTTGGCGGAAGGCCGGACCTGAACGCCCACCCCATCAACGTGGCTCGTCGGGGAAGGCAGACGGCTATCAACGCGCCCTGCAATCGGGCAGGCAGCCCACGAAGTCCCGGCATTGAAAGCCCAACTGATTCCGCATCGTCTACGGTCGAACGATGCGTCAGGACGAGTGGACCACCTCGTTTCCGTTTGGTGACATTGAGGTCGACCCGAATCAGCTGGTGTTCCACTACACGTCGCTCGACCGGGCCGCCTCGTTGGCGCTTGGCCAGCAGATGTTCCTGAGCCCGCTGGCTCACTTGAACGATCCGCGTGAGCGGGACTCTGTTTCGCCGATCGGCATGTGGTCTGGATTAGGCGCAGGACCGGCGGATGAGGTTCGGCAGAAGGTTCACGACGACCTTGCAGGACTTCGTGCATCGATCCGTGTCGCCTGCTTCAGTCGTGATGGCGATGCCGGTGCGCCGGGCTCCCTCGAGCGTTCTGACGATCGAGGGTTCGCTCGGTCGCGGATGTGGGCCCAGTATGGGGCGGGCCATGCTGGGGCCTGCATTTGTTTCGATCGAACGCTTTTGATCGAGCGAGCGAACGAGCTGTCGTCGAGAGCAGAATCCGGTAACGTGACCTACCGAGCTGGGTTCGACGGTGAACTCCACCGAGCTGGCATGGTCGACTTCGACGCTGTCGATATCGAGCAGCAACATCGGTCGGTTATCGACAGCTTGTTCTCGAAGAATTCTGACTGGGCTGCGGAGCGCGAGTTCCGAATTGTCGTGGACGGCTGGCGCGAGTCGGTCTGCGGAATCGACATCTCCGGAGCCGTGTGCGGTCTCGCGGTGGGGGGCGGCTTGCTACCGCACCAGACTCCGGCAGTGGAAGCACTCCGCGTGGCCTTCGGCCTTGAGCGACACGGGGTTGCGTTGCTCCATCACCTGGAGAACGTGCTGGTTGCTCTACCGGCATACGGACCGGATGATGAGGTTCATCGTTGGACGCCATCGGATCTGAAGGATCCGTCAATCATCTTTGATCAAGACTGAACGTCTACGCAGGCAACAGGTCTGCATGACCTCAGACGAGGTGCTCATCAAGTCAGACCTTGATAGCCGCTCGATCAGTCTTCATCGACCTCGTCAAACGTGCCGGTAGCCGCATCGCGAATGTGCATTGGTTCCCCGATGTGACCGAGCGGACGTACAAGCAGACCAAGAATGTGTTCAGCGTCGTCGACGGTCATCTTGGAGCCGTCGAGAAACCGGTCGACGGTTCCGACCACGTGGCTGTCGAACGTTGGCCCGCCGTGAGTCCTGCCGAGCCGGACGAGCGTGAGCAATTGCTCCTCGTGAAACCCCCAGTCTTCAGCGCTGACGAGCGCGCCAGCCCAGAGATTGGGCTCGTCCTGCTGGATCCAGGCGGCGGTGATGAGGGCCTGCGTGCTGAACGGAACCTCAACGGTGTCAGGCACCGCTTGGCTCATCCAGACCCAGCCGGGAACAAACAGTGCGTCGAGGTCGAGGATTGATGCGATGTCATAGTTGAGGTTCGCCTGTTCGGTGACTTCCGCACCCCATCGTTTCGCCGCTTCTGATGGCTTCCGATCCTGTTCATCGCAGCCGGCGAGGTGCAGTACATGCTCGGCGACCAGCCCCAGAAGCGATTCTTGAGCCGTTGGTATGCCACGTTCTGCCACTGATTCCGCTATCACCTCAGCAGCTCGCCTGTAGCGGCCTGCGTGGAGCGCTGCGAGCGATGTCTCGCAGGCTACATCCGCGTAGGTGCCGGAAATTTCGCAAGCACGTCCATATGCATCTGACGCTGTCTCAAAGCGGCCAACACCCACGAGCATGCGGGCGAAGTAGATCCAGAAGTACTCTCGGTCGTGGTATCGGAGGCTCTCGGCCAGACATTTCTCGAAGTGTCCTATTGCTGAGGCGTGGCTGCCGGCGCTTTGGAGAATCATTCCTAAGTTGAAGTGCATGGACGACCGGTCAGGTCCAGGGTTGGCCGCCTCGGGCCACTTTGTTAACAGCGCTTCGAGTGGCGAGACGATCGCATCGTTGTCTGCCGCTTCAAAGACAATCATCGCAAGTGTCGGTGTCAGCTCGTGATGTCCGCCATGCTCCTCGGCAAATTGGTCGATCAACTCGAGTGCTAGCTCGCTTCGACCGGCAGCGGCACATAGGGAGGCTGTCAATGTGAGCCAACCCAGATCGTTGAGTTGGGATGCGTCGGCGGCTGCTTGAATGCACCGGGCAGCTTCGGGCCATTGGTTTATTCGGCCAAAGCAGAGTCCAAGGGCCAGCAGCAGAGCGGCTGCGTCGGGGACCTCTGGCTGAGCGAAGTGGAAGTAGACTCCAATCGGCCCGCCGAGGTTGACGCCGATTCGATCATCGCTGAAAAGAACCGATGTGCTGTCGGCGCTACCGAATTCGACCAACACCGATTCGTCACCAAGCCGCCTCCGTAGATCAGCATTGACGCGAACTGAGTTCATCGTTGTTGCGCGGGTTCCCCTGAAGCGCAGTGTCAATGGCAGGGAAATCGCTCGCTCCCGCACGCGCTGGAAAGACCTCACCTCCTCAACTATCTCCTCCCAACACTTGCCGCCCTTCTCAAGCGCATGTGAGTCGTCGAATCTGAACCACGCCTGAGCGCGTTCATCTTCGAGTCCGTCCGGCCGGTTGTGGGCCCATCGTCCGAAAAGCTGATTGTTGGCCGCCATGAATCGGACGAGAAGTACGGGGTACGGCTTAAGCCACCAGTAGTTCATCGTCGACCAGTTGATCCCTACGCTGCTGGCGCGACTGGACTCGCCGCCAGTCGCCTTGAGCTGGACTCCGAAATCAAGTCCCGTTGGCACGGAGTCGCCGGAATCACCCGCAAGCAGCTCGAACACCTCAATGTGCCGATCTATCCCGTAGTCATCGCGAGGTGCGAGGTCGACCCAATGGGACGGCATCGCGGCGGAGAACTCTCGCTCTGACTCTGACTCAAGTACGTGGTTGCGTGTCCGACGGGGAAGATCCTTCGAATTGGCCATAGATGTCGATTCTGGCGTACTCGGCGCGTGGTGGAACGCTGGCATTGAGACTTTTGACGTAGCGGAACTTCTCCAATGCGTCGTTGTGGTGTTAGGTCATCAATTTCACGTAGGTCGTCCTCAAGTGTTTCGGATACTCGGCCATCCCAATCACACCCGACCTCTACTGCCGCATTGCGCCGGGCGTCTCGCGAGCGGTTGCGGTCGGGTCGACAATGCTCGACTGATGTGATGTCCGCGACGTCGTGGTTGTGTGCGGATACTGTTAGTAGCTGTTGGCTCACTGTGGGCCACTGAAATGGGCGGACAATGAGCGACAACTTCTTTCTCGAGCGCCAGGGAGCAGCCGTGATGAAGCACGGCGTTCTCTCTCGCTACATCCGCCTGTTCAGCCAGAAGACAGGAAAGTACGCCCCCGGGCATTCGGTCGTGTACGTCGATGGATACGCCGGACCGGGTGTCTATGACGACGGAAACGCTGGCTCGCCACTTATCGCAGCTGAGGTCTCCGCACTGGTCGATCACGTCCGTGACCTTCGCTGCTACTTCGTCGAGGAGAGCCCTGTTCACGCGGACAAGTTGGAGGAGGCGCTTGCGGAGTCGCTGCCGTCGGCGACGGTGATGCAGGGCCGAATGGAGGACTACATCGACGAGTTGCTGAACGCGTCGGCGGGGCTACCGATGCTCGTCTTCGTCGACCCATTCGGGTTGGGGCTTCGCTTCGACAGCTTGAAGCGGCTCGCGCAACGGTCCGAACCGACGGACATCATCGTCAATGTGTCCTTGTCGGCGGTGCGGCGGTATTCGGGTCACCTGACTTCGGGCAAGGACTATCCGGCACGACAGGCGTTCATCGAAAAACTCGATCGTGCGCTCGACGGTGAGTGGTGGCAGGAAATGTTGGTGGAGGCGGGCCCAGAGGCGATCTGCGAAGAATTCTGCAGTCGATGCGCCAGCCTCCGAGGGGCAACGTCGTGGACGCCAATCCGCGACCGGTGGGACGGACCTACTGCCTTCTACCTATTGCTAATCACGCGTCACTTTGATGGGCTTACTGCCTTTATCGACTTCGTCTCGCTGGCGCACGAGGAACTCCGCGCTGCGGACCCTGCGGCCTTGACTGACGATGAGATGCTGATCCCGCTTGCACATGATTGGATCGGAGCGATACAAACGGCGGTCATTGCGATCCTCGATGACGTTGGGCCGTTCCGAGTGAAAGACGAACTCAACCGAGTGTTCGGTGAGGCCGAAGGATTTGCTCGCGAGAAGCACTTGCGCAAAGCACTCAAGGATCTCGGACTCGTCCTCACACCGCCGACGGGTTCCGTCTATCAGATGTCGGTCAGACGCCCGTAAGCGATCGCGTGGTGGCCGGATACTCGTCCCACGTCCGGCCATCGAGTTCGCGGCCGCCTGCCTTGGGATGATGGCCACCCCATTGCTTGAAGAAGAACGCAACCGATGCTGCTCGGCATTGATCACGAATCTCTCGCACCCAGTCAGCATCCATCGGTCGAGCGCCGCCGCCCGACTCACCGCCGGCGATGACCCAGTCAATAGACGCCAGTTCGAGATCGATTGGTCCGAGAAGTGGCTCCGCCGAAACGAACCTAATCGCTGCCGGAACCTCGGCGAGGTGCCGGACTCGGAATGCGTACTGTTGACTTTCGACGGACACGCCCATCCAGACGTTCGGGGGCCAATCGATTGATGCTGCGAGGCTTGCAAGACGCTTCGACCGCTTTGTGAGCACCTGATACTGGTGCTGCGGCGTCTCTCGCATCGTTCGGAACACGTCCTGGATGAACGAATCCGGCACGTCGGGGTGGAACAGGTCCGACATGGAGTTCACAAACACTGTCTTCGGTGACGCCCAGCTCCGAGGGATATCGAGTGTCGTTGGGTGGAGGGTTAGAGCGAAGCCAGGACCGGAAGTGGATGGGTCACCGTCGTTCTGGTATTTAGCCTGGCCCATCGCCTTAAGTCGCTTCGCAAGGGTCAGTGCATAGCAGTTGTCGCACCCCGGACTGGTGCGGTCGCAGCCCGTCGTCGGATTCCAGGTCACCTCGGTCCACTCGATTGCAGAATCGGCCATGCGCGATTGTCTCACACTTCGATCGAACATACGCGCGACCGAACGATTTCTAGTGCGAAGCCGTCGATCACAGTCCGACGTCAACCAGCCAGGAGTTCATCGAAGATTGCGCGCGGAATCACGATTCGACGACCAAGGCGGATCGAGGGGATCGAGCCGTTGTTCACGCACTCGTAGGCGGTGGTCCTCGAGATGCCGAGGATCGTGGCGGCCTCGGTCACGGTGAGAGTCCGTGACTTGGGCTTCGGCGTGACCTGGTGGCGCGTTGTCGCAGCTGGTCGAGGGACTCGGACTTGCTTCCTCACGTTGTGCTCCGTTCGTCGGGGCCGGACGGCCTTGTAGCTTCAACAGCCCCCAGAACGGCTCGTTCGTTACAACGACGGCCCGCTCAGGCTCTTGGCCGCAGCGGGCCGTCGGACTACGGTCGCGAGCGGAATGAAGGCAGCCAGCGGTCCCTCCGACCGCACATCAATTGTCGATTCGATCGACCTTGCACGGGCTTGGGAGCAGATCGATGCGCTCGCCGAGACCCCGGCGACGGTGCGGGCGCGCGCTTTCTACGTGTACGCCGGGCTGGCGCGCATGGCAGAACCGGACGGTCTGGTGCCGGTTTTGGCAAAGGAGTTCATCCCGGTGTTCGAGCTGAATCGAGCGTCGTGGAACACGTATCGGACCGTGCTGATCGATGCGAAGTTGATCACGACTGAGCGTGACGGCCGAGCGAGGCCGGTTCGGTTGCTGAAGCCAGCTCACGCCAGTTGATCCTGCTGCTGCGGCGAAGTCGTTGACAGGTTTGTTGTAACGATTCTCGGGCGCTGGGGGCTGTTGTAGATGTGCAGCACGTCCGAGAGTTAGCGCGGGGACTTGTTCCCCTTGCGTTTGATGTTCCTTCGTTATACCTTTCACATATGGCGACTCTTCGAGGTCGCGGGCACCTGTTGGGAACTCGGTCGGACGAGACCGGGGGATCTGGTGCCGCACGGCCCGACGGCGCCTTCGAGTCGGCGGTGGGAATCGCTCCGCTGGTCCGCCAACCACGGTCGGCGGACTTCGCTCGGAGTGTGACTCGGTGGCGGCTCGATGCCGTGCGGGTGGCGTCGGCGATTCACGCGCAGGCGTTTGGGCAATCTCGGCGACGCTCGGTCGCATCGTTGTACTGCTCGGATCGGCTGGTTATCGGGGACGGCGCTGTGGCCTCGATGTCCGCTGTGCCGGGCCGGCTCGGATCGGCCTTCTACGCCTTCGTCGGCGTGGTTGCTGTGTTGCTTCCAGGGCTACTGAACTCGCTCGTGTCGAACAGTGCAGCCTCGATTGTGGTTCGGACGGTTGTGGTGGGTGTGGCGACGGTTGCCGCTCTGGTGGTCGGGGTTGAGTGCGTTCGGAAGTTGATGCTCGGACTCCGATGGCGACGACTTGCGTGCCCGTCGATTGAGCTGACGAACGTCGCATCGTGGCCAGGCGGCCAGGGAGCCGCGGGTCGACTGATCGACGACGTTGTCCGGACGGTCGCTGCGGAGGGGACGGATTTGGTGGTCAGGGTCGACCGAGCCAACACGGTTGCGTTGGGGCTGTACCGATCGAGAGGCTTTGGTGAGATCGACGGCAACAGCACCAATTCGCTGATCGCAATGCGCCGTGCATCGCGGTCAGCAAGCGCATCGGCATCGATTGCATTCCACTCGGTCCCGCCGTTCGTCGCTGGCGCGTCGGTTGCGACGCTGCTCGGGCTAGCACAGGCTTCAGCTACTGGCGTCGGGGCGCCGGCAGTCGTTGGACTTGGAGTGGGACTGGCTGTGCTCGTTTACGCCGCGGTCGTCGATTTGCGGACCCTTCGCATTCCGAACTGGTCCGTTGTCGCCGCATTGGTTGCGGCTGCGATCGCAGGCGCAGCACATGGCGAGATTCGCGGCGTGTGGCTAGGAGCCGCGATCGGAGCAAGTCCATTCCTACTCATTCACCTGATCGATCCACGATCGCTCGGGTTCGGCGATGTGAAGTTCGCGGCTGCGTCCGGCGCGCTTGTGGGCGTTCTGTGGTGGCCGGGCGCTTTGTTGTCCTGTCTCGTAGCGCTGGTCATGGCGCTCATCGTCCGCATCATCCATCCCGGACCTCGCCCTTTTGCTCCATGCCTGATGGCCGGAACCGTTGCTGCACTGATTGCAGCGAGTTGGGTGATTGATCAAGGAGCCATCTCGACGTGAAGAAGCATTCGATCGTCCTCACCGTCCTGGTGGTTGCCGCGGCAGCATGCACCGGAAGCTCATCGTCCGAGCCGGAGGTCACCGCTCCGCCTCCAGCCACTGCTGATAACGGAGCGACAACGACCGGTTCGACGCCACCGTTGACGACTGGATCTACGCCGCCCTCGGAGGCGTCTGCACCGCCGATCTCGACGGAGCCACCGGCTTCGTCAGCGGAACCAGTCGAATCGAGCACATCCACAGCGGTCGATGAGGCGTTCTTCCCCGACGATCTCGGACCGCGGGTCGAATCTGTCCCAGGCGTGGATGTAGCGGGAGAGATCGTCGAACTGTCTGAGATGGTCTGGCTCTTCGTCCCGTCGGAGGCAGATGAGTCCGATGCGAACGTGGTCGTGCCGCTCCCTGAGGACGCAGAGATCATCACTGCATACGGGAGAGCCATGTCGGCGCTGTACGGCCAGGTAACGATGAGTCCGATTCCCGTGGAGCCGACGGACTCGATGAGTGAGGCATTCCTCGACGGAGGTGCGAAGTACAGCGAGAACGTGTTTGCATCGCGTAGCGCCGCCGGCGAGCACCTCGGATTTCCTGACGGTGGGGACGTCCTTCGCCCGGTCGTCTTGGCGGACCCTCGGTCGGACGACGAAGCCTTCATCTTCGATTGCGCCATCAGCCGATCGAAGTATCTGACCGCAGACGGGTCACTTGCGGCTGGCGAGACGGGCGGCGAGGTACTTGCTCCTCTGATCGTTCGGCTGGTCCGCGTCGAGGGCGAATGGATCGTCGATGACATTCAAGACGACGAACGAGCGTGTGCGTGAGAATTCGATTTGCGTTCTCGGCCGTCGTAGCGCTCTTTGTGCTCGGCGTTTCAGCAGGAGCAGCGTCTGCTGTTCCTGGTGGGTCGGGTGGGTCCGACCCGCCGCTGATTCCGGGGTCGAGGCAGGTCCACATTCGCAATTCGTCGGGTGGGATGGGGGTGTACACGTCGATTCCGAGTGGGTCGACGTTCCGTTCGCACGGGGGCGGTGCTGCGGCTGAGTGCGAGGGCGTGGCGGAGGGTGATGATCCGGCGACGTTGGATATTGTCGAGGATCAGCGTCCGGTCCGGTCGACGAAGTGGATCTTCATCGAGGGCGTCGCCGTGGTGATCGATCTGCCGATTGATCTTGAGGCGTTCGATCCTTCGGGGCCCTCGCTCGACGAGGTGACGCGCACATTCTCGGTGTACTGCGTCGACACGTTCTATTTGGCGAACTTCAAGGGGTTCATCGAGGTCGCAGCGACGGATCCGATGCTTGATCCTCGTGGTCAGATCACCGATCTCTACAACGGTCTACAGCTCGATCCGCTCGTCGTGTACGAGAACAAGGTGGTGGGCGAGTGGGGCGGTCTCGTGGTTCGCTCGCCGGCGTGGCTGGCGATCAACGGCTCGGCGTGGCGGACGCAGCGTTCGAACGTGCAGTACTACCGCGGGTGGGAGTTGTACTTGATCACGGTGCCGACATCGCTCGACTTCGTCGTCGAGTTCGTTCCTGATCCGGAACGCCCGACGGCGCCGTTCTCGGGAACGATCCCGTGCGTCGGTTCAGAGGACGATCTGCCGAGGGACGCTGGCTTGGAGTTCCCGTATCGCCCGGCTGGCCTGGCGGATTTCGCCGAGCCGGGAAGTGGACAGCCGTGCGAGTGGACGCCGCCGGGGCCGGGTGAGGTGACGATCACCGCTCGTCAGACGTTCGCCGTGACGTTCTGGGCGTCGGGGGCTGTGGAGCCACAGCCGGACTACGTGTGGCAGTCGGAACCAACGACGTTTCGGGTGGGCGAGCTGGTGGCGGTGAACGTCAATGAGTGAAAGGACGTGTGGATCATGACCAGCACGCTGACGACGCCACGTGCGCAGCAGCCTCGACGACCGTCGTCGCCGCGACCGAAAGTGAAGACGTCGTGGTTGTTGGCGGCGCTTGCGATGTTTCTCGTCGTGGTTCTGCTCGTGATGTGGGCAGTGTCGAACGCATCGGATCGCACGCAAGTACTCGCTGTGACTGAGCCGGTAGCGGCGGGCGAGGCGATTCCGGATTCGGCGATCGGGAGTGTGTCGATCTCGTCGGACGCGGGGTTTGGGCGTATCTATCTGGAGTCGCAGCGGGACCTGCTCGTTGGTGCTGTGGCAGTCGCTGATCTGGTGCCGGGCGACATCCTCGGGCCGTCGATGGTGACGGGCGAGCCAGAGGTGATCGAGGGTGAGCAACTCGTGGGAGTCGTCTTGCGAGCGGGGCGGTATCCGTCGGAGATCGAGCGAGGTGACGGAGGTTTCGCGGTGTCGACCTTGGAACGTGGCGCAGGTGATCCGGCGTCGGTTCCGGTGCGTGTCGTGTCGGTGTCGATCTCGGAGACGCTCGAAGCATCCGTGACGCTTGCGGTGGCGGACGCGGACGCGGCTCGGGTCGGTACGTGGGCCGGCTTGGACGAGCTGGTGTTGGTTGTGACCCCGTTGGGAGTCGGCGAATGACGACGTTGATCGCTGTCGGGTCGTGGCGCGGGATCGGGGCGTCGACCTCTGCGCTACTCCTCGCGGCGGCCGCTGCTGCAACGGGTGAGCAAGCTTGGCTCATCGAAGCCGATCCAGCGGGGGCAGTGCTCGCGAGCCGAGCCGATGAACTTGCGGGCGGGTTGGCTGGGTTGGAGCGGGTCGCGTTTCATTCGTCCGGCGAGCCACCGCATCGCGCGTTGGAGGGTGCTGCTCGGCGACTCGGGGACGTGAGCGTGGTGACCGGAGCGTGGGACTCGTTCCAGGCATGGGCGACCGTTGCGTCGCCGCGTCAGCCATGGGTCGAGGGACTCCGTCGCCTCGACGGGGTCGTTGTGGTCGATGTCGGTTCGCTGCGTGGCGGGGGAGTGCCGACCTGGCCGATCGTCGAGATGGCCGACGTGTTGATGATGGTGACCTCACCGGAGCCGGGGTCGCTCACCTCGACCGTTGCGTGGATGGATGCGAAGGGACAGTCAGCGCCGGGCGTTCAAGGGCTGTCGCTCGACACGTCGCGGCTCTTGGTCGTTGATGCACCTGTGGCGACGGGCGCTCGGTTCACATCGGACGTTGCTGCTGAGTTGGGTGGACGTTTTGCTGGTTGGTGGCCGTGGGAACCGAAGGTGATCGATCACCTCCATCGGGGCGGAAGTCTCGACCACCGAGCCATTCGACGATTCGCACTTCCGCGAGCCGTCACCGCAACGCTCTCGTCGTTGACGGTCGATCGGCACGGAGCGGTCGGGGTGTCGTCGTGAGTGCGTCGTTGTTGAACGAGGAGCTGGAATTGCTGGCGCAGCAGATTCGTCGCGACCACGGGCATCGGCTCCCGATCAAGTCGCGTGACGAGACCACCGAGGAGACGCAGTTGCGTGAGGAACGTTCGCGGCTGGTGTTGGAACGCGAGGTGCTTGCCGAAGTGGCGGCGGAGCGCCGCGAGGCCCGACTCGCCCCGCTGAGCGAGCGCGAGGAGACCGACATCATCGAGCGGATCATCGCAGGACTGTTCACGATCCCGAAGCTGATGAGCTCGCTGCGGAATCCGAACGTCACCGACATCTTGGTGTTCGGCTCCGCGAACGTGAGGGTGGAGGAACTCGACGGGACGATCACCGAGTCAGCGCCCCTGGTGAGTCGTGACCGCGACTTGGAGCGCATCGTGTACGACGTTGCCGTTCAGCACGGCCGACCGTTCAACATCGAGAACCACGAAGTCGACTTCGAACTCGAGCCCGGCGTGCGATTCCACGCTGGCGGGTTCGATCCGGTGCAGCGGCCCTACATCGCCATCCGACGAGCAGCGATCTTCGGCGCGTCATTTGACGTGCTCTACGACCGCGGTGCGGGCGATGCTGCGATCGTCGAATTTCTGCGCGCCGGAGTTGCGGCCGGTTTGGGGATTCTGTTCGTGGGGCCGATGGGGTCGGGGAAGACGACGTGGCTGCGAGCTGCGGCATGGGAGATCGATCCGTCGAACGTGATCACGACGATCGAGTCCGACTTCGAGCTGAACCTCCTGCAGATGGGCAGGCACCCTTATGTCATCGCATACCAGGAGCGCTTGCCGACGACGATCGACTCCAAGGGCTACACGCCCGCCGAGGCGATGCGACCGGCGATGCGGACACGGGCCCATTGGATCATCGTTGGCGAGGTCCGCGGCGGCGAGGGCGCCCCGCTGGTACGAGCGATGCAGACCGGGCAGGGAGCCATGGGAACCGTCCACGGCGGGGACGCCGAGGACGCGCTCGACAACCTCGTCAACCTCATCGCTTCGGACTCGGGTCAGCATGCCCGTGACGTGAAGACGCAGGTGTACCGGGCGGTCGACATCGTCGTCTCCCTCGATGGGTCCAACGACGAAGGCCGCTACGTCTCTGAGATCGTGGCGCCCTCGGTCGAGAACGCCGGGGAGCGCTACGTGTTGCATCGAATTTTCGGTGAGGTCGACGGTGCACCAGACCCCCGGGCCCGGGCGTTGAACGAACCGCAAGCGGCGATGCTGCGCAAGTTGCAGCGGCGCCGGCCTGGATTCACGCGGGACTGGTGGACCCGGCCCGACGACACCTACAAGCCTCTCGACATCGGGAGTGGACGATGAACCCGCTCCTCGTCGCATTGCTTGCGGGTTTGCTGAGCATGGCGGGCGTCGGCGCCTTGTACCTGGCGTTCAACGACACCCCGAAACGAACGCGGCCGACTCGGCCAGCTCTCTCGCACGCCGCCAAGCGCGACCTCGTCGGTGCGATCGCTGCCGGGTCCGTCGTGATGCTGCTGACGAGGTGGCCGACCGGCTCTCTCGCGATCGGGGTGTTCGTGATGTCGTGGCGCTGGCTGTTCGTCACCGACGACGCAAAAGCCGAACGGGAAAAGATCGAAGCGATTGCTCAGTGGCTCGAAGATCTGCGCGACGTCGTGCGGCGCTCCAGCGTCGCGATCGAGAAGGCGGTGGAGCTGGTTGCAGAGGACACGGCTGGAGTGCTGCGCTCGCCGATGGAGCATTTCGTTCTGCGACGGCGGCAGGGCGTCCGGCTGCCTGAGGCGTTGGCAGCGTTCGCCGACGACGTGGAACACCCGACCTGTGATGCTGCGGTGGCTGCGATCGTGCTCGTGGTTGGCGGCGCGGCGGGTGGCGGCCGCCTGTACGACACGCTCGACGAACTCGCCTCCGCGGCGCGTGACGAGATGCGGGCACGCGATGAGATCGACCGTACGCGACGCGTGTTCCAACGAGCGATGCGTCGACTCGTGACGCTCACGATCTTGTTCGTCGCCGGTCTCACGATCTTCGCCTCGGACCTGATGTCGCCGTACCGGACGGTGGCGGGACAGATCTGGTTGCTTATTCCGTGCGGGTTGTGGGGGACGTGTCTGGTCTGGCTGCGTCGACTCACTCGCTACGACCTCGGGACCCGCTATCGGCTTCGCCTCCCGGACGGAGTCGCGTCGTGAGCCCGTGGACCACCGCCCTCGTGTGTGGGCTGCTCGGCATTGCTGCGGTCTACGCGCTACGTCGAGCGTTCCTCGGGCCGCGCCTGACGCTGCGGTCGATGCAAGCTCGCATGCGTCCGGCGGCACGGCCCGTCGGCGAGAAGGTCGACCGGCAGCCTGGACTCATTCGACGTATCGGCGTCGCGCTCGCCGGTGGTCCGCTCGGTCGTCTCATCGAGGAACGGCTCGGCAAGTCACTGCGCCTCGCTGGCTTCACGGTGCCGTTCGTCGTTGGGCAGGTCGTCACCTCAACGCTGGTCGCACTGTTCGCAACCGGCATGGTCGCCCTCGCGCTGATCTCCGCGGGACTTGTCAGCTCTTCGCCGCTGCTCTGGCTGCTCGTGGTGTTCGTGTCGGTGATGTTCGGCTGGCGCGTCGTCGCCGATGTCAGGTCGCGGGCGACACGTCGCCAGCGAAGCCTGCGTCGTGTCGTCAACGACTTCGTTCAGCTGCTCGCTGTCGCACTGACCACCAACCGCTCCGTCGAGGACGCGATCGCGTTCGCCGCCGACGCCGGGGAAGGCGACGGGTTCGAGTTGCTGCGCGAGACGATCTCGACCGCGCAGCCGATGGGGATCTCGGTCTGGGACGCTCTCAACGGAATGGCTGACACCTACGACTTGCCCGAGTTGCGCGGACTCACCACCTCACTCCAGCGACAGGCCAACGTGGGTGTCTCGGTCGCCACGACGATCCGTACGGAGGCCAAATCGCTGCGGGACAAGCAACTCGCCGACCTCAAGGACCGGGCCGACAAGGCCAACTCGAACCTCTCCATCCCGACCATGGGCATGGTCTTCGGGATGGTGCTGTTCCTCGCGTTCCCGATCATGCAACAGATCTCGCAGGCCTTCACCTGACCCTGACAACCAATACAGAAGGAGCACCAACAATGAGTACCAACCGACCCAGTGTCACGACCACGGCGACCTCCGTCTGGCTGACCTCCATCTACTTGGCGGGAGACGACGTCGTCCGACGACTGTGGGCGCATTGTCGCGACGAGTCCGGCGTTGAGGACTCGCCCTCGAAGTTGATCTATCTCGCTGTTGCAGTCGCAGTCGCGATCGCCGCGGGCGTGTTCATCATCGGGGTCTTCAACGACGCACAGAGCGGCGTCCCCGACCCGGTCGCCCCCGCCCCCTGATCGGAACGGCGATGCGGAGCGATCAAACGAACGGCGGGCCGGATGCCGTTCGCGCGCGCCGTTGCCGTGGCGACCGAGGGGCGATCGACGGGGGCCTCGAGATCATGTTCGGCGCGGTAGCGATGATCGCACTCGTGCTGCTGATCGTCGAGACGGTCAGCTTCTGGCACTCGCGCAACATCTTCGACGAAGCCGCATCCGAAGGAGCGCGGGTTGCCGCGGCGTTCGACGGAACCTGCGCCGCCGGTACCTCGACGGCACAGGGACTGCTGGAGCGGCGTGCGGGCAGCTGGGCATCAGGCGTGGCAGTGACATGCAGAGAAGCGGGCGGGATCATCACCGTCACGATCTCCGGAACGACGCCCGGCGTCCTCTTCGACAACGCCGGATTCCGAGCAACCGTCACCGAGTCGGCCCCGAGGGAACGATGACCACGACCCACCCGCCCCGCCACCGCGATGCAGGCTTCGTCTCCGCGGTCGAAGTCGTCTACCTCGGCATCGCCGCGCTGGTAGCGATCACCTTCCTCGGCTACCTGGGCCGTCTCTCAGCTGCCGGACTCCAAGTCACCAACTCAGCGCAGGACGCTGCACGAGCCGCATCGCTTGCACCGAATGCGACCGAAGCGAGCGTCGCCGCGTCGGAAGCCGTCCGCCGGTCGGGGCTCCCCGAGCGTTGCCTCGGCGACCCCTCGGCAGCGACGACCTGGGCACCATCCGAACTGGGCACCTGGCAAGGCGGAACGGTCACCGTCACCGTTTCGTGCACCGTCTCGAATCAGACGCTGACGGGTGTCTGGTCGCCCGGAGTGCGCACGGTGACCGTCAGCGACAGCCAAGTCATCGAAAGGTTCCGACGATGAACGATCACGTTCAACGTCGCGATCGAGGGTCGGCGTCGGTCGGGCTCATGCTGTTGGTCGTGATCACCATCGCGGGCGGCGGCCTGATCTTCGACGGATCCCGCTATCTCGCCGCCGAGCGCCACGCCTCGAACACGGCCGAGGCTGCTGCGAGGGCCGCGGTGGAAACAGGCTCGCCGAGCGAAGGGCTCAGAGAAGCTGAAGCGCGCCAAGCCGCGATCAGCCGAGCGGAATCCGCTGGCGTGTCGGCGTCCGATGTCGCAGTGTCGTTCCCATCGCGCGACGCCGTGGTCGTCACGATCACTGAACGACGACCCACCACCTTCGTCCGATTCGGCGGCGCGTCCACGATCATCGCGACCGCCGAGGGACGCGCCCGACTGGAGTACTCGTGAACACACTCCGCCACACACTGCTGCGTGCAGGGGCGATCGTCGCGCTGCTTGTCATGGTCGCGGTTCCACCGGCACTCGTCGCCCGATTGATCGGTCGGCCATGGCCGGCATGGGATGTGCTGCGCGCCGAGAGTCGCAACGGACAATTCTCGAACGACTCCGTGATGCGACTCGCCGCATCGCTCTTCGTACTCGTCTGGATCTGGCTCGTTGCAACCATCGCGAGCCAAGTCCTCGCGATCCTTCGCAGCCGGCGCCCCCAACCACGAACATCCCGAACCCCGATCGAGACCAGCGGATCCGGACGGCTCGACCGGCTCATCCGATTCGCACTCCTGGGCTCGGTCACCACCGCAGCGACCGTGTCGACCTGGTCGAGTGCAGCGGTCGCAACATCACCCACGCTCTCCAGCCTCGCCACACCGCTTACCCCACCCGCCTCCGCCCCAGTGGACCCGACACAGTCCGTTCCGAGCGAACCATCGACCACCACGATCGTGTCGAACGGACGCTTGACACCACTCTCGGTCGCGCACGACCTCGGCGACGAGAGCCTCCGCGACGACATCGTCGCCATGAACCGATCATCGGAGTGGAACGGCGGTGTCTTCCCGGACGGAATGCTCATCACCATCCCGATCACCCACGCCTCCGAATCCCAGGCATCCCAGGTCGAGGGCGTCGTTGAATACGTCGTTCAACCGAACGACGGCATGTGGAACGTCGCAGAAGCACTCCTCGGCGACGGATCACTCCACCACGAACTCCGCCAACGACTCATCGGCCAAGAAGTCGCACCCGGCGTTCTCTTCGACAACGACACCTACGTGATCCACCCAGGATGGGTCTTCGCACTCGACAACGACGCGAACGTCGCTGCCCCGGCAACGGGCCACACCGTCCTACAAGGCGAGTCGCTCTCCTCGATCGCTGAGAGCAGGCTCGGCGACAAGGACCGTTGGCCAGAGATCTGGGCGGCCAACGCACACCGCACCATGTCCGACGGCCTCGCCTTCGACGACCCCAACCTCATCCTCCCTGGCTGGAGCCTGACGATTCCGGCCGCATCCGACACGGGCACCGCTCCGGACGCTCCACTGCCTCCGCCCACGCCACCGTCGGCCGCCGACGAAACCGAATCGACGTCTCCATCGGCTGACCACACACCGCGAGACACGCCGGGAGTCAACGCCGAGACCTCTCCAACACCGGCGACAACTCTGGGCCCTCAGCCGCCGTCAACCACGGTGGCCGACGGCGGCGAAGCAGATCGTCCCGAGCTGGCGGACGCTGCCGCAACGCCGAGCGTCACCTCCGTCCCGATGGACACCCGCGAACCGGCGGACCGAATCGACGCCGACGAGGCGAGCCCGTTCTCGAACGAAGCACGATCGATCTGGCCGCACATCGCTGCTGGTGTCCTGCTCACCGCCGGTCTCGCCGAAACCATCCGACGCCATCGACGCCGACGAATGGCCAACGTTTCGATGGGCGAACGAATCGTCGCGCCACCTGCCGTAGCGGCCGGAACCGAACTCGCCCTGAACCAGCGCGAGCATGGCAACCGACTCTCCACACTTCGCCATCTCCTTCGACAGTTCACGCCCTACGCACGCGAGTTTGTCGAACCACCACCCGTCCGCGCCGTCCAACTCGGCGACAACCGGCTCGAGATTCTCTTCACCCGTGCCGCCCCAATGCCGCCCGCGGGATGGACCACGGTCGACGGCGGTCAATCCTGGACTCACGCTCTTGACGACGATCCGCCCGTCGAAACTTCACGCCAACTCGTCACACCCGCACTCGCCACGATCGGGGTGCGCGACGACGAGGACGGCGACGAGGTGCTGCTCGATCTCGAAACAGCGGCCCGCATCGCTCTCGTCGGGGATCGCGATGCTGCCCTCGGACTGGCGCGATCCATCACTCTCGAACTTGCCGCCCATGGACTCGGCGTCCCGATGGACGTCTGCCTCGTCGGCCTCCACGTCGACGGCTCCGAGCTGTGCGACCGCGTCTGGACGAACACCACTATCCAACGAGCCGTCAGCGTTGCCCGCCAAATGCTCGAACTCCACAGCGGAGCAGGAGCGACCTCGATGACCTCATCACGAGCGGCACTCGACGATGACGACGGTGAACACGATCCGCAGGTCTTTGTCATCGACATCGCGTCGCTCAGCGTTGACGAACGAGAGCTTCTCGACGACCTCATGCCGCTCTGCCAACCGTCAACCGGCAACGTCGCCGTGCTGGTTGGCGACCACCCCGAAGCGATCGAACGAATCGATCTCGACGGCGAACGCGGCCGCTGGGGAAAGGTGGCGCTTCGCCCGCCGAACGTTTCGCTCGAAGCCGCAGCGCAAGTCGCCGTGACTCTCGATCACGCAGCTCATGCGGAGACCGAACCCATCCCCGTCAACTCGACAACCGCCGAGGTTTCGAAGGATGAGACGAAGAGCGAGCCCGCTGGAGGTGGTAGCCACGACGACACGGATGATTCGTGGATCGTCGACGAAGGTGCTGACGACGTCGAGATCGACGTGTACGAGCCGCCACCGTACGAAGTGCTCGTCAAGGTGATGGGCACCGTCGAAGTCGAAGCCGGCGATCGAACATTCAGCTCCCAAGACACCGAGATGCTGGCGTTGTTCACCTGCCTGCGAGACCGGTCGACGATCACCAAAGATCTCGTCCAGACGAACATCGGCGACGACATCAGCGACCGCACCGCCGGCAATCGAGTGTCGGGGCTGCGACGAGCGCTCGGCGTCGGACCCGACGGCACCGACTTGCTTTCCAAAGCATCCCCGGGTCGCTACTCCAACGGCTGCATGACCCTCAGCCCGCTCGTGCTCACGGACTACGACCTCCTCCGCCACCGCTACGAGGCGTCACTCGATCTCGGTTCAGGCGACGCACTCACCGTTCTCCGCGACGGCCTCGCCCTCATGCGCGGACCACTATTCCGGGTCCGAACCGGGTTCCGCTGGCCCGGCCCCGAAGGCGTCACCAGCCGGATGCAGAGCGGCGTCGTCGAGTACGCCGGACGAGTCATGGAACTCGCCATGGAAGCCGACGACATCGCTCTCGTCCTCGAGGCCACCAGCGTTGCGGCTGGCGTCATCGACGACCCCATGGTCGAACTCCCGATGCGCAGCGTCGAACAACACTACGCCGACGCCACAGGCAGCCCCGAACTCACCGAATCCGTCATGGCAGCCAAACAACGCTTCATGGATTACGTCAACAGCCACGACGCACTCGCCGATGGCTGAAGCCGTCCTGCGCGATATGCGCACACCCACCAGGATGAGTGAGGCGGTAGAGCCCTGCGCGTCGAAAGAAGCCGCCCCGAAAGCACCGTGGTACCACCGCCTGCAACATCGATTCGGGCGATAAAGTCGAACGCACGTACGACCCGTCACAATGTCAGGAGACCGACCATGTCCATAGATCTTCCAGCGCGAGGCTTCATCTTTTGGCCAGTCGGCTGCGGCGACAGCACAACTGTCAAGGTCAATAGCAACATGGTCGTTCAGATCGACGTTCAGCACCATGAGTCGTCCGAAGGTGAAGACCATCCGTGCCATCCGGTCGTCGACAGTTTGGTCGACGACGTATTGCCCACGATCGACGGTGCCTCCAAGCCGTACCTCGCAGTGTTCGTGTTGACCCACCCGGATCAAGACCACTGCAAGGGTTTCGGAGAACTCCTCAATCGATGCACGATTGGCGAGCTGTGGTTCTCGCCGCGAATCATTCGCGAGTTCGTTGACGACAACGATCTGTGTGACGACGCCCAGGCGTTCTGCGACGAGGCGCATCGGCGAATCGCGCTCAATCAGCATGTCGAGGCAGAGACCGGTGACCGGATTCGAATTATCGGCAATGACGACGTCCTTTCCGAGGACGATTACAAGGACATTCCAGAGTCGCGCAAGAGTCGGCCAGGGGACGCCATCACTCTGCTCGACGGCGTTGACCTCAATGGAACGTGTCGAGTGTTCTTCCATGCCCCGTTCGGCGATGACTCCACTGGCGACCGGAACAAGACCAGCGTTGCCATGCAGATCACCCTCACCGAAGGCGAGTCAGCGAGCCGACTGATGCTGTTTGGCGATCTCGACTACCCGCCCCTGAAACGGATCTTCGACTACTCCGACGATGACGACAAAGCCTGGGATCTGTTTCTCGCCCCGCACCATTGCTCGAAGACCGCCATGTACTACCAAGACGACGGCGAAGACGACGTCTCTGTAAAGCAGGGCCTTCTCGACCTCATCGACGCTGCAGCCGGCGAGACCGGCTGGGTCGTGGTGTCAGCCTCCAAGATCCCGTCGTCCAACAAGGCGGGCGACAACCCCCCGCACGCCATCGCACGCGACCGCTACCAGGAAGTCGCACCGAACGGCGTCCTGTGCACCGGCGACGACGAAGGCAGCGACGACCCGATCGTGTTCGAGGCGAACGCCGACGGCATCTCGTTGTATAGCGCGACAACGGTGCCGGAGAGTTCGGTCGCCGCGTCAGCCATCACCGATGCCCGGGGCGGCGACGCCGCCTACGGAAAACACGTTGGATTCGGACAGACGTGACGCCGGGCCAGGAACTGGCCCTGCAGCAGACGCGCCGGATCGAAGCGGAACGGTCAGGAGCGATATCGATCGTTGACACCCGCATTGGAGATGAGTCGCTGCGGATCTCGCTGTCGATCGACTGCCGCGGCCTTCCGCACGAATCAGGTGGCATCGTGTTGCGCGAGCGCGAACGGATCGATGTGACGGTCCCCGCCACGTTTCCGTTCCGGCCACCAGCAGCGCGGACTGCCCATAAGCGGTGGGCCGACGTCAACCACGTCCAGTGGAGCAACTACCTGTGCCTCTTCCTCGCGCCGGAGACCGAATGGGATCCATCCGATGGGATGTTCGGTTTCCTCGAGCGGTTGCTGAAATGGATCACTGCGGCCTCGCTCGGCGAACTGGACGCCGTCGGCGGACCGATCCACCCACCCGCTGTCTACCAAACCACAGGCTGCCCCACAATAATCCCTCGCGTTGACACCCCGGCTGTCACTGACCAGAACTGGTGGGGTTTCGCAGAGATGACCGTGGCTGGCGGTCATCGTCGCGACATCATCGGATGGTGCGAGATCAAGGAAGCGTCCACAGCGCGCGACGCCCTCGATGCGGTCGCCCCGGCACTACTGCTGAGCGACCCACTGCCGTGGGAATACCCAACGTCGCTGATCTCTCTCCTGCTTGCGCTAATCAAGCGCGGCGTGGCGACGTCAATGCTCTTCACGATGTTGCGGCTTGGGCAACTGCTGCACGATGACGACTACGTTTATATGGTCGTCGGCACGCCAATGCGTGGCACAGTCGGCGGCGACACGGTTCAGCACCTTGCAGTGTGGCGTTTCAAAGCCACCGATGTTGCGGCGTTCTACAACACCGTTGCCCAAGACGGCGACACCGCCGAAACCGACGCTGAGCGAGACGCAGCGTTCTCGGAACTCCTCGACTGGGCGGTCAAGAATAACGTTCAAGTGGAGTGGTGCCCCGTCCGCGAAGCAAGAGGTGAGGCGACGCTTCCCCGTGACGGAGGATCGTCCATGTCAGAATGGGCCGAGCGCCGAGTTGCGATCTGGGGGTGCGGCGCCCTGGGTGGCGCAGTGGCCGAGCACCTTGTTCGCTCCGGTGTGCGCGAACTGGTGTTGCGTGACAACTCGACGGTCGCGCCCGGCGTGCTCGTGCGGCAGAACTTCGAAGACGCCGACATTGGCCGCTCCAAGGCCACAGCGCTCGCAGAGCGTCTTGAGCGGATTGCTCCCGATGTCGAGGTGCACCCGTTTACGACGGATCTCACCGGCGACCTCGCCGAAGGTTGGTACGACGACACTGATGTCGTGTTCGACCTCACCGCTTCACCGGCGGTCGCACAGCGGCTCGAATCCTACCGAATGCGACATCCGAGCCAGGCGACGGTGATTGCGATGTCAATCAGTCACGACGCCCGCCACGGCCTCGTCGTGTCCTCACAACCATCCGCGACGGGTGGGCCCGTCGACATGCGGCGCAAGGCCAAAATCACCGCATCACGAAACCCGACCCTCAAACATCTCGCCGAGGAGTTCTGGCCGACTGATCCCGCTCGAACGACAGGGTTCGCACCCGAACCGGGATGCTCAAGCCCCACCTTCGTCGGCTCCAACGCCGAGGTGGCAGCCCTCGCATCGACGATGCTCCTGCTCGCCTCCACCGCACCGGTTGCACACGACATGATCGCCGGATTCGTCACCTTGCCGACCTTGAGTGAGGCGGGGGCGACCCGCGTTTTCACGTTCCCGAACGACGTGACGCTCGCCGACCCGATCAACAATCACCAGATCCGAATCACCCCCGAAGCTGTCGCCGAGATGCGAGCGTGGGCCAGACGATCTCGGCGACTCAATCCACGCGACGAGACTGGCGGGCACCTGTTTGGCGAACGCGACGACGCGCTTGGTGTGGTTTGGGTCAACGACATCGTGGGGCCACCGCCCGACAGCTTCGCGTCACCAAATCTGTTCGTCTGCGGCGTCGACGGCGTCGATGCAGCCACCACCGCAATCCGATCACGATCACGAGACGCGAATCGACCAATCGGAATGTGGCACACCCACCCAGACTCGCTGCCTGTCCCCAGCCCAACCGATCATCAAGGTATGACCCAGATCGTCACTGACACCGAGACGGCCACCCCAAAACAGCTCCTCGTCATCGTCGGTGGTCACCCAGACCGGCCCCTGCTCGGCGCGTTCATCTACGAGCGGCACCAAGACAACACGCTTCCAGAAACGCGAATCCCTCTCACCGAAATCCCGCCCGAACCGGTCAGAGACCATACGATTGGCCTGGCACTCTCAGGTGGCGGATTCCGCGCCGTAGCGTTCCACCTCGGGGTTCTGCGAGCACTCCACGACCGCGGAGTCCTCGACCGCGTCGAGGTGATCTCATCGGTGTCGGGCGGCTCGATCATCGCCGCAATGTGGACCTACAGCTTCGAAGACTTCAACGACTTCGACGCCCGCGTCACGCGACTCCTCCAACGTGGACTCAACCGCCGGATCGCCACCGCGACCCTCGTCACACCGCGCGCAGCCCGCCACGCCGCGACCTTCGCCGCCGCGGCGATTACGTCGCTCGGACGGACCGCTCAATTTCCGCTCCGACGCATCATTCGACAGGACAAGACTTCCCGTGGTCCTCGCATCAGGCGATCGCTCACCATCACCTCCTCGGTTGAACGCGTCCTGCGGGCCGAACTAGGCAACGCGACGATGGACGCGCCAGCAAGGGACGTGCACGCAGTCATAAATGCCTGCGACCTGCGAACCGGTACAGCATTCAGATTCGGGTCGGTCGAAAGTGGTAGTAGCAAGTACGGCAAGCTCGCTTTCAACAACGTTCCGGTGTCACTCGCTGCAGCGGCTTCCGCCGCGTATCCGGCGATCCTGCCCGCCATCGACTCGTCATTCGACTTCGTAGACCGCTCCGGCAATCAGACCGAGCAGCGGGTGCTACTCACCGACGGCGGCGTCTACGACAACCTCGGCACCACATGCCTCGAACCCGGGCGCAGCAAACTGCACAGCACGAACGTCCACCCCGTCGACTACATCATCTCTGCCGATGCAGGACGCGGTGCCCTCGACGAAAGAGCGTTTCCCGTGTGGTGGCCCGCACGAATGAAGCGCTCATTCGAAGCCGTCTACCGCAAGGTCCAAGACGGCGGGAAAGGAGTCCTATTCGATCACCAACGAAACGGTGCACTCAAAGGAATCGTGATGCCGTTCCTCGGTCAGCGCGACGACGCTCTCCCAATCCAGCCGACGAACCTCGTTCGACGGGGCGACGTGGTCGGCTACCCCACGAACTTTTCTAGGATGAAGGCGGCCGACATCGAGTTGCTCACAGCACGCGGCGAGCAGCTCACGCGCCTCATGATCGAACACCACTGCCCGGAGATTTCGTAGGCCTCTGCCCCGGAATCGGTGGGCTCAGTCAACCTCTCGGTAGAAGGGGACCTCGGTAGCTTCAGAGTACCCCTCACGCCCAGGAGCGCCGAAAGAGTGTCGAACCTTCTTGCCAGCGGTCTTGAACACGCGGCAGCCTCGGCGATGGAACGCATTGGTCACTCGCTTTGACGGATGATGGGGCTCTCCGGACGGCGCGCAAGAGACGTACGCCATTCTGGTCGGTTCGACCGTCCCCTTTGGACCGAGGATCCGAGTCAGGATCGACGGTGTAACGTTGTTCTTGGAACCGTGGTGCGGAACCTGGATGGCACCTAGCCTGCCCCAGTCAAATCCGATCCCATCAAGGTAGTCGGCGGCCCGCCCAAGCGCTTCCTCACCGGCGTCTGCGGTAAGAATCGTGGCGTGACTATCGACTTCGACCTTAAGGATGACGCTTGAGTTGTTCTCCGGTCCCGTGGCCGCACCTTCCTCTAGTTTCTCATCCTCGAGCGTCTCGGTGATCGGCTTTCCGGTCTTTTGCTCCACAGCACTCGCAACCATCGACGCCACGGATTGCGACTGCTTGTAGCCCCGAAATCGTTTGAGCAGACTGCGGTAGTAGTCCTCGCTCGGCCCCAGAACGGTGACGGCTCCGCCCCCTGCAGTCATTCCTTCCACGGGTGCGACGACGGGTATCCCACGGTCTCGCGCCAGGTCGTAGAGACTCTGGCTCTGTTGTATCGAGGCGGTGATCGCATACAAGCGGTCGCGCGCTACACCCGATACTTCCTGCTCAGCCGCCGCCACAAGCGCTTCCTGCTGGGCTGACGGAGGCTCGTGCATCCACAACTCGCCAATGTCCAACTCGCGCAAGATCGTCGTCAAGCCAGCAATGTGATCGTCATCCAGGTGGCTCGAGATCACCAGATCGACGCGGCTCGTGCCATACACGTTAACGACGTGTTCAACGACGCTCGACCCCGACGACGCGAAGCCTCCATCAATGATTGCGACAAAGACGTCGCTGCCATCGCCCCCAGTTAGGTCACCGATCCGCAGGGCGATCGCATCTCCGCTCTTAGCGTCGCCCACTGGCAGAAAGTCAATCTCGTAACCCATCGCACACTTTGTATCGCGGCGGCCGCACGGATGGTCGGAACTTGCACCGAAGTAGACGGCACGCTTGCTTTTCGGTGCCAACACACGACCCGAGCCGTCGGACTAACGGATCAATCGAGGCCCGGTCCGCAATCTCTGATCTCGGCCGGGATCAGCGGTACCGGTTGCAAACGGCTCCGCAACCACAGTCCAAACCCTGGCCCCGAACGCCGGATGACGGCTGCCATCGGCGCTGTGGCGACCAGTTCTAGCGACGTCAGCGATCGAAGTGTTCGTCGTCGACCAGCGTCATCCGACACGGGTCGCATGCCCAACCGGATCGAAGTAGGATTTCGTTGCAGCTTCGACACCGAAGGCATAGCCGACGAGATGGGCGCTTGTCGAACAGCCGTCGGCTACGAGGATTGCTTGTCATGAAAGTCTCCTTGGACTTTTGTGGTCTCACTAGTTCTGTTGTCGAAGCATGCGCCGAACAGGAGTCCGGAGTTCTTCAGCGGCGGGAGGGGCTTGTCACTGCAAAGCTTTCCGGCCATGGCTGAGCCCGCGTAGATCTCGACGGACGGAGGCGCTGTCAGTTGAGGTGCCACAGTGAATCCCTGTCCCGGAGACTCAATCTGCAGACCGTCGACGTGTTCGCGGCGTCTTGGCGACGGGCGTTCGAGTCGGGACGACGAGCTGCACACAGCCCCAGAACGCCGGGTTGCAGCGACCCTGTCAGCAGCTTGGGCACCGGCGACGGGTCGACGCGGGGACACCAGAAATCGACTCGGCCTGTTGTGGTCTTTTGAGCGCCTCAACCTCGGGAAAGCCCCGACAACAAGTCCACGCCACCTCGTACTCGTTGATCCAGAAATTGGCAGCTTCGGCTACCGCCATCACCACCGATCGGAGCGCCGCGACTCGGGAGGCTGGATTAGCATACGGCGGCGCTATTGTGCGAAATATGCTCCGAGGCTCCCGGCCGGTTCCGCTCCTTCTGGTCGTTGCTCTTGCTCTCGCGTCCTGTGGGAGTGACGGTGATTCCGACCCCGATTCAAGCGAGGGGGAACTCCGAAATGCCGAAGATGTTAGGTCCGAGGAACTGGTTTACGGCGTGGACGGGGCGATCGGTGACGCAATCGAACTCGACGGCTCAACTGTTCTCGTGGAAGGTGTCATTGTCGACGGAGACGACGGCGGTCCGTGGCTAGCTGTGGATCTGCGAATCGAGAATCGGTCTGGCTCCGACATCCAGTTCCTAGACGTCGGAATCGTGTGCGCAGGCAACGACGAGTCCGGTGGTTGGCAGGCCGACTCAACGATCGACCTGAACGCCGGAATCCCGGCCGACACGTTCGACGAAGGCACTGTCAATCTGCTGCTCCCGGGCGACGGAAGGTATGGCGAAGAGATCTCGGAGTGCGCCACGCCAGCCGTCGTCAGGATCTTACCGGTCCCTGAACCAATGAGCGGCACCGAGGTGCCGGCCGTCGTGGCGTTGCCTGACGAGTTGATAGCCGACCTCAACATTGCCCGCTGATCGGCCGTTGCGCGGTCGGTAGACGATTGAATCGTCCCGCACTTCCTTCTTGCGTGGGTCTCTGGCCTCAACGAACGACTCGACAGTGGCGTTCGAGGCGTGGACACGGCACTAGCTATTGGGGCTGGCGAAGTTCCCAGCCACTGAACTCACACAGCACGTTTCCTCTCCGCAACGTCGTTTCCTGCTGGCCCGCTGGAAAGACATGATTGGGGCCGAGTGCAGTCTCGCGAGATCCGACGACCGTGCCGTTGATCGCCACGGTCCAGCGGTTGGCCTCGACAAGAACCTCGATCGTCGCAGGTTCCTCTGGAGCAACCACGCTCTCGTAGTTCTCGAAGATCCGATGGTTGATGTTCCCGTTCTCGTCGAGATCTGTCCACTGGGTCACCTGAGCATCGCCACCGGCGGCCTTGGCGATGAACCACCGGTTTGCTGGATCTGCGTAGTCCGCGCCGTACTTAGCGTTGAAGAGCAATCCGCAGGCCCGTGACTCGACGGGGCCACCCCGCTGGACGACATCAATTCGTGCGTAGTAGGGCGGCTCGATGGGTCCGGGCCAGCCGAGGTTGAAGTCGATGAATCCTGTGACGGTCTTCGTGTCCGACAGTTCCAGCGTGAATCCCTCTGGCGTTCGTGTCGCACGTCCACTCTCGAGTTGGTCATCAGGTTCGAGGACGATCGTTTCCGTGTCGCCGAAGATCCCGCTTGCGATGTCGACCCACCGCTCGACGGTCGGCCAGCTCGCCGGAGCTTTGAAGTCGGGCTGATTGAGCCATGACTGCTGACTGGGAGTCAGATTCTCGGCTGCTTCCACGATGCAAGAGTTGTTCTCTCCAACGAAGACGCAGGAGTTGTCGATGTCGCCGTTCACGTTGATGACCCCTCCACCGGCTTCTGTTGAGTCCTCCGAACGGCCGACAAAGAGGAATGTTCCGACGGCGATGATGCCGAGCACGATGAAAGCCCCAAGAACCCGGCCAATCGTCGAGTTGCGGATCGATCGGCCGTCTTCTGGCGAAAATGAGGTGAGCCACGAGTCCGATGGCTCTTGCTCTCCGTTCTCGCCCGACATGGAGTCACCCTATTGCGCAGCGAGAAATCGTGCGGAGCTGCTCAACTTCTGCGACGTTGATGTGATGCCTGGGCGGCGGCGTAACCGACGTCGGCTCGAAGTTCGGCTCGGTGGCCTGGGACGGCGAAGTCGACGTGGCCGTGTTTGATCTGTTGGATGAGGCCGGCGTCGAGGAGACGGTTGCGGTAGACGTTGACGTACTGCGCTGTTTGTCCCATCCGTTCGCGGATGTCCTTCATCTTTGACGGTCCCGAGTCGTGGGCCATGGCGACCAGGAACTCCTTCTCCGTTGGTGTGAGTCGTTTGTCGATGTGAAACAAGACCGAGCGCGTGAGGGTGCGGCGTGCTTCGGGGACGGCGAGCACGACGTCGCCGTACGTGATGACGGTGTCGTTCTCGCGCTGGCGCGTGATCTTGGTGGCTTCCCATCCGACGAGTTGCATCATGTACGGGAACCCGGCTGTGGTGCTGACAGCGAGGTCGAGCGCTTCGGCATCGAACGCCCAACCTTCTGTCGATGCAGTTTCGACGAGGCCCCGCTCGATCTCGTCGTCGCTGAGAATCTCGATCTTGGGGGCGTGGCACCGGGACAGGAAAGTTGGTTCCTTCTCGATGTCGGCGTCAGGTGGCAGTCCGGCGAGGAGCACTCCGATGGGCTGGTTCGATCGGTCGAGATGCTGGATGGCATTGCCGATGGCGTGGACATCGTCTCGAGACGCCTCGTGGATCTCGTCGACGGAGAGCAGCACGCCCGCTGGTCGACCATCGTCGAGGCTCAGTACCGCCTCAAGCGATTCACGCAGGCCGGTGGGGGAGTCGTCGCCACCCGACAGCTCGGTACTGACGCTCGCGCCGACTCCGAGAAGGGAGACAGAGCCCCCGGTGATTCGCCGTCGTGCGTCGGGGTCGTGCTGGTCGAGGTGCCGCAGCAGGCGGGTCGTCATCCGCGCCGCAACGGAGGTGTCTTGGGTTCCGGCATCCTCTTGGACGACGAGCCAGCCGGCGGCGGTGGCGATGTCTTGGATCTCGTCGAGGAGCACGGTCTTGCCGCTGCCTCGATGTGCTTGGAGCAGCATCTTGCGGGTTGGGTGCCAGTCGTCGCCGAAGGCTTCACGCGCGTCGGTGAGGATCTCGTCCCGGCCGACGACGACCGTCGGGTGCTTTCCGAATCCTGGCCTGAATGGATTTCGAGGGCGAGCGGCCATGCAGAAAGTATAAACAGAAGTAAGAAGCCGGTCAGGTGACTGAGCGGTCAGATGTATAAACGGAAGTGAAAAGGACAGCCCAGTTCACCCTCAGAACAGGGTGCCTTGGTTGCCGTCTGGTGGGCCGGTGCGGATCGGTGGCGGGAGCTTGAAGTTGATGGCGAGGGTGTCGATCCGGTCGACGAGATGACAGGGGCCGTGGTGCCAGGTGTCGGGGTCGAGGTAGTCGGCGAGCCACTGGTCGACGGGTGGCTCGGCAGATCGGCGTGCTCGTACGAGTGTGGTGTGCGCGGTGGCGACCGCGACGGGGTCGTGGTGGCGGTCGGGGTCGCGGACGGCTTCGTGGATGATGCTGACGGCTTGGCGGATCTCGGTGGTGGTGGGTGCGGGTGACGTCGGCATCGGTTCGATGGTTAGAACGAGCAGCCGCTGGTCGGGAGGTCCGTCGGCGACGGGATGGGCATCTGGTTGAACAGTGCAGCGAGGAGTGGTTGCGGGCAGCGGCGGATGCCGTTGGTACGGAACTCGAGGTGGAGGTGGGCGGTGCCTGATCGGCCGCTGTTGCCGGAGTCGGCGATGTGTTGACCGGGCGTGATCTCGTCGCCCACGGTGACGTGGTTTCGACTGTTGTGGCAGTACGTGTGGCGGAAGCCGTCGGCGTGTTGGATGGTGATGCCGACGCCGCAGGAGGTGCAAGCGTCGGGTGGGTTGTTGCCGCCGCATCCAGCGGCCCACCAGTTGCCGGTCCAGTTAGTGGTGCGTGCGACGGTGCCGCCGGTGACGGCGTAGATCGGGGTTCCGGCTGGGATGAGGAAGTCCCAGGCGGGATAGTCGTGGTGCGGGTCGTCGACCGTGTTCGCGCCGATGACTTCTCGTGGGGCGGGAAGTGCCCAGTCGCCGGTGACGGCTGTGGGGCTGCAGCTGAGCGAATCACCATCGCTTTCGGCGTCGAGTTTGATTCGGTAGGTGTCGAGCCATCGGGTTTGGTATTCGCGAACGGTGAGTGTGTTGCCGGACGATGGCGAGGGGACTCGGTCCTTGATCTCGTCGTTGCCGAGGGCGATGGGGTAGTACCAGATGATGGGGACGACATCGACGGAGTTGTCGTGGTCGGCGAGGATCGATGACACGTTGACGCCGGCGACCTGGTCTTGGATGTGTGCTGGTGCAGAGTCGGCGGTGGGGTAGAGGTCGGTTGATATGTCGGCTTCTCCAGCCCAGTGGCGCCAGGTGCTGTCGATGTACTGGTAGGCGCCCGACGCTGACGCGCCGGCCGCGTGAGCCTGATAGTTGCCTCCCGATTCAAGGGTGCGGATGGTGTCGAGGATGACGCCGAGGCGTCCGCATGCGTACACGCCGGCTGCGTCGCCGCCGTTGGCGAACACGAGCGGGATGGACAGGACGAAGCAGGCCGTTGTTGCGAGCGCGACGGAGAAAGTCTTCACATGAACAACAGCCCCCGCGCGGTTTCGTTCGTTACATCACGAACGCTGTTGTAACGATTCGTCGGTCCTGGGGGCTGTTGGTGTTGAGCGGCTTCGCATCCGGGGAGCCGCACGACGCCTGGAGGTTCGCCCATGTCCAATTCGACCGCCCTCTCGCCGAGTCCGGTGACTGTCGATCGGCGGCGAGGTCTGCGGCGCCGCCTTGTGCTCGGCGTCTGGACGACGGTTCCCGTGCTGACGGGTGTAGTGCTTGTCGCTCCTTCGGGTACTGCTGCTGCATCGCCGCTCGATGACGTGTCGCCGTCTTCCGAGGGCTTGCCGGGTGCGGCTCTGTTCACACAGATTCTCTCGTGGGGCTTCTGGCTTGCACTCGGCGTGTGCGGGCTGGTGATCCTGTACGGCGCAGCGACGTGGCGCGGGATGAACGGCAACTCGGGCCGTGGCGTCGAAGGGAAGATGTATGTCGCTGCCGGCGCGATCGGTGCGATGGTCATCGGGTTGGCGCCGACGATCGTCAGCGTCTTGTTCGACGCAGGCCAGGCGGGCTGAGCGGCGATGTCGCGAACGCAGCAGGCTGGCGTCGCCCTTCTCCTCGTGATGTTGACGGTTTGGGCGATCCGGTCGTTGGCGATCGGTGACGACGAGTCCGCAGCCCCCTCGGTGGCAACGACGATTGCCCCTGCAGATTCGATCGTCGCCGATGAACAAGCTGACCCTGTGGTGGTCGCGTCCGCCGATGTCGAGGGGGTGCCGGTCGGTTATCCGCCGAGCGAGGCCGGTGCGACCACGGCGGCGGTGAACTGGGTCGCGTCGTTCTCGACGCTCGTGCGGATGGGGCCGCTGCGCTTGAGTGACTCGCTGCAGCGTCTGATGACCGAATCGGGCGCGGCTGCGGGCGTGGACGGGGCGGTCGCCGACTATCTGACGTTCCTCGACGGGTTCGGAGGTGACTTCGGTGAGCGCATCTGGATCGAAGCCCCACTGCGGACCGCCACGACTGAGTTCACGACCGATGTGGCCGAGGTGTCGGTGTGGGCGGCGCTGATCACCGGCGATCCGGCATCCGGGCCGGTGGAGGTGTTGTGGCGAACGCATCGGATCTCGCTCCGTTGGGAACGCGACGACTGGCGGGTCGAGGCGGTCGCCGTTCAGGAGGGGCCGACACCGATCCCGGTCGAGGCGGCCCTGCCGTCACCGCCATCGGACTTTGAGTCGGTCGATTCGTGGACGCCGGCGGTGTTCGCCGACACGACGATTGGGGAGAGCTGAATGGGGGTCTTCGGCGACATCATCGGCTGGGTCACGACCCCCTTCACCGCTGCTGCGGGGTGGGCGTGGGACACCGTCGTGGGTGGCATCACCGACTGGATCATGAAGGGCGTCTTGTCGCTGTTGATGGCGGTGTGGAACTTCATGGACACCGCTTCGTCACCGCGTCTGCAGTCCGAATGGTTCTACACGTCGGGGTCATCGCCGTTCCGGATTGCGTTCGGGATCGGAATCGCGATGGTCTCGCTGCTCGTCACGTTGGCGATCATCCGCGCCGTTGCAGCCGGGTCGCCAGGTGCGATCGTGCGCGCTGTCGGCCACGACCTGCCGGTCGCGATCTTCGCGATGGTGTCCTTGGTGGCGATCTCGGCAGCGGCGATCGACATCGCCGACGGGCTGTCTGACTTCATCTGGGACCAGACCCGAGACGACGCGCTCACGGCACTCGATGGCCTCGGCCAGACGCTGATGGCCAAGTTGCCGGGCATGCACTTCCTCGGGATTGTCGTCGCACTCGTGATGTTGGGAGCAATGTTGTTCATGTGGGTCACGCTGTTCGTGCGTGAGTCGTTGATCTACCTCGTCGTGATCTACGCGGTGTCGTTTGGTCTCCCCGCCATGCTGTTCCCGCCGCTGCGCGACACCGCGAAGAAGGTGTTGGAGCTTTTGGTGGCCCTGATCATTGCGAAGCCGGTGATGATCTTGGCGCTGTCGGTCGGGATCTCGGCGCTCGGCGGAGTCGGCGCGACCGGTGAGCCGGGCGACGGGGTCGGCGACAACGCCGCTCGTGAACTCGGGACGTTGATCACCGGTGTCGTCACCTTTGGGTTGGCGGCGTTCATGCCGTTCTTGGTCTGGAAACTGATGCCGATCGTCGCAGCAGCCGTCGTGGCGCAGGGCATTGCTTCGGCGCCGCTTCGAGGCGGGACGCAAGCAATGCAGTTGCAGTACTACGGCCAGTCGGCCATGGCACGCCTGTCGGGAAGCGGTGGACGTTCCAGCGGAGGCGTTGCTGCGTCGGGTGGTGGCTCGGTCGGACCCGTTGGTGGTGCGGGTCCGGCCGGCGCCGGTCTCGGTGGCAGCGCGGCGGCAACTGGGAGTGCTGGGGCCGCAGGCGGCGCGGGAGCGCCCGTAGCGGCTGCGCCCGCAGCCGGGCCAGCCGCCCCGATTGTCGCCGTGGCAGCTGCAGCGAAGGCTGGGGCATCGACCGCTGCTTCGGCTGCTCGCTCGGCAGCGGAGGGAGCATCGTCTCCACCAGGGGACTCGGCCGGGCCGACGTCGCCGCCGTCGGGCCCGACTCGGAACGTTGGAGGCGGATCGTGAGCGGTGATGGACAGCTCCGGGGTTACCGGTTCGGTGAACGACGTCGGTCGGGCATGTTTGGAACCCTTCCGCCGACTCTGGTGGTTGTCGGAGCCGTCGCGCTCGCAGCTGGGTGGATCGCGATTGCGGGGTATGTGCCGGTCCCGGTTTCGCTTGTCGTGTTGGCGGTGTGCGGTTGGTTGTGGTTCGGCAAGGTCCATGACCGCCCTGCTCACGAGATCCTTCCTGCGCTCGTGGTGTGGTGGTGGCGCAGGGCTCGTTCTCGGAATCGTTGGTACCGGCCCGTCGAACTGATCGCCGACGGCGACCAGCCCGTCGCGTTGCCACCGGTGCTGTCTGGGCTTGATCTTTTTGAGGTCGAGGTCCCTTGGGTGACACCAGGTGCCGACGTTGCGATCGGCGTGGTCCGTGACCGACAAGCCGGAATGGTCACCGCAGTCGTGAAGGTGTGCGGCGACGGCCAATTCGGGCTGGTCGACGCGGCCCCTCAGGACGCCCGCATCGATGAGTGGGGTTCCGCGATTGCAGGGTTCGCGCGTGAGAACTCACCGGTGAGTCGGGTGACGTTCCATGACTGGACGTCGCCGGTCCCGATCCGTGACACGGTGGCCCAACTCGAGTCCGCCTGGGCTGACGAGGCCGACCACCCGGCCCGCGCCGGCTACCTGCAACTGCTTCGCGATACCTCGGCCACCGTCGTTGATCATGAGGTGCTGGTCGAGGTCTCCGTCGATGTCGAGCGCGTCTCCAAGGCGCGTGGTGAGGACGCGTTGTCGGCGGCGCTTCGTACTGTGAGCGAGCAGACGCGTCTGTTCGCTGGTCGGCTCAACGCTGCGTCGTTGCGTGTCGAGAGCGTGTTGTCTGCGGCGGATCTGGTGACGGCGATGCGGGTTCGGTCAGACCCCTCGGTCGTCGAGCAGTTGGCGACCCTGCGTCGATCGTTGGCATCGGCGACCGGTGTGGCGGCGCCGAGATTCGGTCCGATGCACGTCGACGACCAGCTGGGCGCGGTCGTGGTCGACGGCGCGTTTCACCGGTCGTGGTGGTTTGCCCGGTGGCCGCGTCGTGAGGTCGCGGCGTCGTGGCTCGACTCGCTGATGTTCGAGTCGGGCTGCACCCGCTCGTTGACGACGGTGTTCGAGCCTCTCGCACCGTCGCGGTCCGATTCCGATGTCGACCGTGAGCGCACGCAACGCGAGGCGAACATCGAGACTCGACGTCGCAAGGGATTCATCGTGCGACGTGCCGATCAGAAGGCGGTCGTCGAAGTCGAGTCGCGTGAAGCCGAACTCGCTGCCGGCTACGTCGAGTGTCTCTACACCGGGCTGCTGACGTTGTCGGCGCGCTCGGCGTCGGATCTCGATGTGCAAGCCGCCGACCTGGAGCAAGCCGCAGCGAACGTCGGGATCGAACTCCAACCGCTGTGGGGTCGCCAAGGCGACGGATGGGTGTCGTCGCTGCCGCTGGGCCGAACGCTCGCCCGGCGCATCGGAGACCGATCATGATCCGGCGGCGCAACGGAGGAGAGGTGCCCGCCGACGGGGGAGCAGTACCGGTTGTCGCCGGCTGCTCACCCATGGGAGGTGCAGGCGGAGGAATTCGCCTGCCGCGACATCGGGGAACCACAGCCCATGTCGCCTCGATCTACCCGTTCCACGGAGGACGAGCGCTGCGAGAAGTCCGTTCGCCCTACGTCGGAATCAATGTCACCGACGGCAACAGTGCCTGGTCGTACGACCCGTTCGAGCTGTACGGGCGAGACCTCGGCGGTGGCACTGTGCTGACGAACTCGAACATGTTGGTGCTCGGCGAGCCCGGCAACGGCAAATCATCCGCCGTCAAGACCATGCTCTACCGCCAAGCCGCCTTCTACGGGCGTCGGCGATTCTTGTCGATCTCAGACCCAAAGGGTGAGTACGGGCCACTCGCTGCGGCGTTGGGGATGCCGGTCGTCAAGTTGTTCCCCGGCGGCACGGACCGGTTGAACCCGCTCGACCCCGGCCCCGGCGATCGGCAGCGATCGCTGATGAACCGTCAGATCCTCGTCACCGGATTGCTGTCGACCGTGATGAAACGCGACCTCGACCCAATCGAGGAAGCAATCCTCACCACCGCCATCGATGTACTCGACGACAGCCACGAGGCGTCGCTGATGCCGGCGACCCTCGTCGATCTCGCAACCCTTCTCGGTGAGCTTCCTGAACCGATCAGGCGGATGGACGAGCTCAAGTTGCTCGACGAGTCCGACATCGCCCATGCCGTCACCGCCGTGCGCCTCGCTCTGTCGAAGCTGCTCCAGAAGTCGCTGCGCGGCATGTTCGACGGACAGTCGACGGTGTCGGTGGACCAGTTGTCCGGGCAGGGTGTGGTGGTCGATCTCTCCGCAGTGTTCTCGAACATCGACGCATTGCCGCTGGTGCAGATGGCGACCGCTGCATCGCTCGCCGGCCAGATGGCCACTCTCAAAGATCAGGGTCGGCGGGGGATCCTCGTCGACGACGAGGTGTGGGCGACGATGGCGTCCGAACGCGCTGCCAAGACCCTGCAGGAGCGATTGAAGCTGTGCCGGCTCTGGGGCTTCTGGAACATCCTCATCACCCACCGGCTCTCGGACTTGCAAGCCCAAGCCGATTCGGGCACCTCGGCATCAAAGGTTGCCGAGGGGCTTCTCGCCGACGTCCAGACGCGCGTCGTTTTCCGTCAGGCGACCGACCAACTCGCAGCCACCGGTGAGCTGTTGCGGATGAATCAACGCATGGTCGATCTGCTGCCGCGTCTGACGCGTGGCAGATCGGTGTGGACAGTCGCCGGGCGAGCAGCCGTTGTGCACCACGTGATCGGCGCCCACGAAGCAGCGATCGTCGACACAGACCAGGGGATGAAGCCATGACCGGGGTCGAAGGGGTCGAACTCCGGGGTGTTCGTCGGTCTGGCCGGGCTGGACGGTCCGGGGTTGGTGAACTGGCGGTCACCGGGGCGGATGGATGCGTCGTGTCAGGTCTGGTGTTGGTGTGTGGTGCTGGATGGTTCGATGGTCGGCGAGGTCGAGTGGTCGGTGTTCGTGGCGGTGATTGCCCACCAGGCGACGCCGGTCGTGATGAAGATGTCGGCGACGTTGAAGGTGGGCCACCAGCCGGTGTGCAGCATGTCGACGACGGAGCCGGCTTCGAGCCGATCGATGGTGTTCGCGAGCGCTCCGGCGATGATGAGCGCGGCGGGCCCGGTGGGTGTCCGGCCGTTCCAGGCGGCTGTGAGGAGTGCGAGCGCGATGGTGAGGGTTGCGGCGGTGATCAGCAGGGGTGGGATGTTCGTGAACAGTCCGAATGCGGTGCCGTTGTTGTAGCTGAGTTGAAGGTCGATGGGTCCGGGGAGCGTGATTGGTTTGTCGTCGAGTGTGGCGGTGGCCCAGATTTTGGTGGCGAGATCGATTGTGGTGAGCGCTGCGATCCAGGCGACCATTGTGCGACGTCGGGCGGAGTTCATCGGCTGATCTTGAGGATGCGTCTGGCGCCGTTGGCGACGACGGCGAAGATCACGGCGCCCGCGATGAGGTCGGGGATGCCGGAGTCGGTGAGTGCGACGCCGATTGCTGCGGCGATGACGAGTCCGTTGACCTTGATGTCGTTGGCGGTGAAGATCCAGCTGGCTTGTAGGTGTGCTTCGCCGGACCGGACTCGTTGCAGTACGAGCAGTGTGATGATGTTGCCGGCGAGCGCGAGAACGGACATCACGATCATCGAGGTCGGGTCCGGGAGTTCGTTGTCGGCGAAGAATCTTCGTAGGACCTCGGCGAGGCCGAGCGCAGCGAGGCCGATCTGGAGGTATCCGCTGGTGCGTGCGAGTTGCTTCTTGCGCGCGGCGGCGGTCCCGACTGCGGCGAGGCTGAGGGCGTACACGCTGGCGTCAGCACCCATGTCGAGTGCGTCGGCGATGAGTCCCATGGAGCGGCTGATCAAGCCGACGGTGAGTTCGCCGACGAAGAAGCCGGCGTTGATCACGAACGCGACGATCAGCGCGTTGCGTTCGCGTCGGGTGTCGGGGGCGGGGCCGATCTCGCTGGTGTCGTCGACGAACTCGGCGCCAAGGTTGAGGGTTTGTAGTGCCGTGTCGATGGTGGCGGTGTCGGTCGTGTGGTCGATCAGCACGTCACGTTGGTCGAGGTCGACTTCGATGCGGTCGATCTGGTCGATGTCGGACAGTGCCATGCGCACGAGTTGTTCTTCGGCGGCGCAGTCCATGCCGGCGACGTGGAAACGGCTGACGGTCATTGGCTGCTCACGTGTTGGCGTTGGTGGTGTAGTTCGGACAAAGATCGATGTTTTCACCGGTGAGTGCGAGGAGCCGCTCGGCCGAGCGGACAACGTCGATGACTTCGTCGTGGGAAATGCGGTAGTAGACCTCGCGTCCGGCGCGCCGATCCGTCACGAGTCCGCATTCTCTGAGGCATTTGAGGTGACCGGAGATGTTGCCTTGGGAGCCGTTCAGCGCTGTCACGATGTCGCTCACGCGTTGTTCACCGTCGGCGAGTGTGGTGATGATCGTGAGGCGTGTCGGGTCGCTGAACCCGCAGAACAGCTTCGCGGCGGTGGCGATGGGTGCTGCGCTTTGCATCGTGGCGCTCATGGCACCAGATTGTATCGGCTTGTGCCGATGTATCGGTATTGGCCGATGCGTTGTTGGTCCGTTGGGGTGTCCGGCGTCGTCGCTGCGAGCGGCGGGGTTGGCGTAGATACTGGTTTGGGCGACGAAGAGTTCGCTGACGGCGAGGAAGCCGAGCAGCGCTGCGGTGAGCGCACACGCTTGATTCGGCAAGTTGAACGTGCCGCAGAGCGCGTCAATATCGACTGTGTTGGGGATCGAGTACTTGACCGGCGCGTAGCGGAGATGCGTGGTCGGGTTGAAGAAGGTGAGCTTGGCGCCTTTGAGGACATGGAAGATCGAGCCCCGGGCCCTTCGCTGCTCCGCGCAGTTTTCACGACCGATTCAGCGATGGTCGCGTAGACGGACGCCGTCACCGTGCCGTACCGGATCGACCGGGACGAACTGCTCGCAAGAGTCGAGCTCGCCGACGTCCTCGACGCCCTCTCACAACGCGTTGGACAGTCGGGCCGGCGCGCCTGGCGCTGCGTCGACCCTGACCACCCCGATGAGCACCCCTCGGTCAAGATCTCCACCGACTCTCGCGGAGTGCAACGCTGGCGATGCTGGTCCGGCGGTCACGGTGGCACCGCCATCGACGCCGTGATCCTTGCCAAATCATTGACCGTCGGCGACGCCATCCGCTGGCTCAACGACAACCACGCCCACCTTCAACCGGTCGAGCGAACCCCGCCACCCCCGCCGCGACCATTGGGGAGACCACACATCGAAGTCCGCCGCTACGTCGAACGAGCACAACGACTGCTCTGGACCGCGCCCGCCGCCAACATCCGCCGACACCTTCACGAGCGGGGGCTCGGCGACGACGTACTCAAAGCGAACCGCATCGGCGCCGACCTCGGACGGCGCTACCTCCCACGCCCGCGGGGGTTCCCCGCCGGCTGGCCAGCAGCGGTCTACCCGGCCCTCGACCGTGCCGGCCGGGTGGCATACTTTCAAGCCCGATTCATCGACCCGCCTGTCGGGCGCGACAAGTATGACAATCCTGCACGCAGATGGGCGGCGAATCCCCGAATGGCGTGGCTGGCGCCGCCCGCCTCAGCCGTCGCTCGTGCTGGAGTGGTGGTGGTGACCGAAGGCGTGCCGGACGGGCTGGTCGCGGCCCAAGCCGGGTTCGTGAGCGTTGCGGTTCTCGGTTCCCAACATCCGGACCAACGTGTCGCCGACGCACTCGCCGATACGAAGCGCGCCGTGCTGATCTGCTTCGACGGTGATGATGCCGGCAAGCGCGGAGCGGACCGCCTCGAACATCACCTCGCCGAACGAGACGTCGACAGTGTGATCCGGATCGAGCCGCCCGCTGGCTACGACCTCACCGACTGGGCACTTCAGGACTCGACCTGGACCGATCGCCTCACAACGCATGAGCATCCGCCGTCCATCGGCACCCGGCCGTCCGAGCCAGATTCTTCGGGCCATTTGATGGGGTTCGGCCTGGGCTTGGGCGTCGGTCGGTAAGGCCGTCAGCTCACGACAGCTACGACCGTCGTTGCGCAATAGAGTCGTGAGCTGTGATGGATGCCCTCGACAGCGCAACCGAACCCAGCGCCGAGCGCAGCCGTGACCGTGGCGCACCCGATGCATCGGGTGCTGACGTCGGTGAGGTCGTGTCCGACGCGATGTTCAACCGCATCGTGAAGATCATGTTGATCGTGCTGGCGGGGGCGGTCGTCGTTGCAGGAGTGGCTGGTGTTGCGGTGTGGGCGTTCAGCGAGGATCCGGTTGACCAGCCGATGAACGCTGTCGATGTCGGCTTCTTGCAGGACATGATCGACCATCACGAACAGGCGCTGCTGATCTCGAATATCTACCTCGAGGAACGCCCCGACAGTGGCGTCGCGCCGTACGCCCGAGAGGTTCTCCCGTTCCAGGAGCGTGAGATCGAGTGGATGAAGGGTTGGCTCGCTGAGGAGGGTTACGAGATCGGTGAACCCGATCGGATGGCGATGACATGGATGGGCATGTCGATGCCGGTCGGCGAGATGCCCGGCATGCAGTCGGCCGAGCGACTGGCCGAACTCGACGCTGCGACCGGCATCGACGCTGACCGGCTGTTCTTCCGGATCATGGCCGAACACCACCGGGGCGGTATCCGGATGGGTGACTTCGCGAGCGCGAATGGCCAGCGCGAGCGCATCATCGAGTTTGCGGCATCCGTGTCACGGAATCAGACCATCGAGATCGTCGAGTATCAGGCGGCCTGGGAACGCCTCGGTCTCGGTTGAGTCGCGGCGAGCAGCCGAGACGACATCGGTGCTCAGCTTGCACCCCGACGACACACCGGAACCGGGCCTTCATCGTCGCCCACGAGGACGGCTGCGAGTTGATCGATGGTCGTGGCCCACTCCTGTGGCGTCGCCTCGGGTGACGCTGCGAGTGCGTGGAATGCGCTGTGTCGGGGTTCGGCTGCTGCGAGATCGTTGTCGTCGATGACGTGGAGGATGTCGTCGTGGAGCGCCGGCGGGAGTTCGGTCGGGCCCGAGGTGCGGAGATCGCAGAGTTCGGCGACGACGTCGTCAACCTCGGCACTCTCGAAAGCGGAGTCGAGCAGGCCGGCGATGCCCAGACCGAGCGATACGCCACACACTCCACCAACCACGATCACTGCCGGGCCGAGTGAGGCAACCGCCCGTGGGAGTGTGGTTGCGCCCGTTAGGTCGGTGCGTTGGTCGACCTTCGCTTTGACGTAGAGCAGGGAGAGGCTGAACAGTCCGATGATGCCTCCGACGTAGGCGAATCCCCAGGTGTTGATCAGGTCGGCTCCGCCGTGCGCAACAAGGCTCACTGGTTCTGCCTGTTGAGCCGTCGGGTCGGTCCTGTCACTCTCAAGATTCTGTCGGGCTGTTGCATCTCCCGCACCATTCGCATATCTTCGCATCTATGCAGGTGTCAGAGGTGAGTGCGTTGGATGGGTGCGTCGTGAAGCGCGTCGATGCGGGCCGGGTCGAGTCGGTGTCGCGTTCGTTGATCGACGTCGACGAGGCATCCGGCCTGGCAGAGATGTTCCGGCTGCTCGGCGACCCGACCCGGGTCCGGATCCTGTTCGCGCTGTTGGAGGCGGGCGAGTTGTGCGTGTGCGACATCGCCGAGGCGGTCGACACGACCGACACGAAGGTGTCCCAGGCAATGCGTCTACTGCGCAGCGCCGGTGTGGTACGGAATCGTCGCGACGGGCGCAACATCTTCTACCGGCTCGACGATGCCCACGTTCGCATGCTCCTCGACCTGTCCCGCGAACACCTTGCCCACAGCCGAGACGAACGCTGATGGGTGCCGACCACGACCACGGCACGAGCCTCGCCCGCGCTGGCGAACGCCACCGGGGACGCCTGCTCATCGCGTTCGGGATCATCTTCACGTTCTTCGTCGTCGAGGCGATCGCCGGGTTCGCAACGAACTCGCTTGCGCTGCTCTCCGATGCCGGGCACATGCTGACCGACGTGATCGGACTCGGCATGGCACTCGCGGCCATTCAGTTGGCGACACGATTCGAACGCAACACGTCGCGATCGCGCTCGAACCACACGTTCGGTCTGTACCGACTCGAGATCCTCGCTGCGTTCGTCAACGCCCTGTTGTTGTTCGGCGTCGCGATCTGGGTGCTCGTCGAGGCCGGCCGGCGCCTGTTCGGCGAGCCCGAGGTGCTCGGTGTGCCGATGCTGATCGTCGCCACCCTCGGACTGATCGCGAACATCGTTGCGTTCCTCCTGCTCCGAGAAGGGTCGAAGGAGTCGCTGAACGTCGAAGGCGCCTACCTCGAAGTACTCGCCGACACGATCGGCTCGGTCGGCGTCATCATCGCCGCCGTGCTGCTGGAAGTGTTCGGCTGGGCGTGGATCGATCCGGTGATCGGCGCCGGGATCGGGCTGTGGATCCTGCCGCGCACGTGGCGCCTTGGTCGCCGAGCGGTTCGCATCCTGCTGCAGGCAGCGCCCGACGACATCGACCTCGACGCACTGTGCGCCGACCTCGAAGCCATCGACGGTGTCGTCGACGTCCACGATCTCCACGTCTGGACGCTCACCTCCGAGATGGACGCAGCATCTGCCCACTTGATGACCACGACCGACACCGACGCACACGCAGTGCTCGACCGTGCCCGCGACGTCCTCGCCGACACCTACGGAATCACCCACGGCACCTTTCAGGTGGAGCCCGACACCCACGACGGCTGCCACGAGGTCACCTGGTGATCTCACCTGACCACCGCCGACGGGGCGCCGCCGATGCTGAGCGGACGAACGTGCGGTGCCTGCGATGACGCAATCTGAACCGACCATCGCGGTGTTCGGGGCCACCGGCGCGGTCGGGACCGAGGTGGTAGCCCAGCTCGCTCGCAACGGTCAACGGGTCGTCGCCGTATCACGCAGCGCCGAGCGGGCCGCAGCGATGGCGGAGCCGTTTGCGACCGTGACCGGGCGCAGTGGCACGCTGTCCGATGCGGCGAGCCTCGATGTCGACGAACCCGGTATCGCGATCAACTGCACTGGAATCGAAGACCTCGATGCCATCCGCAAATGGCGGAGCGCAGGCTGGTCGATGATCGACATCACCGCATCGAGCTCATACGCGCTGAAGCTCGCAGCCCAACCACTCGACGGGCCACCGCTCCTCGTCGGCGTCGGGCTCATTCCCGGATTGACCAGTGTCCTTGCGCGAGATCTCGTCGCCACCGACCCGGACGCAACAGCGGTGTCGATCTCGTGTCTGATCGGCCTCGGCGAGGACTACGGCGAAGCATCGCGCAACTGGACGCTCGGACAACTCGGACGCACGATCAGCGAGCCGGGACAGGCTTCGTTCCGCAACTTCTCCGACCCGAAGACGATCGAGTTCCCCGGCGGCTTCGGACGGCGACCGGCGTGGCGTTTCGACTTCGCCGACCGAGCACTGCTCCCGGGACCGCTCGGCGTGCGCGTGACCACGCGGTACTGCTTCGACTCACGACTCGCCGGGCGCGCCCTCGCAGTCGCGTCCGCCATCCCCCGAGCACCAGAGCTGATCCGACGCGTGGGCCGCGCCACGCGTCGAGCAGCGCACGGCACAGCATGGTGGGCCGGTGTCATTGAGACCGACACCGGGAAACGGGCCTGGGCGCTTGGCGACGGCCAATCGGTCGGCACCGCCACGATCACCGCAATCGCCGCCCGTCAACTCGCAACCAGCAACGCCGCCGGGTACCGCTACCTGTGGGACGTGATCGACGCCGACCAACTCATCTCTCAAGCCGCCGCGTCGGGAATCCACATCGGCACCGACCAATCGCCACACAGCTGACATCGGTCGCAGCGGAGACCGGGACGGCGATGACGAACTCTCACACCACATGGTCCGGAACGCTCGCACTGGGCAGCGGACTGGTTGTCTACGTCGGACCCGGATCGTCCGCCACGACACACCGACACGACGCGATCCAGCTCGTCTGGAGCCCGTCGCAACCGATCCATGTACACACCGAACACACGTCGACGACGACTCACGCCGTATTGATCCCACCGCGTCAATCACACGGCTTCGACGCCAACGGCGACGACGTCGCAATCCTGCTCATCGAGCCCTCCGGCGCACTCGGACAACAGCTCACGGCACTCGCCAACGACCTCTCCGCCTCCGACGTAGAAGCACGGCTCGCCGGCATCCGACTCCCGACCTCTGACGACGGCGGCTCGGTCATCAGATGGAGCCGCCATCTGCTCACCGCACTCATCGGTCCTGACACTCAGCACAGCCCGCCACCGGTACGACCCGAGGTCCTCGACGCCATCGGATTCATCGACGCCCACCTCGACCGAGCACCACTGCTCACCTCTGCGGCCAACCACGTCGCGCTGTCACCGCGCCAACTCCGCCGCAGCTTCACCACCGAGGTCGGCATCCCGTTCCAGCGGTACGTGCTGTGGCGACGACTCCGCGCAGCACTCCTCGCCGTCGACGACGGCACTGACCTGACGACGGCCGCAGTCACAGCCGGGTTCACGGACTCCGCTCACTTCAGCCGAACGTTCCGACAGACCTTCGGTCTCGCGCCCTCCGACGTGCTCCCTCTCATCACGATCGCCGAGACGGACTTCCCCGGGACGTGACCGGATGGCCCCTACGTACAAGCGGCACCATGCGGTGTCGAGGTCCAATGGAACCATGAACACGCCGTCACGAAACGATAGAACGCTCGACCACGAACGCGACGCCCTCGTCGCTCCGACCGCACTGCTCGATCATCAATCCGAAGCGATCCAACAACTCGTCACCCGACGAGGTTGGCGGCAACTCGAACCACTCGCACGAATCGGCGCCGTCTACGACCACGTCCGAAACGAGATCGCCTTCGGCTACAACGCCGACGACGACATCGCCGCATCAGAGGTCCTTGCCGACGGCTACGGCCAATGCAACACCAAAGCGACATTGCTCATGGCACTCCTGCGCGCCGTCGACATCCCCTGCCGATTCCACGCCGCCACCATCCACAAGCGCCTCCAGAAGGGGGTCGTCCCCGGTCTCGTCTACCGCCTCGCACCCGAAGAGATACTGCACTCGTGGGTCGAGGTCTTCATCGACGGCGACTGGAAACGACTCGAAGGCGTCATCCTCGACGACGACTACCTCGAGGGATTGCGCTGTCAACTAGGTCGACCCAGCGGCGGGCTCATCGGCTACGCCGCCGGCACCGATGACATCGACAACCCACGCGTGGAATGGACCGGCGACCACAGCGAGATCCAGATGACCGGAGTCGAACGCGACCTCGGCGTCTACAACGACCCCGACACCTACTACCAGTCCGCCGGCACCAACCTCGCCGGAATCAAGCGGCTCCTCTACCGACACCTCATCCGCCACCTCATGAACCGAACCATCGCAACCATCCGATCCCACACCGCAGCCTGACGCCGAGTCGGACGGACACGATGCGGAGATCGCATATGGCGCACGTGCGACAGTCGATCTCTCGGGCATGGTGACAGAAGCTGGGAGACGGGAGCGGCGAGTTCGGCGATCACCGGCCGACGCATTATGGGTGGCCTGCCCGCCTCTCGGCGAGCACGAGGCGGACGACGGCGTCGATCCAGTCGAGGCCGTTCTCGTCGTCGTGGTGTCGGGCCCAGCCGTCGAGCGCGGCGTGGACGTCCTGTTCGCTTGCGAAGGTGCCGAGGACGGTGACGACGGCGGTGTCTTGATTGACGGTGTGGAGTTCGCCGCTTCCGATGTTCCAGCTGAGTCGCCAGCGATCGTCGCCGAGCGAGGATTGCCAGGCGTGGCCGAAGTCGACGTCGGTCGCCAGTCGGTCGGAGATGCCGAGCATCCATTCTTCGAGCGGGTCGCTTCCGCGATCGGGTGGGCGCGGATGCCCAACGAGGTGGGCGATCTCTTGGTCGCGGGGCTTGGTGAGGTTTGGTTCGACGTGGATTCTCATCTCGAACGTGGACCACGGTCGGTCGAGGACTGACATCGTCCAGATTTCGGAGCCGACGACGATGATGCCTCCTTCGTACGTTTCGAATCCGGCGATGCCGTACGCGTCCGACCAGTAGTCAGCGACGTTCGTGACGTGTGCCTCGTCGAACCAGTTGATGTAGACCTGTTCTTCGAGCTCCGGGAGTGCAGTGAGTCGAGCGAGGTCGTCGCGGCGGTGAAGGAACATGCCGGCGTCGATGGCGTGTGGGATGTCCTTCGAGTAGGGAAGCGTGGCGTAGATCGGCGTTGCGGCGAATGTGGCAACGTCGGTTCGTGACAGCGAGGCGTCGGGCTGTTCGACGACGATGAGCCCCGTCAGCTCGTCGCGCAAGCGTTGCAGGCGTTCGGCGTTGACTCGGGTCAGACGCGTGACGGCCAGCGAATCGGTTGCTACCTCGCGCAGTGCCTCGGGTGGTGGACCGACGCCGGCATCGACGATGACGACGTGCGGGTGTGCTCTGATCCACTCGGCCAGATCGGCCAGCGGCCCGTCGGCGAGAATGATCGAGCGTGTCGTGGGGCAGTGTCGATCGCCGAACGGAACGAGCGATACGCGAGGCGAGATGTCCACCGAAGTCAGGTGCAGAGTCTCAGTCGCATCGAGCACGCCAGGACTGCTGAGGTCGCGCACACCGTGTCGCGCGTCCGGTAGTGCGAGGATCCGGTTGAGGTCTCCGGCGAGGTCGATGAGCGTGACTCGCCCGGGGTGTTGGTGGGCGAGCATGGTTGCGACAACGGAGGTGCCGACGCCGCCGCTTGCTCCCCACACGACAATGGTCTGGCGCGCCATGTCAGGCGGCCTCGTGGCCGACGAGGACTGCGAGCTGGCTTGCGGCTCGGTGGGCGCCGACGCGGATCGCTGGTGTGCTGGGCTGGGTTGAGAGGCGGTGGTGCACGAGTTGCTTCCAACGTGCTTGTCCGATGACGCCGTTGTTGACGGCATCGGCGACTCGGTGGAGTTCGTACATTGCGACCGCTTGGTTCTCGACGTTGCCGCCGGCGGTGTCGTGGACGCCGGGATCGAGGGCAACGATGGTCGGGAGTTGCCCGCGGCGGTAGCGGCGGTTCTGGTTGCGGTCGTCGGTGTCGAGGAGCCGGTAGCTCGCTCGAAGACGAGTGGCCAGGAACGACAGTAAGACTCGGGGTTCGCCTGCTTCGTCGCGAGGGTCGAGTTCGGCGTCGGTGGTTGCGAGAAGGTGCCCGGCGGCAGCCCACAGGGTGGAGTAAGCATCGTCTTGGTGTCGGTGTGCGCTGAAGCTTTGGGCGACGCGGGAGACCGACGGGCGGAGGGCGACCATGAGCATCGTGGTCGCGTCGGCGTCGCCGTGCTGGTGCAAGCGGAGCAGTGCGCGAACGATCGGGTTCTGGTCGACGGTGGCGTCGGCGCACGTGTCGATGATGGCCGGGATGGAGAGGCCGGCGAGGGCGGGTTCGTCGGCCCATCGGGTGCGGATGCGTGAGTGGCGGGTGGGAGCGAGGCACCGGCGGTACTGGTGGTCGAGGATCTGGTGGATGGGGTGCTGGGCGGGATGGCGGATGGTCACGGGGTCGAACTCCTGAGAGGTGATTGCGGGATGGTTCGACTGCCACGGTGCGCCCCAATGCTCACCGCAACCCTCACAGCCGACGGCGCTGCTTCAGATCTCTCGCATGGGGGTGAGCACCGTGGCTGAGCAGGTGAAATGCGTATTGATGTGCGCGTTGAACGGGCGGCTCAGCAGGAAATTTCTGACGGAGTGCGTATTGCCGTGATCAATGTCGAGGCACGTGGAAGCCATGTCCTCCACCTCGGCCCCGTCCGCTACTTCCGGCTCGATGTCGCCCATCGAGATCGTCTTGCTGTCGCTGCTTGCTGCAGCGCTCTCGCTCGCGATTGCGCTGTGGGCGGGAGTTGTCGGTGCGGCGGCGATCTCCGGTGGCGGGCTCGTCGCCGTCGGTCTCGGTGACGCCCTCAGAGCAATTCCCGGTCTCGTTCGCAACCCGGGCGAACCATCGCAGGCGTGGCCGCCCGAGGTTGCCGATCGGGTTCCTGGCCCCGTCGTCTACTGGACCGTCACCGTGCTCTTTGTCGTCGCGGTCGTCGGTCTGTTTGTCGCGGCGCGGATGCTGTGGAAGGCATCGACGGTTGGTCGTCGGCGGCTCGGTGTCGACGCGCACGCACGTTTCGCAAAGCGACGTGAGCTTCGTCCGCTGCTGATCCGTGAACCGGTGCCGGGCCGGTTTGTGCTCGGGGTGTGGGGACGGTGGTTGATTGCAACGGAGAACCGGCGGTGGGCACCGCCGACGCACACCGGTGTGCGTCGCCTCCTTGCTCGTGCCACCGGAGAGATGCGGTCGGGCCAGCAGGGCGATGTTACTTCGATCGCCATCGCCGGCCCGACGCGGTGCGGCAAGACGTCGCAGTGCGCTATCCCCGGGCTGCTCGATTGGGCCGGACCGGCGATCGTGCTGAGCGTCAAACGCGATCTGATGGACGCGACGATCAAGCGTCGCCGCGATGTCGGCGAGGTACGCGTGTTCGACCCGGGCGGGTTCTTGCAGGCGAACCAGGGTGCGATCGCAGTCGAGGACCACGAGATCGCCAGGTGGTCACCGCTGCGCATGGCGCACACGGCAACCGGTGCGAAGAAGGCGGGCGAAGCGCTGTCATCGTGGACTCCCAAGGCCGGCGTCGACGGGGGTATGGACTTCTGGACAACACAGGGCAAGTTGCTGTTCACCGGACTCCTCGGCGCAGCGGCGCTGTCGGGCAGCCCGTCGATGAAGGAAGTGGCGAAGTGGGTCTACGACATGGAGCGTCCGGACCCCAAGAACAAGAAGAAGGCCTGTGCCCCGCGCGACGTGCTCGACCGCGCATTCAAGGATCCTCGAAAGAAGCCGGCGGCTGACTCGGCAATTCGGCATCTCCGGTCGATCTGGAACAAGCCCGATGATCGGATCATCGCCTCGGTCTACGCAACAGCGCAGACGGTGTGCGATCCGTGGCTCGACCCCAACGTCGCCGCAGCCACCGACTTGAAGAATGGTGAGGGCGAGTGGGTCGACCTCGACTGGCTGATGGACACCGGCGACGACGGCAAGGACGCCAACACGCTGTACTTGCTCGTCAGCCTCGACGACTACAAACGCCTCGCACCAGTACTTGCGGGGCTGCTGTCGGACCTGAAGTCACAGGCATATGAGTGGGACATGCAGGGCCGAGCGTTCCCGGCACCGTTGCTGATGTTGATCGATGAGGCCGGCAACATCCCGCTGTCGTGGCTCCCCGAAGTGTCATCGACATGTGCCGGGATCGGCATCCAGCTCGTCACGATCTGGCAGTCGCTCGCCCAGATCCACGAGGCGTACGGCAAGCGCGCCGACATCTTGCTCACGAACCATGCGACCAAGCTGTTCTTCCCGGGAGCGTCGGACGACTCGACACTCGGCTATGTCTCCAAGATCGTCGGTGACGAAGACGTTGAGCGCCGATCCTGGTCAAACGACCTCGGCGGCGGGCGCCGATCGATCTCCGGTCAACAGAACCGCGAACCGCTCGTGCCCTACTTCTTGTCGCGACTGCCGCGCTATGGCTCTGCCTTGCTCATCCACTCCAACATCCCTCCGGCACATGTCCAGGGTCGCGAGTGGTGGCGGATCAAGCGACTCGCCGAGATGGCACCACCCCAATCCTTGGAGCCAACCGTTCCCGCTGGCTGCGGGCCGTGGACACCGACTCCCTCGCGGCCGGGTCGCCGGCAAGGCGTAGCAACTCATGGCGACGAAGTTGAAGCGCGGAAGGAGCGTTGTGAGGTTGAGGCGGTGGCGTCATGAAGCGCCAACGGGTCGACCATGCGGCGCTGATCGACGAACTCCACGCCCAGCTCACTGTCCGGATCGGGGAGATGGCGACCAGCGACGACTGGCTCGCCTATCTCGAAACCGCCCGCAAGTTCCACCGCTACTCGCCCCAGAACCAGATGCTCCTCGCGCTCCAAGGCGCATCTGGCTACGTCGCCTCCTACCGCAACTGGACCCGCATCCCGTCCACCGACGGCGGCACCTGTCAGGTCGCCAAAGGCCAGAAGGGACTCACGATTCTCGCTCCGATGGTCGCCAAGGTGGTCGATGTCGATGAAGCCACCGGGGAGGAATCGAGCCGCAAACGACTCCGGGGTTTTCGCACGGTCAAGGTCTTCCACGAGGGCCAGCTCGTCGCACCACCAGCGATCCCCGAACCGCACATGCCCGAACTCTTGACCGGCGAGAACCGGTGGCAACACGTCTGGTCCGCCGTGGCCGGACAGCTCGAATCGGAAGGCTTCGACGTCCAGCTTCACGATCGATCGCCGATCGAGAAGTGGAACGGCCTCACCAGCTACGTCGACCGAACCGTCCAAGTCGCAGGCGACCTCGAACCACCACAGCGAATCAAGACGCTGCTCCACGAATGGGCGCACGTCCACCTCGACCACGAACACCGCACGGAGATCACACGAGACGTCAAGGAGGTCGAAGCGGAGTCAGTCGCCTATCTGCTGTCGCAGAGCATCGGCCTCGACTCGCAGCGGTACACCGTCCCGTACGTAGCGGGTTGGGCGCGTGGTGACCTCGACGTCGTCGAGTCCGCAGCGCAAGCCGTGCTCACGACGACCAAGCGGCTGGTCGAGACACTCGAGATGGATCTCGGTATCGAGCTGACACCCGACGCGCTCGATCACGCCATCGACCCCGACATCGTCGAACTCGATCCGCCAACCACGGCGAACGAGAGAAGCGTCGAGTCGACGATGGCACCCATGGTCGAGCCTGACGGTGAGCAACTCACGATCGAAGGTGTGCCGAAGCCGATGCCGAAGCAGGGACTCGAATCACTCGATCTCACCGATGCCGAGTTCGTCCTCGCCGTGAAGAATCACCTCGAACCTGAGCCCGGTCGCCGACTCATGGAGATCGCCTTCGAACCCGACAGCGCACCCGAAGCAGCGATCCTTCTTGCGGAAGCCGGCCTCTCTGCCGGTCAGACCGCCCGAGTCCTGGACCACTTCGGACGCGACACCAATGAGATCCGTCAAGCGCTGCTCGCCCCGATGCCAAACGATGCCGAGCGGCCGACGCTCTGGACCGAGACCGAGGTCGCCGCCGTGTTCCCCGACCCAACCGAGCCCGTCCTCGACGTAGCGGCTCCTGGCGACGACCGAGCGAACGCAACGCTCCTCGCACAGACCTATCGATCCGCAGAGCCAGACCGTGTCGCTGCACTTGCATACGGACTCGGCGTGCCGTGCGCCGACGTCATCAGAGTGTGCGCGAATTCGCGACCCGATCCAGCCGCATCCGTTGAGATCGCAATCGCCATGCACCAAGGCGACGTCACTGCAGCGATCGACGAACTCAAACACGCCTGGCCAAACCCGCCCGGCGGATGGGACGAGTACCTACCCGCGGCGCCAGGAGTCGCCGAGGTCGACGAGTACGCATCGACGCAAGCAATCCTCGACGAGTGGTACGGCATCGAACCCGCCGCCGATCCAACCATCTCGGAACCGTCGCTGACATGAGCACCGCCGATCCCAGCCCGCTGATGACCGCCCTCGACGCCTTCGCCCAACGCGTCTGGTCCGACGGCGAGCGGAGCTTCGAAGACGCCCTCGTCGAGGCAGTGGATGATTGGGTTGCGATCTCATGCACGGAGTGGATGGGCGGAGGGGAGGTGCTTGTGGATCCAGCGGAAGAAGCACTGCTCGGCGCACTCAGCCGACTACTTGACCAAGTCCGCTCTGACGCTGCTGGAGTAGCTGATGTCAGTTCAGCGCTCACGGAAGCGCTGGAAGACTGGTCGACTCCCAGAGACTGAGTCGCCTGCTCTACTTGCCTCGCCGGCGATCGATCTCGGCCTGTGTTTCGATGTCGGCAGCAGCGATGTCCACTGCCCGGTCAATGCGATCGGCGAGCCAGTTGGTTACGCCCTGTTCGACATCATCTTCGCCAAAGGCGACCGGGAGCTGGATCTTTGTCATGCCGGGTAGGAAGCCTTCGATCTCAACCTCCCACTCCTCAAAGTCTGCATCGATGAGACCAACGCGTTGAACTGAAGAACCCGGATAGCTCACGTCGCCGGGGAAGCCTGTGAGCCGAAGCAGCGAGTCATCTCGAATCGCGAGACCATCGAGCTGGTCGCTAATCGTGTCCTGCACACTGCGGTCCGTCGATTGGGCACCGTCCGAGATGTCGATCTCGGAGTAGCCGTCGATGAGGTCGTCCGTGGCATCGATTTCGTTGACGGTCTCAATGATTCGTTCGGGAAGCTCGTATTCGAAGACGGCCCCAGCTGCGACAGTCGGGACGAACACCATCGTTGCAGCAGCGACCTTCCGACCGAATCGGCTGAGAAGCCGAGCCTTGTCGACACCATCTTTGCCCGAAGCGTTTGCTGCAAAGGTGAGCTCGTCAGCGATCGTACGGAGTGTGGTGCTCCACGTGCGCATCATGGAGACAGCGCCTTTCGTGCGAAAGCCAGCTTGATCAGCTGCGATCTCGATCTCCCGAGCGAGCGAACGCAGTAAACCCGCCTGTCGTTCGACCGCCGCCTTGAAGGTAAGGACCGACTCGTTCCGCTTGCTCATCTCATCTTCCCCATCGTGTCTCTGGCACCATACGCACTTCGGTGCGCAGCGCACTGCGCATTGCAGTCCGATGCTGAGGGGTCTATCCGAGAAGCCGATCTTCGAGTGGTCCGAGAGTGTCCGAAGGATCGTCGACAGCGCCCTCGATACCAGGTGATGCAGCACGCTCCCGGTATGCGGCGACTTCGTGGATGAGACGGCGTAGGTCGTTGGGGTCGCACTCGTCGTTGTCGACCGCCCAGGTCTCGGTGAGTTGGTCGATCCACTCAGCGGATGATTCCAGGGCTCGGTATGCGAGGTGGTTGGTTCGTCGGTTGAGGGCGGCGGCGAGATCGGGGTCGGTGCGTTGGCCCCATTCCCAGAGGGTGGTGTCGGTGCGGGTGTCGTCGATGCGCTGATCGAGGTCGTCGATGCGTTGGCGGAGTCGGTCGATGTGCGTCTGGAGTAGGTCGTGAGGCATGGCGGGGTCCGAGAGGGTGTCGGTGAGCGCGGCGAGCTGGTCGAGCAACGGGGCTCGTTGTTCGGTGAGGTGACGGAGTTGGTGGTGCGGGTTGTGGCTTTCGATGGCGGCGTCGATCTCGATGAGCGTTGAGTCCTCTGGCGTGTCGGCCATTGTGGCTCGGACAGTGTCGAGGGCGGCTTGGGCCTGATGGGGGAGCGGGGGCGGCCAGTGGGCGAGCGCGTCGGCGTCGTCGGTGAGAGCGGCGAGTTCTTGGTGCTCGACAATGTGGGGCCAGTGCTCAAGGATCCAGTCCCGGCGCTCGCTTTGGCTGTGGTGGGCGAGGCGGAGCGCTTCGGCCTTGTCGTTGATCGAGAGGTCGCTGGCGAGGATGTCGTCGACGATCTTGCGTTGGTCGGGTGGTGCCGTGGCGAAGAGCTGTTCGAGTTCAGCGATGCGCTCTCGGGCCTCACGCAGCCCGATTTCGGGAAGTTGCTGCGGGTCGAGTTGGGGTCGCTGTCGGAGGAGCCAGATGCGGGTGTCGAGGGCTCGGTCGAGGTGTTGCCGCCATTCGGCGAGGCTGGCGGTGTTGGTGGGTTGGGGGCCGTATCCGGGTGTGTGGTCGTCAAGGTGTCGGGTGTCGCGCCATGCGGCGAGGTTGGCGAGTTCGTCGTCGTAGACGGCGGCCCCGGTGGGGTCGGTGGGTCGGTTGCCGTACCAGGCTCGGAGCCAGGGTGGCGGTGTGGAGCGGAGCTGGTGCGTGAGTTGTCGGGTGCGGTGTTCGATGGCTGCCGGGATGGTGGCGGGTTCGTCGGGTGTGATGTCGTAGGTGCCGAGTGCGGTGTTCCATTCGTCGAGGTGTCGTTCGTGTTCGGTGTGGGCGTCGTCGAAGTAGCGGGTCGCGGTGTTGGTGAGTTCGACGGTGTCGGGTTGGTCGATCGGCTTGATCTCGCTCCACGGGAGTGTCTTGGTGCGAGTGTGTTTGCCGTCGCTGGTGGTGAACTGGACGGTTGCTGCGCCGATGCTGTCGTGGAGGTAGGTGATGGTGCCGACGTTGTCCCAGTCGAGTGCGTTGACGCGTCGGCCGGGTTCCATTCGGCTTCGGTGGGAGAGCGCTCGGTGAAGCGCGCGTGCTGCCTGGGTGGGGTCAGTGAGGCCTGCGGCTTGGAGTTCTCGGGTTGCGGTGGTGATGGCGGTGTGGCGTTGTTGGAGTGCGTCGAGTCGGTGGGAGTTTGCGGTGTTGGCGACCGCGGTGAGGTTCGGTGCGAGGCTGGATGCGAACGCTTTGGCTTGGGAGCGTTCGAGTGTGTCGAGCATGTCGCCGCCCGGGTCGCCGACACGCTCGGATGGCAGCGGGATGCCGTCGGTCGTGTGGGGGCGTTCCCCGACGAGGGTTGCGTCTTTGGTGGTGGCGTAGAGGTGAGCGGTGTTTCGGGCGCGGGAGAGTGCGACGTAGGCGGCTTCTCGGTAGAGGCCGGTGGGGCCGACGACGTAGATGTCATCGCAGGTCATTCCCTGCGCTTTGTGGATGGTTGTCGCGTATCCGTGGTCGAGGTTGCCGGCGTTGACGTATGCGCCTGTGAGCCTGAGCCGGCGACTGTTGCCGAGCGCGATGTCGATCTCCGATGTCGTCGGGTTGATCGCGGTGATGGTGGCGATCATGCCGTTGTCGACTCGACACGTGCGGCTGGTGTCGAGGTCGAGTTGGCCGGGTGCGTTCTGGAGGAGCACGATGCGGTCGCCTGTGCGGAACTCGCGATCGTTGACGGTCAAAGTGTCGTCACCGAGTCGGCCCGATTCGGCGAATCGGAGCCGTGCGAGTGCGTTGAGGGCTCGCGCTTCGTTGCGGGTGCCGGCGAGGAGTTGAGCGTTCGACCCGGCGGAATAGCTGTTCCACCAATCGGTGACGGCACGATCGTGGATGTGCCCGACGGTGTCGGCCAGGACGACTCGGTCGTGTTCGAGGTATTGCTCCCAGGCTTGTGCGACGTTGCCGTTGCGGAGGTGGTCGAGTGCAGTGTGCTCCCACGGTTCACGTTGTCGACGGTTGACGGTGAGGTGCGCTGCCTGGTCGCCTGCGGCGTCGAGTGCGGCGGCGAAACCGCCGCCAGCGTTGACCTCGGGGAGCTGGTGATGGTCGCCAACGAGAATCACCTTGGCGCCGACGGAACGGGCGGTGCGACAGACGTTCCACAGGTCGATGGTGCCGGTCATCGCTGCCTCGTCGACCACGATCACGTGTGCCGAGGTGAGTTGTTCGGCGAAGTTCAGGAACCGTGGGACGGTGTAGGAGTCGATGCCGGCGCCTTCGCCCAGCTCGCGTGCGGCACGGGCCGATGGGCCGACCCCGATGAGGTGTCGTCCGGAGGATTCGAGCACCTGGCGAACAGTGTTCATCGTGTACGTCTTGCCGGTGCCAGCGCGCCCGACGACGACTTCGACCGGACGCCCCTGCGTGCAGACACGGCGGACGGTGTCGAGCTGATCGCTGCCGAGCGTTCCGCCGGCTGCGGCGATCTGTTCCTCGACGAACGCTTCATCGACACAGTGATGGTCGGCACTGGGAGCGCTGAACACCGTGAGCAGATCGGCCTCGATGTCGAGCAGTCGCCGTGTGGTCCATCGCTGCTCGAAGCCGGCGTCGGCGCCGTCCTCGATCGGCAGCGGGACGAGTTCGGGTGATGCGAGCACGGCGTCGGTCAGTCGTTCGACGAGGCCACTGTTGCCGTTGCGGGTGAGGGTTGCGGCGACGGTGTTCTGCACCTCGTGGCGAGTGACGGTGGAGTCGGTGTCGGGCAGTCGGACGGCGACTCGCGCGACGAAGTCGGCGACCGAGACCAGCTCCTCGATGCGTTCACCGGTGTGATGGTCGATGCCGTTGACGGTGACGTGCACCTGGTGTGCGAGGTCTTCGTGTCCATCGATCACGTATGCGGAGGCCAGGAGTTCGGTGATCTCGTCGGGTCCGTAGTCGACGGTGGCGGCGTCGGCTTCCCACTGCTGGTCGAGTGTTTCGTGGTCGATGTCGGCCTTCTTCCGACGCGTTGCGAGCATCGCCTCGCGGGCTGCGTGGGGTCCGTCGAGGCCGAGTCGTTCGAGTTCGTCTTCGATCTCGGCGCGGCGTTTCGAGAAGTGCTTGAGGACCCTTCGGGGGATGCCGGCGATGTCGGCGACGTTGTTGTGGACCGTGTTCCACTCGACGCCGAGACGGCGGGCGAGTTCGTTGCGGAGCACCGACTGGTACAGCGCGCCGGCTGCCAACTTGGAGCGGTAGAGGGCTTGACCGTCGAGTGCGGACCACTTGCCATCGGGGCCGCGAGCGATGTTCGCGACGAGGACATGGGTGTGCAGATGGGGGTCGCCGGCGCGACTCGTTCGATGCCGGAACCCTGCGGCGATGAAGCCTGCGCCGCGCAGTCGGCGGGTGCCGAACTGCTCGAACGATGCCGGCTTCGAGGCCCGATTGTTCGACCCCCTGCGCACGAAGCACGCTTCTCGTTCGAGCCATGCGATCGCCTCATCGACGGCGGTGTTGGTTGCTTCAACGACCTCGGCGCGCACGAGTGGGTCGCCGAGCGCGTACAGAACGCTCACCGACTTCGGTGCTGAGAACGTCAGGTCGAAGCCGGGCACACGGTTCTTCCACGTCCGGACTTGGTCGCCGTTCGGGGTCAATCCGGTCCCGGGGGAGAGCCCGGCGAGGACAGCGCGCAGCTCGTCGCCGGTCACGCCATCGGCCAGGCCGAGCGCCGACGATGCACCTCCGATCCACTGGCCCCGGGTCTCGCCGGCACCGGAGTAGTAGTCGTCGATGCCGTCGGCGACTTGGCCGAGGTAGTACTCTTCGGCGCCGACACGGAGCTTCCACAGCGACAACATTCCACTGGGAACAGCCCCCAGCCGGACTGGTTCGTTACAACGAATCGCAGCGCCGCTGGCGCCGGTGCAGCACCTTGGTGCATCTGTGCGGACCTGATTTCGAGCGATTGCGGCGTTTCGGGTCAGCCGGCGGCTGACTTGCGTCGTGAGTATTGGCGCTGATCGGCCGGGTCGATGTAACGATCCGTCGATTCTGGGGGCTGTTGTTCGTAGAGGTGGTCGCCGTTCGAGGCGGCTATCGATGACGATCGGAGATGTCGAGATGGCTCGACGGAGAGAGACTGAGGCGGAACGAGCGGCTCGGGAACGGGTGAAGTCGGGATTCGATGCGCAGATGTCTGCGGTGAACGACTTCTTCAGTCGGGAGCGCCGGATCGAGACGATGCGGGTTGACATCGCTGCGCTCGAGATGGAGCAGGCCGACGCAGTGAGTCGCCTGTCGGCAGCGACGAGTGTCGCCCACGCTGCGGAGGTGCTGGGATGGCCGCAGTCGAAAGTCCGGGAGGCGTCGGCGAGGGTCAAGAGGCCGATACGAACAGCGGTGTCGACGACCGCATCGCCGTTCGGCGAATCGACATGATGTTGGCGAGACGGGGTCAACGGGTGGCTGCGAACGTATGTTCGTGTAGCTTTCAATCCATGTCAGTTCCCGATCACGAGATCACGGCCCACATTCGGTCGGCTGCGATGGCGCCACCGGCGTCGAAGGTGGCTGTCGATCGTGAGGTGCTGATCGAGGCGCTGGAGGAGTTGCTGCAGCAGCGGAGCCTGCTGCGTCGGCTCGGTGATGATCTTCGGACGGTCGCTCGGAGTTCGCCGACGGCGGTGAAGCGATGAGCGAACAGGGATCGGCTGTCATTGGGGAGACCGAGCAGTCGAGAGGCGACGAGCATCGGCCGTGGATCTGTCCGAGCTGTGCCCACTTCATAGTGCGAGTCGGCACTGGCGCGGTTCCGACTCATGTTTGCGAAGGGGCGGACGCTGAGGTCGACTTCGTGCCATACGTCGACAGCGAGCAGGCTTTGTTGATTCGGCGGGCGACTCTGGCTCCGCAGCGATGATCCTGGTGGCGCTTGCCAGTGGGATTCAAAGCGAGAAGTCAGTATTTGGGCGTGTGGGGCTTGACGAAATCAACGCTTACTTGGCGATGGCGTCGCCGATCGACGGATGCGATTGACCGGTCGCTGCTGTGTTCGCTGAATTGGCGTCGATCAAGTGGCCGGAGTGCGCGGCGTCACTTCGGATTTCTCATCGCTGACGCCGGTCATGGAACTTGAACGGTTGGCGGATGTGACGAGCTGGACCGGTGGAACGACACCTATTGTCCTCTGGAGTCGTGTCAGTGTGCGTCGGGGCTGAGGTCGAGGCGTCGGAGGAGTTGGGCGTTTGCTGCGACGACGATCGTGGACAGGCTCATGAGTGCAGCGCCGATCGCGGGCGGGAGCACAAATCCGATGGGGGCAAGAATGCCGGCTGCGAGGGGGATTGCGGCGATGTTGTAGCCGGCGGCCCAGACGAGGTTCTGGATCATCTTGCGATAGCTGGCATGGGAGAGCGTGATGACGCCGAGCACTGCCCGCGGATCTGACGATGCGAGCACGACGCCGGCCGATTCGATGGCGACGTCGGTGCCGGCGCCGATTGCGAGGCCGACGTCGGCTCGAGCGAGTGCAGGGGCGTCGTTGACGCCGTCACCAACCATTGCCACGGTGCGTCCCTGGCTCTGCAGATCTTTGACGGCTGCGTCTTTGTCGTCAGGCAGCACTTCGGCGTACACGTCGTCGATGCCGAGTTCGGCGGCGACGCTGTCGGCGACCGCTTGGGAGTCTCCGGTGATCATCACCACGCGGATTCCGCGCTCGTGGAGCGCGTCGACCGCTCGACGCGATTCGGGTCGGATGCCGTCTTCGAGTGCGAACGTGCCGACGATGGCGTCGTCGACAACGAGGTGCAGGACGGCTGCGCCGCGCGCTTCCCACCGCTGGATCTTGTCGCCGAGTTCGGCTGGTGGTGTGAGGTCGAGTTCGCGGAGCAGCGATGGCCCGCCAATGGCCACGCGCTGTCCGTCGACAGTGGCCGAGACACCTCGCCCGGTCATCGATTGGAAATCAGTTGCCTGGGCGGCGTCGATTCCGGCGTTGGAGGCTTTGCGGACGATGGCGCGGGCGAGCGGGTGTTCGGAGTCGCCCTCGACGCCAGCTGCGAGCGCCAGCATTCGATCGGTGTTCCCGTCGAGCGCGGCGAGGTCAGCGACCACATGTTCGCCCGCGGTCAGCGTGCCGGTCTTGTCGAACAGGATCGTGTCGATGGTGCGCATCCGCTCCAGAGCGAGTCGGTCCTTGACCAGGATCCCGCTCTGCGCGGCCTTGGCCGTCGACAGCGAGATGACGAGTGGGATTGCGAGGCCAAGGGCGTGCGGGCACGCAATGATGAGCACGGTGACGGTGCGGATCAGTGCGTCGTCGGTGCGGCCGAGGAGCAGCCACACCGTTGCGGTGATGACCGCTGCGGCAATCGCGACGTAGAACAGGATCGCGGCGGCGCGATCGGCGAGCGCCTGGGCTCGCGAGTTGGAGTCTTGTGCTTCGGCGACGAGTCGTTGGATTCCCCCGAGTGCGGTGTCGTCGCCGATTGCGGTGACTTCGACTCGGATCGAATTGTCCGTTGCGACCGAGCCAGCGACGACGGGATCGCCTTCGGATTTCGCGACGGGGTTCGATTCGCCCGTCAGCATTGACTCGTCGACTTCGACGGAACCGTCGATGATCATGCCGTCAGCTGGAATGCGGCTTCCCGACCGGACAAGCAGACGGTCTCCCACCGCGAGTGCAGCGACCGAGACGGTCTCAACGTCTCCGGTGTCGGTGATGCGATCTGCTTCGTCGGGGATCAGCTCTGCGAGTGCCGCGAGGGCGCCGCTTGCTTGGCCGATGGCTTTCATCTCCTGCCAGTGACCGAGGAGCATGATGACGATGAGCGAGGCGAGTTCCCACCAGAACTCGAGGTCGAGCACGTCGGTCAGCGAAACGAGCGACGACACGAAGGCGACCGTGATCGCAAGGGAGATCAGCAGCATCATCCCGGGCCGGCGCGTGCGGGCTTCGTTGATGCCCCCGGTCAGGAACGGCCGGCCGCCGTAGAAGTAGATGACGGTGCCCAGCGCGGGCGCGATCCATTGCGACCCGGGGAATGACCAGTCGTAGTTCAACCACTCCTGGATCTGCGCGGAGAAGGCCAGGACCGGGATCGCGAGCGCGAGGTTGCGCCAGAACAGGAGGCGGAACATTTCGGCATGGCCCTCGTGGCCGCCGCCGCCATGGTCGGCGTGTTCGTCATGACCTCCCGTTGTTTCGGGGTGGCTGGTCTGGGCGTCATGATTCATCGCGCTGTGGTCCGCCGATGGTGCCGGTGGAGGGTGGTTGGTGTGGTTTGCCATGAGGGTCTCCTGGTGGTTGTTCGCTGCCCAGACTCCAACTTAAGGATTCCAGCCAAGGGCAAGGTCAAGTGACGTTGGTCTCGATACCGTGAGGGTCATGCAGATCGGGGAACTCGCGAAGACGGCCGGTGTCACGACGAAGACCATCCGTTACTACGAATCCATTGGCGTGCTTGATGAACCGGCGCGTACCGAGTCCGGATACCGCTCGTACGGCCCGATCGCCATCGAGCGTCTCGACTTCGTGAAGCACGCGCAGGCATCGGGCCTGGCGCTGGCGGAGATCAAGTCGATCCTGGAGATCAAGGACGAGGGCGGACAGACGTGTCAGCACACCACGGAGCTGCTGCGCCGTCACCTGGAGGAGCTCGATGCCAAGCTCGTCGAGCTGCAGGCCGCACGAATCGAACTGCAGGCGATGTTCGACCGAGCGGCTGAGCTCGACCCTTCCGACTGCACCGACGCCAACCGATGTCAGATCATCACCGACTCGCTCCCGCTTGCCGGAGCGCCGGTTGGGTGACGAACGTCGCTTGACCTTGCCCTGGGCTGGAAGGCGTAGCTTGAAGACATGACCGAGCAGCTCTCCGGCCGTCGTCTGACGCTCGACCTTTCCGTCTGGGATCTTGATGTCGACGGGATGACGTGTGGATCGTGCGCAGCGCGAATCCAGAAGACCCTCGCGAAGCAACCCGGCGTCACCGATGCCGAAGTGAATTACGCGACCGGGCGAGCCCGTGTCTCGGTCGATGACGGGGTCGACATCGCCGATCTCCAGGCGGCAGTCGCACGCACTGGGTACACACTCATCGCTCCCGAACCGATTGCAGCCCAGCCGAGTGAGTTTGACGTCGGCGGCATGACCTGCGGATCCTGCGCAGCGCGCATCCAGAAGGTGCTCCTCCGCCAGCCGGGCGTGGCCGGCGCCGAGGTGAACTACGCAACCGGGCGAGCCGTCGTCACGCCGACGGCCGGCGAGGCGGTCGATACAGCATCACTCGTCGACGTCGTCGAGAAGGCGGGCTACGAACTCACCGACCTTGCCTCCCGATCGAACGTCGCCTCGGGGTCGACGGCGGCGGAGCGTGCCGATCAGGTCGATGCCGACGAGGCGAAGCACCGCTCCCTGTGGCTCCGGCGGGCGATCATCTCGGCACCGATTGCCGCGTTCATGGTGTCGACCATGCTCTACCACGATCTCGCGATGGAGAACACGTGGCTGCGCTGGCTGCAATTCGCGCTCGCCATCCCGGTGCAGTTCTACGTCGGCTGGCCGATCCTGGTCGGCGCCGCACAACGCGCACGCCACCTGACAGCGAACATGGACACCCTGATCACGATGGGCACCCTGTCGGCGTTCACGTTCTCGGTGTACCAGCTGTTCACGGGCGGCATGGAGCTCTACTTCGAAGCCGCCGTCGTGATCATGTTCTTCATCACGCTCGGCCGCTACCTCGAAGCCCGCGCCAAGGGCCGCGCCGGCAAGGCGCTCCGTGCACTGGTCGAACTCGGCGCCAAGGAAGCACGCCTGGTTCGCGACGGTGTCGAAGAGATGGTTCCCGTCGAATCGGTCCAGGTCGGCGACGTCATCAAGATTCGCCCGGGCGAGAAGGTCCCGATTGATGGCGAAGTACTCGACGGGTCGAGCGCCGTCGACGAATCGATGTTGACCGGCGAATCGTTGCCCGTCGACAAGCGCCCCGGAGACAAGGTCGCCGGAGCGACCGTCAACACGTCCGGCGTGCTCACCATTCGAGCCACGGCGATCGGCAGCGAGACCGCGCTCGCCCAGATCGTCAAGCTCGTCGAGGACGCCCAGACCGGGAAGTCCGCTGCACAACGGCTGGCCGACCGGATCTCAGCCGTGTTCGTTCCGGTCGTGATGTCGATCGCACTGCTCACCTTCCTCGGCTGGACCGTCATCGGCGGCAGCGTCAGGGACGGTGTCTATGCAGCAGTCGCAGTGCTGATCATCGCGTGCCCGTGTGCTCTCGGATTGGCAACGCCCATGGCGATCATGGTCGGCACCGGCCGCGGTGCGCAGCTCGGCATCCTCATCAAGTCCGTCGAGGTACTCGAACGCACACGGCGGATCACGACCGTCGTGTTCGACAAGACCGGCACGCTCACCGAAGGCGCGATGTCGGTCACTGACATCGTCGCGGCGGGTGGAACCAGCGACGCCGAACTGCTCGCCAAGGCCGGCGCTGTCGAGGCCGACAGTGAGCATCCGATCGGCCAGGCCATTGCCGATGCTGCACGAGACGCATACGGATCGCTCGACGATGTCACCGACTTCGACACGATCGTCGGCCACGGCATCCGCGCCGACGTGGACGGCACCACAGTGTGGGTCGGGCGTCGCGAACTCGCAACGCAGGCATCGCTCGACCTTCCGGAGTGGCTCGATGCCGAAGCCGTGCAGCTGGAGAACCAGGGTCGAACGGCCGTGTTTGCCGGTTGGGACGGCGAAGTCCGGGGCGTGATCGCCGTTGCCGACACGTTGAAGGCGTCGGCGATCGCGACCGTCGAACAGCTCCACGGTCTCGGGCTCACCGTCGCGATGATCACCGGCGACAACGCACGGACCGCACAATCCATCGCTGACGCGGTCGGTATCGACCGAGTGATCGCCGAGGTGTTACCCGAAGACAAGCAGAGCGAAGTGCAACGGCTTCAAGAAGCCGGTGAGATCGTCGCGATGGTCGGCGACGGCGTGAACGACGCACCCGCACTGGTGCAGGCCGACCTGGGTATCGCCATCGGCACCGGCACCGACGTCGCCATCGAGTCCAGCGACCTCACGCTGATGCGCGGCGACGTCGCCGGCGTGGTGACCGCCATCGAATTGTCACGGCGCACCTACCGCACGATCGTCCAGAATCTGTTCTGGGCCTTCGGCTACAACACGATCGCGATCCCACTCGCCGTCGCCGGGCTGCTCAGTCCACTGATCGCCGGCGCTGCGATGGCGTTCTCGTCGATCAGTGTCGTCGCGAACAGCATCCGGCTGCGCCGGTTCGCTGCCACTGACGTCACCGCCACATCTGATGCCGCCCACCGTCAGACGACTCCGATCAATACCTCGGTCTCGGCCTGACCAGCGACCGACACTGCGCCACTCACGAACCATCCAGGAGGATGACATGACCGAATCTGCAACCGCCACCTACTCCGTCCCCGAGATTTCGTGTGGCCACTGCAAGTCGACCATCGAGGCAGCGGTCCAGGGCCTCGATGACGTGTCCAGCGTCGACGTCGACATCGACGCCAAGACCGTCACCATTGTTGGCGGTGACAGCGAAGCAGCCGTCACCGCCATCGAAGACGCCGGCTACGACGTCGATCGTTGACACGGCGATCCGGTGGTTCGGAAACGCAACCGTCAGATCACGCCGACCATTCAGTGAGATCGCCGGCTCCGGAATCGATGACCAAACGTCGCTGATCGAGTCGCGACGTTCTTCAGCATCTCGCCAAAGGTCACGCTGAAGTGCAGCTCGGAATACGACACGTTGTCGTAGAATGAGTGGATGGCAGCAGAGCCGATCGATCTTGCATCACCAGCGGACTCATTGAGCCGGCGGCGGTTCCTCGCCGCAATGGCTGGCAGCGTGCTGCTCGGAGCGTGTGCTGACAGTGCGCTCGACAGCCAGCCGGGAAGCGAGACGGACGCCGGCGGGGGTGGTCCGGAGGAGTTCCGACAACCGGAGGTGCTCCGGAGTGCGAACGGTCGACTTGATGTCACGCTGATTGCTGCGCCGGCAACGTTCCAGGGGGCCATCGGTGGGGCGTTGGCCTACAACGATGCCCCCGTCGGGCCGACACTGCGGGTTCGTCCTGGTGATCGCCTGAACGTGACGGTGCGCAACGACTTGGGCGAGCCGACCAACCTGCACACCCACGGCCTCAACGTCTCTCCAGAAGGGCAGGGTGACGATGTCTTCGCCACCATTGGCGCAGGCGAGGAACGGTCGTACGTGTACGACCTGCCTACCGATCATCTCAGTGGGACGTTCTGGTATCACCCGCATCTGCATGGATCTGTCGCAGCTCAAGTCGCAGCCGGGCTGTTCGGGGCGATCATCGTCGAGGACGAGATCGACGACCGCGCCGACATGGCAGCGATGACCGAGCGGCTCTTCGTGCTCAACGACCCGGTCGGTGTCGACCGCCAGGCTTCGCCGATGGATGGAATGCACGGGCGTACCGGCGAATCGGTCCGAGTCAACGGTGTCGTCCAACCGCTGCTCACCGGCATCGCCGGCGATCTTGAACGTTGGCGAGTCGTCAACGCGAGTCCGTCACGTTCGCTTGCACTGTCGATCCCCGGCGCGGCGCTGCACCTCATCGCATCGGACGGAGGGCGACTCAGCAGCACCAGAGCACTCGACGGACTCGTGCTCGTTCCTGGCGAACGAGCTGAGGTGATCGTGAAGATTCCATCGACCTCGGAGGAAATGGCCGTTGGTAGCGATGGTGCCGGTCGGCCGTTGGCGCTCCTCTTGCCGAGGAATAGTGGAGTGGCCGGATCATCTCCGCCTCCGTCCTCCTCAGAAGGATCGTCGACGGCGGTACCCGATGGGCTCGGTGAGGAGGTCTCAGTCGATGCCGAACTCGTCGTGCGAAAGCGGACGGTGACGTTCGGTGTCGAAATGGGAATGGGCTCGATGATGTCCGACGATGGAGGCCTCGAGTTCACCATCGACGGCAAGGCCTTCGATCCGCAACGCACAGACACCCGCGTCGAGTCGGGCACCGTCGAGGAGTGGCGGATCATGAACACCACCGGGATGGACCACCCGTTTCATCTCCACGCATGGCCCTTTGAAGTGCTTGGCGACGACGCCTGGCCCGGCTGGAAAGACACCGTCAACGTCCCCGGCGGCGGCGAGGTCACGATTCGTATCCCGTTCGTCGGCCAGACCGGACGCTCGGTTTATCACTGCCACATCCTCGATCACGAAGACCTTGGCATGATGGGTGTGATCGACGTGCAGCCGGCGTGAGGCGTTCGTGGTCCTGTCGGCCCCGCTAACCCTCCGGCGCTGGACTCGTTGATGGGGTCGTCGTCGTCGAGGACGAAGTCGTCGTCGGCTTGATGGTTGTGGCCGGTCGCGTTGTGGCGGGTGCCGGAACGGTGGTGGACGTCGTCGTCGTGCTGGTGGTTGTCGACGTCGTGGTGGTCGTCGACGTGGTCGGCGGAACCCAGTCGGGGTCCGGGTAGTCGAAGATCATCGGCGCAGCACCGTAGGTCTCAGGTTCCTCGACGCCGTCGAACACGTAGATCATGTCGCCGATCTCGATGAGATCGGGGAGGTACTCGGCAATATGCATCGGGTGGCGCACGCAGCCGCGCGACGCCGGATAGTCGGGCACGTTGCCCGAACCGTGAATGGCAATGCCGTAGTTGAAGTAGACCGGTTGGTAGAGGCGTCCGAGCTTGGCGTTCCGCCATCCGTCGACCTTGCGCTCGAAGTGGTAAACGCCGCCCGGAGTCTTCGAGATCCCGCAGATTCCCTTCTCTTCGGTGGTGCCGTCGTCGAGGTCGATTTCGACGACGTCGCACCACTCGATGTTCTCGCCGGAAGACACGTGGCTGATCACGCGTGCTTCGCCGTCGTTGAAGAGGATCGACACCTGCTCGGGGAGGTAGACCTCCATGTGGGTGCCGCCGGGTGTGCGGCGGGGGGCGATGCGTACGTCGCTGTGCATTTGGGTCCAGATGTCGGGGGTGACGATGCCACGCATCTCGGTACGTGGTGTGCCGAGCACGATCTTCTCGAACGCCCACACGGCGCGGACCGTTGCGCCGCCGAAGATGCCGTCGATCGGTCCGGGATCGAAATTGAGTGCGGCGAGCGCCGCTTGCATTTGCTCGACCTTGGGCTCCACCATGCCCTCGCGCAAGTCGTGGTCCAGGACAGGAACCGTCGTCGACGTCGTCGCCGGCGCCAGCGCTGCCGCGCTGTTTGGCGGGGGGAGTGTCGGAGGCGTTGTCGAGGTGGTCGTCAGAGTGCCATCGAGAGCGCTGCCGCTGCCGCTGCCGCTCGCGCTGGATTGTCCGTTCGAATAGGACGCGTAGCCGACCGTCGCCGTCGCAGCGATACCAGCGAACAGCAGGTGTCGTCGAGTGAACATGGCAGGCGGACGCGGTTCGTCATCGAAGTGAGAACGAGCGCCGGGTTGAGGATTGTCCACGTCGCAATACTACGGTGTGTCGTATGTACTCCCGACTTCGGCACGCTGAGTTTTCATGAGGTTTCGATGAATCGTTCACGATCGACCAGATCGTTGGTCGCGTTGTCGGGTGCCATGGTCTTCGTCGTCGCTGCATGTGGCGGTGACGGGAGCTCGGATTCGGCGTCGAGCGTGGCGGCCCCAGTTGCGACGGCAACAGCGCAAGACGTCGACGCGGCCCTCGTGCCGACCGCCCGTGGTGAAGACCTCGATTTCAATTCCTTGCGCGGCCAGGATGTGCTGTTGTGGTTCTGGGCGCCGTGGTGAACGCTGTGTCAACGTGAAGCCCCTGCGGTCGCAGAGGTCCAAGAAACTTACGGTGCCGATGTCGTCTTTGTCGGCGTAGCTGGCCGAGACACCCTCGAGCAGATCAACGGGTTCATCGACGACTACGACGTCGATTCGTTCGAGCACATCGTCGACGGAACTGGTGAGATCTGGGAGACCTATCAGATCGTCTCGCAGCCGTCCTTCATCTTCCTCGATTCGAGCGGCGAGTCCAGCTCGTACCTCGGTGCGCTCGGCGTAAAGGGGTTGTCGGAGCGTCTCGATGCACTGACGAGCAACTGAACCGACCGTCATCCCGGCTGCACCCATGGCGCAGCGCTGATCGTTCAGCTGTCCTGGCGGGGGACGAAGTCGCCCTGCACGTTCACGGTCACGTTCATCTCTGGTTTGCGCCACGTCTCACCGGTGGCTGAGTCGAGGCCGAGCCACGCAACGAAGGTGTTCTGGTCGCTCACTCGCAGGCGGGCGCAGCCCTTGCTCTGCGGCGTGGGCGGCACGTTGTTCGCGCCGTGGATGGCTTGGCCGAGGTCGAAGTAGAGCGGCTTGTACAGGTTTCCGTTGAGCGGGTTGTCAACGCCGACCGGGAACTCGCTGCTGTCGTGCCAGCCGCCGTTGTCAAGTGCCGGGTTGAACCGGAAGGCTTCCGCCCGGTCCTGCTCCCTCGTCTCGAACCCTTCTGAGCCTGTCGATGTGGGGAAGACGTACGTCGTGTCGGCGCCGGCGCCGATGAACATGATCTGGCAGGTCCGATCGATCAGTACCCAGCGCTCTGATTCGGTGGCAGTCGAGGTCGGCGTCGGCAGCGTGGTGGCTGCGAACAGGGCGGCCTGTTCGTTCGATCCGGGTGTCATGTCCTCGATTGTCGTGTCGAGCCCGAGCGAGAGGCGCGCGGCGCAGAGGCGTTGGCCCGTTCGAGGTCCTGACACGCCGTCGACAGCGAGGTCATCGATGCCGAAACCGGCGAAGAGCTCGTTCAGCTTCGTCTGCTGTCGCTCGACATTGGCGGTCAGCGCGCCCTGGATGGCGCCGTCTTTCAATTCTGGGAGTGGTTCGCCATTCAGGTCATTGACATTGTTGCCCGGGCAGACATCGATCAGATCTCCGCGTAGGACGCTGTCGATCTGGCCGTTCTCGAGCCACAGCGACACCGGGTCGACCAGCGAATTGGTAGTTGCGATTGCTTCGAGCGATGCGTCGCTGTCGGCTCGGACCACGCACTCGGGATCGAAGACGTCCGGAGGGAGTGGAGCAACCGTCGTCGTCGTGGTCGTCTCGGGGGGTGCCGTGGTGGTCGTCTCGGCCGGAGTCGAAGGTGGTGCCGTCTCTGGTGTCGGAGCCGTCGTGGTGCTCGACGTTGCCGCAGTGGAGGGTGGAGGTTGTTCGACGATCGACGTCTCCGGGTCGCCGGGCGCGGCCTGATCCGGCGATGTCTCGGTTGCCACGGTCGATGTGCACGCTGTGAACGTCACCGAGGCAGCGAGCGCAAGCGCTGCGTGTCGTCGGGTGGGTCGCATCCGCGGCTGCATCAGCAGACCGCCCGAACGTAGGGATACGGGTTGACGGCGCGGCCGCCGCCAGGGTGCACCTCGAAGTGCAGGTGATTGGCGCTCGTATTGCCGGTGGCTCCGACGTAGCCGATCACTTCGCCCTTCGCGACGGATCGACTGGAGCCCTCCCATGCGCTGAGGTGTGCGTAGTAGTACTTGGTTCCGCTGCTTCCGGTGAGCCAGACGGCGTTGCCGCCGAGATTGTTCGTCGAGAAGTTGGCTCGGCCCGACTCGACAGCGACCAATGGGGTGCCGCCAGGCGACATCATGTCGACGCCTTCATGGCTGCGTCCTCCGGAGCGCGGGGCGCCCCAGGTGTCGGCGAATGCTCGGGGCCCGTTCACGGGGCAGGCGATACCACTGGTTGGTGCCGGTGCCGGTGCCGGTGCCGGTGCGGGTGCGGGTGCGGGTGCCTGAGGGGTTGCCGGGGTCGCTGATGTCGCTCCCGGTTGCGCTGTCGTACCGGAGGGGGCTGGCGTTTGGGCGGGTGCCGGCGTCGATGCCGCATTCGTTGCCCGTGTTGCCGCCTGCTGTTGAGCCGCCCGCTCCGCTTCTTGTGCGGCTCGGGCAGCAGCTTCGGCCGCTTCGCGTTGTCGCTGGCGTTCGAGTTCGTGTTCGACTTCTTCAGAGATGAGCCGCTCGGCCTCGATCTCGGCAAGTGCTTCGATCTCGGCTGCGGCGTTGGATTTCAGATTTGCAAAGTCGAGCTTGGCCTGCTCCGATGCTTCTCGATCTCGCTCCAGAGCGTCGCGTGCTTCGCTGACGTCGTCCATCAGCGCGTCGTACTCGTCGAGATCGACGTGCACGTTCTCGCGTGTGACAGCCGACATCACGTCCGCGGTGAAACTGTCGTTGATGTCGTCAAAGTCGATCAGTAGCGGAAAGGCGTTGCCTGAACCTGCGCCGACGAAGCTACGCACCGCTTGCTCTTCCAGCCCTTCCTGCATCTTGGCGGTCTTCGATTCCAGTAACGCGAGGTCACGTTCGGCGGCACTGATGTCGATGTCGAGGCCGTCGATGTCGGACTCGAGGTCGAACATCGCCTGCGACGCTGCGTTGGCGCGATTGCGGGCGGCCTGAATCTCAGCAGCGGCCTGCTTGGCAGCGTCGGTGCCGTGGTCCGCGTTGGTGGACGACGGCAGCATGGTCAGGGAGCTGGCGATGAGGACGGACGCGACGACGAGGCTGCGGCGGCGAAGGCGGGGAGGCGTTGTTCGGGATGCAGGTATGTACGACACAGCGTCGTAGAATACCTGTTGCGTGACGCAGTCCTCTTCAGGCAGGGGTGTTTGTCGACACTTTGTTACGACATTGTGTAGGAGTAGCCTGTCGAAATGTTGTCGTTGGTGCAGAGCCTCCCCAGCCCGTCCATCGGGAAGCTGTCGATCGGTCCGCTGCAGCTGTCTGCGTACGGGTTGATGATCGCGCTCGGAGTGATTGCGGCAACCATGTTGGCCTCGCGTCGACTCGAACGGATCGGTGTGGGCACGTCGGAGGAGATGCAGAGCGTGGCATTGTGGTCGGTGTTCGGCGGCCTGATCGGAGCCCGGCTGTATCACGTGGTGACGTCGTGGGAGCTGTTCGGAGATGATTTGTGGCGAATCCCGATGGTCTGGAAGGGCGGCCTCGGAATTCCCGGTGGCCTCCTCGGCGGCGTCGCAGCAGGGGGCTTGGTCGTACGGCGCCTGAACCTCTCGCTGCCTGCGGTGCTCACCGCAGTGGCGCCCGCGATCCCGTTGGCGCAGGCGATCGGCAGGTGGGGAAACTGGTGGAATCAAGAACTCTTCGGTCGGCCGACGACGTTGCCGTGGGGGCTGGAGATATCTGCCGACAAGGTGCCTGCGGGATTCAGCGACGCAGTTCTCTTCCACCCAACGTTCCTCTACGAGTCTCTGTGGAGCCTGGCATTGTGCGCTGCGCTACTCGCCGTCGACCGCTATCGGCCGTTGCGTCCGGGTCGGCTCTTCGCTCTGTATCTCGCGGGGTACTTCGCCGGGCGCTTCTGGGTCGAAGGTCTCCGCATCGACCCCACCCACACGATCGGGACAATGCGGCTTAATCAGTGGGTGGCGATCACTGTGGTCGTCACTGCGCTGGGCTACCTGGCGGTTGATGCGCGCCGCCACCGTGATGACGATCGTGATCGAGACGAGTCGACGGGAGGTGCAGCATGCTCGCCGCTCGCCGAAGCATCTCCGTCGTCGCAATAGTTTTCGGCGCTGCCGCATTGGCAGCCTGCGGTGAGATCGATCCGTTCGATTCGACTCCGACCTCGGAGCAGCTCCGACAACGTCCTGCTGACGTCAACGATGCTGACGTCGAATTCGTACGGGAGATGATCGCTCACGTGCGGCGCGGTCAAGTCTTGACGGATGCAGCGTTGGACTCCGACAATGATGCTGGCGATACGGTTTCGGCGATCGCCGGGCGCATCAAAAACCAGGATCGCGGGACACTTCTCATGATGTCAGAGATGCTCGACGATTGGGGTGAACCGGCTGCTGAGGCGACCGCACCTGAGCCGCGGGACGAGCTGGGCGGCCTGACCGGTGAGGAATTCGATGAGCGGTGGAAGGTTCTGATGCTCGAGCATCACGCACGGGCCGTCGCCATTGCTGAGAACGTGCAGCTGGATGGATCGAATCGCTCCGTGAACAACCTGGCGAGCGGGATGCTGGTGGACCTCGGGTTCGAGATGTCCACGCTCGACTCAGACTGACTCCGTCAGTTCGGACCGTGTTGTCGAGCGCGTCCGCCACCACCGCATCAGCCACACGACACCCGTCGCCGTGATCACCAGATCGAGTGGGCGCATGAACAACCCAAAGTGTTCGGGATCCCAGTAGCTCACCGGGCTCGCGAAACGGATCGACCACGAAACGGGAAAGAACACCAAAGGTCCGTCGTCGTGATGAACAGCGATGTCGATCAGGGAGTGCAAGAGCGCACCCGCGACAAAGCAACGGATGCACCGCCTCCACGGCGAAGTGATCAGCGCTGCCCCGGCAAACGCAGCAACGAGGAGGAGCGGCGCATGCAACACATTGTGGCCCACGATCCACCATGGCGAATTGAAGTAGAGATCATCCATCCCACGTTGATGCGCCTCGCTCAAACTCAGGCCATCCACAAGGGGGTAGTACACGATTGCCGCAAGGTTGAGCACGTAGAGCGCGATATCGGGGGCGATCCCGCCGACGATGAAAGCGCGTCGTTCCCGCAGGGTCAGTCGGGCCTGTACATCAGGGCGATGTACCGCGAACGCATTGATCACGGCGTGGGATGTCGTGATCACTGGTTGGGTGCGACCTCAGTTGTGGTGCGGGCGGGCTTAGCGCACCAGATCGCCAGCGAACATCACGCTGTGGTGTACCTGATAGGCGGTGAGCAGCAGCGTTGTGGCGATGATCATCGAGGTTTGGAGCCTTGCGACGGTGCCGGGATGTTCGACTGGGGCAAGGAGAGCGGTGGCCCGTGCTGCGACACCGTGGTCGGCGATCCCGAGTGCTGGTCGCGGGCTCGGGCTGGCGAGTGCGACCTTGGCGATGGTTCGCGCAGCGAGGCGGCGCTCGGCTCCGGTCTGGGCGAGTGCTTCTTCGTCGGCCCATCGCTCGAGGTAGAAGTCGAGGCGGGTCATGATCGGCGCGATCATCGGGATGAATGCCGTGGTGAGGAGCGCGAGCAGTTTGAAACGGTCGTGGCGGTGACGCGCGTGTGCTTGTTCGTGGGCGAGCACGACACTGAATTCGTTGTCGTCAAGTGCCTTGCGAAGCCCGTCGGAGATTGCGATCGTGCGCGCCGGTCCGGGCAGGGTGTAGGCGTAGACCTCGTCGGTGTCGATGAACTCCAGGGGGCAGGTGTCGGTGCATCGAAGTCGCCGGTGGTGCGTCAGCACGCGGACTGCGCGAGCAGTTCCAGTGAGCGCTGCGAGGAGAGAGGCGACTCCGATGATTGCGCCGAATGGCTGGTAGCTCGGCAGCAGGTGTTGCGACCAGTCGAAGACTGGGTTGTGGAAGCCCATGTGCGCGAGGCCGCTCAGTCCGATCAGCCAGAGTGTCGGCACGGTGGCGATGGCGACGGCAGCGAGGAGCACGGCGCTGCAGCGTGCTGCGGTTGCGGGGTGCAGGCGGTCAAGACGGCGGCTGCCGGCAATAGCGACGCCGAGGGTCACCAAGAGAGGGAGTGCGACGAAGTTGATCATGGCGTGTCGCGCAGCAGCTCCAGGAGCTGGGATGCCTCGGCTGGATCGAGCGCTTCGGCGAATCCGGCGAGCGCGGACTGGCGATCGGACGTCGCGTCCAAGACGCTGCGGAGTCGCTGCGCGGTGAGGTCGGCTTCGCTGCTCGCTGCGGCGTATTCGTACGCTCGACCCGAGCGCTCGCGATGGGCGAGACCCTTGTCGCACAGTCGACCGAGGATGGTCGCGATGCTGGTGTAGGCGAGGTCGGTACCCATCTCTTCGATCACATCACCGGGCGATGCGGGTCGGTCGAGAGCCCACAGGGCTCGCAGAACATCGGTTTCGAGTTCGCCGTCGGCTCGTCGTGTCATGGTGCTGATGTGGTCTCTCGTGAGTGCGCCCCATCGGCCAGATGGTCGGCGGGTGTCGGTGTGTTCGGAGGTGTGCTCTCGTCAGTCGTCGTGTTGTGGAGGTTAGCGATGTCTCGGTTGCGCAGTCGGAACACCAGGTAGGTGGCGGCAGTGACAGCGATGATGGCGAGCCCGATTCGGTCCGCTCCAACGGATTGCACGAAGACGACGAAGTTGATCTGGAGGTTCGTTCCTGCGTCGATGAGAGAGTCGCTCGGAAGCTCGCCGTCGTAGATGGCGAGTTCGTATCGGCCGTACCAGATCGCGTAGCCGCCGGAAATGAGCAGCAGCACGCCAGCGAGGCGGGGGGCGTACTTCGAGGCATTGCGCAGCGTTCCAACGAAGGAGTCGTGAGCCAATGCTGCGGACACGCTGAGCGCCAAGATGATGGCGCCCATTCCGGCGGCGTAGACGACGTAGGTCACGATGCCACCGAGAAATGACCGTTGCATTGCGAACGTCGACACGGACAGGAACGGCCCCAGTGTGCACGAGAGCGAGACGAGTGCGAATGCGAATCCGAACGTCACCATGCCGATGGCATCGTGTCGTTGCGTCGACATCTTCTGTCGGAACGGCAGGCGTGGCTTCCAGCCGGCGATCGTCGCCATCCCCATCGACACCATCACGGCGCCGACAGCGATCGTCACCCAGGGCATCTGCTGGCGAAGCGCCGTGGAAGCGGTGCTAAATACCACGCCGACGATGATGAACATGGCGGCGAAGCCGATCGACACTGCTGTCGACACACCGATTGCGCGGGAGACTCGACGATGTGCGGGCACCGCCAGGTCGTCGCCGGCCACGAAGGCTCCGATGTACGCGGGCAGGAGTGCGAATCCGCACGGGTTGATGGTGGCGATCATGCCAGCGGTGAATGCAAGAGCGAGTGGAGCGTCGATCACATGTCACCTCTTTCTCTCACTGCCGATTTGTGGGCTCAGCGTGCGGTTCGACGTTTGAATATCTACAACGTGTCGTAGCTTAGGAGTCGTGAACACGATCTTGCACTCAGCCGACGAGAATTCGGCCTCGCCAAGGCAACCGGGACGGACGGTGTCTCTCGACGGGGTCGATGGGGGCACCGTGTCGTGGTGGCGGCGTCATTCGACGCTTGCTGCTGCGGTCACGGCCGCTCTTGCAGTCGTCGCGGCGTCATGCGGCAGCACCGCTGCCGATTCGGGGCCAGCTGCATCCACCGGCGGGTCGAGCGGCTCGGCAGGAGCTGAGCTGTACCAGGAGAACTGCGCGTCGTGTCACGGCGCCGATCTGCGTGGAACCGAACAGGGCCCTTCGCATCTGTCGATCGTCTACGAACCCAACCACCATGGCGACGACGCATTCCGTTCGGCGATCCTGAACGGAGCGCAACAGCACCACTGGAGCTTCGGAGACATGGCTGCGATCCCAGGGCTCGACGACGACGAGATCGACGACGTCATCGCCTACATCCGTTCGGAGCAGGAACGCCAAGGGTTCGAGCAGTGACGAGTCAGGCCCCGCCGGCACGGTTCGAGGCAGCGCTGAGCGAATCAACCAGCTCTTCGATGATTGCTGAACCGTGATGTTGTCGTCGCTCGCTCATGAAGGCACCGATGCCGCGCGCATGAACGGCGGCTCGGTCTGGATGGTGATCTCCATGGTCGCGTTCTCGGTCTTCCTGGTGTTGTTCATCTGGTCGCTCCTTCGGCCCGCAGTGCCCGATGAGGTTGACTTGGCGGCAAAGCGGTTCTCGCACGGACAGCCGGACGACGACTTCGAACGGCTCCTGCGCGACATCAAGACCCCCCGATCTTGACTGCCGGCCGCCGTGGTGACCGTGCCGGCCGTGGCGACTTCTCGTCGCTACCGAGTCACAGTCCAGGCGGTAGCAAGCGGTTGACGTTCTGGTAGAAGAAGAACAAGGTGACGATGAACGGAACGAGCCCGACCGTTCCCCCGACGAGGTTACGTCCAGTCTTCTGTGACAGTCGCCAGGCAGCGAGGGAGATCGCAGCGAGTAGCAGTCCCCACGCAGCGACGTGCCCGTTCGCTCCCGAGTCGCTGAACCAACCCAGCTCGAAGGCCTCAGCGAGAGCGGACGCCGATCCGCTCTCGGACAGCGCAGGCTGTTGCTGCAGCGGATTGGCGAGCGAGCCGGAAGTGTTGCTGCTGCCGGTGACCTCGACTTGCGAGTCGCCGGCCGGCTGGTCCGTTCCCTGGTCACTGTTCGCCGCGTCTGACCCCGAACCGACCTCGATTCCACCTCCTGCGTTCGCCGAGCTCGGTACGGACGGTCTTCCGTAGTTGAGTAGTGGTTCGCCGACTGCGCCGGAGCGTTCAGGGCTGAGCACCCCCGTCACGATGATCCGATTGCGGGCTGTCCACTTCGGATCGCACGACACCAGTGTCAGTGATGCCTGTGTTGGGTCAGACGTCGCCACCACCTCATACGCAGTCGGCTTGACGATCTGCTGGTTGGTGACCTCGTAGACGTATCGGCCCTCGAGCGTCGTCACGATCATTTCGTCGCCCGCAGCGAGTTGGTCGACATCGAAGAACGGAGCGCCGTAGGTGGTGCGGTGGCCGGCGATCGCAGCGTTGCCGAGCTGTCCGGGAAGTGGTGTGTCGGGGAAGTGCCCCGGGCCGGCTTTGAGGTCCGACACCCCGATTCCGGCAACCACGATGTTGTCGATGCCGATGGCGGGGATCTCCAGACGGGCGAGTGCTGAGCCGTCGGTGAGTTCCGGCAGGCGTTGCTGGGCGACGGGGACAGGGACGTTCGTCGGCTCAGTCGGTTGCGTCGGTTGCGAGTCAACGGTGTCGCCGTCGTTGGCTTCGCCTTCGGCGGCCGGATCGAGGTTGTCGTTGCTCGAGCTGCTGCTGGCGACGGTGGACGTGGGGGGAGTGGGTTCTTGTGGAAGAGCGGTGTTGGTCGGAGGTGGTGTGGCCCTCTCGAACGTTCCGGCTCGAATCGAGGCGTCGGTGGGTTCGTCGCTGGAGGCCAGGAGGTCGTTGAAGTCGTCTTCGAGACGTTGTTGTGCGAGCGCCGTCTCGATGCCCGTTCCCCAGAGTTGGTACCCGACGAATCCGAACGTCAGGACACCGAACGCAATCAGAATCTTTCCGGTGCCGCCGACGAACCATCTCCAGTCGCGGCCAATTCTGAACTCCACATCGGAAGCTCCTGACCGACTCAACACGATGCGGTCACGAAGGGGCTGAATGCAGACTGCACGAGATACGACACCGTGTAGAAGTTAATGAGGGACGTTGCTGTTCGTGCGTCGTTCTGCGTTTGTTCCGATCTGGGGACGGTGGCCGCAGGGGGCGTTATCAGTCGGCGGCGGTCGGGTCGTCGACGAGGGGCTTGCCGCTTTGCTCCCACGCATTCATTCCGCCGTCCAGATCGATGATGTTCGTGTAGCCGGCGTCGGCGAGGGTTGCGGATGCCTGGGCCGACATGTTCCCTGACCGGCAGTACAGGGCGAGCGGAGCCGTCTTGTCGGTCGGAAGGTCGGGGGAATCGAGAATCGAATCGAAGGCGATGAACGCGTCCGTGCCCTCGATGTGGTCCTCGTAGGGAATGTGGACGTTGATCAGTGGCATCTCCGGATTTGCCGCAAGGGTGTCGCCGAGCGCGTCCGGCTGGAGTAGTTGAACGGGAGTCGCCTCGGGCGCAGCAGTGCTGGCTGCCGCTGGGGTCGAGTCGTTGGAATCCTCCGAGCCTCCGCATGCCGTCGCCAGCAGTGCAATCGTGACTGCAATGATGGTGAGATGCTGACGGTGCGATGGCCGTTGACGTGCGAAGTACGACATGGCGTCGTAAAGTACCGGGTCATGTCTGAACACACACCATCCTCCGCTCGGACGCGCCCCGATTTCCTTCGCCGAATCGCCGTGGCGATCGGACTGTTGATCGCACTGGTCGGCACCGTCATCAACCCTGCAACAGCGAGCGCTCACACAGGGTTCCAGTCGTCGACACCCGCTGAGGGGGTGTCGATCAGCGAACCCGTCGACCTGGTGACGATCGTGTTCACCGGCGCAGCAACTCCAGTTGGTGAGGAATTCATCGCACTGACGCCTGCCGGCGTTCTGCAGGCCCCGATCAGTGTGGAGACCATCGACGACAAGGTCTTCTCGATTCGATTCGATCCTCCGCTCGCCGGTGGGCAGGTCGGAATCCGCTGGAATGTGCAAGCCGCCGATGCTCATCCCATCGAAGGGGCCTTTGCCTTCACGGTTGATGCGCCGGTTCCGACGACTGTGGCACCAGTGACGACGGCCGCAGTGACGACGGTCGCGCCAGCAGTCGAGCAGGAAGCGGTCGGGCAGGAAGCAGCCGAGCAGGCAGCGGAGGAAGGTGACGCCGCATCCGCCGTCGTCGCCGACGTACCAGCACCTCCAGCTGAGCAGGAGGCAGAGGCGAATGCCGGTGCTGATGCCGAGGCCGCGGCGGGCAGCATCGACACTACCGGCGCGTCGGCGGGCTCGGCATCTCCGTCGCTTGATGAGTTCCTCGCTGTCGACGGCTCGACTCCAGGTGAGACCACTGCGACGATCGGACGACTCGTCGGGTTCCTCGGTGTCGCGCTCGGACTCGGCGCGTTCGCGTTCGTTGCCACCGCTCTGCGCGGGCGACGACAAGAAGTGCGTCATGTCCTCAGCGGTATCCGCATGCTGGGCCTCGTCATCGTGGTCGGCGCAGCGATCGAGTACGTCGGCGTCTCGCGCATCGGCGCCGAGTCCCTGACGTCGGGATGGTCGACTGCGCCTGGCTTCGCCACCGTATTGCGCCTGGTCGGGGGTGTCGGGCTCGCGGTTGGGCTGGCCGGAGCAATCTCACGCGGCCGGGTGCAGCGCGTGGTCCGGCGCCCGTCGGTCGCACGATCGCTGTCGTCAGCGGTCCTCGATGACGTCGCAACCGAACCGGTCGTAGTGGGTGATGACGGCCCGATCGTGCGGTGGACGCCCGATGCTCGTTCGTGGCCGGCACTGGCCGGAACGGTCCTGATCGTGGCGTCGTTTTGGTTCGACGGGCACACCGTGAGCAAGGGCTTCCGTCCGCTGCATGCGCTGGTCAACAGTGCGCACGTGGTGGCGGGTGCTGTCTGGGTCGGGGGAGTGGTGGTGATGGCGGCGGTGATCTGGTCGCGCTACCGATCGGATCAGCCGATGCGGGTGGTCGAACTCGTCGTCCGGTTCTCCAAGATCGCAACGATTGCGCTGGCCTCCGTCGTGGTTGCTGGGGGGCTCATGGCGTTTCTCGTATTGGATTCTTTCGGTGAGCTGACGGGTACGCCTTGGGGCAAGATGCTCTTGTTGAAGACCGCGGCGGTCGGGCTTGCGATGATCGGCGGCGCGTACAACCACTTCCGTCTGCTCCCGGCTCTCGAAGCGGACCCGGAGTCACCCGAGTTGCTTGCTGAACTTCGCTCCACGGTGACCGCCGAAGCCATCATGCTGGTCTTCGTGGTGAGTGTCACCGCGTGGCTCGTCGCTGCCGCCTCGTAGTGGCTCGCCTCGATTGGCGCCGAGCTTCGAGCATCTCGTGTTGATCACGGCGATCGTGACGGCTGTCGCGGCGGTGGGTGCGTGGCAGGCGATTCATCGTTCATCACCACTCGTTCGACGATGGCACGCTTCATCGTTCCCTCGACACGCTGCGGGTCCACTCAGCGTTCTCGACAGCGGCCCAACCGGGCGGGAAAGCGAAGAGGTCGTCGTCTTGATGCACGGTCTTGGCGCAACTGGCGACTACTTCGGTGCGTTCTACGACGGTCTCAGCCGCCGCCGTCGAGTCGTCATCGTCGACCTTCTCGGCTTCGGCCGTTCCCTCGATGAGCAACGCGCTGACTTCGATGTGGACGATCACGTCGACGCCCTCGACGATGCGTTGGACTCGCTTGATCTTTCGCACGCCTCGGTCACGCTCGCTGCGCACTCGATGTCCGCGGCAGTCGCACTGACGTGGGCTGATCGGAACAGTGATCGCACGTCGCACGTTTATCTCTGGGGTCCGCCGATCTATCCGTACGAAGGTGCTGCACAGTCCGTCGCAAGCGAGTACGGCTTCATGGGTCGACTCTTTGCGCTCGACACCAAGTGGGCTGAGCGCGCGTGCCGTATCAATTGCTGGAACCGCAACATCAGCGGCCAGATGATGGCGCTGATGGCTCCTCGATGGCCGACAGAGATCAGTAGTGACGCCAGCCAACACTCGTGGGCCGCATATCAACTGTCGCTTCGCAACCTCATCCTTGACTTCAACTGGTCCAGCGTGATGCCGGCCAGTGTTCCGGTCACCGTCTTTCGTGGCGCCAACGACTCCATTGGCGACCAGGCCCATATCGCCAAACTCATTGGCAAGCCGCGGATCGTGATCGTTTCGGGAGCGGACCACCATGTTGCCCTGCAGCATCCTGAGTTGCTGTTCGATGCCCTCGATTCTCCAAACGGATCCGGAATCTAGTTGCAATCTGCATCTATATAGATGTATCTTGCAACAATGCGACACGCCACGAGCCAACAGCTCGCCGAGGACTTCGTCGGTTTCATCCACGCCTTCGGCGTGCTCCGGAGTGACACCACGCCGTGCGGGCAGCCCATGTCGGTGTCCACAGCGCACGCGCTGTGCGAACTCTCGACGGGTCCAAGTCTGAACCAACGCGACCTCGCAACGCAGCTCGGGCTTACGACCAGCAGCACGAGCCGACTCGTCGACCAGCTCGTTGCGAAGAGCTGGGCGGTGCGGGAGGTAGATCCCACCAGTTCTGACACGAGGATACGACTCGTTGTTCTGACGCCCGAAGGAGACCGAACCGCTCGTCGAGTCCTTCAGGCTCGAAGCGAGAGATTCGGTCGGCTCTTGGAACAAGTGCCAGCCGAGAAACGATCGATGGTCGTGGAAGCCCTCAACCTGCTGAAAGAAGCGACCAATGCGCTCGACTGATTCCGTACTCGCTCCGATGCTGGCGGCCCTCGCTGTCCTGGCGTTCGCTGCCTGTGGCTCCGATGACCAAGCTCTCGCCGACCGTCAAGAAGCGGTGGCCGAATCAGGCGCTGAGGTCATGCCGTTCGACCTCGATGCCACGACGCACGTGTTCACCGACACCTTGACCGGCGGTACGCAAGACGTGATTGCGGACGATCCCTCCGACGCGACCAACATCGATCTCATCCGGCTGCACCTCGAAGATGAGGCGACCAAGTTTCGCGCTGGTGACTTCTCGGACCCAGAGGCGATCCATGGCTCAGCGATGCCCGGACTCGCAACACTCAAGGAACGGTTCGCCGACATTTCAGTCGACCTCGTCGAGACGGAGATCGGGGCGACGATCACCTACGGCAGCGACGATGCCGTTGTCGTCGAGGCCATCCACGATTGGTTTGCTGCACAGTCATCGGACCACGGTGACCACGCCGAGCACGCCGAATGAGTCCAGGATTGCGCGGTGCCGGCCGGATTGGTCACCCATGCACGGGGTGACTGGGCGCCGAGCGCGTGCAGAACGGGACCAGCCGGACGAAACCGCAGCAGCGCTCTTCGATCACATCGGTGCTCGACGCTGTACTTCGAGCTGCCTTCGTTGGGTAGCGTTTGGGTAGCAAACGAGTCACGTCTGTACGGACGGGGCCGAACTCGCCGGACGATGACGATGCCCGAGTCCTGAACACACGGCACGCGACGGACTCGACAGCACCGGCCGGACGGCCACCTGGCGATTCCTAAACCGTGTGTCGCAGGTTCGATCCCTGCCAGGGGCGCTGAAACACCGATGCTGTGGTGACCGAGTCCGCCTGGATGCCGGAAGAAGATCCCGACGTCGTCAACCGTCCGCACCCCGATCACACGTGACGCCTCGTTCTCTGCGACAGGGGTGGAGTACAATCGTGGGTACCGGCGTTGCCGTCGGTGGTGTTCGATTGCCGCACCTTTTCCGGCGGTCCTCTCAACTCGATGCTCTCCGGTTGGTCGGTGAGTGCCATGCGCTCTGGCGCATGTTCATTGGAGGATCCGTCATGTCGCTCACTTCGATCAGTCCATCACCCGCCACGCTGACGCCTGACTCGTCAGCCGGAGACGAGATCCTCGCGCTCGGGTGGGCGATCAACGCCAACCAGTACGAAATCGTGCATGCGGCCGCTCGGTTCGATGAAGAGCTCGCGTGGATGCAACGCAATCACCGCAGCGCATCGGCGTGGATTGCGGCGCAACTCCAGGTCCAGACATCGACAGCGGCCGAATGGGTTCGCGTCGGACACGCACTCCGGTACCTGCCATTGGTCGATGCGGCGTTCGCCGCACAGGAAATTTCGTACGCAAAGGTCCGGATCGTGACCCGCTGGGCCGATGTTGGCAACGAAGCGCAACTGGTCGCATTGGCTCGTCAACGCAGCGCCGGTCGGCTCACTGTTGCGATTGCCAAGGTTCTGGCCGATGGCGGCGAAACGGAGACCGAGCGCGACGCCCGGCTGCACGACGAGCGGTCGTTCACGACGTGGACTGACGGCGACGGCATGACCGTGGTGCGAATCGTGTTGGCGCCGTCCGTCGCCAAGCCAGTTGTTGCAGCGGTGGACGAACTCGTCCGGCGCATCGCCGAGACACCGGCCGACCAGGTGATCGAGGAGCTCGACAATCCGAATCTGGCCGCAATGACCGCTGATGGTGAGACAACCCTGTCCGCGGACAGGGTTGGTGGACCGTGCGTGAGCGAACCGACACCGAACGTCGCAAAGATGTCGGAGCGCACGAGCGATTCGATGCCCGCAACTCTGCGCGAGTTGCGGCGGCGGTGGCAGCCCGACACGAGCGAAGACTGGGTGTTCCCCAGCTTCGGCCAGCAACGAGCCGACGCGTTCGTCGCTCTGTTTCTGAGCCGTGACGTCTCGCTGACCACCGAGGTCGTGGTGCACGTGCGCGGCGACGGCATCACCTTCGACGATGGCACGCCGACGACGAGCAATGCGGTGTTGCGTCAACTCGACGACTCGTTCGTTCGTCTGCTCATCCACGATGTCGAGCGCCGTCCGATCAATGCGTCGAGCCGGCGACGCCACCCGACCACGCGTCAGAAGCGGGTCGTAATGGAAACGCACCACCACGAATGCGTCGATTGCCAGAGCACCGACCTGCTCGAACTCGACCACAACCCCGACTTCAATCGGACCCGACGAACCGTCACCCACGAACTCGAACCACGCTGCGCACCATGCCACCGAACCCGCCACCGACACGACCAGGCCGATATTCACAGGACGGCCGCGTAGACCCGTCAGTCGGAGACACACGCTGAGCCCCCGCGCTCCCTGACGGAGACGCCCCATGGTTGGTCGATCGCGTACGCCGGGTTTCGGTTCGGGGAACCCGACGGTCGGGGAGTCGCGGCCAGGCGGCTACGGTTCCGATCATTCGCCGACGAGAGGACTCCGGAATGATCAAGGTCATGGCCACGCTGATCGCGAAAGTGGGCAAGGTCGACGAGACGAAGACGGCGTTGTCGTCCCTCGTCGCACCCACGTTGGACGAGGCGGGATGCATCAGCTACGCACTGTTTCAATCCGACGCCGACCCCACCGAGTTCGTCACCATCGAGGAGTGGGTCGATCAGGCTGCGATCGATGCGCACATGGGAAGTGAGCACATCGCAACCGCGCTTGCGGCAGCCCCCGACATTCTCGCTGCGGATCCGAAGATCACGAACTTCACGAAGATCGCCTGACCAGCGATGGCGCCGCACGTCGTGATCGTTGGCTGCGGGTTCGGCGGGCTGGCAGCGGCGCAGTCGCTCGCGGACACCGACGTCGACATCACGATCGTCGACCGGGCCAACCACCACACGTTTCAGCCGCTGCTCTACCAAGTGGCCACCGCCGGCTTGAACCCGTCGGACATCGCTCAACCGATCCGCCACATCGTGCGCAAACAGTCCAATGCCAGCGTGCTCCTCGACGATGTCGTGGCGGTCGATCTCGACACGCAGTCGATCCAGACCGCGAGCCGCAGCATCGACTTCGACTATCTCGTGCTGGCCACCGGAGCAACGCACTCCTACTTCGGTCACGACGACTGGGTGGCGCACGCACCGGGTCTCAAGACGATCGACGACGCCCTCGACATCCGGCGCCGCATCCTCATCGCGTTCGAGCGGGCCGAAGGGACCGACGACCCCGTCGAGCGTGAGCGGCAGATGACCTTCGTCGTCGTCGGCGCAGGTCCGACCGGTGTCGAGCTGGCGGGAGCGGTCAAGGAGATCGCGACCAAGACGTTGCGCAGGGACTTCCGCTCCATCGACACGACGATGAGCAAGGTCGTGCTGATCGAGGCGAGCGAGCGGGTGCTGGGTGCGTTCCCGGAGAAGCTGTCCGCCTCGGCCGAACGACAACTGGTCAAGCTCGGTGTCGACGTCCGGACCTCGACGTCGGTCACCGGCATCGACGAGTTCGGCGTGACGACGACTGCGGGCACGATCTCTGCAGCGACCGTGCTGTGGGGAGCGGGCGTCGCCGCATCGCCCCTCGGTCGAGAGGTCACAGCCGACCCCGACCGCGCCGGACGTGTGCCAGTGAACGACCAACTCAACGTCGACGGTCATCGAAACGTCTTCGTCATCGGTGACCTCGCTCGGGCGATCACCGACGGCGAACCCGTCCCAGGTGTCGCCCCCGCAGCGCAGCAGGGTGGTCAGCATGTTGCCCGTTGCATCGACGCCGACGTGGCTTCGGAGCCACGACCGACCTTCGTCTACAAGGACAAGGGGTCGATGGCGACGATCGGCCGCTCGAAGGCCGTTGCCGACCTCAGCCCCAGGCTGCAGTTCGGCGGGTACGTCGCTTGGCTGATCTGGTGGATCATCCACATCTGGTCACTCATCGACTTCCGCTCGAAACTCCGGGCGATGTCCGGTTGGGGCTGGCAGTACTGGACGGGACGCCGCAACTCGCGCCTGATCACCAATGCCGGCACTCGCAGTCAGCGTCCGGTGGTGAAGAACTGATCAGTTCTGATTAACACGTCGGCGGCGATGGTCCTGACGTACCGGATGCTGTGCCCGCTCTGGCGATGACCGGTTGAGTCGGACCGAACGTCTTCGAACTCGATCGACGACTCCGCTGCGAATTCGACGAATCGGTCGTGTTCGACGTCCAAGTCCAGTTCGTCGTCGACGCCGACCCAGAGTGTGAACGTGGCGGTGAATCCGTCCGGATAGTTCTCGTCGTACAGCGACTCGGTGCAGAGCCCGCCGCATGGTCCAGCCATCGCGATCGGCATGACGAGGCCGAAGTCGTCCGGGCGGAGTGCCGCGATCCGCAGGGCCCCGGCACCACCCTGGGAGAAACCACCGATCGCCATCGATCGGTCGAATGCACCGTCGGGGTCCAGGCCGAGTCGCCGCGCGGCGTCGGGGAGGACCTCGTCGACGATGTGCAGGCTGCGGTTGCCGTTGTACAGGCTGTTCTCGCCACTTGGCATGACGATTGCGAACGGCTCGATCAGACCCTCAGCGATCAGGTTGTCCATGAAGTTCCCGATCCCGACGGCTTCGGACCAGTCCGTGACCGGCTGACCGAACCCGTGGAGCAGGACCAGGACATCGAGGGGCTCGGAGGAGGTGGGCGTGTAGAGGACGTACGGAATGGCGCGGCCGAGGACGTCGCTGTCGATGTCGATGACGTCGATCGTTCCGGCAGCACCGGCCGGAGCCGGTCGTGCACGCTCGATCGCCGCGCCGACTGCGACGACCGAGTTCTCCTGGCCGTTCTCCGCACCGACACTCGGTGCGGCAGCATCAGTCGTCCACCGCCCGTCGACGCGATAGCGGTACAACCATTGGTCCTCACCGAGGTGCAGCGTCAGTGCGTGGCTGGAAATGTCGTCATCCACCCGTTCGAGTTCGATCGTGTCGTCGGGATCTCGGTTCCAGTAGTTGCCTGTGAACTCGAGCCGCACCGACTGGGCCTCGGGATCGTCGTGCCGGAACGTGACCGGCTGTCTTCCCGGGCCCGGTGTCATCAGCTCCTGCTGGATCTGCGAGACACCGGTCTCGGGATTCGACGGTGTGTCGCTCGCACAGCTCGCCGCAAGGATCAGCCCGAGCAGGACCGCACCGTCGGCGCGCCAGTTCCGAGTCGTTCTCATGGCGTCTCCAGAGCGGCGGCGACATCACCTTGCTGTGGGCCCCTGGGGTTCGCCGATGTGTTGGAGAAGGTCACGGGCACGCCCCGGTACGGAAAGTCGCCAGGCGACTCGACGACGATGAAGTGGAGGTGCGGATAGCCAGCTCTCCCGCTCGCTCCGCTGAGGCCGAGCACGTCGCCGACGTCGAGCGCGTCCCCGACGGCAACGGACACCGCGTCGGTCGTGAAGTGGAGGTACACGCCCAGGGTGCCGTCTCCGTGGTCGATGTACACGAGGTTGCCAGCGCCTCCGCCGAAGTCGGGCTGGTCGGCGACGACCCGGCTGACCGTTCCCGCTCGAGCGGCGGTGATCTCCGTGCCGACGGGCATGTCGAAGTCGTAGGCGAAGTCGTCCGGCTGACCCGCTGCGTGAAACGACGCGCTGCAGTTGTCGAGTCGGACTGGCCAGGCCGTTCCGGGAGCGAATGGCAGGACGTACGGCGAGGATTCCCACTCGGGATAGTCGACGTCGCAGCCTCCCACGTCACTTCCGACAGGAATCGGAACGTCGTGAGCCGAGCCGCACGCGGACAGGGCGGTCACGAGCGTGACGACGGTGAGGATCGACCCCAACCTGGACAGTGATCGCGACGACCTCATCGAGCTCCGGCGAAACGGGTGATGGTTATTCACATACTGAAAGTATCTGAACGGCGGCCGCCGATCAACCGACGTAGGCTGCACCGGTGGCGAAATCCAGGGCCGAGTCACGCCAGCAGACGCGCAATCGGCTGCTCGACGTCGCTCGCGACGAGTTCTCACAGCGGCGCGTGAACGACGTCACCCTGGACGAGATCGCCAGCAAGGCCGGCTTCACCAAAGGTGCCGTGTACGCGAACTTCTCCTCGAAGTCTGATCTACTGCTCTCGGTTCTGGAACGGCGGATGGCGACGCACGGAGCGGATTACGTGGCCTTCGTCGACGAGTCGGATGACGACGATCTCGCTGACGACACCGGCAGGCGAGCCGCACGAACCGGCGACAACGACCTCAGCTACTTCCGGTTGGTCGCCGCCGTCTGGGCCGAGGCGGTCCACGACCCGGACCTCGCCGATCGGTTCCGACGCATTCGCCGTGCACATCGATCGCGCCTCGCCGAGTCGATTCGCCGACGCGCCGTGGCAGCCGATCTGACCCTTGTCGTCGATGCCGACGACCTGGCCGCTGGGCTCATCGCGATGAGCATGGCGACGATGCTCGAAGCGCTGATCGACCCGGACCTCGACGTCGGCGCCATCCACTCGGCGATCGCCGACACGATTCTCGCCGGGGTCATCGCCAACTCGCGGGGCGCCCGATCACCAGCGGACATGAGGCAGGGGCCGCCGTTGCGTTAGACATGTCACGTGGGGAGTGAGGACACGCAGGACGACGCCGAGTCGTCAGATTCGAGCAGCGAACGGGACCGTTCGTCGCTCGCCGTGCCGATCTGGCTGGACCGCACTGCGGCCTGGGCAATGCGCCTCATCGTCATCGCCATCGCTCTCGGCGGCCTGCTCTGGCTCACCTTGCAGTTGCGAGCCGTGCTCATCCCGTTTCTCGTGGCCCTCCTGGTGGCATCGGCGCTCCGGCCGGTGGCGGCGGCCCTCGAACGTCACAGTGTTCCTCGTTCACTCGCCGCAGCCATCCCACTCCTGGTGCTCGGCGCCATCGGCGCGGCTGCGGGGTGGTTCGTCTATCGCAGCACCGCCAGCACCCTCGAGTCCGACGAGGTGACCGAGGCTGCCGTTCGCGAGCGTGTCGAGGACTGGCTGATGGGATCGCCGTTCAACCTGACCATGTCGCAGATCGACGAGGGCGAACGCTCACTGCGGTCATGGTTGTCGTCCGGCATCGGCTCCTTTGGTCCGGAGCAGGCAGCGCTCGTCGTCCAAGTCGTCGGCGGCGCGCTCCTCGCCGCAGTCCTCAGTTTCTTCCTGCTCAAGGACGGTGCGCAGATCTGGACAGCGATCACGTCGCGGGTGAACCCCGCTCGAGCCGATTCGGTCCATCGCAGCGGCCAAGCGATCTCGGGCACGCTGGCGGCGTACGTACGCAGCATCGCACTCACCGGAATCGCCGACGGCGTCCTGATCGGGATCGGGCTGTGGTTGCTCGACGTGCCACTCGTCCTGCCGCTCGTCATCCTCACTGCATTTGCGGGGCTGTTTCCGCTGGTCGGCGCAGTCGTGGCCGGAGCCGCGGCCTCACTGGTCGCCCTCGTCGCAGTCGGCCCCTCGACAGCGTTCTGGGTCGTCATCCTCACCCTCGCAGTGCAGCAGTTCGAAGGCAACGTGATGCAACCGCTGATCGTCGCCCGCCAGGTCTCGATTCACCCCGTGGTCGTGCTCCTGGCGCTGACTGCGGGCGGCGCGATCGCCGGACTCGCCGGAGCGTTTCTCGCCGTTCCGGTCGTCGCCTCGTTGATCGCGGCTGTCAAGGCGTTCTCTGCCGAGATGGAGGTCGGCGGTGACCCGCCCGAAGAGGGCGTGGACGCACCTTCCGGCTGAACCGGTCAGCGACTGATCCGGTCACGGCGCTCGTCGGACTCGTTGTCCCGAACCGTGCGATGTCGATGGCTCGCAATGCAGAAGCACCCGTATGCCACGAGGCCCAGCGCGGCGGGGCGCGAACCTGTCGATCTTCGGGTGACGTTCCACGAATCGCTCCACAATCGAGCGGTCGTCGATCATCTTCGTCCCGCGATCATCGGTGCTCACGGTAGGAGGATGGCGTCGATCACTCAGTGAGCGTCGAGAAAACGAGTGCGCTGGGCATCGTCGTCGAAGCCGACGACCGACCAGTACCGGTCGTGCCCAGCCCGGCGCAGCCCTTCGGTGCGGTGGTTTCCGTCCTCGACGACCAGCTGCCCCTCGGTGTCGATCGACACGATCAGCGGCGGTGGTTCCCACCCTTCCTCGACGCTCTCGGCCATGCCGTCGACGGTCTCGATGTCGTCATCGGTCAGGCGTTCGAGGGTGGGCTGGTCGGCCGGCCCAGCGAGTCGATGCAGCTCATCGAATTCGAGTTCGACGGGTCCGTGCCACAAGGTCTTCTCCTCGAAGAGTTGCTCCCCGAGCACCGCATTGTCGCTCCCGTCAGTGCCGAGAAAGTCGCGGACCCACTCGGCGAGTTCGTCGCGCTCGGACGCAGCGCGTGCGTCGGCAAGGGATGGGTTCGACGCTGCTGACATGGCACGGAGATACCCGCAGCGCCGTCCGCCAAACCAGCTCACAGGCGCTCGATCTCGCGCACGCGAGCTATGGCGTCGTCGCAACCAGGTGTCGCACATCGTCGAAGGATCGGAGCGTCCATTCCGCAGTCTCGTCGTTCGACTCCCACTCGGTGAGTCCGGTGTTGGTCGGAATCATCCGCGGGGCGGCCAACGACGGCCCGCCGAATCGCAGTCGCAGCGACGCCGCGATCACACCGGCACTGGTCACGGCCATCACGGTCTGCCCGACGTACTCGTCGGCGAATCGATGCATGGTTGCCTCGACGCGCGCGTGGAAGCTGTTCCAGCTGTCGCCGCCGGGAGCAAATGGGGTGTCCGGTTCGGCGTGCATGTCGAGCGGGCCGAAACGGTCGGCATACTCGGCCCAATCGACGCCATCGGCATCACCAGTGTGCACTTCGCACAGATCGCAGTCCTGCGGCACCGCATCGAAGCCGAGCGCGGGCGCGATGATCTCCGCGGTCTCGATCGCACGCGGCAGCTTGCTGGTGACCAGCACATCGACGAGCGGGCGGCCGACTCGGCCAAGTCGGGACCGCAACGACTCGGCTTGTGCACGACCGACGTCGGTCAGCCCCCTGCATCCGAGGGGGCCGGAGATCGGGCCGTGAAAGCCGGCGTGCGCTTCACCGTGGCGGACGAGGATCAGTCTCATCGGACGCAGCGTATGAGCGGTCCGTGCATGGATCGAATCGAAGCTGGGTAGGCCCAACGACATGTGGAGTACGAGATGATCAACGGCGTGACTCAAGCCCTCCGAGATGTCGATGTCTCGAGAGTCGTCCGCAACGCAGGGCGCGCGATCATCGGCACGCCGCCCTTCGTCGGGCAACACGCTCTCCGGCAGCGATATCTGAAACGTCGCGACGCAGACGTGGAGCAGTTCTCAGAGCGGCAACCAGCGCTCGACACGGGCCAGGAGGCGATGCGAGCATCGCAACTCCAGACCCGCACCGAGGGCTGCGGGCCCTTGGTGAGCCGGACCTACGCCGTCGACATCATCGAAGCCGACCTGACGGCAGCGGCGCTGCTGGAGCGATTCGTGGCGCGGCCGGACGACTTCGTGCCGCGCCACATCGCCGGCTTCTTCGTCGGCGACGAACCGGCCACCGACCTGACGATCGGTGACGAGTTGGTCGTCGAGATCCCCGGTCCGTGGAACGGGCCGGTCGTGGTCGCGGGCACCAGCGCCACATCCCTGCTGCTCGCCACGCTCGACGGACACATGGAGGCCGGCCTGATTAGATTCCGCGCCGCCCAGACCGGTGACAGCGCGGTCCGCTTCGAGATACGGTCGTGGGCCCGAGCCGGCGACGAGGTCTTCGAGCAACTCCACGTCAACGTCCGGCTCGGCCGCGAGGCGCAGACCGCCATGTGGGTTCACACGTGCGACCGGGCCGTGGCGATCGCCGGAGGGCGCCGGGCCGGTCCGATCTCGGTCAGCACCGAAACGCTGCGGGGGTCCGAGGTGGAGTGCTGACATGCAGTTTGAACGAACGACCATCGTGCCGACGACCATCGAGCGGGCTTTCGAGTTGTCGCTCGATGTCGATCTCCATGCAGAAGGCTTCGAAGACTCCGACGAGGCAGCGGTCGGCGGCGTTACGGCCGGGGTGATGCAGGCGGGCGACACCGTGACGTGGCGCGCTCGGCATTTCGGGATCTGGTGGACCATGACCTCCGAGATCGTCGACTACCAACCGCCGCGCTTCTTCGTCGATCAGCAGAAGCGGGGGCCGTTCAAACGGTTCCACCACGAACATCATTTCGAGCAGTTGGCGGACGGGACGACGGAAATGATCGATCGCATCGATTTCGATGCTCCGCTCGGGATCCTCGGCAGGATCGCTGAATGGTCGGTGCTCGAAAGGTACTTGCCGAAGTTGATCGATCAGCGCAACGAGTTCCTCGTGACCGCAGCGCGCCGCGATGCCGAGGTTTCTCCAGACGACGACGGGGGAACCATTTACACATGATCTGGTTCCTTTTCGTACTCCTCTTCGTCGGCATCATCGCCGGAGCCATTGCCCGCTTCATCGTGCCCGGGCCCGACCCGATGTCGTTCGTCGGAACCTGGGCACTCGGTGTCGGCGGCTCGTTCGTCGGGGGTTTCCTCGGTGCAGTCCTCTTCGGGTTCGACACCGAGGACGGCATCGTTCAGGTCGCCGGCGTGCTCGGTTCGATCTTCGGCGCAATCGTGATCCTGCTCGTCCGGCGTTTCCTCGGCCGACGTCAGGCCGCTTCCTGATCTCCGACTCCGAGAGCGTGCACCCCATTGCCCGCATGAGCACAGAGCGACCTCAGTCGGCAGTCGAGGCAGCGGAGATTCGCCGGGCCGCTGAGACGCATCGCGTCATCAAGGGGCGTCGGTGGCGCGTCAGTGATCCGTGTCTGGACGACGAACTCCGCCAACTCCTCGTCAATGCGCTCATGGACGCTCGTCGAACGGTCAAGCAGGCACTCAGCGAAGATGGCAACCACGACGAGAGCAGTGAGGCATCCCTTGCTGCGGCTCGACGGCGCGTTGCCGATGCGAAGGTCGCACTCGGCGAGCGTGGCCCGAAGTGGTGGGAGGCGATGAGCGTCGACGAAATCGGCGAGCGCGTGGAGTGCGCGCTGCGGTCGCTCGCGTCGATCGGCGAGTTGGTCGTCGACGACGACGAAGGCCGAGCACTCCGCCGACGTCTCCGGTTGTGACGAAACGGTGGTGAGGACGTCGGGCTTCAGAGCCCGGCGACGGTCTGGTCGAGCCAGGCGAGCACGTCGGCGGTGACTGCGTCGCGATTGGTCTCGTTCATGAGTTCGTGACGAGCGTCGGGATACCGGGCAACGGTGACGTCGGCGACACCCGCATTTCGGTAGCGCTGCGCGACGAGTTCGATCAGTTCGCCGCCACCGGCGAGGGGGTCGGCGTCGCCAGACATGAGGTAGATGGGGAGGTCGGAGCGCACCTGCGCGATCTTCGCCGGGTCGCCGGCAGCCGAGGTGCCTTCCAACATCGATCGCGCCGCGGCGGCATCGATGCCGAAGCCGCAGGCATCGTCCGCAACGTAGGCATCGACCTCGGCTCGGTCGCGGCTCAGCCATTCGTACTCCGTCGGTGCCGGCTCGAACGGCTCGTTGAACGCACTGAGATCGACCTCTGCGTCGGGGTCGATCCCGGCGCCGATCACGTCGATGGCCGAGGTGCCCGACAGGATCGCAGCGTCGGTTTCGGAGGATCGCTCGATCAGGAACTGCTGGAGCGCGAACGACCCCATCGAGTGCCCGAACATGACCAGCGGGGTGTCGGGGTGCTCCTCGCGAGCCAGTTGGTTGAGCGTGCCGAGATCGTCCACCAGGCCCCGCCACCCGGCCGGCCCGAGATCACCGTGTCCGTCGGTACCGCGTTCGGCGCCGGCAGCCGTGCGGCCGTGACCGCGATGGTCGTTGGCGTAGACGACGTAGCCGTCGTGGACCAGGGCCTGCGCGAAGCGGCGGTACCGGGCGGCGTGCTCGCCCATTCCGTGTGCCAGGTTGATGATCGCCTTCGGTGCCCCCTCGCCGCTCCAGCGGTACCCGCGAATCGACATGCCGTCGCTGCCGGTCAGTGAGAGATCTGCTTCGTTCATCCGGTGTCTGCCTTCCGATCTGGCTCGTCAACCCGATGGCGAGCGCACCTTGAAGTCTCCCACGTCGTTCCGAGCTGTCGGCCACCGAGTCGTGTAGTTCGCAGATCGCCTACTGTTCGACCATGGCTGCTGTGCGTCTCGAGATCCTGGTCGAACCGTTCAAGGAAGATGCGCCCGGCCCGCACGTGACGGCTGCGCTCGACGCCTTCGAGCAGGCCGGCCTCGCTGTCGAGATGGGGCCGTTCGCTTCGACGGTCGACGGCGAACTCGATGCGGTCGTCGATGCGCTGGGCACCGCAGTGAAGTCGAGTTTCGCTGCTGGTGCCGACCACGTCCGGGTGAGCGTCAGTGGTGTGTGAGGCAGCGTGAACACGGCGTGAATCCAGTGTGAACCCGGCGTCACTGTCTTGACGATTTGTAAAGAGGGCGTGCTACGGTCGACGGCTTGGACGTTGCCACTTCGACTCTCACGGTGAACGCCGAACGGCTCGGCCGTCGGATCCTCGCGCTCGGCGAGATCGGTGCGATTCCCGGAACGATCGGATGCTCGCGGCTGGCCCTCACCGACGAGGACAAGGCCGGCCGCGATCTTGTGCTCACGTGGATGCACGATCTCGGCCTCGACGTGCAGATCGACGGCATCGGCAACGTCGTCGCAACGACGCCACACGACTCCGGCCGCGCCCCGGTGATGACCGGGTCGCACATCGACACCGTGTCGACAGGCGGTCGTTACGACGGCAACCTCGGTGTCCTCGCCGGCCTCGAAGTGATCGAGACGGTGCTCTCCGCCGGTGTCCAACTCGCCCGCCCGCTCGCGGTCGGTTGGTTCACCGACGAAGAGGGGGCCCGCTTCGCCCCGGACATGCTGGGAAGCCTGGTCTACGTGGGCGGTATGTCCGTCGAAGACGCATTGCTGATCGAAGACGCGGACGGTGTCACCGTCGGCGCCGAACTCGAACGAATCGGATACTCCGGGCCCGCCCCGATTCCCGGTCCGGCACCGCACGCGTTTGTCGAACTGCACATCGAGCAGGGGCCGATTCTGGAAGACGAAGGCATCCCCATCGGTGTCGTCGAAGGGGTGCAGGGCATCTCGTGGACCGAAGTCACGTTGCACGGCCAGTCCTGCCATGCGGGCACCACCCCGATGCGGCTCCGGCGGGACCCGGGTGTGGTCGCCTCGCGGATCAACGTCTTCGTCCGCGAACTCGCCGAGCGCTTCGGTGGTGCCCAGGTGGCGACGTGCGGTGTGGTCACCCACGTGCCGAACCTCGTCAACGTGGTGCCCTCCGAGGTCACGGTGACCGTCGACCTGCGTAACACCGATGAGCAGGTGCTGCGAGCCGCCGAAGCCGAGTTCCAGGCGTTCCTTGCCGAGGCCTCATCAGCCGAAGGTGTCACCGCAGAGACCCGGACGTTGGCGCGATTCGAACCCGTCGACTTCGATCCACGGGTCAGCGACATCATCGAACGGGTGGCACGAGATTCCGATCTCAGCGCTCGGCGGATGCCGTCGGGCGCCGGTCACGACGCTCAGATGTTCGCCCGGATCTGTCCGACTGCCATGGTGTTCGTGCCGAGCGTGAACGGCATCAGTCACAACGTCACCGAGTTCACCGAACCCCACGACATCGAAGCCGGCGCGAACGTGCTGCTCCGCACGATGCTCGAACTGATCGAGACGGACTTCTCGTGAGAACCCTCAACGTCGCTGCCGCACAACTCGGCCCCGTCGGTCGCGACGAACCGCGCTCGCAGGTCGTCGATCGACTCATCGCGCTGCTGCATCAGGCTCACGCACGGTCCTGCGAGCTGGTCGTGTTCCCCGAACTGGCGCTCACGACCTTCTTCCCGCGGTGGTACCTCGACGACGGGGGCCCCGGGGGCATCGAGGCTGTCAGTGGTGACCTCGTCGAACTCGATTCGTTCTACGAGGAGTCGATGCCCAACGAGTCCACGCAGCCGCTGTTCGACGAGGCCAAGCGCCTCGGCATCGGGTTCAGCCTCGGCTATGCCGAGCTGAGCAAACCCGGTGAACACTTAGAGGGCCTGCGCTTCAACACGACGATCATCGTCGAACGCGATGGTTCTATCGTGGGTCACTACCGCAAGGTCCACATCCCCGGTCACGAGGACTATGAACCCGAACGGCGGTTCCAACATCTGGAGCGACGCTACTTCCGCGAATCGATGGCGGGCTTCGACGTGTACGACGCCTTCGGCGGTGTGGTCGGCCAGGCAACGTGCAATGACCGACGCTGGCCCGAGACCTACCGGGTCATGGGATTGCAGGGCGTCGAGCTGATCATGATCGGCTACAACACTCCGCTGCACTACGCCCCCGACCCGACGCAGAACGCGCTGCAAGGCTTCCACAACCACCTGGTGATGCAGGCTGGCGCGTATCAGAACGGCACATGGGTCGTCGGTGTCGCCAAGGGTGGCACCGAAGAAGGTGTCGATTCGCTCGCACAGTCCGTGATCATCGCCCCGTCCGGACAGATCGTCGCGCAGGCTGTCACCACGGGCGACGAGGTGGTGACGGCGCGCTGCGACCTCGACCTGTGCGACCACTACAAGCAGACGCTGTTCAACTTCGACCGCTATCGCCGCCCGGAGATGTACGGGCTGATCGCCGACACGAACAAGACGTCACTCACCGACACCCACCCGCATCGCCGCGATCGATCCACCGGAGCAACCTCATGACCGATTTCATCTTGAATGGGCAAGCCGTCGCGGTCCGCGACGACCACCCGCATCTGCTCGCAGCGCTGCGTGAGGAACTGAACGTCACGTCACCGAAGGATGGCTGCTCGCCGTCGGGGCAGTGCGGCTGCTGCACGGTGCTGATCGACGGCAAGGCGCGCATCGCGTGTTCGACGTCGCTCGACAAGGTCGCCGGTTCGGAAATCACCACGCTCGAAGGGTTCGATGCAGCCGAGGTCGACCGGCTCGCCGACGCCTTCGCATCGTGCGGCGCCCTGCAGTGCGGGTTCTGCACGCCCGGCATCGTCGTGCGGACCAAAGCGCTGCTGGACAAGGAGGGGTCGGCGCTCACTCGGGAGAAGGCATCGCGCCACCTCGGCGCCCACCTCTGTCGGTGCACGGGGTACATCAAAATCCTCGATGCCGTCGAGGCGCTTGCGCAGGACGATGTTCCCGTCGTCGTGCAGCCGCGCGGCGTCGGTTCGCGCGGCGTCAAATACGAGGGCCGCGCTCTGTCGGTCGGGACGCGCGACTTCATCGACGACATGCGTCCCGAGGGGATGCTGCACGGTTCGCTGCGTCTGACCGATCACGCCCGCGCCGACATCATCTCGATCGACACCACGAAGGCGCTCGCTGCCGAGGGCGTCACGGCGGTGTTCACGGCCGCGGACATTCCGGCCGCGCACCGCGTCGGCATCATCCACAAGGACTGGCCGGTGATGATCCGTGAGGGTGGGCGCACCTCGTACCGCGGCGACGTGCTCGCCATCGTGGTCGCCGACACCCGCCAAAACTCGCGTGCCGCAGTCCAACTGGTCGAGGTCACCTACAACGTGCTCGAGCCGATGGTCGATCCGGTGCGTGTCTTGGACAGCGACGAGCCCGCCGTGTGGGAACTCGACGGCAACACCCTGTCGACGTCCACCTACGCCCGCGGTGACGTCGAGACTGCTCTAACAGCGTCAGCGCACACCGTCAGCGAGACCTTCCAGACTCAACGCATCGAGCACGCCTTCGTCGAGCCTGAGTCGACGCTCGCCGTTCCGACGGGAACCGGCGACGAGCAATCGCTCCACGTCTACTCCGGAGGTCAGGGCATCTGGGACGACCGCAACGACATCGCAGCGATGCTCGGCATCGAGACCGATCGGGTCACGACCGAACTCGTGTCCAACGGGGGCGCGTTCGGTGGCAAGGAGGACATGTCGAACCAGGCACACACCGCTTTGGCTGCATGGCACACCGGCAGCCCGGTCAAGATCACGCTGTCGCGCGAGGAATCGTTGCTCATGCATCCCAAACGGCACCCGATCCGGATGCGCTACGAAGCGGGCTGTGATGCCGACGGCAAGCTCACGGCGATCAAGGTCCGCATGATCGGCGACTCGGGTCCGTATGCATCGGTCGGCATGAAAGTGCTCGAACGGGCAGCGGGTCACGCGACCGGGCCGTATCTCGTCGACAACGTCGACGTGAACGCAGTTGCCGTGCGGACCAACAACTCGGTGTGCGGGGCGTTTCGCGGCTTCGGGGCCAACCAGGCCCAGTTCGCGATGGAAGGTGTGCTCGAGCGCCTCGCCGAGCAGGTCGGCATCACGGGGTGGGAGATCCGCAGCCGCAACGTCGTGATGCCCGGCGAGATCTGGGGTCCCGGCCAGAAGATGGACGACGGCTGCAAGGGTGCACGGCTCTGCCTCGACGCAGTGCAGCCGGCGTACGACGCGGCACGGGCTGCTGGCAAGGCGGTCGGCATGGGCCTCGGGCTCAAGAACTCGGGCCTCGGGAACGGCTTCAAGGAGATCGCAAAGGCGGTCGTGCGCTTCCGACCACCCGTCGATGGCAAGCCGAGCCAGGTCGAGTTGCGTCACTGCTGGACCGAGATGGGTCAGGGCGTGCACACGGTGTGCCAGCAGGTCGCCGTCGAGGAGCTCGGCATCGACGCCGAGCGAATCGAAGTGATCGTCGACTCCACCCGCGAACTCGGTGCCGGGCAGACCACGGGCTCGCGCGGCACGCTGATGGGCGCCGGGTCGGTCAAGGCGGCGTGTGAGGCCGCCCGCGCCGACGGCTGCCAGGTCGGCGTCGACTACGAAGGCGAATACCGCGTGGACTGGACCAACTCCCTCGGCCAGATCGCCGACGCCAAGGCCGCCGGCAACCCGATCGACAACCCGATCATCCACTCCACCTTCGGGTACGCCGCGCAGGTCGTCATCATGGATCCCGAGACCGGGGTGATCGAGCGGGTCATCGCTGCCCACGACGTCGGTCGGGCGGTCAACCCGACGCTCTGCGAAGGCCAGATCGAGGGAGCCGTACACATGGGCCTCGGCTACGCGCTCACCGAGGGCTTCCCCTGTGACGAGACCGGATATCCGACCAACACGACCTTGCGCAGCCTCGACATCATCCGTCCCAAGGACATGCCGCCGGTCGACGTGATCCTCGTCGAGGCTGCGCAGCCCGACGCTCCGTACGGAATCAAAGGGGTCGGCGAGATCGGCCTCGTTCCGACCGCCGGTGCCGTGGCCGGCGCCATCCGCAAGGTCGCCGGCGGACAGTGGCAGAACGAACTGCCGATGCGCAACGAAGCGAATCGCGAACGGGCGACGGCCTGGACATGACCGAGTCGGCGAGCGCACCGGCGGCCGGCCAGACAGCGGGGATGGTCTGTGCCCATCACCACCTCTATTCAGCGCTCGCGCGGGGGATGCCGCCACCTCCGAAGGTCCCGGGCAACTTCCTCGACGTGCTGGAGAACGTCTGGTGGCGTCTCGACCGTGCGCTCGATCTCGACATGATCGAGTGGTCGGCCAAGCTCGGAGCGCTCGAAGCTCTCGAAGCGGGCACGACGGCGATCATCGATCACCATGAGTCACCGAACGCGATCGAGGGTTCGCTGTCGGTCATCGCTGCTGCGTGCGCCGAAGTCGGGGTGCGGGTCAACACCAGTTTCGGCATCACCGACCGCCACGGCGCCGACGGCGCGCAGCGCGGGTTGGCCGAGAACGACCGGTACCTCTCCGCAGGCGGGCGCGGCATGGTCGGTGTCCACGCCGCGTTCACCTGCACGGATGATTCGCTCACCGCCGCCGCCGAGCTCGCCGTGCGGCACGACGTCGGGGTCCACATCCACGTCGCCGAGGGCATCGACGATGTCGGCGCGGCAGCGCGGCTGCGTCATCTGTCGACCGACAGATGGATGATCATCCACGGTGTCCATCTGTCCGACGACCATGGCCTGCGGGGCACGATCGTGCACAACCCGCGATCGAACATGAACAACTCGGTCGGGTACGCCGACCCGTCGCGCTTCACGAATCCGGTCGCGCTCGGGACCGACGGCATCGGCGCCGACATGCTCAGTGAGTTCCAACTCGCCTATGTCAAACACCGCGACCACGACATCGATGCCGTCCCGGACAGTGCATGGGCCTGGCTCGAGCAGGGCTGGGAATTGTTCCCCGAGGCGCTCGGCGATCGCGTGACCTGGTCGTATGAGCCAATCGAGCCCTGGCACCTCGCCTTCACGCCGACCGTGCGGGCGATCGACGTCGAGATCGACCATCGCTTGGCCTTGCGCAACGGTGTTGCCACGCACGTAGACGCCGACGAGATCCGTGCCAAAGCGCGCGAGCAAGCCACCCGGCTCCACTCGGTGCTGGCCGACATGGACTAACTGGGCATGAACGAGCCGGAGACTCCGCATCGATCGCGCCAGCGGTCCGAAAGGAACACATGACCAGCGACACGACTCCCACGCCACCGTCGACACCTCCACCGTTGACGCCGTTGTCGCTCGGAGCGTTGTTGTCGCGCATCGAATACGAATGGACGACGCGCAAACGGATCTTCGACCTTCCGACGGCTCGCTTCTGGAAGCCGGACACCGCCGCCGGTGGCGGCGGTGTCGACCTGTCGTTCGAGTTCCTCGGCCGACCTGCGGCCACGCCGATCGGGCCCGCGGCGGGTCCGCACAGCCAGATGGCGCAGAACATCGTGCTGGCATGGCTCGGCGGCTCACGGCTGTTCGAACTCAAAACCGTCCAGGTCATCGACGACCTCGAGATCGAGCGGCCGTGCATCGACATGCAGACGATCGGCTACAACATCGAGTGGAGTCAGGAACTGCTCGTCCACCAGAGCCTCGAGGAGTACGTCAAGGCGTGGATGATCATCGAGCTGCTGAAGAACTGGGAACCCCTGCAGGACTTCGTCGGCCACCCGGGCGATGGGGGACCCGGTCCGCACGTGTTCGACATGTCGGTCGGCTACGACCTCGCTGGCATCAAGTCCGACAAGGTCAGTGGCTTCATCGACGCACTGCGCGACGCGAGCGACGAGATCGAACGGCTGCGCCCCGAGATCGGCGGAACATTCGCCGGCATGCGCGACCTCGTCTTCGATCCGGTGATCTCCGACACCGTCACGCTGTCCACCTTCCACGGTTGTCCGCCCGATGAGATCGAGGCGATCACCAAACATCTCGTCGACCATCACGACCTCGACGTCATCGTCAAGCTCAACCCGACACTGCTCGGCCCGGAGCGCGTCGATGAGATCGTCCACACCGAACTCGGATACGCCGACGTGCACCTCGTCCCGAAGGCCTTCGACGACGACCTGCAGTTCGATCGGGCGATCAGTCTCATCGGGGAGTTGAACGACCATGCCCGTGCTGCGGGACACCGCTTTGGCATCAAGCTGACCAACACGCTCGTCGTCGACAACCGCAAACAGTGGATGCCCGATCAGACGATGTACCTGTCCGGGCCGCCGCTGCACGTTCTCGCCACGGCGTTGCTCGACAAGCTCGCTGCGGCGTTGCCCGGGCAGTTGATGATCCCCGGTCATGACGGCGACATCCAGGTCAGCTTCTCGGCCGGGATCACGAAGGAGAACCTCGTCGATTCGATCGCGATGGGGGTGTGGCCGGCAACGATCTGCTCTGATCTGCTGAAGCCGGGTGGCTACGGCCGGCTCGCCCCGATGCTCAAGGCGTTGACCGCAGCGCTGGCAGACTCCGACGCTTCGGATCTGGTGACGTGGAAGTCGCTGCGCCTCGCCGCCTCGACAGGTGCGGGGCACCGCGACGGTGCCGCTGCGCACCTCGCCCACGTGCTCGGTGCAGACAAGGGGCGCTACGAGTTGGCCGGTAACGAGAAGTTGCCGCGAGCCGTCGAACACGATCTCGAGATGTGGGGATGTGTTGCGTGCAACTTCTGTGTGACCGTGTGCCCGAACGATGCGTTCTTCAAGCTGCCGACGCAGGGCATCGACGACCTCGAGGGTCGTCAGCAGTACCTCGTTCTGAGCGAACTGTGCAATGACTGCGGCAACTGCCTCACGTTCTGTCCGGAGAACGGTGACCCTGCACAGATCAAGCCGCGCCTGTACCTCGACCGTGACCGGTTCGACGCCGCTGACGGCCAACGCTTCTTCGTCGAGATCGACGGAGAACCGAACGGTCAGAAGCAGGGCGCGGTCACCGCAACGCCGGCGGGTGGTGCCGACGCCGAACTGCCGACGCTGATTGCGCTGCTCAACGCGCCCGAAGGCTTCCCGATCGCCTGACAGTGCGAGCCGGACCGCAGTGATCGGCATGTACCGGCCGCTTGCCTGGGCCTGCTTAACAGAGTGTTAACGTGACGGAAATTCGGCGTGGGGCCGGCTGCGGTTCAATGGGGGACCAGTGACACCTTTGGGGACACAACCCGTTACGGGCGCCGTGCTCAGCGCGACGATGGCGGCGACGATCAGGATGAACGCCCCCGGTGGGGTCTTGTGACGCTCACGGACGCGCCGACACCCTCCACTGGCCCATCGGACGTGGCCGAGCGACCGCTCGCTGCGCGCCTGTTGCGTCCCGTTGCCAACCTGGTCGTCCCCTTCGGTGCTGTGGCTGCGGCCTTCGCGCTCGGCGCAATCATGCTGTTGGCGCTCGGAGCAAATCCGATCAGCGGCTATGCCGCGCTGCTCGAAGGCGCCTTCGGCGGCTGGGACCAACTCGCCGACACCGCAATCAAGGCCATGCCGCTGCTGCTGGTCGGCGTCGGTATCTGCATCGCGTTCCGGGCAGGCGTGATCAATATCGGCGGCGAAGGACAGATCATCCTCGGTGCGATCTTCTCCTCGGTCACCGCGCTCGCCCTGCCCGACCTTCCACGCATCGTCCTCGTTCCGCTGGTCCTGATCGCCGGCGCCGTCGGAGGCGGAATCTGGGGTGCGATTCCCGGGGCGCTCAAGGCGTACGCGGGTGTGAACGAGATCCTCAGCACCATCATGCTGAACATCGTCGCCGCACAGTTCCTGAGCTTCCTACTCCAAGACCTCCTGACCGAGAAGGGTGCGATCAGGATCCAGCAGACCAAGCGACTGAGCGAGAACGCTGACCTGCCGCTGCTGCCCGGCGGTACCCGCCTGCATCTCGGTGTCGTCGTCGCCGTGGTCATTGCCGTACTCGGCTACATCCTGCTGTTCCGCAGTGCACTCGGTGTCCGGCTCCGGGCGGTCGGCCACAACCCTGATGCCAGTCGCTACGCCGGGATGCCGGTGAAGCGCAGCATCGTGCAAGCACTGGCGTTCAGCGGGGCGTGCGCCGGACTCGCCGGCGCCGTGCTGGTCTTCGGCTCGGAGTCTCACCGCCTGATCGCCGACGGTGGCGCGTCTGGGTTCACCCAGAGCGCCGGTTTCAACGGCATCGTCGCGGCACTGTTCGGGTCGCTGCATCCGCTGTCCACGATCCCGGCTGCGTTCTTCTTCGGAGGCATGCTGACCGGTGGCATCGCGCTGCAACAGGAACTCCAAGTGCCCGCTGCGCTCATCATCGCGCTGAACGGCGTGGTCGTGCTGTTCGTCGTCAGCAGCCTGAAACTGCGAGCCCGGGTCGCCAACTGGGTCCAATCCGTCGAGCAGCGAGCGGGTTCGCAATGAGCGACTTCTTCACCGTCTCGGTGCTCGTTGCCACCCTTGCCTCCGGTATCCGTCTGGCTACACCATTCCTCCTCGCCGGCCTCGGCGAGACGATCGGCCAGCGCAGCGGCGTGCTCAACCTCGGCGTCGAGGGGATCATGCTGCTCGGCGCGTTCACCGCGTACTACGTCGCCCTCGAGACCGAGAGTGCAACGCTCGGCGTCATCGGAGCGCTCGTCGTCGGTGCCCTGATGGGGTTGGTCTATGCCTTCATCACGCTCGTCACCCATGCGGCCCAGGGCATCTCCGGCATCGGCATCTTCCTGTTCGGATTGGGCTTCACCGATCTGCTGTTCCAGAAGCAGGTCGGCACGCCGATTCCAATCTCCGGGCTCGGCGAGAAGAAGGTCCCGATCCTCGGCGACATTCCCAAGATCGGTGAGATCTTCTTTCAACACAGCGTTCTGGTGTTCGTCGCCTTCGGGCTCGTCCCGGTGGTCTGGTTCGTCATCAACAAGACCACGTTCGGGCTCAACATCCGAGCAGTGGGTGAAACACCCGAAGCTGCCGACACGCTCGGTGTCAGCGTCAACCTCACACGGCTTTCGACCATCGTCATCGGCAGCACGCTCGCCGGATTGGCCGGCGCATCACTCGCCCTCGAAGTCGGCATCTTTCAGCAGAACCTGACCTCGGGGCAGGGCTTCATCGCCATTGCGCTCGTGTACTTCGGAGCGTGGCGGTCATACGGCGTCATGCTCGGCGCGTTGCTCTTCGGCATCGTGCAGGCAACCGTCCTGCAGTGGAAGACCCTCGGCATCGTCGAAGGTGCGGCATCGAGCCTCACGGCCATGGCGCCGGCCGTACTGACCATTGTCGTGCTCGTCATCGTCAGCCGCCGCGTCGCAGCACCGGCTGCGCTCACCCGACCCTTCGACCGCAGCGCATGATCTCTCTCAGATCACCGTCGCCGCACACCAGAGTTCGCCAATTCGTCAACGTGGACAGCGGCGACACCAGCAATACCACTACTACCAGCAGGAACAATCCGACCAACCGAACAGGGGAGCAATCATGAAGGCAACCAGAACCAGCGTCACCGCATCAGCGGTCGTCGTACTTGCACTCGTCGCAGCCAGTTGCGGCAGCGACAGCGCCGAAGAAGTGAGCGACGGGGCCGACAGCGCCGAAGAGGTCGCCGACACCGTCGCGGCAGAAGCCGAAGAGGTCGCCGACACCGTCGCGGCAGAAGCAGACGACGTCGCCGACGAAGCGACCGAGCCCGCCGAGAGCGACGGTGAACCGATGAAGATCGGCCTCGTCGCGCCGAGCGCCAGCAACGACCTCGCCTGGACACAGGCAATGGTCGACTCCCTCAACCGCGTCGCCGAAGATCGCCAGGTCGAGATCGCCATCACCGACGGCACCTTCGTCGTCGAAGACGCCGGTGCGGCGATCCGTGGATACGCCGAGGACGACTTCGACCTCGTCATCGCCCACGGCACGCAGTACGGCGGCCCGTTGCAGGAGATCGCAGCGGACTTCCCGGACGTGTCGTTCGCGATCGGCACCTCGGACGACTTCTTCGGCCTGGACAACATCTTCGCCTACTCCGTCGACGCCGGCCAGGGGGGCTATGTGAACGGCGTGATGGCAGCGCAACTCACCGAGTCGAACAACATCGGCGTCGTCGGCCCAGTGCCCGCCGGTGACGCAAAGCTCTACATCGACGGCTTCGTCGCCGGTGTCGAAGCCCAGGACCCGGAAGTCGAGGTGAACGTCAACTACATCGACTCCTTCAGCGACGTGCTCCTTGCATCCGAGGCGGCCAAGGCACTCGTCGGCGCAGGCGCCGACGTGCTGACCGGATCTGCGCAGATGGTCGTCGGTGCCACCGGCGTCGCTGCGGAAGAGGGCATTCCGTGGTTGGGTTCGCAATCGAACCAGACCGGCCTCGGTGAGGACGTCGTCGTCGTGTCGGTCGTCTACCACTGGGAAGGCCTCCTGAACGACGTCCTCGACAAGATCGAGACGGGAACACTCGGTGGCGAAGCCGTGTCGATCTCGGTGACCGGCGGCGGGCTCGAACTCGAGTTCAACGACGGCTTCGCGCTCGACGCCGAGATCAGGGCCAGCGCCGAGACGACGATCGCCGGCATCGACGACGGCTCGATCGTGGTGCCAGCCGGAGAGTGACCGCTCGGGTGTTACAGATGGTGCCAGGCACCATCTGTAACACCCGTTGCACAACGACCGGGAGACGTGATGAACGACGCGACCAGACAGCCGATGCTGAAGATGACGGGGATCACCAAGCGGTTCCCGGGTGTCGTCGCGAACGACGACGTCGACCTGACGGTGTATCCCGGCCAGGTCCACACGTTGCTCGGCGAGAACGGTGCGGGCAAGAGCACCCTGATGAAGATCCTCTACGGGCTGTACACGCCGGACGAGGGGTCGATTTCACTCAACGGGGCGCCGGTCACGATTGCCTCGCCGACCGATGCAATCCGGCAGGGCATCGGCATGATTCACCAGCACTTCATGCTCGTGCCGACGCTCACCGTGGCCGAGAACGTCGCACTCGGGCTCGGAGGCCAGCGGGGCATGGCCAAGATGGGCCCGGTCAAGGAGCGGCTCGCCGAGGTCTCCGATCGCTACGGACTGCACGTCGACCCAGACGCTCTGATCTGGCAGCTCGCCGTCGGCGAACGCCAACGCGCAGAGATCCTCAAGGCGCTCTATCGCGACGCTGAACTGCTGGTGCTCGACGAACCCACCGCGGTGTTGACCCCACCGGAGGTCGAGGAACTCTTCGTCACGCTCCGCCAGATGCAGGCCGATGGCAAGGGGTTGATCTTCATCTCGCACAAGCTGCACGAGGTGATGGATCTGTCCGACGAGATCACGGTGTTGCGCAGCGGCAAGGTGTCGGGGCACACGCGCCCGAGCGAGTCGTCTCGCGAGCGGCTGGCGGAGTTGATGGTCGGCCGGCCGGTCGAGTTGACCCGGACCGTTGCACCCCAGGCGACCGGCGACCCGCAACTCGTCGTTGAGAACCTGTCGGTGATGGGCGATCGCGGCACGCTTGCGCTGAAGTCGCTGTCGCTGAGCGTTGCGTCTGGAGAAATCGTCGGCATTGCCGGCGTGTCCGGCAATGGCCAACGCGAACTGGCTGAGGCCATCTTCGGCCTGCGTCCGATCGACCGCGGGTCGGTCACCATCAGCGGACAGCCGGTGGCGACCCCAACGCCGACTGGTGTGCGTGCGCTCGGACTGTCGTACGTCCCGGAGGAAAGGATGCGCGACGGCGCAATCGGCGACTTCACCGTCGCCGAGAACCTGATGCTCGTCGACTACAAGACGGCGCCGTACACCCAGAATGGGCTCCTCAACCAGGCCGCGATCGCCGAACGGTGTGACGGTCTCGTCAGCGACTACCGCGTGAAGACACCGACGATCGACACGCCGACCAAGAACCTGTCGGGCGGCAACATCCAGAAGGTGGTCATTGCCCGCGAGTTCAGTTGCGATGCCTCGGTGCTGGTCGTTGCTCAGCCGACACGCGGTGTCGACATCGGAGCGGCGGAGTACATCCACGATCGGCTGCTGCAGCAGCGCCTCGATGGCTCGGCCATCATGCTGGTCTCCGAGGACCTCGACGAAGTCATGGAACTCAGCGATCGAATCATCGTGCTACTCGAAGGGGAGATCATGGGCGAGGTGGCGCGTGCCGATTTCGACGTCAACACCATTGGTCTACTCATGTCCGGAGTCACGTCCGGCAAGCGAGTCGAGTAGCGCTCGCACCACTTAAGGTGGGGGCGTGGTGGACCTTTCGGCGAGCAATCGTCCAAATCTTCCGATCGGAAGCGACTCGGTGCGGGCTGTCGTCGAGCAACTCGGCCCGATGTTGGTCGCGGAGAACGAGCGGATGGCGTGGCAGCACGCCGCAACGCTGGTGCGGGATCTCTTCTCTTCGGACTTCGCAGCAATCATGGAGTTCGTCGGCGATGATCGCGGGCGGATCTGTTCGTCTTCGGGATTCGGCGAACCGCTGCCGTCCGATCAGTTCGCCATCGCCCCTGACGCGCAAGCCACCTACATCCGGACCTCGGGAGCAGTGCTGCGCTCGGGAGACATCGTGGCTGACTCGCGGTTCACGGCACCCGGAATGCTGACGAGAGCGGGGGTCACGAGCACCCTGACCGCTCCGTTCCCACTCGCCGAAGGAGGTACCGGTCTGCTGGGTGTCCACGCGCGCGCGCGCGACCACTTCGTCGACGCCGACATCGGCACCATCGAGGTCATCGGCAGGGTGCTCGGGTCGGTGATCGATCGCCTCAGACTGCAGGCCGAACTCGAAGTCGATGCCCGCACGGATGTGCTCACAGGCCTCGAGAATCGCGCGGTCGTCCTCGCTGCGCTCGAGGAACGACTCCGCTGCCGACAAGAGGTCTCCGCTCTCCTCATCGATCTGGACGGTTTCAAGTCGGTCAACGATCAACACGGTCATCTTCTCGGTGATCGTGTTCTGCGGGCCGTTGCGCAACGAATCACCCGCTCCGTCGAGCCGGGTGATCGCGTGGGTCGTCTCGGCGGCGACGAGTTCTTGGTGCTGTTGGAGGGCTACGCGGGAACGATGCGCGCCGAGCAGATGATTGGCCACATCGAGGAGACCATCGTGATGGAATCCCGAGCGATCAGCGTGTCGGCCTCGATCGGTATCAGCCGCAGTCGACCCAACGACGACGTGGTGGCGATGCTCGAGCGGGCTGATCGCATGATGTACGCAGCCAAGGCACTGGGCCGTGGCCGCGTGCGTGCCGAGGCGCCGGCCGGGTCTGTTCTCACCACGAGTCCGTTGCCGTCGAATGCCCGCCCGTCTGCCGACCTCTCGCTGGCCGATGAGGCCCACGTCGACCTCAAGATGGTCGACGACGCAATCGCCAACCTGCGCGTCGTCGTTCAGCCCATTGTCGCCGCCACCACCGGGGCTCTCCATGGAGTCGAAGCTCTTGCTCGCGGCCCCGAGGGCTGCGCTCTGGAGTTCCCGGACGTGCTGTTCGACGCAGCCACCACGTTCGGCCGGCTCGGCGAACTCGAACTGGCCGCGAAGCGACTCTCGCTCTCTCTCGACCTCGACGACGACCTTCCGCTGTTCATCAACCTCGAGCCGACACTGCTCGGCGACCCAGCGTGGTTCGGCAAGCTTGCCGACGTGTGGGCGGCGAGCGGATCGCGTCGTCGCGTGGTGGCCGAACTCACCGAACGGTCAGTGATGGAGCACCCAGGCCAACTGCTCGCCGCGGTCGCTGCGTGTCGAGAGGTCGGCTGGCAGATCGCGCTCGACGACGTCGGGTCTCGATCCGAGAGCCTGGCTGCGCTGCGTTGGATCGCGCCGGACGTCATCAAGCTCGATATGAGCCTGATCCGCAACGAGAACCCGGCGCACTCGGCTCACGTCGTGGCAGCCGTGTCGGCTTACCGTGCCAACGCCGCGCGGCGCGACGTGATCGTGATCGCTGAGGGAGTCGAATCGAGCGCCGACGCAGAACTTGCTGACGTTCTGGGAGCCGACCTCCTGCAGGGGTACCGTTTCGGTCGCCCCACGACGCTGGGTGACCTCGCCCCCGCTCCTGCTGACATCGCGACTTCAGCAACAGAGCGACCGATCCCGTACTTCGGCGACCGGATCGCGAGCGCCGCCGATCTCTTGACGCTGTCCCGGCACATCGAGGCCGCGGCGCTCTCCGCTGACTGTGTCGTGCTGGCGACGATGCAGCGCGCCTCGTGCTTCACGCGGCACGCGCGCCGACAGTATCGGGCGATGGCTCGGCGATGCGGCTTCGTCGGGGTGGTCGGAGTCGAGGCGAGCTCCGTCCCAGCTGCCGAAGTCGCCGGTGTCGCCCTCGCAGATCTGGCGCCGGACGATCCATTGGCCAGATGTTGGCATGTGCTCTCGATGTCGCCGACAATGTCGCTCGGGCTTCTCGCCACCGAGATCGGCCCGCCGCATGACGCCGAACTGCCGAGCACCGAACGATTCTTCACCTACCGGCTCGTCAGCGAGCCCACCGAGGTGGAGGACGCTGTCCGGCGCCTCCTTAAGTACTTCTGAACAGGAACGAATGTCCGACAACAGCGAACCCGACCCCGTCCAGGACGAGCAGGTACCAGTGATCTCAGATGCGCTCGTGATGTTCGGCCTGACTGGAGATCTCGGTCGAAAGAAGCTCTTCCCTGCTCTCTACGAGCTCGCTGCGCAGGGAGACCTCGACATCCCGGTGATCGGCGTGGGCAGGTCCGAGCTCACCGACGACGACCTTCGTGAGTCGTTTCGCGATGCCATGTCGGGTCACGAACCGGCGGATGGCTCCGAGGTGGACACTGCGGTGGTCGAGCGAGTCCGGCTGAGCTACCTCGCTGGCGACTCGACTGAGCCAGCAACGTTCGACAGGTTGCTCGAACGCCTCGACGCTGCTGTCGGTGACGTCGTTGCCCCGCTTGTCTACGCCGCGCTCCCGCCGAACCTGTTCGGTGAGGTCGCAGCAGGAATGGCGGCCAGCGACTTCCCTTCCGCAGCTCGCCTCGTCGTCGAGAAACCGTTCGGAGATGGCGTGGAAACGGCGCGCGCACTGTGGAATGAAATGACCGAACACGTCCCCGCTGAGCAGCTCTTCATCGTCGACCACTTCCTCGCAAAGAGTGCTGTCGAGAACATGGCAGTCGTGCGCCATGTCAACCCCATCCTGTCGAACTGCCTCGATCGTCGACAGGTGTCACTCGTCGAGATCGTCATGAGCGAGGCCGGCGACGTCGACGGCCGAGGCTCGTTCTACGAAGGAGTCGGCGCGGTGAACGACGTCGTGCAGAGCCATCTGCTGCAGACGATGGCTCTGTTGCTGATGGATGTCCCCGCCGCCGGAGATGTCGACGACTACCGACGTGAACGCATCGCGCTGCTCGCCGCCGTCGACCCGGTCGACCCGGCGCTGGTGACGATGGGTCAGTACGACGGCTATCGCGATCACGACGAGGTGGCCGATGACTCGAACGTCGAGACCTACGTATCGCTCGAACTGCACGCCGACACCGATCGGTGGAGGGGAGTCCCGATCAGGATCACGACCGGAAAGAACCTCGCCGAGACAGCCACGACGGCCACGTTCCACTTGGATGGCAACGCTTCGTCGGCGTCGCAGTCGAACCGGATCAGGTTCGAGATCAAGCCCTCGGTGGCGCTCGACATCGACATCGCCGTGCTGGATGCCGAGAGCCACGAGCTCGTCGGCGCGACGCTGCATGCGTGCGGGCCGGAAGACCATGGCGCCCTAGGTGACTACGCCACGATGTTCGCCGATGCGCGCAACGGCGTGCAGCGCCACTTCGCACACATCGACGGTGTCGTCGAGGCGTGGCGGATCCTCGCACCCCTGGCCGATGTCGATCTCGAGCGACACATCTATCAGCCCGGTTCGGACGGCCCCCCGAGCTGACGCCGCCGCCGGACCGGTCCGGCATCGTCGCCGCATTCACCTCCGCCGACCGGTTCGGCGCAAGACGATCGGGGTACGACCGGCGCATGGGCGGCAGGTCGGCGTGGAGTTCGACCGAGCCGGTGGCGGATCACGAAGATGATGCGCTCGTGGTTGGGGCTCACGCTGGGACTCAACGCGATGTCCCGATCGATCGGACAGGGTGACCTGTACCCGTTCGTCCTGTCGCGCGCCGTCGTCGACAAGCTCGACTTCGTGCACCGCGCGGTGGTCGCAGCGACGAACGACTGAGTTCTGGGGGCTCTCTACACTGCGATCATGTCGTCACGTTCGATCGAGGTGCCCGGCGGGACCGTTCAATCGTGGGTCGTCGGCAACCTCGACGGGCCGGGCACGCCGATGCTGTTCCTCCACGGCGGGCCAGGCGGCAGCTGTCGCGGGTTCGACAGCCTGCATCGTCTGGCCGAGGACCGACCACTCGTCATGCTGGACCAGCTCGGGTCGCCCTCGTCGAACTGGAGCGGTGAGCCGGACGAACTGTGGAGCATCGAACGATTCTGTGAGGAGGTCGATGTCGTGCGCTCTACGTGGGTGCTCGACAAGGTGGTGCTCTTCGGGCATTCCTGGGGCGGCTGGTTGGCCACTGACTACCTGTGCCGTGGAGCTGCCGGTGTCACCGCTGCAGTGTTGGCCGACACTGCAGCCTCGTTCGACAGCTTCGCGGCGTCGATCGACCGGCGGGTCGCTGAACTGAGCTCGACGGCGCAGCATGCTGTCGCTGCGTTCCGTGCTGGCGTGGATGACGTCAGTGGGGAGACGGGGGAGCGGTACCGGGAGGCAGCACTGGAGTTCTACGACTCGTTCGTCGTCCGCAATGTGCCCGGCAACGACATGGCCGCCAGTGTCTTCGACCGGCAGCGCTCGACCGAGGTGTTTCGCCACATGCAGGGCCACGACGAATTGCACGCCGACGGGTCGCTGCGCACGTGGGATCGACGCGGCGACCTCTCGTCGGTGACGACGCCGAGTCTGGTCATCGTCGGTCGTCACGATCACATGGACCCTGCAACGGCGGCGGAGATCGCCGACGCACTGCCGAATGGTGAGCTCGTCGTGTTCGACGAGAGCTCGCACTGCCCGCATCTCGAACAGCCTGACGACGTGGTCGATCACGTCGCGTCCTGGCTGGCCCAGATCGAACGCTGATCGTCAGGTGTCGTGCGCCTCGAGGATCGAGGTGACGATGTCGGCGAGCTGTGCGACCTGTACCGGTGTCAGCTGGTCGAAGATGTTCCGGCGGACAGATCGCACGTGAAGCGGCGCTGCGGCCTCGAGGGTCGTCCGGCCCAGGGGAGTGAGAAGGACGTCCGAGCCGCGTCCGTCGTCACTGCGTTCCGTGCGCTCGACGAGGCCACGCTGCTGCATCCGATCGAGGTGGTGCGAGAGGCGGCTCGTCGACCATCGGGCCCGGTGGGCGAGGTCCCCGAAACGGCAACGGTCGAACTCTGACTCGGACAGATTCGTGAGGACTTCGTAGTCCGCATCCGACAGCGCGGAATCGCGCTGGAGATCGCGGTTGATCTCCGCAAGAGCCAGCACGTTGATCCGTCGGAGACCTCTCCATGCTCGGTCTGCATCACGGTCGAGCCACTGCACGTCGGTCATGCCCTGATCATAGAACCATGTTGCTGACGTGTCAGTAAATGAGCTATGTTGCTGACATGTCAGTAACCGCACCCACCACACCCGCGGACGCCGCGCAGGTCGCCGTCGTCGTCGCAAGCACGCGACCCAACCGTCACGGACCCACCATCGGTCAGTGGGTGATCGACGAGCTCGCGGACCGCACCGATCTCGACGTGTCACTCATCGATCTCGCCGCAGTGGGCCTGCCGTTGCTCGACGAGCCCGAACCGGCCCAGTCCGGGGTGTACGTGCACGCCCACACCAGAGCCTGGAGCGCACTCGTCGATGCCGCCGACGGGTTCGTCTTCGTCACGCCGGAACACAACCGAGCGATGCCCGCCAGCCTCAAGAACGCGCTCGACTGCCTGTACGGGGAGTGGGCACACAAGCCGGCCGGCTTCGTCTCCTACTCCGGTGGCTCCTCTGGTGGCGTCCGCGCCGTGGAGATGACCCGGCAGGTCGTCTCGACACTGTCGATGCTTCCGATCAACGAGATGGTCAATCTCGCTCGCATCGACTCCCTCGTCGGCGACGGCACACTGCGCGCTCCTGCAGGAGCGACCGACATGCTGAGCGGTCTCGCCGACAGCTTGGCCACGCACTTCGCCGCAAGCCGACTGCTGCGTTCCCGATGAACCCGATCTCGCTGCCTGTTCCGCTGCCGAGTCGAATCGCGGGTGACAGAGATCTCGTCATCCGGCGCTGGGCCGCGGCCGATGTCGAACCGATGGGCAACATGATCGTGGAGAACCTGGCCCATCTGCGACCGTGGATGGCCTGGGCGTGCAATGAGCCAGTGTCCGCCGCGGCGCGTCGCCGCCTGTTCGAACACTGGGATCGCTACTGGGCATCAGGGATGGGAGCGGTCTATGCGATCGACACCACTGACGGACCCGTCGGCGGCTGCAGCCTCCACCGCCGAATCGGGCCGGGAGGTCTCGAAATGGGCTACTGGCTCGCACGGTCGAGCACCGGCAGGGGCATCGCCACGCGTGCCGCCCGAGTGCTGACCACCGCTGCCTTCGCTCTCGACGACATCGACGTCGTCCGAATCAACCACGCGGCATCGAACGCCGCCAGCGGTGGGGTCGCCGGGCGCCTCGGCTTCGTCGACGTCAGCAGCGACGACCACCCCGCCGTCACGACGTGGGAACGCCGACGAGCGGTCACGCTGGTCCCGAGTTGATCAGCGAGGTTCCTCACGAAAGTTAAGCATGCCTGACGTTTCGCGTTGGAGTGCTGGTACGGTCTGCGCTGGCCACATCCGGCAGAAGGAGCACGCGACTATGGACACCATCATCGACACGAGAGAAGTGAATCCCGTCCTCAATGACATCATGCTGGCCGAGCTCGCCGGCGTGGTGCGGTACACGCATTACTCGCTCGTGATCACCGGCCCGAACCGGCTCCCACTGGTCGCATTCATGCAGGAGCAGGCCGACGAATCATTGCTGCACGCACGCCAAGCCGGCGAGATCCTCACCGGCCTCGGCGGCCACCCGACGCAGGGCATTGCCTCGATCGAGGAGTCTCATGACCACGCGATCGACGCAATCCTGAACGAGTCGATTGCGCACGAGCGTCGCGCGCTCGACCTCTATCGCACACTGCTCAACCTCTCTGAAGGACAGTCGGTGTACCTCGAGGAGTACGCCCGCAACCAGATCGGCCAGGAAGAGCTCCACGTCATCGAGATGAACAAGCTCCTGCGTGACTACACGATCGGCTGATGAGATGACCAGACCGGTGCACCTCAATGTCGCCCCATCCGTCGACCGCCCGGTCGTCGGGCTGTGTGCCGGCAGGGACTGTTGCAAACGCGGCGCTTCGGTCAAGGTGCGCGACGTGCTCGAACGTGAGTGTGACGTCGTCGATCTGCGATGCATCGGACTGTGCAACGGACCCGTGGTGGTCATCGACCCGGCGTCGAGTAAGCCTGCCGTCTATTCGAAGCTGCGCGCCAAGAAGCAGCGCGCGCTGCTGATCGAACTGGTCGCCGGTGACGCCCGGGCGCGTGAACAACTCGCTGACCGACGCGTCAGCAAGAAGAAGGTCGTTGCTGCCGTGACCCGCCAGCTCAAGCGGCGCCGCGGCGAGACCCGTCGCGCGGCCTGAATCTCAGTCCACGATCTCGGCAAGCGCTGCAAGCAGCGTGGTCACGTTCCGCTGGCGGGCGGTGTGGCCCATCGTGCCGATCCGCCAGACCTTGCCGGCGACCGGGCCGAGCCCGCCACCGATCTCGATGCCGTACTCCGCGAGCAGCCGTGACCGGACCTCGGCTTCGGACAATGCTCCGAGTCGACCTTCGGGAATCGAGATCGAGCTGAGCGGGGCGAGCCGGTGTCCTTCGGCGGCGAAGAGTTCGAAGCCGAGCTGCTGCATTCCCGACTTGACGCCGTCGCCAGCGGCCTGGTGGCGGGCGCGTACGTTGGCGAGTCCTTCGTCGAGCACGGCGCCGAGCCCGGCATGCAATGACATGATCATCGAGATCGGTGCCGTGTGATGGTACGCCCGAGCGCCCGAGCCGGTGACGTAGGCGGCGATCATGTTGAGGTCGAGGTACCACGACTGCGGCTTGGGCAGCAGACGTTCCATGGCTCGGTCGGAGACGGTCAACGGGGCCAGACCAGGCGCGACACCCAGGCACTTCTGGGTTCCGCTGTAGGCGATGTCGACGTGCCACTCGTCGATTCTCAGGTCGACGCCGCCGAGCGAGGTGACACAGTCGGCAAGCAGCAGTGCGTCACCCTTGGCAGCTCCCATCGCGGCGATGTCGCTCTCGACACCTGTCGACGTCTCGGCATGGACGGCCGCGTACATCGCCGGGTTCTTGTGTGCTGCGAGCATGCGGTCGACGTCGATCGGCTGCCCCCAGTCGTGCTGGACGGCGATTGCCTTCGCGCCCGCTCGGCCGACCACGTCGACCATGCGTCCACCGAACACACCGTTGACTCCCACGACGACCGTGTCACCGGGCCCGACGAAGTTGACGATCGCGGCCTCCATACCTGCCGAGCCGGTCGCGGACACCGGAAACGTCAGCGCGTTGGCCGTCGCGAAGACGGTGCGTAGCCGGTCGTTGGTTTCGTCGAGCAGAGCGATGAACTCGGGGTCGAGGTGGCCGAGCATCGGCTTGCCCAGTGCCTGCACTGCTTCGGGGTACGGGTTGCACGGGCCGGGGCCCATCAGGATGCGATCGGACAACGTCATGGCTCGACTGTACGCGCGGGTGCCGGTGTTGTTCACACTGCGTCTGAGAGGCTGCTCGTGGTCAGTACGACCGGGGGAGTCCGAGGACGCGCTGCGCGATGTAGTTGAGGGTCATCTCCTGGCTCACCGGCGCCAGCTGTTGGAGCCGGGCCTCACGCCAGTACCGCTCGACGTGATACTCGGTGGCATAGCCGAGGCCGCCGTGGGTCTGCACAGCCTGGTCTGCTGCGAAGAACGATGCCTCGGCAGCGAGGTACTTGGCAGTGTTGGCTTGCTCACCGCATTCCCAACCGGCGTCATACCGCTTTGCTGCGACGAGCATCATCGTGTACGCCGCCTGCAGGTCCATGTGGGCTCTCGCGAGCGGGTGGGAGATCGCCTGGTTCTTGCCGATCGGCCGTCCGAATACTTCGCGTTCCCGGGCGTAGCCAACGGCGCGCTGCAACGCGACCTGGCCGATCCCGCAGGCCATTGCGGCGAGCAGGATCCGCTCGGCATTGAGGCCGTGCAGGATGTGCTGGAAGCCACGCCCGCGTTCGCCCACCAGTCGCCAGCCCTCGACCGGCAACTCGTCGTAGGCGACCTCGCACGAGGCGACGGCGTTGCGACCCAGCTTCGGGATCGGGGAGATGTCGCAGTGCTCCGGATCGAGGTCGACGAGGAACAGCGACAGTCCGCCGAAGCCCTCACCCGGGGTGCCGTCGGTACGCGCCAACAGCAAGCACACCTCCGATTCGAGTGCCTTCGACGTCCAGATCTTGCGACCCGACACGATGAAGCCGCCCATCCCATCCTCGACTGCTCGTGTGGTGATGCGGCTGGTGTCAGTGCCGGCGTCGGGTTCGGTGACGCCGAAGGCGACGTGCAGATCGCCGGCAGCGGCACGGGGTAGGAAGGTGTCTTTGAGACGGTCGTTGCCGAACTTGACCACCGGGGCGAGACCGAACATCGTCAGGTGCAGGGCGGTCGATCCGTTCATCGCCGCACCCGAGGCGGCGACACGGTTGAGGACGAGAGCGCCCTCGGTGATGCCCTGACCTCCACCGCCGTACTGCTCGGGGATCACGATGCCGATCCAACCACCTGCTGCCATGGCATCGTAGAACTCCCACGGGAACTCGTGCTCACGATCCTTGTGCGACCAGTAGTCGTCATCGAAGTCAGCACAGACCCGATCGACGCCGTCGACGATCGCAGCATGGTGGTCGTCAGCATGGCGGTCGTCGGCATGGTGGTCGTCGGCATGGTGGTCGTCGACATCGAGCGGCATGACCATCGAGCTTGTCAGCCCGGCTGGGGTCCGAACGAACGGCTGCCGGCGAACAGAACCCGGTCGTCGAGTCAGATCCAGCGCTCTGAGTCACGTGGCCGACCGGAATGCGCCGCATGTGGTGACACAGAGTTCAGTCAGCTGGCCGGTCGGTGACTGAGCAGGTGCTCAGCAGACGGCGGCGACGTACGGGTACGGGTTCACCGCTCGGCCGCCGCCGGGGTGCACTTCGAAGTGGAGGTGCGGCGTACCGGCGTTGCCGGTCGAACCGTTGCGGCCGATCTGCTCGCCCTGCGACACCGAACGGTTGCCGCCCACGAAGCTCGACAGGTGGGCGTAGTAGTACTTGGTGCCGCTGTTTCCGGTGACCCACGCGGCGTTGCCGCCGAGCCGGTTGTTCGAGAAGCGCACCGTGCCGGACTCGACGGCCACGAGCGGTGTGCCCGACGGTGCGATCATGTCGACACCCTGATGACTGCGACCACCCGACCGTGGCGCGCCCCAGGTGTCGGCGAAGGCGTAGTTGCCGCGGATGGGGCAGACGATTCCGTTGCGGGTCGGTTCTGGCGCAGGGGCTGGCGCGGGTGCCGGTTCAGGTGCGGCAGCCGGCGCGCTGTTCGAGTTGTTGCTGTTGGAGTTGCCGTTCGAGTTGCTGTTCGAGTTGCTGCTCGTCGAGGTGTCGGTGGCAGCGGCACTTGCAGCGTTTGGTTGCTGCGCAGCGGCCTGATCGGCAGCGGCCTGATCGGCGGCCGCTTGTGCTGCTGCCGCTGCGGCGGCTTGGCGGGCACGCTCTTCGCGCTGGGCTTGGAGTTCGTGCTCGATCTCTTCGTCGATCTGACGCTGCGCCTCGATCTCGCTGAGTCGGACGATCTCGGCTTCGGCGACCTCTTGGAGCTCGGTGTAGCGCTCCTGCGCAGCTTGCTCTTCCTCGCGCCGCTGCTCCAGATCCTCGCGAGCTGCGTCGACCTGTTTGATCACCTCGTCGAAGTCGTCGAGTTCGACGGTGGCCGTGTCCTGGGTGACGGACGCGAGGACCTCGGTGGTGAGATCGTTGTTCGCGTCGTCGAAGTCGCCGAGCAGGATGAAGTCGGACCCACCCGAACGGGTGAAACGGCGAATCGCAGACTCTTCGAGCGCGGCGCGCATCTCGTTTGCTTCGGCCTCGACGGCCGCGAGCTCGACTTCGGCGTCGGCGATCTCGATGGTCAAGGTGTCGATGTTCGACGCAGCATCGAACACGGCTTGGGCTGCGGCGTTCGCGCGATCACGGGCCGCCTGAATCTCGCGGGCGGCTTGCTTGGCGGCTTCGGTGCCGTGCTCGGCGCCGGCAGGCGCCGCTGGTCCGACGGCGGTGAACGACAGCGCAGCGGTCAGCACGAGAGCGCCGAGCCGGAGCGGCCTGATCCGAAACGAGCGTGCGTTCGGTGCGGGCGCGCGATGTCGAGGTGCGCGGGGGGACGTCACGGCAGGCGACGCTACTTCGCCAGACACGCCAGATGGGGGCGCCCGGGCGGCACGGCCGTCAGAGCCAGTGGTGGACGGTTTCGCTGACCCGCTCGACGACACGCTGGAGCAGGCCGCGTTCGCTCCAGCGTTCGGGGTCGAGCAGGATCGTCTCCTGGTGATCGTCGTCGAGGTCACGGTCGAGGATGTCGACCAGATCCGCATCGAACAGGACGATGTTCGCCTCGTCGTCGTGGCGTAGCGAACGCTGGTTGAAGTTGGCCGATCCGACCGATGCGACGCAGCCGTCGACGGTCATCACCTTGGCGTGCATCATCGACACCTCGTAGGTGCGAATCGAGACACCCGCATCCAGGAGGCGGGCGTAGGTCGCCTCTCCGGCGATCTGGATGAAGCGCTTGTCAGCGTGCGCTCCGGGCAACATGATCTCGACGGCGACGCCTCGCTCGACGGCTGCAACGAGGGCATCGGCGAGTTGATCGCCCGGGTTGAAGTACGCCGAGGCGATCCGGACGCGCCGCTCGGCGCAGGCGATCATCGTCATCATCAGGCGCCACATGTCGCTCGAGCCGGTCTCGGCAGCGGCGCGGATGATCATGCACGTCGAGTCGCCGACCGGTGTGAGATCGACTGCCGGTTCGCTCAGCGGATCGAAACCGCTGCGATTGTGGTCCGCCCAGTTGTCGATGAATGCTCCCTGCAGCCCAGCGACGGCAGGGCCACGCACACGCAAATGGGTGTCGCGCCATTCGTCTGCGTTGCGGGCGTCGCCGTCCCACTCATCAGCGATCCCGACGCCTCCGATGAAGCCTGTCGTGCGGTCGCAGACCAACACTTTGCGGTGGGTTCGATTGTTTGCGCCGTTGATCTGCGGGATCTTGTCGTCGGTCAGCGGCCGGTACCAGCGAACGTCGCAGCCGGCGTCGGTCATCGTGCTGATGACGTCGGGGTCCAGCTTGCGCCCTCCGAGCGCGTCGATCATCACCCGGACTCGGCATCCACGTGTGGCAGCACCCGAGAGCGCCTGGGCGAACCGGTCGGCGATGTGGCCGCTCCAGTAGACGAAGGTCACGATGTCGACCGATTCGGTCGCCGAGTCGATTGCCTCGATCATCGCCGGGAAGATCTGCACGCCGTTGCGGAGCACGTCGATCTCGTTGCCGTGGGTCGGTGGCATCCCGATCAGTGAGTGGATGCGGTCAGCCCATCGGCGCGACCGCTCTTGTCGATCGACGAAGTCGACGGGGATGGTGGTGGACGAGCTCATTGCCAGACGGTGCAGTGGCCTGCGGCTCAGATCGCCGCGCCGAGCCAGGTGCCGACGATCCATGTGATGCCGCAGGCAGCTGTGGCCCAACCGACCTGTCGTGCTGCGGTGCGCAACATCGATCGTTCGGTGAACCGTGCGAGCACGATGCCGACCAGTGAGGCGGCCATCAGCCCGAGGATGGCGGACGCGACGACGGCACCGTTGCCTTCGGCGAAGAACCACGGCAGGAGCGGCAGCAGCGCCCCGAGCGAGAACGCGATGAATGAGCTGATCGCTGCGCCGACCGGGTTGCCGGTCTCGTCCGGATCGATGCCGAGTTCCTCGCGAGCGTGGACGTCGAGGGCGACGTCGGGGTCGGCATGGACCTGGTCGGCCATGTTGCGCGCTGTTTCGGGGTCGGCGCCACGCTGACGGTAGAGCGCTGCCAGTTCACGAGTCTCCATCTCGGGCTGCTTGGCGATCGAGACGCGTTCGATCTCGAGTTCGCGTTCGACGAGTTCGGCCTGTGCTTTCATCGACACATACTCACCAGCGGCCATCGACGCCGAGCCTGCAAGCAGTCCAGCGACACCGGCGACGAGCACGCTCTCGCGCGTCGACGCCGCGGCGGCGACTCCCAAGATCAGTGCGACGTTGGAGACAAGGCCGTCACTGACGCCGAACACTGCAGCGCGGATGGTGCCACCCGTGACGTCGCGGTGCCGGTGCACCATGAACCCCTGGCCGCGACCGTGGTGATGATCGTGATCGTGCCCGTGATCGTGGTCGTGGTCGTGGTCGTGATCGCTGGAATCGTGCGGCCTCACCTCGGCGGTCATGACCGTCAACGTATCGCCTCGGAGCCCGGCCCTGCATCGCCGAGCACGCTGATGTCGCTTCTTCGACACCAACGAGGGCCGAGCCGACGGGCAGGGTTATCGGCAATTGACGAGCAAGTGCGGCGTCGAGCACGGCTGTCCTGTTCGCACGTGGCCCTCAAGTGGTGATCGGCTTGGTCCGACCTCGGTGAGCGATCTCGCGCGCCGAGCGCTGGGCACCGTGTCGCCCCCGCTCCTCTTGCAATAGTTATTGCTGCAATAGCTATTGCTTTCGAATGATACGGTCGCTACCATGGTCGACGTGCGATCACGCACCGACCTGTGTAGGCACCGTGCCTAGCCGGGTGAACTGGAGCCAAGATGAACACCGCCCGCCACCTCACTACCCATCTCGCAACCCTGGTTGCGGCGGCGGCGTTGATCGCTGCTTGTGGAACCGGGAGCCCTGGGACCTACACCATCGACTCCGGCGACACTCTGAGCGGAATTGCCGATCGCTCGGGCGTGCCACTCGCTGACGTGATCGCAGCCAACGCTTGGACCGATGGCAGCAATCACCTCATCATCCCGGGCGACGTGATCAAGCTCCCCAGCGGCGCCAACCCAACACCACCCGAGCCGTCAGAGTCGGTGAGGACAGCGACTCGTCCCGCTACGGCCGCTACGGCTCCTGGGAGCTCGCCAGCAGCGGACACAGGTGACGCACCGTCAGGCAAGCAAGCAGCGCCCTGCGACGCACTCGTCATCATCGAAGCAATCGGTGACCCGACCGTTGACTACGCCGATGCCTGGTGCGAGAACGGTTGGGCCTGGATGAACCCCAACAACTACGGCGAGGTTCCCACGCCATCAATTCTCAAGTCCCAAAATGGAGTCTGGGTACTCCAAGACCGCACGACGGTGTGCGACCCCGCCACCAGCTTGCCCTGGCCAGTTCCCGCGTACTGCAACGACTGACCTCCCACACTCGATGGCGCCGGACCGCCGCACTAAATTCTCGACGTGCGCGAACGATCCTGGGTTCCGACCGAGCAAGAGTCCTACGTCCGCCGGATAGCCGAGGCGTCGACGACAGCCGGGCCGGCTGGCGTGCTCAACCGGATCGATGCCCTGATCGATCAGAACACTGCGACCTACTCCGAGCAGTGCCTGCAACTCAATCCGTCAACGGCTGCAGTCCGTCGCATCTGCGGTTCGTGTCAGCATCAAGGCCGTCGGCAGACGTTGTCGCTGACACAAACCACGGACCGGACCGATCGGTGGTCACCGGCCGTCGGGGCGGCGGGCTGCAGGGCGGCACAGCAGGGTGCTGCCGCCGGTAGCGACAAGCCGACTGTCCGGCGTCCAGATCTCCCCGTTGTGTGCCACGAGGCCGCCGCGGGCGACCGGCGACTGCGCCTGGCTCAGGAGCCATGCGTCGTTGCTAGTCGATCCGAGGAATCGACAGCTCAGCTCGATCGTCGGAGCGAAGTGTTCGAGAGTCCCGACGTGCGGCCGAGTCGCAGCACCCCACCCTTCGAGATCGAGGACGACGAGCGAGCGGCAGGCATCGAGCCAGGGTTCGTCGTGGGTCTCACCATCGACGAAGCGGAACCAGCAGTGGACGATCGGGTCGGCAGCCGGACGGTTGTCCCAATCGTCGATCCAGCTCAATGGTCGCTGCTCGAGGTTGTGCCAGAACGGGTGCGGCGGCCCGCCGCGGTCGGCCATCAGCGTGGCCATGTCGGTGAGATCGTCGGGCCGCATGTTCCCGATCGGAGTGTCGTCGACCTGGTGCTCGAGGCCCGGCAGCTCGTCGTCGACACCCCACACGATTGCGGTCAGCAGCAGCCGCTCGCCACGGTCAGACGGCTGTGTGACTTCGACGCTGACCGACGTGCCGACCTTGGTCGCTCGGTTCACGGTCGTAGTGACCGTGACGGGTCCGCTGGCACCCGCACCGACGAAGTGAGCGTTGATCGAGGCCGGGCGTGCCCGGTCGCTTGCGACGCCCGCGGCACGCAGTGCGATTGATGCCAAGTAGCCGCCCTGTGGCCCCCAGACCTCCCACTCTGGTGAGAGGTCAGCCTCGAACCTGCCGTCCGCGACCGGTGTCAACGCCGTTGCTGCTGCGAGTCCCGTCATCGCACCATCATGGCCGACTCGACACGGCCAGCTGCGATGAGTAACGCCTCAGGAGCGTCGTCGGTCGAGGCGGTCCGAGCCGGCGTCGATGCCCGGTAGCTGGGCTTCGAACTGGCCGACATGGTTGGCAGCGAGGTCGGTGATGATCGATTCGACCTCGGCCCAGTTCGCGGCGCGCAGGCCGTCGATCTCGCGGTTGTACGGCTGCTCGAACGCGATCACCGTGTTGCCAGCAGCGCGCAGTTGCTCGATGTTGTGTGGTGCATCGTCGATGTACGCGTTGGCCTCGACCTGCGGTTTCTTGCCGAGGAAGCACAGGTCCCGGTACGGGATGCGGTGCATGTCGAGCCACGTCGCGGTGTCGGTGATCGCCTTCGAGTGCCCCCAGTGCACGTAGAGGCGATGGGTGATGATGCGGATCCAGACGCCCGCGTCGCTCAGCCGCCACAGTGCCTCGGCAGCGCCGTCGATCACCGGCATCGTCGCGAACATGTCGTGCTCCATCACCGCAGTCCGGTGATAGTGCGCGAACTCGTCCGGTGAGAGCCCCCACTCGTCGAAGTCCCACGTCCGTTCGAGTGGCATCGTCTCGGGGTCGACGCCGCGCAACCCGGCGATGATCTCGCGGAACTGGAACGTGTAGTCACCGACAACGCCGTCCAAATCGACGCCGAAGATGAACTCGTTCTGCCGAGAGTCAGCCATTGGTCGACACCGCAACGACCTCGGCCTCTGCCTCTGCCGTGAGTGTGGTCTTGGCTCCGCCGACGATGCGCCGCCGGACGCCACCGGAGATCGTGTCGACGCAGATCGTGCCGAGCACGACGATGATCAGCCCCAATCCGGCGGTGCCGAAGTCCTTGAACGACAGCGCCTGTGCGAGTGCCGAGCCGATGCCACCGGCGCCGACGAGGCCGAGCACCGCTGACGCACGGATGTTGACTTCGAAGCGATACAGCAGGAACGACGTGATCTCCGGCGTCACCTGCGGCAGCACACCCCAGCGCAACCGCTGGAGTCGCGACGCACCGACTGCGTCGGCGGCCTCGAGCGGACCCTTCTGGATACCTTCGATGATCTCGTAGAACAGCTTGCCGAGCGTGCCGATCGAGCCGACCGCGATCGCGAGCACGCCGGCCATTGGCTTGAGGCCGAAGATCGGGATGAACGCCAAGGCCAAGATGATCTCCGGAATCGCGCGCAACAGGTTGAACACTTGGCGGGTGACCCAGGCGACCGGTCGGCCGACCAGGTTCTCGGCCGCGAGAAACGACAGCGGCACTGCGAACAAGGCGGCGATGACCGTGCCGAGCCAGGCAATGGCGATCGACTCCCACATCTTGCCGATCAGTTCCCAGAACTTGCCGGCCTCCATGTTCGAGAACATGACGCGACCGAGCGTCCACATGTCTGCAGGGGCATCGACGAGACGTGACCACTTGGCGTCGATCGTCAGGACCGACCACAGCACCAGGCTGACGGCCAGCACGGTTGCAACCCAACGGAACGTGGCAACCGGCTTGCTCGGGAGCTCGACACCAGCAGGCGGGTCGGGTGGCGTCGGCATCAAGCCGACCTGCAGCCCACCGGGAGATTGTGGCCCCGCCATCAGACGAGCCTCCGACGGAGCGTCACCGAGATCCGCTCCACGATGAACACGACGAGGAAGAACATGAAGACGAGACCCCACAGCGCCTCCCAGTCCCCACGGCCACGGAAGAACTCGATCCGGGCACCGATGCCACCGGCGCCGACCAGGCCGAGGACCGCCGACGCACGCAGGTTGAGTTCGAAGTTGTAGAGCACGAAAGAGGTGTATGCCGGCAAGATCTGCGGCACCACGGCGGTACGCAACATCTGTGTGAGGCTCGCCCCCGAGGCATTGGCCGCCTCGATCGGTCCCATGTCGATGGCGTCGAGGGTGTCGGCGGTGAGCTTGGTGGTGACGGCGAGCGAGAAGAAGAACAGGGCGAGCAGGCCGCTGAGTGCACCGATGCCCACGGCGGTCACGAACAGCAGCGCCCACAGCAGGTCCGGGATCGACCGGATCACGTTGTTGAAGCTGCGCACGATGGTCCGCAGCCAACGGTTCGGGTTGCCGTAGGTCGTCGACCACAGCGCGAGTGGCAGCGCTGCAGTCGCGCCGAGCGCGGTGCCGATCACCGCGAGTTGCAGTGTCTCGATGAAGGCGGAGCGGGATCGTCGGGACCAGATCTGTCCCCAGTCCGGATCGAGGAGTCCCCGCACCACCGAGTTCGGGCGACTGAAGTTGGTGATGATCTCGCTGAGCGAGAACCCGACGCTGATCGCGGTGACGGCGGTCAGGGCGACGAAGACCAGCGCACCGCCGACGGCGAACGACGAGGGTGCGGGTTTGTCCGGGAGCTGCGGCGCCGCGCCGGTCGGTGTGTCCTGCGTGATGGCCATGGGCTGATGTCTCAGAGGGCGGCTTGCTTGGCCATCGTGTCGTCCGCGGTGAGGCTGCGGCCGTAGATGCTCTCGAAGACGTTCTCGTCGCAGTCGCTGCCGGGGCCGTCGAAGACGAGGACACCGTCGCGCAACCCGATGATCCGGTCGGCGTAGGCGGTGGCCAGGTCGAGGAAGTGCAGGTTGACGATCGTGGTGATGCCGAGCTCGCGACTGATCTGCTGCAGATAGCGCATCACGACGTGGCTGGTCGGCGGGTCGAGCGAGGCAACCGGCTCGTCGGCCAGGATGATCGACGGCTCCTGGGCGAGAGCTCGGGCGATACCGACGCGCTGGCGTTGACCGCCGGACAGGTCAGACGCACGGGTGTAGGTCTTTTCGATGATCTCCACGCGGGCGAGTGCCCGGGCGGCGATGTCGATGTCGGCCTGCGGGTACTTGCCGACGAGCGTGCGCCAGGTGGGCACCTTGTGGAGTCGGCCCATCAGGACGTTCTTCAACACGGTGGTGCGGTCGACCAGGTTGAAGCCCTGGAAGATCATGCCGACATCGGAGCGCAGCTCGCGCATGCCGGCCCGGTTGAGGTCATGGACCTGGTGGCCATTGACGTTCAGTTCGCCGGACGTGAGCGGCACAAGGCCGTTGACGGCTCGGATGAGGGTCGACTTGCCGGCGCCGGACAGTCCGACGATGACGACGAACTCGCCGTCGCCGATCTCGAGGTCGAGGTTCTTCATCGCGGACACCCCGTTGGGGTACGTGACGTTGGCCTTGCTGAAACGAATCATGTGATGCGGACCGGAACCTGGAGTGAGGTGAGAAAGCGGAAGGAAACCGAGCCGGTGTCACAGACTGCGCCAGGCGCCATCTGTGACACCGGCGGCGGGGTCACTCGAGGACGTCGCCGAGCTTGACTTCGAGGTCACGGATGACGTCGAAGTCGGCCGAGTCGACTGGTACGAGGCCGTCGATCTCATACAGCTCATCGAGGACGGTCGCGCCGTCTTCGGTGGCAGCGATGTCGACGAAGGCGGCGGTGATCGCCTCGACGAGGGAGTCCGGCAGGTCACCGGCAACGGCGAAGCCGTCATTCGGGATCGGGCCGGACCAACCGAAGACGACGACCTGCTCGCCCACGTCGGGGCTGGTCTCTTCGATCGTGCCGCGAGCGTCGTTGAACGACACGCCGACTTCGGCGTCACCGTCGTAAACGGCCTGGACCGAACCGTCGTGGCCGCCGGCGAAGAGGCCGTCGATCCCGTCGATCGGGTCGATGCCGGCATCGACGAGCTGCAGCGCCGGGATGGCGTAACCGGAGGTCGAACCCTGGTCGACGAACGACACGGTCTTGCCCTCGAGCAGGGCGAGCTTGTCGGCACCGATCGGGCCGTCGGCTGCACTCTCGGCGTCACCGACGCCGTTGCACGATAGGAAGCCGTCTTCGTCGGCGACCGGTGCGTCGTCACAGTAGGTGTCGGGGTCGTTCGTGAACCACTGGGTCACGTACAGCAGCGAGCCAAAGCGCTCGGCCTGCAGGACCAGCTCAGCGCCGGCCTGCTCTTCTGCCTGCACCATCTGGCGCGGTCCGAGGCCACCGGCAATCTGCGCCTGGCCGGATTCGAGGGCGACGATGACGCCGGAGTAGTCGGTCGGCACGAGTGCTTCGACCTCGATACCGAGACGCTCGGAGAGCATGTCGGCGAGCGGCTGTGCGGTCTCGATGAGGCCGCCGGTCTCCTGGCTCGGGGTCAGCGTGAAGACGAGGCTCTCGGGCCAGCCTTCGCGGTCGACGTCGTCGGCCGCTGCATCGGTACTGGCCGGAGCTTCGGTGTCTGCTGGTGCTTCGGTCTCCGCCGGTGCCTCGGTCTCCGCCGGTGCCTCAGTGTCGTCGGTGACTTCTTCTTCGACTTCGTCGGCAACGTCTCCTGCTTCGTCAGCGACATCGTCGGCAACGTCACCAGCTTCGTCGGCCACGTCACCGGCGGCCTCTTCAACCTGATCGGCGGCGTCGTCGATGGTCTCGGCAGCATCACTGCCGCACGCCGCGAGCACGAGTGAGGCGCTGGCTGCGAGAGCGAGGAACGAACGGGTGGTCCTTGATCGTTTCATGTTCACGTCTTTCGTTGAGCGGGTACCGACGGGCGTCGATTCCCGATGGATGGGTTCTCCCCCTGGTCTCGACGTGCCGCCCGGACAGGTCGTTGCAGGACGCTCCCGAGGCTAGGTCAACGAGCTGCCGTCGTCACGCGCTGAAAGTGACTCGCGAGTGACGATTGCGTGAAACTCCGACCAATCGTGCACATCGACGGCGCCGGCGACCGGGTCGTTCCACGGTCGCACGAACCGGCAGACGACAGCATCGGGCTGATGCTCGACCAACTCAGCGAGGACATGGGGCGCATCGTCGAGATAGATGTCGCAATCGACCTCGGACTTGGTGAACGTCAGGTGTACTTCGCGCGTCGGTATCTCCCTGTCTGCAATCCAGTGGAGCGTCTCGTGGACCGCCCAATCCGGTTTCGTCGACACGATCACGATCCGATGGCCGTCGGCGTCGAGTCGGCGCAGCGTGTCGCTGGCTTCGGGCAGGAGATCGAGGTGGCGGAAGATCGAGGGGCGCTGCTCGTTGCCGCGCGCCCAGGCCCAGAACGCCTCCATGTCATCGAAGCCGCCAAGCCGGTGCAGGCCGTCCCACATCGTGACGAGGTCGGCAGTGAGCTCGCCACCGAACTCGGCGTTGTGCAGTGCGGTCCAGCCGGCGTTGAAATCGGCGACCACCCCATCGAGATCGATGCCGAGTCGGAGTCCGGTGTGCGCCATGGGTGCATGTTCGCAGGGTGTCGAGCCGGAGACCACCTCGCTGCGACGGCAACGGTCGGGTTTGACTTTTGTCACACCGAGGCACGATGCTGCACGCACAGAACGATCAAGGTTCGAGGGGACAGCACATGAAGCAGCTCACCGGGCTCGACGTCAGCTTCTTGCTGATGGAGACCGACAACACCTACGGCCACGTCAACGGACTGAGCATCTACGAGCGCCCATCGGAGGACTTCGAACCGTTCGCTGAAGTCCGCAAACGGCTCGGGATCATGGTCGGCCACCTCGAACCACTCCGCCGCAAAGTGGTCGAGGTCCCGTTCGAGCTCGATCGGCCGTACTGGGTCGAGGACGACAACTTCGACCTGGACTTCCACGTCCGACACATCGGCCTCGCCCCACCCGGCGCCGCCGACCAACTCGCCGAACAGGTCGCCCGCATCGTCGGTCGGCGGATGGACCGCTCACGCCCGCTGTGGGAGGCCTACGTGATCGAAGGTCTCGCCGACGGTCGCTGGGCGCTGCTTCAGAAGACCCACCACGCGACGATCGACGGTGCGTCCGGCGTGATCATGCTCAAGATGTTCACCGACGACTCAGCCGACGCCGTCTACCCACTGACCCATCGCGAGTGGGTCGGTGAACAGCCCCCGAGTCGCGGCGACATGCTGCAGCGCGCCGCCAAGAACCTGGCCGTGAACCCGATTCGTCAAGCCCGGCTGTCGCTCAACATCGTGCGCGACCTCGCTGACTCGGCAGGCATCTCCAGCGTCAGCGACTTGGCCACACAGGCACGTTCGACGCTCGGCGCGATCGCTCGGCGCTCGGATCCCAACAACGACCGCTCCGAGGAGGAGGTGTCGCTGCCGATCACGTCAGCGCCACCGACACCGTGGAACGCGTCGGTCACACCGCACCGGCGCTTTGCGATGCGCTCGACCGCACTAGAGAACCTGAAGCGCTTGAAAGTCGCGACCGGGGGCACCTTGAACGACGTCGTGATGGCGATCTGCACTGGCGCGCTGCGGGAGTACCTCATCGAGAACGACGCACTACCCGATGCGCCGCTGCGAGCCATGGTGCCGGTATCGATCCGTACGGGTGACGAGGAGGATCCGTGGACCAACCGGGTCTCGGCGATCGTTGCCGACCTGCCGACCAACTGTGCCGACCCGATCGAGCGTGTCGCGCTCTGCCGCGAGGCGATGAACGTCGGCAAGCAGCAGTTCGATCTGATGCCTGCCGAAGCGCTCGGTCAGGCAACCGACTACACCTCGCCGGTCGTCGCAGCGTCAGCGGTGCGGCTGGTGTCGCGTCTCAAGTTGGCCGATCGGGTGAACAGTCCGATCAACGTGGTGATCTCGAACGTTCCCGGGCCGCGTGAGCCGCTGTACTTTGCCGGCGCCAAGCTCGACGCGTACATCCCCGTGTCGACGATCTCCGACGGTGTCGGGCTCAACATCACGGTGCACTCCTATGACGACCGGATGGACTTCGGCCTCATCTCGGACCGCGAACTGGTGCCCGACCTGTGGCACCTGGTCGATCTCCACATCGCTGAAGTCGAGCGACTCTTCGAGGCCACCGGTGCCGAATGGGCAGTACCGCAGCCGGCCCCGCCGATGCGTCACGGAGGTGATGGTGTCGAGCCGCTCGCGCCGAGCAGTTCGGCGGTCGAGGAACGGATCGCCGTGAAACGAGCGGTCACGAAACGCCCGTCAGCGCCCACCAGCGCCGCACCGAAGAAGAAGGCCGCACCCAAGAAGAAGGCTGTTCCGAAGAAGCGTGCGGCAAAGAAGAAGGCCGCACCCAAGAAGAAGGCTGTTCCGAAGAAGACGGCGGCGAAGAAGAAGGCGGCGAAAAAGAAGTAGCGGGCGTTACGTCGTCGCCCAGTCGCTGCGGGGTGTCCACACCTGAGCGCTCGGGTCGGTGCGCATCTCGACCACTCGCAGGTCACCGGTGAACTCGAACGCTCCGCGGTAGTGCTCGTAGGCAACGGGGGTGCCCCAGCTCTTGCCGATGGCAAAGCCTTCCTGCACCATCGAGTAGCCCATCGGCGTGATCCGCATCCGATCGTTCACACCGACCTCGACTCCGTCGACGGTCATCGTCGCCCGACCCCACCCCTGCTCGACCGGGGCGTAGTGCACAGCCAACTCGATCTCCCGACCGACGGGGAGCGGTTCGGCACTGACGACGTCGGTCATCTCGATCTTGAGCACGTTGTGGACGTAGTGCGCCCGCCCGTCTTGGACGAACAGTGCCCATCCGGCCAGCTCTCCGCCCTGCGACACGAGCACGCCCTCGCTCGCTGATCTCTCGTCGTGGGAGCGAGGGTCGGAGAGGGTGAGGCGCGCAGTGATCGAGTGCGGGGCATTGAGGATCACCGGAAGTGACGGATTCGGGATCGGGCTCGTCCCCGGTCGATAGCGATAGACCTCTCGATCTTCGCTCGCTGCGGGACGCGTCGGATCGATGAACCGTTCACGGCCGCGATCGTCGAGCGGCAGGACGTTGTGCTCGCGTGCCTCGTCCCACCAGAGCTCGACGAGTTCGGCCAACTTGTCGGGTCGCTCGCCGGCGAGGTCGTGCGCCTGGCTGTAGTCCTCGTCCTGGTGGTAGAGCTCCCACGGGTCATCGGCCCAGTCGGTGCCGGGCTTGTGCCAGGTGACGGCGGTCCACCCGTCGTGCCAGATCGCGCGACTACCGAGCATCTCGTAGTACTGGGTGGTCCGTACCTGTGGAGCCCCGGCGTCGGTGATCGTCTCGGCGAAGCTGTGCCCTTCGAGCCGCTGCTGGTCCACGCCGTTCACTCGTGACGGTACCGGCAGCCCGGCGAGGTCGAGGAGGGTCGGATACAGGTCGGTGATGTGGTGGTACTGGCTGCGAATCGCGCCCTGGTCGTCGGCGGGTATGCCGGCCGGCCAGTGGATGATCATCGGGTCGGTGTTGCCGCCGCGGTGGGTGTCGCGCTTCCACCTCTGGAAGGGAGCGTTGCCCGCCTGACTCCACCCGATCGGGTAGTGGGGGTCGGTGTGGCGGCTCCCCATGTGCGGTATGTCGTCGAGCATCTCGTCGACGTCCATGAACATCAGGTTCCGGAATCGTTCGGTGTTCGTCGTGCCGTGCTTGCCACCTTCGGCCGAGGCGCCGTTGTCGCTGAGGAAGATCACTGCGGTGTCTTCGAACACATCGAGTTCGCGCAGTGCTTCCATCAGCCTGCCGATCTGGGCGTCGGTGTGGTCGACGAATCCGCAGAAGGTCTCCTGCAGCCGTGCGTACAGCCGTCGAGCGTCGGCGTCGAGTGAGTCCCATGCGGGTACCGCCCGGTTGCGCGGCGGTAGGTCGGTGCCCTCGGGAATGATGCCCATCTGCAGCTGTCGTTCGTATGTCGCTTGGCGGTGCACGTCCCACCCATCGTCGAACCGGCCGGCGTAGTGGTCGATGAACTCGGGTGGTGCGTGGAAGGGGCAGTGCGGTGCGCCGAAGGGGAGGTACAGGAAGAACGGTCGGCCCGACGCGACCTGCTGCTGATCGCGCAGCATGCGAATCGACGCGTCAACGATGTCTTCGCTGACGTGGTAGTCGTTGCGCGAACCGTCAGGGTTCTTGCGGCCCTCCGTCGGCGTTTCGACTCGATGGTTGTCGACGGTCAAGATCGGATGCCACTGGTCGACCTCGCCGGGCAGGAAGCCGTGGAACCGCTCGAAGCCGAGTCCGAGCGGCCACCGGTCGAACGGACCGGCGGCGGTCTGCTCGCTCGTCGGGGTGAGATGCCACTTGCCAGCGCAGTACGTCGAGTAGCCGGTCTGACGGAGCACCTCGGCAATCGACGCCGCCGACTTCGGAAGGAACGAGTTTGCGCCGGGGAACCCACTCGCCATCTCCGCGATCGTGGCGAAGCCGACCGAGTGATGGTTCCGCCCGGTGAGCAGCGCAGCGCGGCTCGGCGAACACAGCGCGGTCGTGTGGAAGTTGTTGTACCGCAACCCGTTCGCTGCGAGCGCCGACAGGTGCGGTGCCTCGATGGGGCCGCCGAACGACGAGAGCTGCCCGAACCCGAGATCGTCGACCATGATCACCACGATGTTCGGCGCATTCGCCGGTGGGCGGATCGGCGGCGGCCAGTCGGGCGTCGACTCGGCGTACGTGTCGGCGACGACCCCCCGGAAAGGCGACGGGTCGGGTGGGAGCTGATCCATCGGTGGCGCCGAGTCGGCATTCGATTGACTCATCGGCCCAGCGTGTCACCCGGTACGGTCAATGGGTACGGTCGGAGCACGGCCCACAGCCGAAACAGGGGAAGTCGAGATGGGGAATCGATGAGCGAGAGCGCGAGCGACAAGACAGCCATCTCGGCACCGCCGGCGTGGATGGCGGCGCTCGAAGTGCGGGCGTTCAACGAGCGCGCGGTGATGACCGCGGCGTTGCCGCTGCTGCGTCGGCTTCGGCGCGGGGACGGTCACCATGTGATCGTGTTGCCCGGATTCACCGCCGGTGATGGTTCGACCCGCCCGCTGCGACGCCTGCTGCGTGACCTCGGCTACCACGTTCACGGCTGGCGTCTCGGCCAGAACCTCGGCCCGACCAAGGAGATCCTCGCCGGCATCGGTGCACTGCTCGAACGGGTCTACGCCGAGGCTGAGGCTCCGGTGACCATCGTCGGCTGGAGTCTCGGTGGCATCTATGCCCGGGAGCTCGCGCGTGTCGCCCCGCATGCCGTGCGCCAGGTGATCACACTCGGCACGCCGGTGCAGATGATCGAGGACGACTCCTCGGGTGCCGAACAGATCTGGAAGCGCCTCCGCCACCTCCACGAACCGACCTTCAAGCGTGAGGTGCGGGCGGCATTCCGACCACCGCTGGAGGTGCCCGTCACCTCGATCTACTCCCGGACCGACGGCGTCGTGAACTGGCAGTCATCGCTGATCCGCAAGACGCCGACCACAGAAAATGTCCGAGTACTCGGCAGTCACTGTGGGCTCGGGTTCAACACATCGGTGATCTATGTGATCGCCGATCGGCTCGCCCAACCAACCGGTACCTGGCGGCCCTTCAAGGCGCCGCTGCTGCTCAGCGCCGCCTACCCGCGAGCCGACGACCTGGACCCGGCCCGCCTCCCGGGGAGCGCAGCCTGATGGCTCGGATCGAACCGCTGCCCCGGGCTCAGCTCGCCAAGCACGAAGCGGGCTTCGCCGCCGTCGAGCAGATGATGGGCTTCGTGCCCAACTCGATGTTCACGATGGCGCGCGTGCCCGGTCTGTTGCCCGCGTTCCAGGGGCTCGGTGTCGCCGTGTTGGGCAACGGCCTGATCCCGCTGTCGCTGGCGCAGATGGTCGCCCACGTCGCCAGCACCGCCGCCGGCTGTCAGTACTGCCAGGCCCATACGGGTCACACCGCCGAACGCAACGGGGTGAGCGCCGAGAAGCTCGCGGTGATCTGGGAGTACGAGACCAGCGACGCGTTCACCGACGCCGAACGCGCAGCGCTGCGGATCGCGCAGGGCAGCGGCAGCACCCCGAACGCTGCGACCGACGTCATGTTTGAGGATGCGCGAGAGCACTTCTCCGAGGACCAGTTGACCGCGATCGTCGCCGTCGCCGCGTTGTTCGGCTTCCTGAACCGGTGGAACGACACGATGGCCACGACACTCGAAGACAGCCCGACACACTTCGGCGCAACCGTTCTCGCCGACCGCGGCTGGACTCCCGGCCACCACGCCTGACCCGGCAGTGCCCCGATCGAACGGGAGACGAAACCCCACCGTCGGGTGGGGTTTCGTCTCCGGGCGGTCACGGCTCGGTGGAATCCGGGTCGGGGCCGGCCACTACGTTCGGCTGATGGACTTCGACATCCCGACATCGACGCAGCAACTCCTCGGTGAACTCGACCAGTTCATTGCCGATGTCATCAAGCCGATGGAGGACGAAGACGACAACATCCGCTTTTTCGACCACCGTCGCGAAGACGCCCGGACCGACTGGGAGCGCGACGGCCTACCCAACGCCGAGTGGGAAGCGCTGTTGCGTCGCATGCGCGTTGCCGCCGACGAGGCGGGCTTCTACCGACAGCAACTTCCGGAACGGTTCGGCGGCAACGACCTCGGCAGCCTCGAGATGGCGATCGTGCGTGAGCACCTCGCCCGCAGGGGCCTCGGCCTCCACAACGACCTGCAGAACGAGAGCTCGATCGTCGGCAACCTCGTCACCGTCCTGATGATGGAGAAGTACGGCTCAGCCGAACAGCAGGCTGAGTGGATCCCGAAGATGCTGGCCGGCATTGCGCGCATCGGGTTCGGGCTCACCGAACCGTTGCACGGCTCCGACGCGACCTGGATGGAGACCACGGCGACCCGTGACGGCGACGAATGGGTGATCAGTGGCGAGAAGTACTGGAACACCGGTCTCCACCACGCCACCCACGACTACATCTTCGCTCGCACCTCCGGCAACCCGGGTGACGGCCGGGGCATCACCTGCTTCATCGTGCCGACCGATTCGCCGGGCTTCCAGATCGAAGAGTTCATGTGGACCTTCAACATGCCGACCGACCATGCCCACGTGAGACTGAACGAGGTACGGGTCCACAACGACACCATCCTCGGCGATGAAGGCCTCGGGTTGATGACCGCCCAGCTCTTCGTGCACGAGAACCGCATCCGGCAGGCGGCATCATCGCTCGGTGCGGGTCTGCACTGCATCGACACCGCTGTTGCGTACGCGAACAACCGCACCGTGTTCGGCAAGACACTGTCGACCAACCAGGCCATCCAGTTCCCCCTGGCCGAACTCGCCACCGAGGCCGAGATGCTCCGCGCCCTGATCTGGAAGACCGCTTGGCAACTGGACAGCGGCGTCGACCACATGGAGATCACCGACAAGGTCGCGATGTGTAACTACCGCGCCAACCGCTTCGCCTGCGATGCGGCGGATCAGGCGATGCAGACCTGCGGTGGTATGGGCTACAACCGCGCGATGCCGTTCGAGCACATCTACCGCCATCACCGGCGCTACCGGATCACCGAAGGTTCTGACGAGATCCAGATCCGCAAGGTTGCCGGACACCTCTTCGGCATCGTGGGCAGGGCGAAAGGGTAGACGGGTCAGCGGCCTCGGGTGACGGTGAGTCTGGTCGGGCCGCGGAGGGTGTGGCTGCGCTTCCACTCGGCCCCCTCCAGGTCGACGGTGTAGTCGCCGAAGGCGTCGAGGAATGCCGGGATCGCCACACGCAGTTCCATGCGGGCGAGCGCTGCGCCGAGACAGTGATGGATGCCGTGCCCGAACGAGATCGACCGAGGGTCCGTCCGGTCCAGGCGCAGCTGTTCGCCGTCGGGCCACTTGCGCGGATCGCGATTTGCCGCTCCGACCATGACCCCGATGTTCGCTCCCGTGGGAATCGTGGTGTCGCCGACGACGACCGGGCCCGTCGTCGTTCGGCCGGTGAACTGGGCGGTCGTGTCGTAGCGCAGCAGTTCCTCGACGGCGTTGTCGATCAGATCCGGCGTCGAGCGAAGCTGCTCGCGCTGATCGGGGTGCTGGGCGAGCGCCACGATGCTGTTGCCGAGCATGCCGGTCGTCGTCTCGTGGCCGGCGAACATCAGCACGCCAATCATCGCGATGACCTCGCCGTTGCTCAACGTCTCTTCGTCGTCGGTCGCGAGCGCGGAGATCAGGTCGTCTCGCGGGTCGGCGCGTCGCTCGTCGATGAGGACACCGAAGGTGGCGTGTAGGTCTTCGAAGCGGTGGCTCATCGACATCGGATCGATCTTGTGCATCGGTTCGAGCATCCCGCCGATCTCGGCGGAGGCCTCGCGCAACCAGTCCCAACGGTCGCGAGGAAGCCCGAGCAGTTCTGCGATCACGTAGATGGGCAGCCGGGCGGTGAAACTCGACACGATCTCGGGATGGTCATCGCCATCGATCTTTGCGAGGAGCTCGGCGGCGATGTCACGCACCCGCGGTTCGTACCCGGCGATGCGCCGAGGCGTGAAGGCCCGCACGACCGAGCCGCGTAGGCGCGTGTGATCCGGTGGGTCGTTGACGAGGAGCCAGTTGCTGAAGTTCTCGGCTGCGGTGTCGGAGAGCTTCGTGTACGGCGAGACCGACAGGATGCGCTGACCGACGGCAGCAGTGCGCGCATTCGGCGACCGGAGCACGTCGAGCACCTCGTCATGTCCGGAGACGAACCACTGCTGGTATGCCTTGCTGTAGACGACGGGCCCGCCAGCGGTCATTTTGTCGTAGATCGGGTACGGCCAGCTGAAGCGTTCAGGTGTGAACGGGTCACCCCACTGCGCGAACCGGAACAGTTGCTTCGAGAGTCGCGGCCGATTGCCGATCTGGCGGATCACGGGGAGAAGGATCTGCTCGGCGTTCACACGCTCATCGTGTCACAGACGCTCGATGGGTACTCCCGGACGCCGGCCTGCCAGAAGAGTCAGCAAGAATCAGGGAAGACTCAGGGAGAATCAGGTGGCGGTGACGGACAGCACTTGGCCCTGCGCGGCGTGGCTGACCGAGCCGGCGATGTTGCAGAAGAAGACATAGTTGCCTGGCTCGAGATCGAATTCGATCGTCTCGGTGTCGCCACCCTGCAGGTTGGCGGTTCGGCCGAGGAAGTCGTCACCGAGCGCGTCTTCGTCGATGGCCCCGCCACCACTTTGCGGCAACGTCTCATAGCTGTCGCCGCGAGCGATCGCGAAGTGGTGCGGGAAGCTTCCGTCGTTGGTCACGTCGAACGTGACGGTCCCCGCGGTGATCTCAATCGGGGCATCGACGGCCCACTCGACCAACGACACGGCAACCGCACCCGCCGGTTCGGTGGGATCAGCCGCTGCGGTCTCCGGCGGAGCATCGGTGCTCGCCGGCTCGGCGGGAGTCGTCTCTGCCGGTGTGGTTTCTGCTGGCGTGGTCTCGGCGGGAGTTGTCTCCACCGGCGCGGTCTCTGCTGGTGTGGTCTCGGCGGGAGTTGTCTCCACCGGTGTGGTTTCTGCTGGTGTGGTCTCGGCCGGAGTCGTGTCGGCCGGAGTCGTGTCCACGGTCTCGTCGCTACCTCCACCGCAGGCAGCAACGGCGAAGGCGGACAGGACGAGCAGGGTGGAACATCGACGCATCGCAGCACTCTTGCACGAACGAGACGTCGGTGCACGCACCAGGTGTCGCCCATCGCTGCGTCAGCGCGTCGTGGAAGCGACGAGCGGCTGTGGTTCGGGGACCTGCCAGTCGCTCGGCATGCGGCCGAAGTCGAAGAACGGTGCGTCGTCGCCTGCGGCGACCGCGTCTTCGATCTGGTCGTAGAACCCTTTGCCGGTCTCTTGCGCGAAGGTGATCGCCACATCGGAATCCGCAGCGCCGACCTTGGGCCGCTCGACGTACTCGGGGAAGCTGGCTTCGGCTGCGTCACCTGAGGCGTAGCCGCGAGCGAACATCTGCTTCAAGACACCGAAGCCGTCATGACGCACGAGTGTCTCACCGCGCGGCGTGCCACCCATCTTCTTCATGTGGGCTTGGAACGCGCCGAGGTCGCCGGTGTCGAATGCGACGTGCTGGACTGAGTGATCGCCGTGCTTGTCGACGAAGGTCGTGACCTGGGACTGCTTGGCACGATCGATTCCTTCGATCAGCGCGACACCGAAGTTGCCGTAGTCGATGCACCAGATCTTCATGCTCGAGTCGGCGTCGTCGGGTCGAACATCGTCGATTCGATTGATCAGGCGACCGCCGTCGACCTCGATGTGGAACCACGCCCACCGCTCGATCGAACCGGCAGCGCAGGCGTAGGTGATGTGGTCGACGTTCTTCAGCATGACCTCACTTATGCGAATTCGGGGTGAAAGAGTCAAGTAGTTCGACACGTTGAGCTGTTCGAGCCTGATGGTTGAACAATATGTATATTTCTCGGTGAACGGCTGCCGCTACGGTGAACACATGCCATCCACCTCGACGATCGCGAACGCCGTACCGCTCGACGAGGTCGACCTCGCGCTGATCGCCGCGCTACGTCGTCACCCCCGTATCTCGATGATGGATCTCGCGCGGGAACTGGGCATCGCACGTGGCACCGTGTATTCGCGCCTCGACCGGCTCGAAGCGACCGGCGTGATCACAGGGCACGGCCCCGACGTCGATCCGGTGCGCGTCGGCCTCGACGTGCTCGCATTCTGCACCCTCGAGATCAGTCAGGGCTCTCACGACGCCACCGTTGCTGCGTTGGCGTCGATCGCCCAGATCCTGGAGGTCCACACGATCACCGGGTCGGGCGATCTCCACTGTCGCGTCGTCGCAAGTTCGAACGACCACTTGCATGCGGTCCTGCAGCAGATCGCCGCGATACCGACGGTGCTGCGGAGCGAAACCCGGCTGGCGTTGTCGACGGTGTACGAACGCACGGTGGCCGACGTCCTCATCGGCGTCTCCGGCTGAGTACGAGGTCAGGTGGCGGAGTGCTGCGCGGATCAGGTCACCCCCCGGAGACCTGATCCGCAGCGAGCGGGTCGATCGAAAATATCTATCGACGAATCTCACATTATCGGACATGTGCCCGAAGTCGCACTTCCACTCGACTTGTCTGCTCGATCGCCCACATCACCGGTGCTGCGCCTGCGATCCGCGCAACGCCGTGCAGTACCGTTCGGGCGGGGAACGAAACCGATCGGGGGATCGCAATGACGTACGACAACGAGTCGCAACACGCAGCGCACCGGAACGACACCGTCGAGGCCGAACGCGTCACTGACTGGGTCAACGATTGGGACTGGCTCGACGACGCGTGGGGGGAGAACGCGATCGACATCTGGAACGGCGTACGTGAGCAGTGCCCGGTGGCGATGACCGAACGGTATGGCCGGGCGTTCATGCCCGTCACGATGGAAGCAGTCTCGGCAATCGCCAACGACACCGTGAACTTCTCATCGGAGTTCGTCTCGGTCGCTCAGCCAGACGCCATCCGCCGACCCGCACCACCGATCACCTCGGACCCACCGGACCACCACGGACACCGGCGCCTGCTGCTGCCGTCGTTCAGCCCCAAGCGCATTGCTCAGATGGAGCCCGAACTGAGGGAGTACACCCGCGGGCTGATCAACGACATCGCCGCCACCGGCCGACCCACCGCTGACGCAGCAGCGCAGTACTCCCAACACATCCCGGTCCACGGCATCGCCCAGATGATCGGGGTTCCTGACAGCGACGCGGACCTCTTCCGCGACTGGATCTACCGCAACTTCCAGATCGCCCCGCGCGACAACCGGGTACGCGAACAGGTCACAGCGGAGATGCGTGCCTATTTCGCCGAACTGCTGGAGCGTCGAGCCGAACACCCCGAAGACGACCTGGCCACGCTGGTCACGAACGCCGAGATCGACGGCGAACCGGTCGATCAGGAACTGAAGCTCGGGTATCTGCTCCTGCTCCTGCTGGCCGGAATCGACACGACGTGGAGCGCGATCGGCTCAGGATTGTGGCATCTGGCCACCAATCCCGACGACCTCGCTCGCCTCGCCGCAGCCGTCGACGACCCCGACGACATGATCTGGCTGACGTTCTCCGAAGAGGTGCTGCGCTTCTACGCGCCGGTCACCATGGGCCGCAAGGTGATCGGCGACACCGAAGTGGCCGGATGTCCGATCCGCAAGGGTGAACAGGTGCTCGTCACCTTCCCGGCAGCGAATCACGACCCGGCGGCGTTCGAGCATCCTGAGGAGTTCCGCATCGACCGTGAGCAGAATCGCCACGTCGCATTCGGACTCGGTATCCACCGCTGCCTGGGCTCCAACCTGGCCCGACTCGAGATGCAGATCGCCTTCCACGAGTGGGTGAGTGCGTTCCCGACGTTCTCTCTGGACGAATCGAAGCAGACCACGTGGACGAACGGTCAGATCCGCGGGCCGCGCAACATCCCGGTCGATCTGGCCACCGTGCGCGCGTCATAGTGCGCGCCTGATCCGTCGGGCAAACACACCCGTTCTCAAGAGAAACCGGAGCAAGTAGATGGACCTCGATGGCAAGCATGTCGTGATCACGGGAGGGTCCGCCGGTATCGGCGCAGGACTCGCTCACGAGTTCGCCGAACGCGGCGCCCGCGTCCTGGTGGCCGCGCGTTCGGAGGCCAAGTTGAAGCTGGTGGCCGATCGCATCGTCGGTGACCACATCGTCGCCGATCTGGGCGATGCAGCCGACGTCGACAGTTTCATCGCGAACTGCCTCGACACACTGGGGCACATCGATGTGCTGGTGAACAATGCCGGTATCGAGACGAGCACGAGCTTCGCAACCGCCGACCGAGACGAGATCCGCGCACTGGCCCGGCTCAACTTCGAGGCTCCCCTCATGCTCAGCCGCGACGTCCTGCCGCACATGCTGCGCCGGGGGAGTGGGCACGTCGTGCAGATGGCTTCGGTGGCCGGGGCGATCCCGTTCCCCGGCTTGGCGGCCTACTCCGGGTCCAAGGCCGGCCTGACGAACTTCACCGAAACACTCCGCATCGAGCTGAAGGCGACGCCGATCGGGCTGACCGTCGTCAGTCCCGGCCCGGTGCTGACCGAGATGTGGGAACGGCTCGACAACGACGGCAAGCCCTTCGCAGCCGCAGGCCTCACGCGGTTCCGGCGGCTGGGTTTCCTCCCGAAGATGTCCGTGGAATCGCTGACCAAGGCAACGGTCGATGCGGTCGAGCGGGAGAAGCGGTTCGTCCGGATGCCCAAACGGTACGGCGGCTACCACGCACTGAGCAACGCGCCACGACGGCTCGTCGAAGGAGCGCTGCTGGGCGTCAAATTCCCCCAGGACTGGGACGGGCCCGGGTCACGATGACCAAGATCTGGGAGACCGACAATCCGCCGAGCGCCAAGTGGCCGCTCTACACGCGCGGCAACGTCGGTGAAGTGTTTCCCGAAGTCGTGCTGCCCTTCACCTGGGGGTTGATCGGCCAGGGCGCCGAAGACGGTTGGCGCGAGGCATTCGTCAGGATGGGTCTGGTCGCCGCAGGTGACTTCGCCGACGACGAACCAATGACGATCCTCAGCGTGTTCGGTGGCTACTGCTACATCAATGCCAGCTATGTCCGGATGCTCGGGGTACGTGCGCCGGGCGGCGACGTCGCCACGATCGACCAGACCTTCTTCGGTGGGTCCGATGCGCCGGCCTATGTCGAGCGCGACGGCGACAAGAACCGCCGGGCGAGCCTCAAGCTGGCGGCGACCGTGCTCCGGCTGCTCAACACCAAGGACCTGCCCGCACTTCGCGCAGACAAGGTCAAGGTCGAGCGCTTCGAATCCAAGGCACCGGCCGCCGACGCCGGCGATGAGGTGCAACTGGCCTACATCGAATCCTTCCGCTCGTTCTTCCAATCCCTGTTCGCTCGTCACATCGAGAACACGTTCTCCGATGCGCTCGTCTCCGGTGCGCTGAGCGACCTCGTCGCCAAGGCCGGTAAAGACCACCTGCTCGTCTCGATTCTGGGCGGCATCGGCGACGTCGAGTCGGCGGCACCTGCCGAGGCGATGTGGGACCTCTCGCGCCGTGATCCGAACGCCTCTGGATACGACGCCGAGTTCGACCGCTTCATTTCGCGCTTCGGTTCGCGCGGGCCCAACGAATGGGACATCGGGTCGGACCCGTGGGACTTCCGCCCGGAGATGGCCCAGGCAGCGATCGATGCCATGCGTCCGGTTGCCGACGACCGGTCGCCGGTTGCTCATCAGCAACAGCTGGTCGCCGAGCGCGAAGCGGCAGTCGCGGAGGTCCGCGCCGAACTCAACCGCATCGACCGGTTCCAGTTCGACAAGGCGCTTGCCGCCACCATCGTTTTCTCCCAGGCGCGCGAGCGTTCCAAGACCACCGTGATCGCAGCGATTCACGCGGTCCGGCGTGTTCAACGGCTGCTGCACGAGCGAGCAGCCGAGCGCGGTGGCGTCGCCGAGCGGTGGAAGAGCTGTCTCTTGAACGGCGAGGAGTTCACCGGCTACATCGCTGACCCATCGGCCTTCCTCGACGTGATCGCTGAGCGGGCAGAACTCCATGGTCGGTTGGCGACGCTCGAGGCTCCCTTCATCATCGAGGGAACCGTCCCGCCGATCGACACCTGGGTGCAGGCGGGTGCTGCCACGGACATCGCAGCACCGGGCGATTTGCTGGAAGGTCTCGCGGGTTGCCCCGGTGTCGCCCGCGGCCGAGCGCGAGTGGTGATGGATCCGGCTGACCCACGCGGTCTCGGCCCAGGTGACGTGCTCGTCGCTCCGATCACCGACCCGTCATGGACTCCGCTGTTCCTGGCGGCCGAGGCGGTCATCGTCGATGTCGGTGCTGTGATGAGTCACGCTGTCATCGTCAGCCGCGAACTCGGTATCCCGTGTGTGGTGTCGGTGGCGGGTGCGACCTCGTCGATACCCGACGGAGCGCTCGTCGAGGTCGACGGCAACACCGGAGTCGTTCGACTGCTCGAGGAGTGACCACACGTTGACACGTGCACTCCGGACGAGTGCGTGACTCAGAGTTCGACGTCGCCGTGTACGCCCGTGATCGTTGCTGCGAGGCCGAGGCGGCCGTCGGTGCCGTCGTTGCCGTCTGGTGATTCGTGGGTACCGACGACGGTGATGTCCAGATCGAGCGCGGCGAGCACCCCGAGCACGTCGAATGGCCGCGGATGGACGATGGCGAGCGAGGTCAGTTCGGCGCCGCCGGGTTGCGTTGTGTGCGGTTTCGGTGTCTCGCCCCAGTCGATGAGGAACGGCAGCACTCGCTGCGTCGGCAACGTGAGGCGCCAGGACAGCAGCTCGCCCGACGGAGTCGACCTGCTCATGTCGACGACCTGACCCGGGTCGTGGCCCGCGTCGGCCGCCCGGTCAGCGAGGTCGTCGATCGTCTCCCCCTCGCCCGGCCGGACAGCGAAACCGACGAGTGCGGTCTGCTCGCCACCGGGTGCCATGACATCGTCGAGACCGAAGGGCCGCGGGCGTCCCGACGACGGCGGATCCGGCTGGCTCGGGTCCGGAGCGATCAGTTCGAGATAGCACGCACCGAAGGACACCAGCGCGTTGTGCGTGCCCATGCCGTCATGTGAGCCGCCGAGCGCGGGGCGGACACCGGTCGATTCCTCGAACCAGTCGATCGCGCTGGCGAGGTCGGGAACGGCGTAGACGATGTGATCGATGACGGCCATGTCCGATCATCGCATCGCGAGGGCGCTTCCGTAGTGTCGGCAACCATGAGTGAAGAGTTCGCAGGCAGGGTCGCCATCGTCACCGGATCATCGAGTGGCATCGGCGAGGAGACCGCCCGGCGCTTGTCGGCGTTGGGCGCGACCGTCGTCGTCAACTCGTCGTCATCGGTCGAGGCCGGTGAGGCGGTGGCCGATTCCTTGCCGGGAACTGCGGCGTACATCCGGGCGGACATCAGTAATCATGACGAGGCGCACGGCCTGATCGACTCGACCGTCGATCGATTCGGCGGAATCGACTTCCTGATCAACAACGCCGGCTGGACCACCGAGGTGCCCCACCATGAATTGGACGATCTGACCGACGAGATCTTCCGCAAGACCTTCGATGTCAACGTCTTCGGCACCTGGTGGCTCACGAAGCGGGCGATCCCGCACCTGCGCAACAGCGACGACGCCAACATCGTCAACATCACCTCGATCGCCGGAGTCCGCCCCGTCGGCTCATCGATGGCGTACTCGATGACGAAGGCCGCGCTGAATCAGATGACGTTGCTCCTGGCGAAGTCCTACGGCCCGATCCGCGTCAACGCGGTCGCTCCTGGTCTGGTCGCGACGCCGTGGACGCAGGACTGGGATGCCATGCACGCCGCGGTCGCCGCCACTGCGCCGATCCCGCGGTCGGCAACGCCGGAGGACTGCGCTGAAGCGGTGCTGGCGTTGCTGCGGAACAAGTACACCAGCGGTGAGATCTTCGTCGTCGACGGAGGCCTCACGCAGAAGATGTGAGTGCCTGAGTCGGCTCAGTGTGTGGCGACGCAGAACTCGTTGCCCTGGGGATCGAGCAGGGTGGTCCAGCGCACACCCCACTCGTCCTTGTCGTGGACGTGTGTCGCTCCGAGTCCGACGAGGCGGTCGACCTCGGCCGCACGGTCATCGGCCTGCAGATCGAAACCGCACCTGCGCGTTCGTTCACGGCACCGCCCTCTCGCCGACGGCGACTCGGGCCGGCAGGGCCTCGCCGAGAGCAGCGGTGGGGCTGTTCAGTAGTCTCACATCCATGTTCAGATGCTTGAAAGGCAGTGCGGTCGTGTGATGGCGAGTTCGGTCTTCACCACCCGCGATGTCGGCGCGTCCGAGGCGTTCGCGTACTGGCGTGAGGTGATCTGTGCGGTGTTCGTCAAGTTGCGGGCCGAGCCGGTCGACTCGGAACCGTTCGCAGGATCGGTTCGCTGCGAGGAGTGGAGCGATGTCACGATCTCCCGTGTCGTAGCGGGGCCCCAGACGGTGTTCCATTCCGAAGCGGATCAGCGTGATGATCTGTTGATGAGTTTGCAGGTGGCGGGCCTGGGGGTGGTTTCCCAAGCAGGCCGTGATGCTGTGCTGCGCCCTGGTGACTTCAGTGTGTACGACGCGACTCGCCCATACCGGCTCAGTTTCGGCGAGGGCTTCACTCAGATCGTCGTGCAGTTCCCGCGCGGTTTACTCATTGACCGTGGCGTCGACGTCGACCGCGGCGTCGCACAGCGGTCGTCGGCTGGGCGCGGCCTCACCGACGTCGTTGCAGGTCTGGTGACCTCGCTCGGGTCGCACGAGGAGGTTCTCCCGTCATCGATTCGGCGTCGGCTCGGACAGCAGGTTGTTGACTCGTTGGCCAGTGCGCTGACCGTTCAGGGTTTCAGTCGTTCGCCGGTCGGGCCGAGTTTGTCTCTGCGCCGAGACGTCGTGATGCATCACGTCCTCAACCGATTGAGCGACCCCGATCTCTCTGTGGCGTCCGTCGCTGCGGCATTCGGACTCACGACTCGCTCGATCCAGCTCATCTTCTCAGACGGGGCAACGCTGCAGTCCGAGATCAGGCGTCTCCGTCTCGAACGAGCGGCGGACGCGCTCGTCAACCCGCTGCTCAGCGATCAACCGGTGTCGCGGATCGGGGGCGACAACGGGTTCGGTGATCCCGCTTCGTTTGCTCGCGCGTTCCGCCGACACTTCGGCCAGAGCCCGTCAGAACACCGGAACGCCGCAACGCCACCACCATGACCAACTCGACATCGCGCGTTTCGTATTCGGCACAGTTCTTTCTCGGCGCTGCCTAGACCAGGGTCCACGGAAGTGATGGAGTGACTGCAACGCCACTACAGCCGAGGAGTATCCAGCCATGTTGAGCCGAAGTGTAAAAGTTGCAGCCGTACAAGCGGAGCCCGTGTGGGGCGACATGGACGGCGGAATCGCCAAGTGTGTCGGCCTCATCGAGGAAGCCGCTGGTGAAGGCGCCGAGATTGTCGGGTTTCCAGAGACCTTCGTCCCCGGATATCCGTGGCACATCTGGCTGGACAGCCCGGCCGCCAACATGGGCCACGTCCCCGGATACATCGCGAACTCGCTCACCGTCGACGGACCTCAGCTGCAGCGGATCGCAGACGCTGCCGCAGCAAATGAGATCACCGTCATGCTCGGCTACTCGCAGCGAATCGGTGGCAGTCTGTACATGAGTCAAGCGACGTTCTCGCCCGACGGAGTCTTCGTCCAGAACCGGAACAAGTTGAAACCCACCCACGTTGAGCGAACGGTGTTCGGCGAAGGCGACGGCTCCGATCTCGATGTGGTCGAGATGCCGTACGGCAACATCGGCTCACTGTGTTGCTGGGAACACCTTCAACCGCTCTCGAAGTACGCCATGTACAGCATGAACGAAGACATCCACTGCGCAGCGTGGCCATCGTTCTCGCTGTACAAAGGTGCCGCTAACGCCCTCGGCGCAGAGGTCAACAATGCTGCAAGTCTGATGTACGCCGTCGAGGGCTCGAACTTCGTGATCGCTCCGTGCGGGGTCATCGGCGAAGCGGCACAGGCTTTCTTCTGCGACACCGACGCAAAAAAGCAGATGCTCCAAGTCGGTGGCGGATTCGCGAAGATCTACGGACCGGACGGCACATCGCTCGCCGATCCACTCCCCGAAGACGCAGAAGGCATCCTGTACGCAGTGTGCGAACCGGCGCTCCAAGCCATCTCGAAATCGGTCGCTGACCCGACGGGCCACTACAGCAGACCCGACGTCACCAGCCTGCTGTTCAACCGTTCGGCCCAACCCCGAGTCACCGACCGCCACCGAGTAGAGCCGCACGACATCGTCGACGCAGGTTCCGCAGTCGCTGGCGAACAGGGAGAGACGGAACAATGAGTAGCAGCGACTTCTACACCCCATCTCAGCAGGCAATGCAGGAACGCTTCGACAGCGTCCCGCTCGCCGAATCGGTGGCAGCGGCGATCATGGCCGACCAAATCGACATGGACATGCACGCCCCGTTCATCACGAGCCGCGACTTCTTTTTCCTGTCGTCGGTCAACGAGCGAGGCGAACCCACCGTGTCGTACAAGGGTGGCCCAGTCGGCCTGGTGTCGGTCCTCGACCCATCCACGCTCATCTTCCCGAACTACGACGGCAACGGCATGTTCTTGTCCATGGGCAACATCGACGCCACCGCCAAGATCGGCATGCTGTTCATCGACTTCGAGACACCGAACCGCATCCGCGTCCAGGCCACCGCCACGGTCTCAGACAATGACCCCGAACTTGATCGGTACCCCGGTGCCACACTGATCGTCCGGGCTCACGTCGACAAGGTCTATCTGAACTGCGCCCGCCTGATCCACAAGCACGAACGAGTGGAGACGTCGCCCTACGTACCCGACGACGACGGCAACACCCCATATCCGGACTGGAAACGAATCGACTTCGTCCAGGAATCCCTCCGCCCCGCCGATCAGGGTCGCGCCGACGACGAAGGTGGCGTGATCACAATGCAGGACTACGGCGCGGCGCTCGCCGAAGGACGCTCGTGAAGTGAGCATCGCTAGGGCCTGGTTCCTACACCTTTCCCTCTGACGTCGAGGTCGCTGCCCGCACGACGAGGTCCTGCTCGACGCAGGCTCACGTGTGCTCAACAATCGCCTCGTCGGCTTCAGTCAGGCCGTCGCCGCCGTCAACTCCACACCGCATGCCGCGACGAATATGGAGGACAGTCCGCAGGGGCTCAATGCCTTTCCGCGCGGCCCAGATGCCGACCTCAGAAGAGTGCTGCGTGCCGCTGGCTCCCCGAAGACGAACTCGCTGATGTCACGGCCGCCAGGACATCGTTTCGGTCGACGCATCGCTCGTATTCGAGCGAACGAGGAGAGCAATGTCTTCTTGCGTTTTCAGCGCAGACGGTGAAGTGTCGGAGGGACACGTTCCCATGTCCACCCTCGAGCTCCGGAATCTCCGCAAGGTCTTCGTCGACGGCACGGTCGCAGTCGAGAACATCGACTTGACGATCTCCGACGGCGAGTTCGTCGCGGTCGTCGGGCCCTCCGGCTGTGGCAAGACCACGATGCTGCGGATGGTCGCTGGCCTCGAGGCACCGAGCAGCGGAGAGATCTGCATCGATGGCGAGGTCGTCACCGGGCAGACCGCGCAGCAGCGCGACATCGCCATGGCGTTCCAGCAGCACGCCCTCTACCCGCACATGACCGTGGCGGAGAACATCTCCTTCCCGCTCCGGATGGCCGGGATGCGTCGCCGCGACATCGATCGCCGTGTCGGGGCAATGGCCAAGCTGCTGGGTCTCAGTGACGTGCTCGAAAGGTCGCCGGGGCGCCTGTCGGGCGGACAACAGCAGCGCGTGTCGATGGGTCGGGCGATCATTCGCAATCCTCGGCTGTTCCTGATGGATGAGCCGATGTCGAATCTCGACGCAAAGCTCCGGACCGCAGCGCGTGTCGAGATCATGAAGATTCAGCAGCGGCTCCGGGCAACGACGCTGTACGTCACCCACGATCAGGTCGAGGCGATGTCGATGGCTGACCGGGTCGTCGTGATGCGGCAGGGACGGGTGATCCAGATGGGGACGCCGCTCGACCTGTACCGCTCACCGGTCGACGTCTTCGTCGCCCAGTTCATGGGGTCGCCGCCGATGAGCATCGTGCCGGCCCGGATCAAACGGTGTGCACCGCCGGCTGGGACAGATCTCGAGTTGGCGATCGGCCCGTATCGCGTGCCGCTACCCGCCAACGGCCAACAGGCGGGCCTTCTTGCCGGACTTGCGGATGTCCCGCTGGCGGTCGGCTTGCGTCCCGAAGCATTCCGTCGTACCGCCGATGGACCGATCCTGGCCAGCGTCGAGCACACCGAGCAGATCGGCGCCGAGCAGCTCGTTCACGCCACGATCGACTGTCCCGGCATCGACACGATCGCCGACGAGGAAGTCAATGAATCCGACGTCCGCTCATCCATCCGGCTGTTCGTCGGAGCGCAGGATCGAGTTGGCCTGTGGGAGCCGTTGCGGCTCGACATCGACTTCCGCGAGACGCACGTGTTCGATCGAGCGACCGGTCGGCGTCTCGGCAGTCTCGACCGTCTCGACAGTCTCGACCGTGCGATCAGCGCCGATGTCAGCGACCCATCTCGACCAACCACGCCGGGAGTCGCGTCGGGCGTCCGGTCGCTGCGGTGATGCAGCCGTGGACCGTGACCCCGGTCGAGTGAGCGACCGGTTCGTCCTGGCCGTCGACCGTGATCAGGTAGGCCATCTGGAACGTTGCGCGTGTCACCGCAGCGAGTGACAGGTGCACGGTGAACACGTCGTCGAAGCGCAGCGGCTGCCGGTACGTCACGAACGACTCGAGGACCGGGGACTCCAGTCCGTCGTCGCGCCACTCGGTGAAGGGATGACCGACATGGGCGAGGAACGCGACTCGTGCCTCCTCGAAGTAGGCGAGATAGTTGCTGTGGTGGACGATGTTCATGCCGTCGGTTTCGACGAATCGGACGCGAATCGAATGGGTGAAGTCGTAGTCGGTGGGTGACGTGGACGGTTCGACGGAGAGGCGCACGACCGAAGTCTGCCTGGTCGCGGTGGGGTCGCGGTGTGCCTGGCACACCGCGACCCCACCGCGACCCCACCCGACCGGGCAACATGGATGACGTGACACCAGCGGTGACGATGCTCGAGGCGGCGGGGATTGTGTTCACGACGAGCGAATACGATCGGCACCTGTCCGGAGATGGCGATCTGCGCGACTTCGGGGTGGAAGCAGCCGAGGCACTGGGGCTGTCGACCGACGAGGTCTTCAAGACACTGGTCGTCGTCAGTGAGACCGACGAACTCGTCGTGGCGGTCGCTCCGGTGAGCTGTCAGCTCTCGATGAAGCACGTCGCCGCTGCGATCGGAGCGAAGAAGGTGGCGATGTGCGACCCAACGGTTGCCGAACGTTCGTCGGGGTACGTCGTCGGTGGGATCAGCCCGCTCGGCCAGCGGCGCCGATTGCGGACCGTGATCGACGAATCCGCTGAGTTGTTCGACACGATCTACGTGAGCGGTGGCCGTCGCGGCTTCGACATCGGCCTCGCCCCAGCCGACCTCGTCGCGGTTCTGGATGCTGCCGTGGCGCCCATCACCGCCTGACCGCTCAGCGGGCCGGATGCCGGGCGAGGGCTTCGATCCGTGCGACGCGCGTGCGAGCAGCCGGGTGCGATGCTGCGAGCCGTCCCCGCCACCCGATCGGTCGAGCTCCTGACCCGGTGGCCAACACGGCGCGCAGGGCACTGGCCAGTTCTGCGCCGAAGCCCATGTCGACCGCCCGCTTGTCCGCCTCGAACTCCGAGCTGTGACCGACGTAGTTGCCCAGCGCATCGCCCGCTCGCAGCGCTGCTGTGAAGACCCAGGCCATTGCTCGTGCCAGCGCCGCAGCGAGTACTCCCAGTGACTCGACGATGGGTGATCGCCGCCCGAAGCTCTGCGCCGCAGCCTGTGCGACGTTCTCGAAGTAGAAGCCGATCCGGGCGAGCAGAACGACGGGCGCAGACAGCCAGTGCCCAACGGTGATCGCGACTGTGTGCATTCCGAGGTGATGGCTCAGCTCATGGGCCAACACGCCGCGCAACTGGGGCTCGGTGAGCTCCGTCGCGGCATAGGAGGTGACGACCATCAGGTGCCCGCCGCACGCAAAGGCGTTGAGCTCCTCGGACGGCAGGACGCGCAGCACGTATCGGTCGACGGGCAAGCTGTTCGCCGCCGCGATGTCGGTCCACGCAGCAGCGATGCGACTGGCCTCATGAGGGTTGGCGAGGCGAGCTCCGAGGACCGGAGTGAGGACTGCGGCCTGGAAGGGCCGGACGAAGAGGACGACACCGGACACGAAGAACGCGACGGCGACCCCCCAGTACGGGACGTCGGTCAGGACGCCGAGCGGGAACCACAGCACGGCGAGCGCGAGCAACGTGAACGGTGTCATCGCAGCGACGGGGACGAACGCCCAGATCGCTGATCGCTCGACGCTACGTGCGCCCCGTGCCCGTGCCATCCGAGTCCATGGTACGCGGATCGACGGACGGCATTCGATCGAATCGCTCAAGATCACCGGACCGTCGTCCGATACATCACTGTGCGCGAGTCGACGACGACAGAACATTCCAGAGTCAGGCAACTCCTGGACGACGCTGCACTGTGTCGAATCGATGACCCGGCACGAGCGCGCAAGCTGTCCCTCGAGGCACGCATCCTCAGCCGCGCGTCCGAGACGGCCGCCGACGAAGCCGAAGCGCTCTGCTGTCTCGCCTCGATAGCTCATCAGGGCGGACGCACCGATGAGGCGTTCGCGCTGGCGGCTGAAGCAGTCGACGTGAGTGCGGGTGGCGAGCCGACTCCGTCGCTGGCGTGGTCGCACCACCTCCTCGGCGTGGTCCACTTCGAGGCCAACAACTTCGCCGCAGCACTCGAACAATCCCGTCTTGCCTTGGCGTCCTATCGCGCCACGGGGCACCAGGTTGACGAAGGCAAGATCCTGCACACGATCGCCGCAATCCACCAGGCCATGGGTGACGACGACCGGGCGATCGAGACCTACGAGAACGCATTGGCGATCAACGAGCCGCTGGGCCGCCTCGAACTGGACGTCATCGTGCTCGGCAACCTCGCTGATCTCCATCGCAGCCGTGATGAGTTCTTGCCGGCGGTCACGCTCGGTCGTCGTGCTGTCGAACTCGCCCGCGAGCATGCCCCCGAGCTTCTGGGCGGACTCCTCGCAGGTCTCGCCGAGGCCTATGTCGGCCTTGCAGACCACGACAGCGCCACACAGTGCTTCGCCGAGGCGCGCGCCGATTGGAAGCTCCGCGTCGCTGATGGTCACGAGTTGGCCCCGATCGACCACTTGGGCATCACGCTCGCCGAAGGCCGCGTCGCACTGCGTAGCGGCCAAGTCGACGAGGCCATCGCGCTGCTCTCCGCTGCCCTCGACCTGGCGGCGCGTACGGTGCAGCGCGACGTCGAACTCGAGATCCACGATCTGCTTGCGACTGCGTTCAAGGACGCCGAGCGGTTCGACAAAGCGCTGGAACACCGCGAGCGACACTTCGCACTGCACCGTGAAATCTTCGACGATTCTGCCGCGCTGCGGCTGCGTACGTTGCAAGTCGCGCACTCGAACCAGACCGCTCGTCACCGAGCGGAGATCACCCGCTTGCAGTCGTCGGAGTTGGTGAACAGCTTTGGCGCACCGCACGCTGACGTCGACGCCTACCATCTCGAAGCATTCGAGCGTCTCGCCGCGCTCGCTGAGTTCCGCGGCGGCAACACGACCAAGCACACCGGCGCGGTCGGCGATCTCTCAGCCGAGATCGCCCATGCGATCGGCCAGCCACCCGAGTGGTGCGAGCGTCTGCGTCTTGCAGCGCGTCTCCACGACGTCGGCAAAGTCGCGATCTCGGACTCGGTGCTCCTCAAACCCGGCCCGCTCACGATCGAAGAGTTCGACGAGGTCAAGCGACACACCGTGCTCGGTCGGCGGCTGCTCAGTGGGGTGTCGACCGAACTGTTCGCACTCGCCGCCGAAGCCGCATGGACGCATCACGAGTGGTGGGACGGCACCGGCTACCCGAACGGGATCAGCGGAAAGGCGATTCCGCTGGCGGGGCGCATCGTTGCCATCGCTGACGTGTACGACTCCCTGGCGACCCGCAAGGTCTACAAGCGGGAGTGGAACCTTGCTGAAGCGGTCCGCTTCGTCAAGACCGGGGCCGGAGCGCAGTTCCAACCCGAACTGGTCGATGCATTCGTGTCGGTGATGATCGCCCACGACCCAACGCTCGAGGCCGAACTCGCCTGACATTCGCCACAGTCGCCTGACGGTTGCAACTCCGCGATCTGCGAGGATCAGACATGGCAATCGAGACCGTGACCGGGTACTGCTGGCCCCAATCAGTGGCAGCGGGCGGATCGCTCGACCTGCATCTGTCGTCTGCTGGTGAGCGGCCCGTCAGCGTCGAGATCGCCCGCATCGGAGCGGAGCGGACGATCGTCTGGTCCGATGCGGTGCAAGCCGGGGACCACCCGACACCGCTCGATGCCGACGCCAACGGGTGCGACTGGCCTGCCGCCACCACGATCTCGACGGAGCGCGACTGGGCCTCGGGCTACTACGAGGTGCTCCTCACGATCGATGTCGACGGCAAACGGCGCCAGAGCCACGCGTTCTTCGTCGTTCGCCCGGGCGCCGACTCGCCGAACACGATCCTGTTGCAACTCGCCACGAACACCTGGCATGCCTACAACGACTTCGCCGGTCGCAATCTCTACACCGGTGGGACCCACGCGTCGCTCCAGCGCCCGATGGCGAGGGGCTACCTGTTCAAGCCGCCGGGGGCTGGGCGTCGGGTGACGACGACGCATCCGCCGGACCGAGACATGAACACCCACGTCGGATACGTCCGGATGAATCATCTGTCTGCGTGGGCCGGTTCGGCCGGGTGGCCGGATTGGGAGCAGCCGTTCCTGGCGTGGGCCGAGCAGCACGGCTACGGCATCGACGTGATCACCAATGCCGACCTCGAAGAGCACCCAGAGATCATCGACCGCTACCGGCTGCTGCTGTCGGTCGGCCACGACGAGTACTGGTCGGGACCGATGCGAGACACTGTCGAGGGGTTCATCGGCAGAGGTGGGAACGTGGCATTCTTTTCCGGCAACACCGCGTTGTGGCAGGTGCGGATGGAAGACCACGTCGGAGGCACGGCCGCGACGATGGTCGGTTACAAGGGTCAGTTCAAGAACGACCCGGTCTATGAGACCGACCGCATCGGCGAGCTGACGAGCATCTGGTCTGATCACCTGATCGGTCGGCCGGAGAACGAGATGACCGGGGTGTCCTTCACCCGCGGTGGCTATCACCGGATCGGCAAGCGAGTCACGAACGGCGCCGGCGGCTACACCGTCTACCGTCCGGGTCACTGGATGTTCGACGGCACCGACATCGACTACGGCGACGTGCTCGGCGCCAGTGCGACGACGGTCGGCTACGAGTGCGACGGGTGCGAGTACCAGGTCGTCGACGGCCTACCGGAACCGACCGGCGCCGACGGCACGCCGGCATCATTCGAGATACTGGCGATGGTTCCCGCCGCGCACTTCACCCGGACGACTGCGGCACGACCGCCGAAGCCGTCCGAACCGTCCGAGATCGAGTTCCTCGCGGCCCGGGTGTTCGACGATCGAAGTGAGGCGTCCGTGAAGCGCATCGCGGCGGGTCAGGCGATGCTCGGCAGCTACACCTCAGCGGCGGGTGGCACCGTGATCACCTCCGGTTCGACCGACTGGGCTCACGGGCTCGCCGGGCGGGATGCGCAGATCGAGCAGATCACGGCAAACATCCTCGACCGTCTGGGTCGAGTGACCGATTGAGTGACCGGTCGGGTGCGATGCGGGTCGGCACCGACCCCTACGCTGTCCGCATGGCGGGTGATTCGAGTGCGACGAGCCGGGATGCTCGCATCGACGGGCGGATCCGAAACCCCAAGTGGCAGAACATCCCCGTCCGGATCGAGATGCTGGAGTGCATCAACTGCGATGCGTGCCTACGTGCCTGCCCGCCCAACTTCGGCGCCATCTTCAATCACGGTGCTGACGTGGTGATCATCCCCGAGCTGTGCAGCGGGTGCGACAAGTGCCTGCCCGCCTGCCCGGTCGACTGCATCTACCCCGACCCCGACTGGACTGCCGACACCGCGTCAGAAGCGTGGTGGCAGCTTCCCCGCTCCGACGACGATCCCTACATCTGATTTGGCGTCTGACTCTGGATCTGATGTCGGGGCCGACGACCAGGCGATCGTGCCGTCAGCGGGCTGCGAACCAGCAGTCGGTCGCAGCGTAGGCGCCGAGTGTCGCAAGGCCGTCGGTCACGTTGTCGGGCCAATTCGCAACGGTCTGGCTCCCTTCGACGTCGGGGGACACGAAGCTGTTCACGAAGTTCGTCACCGCTGTCGCTCCAGTGAGCAACGATTCGGGTGACAGCGCGACGATCCGATCGAGCACGTCCGCAGTTGGCGCGCCGAGGGTGTTGTCCGCGCCGCCCGTTGCCATCTCGTCGAACCGAGGGAGCGCGAGCTCGAGCACCTCGCAGATCGGCGTGTCCGCAGGACGGCGCGTTCTGACCGAACGCAGCGGAGGGAGGTCCTCGGAGACGACCACGGCCTCACCGGTGAAACGATCGAAGTACAGCAGCTGAGCGTCCGCGGCGAAGACGCCCGCACCGTTCGTGTCCCACGAGGCGAACCCTTCGAAGAACGGCAGCTCTTCCAGCGGTTGCAATGTTGCGTCGGCGAGTTCCAGGATTTGCAGGGAGGTGGGGACATCGACGCTCACCCGTCTCCCGATGACGAGCAGCGCGTCGCCGCCCGGTGACAGCCCGGCGATGGCTTGCGGGATCACCGTGTCCGGGACGTCGTCGGGCCACTCGATGCGCTCGCCGTCGCGTCCGACCGACACCATGCGACACGAACGTTGGTTGTCGCATTCGCGCAGCAACAGATGGTTGGGGCCCGTCGCGAGCACCGTGCCGGTCGTGATCAGGTCGGTGCCGTCCGGGCCGACGGAGTAGACGCCACCTGTGTCTTCGCGCAGCAGCCGGCCGTCGAAGTCGAGCAGTTTGACGGGGTTGTCGGCCTCGTCGACCCAGTCGACGTCATTCGCACTGAACGGTGCGCCGCCGTCGATGAGCTGTACCCCGGCGACGTACCCGTTCGCGAACGCACTGCTGGCCCACAGGTAGATCCGTTCGGTGGCAGGCGACCAACTGACCCGGTCGACCCGCGCGTTCGAGAGACCTACCGAACGCTGCGTGGTCACGAACTGGGCAGCGCCCTCAGGGGTCGGCCAGATCACAACGGCCTGATCGGAGGTGATCATCTGCGTGCGGCCGCTGAAGAAGCCGAGGTCGGTGACGCGGACGCGACCGCTCGGCAGCGACACTTCGTACAACCCATCGTCTTGCTGGAGCGCGATCACCTCGGTGCGGTTGACGCCGACGAGTTCTGGGGCGATGTCGATGACGAACTCCCGTGGGGCCGCGGCGAGCACCAATCGGTCCGTCGGCGATGGGACGGATTGCGAGAGCGGCGGTTCTGCGAGCAACGGTGGTGGTGTCGCTCTCGGGGTGGTCGGTACCGTCGGCGCAGGCGGCAGTGTCGGGTCCGGTACGGCGGGAAACGGCTCGACGGCGACGTCGACTGCTTCACCCGGCTCAGCACGCGAAGCAGGGTCAGGGTCGTCACCGAGCGCGAATGCGAGGCCGACGCCGAGCAGGATCACGACCGCACCGCCGGCGAACCAGGGCCAACGATGGCGCGTTGGCGCAGCCAGATCCGGACCGGACGCAGATTCGAAGGACAAGCGCAGGCCGTCGTTGTTCGCCTCGGGCACCGATGCCATTGCTCCGCCGGGGCCCCACGTGTTCTCGCCCTCGCTCGCTCCGTCCGCCGCCGCCATCGCTCAACCAGGCTTGCAGGCTTCGGGACGGCGGGCAACGCAGCCCGACGATTCGCGGTGAGGAACATTCACTGAACCGACCGCTGTGGGTCGGGTCGGGCACTGCAAGCAAGTAGAAAGGCACCCGATGAGCGACGTGACGATCATTCCCGGCGGTGAACCGATGTCGCACGCCGGCACCCGCAGGGCGGGAGTCCTGGTGTTGCATGGTTTCACCGGCAATCCCTCGTCAATGCGCATTCAGGCGAACGCCTTCGCCGCGCTGGGCTATCACGTCGAGCTGCCGCGGCTCCCGGGCCACGGCACCTCGCTCGACGACATGCTCCCCACCCGTTGGGCGGATTGGACGACCGAGGTCGAAGCCGCGTATCAGCGTCTCGCCGCACGGGTCGACAAGATCGTCGTGATGGGCCTGAGCATGGGCGGATCGCTCACCCTCTGGGCCGGGTTGCTGCACCCCGACGTCGCTGGCCTCGTCCTCGTCAACGCCGCTGCGATGAGTCAGCCTGCTGACGTCGTCGAAATGATCCGAGAAATGGTCGACGAGGGCAACACGGTGATGCCGGGCATCGGCTCCGACATCGCTGATCCCGACGTGGAAGAGATCGCCTACGACGGCACCCCGCTCCTGGCTCTGCTGTCGCTGCAGGACGGGCTGGCCGCCATGGCCGAGCGTTACCACGAACTCACGATGCCGCTCCTCGTGTACACGTCACGCGACGACCACGTCGTCTCCCCCGAGAACAGTGAGCACATCGTGAGTACCGCGGGCGGCGCCGTCGAGCACGTCTGGCTCGAACGCAGCTTCCATGTCGCCACGCAGGACTTCGACCGAGACGACATCACCGCAGGCGCCGCGGCATTCATCGCGCGCGTCACGGGAGCCTGACCGATGCTGCCAGGAAACTCGCTGGGCGCTGCGTCGGCAAGCATCGTCGCGAGCATCCCGTCGCCGTCGTTCAACTCGATCGACATCGGCCCGCTCAGCCTGAACATCTACGGGCTCGCCATCGCGCTCGGCGTCGTCGCTGCGGTGTGGCTCTTCGGTCGGCGGCTCGAAGAGCGCGGCGCAGGCACCGCCGACGATGCGAGCGGCATCGCGATCTGGGCGGTGCTCGCCGGGGTGATCGGTGCTCGGCTCTATCACGTCATCACCGACTGGGATCGTTTCACCGACAACTACGGAGCGATCCCGAAACTGTGGGAGGGTGGCCTCGGCATTCCCGGCGGCCTCGCAGCCGGTATCCCGGTCGGATTGCTGCTTGCCCGGTCGAAGGGCATCTCGATGCCGATGGCGGCGACCTGTGCCGCGCCCGCCATTGCGTTGGCCCAGGCGATCGGTCGATGGGGCAATTACTTCAATCAGGAGCTGTACGGCCGGCCCACCGACGTGCCGTGGGCACTCGAGATCGACGATGTGCACCTGCTCGAGGGCTTCGCGAGCGGCACCACGTTTCACCCGACGTTCCTGTACGAATCGTTGTGGAGTCTCGGCCTCTGTGGGCTACTGCTGTGGATCGACCGCAAGTACCGCCCAGGGCTGGGCCAACTGATGGCGATGTATGTCATGGGGTACGGCGTCGGGCGGTTCTGGGTCGAAGGGCTGCGGATCGACAAGGCCGACGAACTCGCCGGTCTGCGTTGGAATCAGTGGGTGGCTTTGGCCGCCGTCGTCGGCGGCGCACTGGTGCTGGCAGCGATGCGACGAGCTCCGATCCTCGAATCAGCAGGTGAATCCGATATCGCGTTCGATGAGCCTCACGACGTCGATGAGCCTGTAGAGCTCGACGGGGTCGCTGACACCGACTGACCAGGTTCAGGTGGTCGTGTCGACCTGCCGCACGTCGGGGATGTGCGCTCCCAGCGTCTCCATTGCCGCGGCCGAGAGTCGGTGATCGGAGATCAACATGTCGACGTCGTCGAGCGATGCGAACGAACTGAGCCCGGTGACGCCCCACTTGCTGTGATCAGCGAGCACGACCTTGCGGCCGGCAGACCGGATGAATGCTCGATTCGTGTCCGACTCGAGGATGTTCGGAGTGGTGAAACCTGCCTGCTCGCTCATGCCGTGCACACCGATGAACAGCGTGTCGACGTGCAGTGCGCCGAGCGCTGCAGCCGCGATCGGGCCGACGAGGGCATCGCTCGGGGTTCGGACGCCACCGGTCAAGATGATGTTGCGGTCCGGCCGCTTGAACTCGTCGAACACTTCGGCAACGCGCATGCTGTTGGTGACCACCGTCAGGTTGGGTAGGCGCGCGAGTTCGCCGGCCAGCCGCCACGTCGTCGTGCCCGCCATCAGTCCGATCGTCGCCCCACCATCGACGAGGTCGGCCGCAGCACGAGCGATTGCCTCCTTCTCAGAGGTGTGTAGCGCCGAGTTGGCGTCGAAGCCGGGCTCGTCGGCCGAGTGCTCGGTCGAGACCTTCGCCCCGCCGTGGACCTTGACGATGGCCCCGGCCTCGTCGAGGACGTCGAGGTCACGTCGGATCGTCATGTCACTCACATCGAGCATCACGGCGAGTTCGGTGACTCGTACCGACCCTCGCGTCCGCACCTCGTCGACGATCTGGTCGTGCCGTTGCTGCGCCAGTGACCGGCCCGTCGACAGTGATGGGGCCGTCGGGCGGCGGTCGTGGCGCCGCTCGTCACCGTTTCGGGCTGTGTCTCGTGTTCCGTCTGGTGCGGTGGCGGCACCCGCTCGTTCGAACATGGCTCCATCGTGGTTGATCGGTCCGCAGGAATCAACAGGTTCGAACAACTGACGTTCAGTTCTTGTGCGAATTCGATCAGTTTGGGCCCAGACACTCGAACATCGGCGTTCGGATCTTCAACAGGATCACCGCCGATGTGTCCGGAGTCCCTAGCATCAGCCCTGTGTCCGAGATGATCCGCCTGTCCACGCCTCGCTCTGCGCACACGTCGTCAAGTCGTGTCGGTCAGGGCACCTTCGATCAGGGCGCGCCACAGACCGAGGTGATCATCGACGTGTCGACGGGCGCGCCCACGATCGTCCACTGGGGCTCGCCGCTCGGTGAGGACGCCGACCTCGGAACCGTGGCGACAGCGCTCTCGCGCCCGATCGTGCACGGCACGATCGACGTGATTGCACCAGTGTCGGTCGTGCCTGAGCACGGCGCAGGGTTCCCCGGCCGCCCAGGTCTGCTCGGGCGACGCGGTGGTGGCCGGGCGTGGGCGCCGCGCTTCGTGCCGCATTCTCATGAGGTGAGCACCGACGAAGCGAACCGCTCGCGGCTCACCGTGCACGCCGTCGACGAGGTCGCCGAACTCGCGCTCGACGTCACGCTGGCCCTCGACACGGCGCTCCACGTGTGGGCGACGGTGACCAACACCGCCACACGGCGCTACAGCCTCGATGCACTCACGATCACGCTGCCGGTCGCCGAGCAAGCCGGGGAACTGCTGTCCTTCGAAGGCCGCTGGTCGCGCGAGTTCCACCCGGTCCGCAGCGAATGGCTCGACGGCTCGCTGCTCGTCGAGAACCGACGCGGCCGAACCTCCCACGAGTCACCGCCGCTCCTCTTCGCCGGCAACCGCGGCTTCGACGAGTGGGGCGGCGAAGTGTGGGGTGCCCATGTGGCGTGGAGCGGGAACCACACGATGTTCGCCGAACGACTGCCCGACGGTCGCCGCTACCTGCAGGCTGGCGAACTCCTCCACCCCGGTGAGATCGTGCTCGAGCCCGGGCAGTCCTACACAACCCCTGAGACCATTGCGGTCTACTCCCAGTGTGGCCTCAATCCGGCAACACAGGGCTTCCACCGCTCGTTGCGCGCACGACCGAATCATCCGACGACGCCGCGACCCGTGCTGCTGAACACCTGGGAAGCGGTGTACTTCGATCACGACACCGACAAGCTCAAGGCACTCGCCGACGCTGCAGCAGATCTCGGCATCGAACGTTTCGTCCTCGACGACGGCTGGTTCGGGTCCCGCCGCAACGACGCCAAGGGATTGGGTGACTGGTGGGTCTCCGAAGCTGTGTACCCCGGCGGACTCGAGCCACTCATCTCCCATGTCACGGGCCTCGGCATGGACTTCGGCATCTGGGTCGAACCCGAAATGGTCAACCCGGACAGCGACGTCTTCCGGGCCCATCCCGACTGGGCGCTGATCACCCCAGGGTACGAACCGGTGCTCGGCCGCCAGCAACTCGTCCTCGACCTCGGGAACCGTGAGGCCTTCGACTTCATCTTCGGGTATCTCGACCGCCTGCTGTCGGACCACGACATCGCCTACGTGAAGTGGGACATGAATCGTGACCACATCCAGGGTTCTGGGCAGCAGGGCGCGGCTGGCACCAATGCCCAGACGCTCGCGCTCTACCACCTGATTGACAAGCTGCGGCGAGCGCATCCTGCGGTCGAGTTCGAGTCGTGTGCGAGTGGCGGAGCGCGCATCGATCACGAGATCTTGAAGCGCAGCGAACGGGTGTGGACGAGCGACTGCAACGACGCGCTCGAACGCCAAACCATCCAGCGCGGCGTGTCGATGTTGATCCCGCCCGAAGTGATGGGTGCCCACATCGGGCCGACGACGTCGCACACCACGGGGCGCACGCAGACCCTGTCATTTCGGGCGGCCACTGCGATGTTCGGCCACCTCGGCGTCGAGTGGAACGTCACAAAACTCACCGACGAAGAACGTGTCGCATTGCACGCGGTGATTGCGATGCACAAGGAGCATCGCGAACTGCTGCACTCCGGCGATGTCGTTCGTTTCGACACCGACCCGGCGTACAACGCGAACGGCGTCTACGCGCCGGATCGGTCCGAGGGCATCATTGCCTTCGCGCAACTCACGACGGCGCCGAGTCAGACCCCACCTCCATTGCGACTGCCGGGGCTGGACGCCGACGCCCGCTATCGAATCGAGCACCTGCGGATCCCCTACGAGACATGGGGCGCAGCACGTGTTCAGCCTCCGTGGCTCGCCGATGGAGTCGTGCTCACCGGACGGCAGCTCGTCGCCCACGGCGTGCAGCCACCGACGCTGCACCCCGAGAGCGCACTGCTCTTCAAACTGACCCGCATCTAGTTGTGTGTCCGGCCGGGCACCGGAGCGACACAGCCGCTGCGTCAGCAGGAGTCACACGCCGGCCATTGGTGCCGGTGGCCTGCAAGCTGACGGTTTCGGCGGTGCCGAACACGAATGTCACGCTCAGGGTCAGCGCCCGGGACGCCATCCCAGTCATCGCGCCTGGACGAGCCAGACTGCTACCTTGAACCCAGAGAACGCCCTTCGAGTCCTGAAAATGATGGTTGTGTCGTAGCACCATTCGTTTCAAGGCGGAGGGCTTTTTCACGCGACGACCAGCCAGCGCCGTGCAAGATCCGGGCGAGAGAAAGCGAAGAATGTGATCGAACGGACTGCTGGAGCTCAGAACGACCGGTTCGCGCGGACGGGATCCGTCGCCGCAGAACTCGTCGTGTGTCGTCGACAGGTGATACCGAGATCGTGAGGACCGAGGCACTCATTCGGCTCTTCAAGTCTGACCGATTCCGACCCCTCGGAGGCGTCACAGCGCAAGCTTCGCAGGCGCTGAGTAGCTTCGGTCTGCAGTTCGTCGCCGCACGAATGCTTGGCGTGGATGGACTTGGGCGCTTCGCAGTCCTCTTTGGCTTCATCGTCGTGATGACAGCGGTGACCAGTGGTTTCGTCGGCGACAGTCTCACGGTCCTTGAGCGGAGCGACGGCGCCATCCGGTCGGCTCTCCAGTGCTGGTTGCTCGTCTTCGCCGTGGCGACGTTTTCGGTGATGAGCGCAGGTGCTGTCCTCACAGGGTTTCTCGACGTCGTTGACTCGCTGGCATTCGGAGTCGCCTCGACGATGTTCGTCGTCGAAGACACTATTCGTCGGTACTTGATGGCCGTCATCCAGTTCTGGCGCATCGTGTTGGTCGACCTGACCGCTCTTTTCGCAGCGTTGGCAGTGGTGATTCTCGGAGGATCGGTCGACCTCGGTCTCTTGCTGTGGGCCTTGGCGGGAGGCCAGGCAATGGCGATCATCGTCGGGTGGCGGCTCATACCGACCCCAGAACGATTCTTCGCGAAGAGAAAGCCGGCTGCGATGGCGGCGGTCGCCCGATTCGGAGTCTGGAGAGCCTTGCAGCAAACGGTTCGGGCAGCGACCCTTGCCCTTGTGCGCATCATCTGCCTGCTCGTGGTCAGCGCCGCAGCAGTCGGAGAACTTGCGAGCGCCCGAATCTATATGGCGCCGACGATCTTGGTCGTCGGCGGCGTGAGTTCCTACCTCTTCGCATCGTTCGCTCAATCAAAGAATGTGCCGATTGACTCCCTGCTGCGGTCGGCCGACAGGGTCATGCGCCAGATGGCCCTCGCGACTCTTGCAATAGGGGCCGCCTTTGTCTTGGCGATCCCGTGGCTGGGGCCGCTACTCACCGGTGGGGAGTATGAGATTTCGCTTCCCATTGCAGCAGGCTGGGCAGCGTATGCGACGGCAATCGCATGTGTCGCTCCTTACGGCCAGCTCGCATCGGTTCGAGGACATGAGCGTTCTGTTCTCGCTTGGCGGACTGCCGACTCGGCTCTCTCTCTCGTCGCGACGCTGGTCGTCGTCGGCATACTTGACACTGTGTCCGTTGTGCCGCTGGTTCTCGCCGTCTGGCCTGTGCTCAGTGGCATCGCAATACGCCGTGTGATCCAACAGGGTCTCCAACACACCGCTCATGGAATGGAACGCAATGGTTCATCTTGACTTCAAAGAGGGTGCTCGTCGGTTGGCATTTCAAATGAAAGCCCGGACGATCCTCTCATCGAGTCATCAGATTGCGCACCGGCTCGAGATAGGTGAAAACGATCCGAGGGAGATCGTGGCAGCACGTCAGCGTCGCATCGCCGTAGCGCACGCTCGGTTCGCGATGGAGAACACAGAGTTCTATCGGCAGAAGTATTCTGAAGCCGGGTTGAAAGTTGAAGATTTCGATGACCCGGACGTCTTCGAATCGCTTCCAATCGTTGAGAAGTCGGACGTTCGCGAACGGTTCGATGACTTCTGTAGCAGCGAAGCGAGCCAACGTACATCAGTTCGCTCAGTGACCGGGGGGAGCACTGGGGAGCCATTGCGCCTACTTCGTGACAAGCGAGTGTCGGCGCAGCCATTGGAATGGACCTTGTATCGGTGGTGGGGAATCTCTCCTCACGACAACATTGCGTTGGTGGCGCGGCACGTCAAGACCGACCGCGAGCGACGAGTGCACGCGGCGAAGTGGTGGCCATCGGAGCGAATGCAACTCGACGCTTACGAGGTGAACAACGACACGGTTCGTCGTTTTGCCGAACAGTGGGAGGCGGTCAAGCCCAGCCTCCTGACCGGCTACGCTGGAGGCATTCTGGAAGTGGCTCGGTCGCTGACCCGCCTTGGCCTGGAGGTGTCTGCACCCGCTGCGATCGCGACGACGGCGTCGCCTCTCTCGCCTGAACACCGGAAAGAAATCGGTTCCGCACTCGGCGCCCCGGTCTTCGACCACTATCGGTCGTCTGAGATTCCATGGATGGGTGGCGAATGCCGTGAGCAAGCCGGACACCACATATTCTCCGACCAAAGGGTCATCGAGATCGTCGATGTCGACAACACACCTGTGAGAGGCGAGTACGGTCAAGTCGTTGCATCGGACCTGACCAACCGTGTCTTCCCGCTCATCCGGTATCGATTGGGTGATCGATCTAGAACTATCGAGCAACTCTGCCCCTGCGGTGTGACGCTTCCTCGAATTGACAGGGTCGTCGGGAAGGTCGGTGACGGACTTCGCCTACCCGACGGGACATGGATGGCAGCGGAGGGTGTGCTGACGATGTTCAGTGACATTCCTCAAGCGGTGACTCAGTTTCAAGTCCATCAATCGGCCGATGCCTCGATCAAGATTTCGTGCATAGTCGGCGATGGGACAGATGCAGTTCAGCTCATCGAAAGCACGGTCGACCGATTGCGCGATCGGGTCGGGGGGCAGGTTCCAGTCACGTGGAGTGCGGTGCAGGAAATTTCGCACGACGGTGGGAAGATTCGCTACGTGAAAAGTGACATCGTTTGACGGCTCTTCTCGTTGGACCTGCCGTTCAGTGAGCGGGGCCAAGTGTGTTGCCCGGCATGGTACGAGCCGGTAGGTGCCCGCAGCAGCCTGCTGCGTAGTCTCGGTTCGATGTCTGCTGGACGCTCCTCGATGCTCCACGCACTGGACTCCCCTCGGGCCTGGCTGACCGTCGTGGCCGCGTTCCTCGCGTCGGGAGTCACCCTCGGCATCGCCTACAGCTTTGGCGCGTTCTTCGAGGCGATGAGTACCGAATTCGATGCCGCCAACAGCGCTACGGCCGTGATCTTCGGGCTCACCACGTTCCTGTTCTTCTCACTGAGCATCATCACGGGCCGCCTCTCCGACCGTTTCGGTCCGCGACTCGTCCTGGTGATCGGGGCGATTGCACTCCTGGTCGGGTTGCTCGCCACGAGTCGAGTGCAGTCGCTGGGTCTGGGCTACGTCACCTACGGCGCCGGCGTCGGAATCGCGGCGGCGTGCGGGTACGTGCCGATGGTCGCAGTGGTCGGCGGATGGTTCGTCGAACGACGGGCGGTCGCCGTCGGGCTGGCGGTCGCAGGAATCGGCGTGGGTACCTCGGTGCTGTCGCCGGTCTCGGCAGCACTGGTCGACCGCTGGGGTTGGCGCGACACGTATGTGTTCTTCGGCATCGGTGGAGCGCTGATCCTGCTCGCCTGCATTCCGCTCGTCGACCGGCCACCGGGCGACGGCACGCCACAGCCCTCACGCTTCGCCGATGCGCTCGCAAGCCCCGTGTTCCGGCGCATCGCGATGTCGGCCACTGCGCTCGGGCTCGCACTCTTCGTTCCCTTCGTCTTCGTCGGTCAGTACGCGAAGGAACGAGGGATCGGCGCCGTGCAGGCTGCGGTGCTCGTCGGCGTGCTCGGTGGCGCCAGCGTGGCGTCGCGGGTCGGATTCGGCTCACTGGTCAAGCGATTCGGATCGTTCCGGCTGTACCGGGCGTGCATCGCGATCACCGGTGCCAGCTTCATTGTCTGGTTCGTCGCCGGCAGTTCGTATGCGGTGCTGATCATCTTCGTGCTGGTCCTCGGAGTCGGCTACGGCGGCTTCGTCGCGCTGAGTCCGCTCGTCGTGTCCGACCGACTGGGCGTGGCCGGGCTGGGCTCGATCCTCGGGCTGCTCTACACCTCGCCCGGCGTCGGCGCTCTGATCGGCGCCCCATTTGCAGGCTGGATGATCGACCAGACCGGTGGCTACCGGTGGACGATCGGGATCAGCTTCGCGTGTGTCTGCGTCGCCGTGGCGTTGCTCAGCGGGCTGCCCGTCGATGGGTCCGGCCGCCTGGAACGCGCCACCGACGCACGCGGTTGAGCTCGCACCGAAACACAGCGCGACCTGGGGCGCCGCGTCGTGCACAATGCAGCCATGAGTTCCATCACGCTGCGGCGCGCCACCGATGACGACTTCGGCGCGATCGTCGACTTCGACGGCGCCATCTTCGGCGAGCTGTGGGCGGCCGAGGACCTCGACCTGCTCCGGCCGACGCTCGAACTGGATCGCTTCGTTCTCGCCCACGACGGCGATGACCTGGTCGGTGTCTCGGGGAACTACTCCCTCGAACTGACCGTTCCCGGGCCGAACGTGCTGAGTGTCGCCGGGGTGACCTGGATTGCGGTGTCGCCGACTCACCGCCGTCAAGGACTGTTGACCAGGTTGATCAGCGAACTGCACGCCGACGCCGACGCCCACGACGAGCCCCTGGCGATCCTCACCGCGAGCGAGGGCGCGATCTACCGCCGCTTCGGGTACGGCATCGCGTCGCAGTGTCGGGTGATCGAGATCGACCGCCGCCGGACCGAGGTGCTGCCCGAGTTCCGGCCGAACCTCGGTGATGTCCGCTTCGCCGACGCCCGCAACGATCACGTCCTCGAACAGATCGCCGCCCTGTTCGACCGCATTCGTGTCAGCCGCAACGGCGACATCGGCCGACCAGCTGCGAACTGGCGGCTGTCCCGCCATCACCGCGGCGAGGGGGCTCGATGGGCCGTCCACGCCGATGGGTTCGCCTGCTGGAAGGTGAAGGCGAAGTGGAACAACGGCCACCCGGCCCACGAGATGGAGCTCTACGACCTCATTGCCGCTACCCCCGAAGCTCATGCCGCGCTGTGGCACACCGTGCTGTCGGTCGACCTGGTTGCCAAGATCACCAGCTTCCGCGGCGCCGCGATCGACGACCAGCTCGCCCACATCATCACCGATCCGCGGGCGCTGCGGACGGTCGAACTCAACGACATGCTCTGGGTCCATGTCCGTGACGCACGGGCTGCGCTCGAAGCACGCTGCTACGGAACCGACGACTCGCTCGTTGTCGACGTCGACGGGACGCGGTGGAAGATCGACGGCTCACCGGACGGCGCAGTGGTCAAGCCGGCGAAGCGAAAGCCCGATCTGGTGATGGACGGCGCCGCACTCGGCTCGATCTACCTCGGAGGCTTCCGACCTTCCGAACTCGTGCGCGGTCGCAGGATCGAGGCGCGCGACGCAGCAGTGCTCCGTCGCGCCGACCACTTCTTCGCTGCTGACCAGATGCCCCACGCCACGAGCGGGTTCTGATCCGCCACGTCGCTCTGATCATGCGGGTGACGTCAGGCTGATTGCTCAGGCGATGATGCCGCGATACCGGACCGGGGGAGCGTCGAGTTCCTCGACGTAGTGCGCTGCCCATCCGGCGATGCGTGCAACGGCGAACAGCGGTACCCGGTGGTCCAGGCCCGCTGAGTAGGTGAGCGCACCGAGCGCGAGATCGATGTTGGGATGTTTGGGGATCACCCGCCCGACCTCGGCCAGTACCTCGTCGATCAAGGCGCGATCGCTCTGGGCTGTCTCGCTGAGCGCGCGCACGCTGTCGAGTAGTACATCGAAACGCGGGTCTGGTCCGCGATACACCTTGTGCCCGAACCCCGGCAGCCGCCGTCGGTCCGCCCGGTAGCCGGCCACGGTGTCGGCGACGCCGCAGCGAGCACAGTCCTCCAGGAACTGGTGGGCCTCGATCGAGGCCATGCCGTGGAGTGGGCCGGAGACGACGGCGAGTCCGGCCGCGAACGCCGCCATCGGTGTAGCGCGGACGCTCGCAGCGACTCGAACGGCGAGGGTGCTCGTGGCGAGTTCGTGGTCGGCGAGCAGTCCGAGGGCGGTGTCGACTGCTGCCACCAACTCGGGGCTGGGGGAGCGACGCCACACCGACGTGAGTCGTCGCGCAATCGATCCGGTCCGGCGGCGAGCTCCGAGGACGTCGGGCGCTGCGCTCAGCAGTCGCCGCGCTGCCATCGGTGCGTCGTCGTCGGGAAACTGGTCGCCGAGCATCTGCGCGGCGACCGCCAGCTTCGTCACCGGCTGGAGTCCCGGCGGCACGGTGACTGGCGGAAGTGCCGGCGAGCGACGGCCCGTCGGCCACATGCCCGATCCCAGCTCGCCGGACCACAGGAGATCTGCAATTGCTTCGAAGGAGTGCGATCGCACCACGTCGCTGAGTTCATGGCCGCGGATCGACAGGCCGTCGTCGCGGAGGACGGTGATGCTCGATGACACCCGCACGTCGATCGTGGACCGAGGGCCGAGCGGCGCGCGCGTGCTGCGTGCTGCGAGTGCTTCGACCTCGTCGAGAGCGAAGAGCGATGCCCGACCATCTGGACCAGTTCGGCGGCTGATCCGGCCGCGGCTCACGTAGGCATAGAGCGTCGCGGTGGTCACGCCGAGCAGGCGAGCTGCTTCCGATGCGCCGATGAACGAACTCATCCGAGCACTGTGCATCACATCGTTGATCAAATCAACATTGATCGAATCAATGTTGATTGCCAGTATTGATCGGCGAAGAATCGACACCATGTCAACCACACCGACGATCGACGTCCCCGCCGGCCTGAACGGCGTGATCGCCGCCGAGACAGCAATCGGAGCAGTCCACGGCGACGAAGGCTTCTTCCACTACGGCGCGTACGACGCAGCTGAACTGGCCCGGACCCGCACCTTCGAAGAGGTCTGGTTCCTGGTCAGGTCCGGGCACCTACCCGACGCTGACGAGTTGGCCGAATTCCGTTCCGCTGTCGCGACTCACCGGCACGTCCCACCCGAACTCCTGGACACGATCCGCGTCGTCGCCGCGGCAGGTGCGTCGTCGTTGAGCAAACTACGAGCGGTCCTGAGTGCCACGGCCGGCTTCGACCCCGTGATCGACATCGACGTGGCAACGCGACGCGAGCAGGCACTCCGACTGGTCGCGATGGTTCCCTCGGTATTGGCTGCGCTGCATCGGTTGGAACACGGTCAGCCGATCGTCGAGCCCGACCCGGGCCTCGGCCAGGCCGCCGCCTACCTCCACGAGGTGACCGGTGCGGTGCCGACGCCGGTTGCGGCGCGAGCGGTCGAGCAGTACCTGATCCTCACCCTGGACCACGGCTTCAATGCATCGACGTTCACCGCACGTGTCGCGGCTTCGACCGGAGCATCGGTTGCCGACTCGGTCTGCTCGGCACTCGGTTCGCTCGCGGGTCCGCTCCACGGCGGCGCGCCGAGCAGGGCGCTCGACGCGCTCGATGCCATCGGCTCGCCGGCCAATGCTGCGGGCTGGGTGCGTGCCGAGATGGAGGCGGGGCGCAAGATCATGGGCTTCGGACACGCCGTCTACCGCGCTCCCGACCCGCGCTCGGCCCTCCTGCGAGAGGTTGCCGAGCGGCTTGGTGGTGAGCTCGTCGAGCGGGCCATCGCCATCGAAGCAGAGATCCTGGTGACGCTCGCAGAACTGAAGCCGGGTCGGCCGTTGCCGAGCAACGTCGAGTTCTACGCCGGTGTCGTCATGCAGAGCGCGGGTCTGCCCCCGGCGATGTTCACGCCGACGTTCGCCGTCAGCCGGACAGCCGGATGGTGTGCGCACATCGTCGAGCAGGCCGCTGCCGACAAACTGATCCGACCCAGCTCGCGCTACGTCGGCCCGCCCGTCCAGTGACCCGCCGCGGATAGCCTCCGCTCGGTGTCTGACGATCTCCCTCGCACCACCCAGCGGATCAACGAAGCCGACGTGCGCAAGGTCGCCACGCTGGCGCGCCTCGCGCTCACCGACGACGAACTCGCCACCGCCACGGCCGAACTCGGAGCGATGCTCGATCACTTCGCCGACATCGACGCGCTCGAACTCGACGGCGTCGAGCCGATGATGCAGCCGACGCCGCTCTCGAATGTGATGCGCGACGACATCGTTGGTGAGACGCTCGATCGCGACGAGGTGTTGGGCCAGGCGCCACTCGCCGAAGACGATCGCTTCCGTGTCCCGCCGATCATCGGAATCGAACAGTGAGCGACGTCAGCACGAACCGCAACGGTCCCATGAGTGCGTTCGACATCGCGTCGAAGGTGCGCAACGGCGAGACGACCGCCGCCGATGTCGTCGATGCCCACCTGGCCCGCATCGCGGAGCGTGACGACGAGATCAACGCGTTCAACCTGGTGCTGAACGACGCCGCACGAGTCCGAGCGGCGGAGATCGACGAGATCATCGCTGCCGGCGACGACCCCGGCCCACTGGCCGGAGTGCCGGTCGCGCTCAAGGACAACATGTGCACCCGCGGTATCCCGACGACATGCTCGTCCAAGATCCTCGCGGACTGGGCGCCGCCGTACGACGCCACTGTCGTCACCCGACTCAGCGATGCCGGTGCGATCGCAATCGGCAAGACGAATCTCGACGAGTTCGCCATGGGGTCCAGCACCGAGAACTCGGCCTTCGGTCCGACCCGCAACCCCCTCGACACGACCCGCGTGCCGGGTGGTTCCTCCGGAGGTTCGGCAGCTGCGGTTGCGGCAGGCTTCGCCCCGCTGAGCCTCGGCTCCGACACCGGTGGCTCGATCCGCCAACCCGCAGCCCTGTGTGGCGTCGTCGGCGTGAAACCCACCTACGGCGCCGTCAGCCGGCTCGGCCTCATCGCCTTCGGATCGAGCCTCGACCAGATCGGCCCGTTCGCCCACGACGTCAGCGACGCCGCACTGGCGCTCGAAGCAATCAGCGGGCACGACCCCTCCGACTCGACGAGCATCCAGCAGGGCCCGCTCGATCTCACCGCCGCCCTCGACCGCGGGGTCAACGGCCTGCGAATCGGCCGCATCACCGACTTGCCGACCGGAGCGAGCCCCGACGTGGAAGAGCGTCTCGACGTTGCGTTCGACGCGTTGCGCTCTGCGGGTGCCGAGATCGTTGACGTCGTCGTGCCAGCGTTCGGCTACGGCCTCACCGCCTACTACCTGATCGCCCCCGCCGAAGCGTCGAGCAATCTCGCCCGGTTCGACGGCGTGCGCTTCGGGATGCGGACCACAGCGCCCGATACGAACTCGATGTACACCGCCACCCGGACCGACGGCTTCGGCGACGAGGTCAAGCGGCGGATCATGCTCGGGACCTACGCCCTGTCCGCCGGCTACTACGACGCGTACTACGGACGTGCACAGAAAGTCCGACGACTCATCTCGAACGACTTCAAGGCGGCATACGCCCAGGTCGATGTGCTGTTGACACCGGCGTCGCCGAGCGTGGCGTTCGAGGTCGGCGCCAAGGCCAGCGATCCGCTGTCCATGTACCTCTGCGACACCTACACGATCCCGTCGAACCTGACCGGCGATCCTGGCATGAGCGTGCCGTTCGGTACCGGCGAACACGGCCTGCCCGTCGGGGTGCAGATCCTCGCTCCGGCGCTCAAGGATGACGTGATGTTCCAAGCCGGAGCCACACTCGAACGACACATGCAGAGCGAGCGAGGGGTTGCATCATGAGCATCACCTACGTCAATGATGACGCCTACCACCCGTCCAACGACGCACATGAACGCTGGTCCCAGGGGGAGTGGGAGATGGTCGTCGGGCTCGAAGTCCACGTCGAACTCGCGACGCAGACCAAGCTGTTCTCGGCGTCGCCCAACCGCTTCGGTGACGAACCGAACACGAACATCGACCCGGTGACACTCGGCCTGCCCGGAGCGCTTCCGGTGCTCAACCGTCAGGCGGTCGAGCTGGCGATCCGTCTCGGCCTTGCGCTCAACTGCACGGTGCAGAAGTCGACGTTCGCACGCAAGAACTACTTCTACCCCGACATGCCCAAGGCGTACCAGATCAGCCAGTACGACGAGCCGATCAACCGTGACGGCTGGCTCGACCTGCCCGACGGCTTCCGCGTCGGCATCGAACGCGGCCACCTCGAAGAAGACACCGGCAAGTCATCCCACGTCGGCGGTACCGGCGGCAGGATCCACGGCTCCGACTACTCCCTTATCGACTTCAACCGCGCGGGCGTCCCGCTCGTCGAGATCGTCAGCCGACCCGACATCCGCCACCCGGAGCAGGCCAAGGCCTACGTCACTGAGTTGCGCGGCATCCTCGTCGCCGTCGGAGCGTCCGACGCGAAGATGGAGGAGGGCTCGATGCGCGTCGACGCCAACGTCAGTGTTCGCAAGCCCGGCGAGGACTTCAACACCCGCTGCGAGATCAAGAACGTCAACTCGGTGCGGTCGCTCGGCCGGGCCATCGAGTACGAAGCGCAACGCCAGATCGCGCTGCACGAAGCGGGCGAGCCCGTGGTCCAGCAGACGCGCCACTGGGATGAGAACGACGGGCGCACGCACACGCTGCGCTCCAAAGAAGACGCCGACGACTACCGCTACTTCCTCGAACCCGACCTCGTCGTGGTCGACCCCGGCAACGACTGGATCGACAGGGTGCGTGCAGCGCTGCCGGTGCTCCCGGCAGAACGCCGCGCGATCCTCGCCGATGCCTCGGGACAGGCCGCGAACGGCGAGGCGATCATGGTCGTTGTCGAGCGCGGGCAGGACGAGTACGTGATGGAGGCAGCCAAGCTCGGTGGCGACGCCGGCGTTGCCCTCAAACACGTCAAGGAAGCGCCGGAACTCGCCGAACAGGTACCGGTGGCGAGCATGGCGACGCTGTCCACCATGGAGTCTTCCGGTGCAATCACAGCAAGCCAGGCCAAGACGATCGTCGCAGCCATGATCGACAGCGGCACCACGGACCCGGAGGCGATCGCCGCTGACCTCGGCTTCGAGGCGATGGACACCTCCGAACTCGAATCGATGGTCGACCAGGCAATCGCCGATCAGCCCGACGCGTGGGAGAAGTTCTGTGCCGGTGAAGGCAAGGCAATGGGCGCGCTCGTCGGTGCCGTGATGAAGGCGTCGAAGGGCCAAGCCGACGGCAAAGCTGTCACGGCCCTCCTCAACGCCAAGAAGCCCTGACCCGATCGCTCGTCTTCCCGTGGCCGAGGCCAGGCCGGTCGAAGCGCTTCGCCGATGAGCGCAACGATGACGAAGAGGATCGGCATCTTCAGTCCGTCAACGTGGTCCGCAACTGCTCGACCAAGTCGAGCGTGATCGTCAAGGTGTCGACGAAAGCTGCGTCGTTGTCGACCTCGCGTGCGACATACACGGTCGCGTCGTGTTCAAGTGCTTCGTTCGATGCCGCCTCGGGACCGTCGAAGACGACGATCAACGGTCCGTGTTGCTCGTCGGCGGCGACCGCCCAATCACAGACGTCGGCGGACAGAAGTGCTCGAACGCGGTCCATGCCGTCATCATCGGCGTCCACGGAAAAAGTCTCGTCGAACCGAGTGTGTCCGACGAGCCGCGACCCGGTGTCGGTACCCGAGGAGTCAGCGACCGAATCGAGGTCGAGGTGGTTGGCACCCCGGTTGGACTGGATCGCAATCCACGGGACCGGCATCGGCCGCCACGGGATCGAACCGACCGCCAGGACCACGCCGTCAACATTCTGCCCACGTTCAAGTGCCCCTCGGACGTGGCCTTCGGCCGGTTCGTTGCAGAGCACGTCGTGGCCGAAACGGAAGGCATCGAAGGCGACATCGGCCACGGTTCGTTCGAGCCACGTCCGTGTCGCCAACACGAGCCCTGTCTGCTCTGCGATCTCGAGGAGCGGAGACAACCCGTGCGATGGTCGTCGACGGGAGAAGGGCACCGGCGTGACCGTAGCCGGTGCCGAGACCACCAGGAAGAGACGGCGACCGTCGAACTAACCTTGCTGCCATGTCTGCTGACGATCAGAATGCTCCCAACTCACCTGTCGACATCAAGCCCCGCTCGCGTGACGTCACCGACGGCATGCAGAAGGCGCCCTCGCGCTCCATGCTCCGCGCGATCGGCATGGGCGACGATGACTGGGAGAAGCCGCAGGTCGCGATTGCGTCAGCGTGGAACGAAGTGACCCCTTGCAACATGACGTTACGCAAGCTCGCCGAGCACACCAAGGCCGGCATCTTCGCCGCCGGTGGTTTCGGCATGGAGTTCGGCACGATCACCGTGTCCGACGGCATCTCGATGGGCCACGAAGGCATGAGAGCTTCACTGGTGTCGCGAGAGGTCATCACCGACTCAGTCGAAACCGTGATGCACGCCGAACGCCTCGACGGCTTCGTCGGCCTCGCCGGTTGCGACAAGTCGATCCCCGGCATGTTGATGGCCGCGGCGCGGCTCGACCTCGCCTCGGTCTTCGTCTACAACGGCTCGATCATGCCGGGCGAACACAACGGCAAGGCACTCGACATCACCTCGGTCTTCGAAGCTGTCGGCGCCCACGCAGCAGGCACGATCGACGATCAGGAACTGCACGACATCGAAGTGAAGGCATGCCCGGGCGAAGGAGCCTGCGGTGGCATGTTCACCGCCAACACGATGAGTTCTATCGCCGAGGCACTCGGCATGAGTCTCCCGGGCTCGGCATCGCCGCCGGCCATCGACGGTCGTCGCGAGGTCGACGCCCGCCTCGCTGGTGAAGCCGTCGTCGGCATGCTCCGCCTCGGCATCACGTCGCGGCAGATCATGACCAAGCCCGCCTTCGAGAACGCCATCGCACTCACCTCTGCGCTCGGCGGTTCGACCAATGCAGTACTGCATCTGCTCGCCATCGCCAACGAGGCAGGTGTCGCCCTCGAGCTCGACGACTTCAACCGGATCGCTGACAAGGTCCCGCATATCGCTGACATGACCCCCGGTGGCAAGTTCCACATGAGCGACCTCGACAAGGTCGGCGGCGTGCCAGGTGTGCTGAAGCACCTGCTCGACCACGACATGATCGACGGCAGCTGCATGACCGTCACCGGCAAGACCATGGCCGAGAACCTTGCCGCAATGGATCTCGCCGAGCCCGACGGTGTCGTCGTTCATCCGGTCGACGCGCCGATCCACAGCGAGGGTGGTATCAACATCCTCACTGGCTCGCTCGCACCCGAAGGCTCCGTCGTCAAGGTCGCCGGCCTCACCGCCGAGCAGATGCACTTCGAAGGACCCGCCCGCGTGTTTGACGACGAGTCGTTCGCAATGGAAGCAATCCTCGCTGGCCAGATCAACGCCGGCGACGTCATCGTGATCCGCTACGAAGGCCCCAAAGGTGGTCCAGGGATGCGAGAGATGCTCGCGATCACCGGGGCACTGAAGGGTGCTGGCCGGGGAGGTGACGTGGCACTGATCACCGACGGGCGGTTCTCCGGCGGCACGTGGGGCTTCTGCATCGGTCACGTGGCCCCCGAGGCCGCAGACGGTGGGCCGATCGCGTTTGTCGAAGAAGGCGACATGATCCTCATCGATGTACCGACCAAGGTCCTCGATCTGCAGGTCGACGACGCCACCCTCGCCGCGCGCAAGCGGGGCTGGGAGCCCAACGCTGCGCGCTACACGACCGGCGTGCTCGGCAAATACGCCCGCCTGGTCCAAGGTGCCGAAACCGGGGCGATCACCAATCCGCTCTGAGGCGGTTCGGGACAAGCCGTTGAACTTCCTGTTGATCCATGCACCGCTGGTCGGACCGGCAGTGTGGAAACCCATGATGGACCATCTCACCAGCTCGGCCCGGCGAGGTGCACGTGTGGCGGTGACCTGTCCCGATCTCACCAGCGCGGTGATGCGCGAAACACCGGATCGGATGCAGCGATTCGTCGCTGACGCCGCCGCAGCAGCGACAGGTGGCGACATCGTCCTCGTCGGGTTCTCGGGGGCGGGAGTGCTGCTCCCCAACATCGCTGCCGAACTCGCTGAGCGAGTGGCGGTCACGGTGTTCGTCGACGCGGTCGTCCCGCCTGCACGCGGCCATCACCGACTCGATGCGCGCTTCACCGAATTCGTCGATTCGCAGACCGTCGACGGCGTCCTTGCGCTGTGGCTCGACTGGTGGCCCGATGAGATCGCAAGAATGCTCCCCGAGGCTTCGCTCCGCCACCAGATCGCAGCGGACATGCCGCGGGTGCCGCGCGAGTTCTACAACGAGACGTTGGACGTTCCCGTCGGCTGGGTCGAAAGTGATTGTCGCTACCTGCAACTCAGTCCGGCATACGACGCCGATCGGGTCCGCGCGCAGACCTACGGGTGGCCGACTGCCACGGTGGGTGGCACGCATCTCAGCATCGTCACCGACCCCGTCGGCGTCAGCGCAGCGATCAGCCGCCTCGCGACCTGACGACGGTGTGGTGGCAACCGTGCCGTCTAACCTGGACTGATGAGCAGTTCCGGTGGTCGATCGATCCTGACGAGTGTGGTCGGTTGGCTGATCGTCGCGATCGTGGTCTGGCTGTTCTTCGGTGGCGTCTTCGGAGCAATCCGCTTCATCTTCCGGATGATCGTGTTCCTCTTCGTGCTCGGTGTTCTGCTCAGCATCTACTTCAGGCTCAAAGACTCGAAGTGACTCCAAGGTGAGAGCGTTCGTCTTCTCCGGTGGCGCCAGTCTCGGGTCGATCCAGGTGGGGATGGCCATCGCGCTCGCTGAGCGCGACATCACCCCGGACCTGATCGTCGGGACCTCGGTGGGTGCCATCAACGGGGCATGGCTGGCCGGCGGCCGATCGCCGACCGAACTTGCAGAGGTGTGGAAAGTGCTGCGCCGCCAAGATCTCTTCCCGACTCGACCGTGGCTTGGATTCAAGGCGTTCTTCGGCAAGAGCACTCACTTCGTGCCCGACACCGCGATTCGATCACTGCTCCGACAACGCCTGCCGATGGAACGGATCGAGGACGCGCAGATTCCCCTGATCGTCGTTGCAGCCGACGCACTCAGCGGCGAAGAGGTCCTGCTGACGGAGGGCAACGCCGTCGATGCCATCACGGCAAGTGCGTCGCTGCCGGCCATCTTCCCGCCCGCAGTGGTGCGTGTCGCAGGTAGGGAGCGGCTGCTCGTGGACGGCGCCGTGATCAACAACACGGCGATCACGACCGCGATCGAGGCAGGTGCGACCGATGTATGGGTCCTGTCCACCGGCTACTCGTGTGACCTCGTCGAGCCACCGGAAACGGCGGTCGCCGCAGCGCTGCACGCAGTGAGTTTGATGGTGCAGCGTCGTTTCGTGCTCGAGATGGAGGCCAACACCTACGACGTGCCGATCCATCTCGTGCCGCCGCCCTGCCCGGTCACGGTGTCACCGATCGACTTCTCTCACTCGGCGGCACTCATCGAACGTTCCCTGCAAGGCACCAGAAGCTGGCTCGACGCAGGCGAGCCGAGTGCTCAGGTCGTCCCGCAGGTCAACAGGCGTTGACCTCAGTCGACGAGTGCCTGGTAGACGAGCTGCTGCAGGATCGGGCGGATCGGATACGTGCTGGACGGCAGAAGCTGGGTGAGGAAGAGCACGACGATCTCTTCGGTCGGGTCGATCCAGAACGCCGTGCTCGCCGCGCCACCCCAGGCGTACGACCCAGCCGAGCCAATCACCTTGTGCTCGGCGCTGTCCATCTCGACGGAGAATCCGAGGCCGAACCCCATGCCGGCGAACTCGGTCTCGGCAAACAGCGGGCGGCCGAACGTTTCGAGTTCGGCACCACCTGGTAGATGGTTGCGCGTCATGTAGTCGACCGTGCGACTGCCGAGGATGCGGGTGCCGTCGAGTTCGCCCCGGTTGAGCAGCATGTGGGCAAAACGCATGTAGTCCGACGCCGTGCCACAGAGCCCTCCGCCGCCTCCGAGCATCGTCGGCCTGTGGTCCAGCGGCGCGGCGGGCATCACCGCAGCAGTGGCTGACGGGCCAGCACCTCTTGCGTTGCCGGTCGGCTGCGGGTAGTACAGCTCGGCGAACCGGTCACGCTTGTCGCCCTCCACCCAGAATTCGGTGTCGGACATGCCCAACGGGTCGAGGATGCGTTCGCGGAAGAACTCGTCGAGCGGCTGGCCCGAGACGACTTCGACGACTCGGCCGAGCACGTCTGTCGACACGCCGTAGAGCCACTCGGTGCCCGGCTGGAAGGCGAGCGGCAGACCGGCCCATGCGTCGCACGCGGCCTCGAGGTCCACGCCCTTCGGGATGCCCCATTCGTAACCGGCCTGACGATAGAGCGCGTCGGTCACGTGACTGTTGTGGAACCCGTACGTGAGGCCGGACGTGTGCGTCAGCAGATGCCAGATCTTCATCGGTTCGGTCTGGCCCTCGGTGACCGCAGCGGCGGCGGAACCGTTGCGGTAGACCCGCGACTCCTTGAACGACGGGATGTACTTGGACACGTGGTCCTTGAGCTGCAGCTTGCCCTCCTCGTACAGGATCATTGCGGCGACCGACGTGATCGGCTTGCTCATCGAATACAACCGACAGATCGTGTCCGAGTCCCACGGCAGGTTCTCCTCGATGTTGCGGTGACCGTAGGTGGAGCTGTACGCGATCTGGCCCGCGCGGCTCACCACGACCTGCCAGCCAGGAAGACGACCGTCGTCGACGTACTGCTTGAAGTGGTCGTCGATGCGCGTCAGGCGCCCGGCGTCGAAGCCTGCGTCGGCGGGAGTGATCGTCTGTGCGGTTCCAGAAACTGCCATCGGATGATGATGGCAGGGGGGCGCCTCGCACTCAGTACCCGGACCGTCAGGACACCGTTTGCGTGACGAATTTGGTCGGCATCTCAGCCGAAATCGTCACGCAAACGCAGGGAAGCTCAGTTGAGGCCGGCGCGCTGGAGGCCCCACATCTCGGCGAAGCGACCCGGGTTGGCGAGCAGTTCGTCCTTGGTGCCCTGCTCGGCGACGCGGCCCGCTTCGAGCACGACGATGCGGTGCACGTCGTTGAGTGTCGCGAGCCGATGGGCGATCACAATCGCCGCTCGGCCCTCCCAGAGTTGCAGCAGTGACTCCTGGATGCGGGCTTCGGTCTCGGAGTCGAGGGCGGAGGTCGCCTCGTCGAGGATGACGAGATCCGACTGCTTGAGGAATGCCCGGGCGATCGCAATGCGCTGACGTTGACCGAGACTCAACTTGATGCCACGTTCGCCCACCGGCGTCTGGAAGCCGTCCGGGAGCGAGTCGATGAAGTCGGCGATGTCGGCCTGCTGAGCGGCCTGGCGAATGCGCTGCGGATCAGCCGCGCCGGGTTCGGCGTAACCGATGTTGTACTCGACGGTTTCCTGGAACAGGGACGTGTCCTGAGGAACGTAGGACTGCAACGCTGCCAGCTCCTCGGGTTCGACCGGTCGGCCGTCGACGAGGACCTCACCGCTGGTGGGCCGATAGAAGCCGAGGAGGATCTTGATCAGCGTCGACTTGCCTTCTCCGCTGCGGCCGACGATCCCGAGTCGTTCGCCGCGATGCACGGTGAAGCTGACGTCGTCGAGCACGAGGCGGTCAGGTTCGTCGGGGTAGGCGAAACGGAGGTTGCGGACCTCGATGCTGTGCAACAGGCGGCCGGCAACGGGGCCGACGTCGGCGTCCGATGACTCGGAGGGCTTCCCACGACGCTCGGGCGGTGGGTCGGTGACGATGTTGCGGCCGGGGAAGAGATAGCAATACGCCTCGCGATAGGCAGCAGACCGATCGATCCATTCGCCGATGTGGTGCACGACGTTCCAGTACTGGTTGGTGAAGTCGAGCAGCACGGTGACCGAGACGACCATCGCCGTGAACGAGATCGCGCCGCGGTCGAATTGATACCAGCTGAATCCCATCACTGCGGCCCACAGCACGCCGCGGATCAGCACGGACGCGACCGCCCAGTAGGTCGACAGTGCGACGCTGAAGCGGATCTCGTCGCCGATCAATCCGTCGAGTTGCTCGTCGTTGCGCACGATCTCCTTGCGGTGGGCCCGGAAGGAAAAGACGTTGACGAAGTTGGCGTAGGAGTCGAAGACGCGTCCGGTGTTGGTGGCCGTGTTGTTCGTCAGCTCTCGCTGTCGGGAGTTGACGGGTCCGGCCACCAGCGCGAGGACGACGCCGGCAGCGGCGAGGAAGACGACGTACACGAATGCGTTGCCGCGTGCCGTCGTCCAGAGCAGGACGACGTAGACCGGAATGGTTGCGAGGACGGTGAGGAAGCCGTAGTGGGCCGAGTCCCAGAGCGCGGCGACGTGGGCGCGAATATCGTTGACGAAGCTCGCCACCTTGCCCGATGGTCGGTCGACGAAACGCTGATAGTCCTCACCCCACACGGTGTCGAACATCAACCGCTTGTACTCGTACGCGATCGGATTGATTCGGATCGAGGTGTAGTAGTCGGCGACGGTCTACAGCACGAAGTGTGCGAAACCGGTGATGAACAGCAGGGCAAGGAAGCGGCCGGCCCGGTCGGGCTCGTCGATCGACGTCGCCAACTCGGCCAGGAGGTACGGGTGCAGCGCTGGGAGTACGGCCGCGACCACGCGCATCGCGTTCGCCAGCGCGATCGGGCCGCGATGGAGTCGCGCGAGGGAACGGAGCGCAGCGAACGACTGGTCGTCCCCACTCGCAGAGCGACGAGCCATGGGATCGATGATACTTCCGCTCGCTGGGCCGGGCACCGTCGGTTTCGACATACCGATCGAGCTCTCGACGCTCGCTTCCACGACCAACGGAAGCGGTGGGGGAGGTGGGAATCAGAGCGCGGCGGAGCCGCGATTCCAGAGGGCGTTCGCGGTCACGCGCCAACCGACGAGCAATCCGAGAAAGATGCTGGCCACGATGATGAACGAGAACGCCGTGCCCTCGTCGAAGACGAAACGGCGCAGCAGCATTCCCGCCGTCACGGTGTACGCCCATAGGACCACCCCGGTGATCACCTTGGTCGGCTGTTGGTAGACCCGGTCCCCACTCACTCGGAGCAGGACCCATCCGGTCGCGAGCGCCAGCAGAAACGGTGCTGCGGTCTCGGCCACGCCGGCGAGTGCCTCACCCTCGTCGTGGTTTCGACGCCCGATGGCCACGAAGGCGACCACGATCGCCGTGTCGAGAGCCGCAGCGAGCGGCGTACGCGGGTGCATGCCACCCAGTCTGCCGACCGCAGCTGCGTTTGCGTGACGGAAAAGGCGCCAGGCAGCACCAACATCATCACGCAAACGAATGTGCTCGCGTGGCACCGGGGCAGGGTGGGCGAGCGAGTGGCGTGTCAGCCGGCGGCGTTGAAGCCGCCGAGGGTGCCCTTGAAGAAGAGCAAGGGGGTGGGCGGTTCGCCGTCGTGGTCGGCGTCGGCGTCGAGTGCAGTGACCTCGCCGAGCACGAAGAGGTGGTCGCCCATCGTGTAGGTCTGCACGACGTTGCAGTCGATCCACGCGACGGCCCGATCGAGGATGGGCGAACCCGACGGCGCCGCATGCCAGTCGACGCCGATGAACCGTGTGTCGTCAGTGCCGCTCTTGGCGAACTTCCAGCACAGGTCGCTCTGAGCTTCGGAGAGCACGTTCACGCAGAAACTGCCGGACGTCTCGATGGCTTCCATCGTCGAAGAGCCGACCTGCGGCAGGAACCCGACGAGCGGCGGGTCGAGCGACACCGACGTGAACGATCCGATCGTGAACCCGACCGGGTCATCGCCATCGAGCCCGCTCACCACGGTGACACCGGTGGGGAAGTGGCCCATGATCGACCGGAAGTGGCCGGAGTCGAAGGCCACGGCGTCGTTCGTGGAGTCAGCGGGGGAGTCGTTCGTGTCGCTCATCACCGACGACTGTATGCATCTTCGCTGCGTCAGGCTGCACTTGTACGCTCCGATCGATGGGGACCGTTGACGAGGCGAAGCAGGCGTTGCGTGCTGAGATGCGGGCGCTGCGCCTGGCGCTGACCGATCGGCCCGAACGCTCTCGCTGCATCTGGGCGACGGTGATGGAGCGCGACGACATTCGTGGGGCGGGCCGGGTGATGGTGTTCGACTCCGTGCCGGGGGAGCCCGAGACTGCGACGCTGATCGAACTGCTCCACGCCGCAGGAAAAGAGACGGCGATTCCCGAAGATGACGCTCTCGACCCGACGTGGCCGGACGTGATCCTCGTGCCCGGGTTGGCCTTCACCCCTGACGGGCGACGACTCGGACAGGGCGGCGGATGGTACGACCGGTTCCTGCCTGGTCGCCGCGACGACTGCGTGACCATCGGAGTCGGGTTCGCGCCGCAACTCGTCACCGATCTTCCGACCGAAGTACACGACGTCCTGCTCGACGCCATCATCACCGATTGACGAGCGGTCGGGGCACAACTCGGACGAGTCTTGTCCGAAACACGGTGGCGCGTGAGAGCCTGATCGGGCAAGCTCACGACCATGACGCCGATCTCGCATGCCGAACTCGATGCCGCGACCGAGGTCGTCCGGCGACACGTACCGCCGACACCGCAGTATGAGTGGCCGCTGCTCAGCGAAGCTGCAGGTTCCGCCGTCGTCGTCAAGCACGAGAACCACACCCCCGTCGGCGCGTTCAAAGTGCGTGGCGGTCTGGTCTATCTCGAACGCCTCGTCCGCGAACGACCGGAGGTCCGCGGCGTGATCAGTGCGACCCGCGGGAACCATGGGCAGAGCCTCGCCTTCGCCGGAGGGGCGTACGGACGCGATGTCGTCGTCTACGTGCCGCACGGCAACAGTGTCGAGAAGAACGCTGCGATGCGGGCCCTCGGAGCCGAGGTGGTCGTGCACGGACAGGATTTTCAAGAGGCTCGAGAAGAGGCCGCGCGGGTAGCGGGCGAACGCGGTCTCGAAGCGGTGCCGCCGTTCCATCGGGACCTGGTGCTCGGAGTGGCGACCTACGTGCTCGAACTGTTCGACGACGCAGGGCCACTCGACACCGTGTACGTCCCGGTCGGGATGGGGTCGGGCATCAACGCCATGATCGCCGTCCGCGACCTGCTGGGACTCGACACGGCAATCGTCGGTGTCATCTCCGACGCAGCTCCCGCCACGCGACTGTCAGTCGAGTCGGGCCAGGTCGTCACCACGGAGTCGGCGAGCACCTTCGTCGATGGCGTTGCGTGTCGGGTTCCTGATGCCGACTCGATCGCGGCAATGATCACCGGCGCTGCTCGGGTCATCGAAGTGAGCGACGATGCAGCTGCGGAGGCGATGCGTGTGCTGTTCCGCACGACGCACAATGTGGCCGAGCCCGCCGGGGCGATTGCGCTGGCCGGCCTGCTGTCGGAGTCGCTCGAGTTGCGTGGTGAACGCAGTGCCTTCACGCTGTGCGGCGGCAACGTCGACACGGCGAAGTTCGAAGCGGTCCTTGCTGGCACGACACCGGCGCCATGATCCCGAAGGGGGCGACGGTGTCAGGCGACTGATTCGAGCACGGCTGCGGTGCCGCGCTTGCCCGAGGTCATCTCGTCGTGGAGTTGGCAGATGCGCTCGCTCGCTGTCGTGGTGCACATCGATGGCACGACGGCGTGCACGGCGGCAGCGCCTGCGGCCAGCGTCAAGCAGCGAGCGAACCGAGCAGCGACCTTGAAGTGCTCGAAGTAGGTCTCGTCGACTGATGCCGGGTGCTCGGTGAAGAATTGCTTCAACGTCATGGACACCACGGTAGAGAAGTCGCTCGGGTGTTGCTTTGCGTTTCTCGCGAAGAGTCGGGATGTTCGTGCAAGTTCGTCCTCGTGCGCGGCCGATATCTGCAAGAATCATCGATTGTGGATGAACTCGATCGGGAAATCGTGCGCCTGCTGCAAGAGGACGGGAGTCTCAGTGCCCGCGAACTCGGTGATGCGGTCGGGCTCACAGCGACACCCTGTTGGCGCCGAGTTCGAGCACTCGAAGACGCCGGAGTCATCCTGCGCCGGGTGGCGCTGATCGACCCCGCTGCGGTGGACCTCGGCGTGACAGCGCTCGTCAACATCCGGACCAACGACCACGGCCCCGAGTGGATCGAGCGCTTCCAAGCGGCACTCGATTCGTTTCCCGAGATCGTCGAGGGCTACCGCACCAGCGGCGACATCGACTACACGCTGAAGGTGATGGTGGCGAGCATCGCGGCGTATGACGCGTTCTACAAGCGGCTGATTGCTGCGGTCGACCTCTACGACGTACGGACCATCTTCGTGATGGAGGAGATGAAACGGACCACCGCGCTGCCGCTCGCGTGAGCTCAGCTCCCTGAGTTCAGGTGTCGATCTGGCCTCGTTGTCGAAGTCGCCGCGAGAGTTCACCGACCGCCGGATCGCTCACGGCGCCCGAGCGACGAGCGAGGACCAACCGGCGCTCGAGGATCTGCTCCCCGACCGAGAGTTCCCCGCGCTCGGACTCGCCCTGGCTGCGGGGCAGGACGGTCCAGCCCAGGCCGAGCAGGACCATCTCGCGCAGTACGTCGGGTTGGTGTGATTCCGCCGCGACGACGGTGCTCGCGCCGAGCTCGGCGAGCCGATTGGTGACCAGTCGACGGCTGTGGGAACTCGAGGGAAAGAGTACCCACGGCCCCCACGTTGACGGGTCACCGATCGTGACCCCAGGCGGACCGTAGACGACCATTGCCTCGCTGAGCAGTGGAACGAGATCGATCCCTGCCGGCGGCTCCGGCGGCTCGACACAGACGACGAGGTCCAGTCGGCCGCGTTGCAGATCATCGAGAAGCGAACGAGACGAGGCGACGGTCAAGCGAAGGTCCACCTCGCCGTGCTCGGAGCGGAAGCCGCGGAGAACGTCGGGAAAATGGACGACTGCCGCCACGTCGATCATTCCAAGACTGACGCGACCGGTGGCGGCGAGCCGCAAACGGTCAGCCCAGACGACGAGGTCGCGGGTCAGGGCCACGACCTGCCGGGCGTGATCGAGCACGGGTGCAACGCCGGCTCGCAGGTGGCGACGACGACCTACTGCCTCGAAGAGTTCGATACCGACCCGCTTCTCGAGCTCGGCCAGACCCTGGGACAGCGCCGATGCCGAGACGCCGACGTCGCGTGCCGCCGCAGCCCATGTGGGCGAGTCCGCAACAGCGACGAGGTATTCGAGCTGCCGAATCGAGATATCGGGAAGGTTGCGGGGCACCCTCAACACAATAGTTCAGACCTGCTTCACTATTCTGATCTCATCCACAGGTTCGCTTATCATGTTCTGATGACTTCGAACTCCCGACAGATCGCTCCCGCCACTGGCAAGCTCGGTGTGCTCACCCCCGGCATGGGCGCGGTGGCATCGACCTTCATCGCCGGCGTCATTGCTGCGCGCGAAGGCATCTCGCCGCCGATCGGCTCCGTCTCCCAAATGGCCCACATCCGCCTCGGCACCAAAGAGGAGAATCGCAATCCGCTCATCAAGGAGTTCGTGCCGCTCGCCGACCTCGGCGACATCGTGTTCGGCGGTTGGGACCCGATTTCCCCCAACGCAATGGAAGCCGCCAAGACCGCCGGCGTGCTCGAAGGCAAGGACCTTGACTCCATCTCCGCGGAAATGGAGGGCATCGTGCCCATGGAAGCGGTGTTCGACCAGCGCTGGGTCAGCCGTCTGGACGGTGTGCGCGTCAAGGACATCCCGAACAAGTGGGACCAGGCCGAGGCACTCATTGCCGATATGGCCCGGTTCAAAGAGGAGAACGGCTGCGATCGTCTCGTCATCGTCTGGTGCGGCTCGACCGAGGCCTACCAGGAGCCGTCGGCAGTGCACGCCACGGTTGCATCGTTCGAGCAGGGTCTGCGTGACAACGACGCCAACATCTCGCCGTCACAGATCTACTGCTACGCCGCACTCCAGAGCGACGTCCCGTACGCGAATGGCGCTCCCAACCTGACCACCGATCTCGATTGCATGATCGAACTGTCCAAGACCAACGGCGTCCCGATCGCCGGTAAGGACTTCAAGACGGGCCAGACCCTGATGAAGACACTCCTCGCGCCCGGCTTCAAGGCTCGCATGCTCGGTGTGCGCGGCTGGTTCTCGACCAACATCCTCGGCAACCGTGATGGCGAAGTATTGGACGATCCGGAGAACTTCAAGTCCAAGGAAGTCTCCAAGCTCGGCGTCCTCGACGGCATCCTGCAGCCCGAGGTCTACCCGGATCTGTACGGCAACATCGACCACGTTGTTCGCATCAACTACTACCCGCCCCGTGGCGACAACAAAGAGGGTTGGGACAACATCGACATCTTCGGCTGGCTCGGCTACCCGATGCAGATCAAGGTCGACTTCTTGTGCCGCGACTCGATCCTCGCCGCACCGATCGTGCTCGACCTCGCACTGTTCATGGACCTCGCACACCGTGCTGGTGAGAGCGGCGTTCAAGAATGGCTGAGCTTCTACCTGAAGGCTCCGCAGGCCGCCGGCGAGACGCCAGCAGAAGCCGACTTGTTCATCCAGCAGACCAAGCTGAAGAACACCTTGCGCGAGTGGATGGGCGAACAGCCCGTCACCCACTCCGAAGCCGGCTGATCGCTCCCGAGGGTTTGCCGAACCGGTAGCTTGCGGGCCATGGCTGCGATCGTGATGAATGGCAACGCGCTTCGAGACGAGATCATCGCAGGCTTGCGGGACACGATCGAGGCCGCCGGGTCGCCGGCGGTGTGCCTGGCAACCGTCCTCGTCGGTGAAGACGGTCCGTCGCAGCGCTACGTCGCCAGCAAACACAAGAAGGCAGTCGAGGCAGGGTTGCAGGGCAAGCATGTCGAACTGCCCGCCACTGCAACACAGGAAGAGGTCGAAGCTGCCGTTCGCGACCTGGTTGATGACCCCGATGTCAACGGCATCCTCGTCCAACTCCCGCTGCCCGACGGGCTCGACCCTGAACCCGTCCTCGACCTGATCCCGCCGGAGAAGGACGTCGACGGGCTGACCGAGCGCTCGATGGGTCGCCTTGTCCGTGGCCGCCCCGGCCTGGTCGGCTGCACACCGCTCGGCGTCATGCGCCTGCTGGAGAAGTACGACGTCCCGACCTCGGGCCAGCGCGCCGTCGTGATCGGCCGATCGACGTTGGTTGGCCTTCCGCTGTCGTTGCTCCTCAACCGCAAGGGTGCCGACGCAACCGTCACGATGGCGCACTCGCGCACGGCCGACATGGCAGCCGTGGTCCGCGAGGCTGACATCGTGGTGGGCGCGGCCGGGCAGGCCCGCATGATCACTGCTGACATGGTGAAGCCGGGTGCGGCCGTGATCGACGTCGGCGTGTCGCGCAGCGAAGCGGGCATTGTCGGCGACGTCGACTACGGCCCGGTGAGCGAGGTCGCCGGCTGGATCACCCCGATGCCGGGCGGCACCGGCCCGATGACGATTGGCTGCCTGATGGAGAACACACTCACCGCCGCCAAGCTCCAAGGAGCGTTCCCTGCCTGACCGGCACGTCCCAAGCGGCACGTCTTGACGGACGAGTGTCCACATGTCGGGACGCTCGTTTCACGGTTTGATTTCGGCGCTACCATCGTGGCAGTATGAACACCATGAGCGCACACACTGTTCTCGTAGTTATTCCCTGAGCGCGCTCGGCCTCCGGCCTCGCGTGCTCCTCGACCTCCCAAACGGGAGGTCGTTTGCTTTTTTGCCCTCTGTTCCCGCGTCACCTGCAAGAAAGAACCAGTCACATGACTGATCCAGCGACAACCGAACGAATCACCGGAGCGCAAGCACTGATCCGCTCGCTCGAGTACGAGAACGTCGACATCATGTTCGGCTACCCGGGCGGCTGCATCCTTCCGGCGTACGACCCGCTGATGGACAGCCCGATCCGCCACGTTCTGGTGCGGCACGAGCAGGGCGCCGGTCACGCTGCTGAGGGCTACGCGCATGTCTCGGGCAAGCCGGGCGTCGCAATGGTCACGTCCGGTCCAGCGGCGACCAATCTGGTCACGCCGTTGATGGACGCGTACATGGACTCGATTCCGATGGTTGCGATCACCGGCCAGGTGCCCACGGCCGCAATCGGTTCCGATGCGTTCCAGGAGTGCGACACGGTCGGCATCACCCGGTCGTGCACCAAGCACAACGAGTTGGTGATGTCCGCCGACGAGATCCCGATGGCGATCCGTCAGGCATTCCACATCGCCACGACGGGCCGCCCTGGGCCCACCCTCGTCGACGTCCCCAAGGATGCCTTGACCGACATGATGGACTGGCACTGGCCGACCGACGACGAGGTCCTTGCTGCACTGCCGGGTTACCGACCCAACACCAAGGGTCATCCTCGGATGATCAAGGAAGCCGCCAAGCTGATCCTCGCCTCCGAGCGTCCCATCGTCTACGCCGGCGGCGGCATTCTCAAGGCGCGCGCAGCCGAAGCGCTGCGCGAACTGGTCGAGTTGATCGACGCGCACGTCGTCACGACGCTCATGGCACGCGGCGCCTTCCCCGATGAGCATCCGAACTGCCTTGGCATGCCCGGCATGCATGGCAACGCGACGGCGGTCACTGCCATGCAGCAGAGCGACCTGCTGATCACGCTTGGGGCCCGGTTCGATGACCGGATCACCGGCAAAGTCGATGCGTTCGCCCCGGAGGCGAAGATCATCCACGTGGACATCGATCCGGCGGAGCAGGGCAAGGTGCGCAAGCCGGATGTGCCGATCGTCGGCGACGCCAAGTACGTCATCACCGAGATCGTTCGCGAGATCAAAGAACTGCTGCAGGGTGGAACCCGTCAGGCCGACATCTCGGCCTGGAAGAGCAAGGTGTCGGGTTGGCAGGAACAGTTCCCGCTGACCTACGAGCCCTCCGAGCCGGGCGCTCTCCTCAAGCCGCAGTACTGCATCGAGGAACTCAACAGGCTCGCGCCGGAAGGGACGATCGTTGCCTCCGGCGTGGGGCAGCATCAGATGTACACGTCCCAGTACTGGAAGTTCAACGACCCGTACACGTGGGTGAACTCCGGTGGCCTCGGCACGATGGGCTTCTCGATCCCGGCAGCCATCGGAGCCAAAGCCGCCATGCCCGACCGGACCGTGTGGGCCGTCGACGGCGACGGTTGCTTCCAGATGACGGCGACCGAACTGGTGACCGCAACCTTGGAGAAACTGCCGATCAAGGTGGCGCTCCTCAACAACAGCTTCCTCGGCATGGTCCGCCAGTGGCAGGAGATGTTCTACGACGAGCGCTACTCGTCGGTGTTCCTCGACAGCGCCAACGTGCCGAACTTCGTGATGATGGCCGAGTCGATGGGCTGCGTCGGGATTCTCGTCGAATCGCCTGAAGAAGTCGGCCCCGCCATCGAAAAGGCGAATTCGATCAACGATCGGCCGGTCGTCGTCGAGTTCCGAACCGACGCTGCCGAGGGCGTGTTCCCGATGGTTCCTGCCGGAGCGAGCAACACCGATCTGATCTTGCACCCGTCACAACAGGATCGAGCCGAGGTGCTCAAGCCCGCCGCCGCACCCGTGGACACCAAGCTGAAGGACGGTCACTGAGATGCCTCGCACTCGCGACTACCCGGGCGCGCGGAGCGCCAACACGTATTCCGACAACATGAACCACCACATCCTTTCGGTGCTGGTCCAGAATCGACCTGGCGTCCTCGCTCGCGTGTCGGGCCTGTTCGCTCGGCGTGGCTACAACATCTTCAGTCTGGCCGTCGCTCCCGCAGAGGTCGAAGGCAGGAGTCGGATCACGATCGTCGTCGACTTGGACTCCGCTCCGCTGGAGCAGGTCACCAAGCAGCTGTTCAAGCTCATCGACGTGATCAAGATCTCCGAACTCGATCCGGCGCTGAGTGTCGAGCGCGAGCTGCTGATCGGCACGATCAAGGCCGACGGGAGTCAGCGCAGCGAAGTGGCGAGCCTGGTCGACATCTTCGAAGGCAAGATCATCGCTGTCGGCGACGAAGTGATCACCGTCAGCCTCGACGGGCACCCGAACAAGCTCGACGACTTCGAGGATCTGCTCGACGGGTACGGCATCGTCGAGCTGCAGCGCACCGGCCGTGTGGCGCTCCCCAAGCTCGATCGCACAGCACGCTTGCGCGCCGTCAACTGAACTCTCGCCCTCACGCTGCGATCGAATTGCCGGCTCTGATCGGCTCCGCCGTTATCGGGCATTTCAACGTTTGTAAGCAAAACTTACGATCGACGGCGGCCAGTCAGAACGCTGGGTCGAAGGGTGCGGTGGTGAGTCGTTCGGTGCCGGTCGGAGTGATGAGGTACTGGTCTTCGAGTTTCACGCCCTGCCGAAGCGTTTCGTCACCGATGTAGCTCTCGACGCAGATGACCATGCCGGGCTCGAACGCACCGTCGAAATCGTACGTCTGACCGGCGTGGGCCAGCGGTATGTAGGGGTATTCCCCGCAGAGTCCGAGCCCGTGGGCCAGGCAGTAGTAGCCCCACGGCGCGTGTCGTTCGGGTACGACCCAGGCGCTGCGAGCAAACTCGGAGAACGGCACGCCGGGACCGAGCAGATCGGCATTGTGTTCGAGTTGGTCGAGTGCTTTGGCGTGGAGCGATCGCTGATCTGCGGTGGGGTCTGCTCCGACGCTGTAGCAGCGTGAGAAGTCGACGCCGTAGCCGCCGTACGCGATCGCATCGGTGTCGATGCAGAAGAGGTCGCCGTGAAAGATCTGGTGTGGACCGGCTTCCTGGAAGTACGGGAACGTCCGAGTGCCCGCTTGGACGAGACGTGTCGAGACGTATTCGCCGTCGGTGGCGATCAGGCGTTGATGGAAGTGTGACCAGACTTCGATTTCGGTGGCGCCGGCACGGAGGTGTTCGACCATGTGGGTGACGGCGTCGGTGACTCGTCTGACCCCGTCGCGCATGATCTCGATCTCTTCGGGCAGTTTGATGCGGCGGCTCTCCGCGAACACTTCGGTCGCCGAGCGCAGAGCAAGGCCGGTCGCCCGTAGGGCGTCGGTGAACTCGTGATCGAATCCTTCGATGGCGACCATCCTGGCGCCGTGTTCGGCGCACAACCATCCGATCTCGTGTGCAAAGCCGTCAATCGCCGAGCGGTAACGACTTCCCCCGAGCGCAGTGATCCCTGGTGCGGTGCGGACCTCGTCAACGGTCTCGGCATCTGTGGCGAGATGCTCGGATCCTGCGAACTCCCACACGATCACCGGTCCGTCGACGAAGACGGCAACGAATCGAGAGGCTCCCATCATCGAGAACACCGTCATGTTGCGCACGCCCGTCGCGTAGAAGATGTCGATCGGATCGGCCGTGATGACAACCGGCACTGACGCCGCTCGCATGGTTTCGCGCAGCCGCTTCAGACGACCAACGGCGACGGACTCAAGCTGAGTCATCGACGTTGCCTCGACAGAGATGTTGTCCTCCCACACGTCCGACGCTATTCGGTGTTGCTGCCGTTCCCGAACACAGCCGACCAGTCATTTCGAAGATCGGCGGGCTGGCGCTCGTGTGCCGAGCGAAGCTGGCGATCGGCCGCTGCGAGTCCTTCGGCGTCGATCACAGCTTGGGCGCCGCGACGCACGAGTTCTGATCGGTTGGTGCCGAGGCCGGCAGCCAGTGCGTCGAGTTGTTCGACAAGATCGTCGTCGAGTTGAACGAGTACTTCACGTCGAGCCATCACCATATGGTGACTGATCCCTCATCTCGTTTTTCGCTTCACAAGGTGAGGTGGTTGTCGATGCCTCGGATGGCGTCCTGTGAGCGGTGGTTGACGTACAACACCGCCGTCTCGTCGGATGCGCAGATGCGCTCGATCAGCGCAAGGACCAACTGACGGTTCATGTCGTCGAGGCCGAGGCACGGTTCATCGAGAATCAGCAACGGCGGATGCTTCACCATTGCACGGGCAATCAGCACAAGGCGTCGATCGCCGAACGACAAGTCGTTGAACGGCTGATCGGCGCGATCCGACATCCCCAGCAGCTCAAGCCAGTCATCGGCAATCGCCCTCTGTGTCTCGGTGCTCTTGCTGTACAGACCGATGCTGTCGAAGAACCCGGAGATGATGACGTTTCTCAGCCCGGTGCCGACCCGGTACTCCCATTGCAGCGCCGTCGAGACGTATCCGATGTACTGCTTGATCTGCCAGATGCTCTCTCCGGTTCCGCGCTGGAACCCGAACACGTTGATGTCGTTGACGTAGCACTGCGGGTGATCGCCGGTGATCAATGACAGCAAGCCGGTCTTGCCGCTGCCGTTCGGGCCGCTCACCTGCCAGTGCTGGTTCGGTTCGATCGTCCAGTCGAGGTGCTCGAAGACCGTGTTCTCGCCGTAGCGAATCGTGGCATCGGTGATCCGAACCAGAGGGTCGTTGGGCTGCAGGGGAGGGAGCCGATCAGCTGGGTCGGCCCGCGGCACCACCAGATCGCTGGCCTGCAAGTGCAGGAGCCGATACAGGTCGGCCATCGCTGGCTCGTCGTCGCGTTCCACTCGATGGGCCAGGTGACCATCGTCGACGTATGCCACGTGAGTGATGAACTCCGGGATCTCGTCGAACCGGTTCAGCACCATGACGATCGGGATCGTGGGCACCGTGGTTGCGAGAACACAGAGGTACTCCTGGAGCCAAGCCAACGAATCATCGTCGAGCCCATCGAAGGGTTCGTCCAGAACGAGCAGATCCGGCTGACTCGTCAGCGCCCGAATGAGCATGACCTTGCGAGTCTCACCGGTCGAAAGTTTGCGGAACGCTCGACCGATCAGTGGTCGCAAGCCCAACGTGTCGGTGAGTTCGTCGGCCAGGACGCGATCCCGACAGACCGCGTCGATGATCTCTCCGGCGGGTGTGCCCTCGGAGATCACATCGAGGATGTCGGCATCATCCTTGCGACGTTCGGCTTCGATCAGCTCGGCCTGTCGTTCATACGAAACAAGTGCGACCCGTTCGGGCACGCCAGACCACGTCCCTGAGACACGCTCGCCCTCGCCTGCGAGCGCAGCCGCGAGAGCGGACTTACCGGAGCCGTTGGCGCCGGTCACCAGCCAGTGCTGCCCCGGCTCGATCACCCAGTTGATGTCGTCGAGTCGAAACCGCCCGTCGAAATCAACCGACACGGCATCGAGTCGAATGGCGTTCACTGGCCGGACAGTTCTGGTCGCGAAGACGTGCTCAGATGATCTGCTTCATGTCGGCCATGTAGCCCCGCAGGACGCCACCGATTGCTTCGACCGGGTGGCTGCGGATCGCTGCATTCACCTCGATGAGGCGGGCGTTGTCGACGCCGGTGTCGCTGAGGTCGAGACCCTCGCCGATGACGTCGGCCGAGACGCCCGTCATGAACTCACCCAACAACGGCACGCAGGCGTGGTTGTACAGGTAGCAGCCGTACTCGGCGGTGTCCGAGATGGTCGCGTTCATCTCGTAGAGCTTCTTACGGGCGACGGTGTTGGCGATCAGGGGCGTCTCGTGCAGTGACTCGTAGTAGGCCGATTCGGCGATGATGCCTGCGGCAGTCATGGTTTCGAAGGCGAGCTCGACGCCGGCCTTCACCATGGCGACCATGAGGATGCCGTTGTCGAAGTACTCCTGCTCGGAGATCTCGACGTCGCCTGCGGGCGTCTTTTCGAACGCTGTTTCTGCGGTGTCCGCACGCCAGCCGAGCAGCTTGGCGTCGTCGTTGGCCCAGTCGTCCATCATTCCTGACGAGAACGTGCCCGTCATGATGTCGTCCTGGTGCTTCCAGTAGAGCGGACGCATGATGTCCTTCATCTGTTCTGCCAGGTCGAAGGCCCGAATCTTCGCCGGGTTCGACAGGCGGTCCATCATGTTGGTGACGCCGCCGTACTTCAGCGCTTCGGTGACCGTCTCCCAGCCGTACTGGATCAGCTTCGAGGCGTAGCCGGCATCGACGCCCTCTTCGATCATCTTGTCGAAGCACAGAAGTGAGCCGGTCTGCAGCATCCCGCACAGGATCGTCTGCTCGCCCATGAGGTCGGACTTGACCTCGGCGATGAACGACGACATGAGCACGCCCGCCTTGTGACCGCCCGTGCCCACGGCGTAGGCCTTCGCCAGAGCGAGACCCTCACCGTTCGGATCGTTGTCCTCGTGCACCGCAATCAAGGTCGGCACACCGAAGCCGCGCACGTACTCGGCGCGAACTTCCGAACCCGGACACTTCGGAGCAACCATGATGACGGTGATGTCATCGCGAATCTGCATGCCCTCTTCGACGATGTTGAAGCCGTGCGAATACGACAGGCAAGCGCCGTGCTTCATGAGCGGCATGATCGTGTTGACCACCGAGGTGTGCTGCTTGTCCGGGGTGAGATTCAAGACCACATCGGCGGTGGGCAGGAGCTCTTCGTAGGTGCCGACAGTGAAGCCATTCTCCGTGGCGTTCTTCCACGACTGACGCTGTTGCTCGATGGCCTCGGCGCGCAGGGTGTAGGAGACGTCGAGGCCACTGTCTCGAAGGTTCAGACCTTGATTGAGACCCTGCGCACCACAGCCGATGACCACGATCTTCTTGCCCTGGAGAGCGTCGACACCCTCGGTGAACTCGTCGAGGTGCATGAAACGGCACTTGCCCAGCTCGGCGAGCTGCTCTCGAAGCGGGAGGGTGTTGAAGTAGTTGGCCACGGGCGGATCCTAACGTTCGGCCGACGTTTCGGAAATTGAGATCTGTGCAACATGTCATCGCGATTTCTGCAACCCTTCCGGCTGCTCCCTCTCCCACCAAGAACATCACCACGCTCACAACTTTCATCGTGCTCGGCGAGACCCTCCACCGAGGGCCGTGAGTTCCAGCGGTATGCCCGCACCGCGGAGCAGCGGTGGGATCAGATCCGGTACGAGCTGACCGACCCGGCCGAGACATCGACATGCTTGTGTGATGCAGAGGAGTGCTCAGAGCGTGGCGAGCACGGTGCCATCGGTGCCGATCAGATCAACGCGCTCCTGGCTGCTGAGCGCAGGGTCCCAGGTGCCAGCGACGATGCAGCAATCGGTGGTGTCACCGATGGGATGCACGACCGCCGATGACCCGGGCGGGAGTACGACGCCGCCGCGAACGGTCACCTCGATCGGCTCGAGCCGGGCGTCGCTGAGGTCGAGGTAGCGGTCGGAGCGGTTGGTGAGACGGATGACCGGTCCGCCATCTGCGATCGAGGTGCTGCCATCGATGATCTCGACACTGACGTCACCGACGCCGGCCGGGACGACGGACTCGGGGTCGAAGCGGTTGGCGGGGTCGTTGAGGGTTGCGTCGAGCGGTGTGACGAAGGATGTGAGGATCTCGTCGATGGCCGCATCGACGGACTGCGGAGTCCCGTAGGTTCCCCACGTCTCTCGGTCGCGGGCGGCTTCGTCCGAGATCAACTCGCTCAAGGCGCCGAGTCGTGCTCCGACGGCCGCCGGATCGACGATGTCATCGGCCAGCGATGCGGTGCGAACTCGAAGCATCTCGGCCAGGACCGGATCGTCGATGAACGGCGCGAAGAGGGTGGCCCTCGATGCCACGGACACGTTGCGAACAGCGACGTCCTCGCAGGCCCACTGGCATTCCGTGTTCCATTCGCGTCCCCACGTGTACTCGAGGTCAGCGGGAATCACCGAAAAACGACCGTCCGGCAGCAGAGCGATTCGGTAGTTCTTGTCCTGATAGTCGGTGTGCTCGATGAGCAGACTGACGGCGAGCGTGTCGATCACTGCGGGCAGATCGACCCGCTCGATCATCCAAGCCCGGCGAGCATCGAGGTCATCGCCGAAGGAGTGCAACTCCGTGATGAACCGCCGCAACTCGTCGTCGTCCTCGTCTGAACCGTTCTCCCGCTGCAGTCGACGCCGAAACTCGTCATCGGGGAGATCGGCTTCCTCGGCTGCCAGTACGGCGCCTTCGAATGCGCCGACCTCCCAAACAGCACCGTCGTCGAGGCCGACCCGGGCTCTCCAGTCGCTGTCCGGTTGCTCGACGTACGTGAACAACCCGAAGAAGTCGCCGTTCAGTTCGACCTGGACCGGGAAGGACAAGGTGACCGGAAGGCCGACGGATGCGAAGGCCTCGAGGGAGAGGATCTCGCGAATCATGCTCTTGTCATTCCATCCGGAATGGAGCGCGAACTCGTCAACAGTCAGAGCGGCGGAGCCCGTCATCTCGGCTGGAAGGTGAAGTTTCGTTCCGCGGGGCAGCGAGAACTTCCACTTCGGTTTGTCGAAGAACCGTGCCGACTGACCTTTGATCCGAACCAGCGTCCCGTCGAAGATCTCTCCGTTGACAGCGAGGACCGCTTCGTAGCCGGTATCGCCGAACAGGGTCGTGTCGTCAGCGGCCGCTGCGTAGAGATCCGGCTCCATGAACCATTGGAATCGCGGCAGATCGGTGCGGGCGTCGACGTCGTCGGCGGCATCTCGAATCGTGGTCCCGCCGTACCGAGTCGTGATGGTCGAACGCGGCCAGGTGCCGACGTCACCGGCGTCCGATTCCGCCTCGAGCCGAACGCGGAACAGTTGGCCGGCGTCAGCGCCGGGAAGCTCGACGTCGACACCGCCGTCGATATCGACAACGGTCGCCATCGAACGTTCATCGCCGAATCCGACCCGCCAGTGAATCGTTGCACGAGCGGCATCGACTCCGCTCACACGTCCGCGGACCCTGACTGGCTCGTCGGGGGCTGGTCGGCGGGCCACGGTCACCTCACTCCAGGTGGGTAGTGGGGCCCTCGTCTCGAGGGTGACGCCAGGGGAGGGAGCGCGAGCTTCCCAGTTGCCGGGGAGGTCCGCGGGCGAACCGAGGTCGCGACGCTGGAGCGACAGGCCGAGACCGTCGGCATCGGGCGGCCAGGGCTCGATCGTGCCGTACTCCACTTCGTCGACGAGTCGACCAGACCCATCCAGCAGCTGCAAGAGTTCACCAGTGTTGGCGAGTCGACCACCGGTGTCCTCCACGACGAGTGCCGCTCCGCTCTCGAGCATCTCGGCGTCTCCGATACAGGTTCGAAAACCGCGGACGCACCACCGACTGACGTCGACAGCGTCGCCGCCGATGTTGGTGATCTCGACGAATTCTCGCGAGTCGGAGTCCTCGGCAGGGTGGTACATGATCTCGCTGAACACAACGCTGGGTGGTGTCTGATCCGGGGTGCTGACCGGCACCTGATCCGGGGTGCTGACCGGCACCCGATCTGGGGTGCTGCCCACGCTGGAAACCGGATCGGCCACCGAAGCGCTCGTCGAGGAGAGGCTCGTCGGCGTCAGCTCGGTGAATCGATCAGCGCGCTGGATGTCTTCGTCGATGACGACGATCGTGATTCCGGCGACGGTTGCCGCGAGGAGCGCAAGCCCAGCAATGACCTTTTGACCCATCACCTGGCGTGGATACCCGGTTGTCGCGGTACTCAATCGCCGGTCCTGCGCGTCGAGCAATGGCCTGAAAAACCAGTGGAATCGATGGCAGAATCGTAGCGTGTCTCGAACACTCATCCTTGTCTTCGACCTCGCCGCAGTGATCCTCCTGGCGCTGGGCGTCTACCAACCGCGCTACCGGCGTCGCGGTGTCACGGTGCTCCTCGTCGGCATCAATGTCGGTGCAGCGACCGTGTCGTGGGCGCTGAGTGATGCCGAGGTCTCGCCCGGCCTGGGCCTCGCGCTGTTCGGTGCCCTTGCGATCATTCGCCTGCGGTCCCGAGAGATCGAGCTGGAAGATGTCTCCTACTGCTTCGCAGCATTGGCCATGGGGTTGCTGGCGGGCCTCCGGCTGGATCCGTCCTGGCTCGGTCCTGCGTTGTCAGCGGGGATCATCGTGACGCTGTTCGTGATCGATCATCCTGCGCTGCTCCGCGCTGATGCATCGACGTCGATCCGCCTCGACGGCGTGGTGCTGAATCCCGCCGAAGCACAACGTCGGGTGGAGGCGCTGGGAGCTGTCGACGTGCGCGACCTGGAGGTGGTGCGCGCCGACGAAACCGATGCGTCGACACTCGTCCGATTCCGCTTCGCTCGGTCGGAGGATCCACTCGGTGGCCCCCCGCCTCGAGCCGGCGCGCAGTCAGCGACACCGCAAAAGTGAGCCACCCGGGGCGGGTCGAACTCCCTGAGGGTCTGAGCGCGGTGTCGTTCTCGGAGGTACCTGATGGACTGGCGCTGATGCGCCGGGTCGATCGGAAGTACGTCATGCCGACAGTCGATGCCGGCGAGTTGGTCCGGGATCTGGCCGACTCGCTCGTCGTGGTCGAAGCGTCCGATGTGCGATGGCAGCGGTACCGCACGTTGTACTTCGACACGGCGACGCGTCACACGGTGAACGCGGCGCTCAACCGCCGCCGGCGACGGTGCAAGATTCGTGTGCGTGAATACCGAGATGCTGATCTCGCCATGCTCGAGGTCAAAGACCGCACCGGCCGCCGGCTCGTCGAGAAGCACCGCCGGGTGGTCGACGTCGATGACACGAGGGCGCTTCGGCTGGGCGCTCCTCTGCCGCCGCAGTGGCATGAGTTCGTCGACACGAGAGCGTCCGGAGAACTCGATGCGGCCGCACTCGTCACCGGCATGGTCGTCGACTTCGATCGTGTCACGCTGATCGACGCACATGAGACCGTCCGCCTGACGATCGACGCCGCCGTCGAATGTCGTGTCGCCGGTGAACGATCGGTCGTTCTTCCAGGACTGTCGGTGGTCGAGACCAAGACGACCGGCTCACCGTCGGCAGTCGACTCATGGCTGTGGCGGCGTGGGCGGCGGCCCGAGTCGTTCAGCAAGTACGTGACCGGGTGGGTTGCACTGGACCGCTCCCTCCCGCCTCGCCGGTACGCCCGTTCGATGCTGAACCTCGTCGTGCATGGCGGCTGAGCTACGTTGCCACCGTTTCGGACGCAGCGAAGTCGACCGCCTACCGAGTGTCGACTAAATCCAGATTTTTGCAACTTTTCAATGGCTGGTAGCGTCTCTTTCGGCAGGCGTCAGGTCGGCGTCGCTTCAGAGGAGAATTCATGCTTGCAATTGATTGGACCCAAGGGTTCGAAGACGCTTGGAACGACGTAGCGACGTTCCTACCGAAACTGGCTGCGGCCCTTGCGGTGTTCATCATCGGGTGGATCATCGCAAAGGTGATCCGCAAAGTCATCGTCAAGGTCTTGAACACCATCAAGCTCGACAGCTATGTCGACAAGGCCGGAATCGGCGCCCCGCTCGAGCGGGCGGGCTACCCGAACTCGGTCGACCTGATCGGAAAGATCATCTACTTCGCACTGATGCTGCTGGTCATCCAGTTGGCCGTCGGCGTGTTCGGTGACACGGCGATCTCGAACGCGATCGACGACATGGTCGCCTTCATTCCGAAGCTGATCGTTGCGATCGTCATCGTGATCATCACGGGCGTCATCGCGAACGCTGTACGGGATCTCATGGCTCCGGCTGTGGCGCACCTGTCTTCGGGCGATCTGCTCAAGAAGGCCGCATACGTCGCCATCTGGCTCATCGGTGGTTTCGCTGCCCTCGACACGCTGCAGGTCGCAGCGGACGTCGTCGACACGCTGTTCGAGACCATCGTCTACAGCCTCGGCTTCATCATCGTGATCAAGTTCGGTGTCGGTGGCATCTGGGCCGCTCGGGATCGCTTCTGGCCGGCTGTGTACGACCAGGTGACGTCGGACGGCAAGTCGGCTGCAGCGCCGACGAACGGCGAAAGCTGATCGGCTTCCCGCCGAGCAGAATCGGCTGACGAACAACGCGGCTACGCTGGAGGTCGAAAGGCTTCCAGCGTGGCCGTTGTTCGTGACTCGAGCAACCCCCCACGCGACATGCTGCTCGTAACCCCTGTGACAGACACTGCCGACCTCGATCCTGACGCCGTTGCTGCGGCCGATGCGACAGCGGCTCCGTCGTTCACCGCGATCGTCGACGAGTACGGGTCCGCGGTGTACCGTCTGGCGAAGTCGGTCGTCCGCGACAGTTCACTTGCCGACGACGTGGCGCAGGAGACCTTCATCAAAGTCTGGAAGCACCTTCCGGACTATCGCGGCGAAGGATCGCTTCGAGGCTGGATTCTTCGAATCGCGCACAATCAGGCCGTGTCGACGCTCCGCAAGATCCGCGACAGTGCAACTGACCCGGACCGGATGCCCGAAAAGCATGACCCGATCGGGACGAGCCGCACGGTCGAGGGCCGCATCGCGGCCACCGAACTGATCGAAGCGCTCAACGAACTCGACGAACTCTCCAGAGAGATCGTCGTGCTGCGCGAAGTCGAAGGCTTCAGCTACGACGAGATCGCCGAAACACTCGATGTTCCCATTCCCACCGTCAAAACCAGGCTGCTTCGCGCCCGCCGCGACCTCGCCCGCCGACTCGACGATTGGAGGTTGAACGGATGAGCTTGCAATTCACCCACCCGACCCGTTCGAAGTTGCGTGACTGGCTGTCGGCGGCCGCCCCGTCCGACAAGGTCACCGAGCATGTCGAAACCTGCGAACGCTGTGCGTCTCGGCTGGTCGATCTGGCTGACAGCGAAACGAGTGGCCTGGACAAAGCCACCGATGAGGCATGGCTCGCGCAGGTCGTTCGGGCAGTATGGGAGCCGCCGGCGGATCTCGCCGAGCGAGTGATCCGAGGGATTGATGAGCGCCAGCGAAACGAACGAGACCTGTCGGTGATGTTCAGTCTGTTCGGTATCGCCACCGACACGGCGTCGCTGATGTTGCAACCCGAGTCCGACTCGACCGAGGCACGTGGCGTCACAGCGCCGTCTCTCGCCGAACCAGATGGAGAATTCGAATGAACATGTGGATCTCAGCCGGGATCGCCTTGGCCGCCGGATTGATCCTCGGATCGATCGCCTCGCGAGTCGTGCGCAACCAGATGGCGAAGTCCAAGATCGAAGCGCTCCGCGAGTCGGCGCCGCCGATTGCCGGACTCGTCTTTTCGGCCTTCATCATCGCAGGGTTACTCGTCGCACTCGGCTTCGTGAGCCCTGATGACCTCGACCGCTTGCCATCTGATCTGATCGGATTCCTCCCGAAGGTCATCTCTGCGGCCATCGTCGCGATCGGCGGCAACGTCGCCGCGACGTTCGCAAGGTCCGCCACGGCAAAGGCGGTGGCCGGATCTGGCGCAGCGTCGCGCCTGGCCCCCATGATCGTGCGACTGACGATCCTCGCGGCGGCGATGATTCTCGCTGCAGCTCAGTTGGGTGTCGACACCAGCGTGATCAACATCTCCGTCGCAGCGTTGCTGTTCGGAATCGCAGCGACCCTGGCGCTCGTGATCGGCCTCGGTGGCCGGCAGGTCGCCAGTGAGGTCGCCGCAGGGAGAGTCTGGCGACGCTCACTCGAACCGGGCGATGAGATCCGGGCCTCGGGTGTCGCCGGTATCGACATCGACGGTGTCGTCGTCGAGATCCATCCCACTGCGATCGAGGTCGCGGGAGCCGAAACCACACTGTTCGTACCGAACTCGAAGCTCTTGGAGACCGTCGTCGAGCGCAAGCGTCGGTCGAGCGACACCGCTCCCAACCGGCTCCAGTAAATCTTTTTCGAGATTCTTGCAACTTCTGCTGAGTTGGTGCGTCCTTCTGGTGCGGTGGACAAATCGCCGCTTCGGTTCAACAGTCACCATCCCTCCCGTGTGATCGCAACCGAGGCGACTGACAGAAGGGGCGCCTTTCGGGGCGTCCCTTTTGGCATTCTGGAGAGAGGTCGCCCCCGCCGTTCTAAAGATGACTTGGTGGGTCGGGTTTCTGCGGCTAGGTTCGTCCCCCATGACTGAGCAAAGCAATTGGGGTTTCGAGACCAAGCAGATCCACGTCGGGGGAGAAGCTGACCCGACCACAGGTGCGCGTGCGGTTCCGATCTACCAGACCACCTCGTATGAGTTCCGCGACACCGAGCACGCAGCAAACCTGTTCGGGCTGGCAGAGGTCGGCAACATCTACACCCGGATCATGAATCCGACGCAAGCTGCGCTCGAGGAACGAGTCAATGCACTCGAAGGGGGTTGCACGACGGCGATCGGCATCCCGGGCACGCTCGTCGTCGCTTCCGGCCAGTCGGCCGCCACCCTCGCCATCTTGACGCTCTGCGAGTCGGGTGACCACATCGTGGCCTCACCGTCGCTGTACGGCGGCACCTACAACCTGTTGCACTACACGATGCCGAAGTTGGGCATCGAGGTCACCTTCGTCGACGACCCCGATGACCTCGATCAGTGGAAGGCGCACATCAAGGACAACACCAAGGCGTTCTACGGCGAAGTCCTGGCGAACCCGCGCAACAACATGTTCGACATCACCGGCGTGTCCGGCGTGGCTCACGATCACGGGATTCCGCTGATGGTCGACAACACCGTGCCGACCCCGTACCTGGTTCGGCCACTCGAACTGGGAGCGGACATCGTGCTCCACAGCCTCACCAAGTTCTGTGGAGGCCACGGCACCTCGATCGGCGGTGCCATCGTCGACGGCGGCACGTTCGACTACGCAGCATCGGGACGATTCCCCAACTTCACCGAGCCCGATCCGAGTTATCACGGCCTCGCCTACTTCCCGGCGCTCGGCCACGGAGCCTTCGCGTTGAAGGCCCGCGTGCAGATGCTGCGCGATCTCGGCATGGCGATCTCGCCGTTCAACGCCTTCCTCGTCCTGCAAGGTCTCGAGACGTTGAGCCTGCGGATGGAACGCCACTTCTCGAACGCCCAGACCGTCGCAGAGTTCCTCGATGCGCACGACCAGGTCGACAACGTCCAGTTCGCCGGGCTGCCGAGCAGCCAGTGGTACGAACGGACTCAGGAGTACGGTGGCGGCCGCGGCGCCGGCTCGATCGTGGCCTTCGACATCAAGGGTGGTGTCGACGCCGGCAAGAAGTTCGTCGAGGCGTGCGAGTTGCACAGCCATGTCGCCAACATCGGTGACGTTCGTAGCTTGGTCATCCACCCGGCAAGCACCACGCACAGCCAACTGTCGCCCGAAGAGCAGGTGCAGTCCGGTGTCGGACCCGGGCTCATTCGTCTGAGTGTCGGCCTCGAGACGATCGATGACATCATCGGTGACCTCGAAACCGCCTTCGCCGCCCTCTAGTCAGAACGAGGACCACAATCAGTCGTCGCGCTGCTCCTTGAGGAACTGTTCGAACTGATCTCCGAGGTCGTCAGCGGTCGGGATCTGGGCTTCGGCTCGACGATCGAACTCGGCTTCGAGCATGCGGACGTACATCCGGAGTTGGTCGTCGCTGGCGATGATCTCATCGTGTACCTCGCGCCAACTGACGACCTGATCGCTGCTGTCGCCACGCATCCACTCACCCGTCGGGATGTCGAGCACATGACCGAGATGCCGAACCAGCGCCGTGACCGCCATGGGGTGCTCGGCGTTCATCAAGTAGTGCGGGATGCCGACGCGCAACGAGATCGACGGGATACCGCGCGCCTCCAGTTCGGCGTTGAGCACGCCGGCGACCCCGGTGATGCCCTCGTACGAGGGCTGGGACAGACCGAGGCGTGATGCGAGATCAGCGGTCGCGGTACTGCCGGTGACGGGGGGTGTCCTGGTGTGCGGGAGTGCTTCGGCCGCTGAACCGACCGTGACGACCGCCTCGCACCGCAGGGCGGTGGCCACCGTGACGATCGCATCGACGTACGTCTGCCAGTTGAGATGCGGCTCGACGCCGATCAGACCAACGACGTCGCGCCGGCCTTCGCTGCCGTCTTCGACGGGCCCACTCCGCTGGAGGACGAACTCATTGGTCGGCCACACGATCTCGCGGATGTCGTCGTCGATCGTGACGTGTGGGCGCTGCTGTGTGAAGTCGTAGAACGGGTCCGGATCGATCGCCCCGACGATGACGGCATGGTCCGCGTTGATGAAGGCATTGACCGCTTGGGTCGCAGCGCTCGCGACATCGAACCACCCTTCGAGACCGACGAGCATCACGGGTCGGTTGAGCGCGCCGATGTCGCCCATGCCGAAACTCAAGACGTCAGTGGCCTGCATCTCCACATTCTGCCAGCGGTGACGCCTGTGGCATCACGTCGAGAGGCGCTGATGTGCGCTCTCGAGTCAGAAGAGTTCGGCGACGACGTGATCGACGGATCGTGTGAGTGCTTCGACGTCGGCGCTGTCGATGGCGGGAAACATCCCGACGCGGAGCTGGTTGCGCCCGAGCTTGCGGTACGCATCGGTGTCGACGATGCCGTTCGCCCGGAGCACGGCGCAGACCTCGTTGGCGTCGATCGATTCGTCGATGTCGATGGTGCCCACCACGTTGGAGCGCTGAGCAGGGTTGGCCACGAACGGCGTTGCCCAGTCGCGCGACTCGGCCCACGCGTAGAGGATCGATGCGGATTCGGCGCTGCGTGCAGCCATGCCCGCGAGGCTGCCGTTCGCCAGCATCCAGTCGAGCTGTGCGTCGAGCATGACCAGCGTGGCCAGCGCTGGTGTGTTGTACGTCTGATTCTTCGTCGAGTTGTCGAGCGCGATCTGCAGGTCGAGCGATGCCGGCCTCCATCGGTCGGACGAGCCGATCTCGTTGATGCGCTCGATCGCTGCCGGCGAGCACGCTGCCAGCCAGAGCCCGCCGTCGGAGGCGAAGCACTTCTGCGGCGCGAAGTAGTAGCAGTCGACCTGGGCCGGGTCCCAGAGCAGGCCGCCGGCAGCCGACGTGGCATCGACGGCGACGAGAGCGTCGGCTGCGCTCGAGCCGGCCGGCCGGCGAAGCTCCATGGCGACGCCGGTCGAGGTCTCGTTGTGCGTGAGCGCATACAGGTCGATACCAGCCTCGGCGACCAGATCGGGGTGCGAGCCGGGGTCGACGTTGACCACCGACGGGTCACCGAGGTGCGGCGCAGCCGCGCATGCGTCGGCGAACTTCGACGAGAACTCTCCGAACACCAGGTGCTGGCTGCGATCCCGGACGAGGCCGAAGGTGGCCACATCCCAGAAGATGGTGGAGCCGCCGTTGCCGAGCACGATCTCCCAGCCGGTCGGAAGCGAAAACAGGTCGGAGAGCTTGGAACGGACGTCGCCGACGAGATTCTTGACCGGAGCTTTGCGGTGTGAGGTGCCGAGCAGGGTGTGGCGCGCGGCGACGACGGCGTCGACCTGATCATGGCGCACTTTGGAAGGGCCACAGCAGAATCGTCCGTCAGCAGGAAGGAGCTCAGCAGGAATGGTGATGGTGGGGGTCTCGGTCACCGCAACATGATGGCGTCATGTCCGAGCTATTGCGGCGCTGCTTTCGAAAAGTCAGCCTTGGGTTATCGGGGCGAGATAGGTGACGGCGAGCTTGTCCTCGCCGCGCTCGCGCATGCCGTCGCGGGCGCGGCGGATCAACCGTCCGGTCTCGGTCTGATGGAAGAACCAGGTCTCGAGCTGGCGAGCGCCGGTGTTGTCGGCGAGCTGCAAGCCGGCCTCTTCGTAGTAGGCGCGAATGTCCTGGCTGGCGGCAACGGCAGTCGTCGGTTCCCAGCCGACATCGGCCAGCGAGGCACCACCTTCGATTCCGATCATCTTCTCGATCAGGTCGGTGACGCCGTCGACATCGGCGACCCGGCCGAGCAGCGTTCGTCCGCCGGTCGCTTCGATGTTGCGGTCGTATGCGTTGCGCAGTCCCCGGGCCTCGTCGATGGCTGCGTGCAGATCGGGGTCATGACGTGGGGGGAGCGGGCAGGATGCGGGCTCTGCGCTCTGTTCGGCGATCGCGACCGGGAAGTCGACGAGGACCGGTACGTCGGTCCGCTCCAGCAGGTCGAACATCGCGGTGAGCACGCTGGTCTGGAACTCGGCGTCACCGGGACGGCCGAGCGGACGGCCGAGTGGGAAGTCGACGTTCAACATGCGTGGTGGCTTGACGGTCTCGGCCTGGCCGCGAACCAGGGAGATGCCGACCGTCGCGAGACCGGCGCGTTCGAAGACGTGGGCGAGCACACTCACGGTGCGCGTGCACAGCGGTCAAACCGGCGTGAAGATCACCACGTCGACATCGTCGTCGAGCAGCACCTGCGCCGCAGCGGGCCCCGTGTCCTGGATGATCGACGCGAACGATGCGTCGACCTGAGCGCCCATGAACGACAGATGGTTCGTAGCGACCGAGCCGATGACACCCGCCGCCGCGAGTTCGTCGAGGCGGTCGGCCGGGTAGGCGGTGTTGATGTCGGCCGTGAGACCGGCACGGTCGAAGTTTGGGGAGAAGTGGCTGAGCTGCAGATCGCGCGCGGAGGCAGGCAGCACGGTGAACGACGAGTCCTGCCAGAGCTTCACGTCACCCGCGGCCCGCAGGCCGGCCGTCGTGCAGATGGCCACCCTGCTCTCGCTGAGTGGCTTGTCGAGCCCCGTGGCGGTGGGGGTGAGGTCGGGTCCGGGGATGCTCCCGACGTTCGATCGGATCATCGCGTCTGCTGACATGGACGCCGACCGTAGCGTTTACTGACACGAGCGCCGGTGCCTGAGCGGCTCGCAATCGATGGGCCCGCCTCCGGGCGGAGGACATAAGCTGCAGCACCGTGACCAACACCATGACCCGGACGTCTGCCCGCCTCGCCACCATTGCGCCGTCTGCCACGTTGGCCGTCGATGCAAAGGCCAAGGCAATGAAGGCCGCCGGTGAGAACGTGATCGGATTCGGTGCCGGGGAGCCAGACTTCCCGACTCCGCAGCACATCGTCGATGCAGCCGTGGCGGCCTGCGCCGACCCGAAAAACCACAAGTACAGCCCTGCGGGCGGCCTGCCCGAGCTCAAACAGGCGATCTGCGACAAGACACGACGCGACTCGGGTTTCTCCGCTGAACCGGCGAACGTACTCGTCACCTGTGGTGGCAAGCACGCCGTCTACACCGCGTTCGCCGCACTGTGCGATCCCGGTGACGAAGTGATCTGCCCCGCGCCGTATTGGACCACCTACCCCGAGGCGATCACGCTTGCCGGTGGTGTCCCGGTGATCATCGACACCGACGCCGAGTCGGGCTTCCAGGTCTCCATCGAGCAGCTCGACGCTGCCAAGACCGACAAGACCAAAGTGCTCCTGTTCGTCAGCCCGGACAACCCGTCGGGTGCGGTCTACCCTCCCGAGGCAGTCAAGGCAATCGGCGACTGGGCCGTGGCCAACGGGGTGTGGGTGATCACCGACGAGATCTACGAACACCTGACGTACGGCGCTCACGAGTTCTCGTCGATGCCGGTGCTCTGCCCCGACGTGGCCGACCAGTGCCTGATCGTCAACGGTGTCGCCAAGACCTACGCGATGACCGGTTGGCGTGTCGGCTGGATGATCGGCCCGGCCGACGTGATCAAGGCATCGGCGAACTTCCAGAGCCATGCGACGTCGAACGTGTCGAACGTCGCCCAGCGTGCGGCGATCGCAGCAGTCGAGGGGCCACTCGACGATGTCGTGATGATGCGCAACGCCTTCGCGCAGCGCGCAAAGGTCATGCACGAGATGCTCAACGCGATCGATGGTGTCACGTGCCCCGAGCCCCAGGGCGCGTTCTACTGCTATCCGGACATGAGCGGATTGCTCGGCAGAGAAATCGCCGGCAAGACTGCGACCTCCACCATCGAACTCGCCGACCTGATCCTCGACGAGGCCAAGGTCGCCTTCGTTCCCGGCGAAGCATTCGGTCTGCCCGGGTACGCCCGCTTCAGCTTCGCGCTGGGCGACGCCGATCTCGTCGAAGGCATCAAGCGCATCGCCGACCTCGTCCGCTGACTCAACGCCCTTCGCCGGCCCCTCGAGGCTCGATGCCCAGCAGGTCGCGCACGGCGTCGAGGCCATGCAGCGTGACGTCGTCGGGGCGAATCGTGTCGAAGTGTGCTCGCTGCATCTCGAAGTTCACGATCTGGTCGGGCTGATCTCGACGCACGGCCCGATGTCGGCCGGTTTCGGTGTACCCCAGTGAACGCGTTACGCCGAGCGAGGGCTCGTTGTCGTGCCAGGCATCGGTGAGCGCGCGGTCTGCCCCCAACCCGTCGAACGCAAGGGTGAGCGAGGCCAGCCGCATTTCCTTGCCGATGCCACGACCCTGGTACGTCCGGCCGAGCCACGAGCCGGTCACCACCTGGCGCAGTGTCGGGAAGTTGCTGCCGTTGAGTCCCGCGACGCCGACGAGTTCTCCGTCGGCCTCGACTGCGAGGTCGATCATCCACGAGTCGCGCCCGGTGTTCGCCCGGCACCGCCAGTAGAACTGCATCGTCTGCCGTTCGAGATCTGGCGACTTCGAATCGGTCCAGGGGGTCGTGAACGGAGTTTGAGCCGGGTCGTGGATACCCGTTGCGGCGAGCTCGGCCAGTCGGGTGGCGAGTTCGTCGTCGATGTAGCGCATCCGGAGTCGCGTTGTCCGGACCTCGAGGTCGAACAGCGGCCAGACCGGGTGTGTCATGGTTCGTATGGTCTCACGTCGGCCCGCGTAGGCGAGTCACAGTTTCTCGAACCCAAAATTCTGCGCTCCGGTCGCGCTGAGCGGGAAGCCGGCGCAGGATTTTCGGGGAGGGGTGGTCAGGCGCGGGTATGGGCGTCGGCCGTGTTGAGCTTGCTGCCGAAGGTCTCGACGGCGACGACGACGGCCATGCCGGCGAGCGCCAGCAGAATCGGAGCGATGACGTCGTCGGCGGGCGCTGACAGGGTGGTCGTGTTCGTGCCGTTCGGCCATGGCCAGAGCACCCGCATCGAACCGAGCATCAGGCCGATCATCGCGGCGATCACCTGGTTGCGATAGTTCTCGAGCAGCCAGTTGAGCAGCGTCGAAAAGAGCGCCAGGCCGACGACGGCTCCGAGCGCGAACACGCCGAGGACCACGAGGTCGCGGTCCTTGGCGGCGCCGATCACCTCGGTGTACATGCCCATCATCACGAGCAGGAACGACCCGGAGACGCCGGGCAGGATCATGGCGCAGATCGCGATCGCTCCGACGATGAAGAACAGCCAGATGGGCCTCGTCACGACCTCGGCGGCGTCGTCGGCGACCACCGTGTCAGTCTTCAGCCCGAGCAGAACGAAGACCGCTGCCCCGACGCCGAGGACGATTGCCAGCGTTATCGCCTCGAACCGGTCGAGGAGACGGTAGGCCACGTAGATCGTGCCGAGCACGAGTCCGAAGAAGAGGCCCGACATCTTGATCGGCTGGTCTTCGAGTAAACCGTCGAGCACCGCCGACAGTGCAAAGACCGCAACGAGGATGCCGGCGAGCAGCGAGAAGAGCCAGACCCATTCGATCTCTCCGATGGTCTGCTTGAAAGACGAGAGGTCTCCGGTCAGGAGCTGCTTCAGGCCGCGAGCGCCGAGGCGCACGTTGTTGATCAGCCGGTCGTAGATGCCCAAGACGAGCGCCACGGTTCCGCCAGACACACCGGGCACGATGTCGGCAGCACCCATTGCGAAGCCGCGAACGAGCTGGGGACCGATCTTGGCGGCGGGAGATGTCACGGCGAGAGGCTATCTATGCAGCGCACCCGCTTTCATGAGCTTGTTGCAGAGACTGTGCGCAGAAAGCTCATGAAAACGGAGCGGTCAGGTCCACCAGAGTTGGTGACGGAGCGCGAGGCCCGAAACGATGACGAGCACGATGCCTTCACCGACCTGCTCGACGGCGCCGAGGATGTCACCACTCACCCCCCCGAACGCGGCGCGGGCGACGACCGCGACAACGGCAGCACCGATGGCGACGCCGATCGCGAGTGGGCCGACCCACCAGCCGGTCGCCAGTCCGCCAAGGGCGACTGCAGCGAGCACACCGGCTGCAGCGCGAGCCGGCGACAGTGATCGGGAGTAGTCGGCACCGAGTCCGGTCTCGGGCACGGGTGGAGCGAGGCCCATCACACCGACGGCGGCACCTCGTCCGAGGGTGTGCGCAGCCACGAGTCCCGCAAACGCCGCGGCGGGCCCGAGGGAGGCGACGCAGACGATGCGCAGGACGATCGTTCCGCACATTGCCGCGACGCCGTAGCTGCCGTGGCGGGAGTCCTTCAGGATCTCGCGTCGACGCTCCGGAGTCCATCCGCCCATTGCGTCAGCGGTGTCGGCCAGTCCGTCTTCGTGAAACGCACCGGTCAGCAGCACACCGAACAGGATCGCCACAGCGGCTGCGACGGCGGTCGGCACCAGTTCCATCAAGCCCGCAGCGACACCTCCGACGACAGCACCGATCAGCGCACCGACCACCGGGAACCACGGCACGGAGCGAGCGAGGTCCGGCGCAGACCGCAGGCGAATCGGGGCACGGGTGAGGAACTGCGCAGCACCGACGAGACCCCACGGCGGGAGTCCGACGCCATCAGCGGCCCCGGCGGATCGCGTCACGCGAAGAATTCGCTGAAGGTCGGCACCTCGGTGATGCCGGCGCACGCCATCCGGATCAGCGGAACGGCGGCCATGGCACCGGAGCCTTCGCCGAGACGCATGTCGAGGTCGAGCAGTGGCCGCTTGCCGAGGCGTTCAAGCAGCTTGCGGTGACCTGGCTCGGCCGAACAGTGCCCGACGATGCAGTGGTCGAGCGCGGACGCCTCGATGAGTGCCAGCGGCAACACGGAGGCCGCGGTGATGTAGCCGTCGAGGACGACGGGAATCGACCGATGGCGGGCGGCGACGGTCGCTGCGGCGATCGCTGCCAACTCAGCCCCGCCGACCTCGCGCAAGATCTCGATCGGATCGGTGATGCCTGCGATCCGACGCTGCGCCTGCTGCACCGCCGCCCGTTTGCGCTCCAGGCCGGCATCGTCGACACCGGTGCCTCGGCCGACCCACGACGCAGCCTCACCGCCTGCGAGCGACGCGGCGATCGCCGCCGACGCGGTCGTGTTCCCGATGCCCATTTCGCCGAGCACGAGCAGATCGCAATCGAGAGCGTCGACCGTGTCGAGCGCTGTCTGCACGACGGAATCGAATCGTTCGGGTGACATCGCCGACTCGGTTCGGATGTCGCCGGTGGGGTCGCCCACGCCGACATCGACGGCGACCAGTTCCGCTCCGGCGGCGCGAGCAAAGGCGTTGATGGTCGCCTGGCCGTTGCTGTACGCGGTCAGCATCGAAGCCGTCACGTCGGCAGGGTACGCACTGACGTCGGCCTGGGCGACGCCGTGATCGGCGGCGAAGATGACGCCGGCCGGACGCCGGATCTCCGGGCGTTCGGTGTCGTGCCAGCCCGCGATCCACGCCGCAGTCTCGTCCAGCCAGGCGAGGGCTCCGCTGGGCCGGAGGATCTCCGCCGCTCGCGCCGTGACTGCGTCGCGTGCCTCGGTATGGCAGCTGGGAAGATCGGCGAGCCGATCGTGGAGCAATGTCATGCGCCGAGTCTGGCCGATGGTGGGCCCTCGACCGAATTACCGCGCAACGTTCACGAATCGTCGAGCAGGGTCCACGGGTCGACGAGCGGTGCAGCGCGACCGGCGACGAGATGCAACGCCCGATCTGAGCGTCGTACCCACTCCTGGTTGACCCAGCCGTGGATGTCTCGGTAGCGGCGGGCGAGTTCGTTCTCGGGGACGATGCCGAGCCCGACTTCGTTGGTGATCACGACCACGGGTCCGTCCCGGCGCTCGGCAGCCGACGCGGCAGCCGTGGCAAGCTCGCGGATCGCGGTGTCGGGCTGCTCGGCCCAGATCAGGTTCGACGTCCACAGGGTGAGACAGTCGACGATGACGAGCCCGGCGGTGGCTCCGCTGATTGCCGCAGCCAGCTCGATCTGTTCTTCGACGGTGGTCCAGTGGGCCGGTCGCTCGGTTCGATGGCGGGCAATGCGGTCGGCCATGTCGCCGTCGAACGACGGCGCTGTTGCGATGAACGTGACGCTTCCGTTGGACCCGGGATCGGACGGTGCAGCGGACTTGGCATCGAGGCGTTGGCCGATGTCCACGGCCAGAGAGCTCTTGCCGCTTCGGGCGCCGCCGATGAGCACGGTGAGAGACATCAGCGACGCTCAGGTCAGATCAATAGTCGATGCCGCGCATCGCACGGATGCCACTGGCGTAGGCGTGTTTGACCTCGGTCATCTCGGTGACGGTGTCAGCGAGCTCGATCAGTTCCGGTGCAGCATCGCGGCCGGTGACGATCACATTGACGTGGCGCGGCCGGTCAGCGATCGGGCCGACGATGTCGGCGATCGGCAGCCAGTTGAACGACGCCAGGTACGTGAGCTCATCGAAGATCACGAGCCGGTGCTCGCCGGCGTTCATCAGTTCGACGGCCTTGGCCCAGCCCTCGGCGGCGTGTGCCCGATCGTTCGAGAGGTCTTCGGAGTCCCAGGTGAAGCCGTCACCGAAGGAGAACCAGTCGACGCCGAGCTGACGGCCCATCTTTTCCTCACCAACGTTCCAATTTCCGGACTTGATGAACTGGACGACCGCCACGTTCCAATCCCGGGCGAGCGCGCGCACCATCATGCCGAACGCCGACGATGACTTGCCCTTACCGTTGCCGGTGTTGACAATGACGAGGGAATCGGCGCGACGCAGGCCGTCAGGGCGCGGGTCGTCGGTTGGTGCGGTGTCGTCCATGAGACGGGGAAGGCTACGGAGTCAGCACTACGCTGTCGAATTCACAACACAACACATCGTCTGTGCAGCGAAGTCCGGTGAGATCCCGGCACTGTCCCGCAACGGTCGTCTCGACGTCACTCGTGCATGCTGCGAGCGATGAGCGAGCGAGTCCGGTCGCCTGCCCCGGCGATGCCAACCACACCCCTCGAGGCAAGGGACGGTTCGCACCCGGCGCACGAGCGTCGGATGGGCCCAGCTTGTCCTCCGATCTTTGGAGGATCAATGCGTTCACAGGAACGACACACCCGCAAGAAACTCACCGGCGCCCTCGTGGCACTGACCCTCGTTGCCGCAGCATGCGGTAGCGACTCCGAGTCGCCGACCACCGAAGCACCGGCGGAGACCGAAGCGCCGGCCGAAACCGAGGCACCGGCTGAGACCGAGGCACCGGCTGAGACCGAGGCACCGGCTGAGACCGAAGCGCCGGCTGAGACCGAGGCACCGGCTGCGTCCGAGGCACCGGCTGCGACCGAAGCGCCGGCTGAGACGAACGCGCCGGCCGGTACCGATGGCGAGGACACCGAAAGCGCCGGCGTTCCCGAGCGAGTGGTCTCGCTCAGCCCGACCCACACCGAGATCATGTTCGCGATCGGCGCTGGCGACCTCCTTGTCGCCGTCGATCAGTTCTCGAACTTCCCGGCCGAGGCGCTGGAGTTGCCCAATGAACTCTCCGGCTTCGAACCGAACATCGAAGCGATCGCCGCGTACGAACCCGACCTCGTCCTGATCGGTGGTGACTTCACAGGTCTCGGCGACCAGCTCGCCGAGCTCGACATCGCCTCGTGGGACGGCCCCGCTGCAGCGACGATCACAGACACCTACGCCCAGATCGAACAGCTCGGCGCAGCAACGGGTCGCGTCGGTGAAGCTGCGGAACTGGTGAGCTCGATGCAGACCGAGCTGGACAGCCTGCTCGCCAACAGTCCCGACACCGAATCAGCACTGAGCGTCTACCACGAGGTCGACAACACCTACTTCAGCGCCGACAGCACGAGCTTCATCGGCGAGGTCTACGCCGCGTTCGGTCTCGACAACATCGCCGACCGCGCCGAAGGCGACAACTTCGGGTTCCCGCAACTCAACGCCGAAGCGATCATCGATGCGAGTCCCGATCTGATCTTCGTGCCGTGCGGCAACTTCTGCACGACCACTGCTGCCGACGTCGCGGAGCGCCCGGGTTGGGATGCCATCGCGGCGGTACAGAACGGCAACGTCATCGAAGCCGACGAGGACATCGCCTCGCGCTGGGGCCCGCGCATCGTCGAGTACTACGCCGCCGTCGCAGCAGCGATACAGGCACTGGTCCCGGCCTGATCGACACGCCGTGACTCCGACCGATCAGCACGCTCGGCACGCTGAGCGCGACTTCCGGTGGTTCGCTGCCGGTGGCGTGTTCGTCGTGCTGGCCGTGCTGATCGGCGCGTCGGTCGGCCCGGCCGGTCCCGACTGGTGGCGGGTTCCGCTCGAACTCGTCGATCGAACGCCGCTGCTCGGCCGGTTGGTGTGGATGGACACGGGTGTGAGCGAAAGTGATTGGGCGATCGTCTGGAAGGTCCGGATGCCGCGTGTCGTGCTCGGCGGGCTGGTCGGAGGGATGCTCTCGATCGCCGGCGCGTCGTATCAGGGTGTCTTCCGGAACCCGCTGGTCGACCCCTATCTGCTCGGCTCTGCCGCCGGCGCTGGCCTCGGCGCGACGATCGCCCTCACGATCGGACGCGCGGCGACCGCCGACTGGCCGATCGACCCGGTACCCGCTGTGGCGTTCGTCTTCGCAATCACCACGGTGATGGTCACCTACACCGTGGGCGCCGCATTCGGCGGCTCACGATCAGGTGTCACCCTCGTACTCGCCGGAGTGGCCGTCGTGTCGTTCACCTCCGCACTGCAGACGTTCATCCTGCAGCGCAACGTCGAAGCAATACGGGAGGTGTTCCGGTGGATCCTCGGCAGCCTCTCGCGCGCCACGTGGGCCGATGTGCGCCTCGTCGTCCCCTACGTCGTGGTCAGCACCATCGTGTTGATCCTTCATCGGCGACACCTCGACGTGTTCCGGGTGGGCGACGACGAAGCCGCCACCCTCGGGGTCACAGTCGAACGGACCCGGCTGCTCATCGTGATCGCTGCGACCCTCGGTACAGCTGCGGTTGTGTCGGTCAGCGGCCTGATCGGATTCGTGGGCCTGGTGGTTCCGCACATCGTGCGTCTCGTCGCCGGTGCCGGTCATCGCCGGCTGCTCCCGTTGTCACTGATGGGCGGTGCCGGCTTCCTGATCCTCGCTGACGTGCCCGGCCGGATGATCGCTCGTCCGGCCGAGACGCCGATCGGCGTCGTCACCGCATTCATCGGCGCACCGTTCTTCCTCTACCTCTTGCGCACACGGCGGCTGAGCGCATGAGCACCTTGACGATGCGCGACGTCGGGGTCCGGTACTCCCGTAAGGGTCCGTCTGCGCTCACCGGTTTCGACGGTGTCGTGTCGCCGGGGGAGTGGCTTGGGCTCATCGGGCCCAACGGGGCGGGAAAGTCGTCGCTGCTCAGAGCCGTCGTGGGGTTGGTCGATCACACCGGACACATCGACATCGACGGCGAATCGCTGGGCTCGATGGGCGACCGGGACCGTGCCGCCCGCGTGGCCTACGTCGCCCAATCACCGCTGATTCCCGATGACATGGCTGCCCGTGAGTACGTACTGCTCGGCCGGACGCCGTACATCGGCTACTTCGGGTCACCGTCGCGCTCCGACCGCGCCATCGTCGACGAGGTCCTCGAACGGCTCCGCTTGGGCCCATTCGCAAGTCGGCTGATGGGCGAGCTGAGCGGCGGCGAGCGCCAGCGCATCGTGCTGGCGCGCGCCCTCGCGCAACAGGCGCCCGTCCTGCTGCTCGACGAACCGACCTCGGCGCTCGACATCGGTCACCAGCAGCAGGCACTCGAACTGCTCACCGAACTGCGTACCACTGACCACCTGACAGTGGTTTCGGCGCTGCACGACCTCACGTTGGCAGGTACGTACACCGATCGGTTGACGATGCTGCATCACGGCGAACACGTCGTCTCGGGAACCGCGCAGGAGGTACTCACTGCCGATCGGCTCGGCGAGATCTACCACGTGTGCGTCAGCGTCGAGCACAACGACGGCCAGGTCATCGTCACCCCTCGGCGCGGGTTCCCGGTCTGAACCTCATGCGTCCGCTGATGGTGCTCGGGTGCACCTCCGACGCAGGCAAGTCGCTGCTCGCCACGGCGCTGTGTGCATGGTTTCAGCGCGAAGGCGTGCGCGTCGCTCCGTTCAAGGCCCAGAACATGTCGAACAACGCACGGGTCGTGGCGACCGAGCACGGCTCGGGTGAGATCGGCGTCGCTCAATGGCTGCAAGCACGAGCCGCAGGTATCGAACCGGACGTCCGGATGAACCCGGTCCTGCTGAAGCCCGAAGCGGACACGCAGAGCCAAGTGGTGGTCCGCGGGCGGGTGGATCGTGTACTGACCGAGACACCATGGAGCGATCGCCACGACGCCCTGTGGACGCCGATGGCCACAGCCTTCGATGAACTCGACGCCGAGTTCGATCTCATCGTGATCGAAGGAGCGGGGAGCCCGGCCGAGATCAACCTCGTAGATCAGGTCAACAACCGCATGGTCGAGTATGCAGATGCGTCCGCCCTGCTGGTCAGCGACATCGATCGTGGCGGTTCGTTTGCTCACCTGTACGGGACGTGGTCGCTGGTTCCCGAGTCGACCAGGGCTCGATTGGTCGGCTACGTCCTCAACAAGTTTCGCGGGGATCCGTCGCTGCTCGCTCCGGGGCCAGAGCGCCTCACGGGCCTCACGGGTCTGGCGCATGCGGGCACCGTGCCGATGTTGGAGCACCGGCTTCCACGGGAAGAGGGCGCTGTCGAACACGGTGACGCTCCGCCCGGCGCTCCGGTCGTGGCGATACCTCGCCTGCCGTTCGGCTCGAACCTGGACGAATTCTACCTCCTCAGCCAGGCCGTGAATGTTCGGTGGGTGACCGACCCCGGCTTGGTGCTCGATGCCGACCTCGTGATCTTGCCCGGCTCGAAGCATGTCGCTGCCGACATGGCCTGGCTCCGCGCGCGTGGTCTTGCCGACGCCATCGTTGGTGCAGCGGGGGCTGGGACGCAGATCATCGGCGTGTGCGGCGGCGCCATGATGCTCGGCGATCGTTTCGACGACCCGGATGGCCTCGAAGGCGGCGCTGCGGGCAGTGTCCGGCCGCTCGGGCTGCTTCCACTGCGCACGTCGATGGCGCGAGACAAAGTCACGGCTCACGTGACGGTCGACTTCGACCACGGTGTGGCGGGTCGAACGGCGTACGACGGCTACGAGATCCGCAACGGTGTCGTCGACGGTGGAGATGAACTGGTGATTGCCTCCTCAGCGAGCGGTCCGGTCGGCTGGCGACGTGACAACGTGACCGCGACCACGGTGCACGGCTTGTTCGAGCGACCCCCGTTTCTTCGAGCAGTCTTGGGTGTCACTGCGGTGGACGTGCTCGATGAGACGTTCGAGCAATTGGCCGACGCCGTCGAGGCCCACCTCGACACCGACCTGTTGCATCGCCTGACCGAGCCGTCCTGAATCCTCCGCTGGAGGCTGTCGATGTGGCCGATCTACGGTCGAATCGATGAGCGATGATGCATCCACGAGCCCGGCAGGTGACACGGTGATCGGGTCGGTCGCCGAGCTCTCAGCGCTCTACGGCGAGCCGGTCCCGACAGCGATCACGAAAGAGGTCGATGGCCTCGTGCCGCTCCATCAGCGATTCATCGAGATGTCACCGTTCTTGGTCATGTCGACCAGCGGGCCAGGAGGGCTCGACTGCTCGCCGCGTGGCGACCCTGCGGGACTCGTCACGGTCGTCGATGACCGAACGCTGCATCTGCCGGATCGACGGGGAAACAACCGCCTGGACTCGCTGCGCAACCTCGTGATCGACCCGCGAATCGGTCTGCTGTTCATGATTCCGGGAATCGGCATCACACTGCGTGTGAACGGAACAGCCACATTGCTCGCGGATGACGAGCTACGGCAACGGTATGCAATGGGTGACAAATTGCCGGCGCTGGTCATCAACATCGCGGTCGAGACCGTCTACACGCAGTGCCCCAAGGCGCTCGTGCGTGCGGGCCTGTGGGCCGACGACGCGCGTCGGAGCCACGATGGCAGCAGTCCGGTACCGACGGTCGGTCAGATCATGGAACAGATCACGAGTGGCGAGTTCGACGCCGCCGAATACGACCGGGCCTACCCGCAGCGCCTCGCCGACACGATCTACTGAACCGGTGATCAGCCGGTTCAGACTTTCTGCATCGGAGTGAGCGTGCCAGCGGGGTAGCGCACGGCGATCTCGTCGCCTGCGCTGACGGTGCCGCCGGCCACGACGACACCCATCACACCGGTTCGTCCCACCTGCTCGCCGGGGCGTCCGTACCGCTCGCCGTCGACGAACATCATCTTCAACACACCATCACCGACGTCGCGGATCTGCTTGCACGGATTGCGAAGGCCGGTCAGCGCGACCAGGGCCGTGTCGCCGAGTCGCAGCATCGAGCCGACCGGCAGCCCGATCAGGTCGATGCCGGTGGTGGTCATGTTCTCCCCGAGTCGACCCGGCTCGATCTCGTGGTCAGCAGCACGCACCTCGTCGAGGAGCTCGGACATCACCAGGTGGACCTGGCGAAGGTTCGGCTGGTTCGGATCAGCAGCGACGCGCGACCGGTGCTTGACCCGTGCCCCGAGGTGCGCATCACCCTCGACGCCCAGGCCAGGGAGCAGTTCGATCGAGGCGACGGCCTTCTTGGCAAAGGTGTGTTTGTCGCTGCGGTGCACCGCCACAACGGATCCGATCAGGTCGGGCGATGCGGTTGACATGGGACCACGGTAGGGGATCTACGCTGCGGACATGACGTCGACCGATCATCACGCTGATCAGGACATGTATCCGGTGTTCCCCGGCGTGGACCCGTACGGCACGGTGCGCTCGCCCGAACAGGAGCGGGCACATCGAAAACAGATGTGCGCGCTCGGGTATCGCATCTTCGGTGCTCAGCGGTGGGGCCAACTCGGAGACGGCCATGTCTCGGCGCGCGATCCAATACTGACCGATCACTTCTGGCTGCTCGATTGGGCCGTGCCGTTCGGTGCGGCGACGCCCGACCGGCTTGTACTCGTCGGGCCGGGTGGGGAGGTCATGGACGAAGACGGCAACCCGACCGGGGCGGTCAACACGGCTGGGTACAACATCCATGCCCCGCTGCTCGCAGCTCGTCCCGATGTCGTGAGTGCCTGCCACACCCACACCGCGTTCGGCACGCCGTGGTCGGCGAACGTCGAGCCGTTCCGCGCGCTGAGCCAGGAGTCGACGGCGTTCGTGTTCGATCAGGCGCTCTTCGACGACGAAGAGGTCGAGGTGCTTTCGGTTGATGGAGGCAAGCGCATCGCCGCGGCATTGGGCGACGCGAAGCTGTGCATCCTGCGCAACCACGGAATCCTCACAGTCGGCCGAACCGTCGAGGAGGCTGTCGGCTGGTTCGTCATGGCCGAACGAGTTGCTGAGGTCCACGTCAAGGCACCGAACGGCAAAGCCATCTCGGATGAGGCAGCAGCGATCGCAGCCGGATCGATGGCGGGAGATCTCACCGGCTGGCGCGTCTTCCAATGGTTGCGCCGCAGTGCGTTGAACGAGTAGCTCTGGCGCCGACCGCGGGTGGACGTTGCCGGTGTCAGTAGTCGATGGCTGCGAACTCGCGCAGCTTCTCGACGCGGTGCCGAGCGTCGATCATGCGGACCGTGCCGCTGCGTGATCGCATCACGAGACTCTGTGTGCGCGCCCCCCGGTTGTCGAAGCGGACACCGCGCAGCAGCGCCCCATCGGTCAGGCCGGTCGCGGCGAAGAAACAGTTGTCGCCGGTGATCAGATCATCCTGGAGAAGGATGCGGTCGAGGTCGAAACCGGCGTCGAGCATCGCGGTCCGCTCCTCGTCGCTCTGCGGCAGGAACTGGCATTGGATCTCGCCACCCATTGCCTTCATCGCTGCGGCGGAGATCACTGCTTCGGGCGTGCCGCCGATCCCCATCAGCACGTCGACGCCAGCGTCCGGCCAGCAGGCGGCGACCGATCCGTAGACATCGCCGTCAGTGATCAGCCGGATCCGGCAACCGCTGGCACGGACCTCACCGATCAGGTCTTCGTGCCGAGGTCGGTCGAGGATCACGCAGGTGAGGTCCTCGACATCCTTGCCGGTCGACTTTGCGATCCAGCGGAGGTTCTGGGTGGGGCTGGCGGTGATGTCGATGGCGCCGACGGCATCAGGCCCGACAGCGATCTTGTCCATGTAGTACGACGGCCCGGGGTCGAGCATCGAGCCGCGGTCGGCCACGGCGATGACGGCGAGGGCGTTGGTCTTGCCGAGTGCGGTGAGCGTGGTGCCGTCGATCGGATCGACGGCGACGTCGACCTCGGGTTGGCTGCCATCGCCGACCTCTTCACCGTTGTAGAGCATCGGGGCATCGTCCTTCTCGCCCTCACCGATGATTACTGTGCCGGTCATCGTCACCGTCGACAGCGACAGTCGCATCGCATTCACTGCGGCACCGTCGGCGGCATTCTTGTCACCGCGCCCGACCCAGCGAGCCGCTGCGAGGCACGCAGATTCGGTGGCGCGAACGAGCTCCATCGCGAGGTTGCGGTCAGGATTCTCGCGTTCGGACATTTCCGCACAGTATCGGGCGATGTCGTCGCCGACCCAGACCGGTCACGTCGTGCCAGGCACGACGCGACCGGGTGGACCGTGTTCTTCAGGCCGTTCCTACACGCGACGTTGTCGCGAGCGGAATCGGTGCCGGCCGCGCGCCGCGCGAAAGGCGCGGGCTCGCTCGGCATCGGCCCGCAAGCGTGCGTGACGCTCGCGGATCTCGGCCAGTTGGAACTCGGGGTGGATGGTTTCGGTGAACATGACGTTCGCCTTTCTGTGTTGGTTTGCTGTGGATGGATCTCAGAGTTCGCAAGGGTGGTCGGCGCGGTGAGAGCAGCGCAGACCCTCGGCGAGATGACGAGATGGCGAGATGACGAGATGGCGAGATGGCGAGATGCCGGGATCGCGCATCGGGGTGCGACCATTGGGGCCTGACAGCGGTGGACGTCTCGGGAACGCGCTCGACGGTCAGCCGTTCGGAGCGAACGCGACGCGGGCAGCGCCGCCGACGTCGATCGGCATGAGCAGATCAGTCATGAGGTTCTGAATGGTCACGGAGTTCTGAACGGTCACGGAGTTCTGGTTCGTTGCGGTCAAGATCATCGGGGCACCTCCTCTGGTCGTCTCGTTGGTGAGCGACACTGTCGCGGATCGTGCCCCGGCAGTGCAACGAGGTTTCGCGGTGGCCGTAGATTCGACGCATGCAGATCCCGATCGAACTGCTCACCGCAGGCCGCGACATCACCGAACCCCGCCTCTCGCCGGACGGGCAGACGGTCGCCTTCGTCCAGAAGTGGGGCGGCACAGCGGCGATCCTCATCGTGCCGATCGGTGGCGGTCCGGAGCGCGTCCTCAGCACCGGTCCGAAACCGGCAGCGGGTCGGGGCCTCGGCGGTGGATGCTTTGCCTGGCACCCGGACAGCGATGGTGTGCTCTATGCCGCGGTCGACGGTGAGATCTGGTGGCAGCCGCTCGGCGGAGCCGCCGAGCCGATGACGTCGTTGGAACGGCAGTGTCGGGCACCGAGCGTCGCCCCGAACGCCGAGCACTTCGTGTTCGCGGTCGACGAGGCCGAGGTGTGGGGGCTGCACATGGGCCGGGCGGAACCGACTCGAGTCGACGATGGCACCCACGCCTTCTGTTTCGATCCGGTCGTCGGCCCCACGTCGGCGACCGTCGCCTGGCAGGGCTGGAGCCCACCGGACATGCCGTGGGACGGCGCAGACATCATCAGCCGTGACCTTCGGTCGGGCGAACAGTCGCGGCACGGACCCGAAGACGGTGCAGCTCAGCAACCTCGCTTCATGCCGGAGGGCGAGCTCATGTGGGTCGACGATTCGAGTGGCTGGCTCAACACCGTGATCGACGGCGTGGCCGTGCTGGCAGAGCAATCCGAACACGCCGGTCCGACGTGGGGGATGGGCCAGCGCAGTTACGTGCCAAGCCCCGACGGCACCCGGGTGGCGTGGTGCCGGAACGAGGGCGGCTTCGGAAGACTGGTGGTCGTCGACCGAGCGACCGGCGACGTCACCAACGTCGGCAAGGGCGGCCATGGCCAACTCGATTGGGTCGGCGACACGATCACCGCGTTGCGGACCGGTGCCGTGACCCCGACACAGGTTGTTGCCTACGACGTCAGCAACCTGGCCGAGAAGCCGCCGCGTAGGTTGTTGGCAGTGGGCCCTGCTGCGGGGTGGGACCGGTTCGACTTGCCCGAGCCGACCGTGATCTCCGCGACGGTGCCGAGCGGATCAGCAGACGTCACGCTGCACGCCCGCCGCTACCGCGCCGGTGCCGGCGGAGGTGGCGGGGGCGGTGGTGACGGCGGGGGTGGCGGCCGCATGCTGGTCTGGGTCCACGGTGGCCCGACCGATCAGTGGCAGGCAGACTTCCGGCCGCGGATCAGCTACTGGTGGAGTCGCGGCTGGGACGTGCTCGTCGTCGATCCGCGAGGCACGACCGGCCACGGGCGTGCGTATCAACGGGCGCTGAACGGCGGGTGGGGTCGGATCGACGTTGACGACACGGCTGCGCTGATCCGCCACGCACAGAGCGAGGGGTGGACGACGCCTGACACGACGGTCGTGATCGGCGGCTCGTCCGGCGGGCTGACCGTGCTCGGTGTGCTCGCAGATCACGGTGAGATCGTCGCTGGCGGGGTCGCGTCGTACCCGGTGAGCGACCTTCGATCGCTCGCCGACGTGACGCATCGCTTCGAAGCGCACTACACCAACACGCTCGTGGGTGACGCAACCGATGTCGAACACTTCGACCGGTTGTCGCCGCTGCATCGCGCGGAATGCATCACGCAGCCGCTGCTCGTGTTCCACGGCAGCGATGACCCGGTCGTCCCGCTGGCGCAGAGCGAGCAACTGGTCGAGCGAGCCGGCGAGAACGTCGAGTTGGTGGTGTACGAGGGCGAAGGCCATGGCTTCCGGGACCCGACGAATGTGCGTGATGAGTACGAAAGGACGCAGGCATTCCTTGCCGCTAGCGTGCCCTCGTGGCATTTGTGAGCAGAGGCGGCGGCGCCGAACAGCAGAACGAGACGGCCGGCATCGGCGACACGGTCGATTTCGATCCGTTCGACGATGCCATCGTCAAAGTCCACTACGACGTCACTGCATGGACCTTTGACCAGCAGGCCGAGTTGTCCGAAGCCCTCGCCGAAGCACTCACCCCGCACGGCTGGGACGGCACCGAACTGGTCGTTCCCGAGACGCACGAAGGCAAGGTCGACGAGATCTTCGAACGGCTCGAACAGGAACTCGGCCCGTTCCCCATCGTGCTCGACGACGACGCCGAGTCGACCGAGTTCAACCTCGACGAGTGGACCGACGCTGATCGCACCGTGTTGACCGAGGCGCTCGTCGATGCCGAGGTGCCGCACCGCTGGGAAGGCCTCACCGTCGTCGTGGCGTCGGACGCCGAAGACGCCGTGGACGATCTGCTCGATGCGATCGAGGGCGGCGAGCTGATGAGCGCCGACGAGTCGGGTGCTGATGAGCCGCCGGAAGGCGCGTTGAGCACGATGTTCCTCGCTGCGGACAAGCTCGCCAAGGACCCGATGGATGCCAAGGCGCGCAAGCAGCTGATCGAGTTGCACGACGTGATCGACAAGAAGCATCCGCCCTACGCACTCGCACCGCGTACCTGGGCGGGAGCCGTTGCGGGCGTCGACCGGATCGTCACACGATTCCGAGCCGATGCCCAAGGCCACGGAGACGCCGAGTCAGACGTGATCTCGCTGGCCCAAGACCTTCGCTCCCTGCTGCGCCCGTACGTCTGAGGCCACGGGACAACCAACGGTGCTGCTCGCCGAACTCGAGATCTGGCACACCCGGCCGACGGTGCCGACTCGCCGGGTCGCGCTCGGCCACATGGTGCTGCCCGTCGACCCGGCCCCCGGCTTTGGCGGACTCCTGCTCGGTTCGGTCGTCGCTGCCCATCTCGGTGGCATCGAAGACGACTATGTCGCCGATGTCCATCGGCTGATCAACGAAGTCGGTTCAGGTGAGCGGGTCGTCCAGCCCCGGCTCCGTCACCGCTTCCAGATCGACCGGCACGGCCTCGCCGTCAGCCATCACCGACTGATCGGCGACGGCGACGAGATCCAGTTCGACTTCAACGCCTCGGGCACTGATCTCAGCCAGGTGCTCGGTGCGATCTACGCAGCAGAGCGGCTCGGGCCCGAGCACCGCCGTGGTGTCCTCGACGTGTTGCAGAAGGCGTCGCGCTGGCGCGGGCCGATCGGCGCATCCTTCATTGCTCACCTGGCGGGTTCGCAGACCACGAATCTCGAAGCCCTCGCCGACCCGTTGACTTGGAGTCTGCGCGTCCTGGGATTCGAGGTCAACGATCGGGGCGATGCCAAGAAACCGTCCAAGCGTGAAGTGACCCGTGCGTTCAGGAGCCGCATGCGCGAAGTACACCCTGACCACGGCGGGCAGGACATCGACGCGGCCACGGCTATGAGCGATCTCGCCGAAGCACGTCGGATCCTCTCTGCCAAAGACTGAAGGTTCCGAGGAACACGATGGCTGCACCGAGTCTGCTGCTCTATCCGGGTGCCGGCTCGGATCGCGAGCACCCGCGACTCCTTCGAATCGAGGCTGAGCTCGGCGCCGCTGCGCGCGTCGGCCGACACGACTTCCCGTACCGACGGGAAGGTCGCAAGGGTCCGCCGGACCGTGCACCGAAACTGATGGCATCGATTCGCGCCGACCTTGAGGCAATCAACCGGCGCCGCAGCCCGTTGGTCCTGGGTGGTCACTCGATGGGCGGGCGGATCGCATCGATGGTCGCCGCCGATGTCGACGGTGAGGGGCCGGTACGTCATCTCGCCGCACTGGTCTGTCTCGGCTACCCGCTGCACCCGCCGAAGAAGCCGGACAAGCTCCGGGTCGAACACCTGCCCGACATCACGGTGCCGTGCCTGTTCATCTCTGGAACCCGCGACGAGTTCGGCACTCGCGACGAGCTGGAGTCCTGGACCGCCACGATCCCTGCGCCGGTCGAACACGTGTGGCTCGATGGCGCCCGCCACGACCTCAAGGGCCGAGATGCTGAGATCGCTGAACTCGTGGCCGTGTTCGTGGCTCGGATCACGCTCCTGTAGTCGCCGCTCCGGCGACGGGGCCGAGTCGGTCCGGGTTGACTCGGCAGCAGCCTTGATGCGCAGCAGGGTCTCGGTGAGCACTCCCGAGTCCACTCACGCTCCGCTGTGCGGTTGTGCCCGGCGAACCAATCGCCGACTGCGCCGCTTCCGCCGTCGAGCCACGCTCCGCCGGTGGCCTCGGGGCTCCACTCGCCCATGCGCGTAGTGTCGGCAACCATGGCGTAGACGGCGCCGGGGATGGCGGCGATCTCCACCGATGCGTGTTCGGAGGCAAGGGTCTCGTCAGGCGGTTGCACGGCCCGAGACTATTCGTCAGCGCGACGCTCGTGCGGCGAGTGTGCTGGAATGACGGTCGCATGGTGCGCGACTTTCTACCGAGCGATCAACACGCAGTCCGCAAGCTCGTGCTCGACGGGTTGCGCGACCGATGGGGTGCTGCGTTCGATGCCTCGTTCAACGGTGATCTCGACGACATCACCTCGAGCTGGGTGGACCGTGGAGCTGAGGTGGTCGTGATCGAGGTGGATGGCGCCATCGTGGCCACTGGCATGTTGACGCCTGCGGCGGGCCGGACCGGGGAGATCGTGCGCATGTCAGTTGCTGGTACGCACCGGCGGCAGGGGCTGGGTCGCCGAGTCGTCGACGCCCTTGTCGCGAAAGCCCGCGAACAGGGCCTCACCGAGGTCATCGTGCTCACCGACACCCCGTGGACATCGGCAGTTGCGCTGTATCTTGCGTGCGGCTTCGAAGAGACCGGCCGCGACAAGACAGACACGCACTTCTCACTCGCGCTCGGCTGAGTCAGGCGCCCACAGACCGATCGCGTCGTCGAACTGCTCCACGATCTGTTCGATCGTCGTGGCGAGGTGGCGGTTCACCCGATCGTGTATGGCATCAGACGATTCAGCCGGTGTCTGCACCGCCCAGTCGAGGAGTTCGCCGAGGCCATCGGCGAGGTCGGCATGGACCTCACCCCATCGTTTGGCCGCGCGTGTTCGGTCGGTGGTCCAAGTCGAATCGTGCACGCTGACGAGTCCGGCAACGGCGAGCAACGTCTTGCGTGCTGCGAGTCGTCCGAGCAGCCCTGTGCTGGAGCTGGAGCTGGAGCTTGAGTCGCTGGCCCGTGCGCGCCAGCGTTCGAGGTGCCGGCCGACGTCGCCGTTGAATCCGCGTGCGGCTCGCTGGTCACCCGGAAAGGGCGTCGCTGATTGGTCGATCTCGGGACCGGACAGTCGAACGCAGTAGTGGTGGAGGAACACTCGATTGCCGTATGCCTCGTCCGAGTGGCCTGCGGAGTCCGCTTCGGTGGCGGCGGCGATCTCGACCCCTCGGCTCAGGCGGGCGGCGTGCGACGAGAGTGAACCGGCCAGCGATGCAGCGGTGTCGGGTGGCAAGCCGACAGTCAGGAGATCGACATCGGAACCAGGTGCCCGAGCGGTGCCCGTCGCCACGGAGCCGTAGAGGTAGACCGACGCATCAGGCGCAGCGTCGGCGATCTGGCGGACCGCAGCGTCCAGCAGGTCCGAGTACGGGTCGGCGATGTTCTCGCGTCGTGCACCGGTTCGAATCGTCCCGGAGGCGGTGAGTCCTTCAAGCGGGTCGTGCACGCCAGTCACCGCAGCCCACGCTAAATCGGTCGCCTGTCATGCCCTGCATGCTGGCACGTGACACTGCACCGCGGTGGTGCCGGATTGGTCAGCCGCGGCCTTGCCAGTGTCATTGTCTCGGTCGTCTTCGCCGAGGCCGAAGAAGGCGCCGAGGTTTCGCGCGGGTTCGTCCGATGTATGAGCGATGCGCGAGAGCAGTGCGCTGGTCGTCAACTGACGACAAAGGTGAGCCCTTCGTCGTCGAGCGCGGCCTCGAGCTTCGGCGAGTTTACCGAGAGGTGGACGTGTGCGTCGAGGTGGATGGCCGCTGCGAGTGCCTCCATCGCGAGAATGTTGAGCTGGTGGCGAGTGCGGAGCCGCCCGATGATTGGGCCGAGGTCTCGCAAGCTGACCAGCCCGATTGACTCTGGAAGAGCGAGAAGTGCGTCGATGGCCCGAGATCGCATCGGCTCGGGAAGGTCGAGGAACGGACCCGACAACGTTCCCGGCTGCGCTGCGGACAGAACGGCTTGGCAGAGCCGAACGTACCAATGCCCAGTCGTGAACACCGCAACATCTGGGTCCTGCGGCGCGCCTGCGCGAAGGATTGCGCTGAGGCGCTGGTCGTCGACGAGATGAATCACTCGCTGGCGAGGTCTGGATCACCGAAGCCCTGTCGAGCTGCGTTCCACACATTGTCACCAACGGCATCGAGCAGAGAGGAACGTAGTTCGTTGACACCGCCGGGGATGAGCACGACGGCGTCACCCAGATCGAGGTAGCCGACATCGCCGCCATCGTTGAGCCCCCATCGATGGCGGGCGCTAGCAGGAAGACTCATCTGGCCCCGTGAGGAGATCTTGAGGTCACCGGTTGCTGACATGACGCCACCTTACAAGGCGTCCGTCAAGTATGCCTTGTACGACTGAGAAAGCCGCCAGCGGACGTGCCGATCGCGGACGGTCGTTGATCGTGTTTGGCGCCGTTGATCTACGCAGGTTCGAACCGGGCCGTTACCATGTCACCATCGGTGAGTTCAGCGACCACGCTCTGTTCACCAAGGCTGTCCGCGGACAGCCTTCGCCCCGGTGAGCGACGCTCAAGTCACCCAGCGCAAGCAGCGATCGTCGTGAACATTTCCGAGCGGATGGTCGAGCCCAGAGGCTTCGCTATGTGCTCCTGGAGAACACCGACTGTGCTGTGGACATGAGCGGTCCGGGCTCCGGCCTGCCGGTTGGCGGTGCGGCACGTTCGACTGCGAAGTGCTCAGGTCGGTGCGGCGGCTCCTGATCGGGCGATCGCGCCGGCCCGGCGTCGGGCCCAAGGTTCGTACACGGACCACGACGTCCGAGCCCGCGGTTGTCGGTTACTAGAATCATGATTCGACCTGGAGGTTGGAGTGCGTCGCGATCCGACAATGCAAGACGTTGCCGACATCGTTGGCGTATCGAAACGAACCGTGTCACGAGTCGTCCGTGATGAAGGCGGGTGCACCGAAGAGACTCGGCAACGCATTCTCGATGCCATTGCTCATGTGGGTTACCGGCCAAACTTACTCGCCCGCGGTCTGACCACTCGTCGAAGCGGAACCGTGGGCGTCGTTTGTAGCGACATGACTGCGCCGTTCTTTCCGGCTGTCGCGCAAGGAATCCAGCGGATTGCTCGCGAGACCGGCCTGACGATGTTCTTCGCCAGCACAGAACATGACGAGGACCGGCAGGCAGAGGTCCTCAACAATCTGTGGTCGCACGCAGTGGAGGGTGTCATCGTTTTCCCGTCGGGCAACTCAGCCAATTCGTTGCTGAACTTTGCTCAGCGAGGGCTTGCGGTGGTTGCCGTCAACGGCCGCGTGAGCGGTCCGAACCTCGCGAGTGTTGCATTTGACTTCGAGTCTGCGGGCCGAACGGCAACGCAACATCTCATAGACACCCGGTCGGGACCGATCATTATGATCGACTCTGTGATGAAGCCAGATCACAACTGCACGCGTCGAGCGGGCTTCCGAGCGGCGATGGCCGACGCTGGTTTCACAGAGACCCTCATCGTCGAGCAATCCCCAGATGCAAAGGGCGGAGAGGCCGCTATCGATGAAGTGCTGACTCTGTGTCCAGACGTGTCCGGAATCATCGCGTACAACGACCTCATGGCGATCGGCGCGATTCGTCGTCTCCAGGACTTGGGCCGCGATGTCCCGACAGACACGGCAGTCGTCGGGTTCGACGATCTAGACATTAGTTCGCTCGTGCGACCAGCGCTCACGACTGTGCGACTCGACCCGCACGATCTCAGCGTTGCTACGATGGAACGGCTTGCGGAACTGCGATCCTCAGGACGCAGCGACGGTGTGCAGTTGCTGACATGCAGACTTATCGTGCGCGATTCGGCCTGAAACGGCCAAGAGATCGCTGAGCTCTCTCTCGGTGCGGGGTACGCCGAATCCACGGTCGTACCGGAAGCGCACGACTCATCAACGGTCTATACCACCCCGTTTAAGCATCGCTCCACCGGTGACGCCACCGTTGACGTCACCGGTGGAGTGATATAAGGTGCGTCACGTTGACGCCGCACATGGCGTAGACATTCCTGGCGACATCCGTGGCCAGTCGGAATTCCTGAGGGGGAAACGTGAAGAAAAAAGTCACCAAAGTGGTCGCTGGCCTGACAGCAGCGGCCTTTGTCGCTGCTTCGTGCGGGAATGACGGAGGCTCCACAAGCGAGCCCGCCGACGAGCCAGTTGTTGCCGAGTCCGACAGTGGCGAGCCATCAACGACGGAAGCGGGCGCCGACGAACCAGCGGTGACTGAACCGGAGGGCGATGAGCCAGCGGCGACTGATGATGTGGTCGAGCTTGAATACTGGCTTTGGAGCAACATTCAGGAGCCGTTCTACAGAGAGTGCGCTGCAGACTTCACGGCGCTGAACCCCAATATCAGTATCAATCTCACCCAGTTTGGATGGGGCGACTATTGGGATGGTCTGACCGCAGGTTTTGCAACCGGTGATGTGCCTGACGTGTTCACGGACCATCTTGCCAAGTACCCAGAATTCGTGGACTCCGGCGTGCTTCTGCCACTCAACGACTTCATCGAACGCGACAACGTTTCAACCGACATCTATTGGCCCGGCTTGGCTGAGCTATGGATCGCACCAAACGGCGATCGATACGGCTTGCCGAAGGACTTCGACACCGTTGCTCTGGTCGTTAACGAGAACAAGCTGGAGGGTTCGGGGCTGTCACTTGAAGATCTCAGCAACCTTGAGTGGAATCCCGAAGACGGCGGCTCGTTCGAAGCAGCGATCGCTGCACTCAGCATTGACGCCAACGGCGTACGCGGCAACGAAGAGGGATTCGACCCGAGCAACGTTGTGCAGTACGGCTACACCGGCAACTCCAGCTACAGCGACGCGTACGGCCAGACCGGATTCTCGCTCTTCGCTGTCGGTACCGGCTGGGAGTACCTCGACTCCAATCCGTGGGGCACCGAGTACTTCTATGACGATCCGCGGTTCACCGACACGATGCTCTGGCTCCGCGGTTTGATCGAGAAGGGCTTCATCCCCAACTCAGAGATTCACAGTGGCAGTGGCGCCGACACGCTCTTTGCTGACGGCACCGTTGCAACGATGACCGACGGTTCTTGGAAAATCGGAACCTGGACGTCGACCGACGGAGTCGCTGGTAAATTCGTTCCGACGCCGGTCGGTCCCGCCGGCTCGCGTGCGTCGATGTACAACGGTCTTGCCGATTCGATCACGACGTCGTCCGAGCACCCCGAGGAGGCTTGGGAGTGGGTGAAGTACCTCGGCTCCGAAGCGTGCCAGACCGTCATTGCTGGCGGGAAGGTCGTGTTCCCCGCGATCCCGTCGGCCACCAAGATTGCACAGGACGCTTACGCGGCGGACGGAGTGGATGTTGGGGCCTTCACGGTGCACGTCGACGAGGGCACCACGTTCCTGTTCCCGATTACAATCGAAGGGTCCGAAGTCCAGAACACGGTCGGCACGGCCCTCGACTCGGTGCTGCGCGGCGAAGGTGACGCACAGACCATTGTTGACGCAAACACTGCGATCAACGAATTTATCGGCGGTTAGGCGAACCGGTTGGTGACGCCGCGCGTCACCTGAGTTCCTTGAGAGTGAGTCACGTTGCGCTCCGGGTTCGGAATCCCTTTGCTTCGAACCTGAACCAAGGAACTCATGTCGGAAGCGGATCCGATCACTGTTCGTGGTCGGATCCGCTTGCGCATACTGGAATCTGACGATGTGTCTCGACAGACGACACGGCAAAGCGATCGTTGAGTACCTCATGACGACCGTCCTCCAACACGACCGAATCGACACCCAATTGAGCACACCCCAACACACCCGTCCGCCCAACATCTTGCTCATCACGTCCGACCAACAACACCACAGTGCCTTGGGCGTGGTGAACCCGGTCCTGTCGACGCCAGCGTTGGATCGATTGTGCGCTGAAGGCACACGTTTCGACCGGGCCTACTGCCCGAACCCTGTGTGTACGCCGTCCCGAGCGAGCATCATCACCGGCATGTATCCATCACAACACGGGGCATGGACAATTGGCGTGAAGCTCCCCGAGGACGTCCCGACGCTCGGCGACCACCTCGCAGAAGTCGGTTACCACACAGGACTCATCGGCAAGGCCCACTTTCAACCGCTCGCGAGCCAACCCGGGTCGGTCTCAATCGAGAGTCAGCCAACGCTGCGTGACCTAGACTTCTGGCGTGACTTCGACAGTCGCTTCTATGGATTTGACCACATTGAACTCGCGCGAAATCATGCCGACGAAAGCCACGTCGGTCAGCACTATGCAGCTTGGATGCTCAAGCAAGGGTTCGACGATTGGGCCAACTATTTTCAGTCGCTCCCAGCACTCGACGCTCGCACCAGCGACGAGATACCGATGGCCACAACGCCCGATCCGACACGCGCCCGCGTCTGGAACTTGCCACAAGACCTGCACTACACAACGTGGACGGGCGAACGGTCCGTTGAGTTCATCACAGGAGCAGCTGAGAGCGACGAGCCGTTCTTCCTCTGGGCAAGCTTCCACGACCCGCACCCTCCATACGTCGTGTCCGAGCCGTGGGCCTCGATGTATGACCCCGCCGACATGGTTCCAGGACGCATAAGTCCCGGCGAGCACGCGAAGAATCCTTGGCACTTTGGCGAGACGCAGAAGGTCAATCCTGACTTTGGGAGTTGGCATGAGCCGTTCCTTGCGCACGGCTGTTCGAGCCATCTCCACAACGAGGACGATCTGCGCCGGGACATGGCCGTGTACTACGGAATGATTTCGTTCATGGACCAACAGATCGGCCGGATCCTCTCCGCACTCGACGCGCAGGGCCTCGCCGACGACACCATTGTCGTGTTCAGTACTGACCACGGTCACTTCCTCGGCCAACACGGCCTGGTCGCAAAGGGGCCATTCCACTACGAAGACATGTTGAAGCTGCCGTTTGTGGTTCGCTGGCCAGGCCGGGTGCCCGCGGGCGTCGTCAACTCAGCGTTGCAGTCACACGTCGACCTCGCTCCAACGTTTCTACGTGCAGTGGGCCAAGACGTACCCGGAGAGATGCAAGGAGTTGACCAGCTCGACGCCTGGACCGGTGCTGCCACGTCGGCACGCGATCACGTCGTGTGCGAGAACCGCCACAATCCGGTCGCGCCGCATCTGCGCACCTACGTCGACGAGCGGTACAAGATCACCGTCTACCGTGGCGAGACCTTTGGCGAACTGTTCGACCTGCACACGGACCCAGACGAACTCGACAACCTGTGGGATGACCCGCAATCGACGAGCCTCAAGAGCGACCTGCTTTTGAGGCTCGTCCAGAGCTCGCTGGTGACCGAGCCAACCCGCATGCCTCGAATCGCGATTGCTTGACCCTGTGCTCGCTGCCGGGACTCATCATGGCGCCTGCGACCAGAGCCTCCAACGGGTTGACTGGTAGCAGTCGATACTCAGGGGTCGGAATAGGAATCAGGTTTTGCGGCCGCCTGACTGATGCGCATCATCACCGGCAGAGCCGTTGAGCCCAGCTTGTGGCTCACGCAGCGGCGGAACTCCAGATGGACTGCTCGTTGATCGGCGTCTTCGTCGCCGGGTTGCTTCTTGGAGTCGAGGGCGTGTCGTCACGCTCCCATCTCGGTGTGTCGCTCGAGGTTTGTTCCCGAGTGCCAACCACGGCGACCTCGCGCAAGCCACAGCTCGTCCGCTGAACGACGAGCCTCATAGTCAGGGGCGCTCTTAACTCCACCGATCACGAACCAATTCACGAGCCACCGACGCGCGTCAGCTGGTGATGATGAGGGTGGCGTCTTCGGGGTTCATCTCTTCGAGCTCGCGGTGGGCGGTCTCGGGATAGGACGTGATCACGATGATCGTGACGATGACCTGGGCAAGACCCATCATTGCCATCACGGTTCCGTACGACCAGCCGCGGTCGATGAGCTGGCCGGTGCCGAGCAGGCCGCCGATGCCGCCAATCAGCGCAAGTGCGGTGATGATGCCCGCAGCGCGTGATCGGTTGCCGGTCGGGAACAACTCGGATCGATAGACCGCCATTGCCGGAAACGCCATACTGCCGGTGACGCCCGCCAGGAACGAGAACCCCCACAGGATCGGCCCGCCGAAGGTGAAGGCCAAGACGATCATCAGCGTGGAGAACGGCAGAACCACGGCAATCAACGGCTTGCGGCCGCGCGTGTCGGCGAATCGTCCGCCGATGAGGAGTCCGAAAACAGCAGGGGTGCCGACGACGAGGGAGAAGATGCCGATCGTCGTCGCGCTGAACCCGCGCACGTCGCTCAGGTAGCTGTTCTGGAAGAAGCTCGCAGGCGAGATGAAGATGTTGCCGATGAACGCCACCGCTCCGAGCAGGGCCATGCGTCGTCGGTCCAGGCGGGGCGCCGACTCGGTCGGATCGCGCCGGGTTGCGGCGAATCGGCGAGTCTCGGGGAGTCGTCGAGCGAGGTCCAGTGCGACGATGCACCAGATCACCGACACGACGTAGACGTACCGCCAACCGCTGGGGCCCAGGTCCGCAAGCGCCAGAGATGACACGGCGATGCCAGCGCCGAAGCCACTCGCCATCGCCAGGATGCTCACCGCATACGCCCGGGTGTTCTTGGGCATCTCCTCGGCGGCGATCACGCCGATGAGGAACGACAGCGCGATTCCCAGCGGACGCCCGAGCGTCTGTGTTGCGACGAGCACGGGGAAGTTGGGAGCGAGGGCGCCGAGCAGTGACAGCAGTGGTGCGATCCAGGCAACGGCAACGATCACGCGCCGCCGGCCGATCCGGTCGGCGAGGACCGCAGCAGGGAGGGCGACGATGATGCCGGCGCGCACGATTGCCCCAGCGTTTCCGACGCCGGCATCGCCGACGCCGAAGTCGTCAGCGGCGAACTCGGCGGTCTGCGTGAACAGCGTGTTGATGAACGCTGCGCTCATCGATGCAGCGGCGAGCAGACCGATCACGAGCACCTGGATCGAGTCGAGCCGATCCGGAGGCGACCAGAAACCGCGAGGCGAGATCCGCCGCCGGATCACCTGGCCGACAGGCAGACGGAACAACCAACCGAACCAGGGAATGGTCAGCCGGTAGGTCGTGGTCTCGCTGATGGTGTCGGCGCCGACCTCGACGACTCGCCGATAGCTGCTGAACGGGCCATGTTCCTGCAGGTAGACACGGTCGTCCGCACCGATGTCGGGGTGCTCAGCTGCGTCATCGCTCAAGGTCTCGAGGACGAGGTCGTCGCGGGGCGCGCCGATGCGCGCGATGTGCTCATCATCGAGGGGCCAGGTTCGGGTGACCATGGTCCCTCCTGGTTGCACAGCGGGAGCATACTGGTGGCTGTGAATCCAGATCTGGCGAGCGAGAAGTTCGTGGTGCGCGGCAGTGGCCCGATCAGCGGGTCGGTGCATGTGCCGGGCGCGAAGAACTCGGTGCTCAAGCTGATGGCGGCGACGTTGCTCACCGACGGGACCTTCGAGTTGACCAACGTGCCCGACATCGTCGATGTCACGATCATGGGTGAGCTACTCGCCGAACTCGGTGTCGAGATGCTGCGACCTGCGCCGGGTCAACTGCTCCTGACCGACACCGGCGACATCACACCGGTCGCCCCGTACGAACTCGTCGAAAAGATCCGGGCATCGATCAACGTGCTTGGCCCACTCCTCACCCGCTGCGGCGAGGTCCGCCTCTCGATGCCGGGCGGCGACGACTTCGGCTCGCGCCCCATCGACATGCACGTCAGTGGCCTCGAAGCCATGGGAGCCGAGTTCAAGTTCAGCCACGGCTACCTCGAGGCGCGTTGTGAACGGCTGCACGGTGCCGACATCACCTTCGACTTTCCGTCGGTGGGCGCAACCGAGAACCTGCTGACCGCGGCAGTGTTCGCTGAGGGGCGGACCACGATCGACAACTGCGCCCGCGAACCCGAGATCAACGACCTGTGCAACTTCCTCATCGCGATGGGTGCGGACATCTCCGGTGTCGGGACATCGACGCTCACCATCGAGGGAGTCGAACGCGATGCCCTGCGGCCGATCAGCCACCACACCGTGCCCGATCGCATCCAGGCGGCGACCTACCTCGCGGCGACGGCGGTGTCGAACGGAGAACTCGACGTGCTGGGCATTCGCCCCGACGACATGACCATGCTGCTCGATCGATTCGCCGACATGGGCCTGTACATGAGTCCGGTGGAGATCAACGGTCACTCGGGCCTCCACGTCCACGCCCCCGACCGACTCCGCTCGATCGACATCGCCACGCTGCCCTACCCCGGCATCGCAACCGACTACAAGCCGCTCATCATCACGATGCTTGCGGTCGCTGATGGTGTGGGCATCGTGACCGAGAACCTGTACCCGGGCCGGTTCCGCTACGTCGAGGAACTGCAACGACTCGGCGCCGACGTCAGCACCACCGGCCACCACGCGGTCATTCGCGGCGTGCCCCGGCTGTCCGGTGCCGAGGTCAAGGCGCACGACATCCGCGCCGGTGCGGCCATGGTCGTGGCGGGCCTCGCCGCCGAGGGCGAGACGATCATCTCCGGGGTGCACCACATCGATCGTGGGTACGACGATCTGGTCGGCCGGCTCAGCGCCGTCGGCGCCAGCATCGAGCGCATCGCCGGCTGAAACCACGCCGGCTGAACCCACACGGTGGCGATCATGCTGCCAGCTCCGCGCTGCCGTCAGATCTCGATGCGGCCGCCGGAGCGCCAGTACCGCCCGTCGGCGCGGTCGAGCAGCCCCTCGTCGATCAGGTGGCGTCGCACGGTCGCCGAGTCCGGATGGAACACGCGCAGGACGGCGTTGACCTCGGGCTCGGTGTAGTGCGTGCCGAGGGCGAACTCGAGCGCAATGCGTTCCAGCACGATGAGGCGCTTCGCTCGATTCGAGGGCACCTCGCTCAACGTCCGTCCGTGGAAGAACCGTTCGAGAACATCGCGCTCGTCGTCGGTCATCCCGAACCCGACCCACGGGTCCATTGGCACGTCGGTCTCAGCGAGTTCGTTCGCCAAGCGCTGCAGGCTCGCGACCGACAGCGCATATCCCTCGGGCACCTGTTCGACGAGACCGACGTCGCGGAGCGCGCCCAGGGCCTCGATCACCTCACGCTGATCGACACCCGTGTGCTCCGCGATCTGTGCCGAGGTCCGGACTGCGCCAGCCAGGGAACCGGCGACCATCAGACGAACAGGATCCAACAGCATCGTCACGACGGAGGTCGAACTCACGAGCACGAGTTTGGCAGCCCGGCGTTCAGTTCGACGTGCCCGATTCCGACTCGAAGACCGCAGCAGCGGCGACGAGGTCTTCGAGTGCGTGCCCGACCGATTTGAACAGCGTGATGACATCATCGGCTCTGGGTGTCGGCGCTGACGCCACCTCCGGTGAGCAGAGTGCGAAGAGGTCGCCGTGGATGGCATCGGTACGAAGGGCGCCGCTGGTGATCGGCTGCATGATGTCGCCCGCTTCGGACAGCGCTCCTGACATGGTGTCGACGTAGACATCAGCTGCCCGGACGGCGTCGTCGTCCGCCTCGCGCATGGCAGGTGTGAAACCGCCGACCAGGTCGACATGGGTCCCGGGTCGGAGCCAGCGACCCTCGATGATGGGATCCTCGGCCAAGGTCGCTGCGGTCACGATGTCCGCTTGGTCGACGGCCTCGGCCGGGTCGTCGGTGGCGCGGGCGTCGAACCCTTCACTGACGAGCTCGTCGGCGAGTTGCTCGGCACCGCCATGACGATGATTCCAGACGACGATCTCGTCGATCGGAAACATCTCGGCGTACCCGCGTGCCAGATTCCCCGCCAGACGACCCGAGCCCATCACTGCGAGGCGCGACGACTCAGGTCGCGCCAACAGCGAGGAGGCGAGCAGGGAGGCCCCGGCCGTGCGTCGAACGGTCAGGGCGCCGCCATCGAGCAGAGCGAGTGGGACCCCGGTCGCGCCGTCGACGAGGAGGTAGTTGCCGTTGATCGTGGGGATGTCGGTCCCGCGATTGCCGGGGAAGACGGCGACCACCTTGACGCCGGCATACGTCGGGTTCCACGCCGGCATCAGCAGCAACGTCGGCGTGGCGTTGCCGTTGCCGTTGCCGTTGCCGTTGCCGGTACCGGAGGCGGTGGTCATGCGGTGGTGATGGCGCTGCGGTGTCGTGATCTCAGAACCGGCTGCGAACCCGTCGCGGAGCGCTTCGACGACGGTGGGCCACGGCAACGCAGCAACCACCGCATCGGCATCGAACAGGTCGATCATCTCGTCAGCCTTGCTTTTCTGGGCCGTCCGGTTGCTCGGGTACCGCTGCGTCGACGCGTCGTTTCGCCAGGACGAGCAGCCCGGCAATGACGATCATCGGGCCCGCGACGAGCAGGATCTCGTCCCACCCGCCCTGGTGGGCCAGCACCGCGACCGTGGGAACCATGCTCACGCTTGGGGATCGTACGCCTCGCCTTGATTGAATGGTCACCACGATGCGAGACAAAGTCGAAGCCACCATTGAAGTCATTCGCCCGGCGCTCCAAGCCGACGGCGGTGACATCATCCTGCACGAGGTCCATGAGGACACGGGTCTCGTCGAAGTGGAACTGATCGGGGCCTGCGTGGGCTGTCCTGCGTCCACGCAGACCCTGAAGGCAGGCATCGAGCGAATCATGCGTGACCGGGTCGACGGCGTCACCGAAGTGGTCAACATCGCCGAAGAGGCTCTCGCCTGATCGGCGACCCGCCTGACCTGTGGCACGCCAACGCAAACCTGCACCGGAACTCTTCGCCGACGCCGTCAACGGCGACCGCGGTGCGCTCGCCCGGCTGCTGTCGCTGATCGAGCGTGGTGATGATGCGGCGCGCGACATCGGGCGCCTCGCCCACTCGCGCAGTGGTGAGGCGTACACGGTCGGCCTCACCGGGGCGCCGGGGGCGGGCAAGAGCACGCTGACCAGTGCGCTCATCGGGCACCTTCGCTCCCTCGAACTCGAAGTCGCGGTGTTGGCGATCGACCCGTCGTCACCCTTCACCGGCGGCGCGATTCTCGGCGATCGCGTCCGGATGCAAGACCATGCCACTGACCCGGGGGTGTTCATCCGGTCGATGGCAACCCGTGGCCACCTCGGGGGTCTCTCGCTCGCCACACCCGAAGCGGTGCGGCTACTCGATGCGATCGGCCGTCACTGGATCGTGGTCGAGACCGTCGGCGTCGGCCAGGTCGAGGTAGAAGTCGCCGGCAAGGCCGACACCACCGTCGTGGTCGTCAATCCGGGCTGGGGCGACAGCGTGCAGGCCAACAAGGCCGGGTTGATGGAGATTGCCGACGTCTTCGTGATCAACAAGGCCGACCGCAAGGGCGTCGAAGAAACGGCTCGCGACCTCGGCCAGATGCTCGACCTGAGCGACATGCCACACGAGGCCTGGCGGGCGCCGATCATCCCCGCCGTCGCCACGACCGGCGAGGGAGTCAGTGACATCTGGGATGCCGTACTCGAACACCGTTCAGCGAGTGAAGAGTCGGGTGAACTCGAGCGTCGTCGGACGTTCCGTCTGCGCGAGGAACTTCGAGAGATCATCGCGCAGCGGCTCGGTCGTCGGGCCCGCGAGATCTGCACCGGCGAACGGTGGGACGAACTGACCGACGAAGTCGTCAGCCGCTCGACCGACCCGTGGTCCGCGGCCGACGAGATGCTCGCCGCCGTCGACGCCTGATCGACCTGGCCGCCACGTGGCCGTCGATCGACCTGACGTTCTCCGCACGATCGCAGCAACCATTCAGGCCTGACGGTGTGGATGGCCGACATCGACGTCTCGGTCGCCGCTCCAGCACTACGGTCCCATCGATGGGACCTCTCGAGGGCGTGACGATTCTGGAACTCTGGTCGATCGGCCCCGGCCCGTTTGCAGCGATGTTGCTGGCCGACATGGGAGCCAACGTGATCCGCATCGATCGCCCGGCCGAACCGGACTACGGCTACCCGCCCGACGAATACCGAACGCTGTACCGAAACCGTCGAGCGGTCACGATCGACTTCGATCAGCCGGAGGGCATCGAAGCATTCATGCGCCTGGTCGAGGCGGCTGACGGGCTGATCGAGGGAAACCGGCCAGGTGTCTGCGAGAAGCTCGGCGTCGGCCCCGACGACTGCCACGCCCGCAACCCGGCCCTCGTCTACGGGCGGATGACGGGTTGGGGCCAGGACGGCCCGCTCGCCGATCAGGCCGGGTTCGACCTCAGCTACATCTCGCTCACCGGCGTCGCCCATGCTGTTGGCACGCCCGACCAGCCGGTGCCTCCGCTGATCCTGGGCGGAGACTTCGGAGGTGGCGGCACATTCCTTGCGATGGGCATGCTCGCCGGCATCATGTCCGCGACGAAATCTGGCCGTGGCCAAGTGGTCGACGCAGCGATGGTCGACGGATCGGCGAACCTGATGGCCTACATGTACGGCGGCCTGCCCACCGGCTTCTGGCGCAACGAACGAGGGACCAACACCGTCGATGGCGGGCACTGGTTGTATCGGATGTACCGGTGTGCCGATGACAAGTTCGTCTCCGTTGCCTGCCTCAGCCCACGGCTGTATGGGAACTTCGCGGCGGCCTTCGATCTCGACTCCGACGAGTACGGCTTCGATCGGCCACGCACCGCCTGGCCGGCGTTGGCAGACAAGTTCGCGACGATCGTCGCCACCAAGACGCGCGACGAGTGGGTGGCACACGTGGAGGGGCGCGACGCGTGCGTGCAACCCGTGCTCGACATGCACGAGGCCCCGCACCACCCGCACCTCGTCGAGCGCAACACGTTCGTCGAGCACGGCGGCGTCACCCAACCGGCACCCGCACCCCGGTTCAGCGACACCCCAACCCACGTGGCTCGCCAACCACCGGAGCACGGCCAACACACTGCCGAGGTGCTCGCCGAGTTCGGCTTCACCGCATCCGAGATCGACGCGCTTCGCGTCAGCGGAGTGACCACGAACCGCGAAGACATGTGAAGTCGATCGGCGCGCTCCGGGTCGATTCGATCGGACGCCGAGCGCGAGGCTGAACCTTCGACGATCGAGAGGCCCACATGTCCACCACCGAACCGAAGCTTCCAGGCCGACTCGGGACCCCCGGTCTCGACATCAAGGACGATCCACGTGCTGACCCGAGAATGATCGCCTCGATGGCGCTGCTCGGAATGGATGTCGCGCCGCCACCGTCACCGGTCACCGCTGCCAATTCCCTCGAGGAGTTGCTGGCCTACTGCGTCGAGGCCGAAGCCGGCTTCGACGCCCTCGGCGGCTTCACCGTGTCGAACACGCCGCCGGTCACCGGCGTGTCGTCGCGCACCGAAGTGATCACGGGCGTCGACGGCAACGACATCAAACTCTACATCCACCGCCCCGACGACGTCGACGGCGCACTGCCGTGCATCGTCCACACCCATGGCGGGGGCATGGCCATCCTGAAGGCCTCGAATCCGAACTACGCGCGCTGGCGCGATGATCTCGCCGCCACCGGCATGGTCGTCGTGGGCGTCGAGTTCCGCAACGCCGCCGGCGCACTCGGCCCACACCCGTTCCCGGCGGGTCTGAACGACTGTGCAAGCGCAACCCAATGGGTCATTGCCAACAGTGACGACCTCGGTGTTTCCAAGGTCGTCATGTCCGGGGAGTCCGGCGGCGGCAACCTGTCCATCGCAACGGCGCTCAAGGCGAAGCAGGACGGCTGGATCGATGACATCGCCGGCGTTTACGCGCAGTGCCCGTACATCTCGGGCGCCTACGCCGAACCGCCGGCGGAACTGACCTCGCTGTTCGAGAACGACAACTACTTCTTGAACGTCGAGAACCTGGGAGCGCTGGCCAAGCCCTACGACCCCGACGGCACCAACGCGACCAACCCACTCGCTTGGCCGATGCACGCCGAGCCCTCAGATCTCGACGGGCTTCCACCGCATGTCATCTCGGTCAACCAGCTCGACCCACTTCGCGACGAAGGACTCGTGTACTACCGCAAGTTGCTCGCTGCCGGAGTGAGCGCAGTCAGCCGCACGGTGAACGGCACCTGTCACGCCGGCGACTGCCTGTTCCTCGATGCCATGCCCGACGTATGGCACGCCACGGTGCGCGACATCAAGGGCTTTGCCGACTCACTCTGAGAACCCGATCTCGGCCTCGACAGCGATCCGGGCTGATCGCCTAGGTTCGGAGCCATGGCTTATGAACTCCTGACCCTCGAACGTCACGACAACGGCGTTGCCGTCCTCACCCTCGCGAACGGCAAGGTCAATGCGCTGTCCGGCGCCATGGTCGCCGAGATCGGTGCGGCCGCACAGGAACTGACCGACACGCCGCCCGTCGCGCTCATCGTGTCGGGCGGTGACCGCATCTTTGCTGCCGGTGCGGAGATCTCCGAGTTCGGTGGCCCGGACGAAGCCGCCGTCATCGGCCCGCAGATCCATGCTGCCTTCGACCGCCTGGCGGCGCTGCCGTGCCTCGTCATCGCTGCGGTCAGTGGCTACGCGCTCGGCGGGGGATGCGAACTCGCACTGGCCTGCGACTACCGGATCGCGTCGGACAAGGCGGTCTTCGGTCAGCCCGAGATCCTCCTCGGAATCATCCCCGGAGGCGGCGGCACACAACGGTTGGCACGGGTCGTCGGGCCGAGCAAGGCCAAGGAGATCTGCCTCACCGGACGCATGGTCAAGGCTGACGAAGCGTTCAGGATCGGACTCGCCGACGAAGTCGTCGCCCCCGATGCGCTCCACGATCGTGCCCTCGAACTGGGAGCGACCCTTGCGAAAGGGGCAACGGTCGGCCAGGGGATCTGCAAGCGGGCGATCGATGCCGGCTTGTCGACGTCGCTCGCCGAAGGTCTGCAGATCGAACTCGATGCATTCGTCGAGGTGTTCCGAACCGAGGACAGCCAGATTGGCGTGAAGAGCTTTCTCGAGAATGGTCCGGGCAAAGCGGAGTTCACCCGCCGCTGACCGTTGCAGCGTCCTGCGGTGCTTGCGTCGCTGCGCTGAGGTTCCAGGCAGGGCGGGCGAGCCAGAGCGCACCGGCAGTCATCGTGGCCATCACGATCCCGGCCACGGTGTACGCCGCAGCTTGCCCATAGCTGGCATAGATCGCGCCGGTGACCGACGCCATCACACCAGCCGACACCGCCTGCGCCGCTCCGACGACGCCGTGCGCGCCGGCCTGCCGATCAGGCGAGACGACCATGCTCACGGCGACACCTGCGCTCGAGATCGTGAGGCCATCGGACACGGCGTGCACCATCGCCACCGCGAAGATCAGGCCGCCGGCGGGGAGGAAGCCGTACACGATCATCAGCCCCGAGGCGAAGAACAGCCCGATCGGACCGAGCTTGAAGGGTCCCCAGTTCTGAGCCAGCCGACCGCCTGCAGGACCGAGGAAGATCAGCGGCAGACCGAACAGCGTGATACCGAGGTTTGCGATCCAGTCCGCGGTCCCGAGGTCCTTGTGGACCACATCCCACAGTGCGTCGAACGCCCCGATCATCGTGAACGCAACCGCGCCGAGCAGGACTGCCCCGGCGAACTCCCGTCGGCGCAGGAGATCGACGGCGAACCGCCGGCTCGGAGGCTCAGTCGCCTCGACGACGTCGACCCGCGCCACCATCGGTAGCAGAACCAACGTGACCGCAGCGACGACGAGGAACGGCGCCGGGATGCCGAACGGCCCCACGAGCACCGCAGACACCGCTGGCCCGATCGCGAAGCCGAAGACATCAGCAGCGAGGAGACGGCCCATGTTCTGGCCGAGGTTGGCGGGGTCGGCCAACACGACGATCCGCTTGATCGCAGGAGTTGCCGTACCGATGCCGACACCGGAGATGAAGCGGCCGACCAGGATCGGGACGAGCGAGGTGCCGAACGCCATCAAGACGAGACCGATCACGTTCACGAAGACACCGGCCAGGACCAAGAGTTTCGCGTGGCCACGATCGGCGTACGGCGCAATGGTGATCTGCGCGAGGAACCCGGCGATGAATCCGAGTCCGATGATGATGCCGATCCAGTTCTCGCTGATGCCGTACTCGTCTCGGTAGTCGGCAGCGATCGTGAACAGCACGCCGTACCCGGCAGCGAGTGCTGCACTCAATCCGCCGAACGCGACCAGCAACGCGAAGGCGGACGGCGGATCCGGTCTGTTCGCCGTGTCCGCCGCCGATGGATGGTCCCCGGCGGCCCCGAAGGAGGTGTCCGGTTGCATCCGGTGAGGGTAACGAACGGCGAACGGATCGATGGTGGTGATCAGCCGTAGGTGACGAGGCCGGTGTCGAAGATGCTCGGCAAAGCGCGATGTGTCGGCAGAGCTCGGGCCGACGCGCCCCACGGGCCGGCATCGGCGGGCTGGAAAGCCCCCGCGAACACACCGGCTTCGTCGGTCGGCTCGAGGGTGACGGCCTCGGTGCGCTCCTCATCGAAGGATCCATCGGGGCGCAGCGGTCCGTGCAACACCTGAACGACGAGTTCATCGCCGCGGAGCTTGCCTGCGTCGATGCGGGCAAGGACGATCCGCGCTGCTCCCGTGACGCCGTCGCTCACCTCGGAGCCGTCAGACACCAACTGGATCGAGACGCCATCCCACGCAGCGGCGACCCCGGCTTTCCAGGCCGCCAACTCGCGCGCCGCGGCAGCGTCATCGGCGGACACGAGATCTGATGTCGCGGCCGCCGGCTCGTAGAGCTTCGTGACGTAGTCGCGCACCATGCGCGCCGCCACGACGTTCCAGCCGAGGGTCTTCCAGTTCTCGATGATCTTGCCGACCCAGCCGTGCGGAACGCCACCGTCATCAGTCGCGTAGAAGAGCGGCACGATCTCATTCTCGATCACGTCGAAGGTGGCGGACGCCTCGCGGTGGTCGCGTCGAGCGGTGTCGTGGTCGTTGTCGAACGACGCAATGTCGAATCCGTTGTCGCCCGTGCTCATCTCGGCCCACCAGCCGTCGAGGATCGAGCAGTTCAGTACACCATTCAATGCGGCCTTCTCGCCGCTGGTACCGCACGCCTCATTCGGTCGGCGGGGCGTGTTCAGCCAGACGTCGCAGCCGTGGTACATCGTGCGGGCGATGCCGATGTCGTAGTCGGGGATGAACACGAAGCGGTGCCGGACGTCGGCGTCCGCGGCGAGCCGTGCGATGTCCTGGATCAGGCCCTTGCCAGGATGGTCCGCAGGGTGCGCCTTGCCGGCGAAGACGAACTGCACCGGCCGATCTGCGTCGAGCAGCATGTCCTTCAACCGGTCCATCTGCTCGAGCAGCAGGTTCGCCCGTTTGTAGGTCGCGAAGCGCCGCGCGAAGCCGATGGTCAGCACGTCAGGGTCGAGGAGATCGTGACCGAGCTTGTCGCGCACCATGTCGACCAATTCCTGCCGACCGGCCTGGCGCGTCGCCCAGATCTCGGCGTGGTCGATGTCGCGGACCCGTTCCCAGTCCGATTCTCCGGCCATGTGCCACTCCTCACCGATCACATCGGTCAACAGTTGGTCGGTTCGATCACTCACCCAGGTACGGGCGTGGACGCCATTGGTGATGTGGCCGATCGGCGTCTCGTTGTTCGGCAGGTCGGGCCACATGCCACCGAACATGACGCGGGCGACCTCGCCGTGCAGCTTGGCGACACCGTTCGAGCGGGCAGCCAGCCGGAGGCCCATCACCGCCATGTTGAACTTTCCGTCGGGCTCATCGGCACGCCGGCCGATCGCGAACAACTCGTCGAAGGTGACCCCGCAGGCGGTTGCGAACTCGGTGAAGTAGGGCTCGAAGAGCTGGCGGGGGAAGCGGTCGATACCCGCAGGCACCGGAGTGTGGGTGGTGAAGACGCCGCCGCCACGCACCGCCTCGATCGCCTCGGCGAAGCTCAACCCTCGGTCGGTCCACTCGCGGACACGTTCGAGGCCGAGGAACCCGGCATGGCCCTCGTTGGTGTGGAAGACCTGGGGGTAGATGTCGAGAGCACGGAGCGCGCGCACACCGCCGATGCCGAGGACGATCTCCTGGCGGAGCCGGTGTTGCTCGTCGCCGCCGTACAGGCGGTTGGTGATGGCCACGATCTCGGGCGGGTTCTCCGGCAGGTTGGTGTCCAACAGGTACAGCGCGATCCGTCCGACGTCGACGCGCCACACGGCGACCTGGGCCGTGACCCCAGCGAGGTCGACTTCGACTCGAATGCCGGTGTTCCGCACGCCGAGTGCTGCCGGATCGATTCGTTCGTTGCGCTCTTCCTGCCAGCCGTCACCATTGAGTTGCTGATGGAAGTAGCCCTCCGCGTAGAGCAGACCGACGCCGATGAGCGGGACGCCGAGATCGGACGACGCCTTCAGATGGTCGCCGGCGAGCACGCCCAGGCCACCGGAATACTGCGGAAGCGCCTCGGTGATCCCGAACTCCGGTGAGAAGTACGCAACGGACTGCAACGGTGAGGACTCGGCACGTTCGACGAACCAGGGCGAACCCTCCAGCACGGCGTCGAGTCGATCGCGAGCGCTCCCCACCGCTGCGACGAAATGCTCGTCGGCGGCAAGGTCGGCCCAGCACCCGGGCGAAGTCCGGCGGACGAGATCGACAGGGTGCTGGCCGGTTGCTCGCCAAGAGGTTCCGGTCGGCGAACCGTCGAGGCGATCGAACACGACGGCGAGCTCGCGGTCCCATGCCCAGTGCAGGTTTGCAGCGAGGTCGGGGAGAGCGCTCAGCGACTCAGGAATCTGGCTGACGACGGTGAATTCATGGAGCGGACGCACGAGCCGAGCGTACTGACCGACGGCGGTGACCGGACTCAGCTCGAGTGCTTGGAGATCGCCGTTTCATAGACGCGTGCGGTGGACCCGGCGATGGCGTGCCAGGAGTAATCCCGTTCGATCAGTTGGCGTGCGTTCCGAGTCAACTCGGCCGCCAGAAGGGGGTCGGTCAGCACCCGTTCGATGCACTCGGCGAGGTCATCAGGCCGACCAGGCTCGAAGGTCAGGCCGGCGTCGGTGCCTTCGATCAACTCCGCGAGGCCGCCGGTGCGCGCCACGATGAGCGGCGCTCCTGCGGCCAACGCTTCGAGCGCCACCAGTCCGAATGGTTCATAGAGCGACGGGATGACGACACATCCGGCCCGCTGGGTGAGGGCGCGTAGCTCGGCGTCGTCGACGAACCCCGCGATGCGCACGATGTCACTCACGCCTTCGACATCGATCTGGGCCTGGAGTTCCGGCTGGTAGCTGCCACGCCCGGCAATGGTGCATTCGACACCGGGGATGCGCGCCCGGACCGTCGCCATCGACCTGGCGAGCACCTGGAAGCCCTTCTCGAACTGCACCCGACCCCACGACAGGACCAGCTGCTGACGCTCGTTCCCGGTCTCGCCACGCGAGCCCCTGCCATGGTGCTCGCCCGGGATCGGCTTCCACAGATCCGGGTTGATGCCGTTGGGGACGCGTGCGACCTGCTCGGGTGGCAGTTCGAAGCCCGTGATCAGTTGGTCGACCATGAACTTCGTCGGCGAGACCAGCCGGTCGGCCTGGAAGGCGAGCCACCATTCGATCGAGTTGATGTCGGATGGTGTACCGGTCGGCAGTTGGCCGCCGTGACGCACCCGTTCGGTCCCGTGCATCGTGAGCATGAACGGCACATCGAAGATCGACGAGAGGGCATCGGCCGCCCAGCCCATCCGCCAATCGTGGCCGTGGACGACATCGGGTCGCCACCCGTCGAACCGCACCGGAAGGTCGGCACCGAGCTTGACAATGGCATGGTTCGCCGACGCAGTCCGCGACACCGGGTCGGTCTTGGGGAGCCACGGCAGGTCGGCAACGCCGCGCACCACGCGGACCGGACCACGGGCTTCGGCTTCCTGATCGGCTCGCGGATGAGCGGTGGTCAGCACGACAACCTCATGACCATGACCGACCAATGCCTGGCTCAACCCGGCGACGTGGGCAGCGGTCCCACCGGTCTCTCGGGGAGGAAAGTCCCACGACAACATCAACACGCGCACGGCCGCGCACCCTACTCTGGTGCGCGATGCCCCCATCTACGTCCGACGACGCACTCCCCGAACCGACCGCAGCAGCGCCGAGTTCGCCGCCCGCCCCGATCGGTGAGCTGGACCTCCACCTGCTCGGCGAAGGCCATCATCGGCGGCTCTGGGAGATGCTCGGGCCACAGATCATCGGCCCCGGCCCCGCCGGAGTGAGCGCCGTCCGGTTCGCCGTCTGGGCACCCAATGCCCGCCACGTCTCGGTGGTCGGCGATTGGAACGGCTGGCAGCCCGAGCCGCTCACGATGATCGACAACGACGGGCCGACGGGCATCTGGTCAGCGGTCTGTCCTGCGGCGCGAGCCGGTCACTGTTACAAGTACGAGATCGTCTCGTCCGAAGGACGCACGATCCGCAAGGCGGACCCGATGGCCCGCCAGACCGAGGAACCACCGAGCGACGCCAGCGTGATCCCGATGCCGTCGGTGCACGAGTGGACCGACGACGGCTGGCTGGCACGCCGCTCCGCTGTGCTCGCCGGTGATGCGCCGATGCGGATCTATGAACTGCACCTCGCGTCCTGGCGGCGCGGCGTCGACACGTGGGACGACCTCGCCGCGCAGGTCAGTGATCACGTCGCAGGTCTGGGGTTCACCCATGTCGAACTGTTGCCGATCGCTGAGCATCCCTTCGGTGGTTCGTGGGGCTACCAGGTGTCCGGCTACTACGCGCCGACCGCCCGCTTCGGTGACCCCGACGGACTCCGCCGATTCGTCGACGCACTGCACGCCCGCGACATCGGCGTGATCGTCGACTGGGTGCCCGCTCACTTCCCGAAGGACGAATGGAGTCTCGGCCGTTTCGACGGCACCGCCCTGTACGAGCACCCGGACCCACGGCGTGGGGAGCACCCGGACTGGGGCACGTACGTGTTCGACTTCGGCCGCAACGAAGTGCGCAACTTCCTCGTCGCCAATGCCCTCTACTGGTTCGACGAGTTCCACATCGACGGCCTGCGTGTCGACGCCGTTGCATCGATGTTGTATCTCGACTACTCGCGCGAAGACGGCGGCTGGGAGCCGAACATCCACGGCGGCAACGAGCACCTCGAAGCAATCGCACTCCTCCAAGAGACCAACCGAGTCGTCTCCGAAGAGTTCCCGGATGTCCTGATGATCGCCGAGGAGTCCACGGCGTGGCCGGGCGTCACTCATCCGGTGGCAGACGGCGGCCTCGGCTTCAGCCACAAATGGAACCTCGGCTGGATGCACGATTCGCTCGGCTACCTGGCTCACGATGCGGTCCACCGTCAGTTCCATCACAACGAGATGACCTTCTCGCAGCTCTACGCATACAACGAGCGTTTCGTGCTGCCGCTGAGCCATGACGAAGTCGTCCACGGCAAGGGAAGCCTGCTCGGCAAGATGAGCGGCGACGACTGGCAGCAGTTTGCGAACCTTCGGAACCTGCTTGCGTGGCAATGGGCGATGCCCGGTGTGCCGCTGCTGTTCATGGGTGCGGAAATGGCGCCGTGGCAGGAGTGGAACGACGCCGCCGAACTTCCCTGGCACCTGATGAACCATCCGCCGCACCGAGGTGTCCACGACCTCATCCAGTCGATGAACACGACCAGCGACGAGTGGCCAGCACTGTGGTGTCGCGACACGGACCCCGCAGGCTTCCAATGGCTCGACGCCAACGACGCGCAACACTCGATCTTCGCGTTCACCCGCTGGGGCGACGACGGAGCCTCGGCGGTCGTCTGCGTCGTCAACTTCACGCCGGTGCCACGCCCCGGCTACCAGGTCGGACTGCCGTGGGGAGGCGAATGGCACATCGTGCTGGACACCGACTCGCCGCAGTGGTGGGGTAGCGGCCACCGCGGGATCGACACCAACTCGATCGCCGCAGGGGAGGAGCCCATCGACATCGCCATGGGGACCGACCAGCCCCACCAGGGTCAGTCGAGTTCGGCCATCGTCGACGTCGGCCCGCTGTCGACGTTGTGGCTCGCCGCCCGCAGCCCGGGGTGACACAACCCAACCCGCAGTGACAATGGCACCCGGTGAGTTTTGGCCGAACAACCGGCAGCGGTCACGGCGCTGACGGGAACCGACGCCCACCGCTGATCCGGGCTGTTGCCGGAGCGGCCGAGCCGGTCAACGTGCGTCGACGAGTGCCTGGAGCGTGCGCAGGTTGCGCTTCCAGATCGGGCCGAGCACGAGCTTGCCGCCGATGATTTCGCCGAGCCGACCACCCAGATACCAGGGGAAGTCGAGGTTCTCGGTCCACGTGAACTTCGTTCGTTCGCCTCCGGCGAGTGGCTCGATCGAGAACACTCCGCTCCCGGTGACGATGCCCGTGTGCTTGACGCCCATGGCGCCGTCCTGGGTCGCCGTGGCAGGTGTCCAGACCGTGATCTCCATGTGATCGACGAGCTTGATCGGGCCGATCTTGGTGTCACACAGGAACTTCGTGCCGACCCCTCGTGTCTGCTCGGTCTCGAACCGGATGGCGACGGCATCAGCCATCCAGTCGACGTGCTGCTCGACCGGCTCGACGATCGCCCACACTTCGGCGGGCGTCGCATTCAGATCGATCGAAACCGTGACGTCGCTCATCATCGAGCGTTCTGGACCGCTTGGACGAGGGCGACACACGCGTCCTCGGGCGGCAGTACGTTGATCATCACACCGGTACCGCGTTCGAAGCCGGCTTGGGTGACCAGGTTGGGCCAGACATGAGCGTGCCAGTGGTACTGACCCGTGTGCTCGTGAGGTGCGGTGTGGAAGCCGAGGTTGAACGCGATGTCGCCGAGAACGGCGTGCAACTGACCGAGGGCATCGCGCAACGCGATGCCGACGCCGCGCAGGCTGTCGTCGTCAGCGTTCTGCAGGTGAGCCTCGTGGCGGCGAGGAACGATCAGCAGCTCGAACGGCGACGCGCTCCAGAACGGCGTGATCACCACGACGTCGTCGGTCGCCAGCACGACTCGGTCATCGGCTGCGATCTCGGCTTCGACCGTGGTGCAGAGCAGACATCCACCAGCGAACCGAGCAAAGGCACGCTCCTCGTCGAGCACCTCGCCGGGCACGAACGGCAACCCGAGGATCTGGCCGTGAGGATGAGCAATCGAGGCGCCGGCGGCGTGACCGTGGTTGACGATTGCCTGTGAATAGCGAACCTGCTCGAGGTCAGCGTGCTCGGCGAAGCGACGCTTGAGCGCGTACATCATCTCCGCAGCATGCTCGTCGTCGAGTTGGTGAAGGCCGCGATCGTGGTCGGGCGTGTAGACGAAGACTTCGTGGATGCCGCTCGCCTCGGCCTGCACGAAGACCGGCCCGAGGTTGCGAACGGCAAAGCCTTCCTCGCCGTCGAAGGCCGGGTACTTGTTCGGGATCACTCGCATCGACCAACTGCCGTCGGCCTCCGTTGTTTCGAGCGCCGGTGGTGTGGCTTCTTCGTTGCCCGGACAGAACGGACAGGGCCGTCCGGACTCCGAGATGGCGACTTCGTCACTGGTCACGAAATCGGTCGGTCGTTGGGCTCGCTCCGCAACGATGGTCACCCATCGCCCGGTGAGAGGATTCAGACGCATCTGGCTCATCGGTGGACCATGCTACGACCGAATTGAGCACGCCGGGTGACAGATGTGTATCAGGCTGAAGCGGCGGTCAGTGCCTCGGCGTAGCGCTGATCGAGCCGCCCCTGATTCCACCGGTGGGCGCCCCACCCGAAGAACGCGCCGACGCCGAACGCCAGTAGTCCGCCTACACCGTCGAGCCAGTAGTGGTTGCCGGTCACGACGATGCAGAACAGCGTCGTCAATGGGTAGAGCAGGACTGCTGCCTTGGTCCATTTCCGAGACAGCAGCGGCCAGACAGCGATCGCACACCAGGTCGACCAACCGATGTGCAAGCTCGGCATCGCCGCGTACTGGTTCGAGATCGAGGCCATCGTGTCGGAGTCGAACGACCAGGGCCCGCCGTACTCGGCGAGGGTGTCGACGAACCCGAACTCGCCACCACCACGCAGGCTGCTCGGGATGCACGCACCGCCGTACCGGGTCGGATCGACGGCGGGGCACGGCTTGTCGAGGAGTCGCGGTGGCATCAGCGGGAACCAGGCGAACCCGATGATCGCCAGGCTGGTCATCGCGGCGAGCGTGTTGCGCCACAGCGGGAACACATCGGCACGCTTGACGTAGAGCAGAACGAACACGCCGATGGTTACGGCGAAGTGGAGCGTCCCGTAGTACACGTTCCAGAACTGGATGAATGAGCGGTACGGCAGGAACCAGTCCTGAATGGTCTCTTCGTGATACAGGCCGAGCCACCGTTCGAACTGGATGACCCGTTCGGCATTGGTGAAGGCCTGATCAGGAATGCCGTCTGCGGCGATCTTGTTCGAGCCGAACAGGTTCCGCGTCCACGAATAGATCACGTAGAAGGCGGCGACGATGAGCGCTTCTTTCCACCACAGGACCCGGTGCTCGCGCTCGGGGACCCAGGAGGGCGCGGACTCTGTCTCAGCACCCTCCATGTCGCTCATCGTATGCGAATGTGACGTTTCTGTGACGTACCGCTCGCTGGTCGGTTCAGTCGCTCGGTGCGCAGCACTTGCCCATGAAGTCGTCGATACCGACGACCACGCGGGTGATCTTGCCGGCTCCGATGAGGCCGCCGGCATCGGTTGCGGAGACCTCGAAGGTGAGGCGGCGGCCGTCGATCTTCTTGAGCACTGCTTCAGCGGACACCTCGGCGCCGACAGGTGTGGGCTGCAGGTGGTCGAACTGGACCCGCATGCCGACGGTGGTCGTGCCAGGTTCGAGTTCGTTCGCCATGGCGTTCTGGCACGCCTCCTCGCACAGTGCGATGAGCCGTGGCGAGCCGAGGACGGCGACGGTGCCCGAGCCGAGCGCGGCCGCAGTGTCGCCATCGGTGACCATCAGCTTCGCGCCGCCGCGAAGTCCCTTGTCGAATTCCACGACCGAAACGCTAACGGTGCGGGCGGCGTCGCCAGCACACATGACGAATCTGTCACGCGAGTTGTGGGAACGGGTCCGGCCCCGTGCGAGTGGCCCGCCGGCTCGCGCCGTCCTATCCTCGACAGCGTGATCGATGCTGATGTCCTCGAACGAGTCCTTGCCGGAGCGGTTCGCACCGGCGCCGAATTCGCGGAGGTGTATGCCGAAGACAAGTCGTCGACCTCGGCGGGCCTCGACGACGGGCGCATCGAACAGGTCACGAGCGGTCGGGACCGAGGTGCCGGCATTCGCGTGATCGCGGGCGACACCACCGGCTTCGCGCACACCGCTGACCTGAGCGAAGCGGGTCTCAGCGCAGCCGCGTCGGCAGCTGCTGCGGCTGCCAGTCAGGGTGGCGGAGGCGTGCGCACCGTGTCGTTGACTCGGGCACCGAGCCACCGGCCCAACACGATCGAGCAGCAGCCTGCTGGCGTCGCCAAAGCGCGTAAGGTCGAACTCCTCCAGCGCATGAACGAAGCGGCTCGTACCTACGGTCCCGAGATCGTCCAGGTCTCTGCCGGCTACGGTGACAGTTCCAAGCGGACGCTCGTTGCGAACACCGATGGCGTCCTCGCCGATGACGAGATCGTTCGCACCTTGCTGCGGATCAGTGCCGTGGCCGACGGCGACGGCGGGATGCAGACCGGCTACCAGTCGATGGGTCACACCGTCGGCTTCGAGATCTTCGATACCGTCGACGTCGAAGAGCTGGCCCGCGATGCAGCACGCCAGGCGATCACCAAGCTGCTCGCCCGCCCGGCACCGTCGGGTGCGATGCCGGTCGTGATCAAGAACGGTTCGGGCGGTGTGCTCTTCCACGAAGCGTGCGGGCACGGGCTCGAAGCCGACCTGGTCGCCAAGGAGTCGAGCGTCTATGCCGGCAAAGTCGGCCAGTTGGTCGCGAACCCGATGGTCACCCTGGTCGACGACGGCACGATGGTCGGGGAGTGGGGAACGCTCGGCTACGACGACGAAGGCCACATCACGCAGCGCAATACGCTGATCGAGGACGGCATCCTCACCGACTACATGTGGGACTACCTCCGGGCCCGCAAGGAAGGCCGCCCCGGGTCCGGCAACGGCCGCCGCCAGAGCTATCAGCATCTGCCGATGGTCCGCATGACGAACACGTTCGTCCTCGACGGCCCCGACACGCCCGACGACATCATCTCCTCGACACCGAACGGGGTCTACGTCGCGAAGCTCGGGGGCGGCAGTGTCAACACCGCGACCGGCGACTTCGTGTTCGGCATGACCGAGGCCTACCTGATCGAGGACGGCAAGATCACCGAACCGCTGCGTGAGGGCAACCTGATCGGCAACGGCCCCAAGGTGCTGCAGGACATCGACATGCTCGCCGACGACTTCGCAATGGGCAACCCGGGAACGTGCGGCAAGGACGGCCAGGGTGTGCCCGTCGGCGACGGGCAGCCGACGCTGCGCGTGAAGGAACTGACCATCGGCGGCACCGCCGCATGAGCGGATTCGAGTCCGAACTCCAGGTCATTGCCGATCGCGTCGTGGCGCAGGCCGCCCCGGGGGAGCAGGTCGAGGCATTCGTCACCCGCGGCGGCGACACCGATGTCCGCATCTATCAGAGCGCCGTCGAACACTTCGTGTCCGCCCAGAGCGAGGGAGTCGGCATCCGGGTCATCGCCGACGGACGCACGGGCTTCGCCTATGCGGGCACCCTCGCCGAGTCCGCGATCGCAGAAGTCCTCGCCGAAGCGCGCGACAACGTGCAATTCGGCGAACCCGACGAGTTCGCCGCTCTGGCCGAACCCGATGGCGTCGCGGTCACCGAACAATCGCTGTGGAACGACGACCTCGCCGAGTACCCGACCGACGCCAAGATCGACCTCGCGAAACAACTCGAAAAGCTCGCCTCCGGACAGGACCCCCGTGTTCGGGTCGACGACTCGAACTACTCCGACGGCCACGGAGAATCAGCGGTGGCGTCGACGACCGGCATTCGGATGTCGGGCCGGGAGAACGGCTGCTACGTCTCGGTCTCCACGCTCGCCGACGACGGTGATGGCGATGACGCGGAGACGCAGACCGGTTTCGGCTTCTCGGTCGGACGAAGCCCACTCGAGTTCGATCTCGACAAGGCCGCACGCGAGGCGTCGGAGCGGGCGACCCGTCTGCTCGGTGCGACCAAGCCGCCGAGCAAGCGCACCACGGTCGTCCTCGACCCGATGGTCACTGCCCAGTTCCTCGGGGTCATCTCGTCGACGCTCAACGGCGAGGCCGTGGTGAAGGGCCGCTCGTTGTTCGCCGATCGCGTCGGTGACGAAGTCGCCGCCTCGCAGTTCAACTTGATCGACGACCCGACGAACCCGAAGGCCTACAGCGCGACCGATGTCGACGGTGAGGGTCTCGCGGCGCGCCGCAACGTGCTCATCCGCAATGGTGTGCTCCAGCAGTTCGTGCACAACTCCTACAGCGCCCGCCGAGCAGGCACGGTTTCCACGGGCAACGCGACGCGCGGCGGCTTCGCCGGGACACCGGGTGTCGGCTGCCTCGCGCTGTCGCTCGAACCGGGGACGCGTTCCCAAGCCGAGTTGATCGCCGACATCGACGACGGGCTGCTCGTGCAGTCGGTGCAGGGTCTGCATTCGGGTGTCAACCCGATCAGCGGTGACTTCTCGACCGGCGCGGCAGGCCTGCTGATCTCGGACGGTCAGGTGGGTGCGCCCGTGCGCGAGTTCACCATTGCCTCGACCCTGCAGCGCATGTTGCTCGACATCGTCGAGATCGGCGGCGACATCGACTGGCTGCCCATGCGCGCCAGCGGCATGTCGCTCGTCATCCGCGACGTCACCATGTCCGGCGTCTGACCCCAGCCGGATCGCGCCGCGATCACGGCCGCGAACCGGCCGCGAACGTGTCCGACACACTGCGACCCTCTGTCGGTGGGCACTACGACGTTCGGTAGACCTCGTCGACCGAACGGCAGGTGATGTCGAGTGATGCGGCTCGGCTGCTGTCGAGGATCACCCGGGCTGCGCGCACCTGGCCGGACGACTCGATCGTGCCGGTCTGCAGGCGGTGCCCGCCGAGGCCCAGCCAGTTCGCGGTCGCCCGTGCGAACTCGGCGCGGCTGACGGCGTCGGGCCCCGCGACGTGCAACGGGCCGACGACCTCGGGGAGCTCCGCGACCTGTGCGATTGCTCGGGCGACGTCGGCGGCATGAACCGGGCATCGGAACTCGTCGGTGAAGAAGGTCATCGCCCTGCGGTCAACACCGGGCGACAGCGCCCGTTGCACGTCGAGTTGCACGTGGCCGAGTTGTTCGGTGCCGTACAGCAGCGAGGTGCGGATCATCGCGGCGGTCGGACATGCCGCCATCACCGCGGCCTCAGCATCGGCCTTGTCTCGCCCGTACTCGATGATCGGGAACGGCACATCGGACTCGACGTACGGTGCCGCCCGGCCGGCAAAGATCGCATCGGTCGACATGTGGACGAGCCGGGCGCCGCACGCGCTCGCAGCCTCGGACACGTTTCGGCTGCCCTCGACGATCGAGCGGTGGTCGTCCTTGCGATAGGCGAGGTGGACGACGACCGACGGTTTCCAGCCCGTGATCTCATCGATCGTCGAGTCGCGGCGTCGGATGTCCATGGCAGACGACGACGGCGCAATCAACTCCCAGCGGTCGCTGGCATGACCGTTCAGCACGTGGCGCCCGAGGAAGCCCGAGCCGCCGGTCACCAGCATCAGTCGCCGCCGCCGGCCCAACAGCTTCATCACCTGACCCTACGCCCGACTCGCTCCGCCGCCCGCCCTCCGCACCCCAGCCCGACCCGCCGACTGAGGTGAGAGGTGAGAGGTGAGAGGTGAGAGGTGAGAGGTGAGAGGTGAGCGGTAAGACCACCCCGGGGACCCAGGTCTCACCGGAAGGTGCAGCCAGTGCTCTGGTGGCGGAGGTGGGTTGGGGGCAGATAGAACATCGGAGTGCCGATCCTTCATGCCATCGTCCTCGGGATCGTCCAAGGTTTCTCGGAGTTTCTACCGATCTCGTCCAGCGGCCACCTGCTGCTCGTGCCGTGGTTGCTCGGCTGGGACGACTTCAGCGGGGCGAACGGGCCCGAACTGAAGAAGGCGTTCGACGTCGCACTGCACCTCGGGACGTTCGTGGCCGTGCTCGGTTACTTCTGGAACGACGTCAAGAGCTACGTCGTCGAAGGCACCAAACTGGTGTTCACGCGGACCAAGCCGACCACGACCGACGGTCGGCTCGCCTGGCTCTTCGTCCTCGCCACGCTGCCGGCTGCTGCGATCGGTGCATTGTTCGAAGACAGGATCGACAACGCGCTCGGCACACCGTTCATCATCGCCCTGTCGCTCATCGGCTTCGGTGTCCTGCTCGGCTGGGCCGATCGGGTGGCCGGCAAGCGCAAGGTCGAGGACTTCCAGACCGCTGACGCACTCAAGGTCGGCGCCGCCCAGGCACTCGCCCTCAATCCGGGCACCAGCCGCTCGGGCATCACCATGACAGCGGCTCGCTGGCTCGGCTTCGATCGCGACGCGGCGGTCCGGATCAGCTTCGTGATGTCGCTTCCGGTGATCTTCGGTGCCGTCGTCTTCAAGCTGGCCAAGATGCTCAGCGACGGCGGTTATGAAGATCTGCTGGCACCGATGGCGGTCGGTATCATCACGTCCTGCATCTCGGGGTTGATCGCCGTCTGGGGCACGATCAAGTTGGTCAGCAGCCGGAACCTGATGCCGTTCGTCGTGTATCGCATCGCCGTCGGCGTACTGATGCTGGTCGTCCTCGCTGCCGGCTGGCGCGACAACGTCGCGGTCTGAATCGGCCTGACTCACCACCCCCGGCGGAGCGCGATCCGGCGGAGCGCGACCCGGACCGGAGTCGCTACGGCAAAAAGATCAATGACGCCAGGCCCGCCTGAGCAGCGGCGGCGACCATCGCTGCATCACGCTCTGGAACCGAGACGAACACGACATCGCCGGAAATGCTGACGATCTCCGCCTCGTCGGCGAGCACGACGCCCTCGGAACTCACCTGGACCTCCAGGCCGATCGCGGTATCGCGCACCAACGGGTCGATGATCGGCACCACCGCGGACCCAGGCTCGGCCCCCGACGCCGGCCCCTGCGCAGCGGTGATGTCAGCGGTGGTCAGGATTGCGCCCTCCATCACCCGCTGGCGCAGCCGAGCCCCGGCGGGAAGGCTGGTGAGTGCTCCCGACGGGACCACTGCCCTCGGAACATCGACGGTTCGGACCGAGATCCCGCCGCCTGGGGCGAGATCGTCGACAGCGACGAGCACGCCCATGGTGACACCCCACGCAGCGCGCTCAGCCTCCACCGTGGCGAGCTGGCGGTGAGTCGCCATGCCCGCGGTCGCGGCGAGCAGGACGACGACGCCCCAACGCAGCCACGCATGGCGGGCAGAGAAGATGCGAGCCCTGGCGATGCTCTGACTGACGACGTCCATGATGTCTCCCTCGAAGCAGAATCTGAGGGGAGAGCCGGTCATCGCACGGTACCGGTGGAGATGCGCAGGGTCGTGCTCACACGTCGACCGAGATCGACAGTGCAGTGTCAACAGGACGGGACCTGCCAGGACAGATCAGGCAGGACAGATCAGGCAGGACAGGTCAGGCAGGACAGTTCGGCACGGTGGCCGCGATCAGTCGCTGAACGTTGTGGACGTTCTGCTTGACCATGGCGAACACGGCATCCATGGTCACAGGTGCGTGCCCGTCGACGCCGGCGTCATAGTCCGTGACGAGCGCGACAGATGCGTACGGAATGCCCGCTTCGGCAGCCAGCACCGCTTCGGGGTAGCCGGTCATGTTGACGACGTGCCAACCCATCTGGCGGAACCAGACGCTCTCGGCTCTGCTCGAGAAACGCGGACCGTTGATGACGACCATGGTGCCGGTGTCGCGGACGGTGACGTCATCGAGTGTGGATCCGGCGTCGGTCAGCGCTGCGCGCAGCTCGCCGTGATACGGCTCCGCGAAGGTCTGGTGGTGCACGGGGCCGTCGGCGCCGGGTGTCCCGTCGTCGGCGCCGACGTCGTGAAACGTGTCGGCGCGGCCGTTCGTCCGATCGACGACCTGGTCGAGGACGACGAGTTCGCCGGGGTGCAGGTCGGGCTGCAGCGAGCCGACCGAACACGGGGCGATGATCGAACGGATGCCGAGCGAGGCGAGCGCCCAGACGTTGGCCTGGTAGGGAACTCGATGGGCGGCATAGTCGTGCTGGCGCCCGTGCCGAGCGAGGAATGCGATCCGACGACCAGCGAGGGTACCGACTGCAATCGGGGCCGCGGCGGGCCCGTAGGGGGTCTCGATCTCGATGTCGGTGGCATCGTCGAGGAGTTCGTAGAACCCTGAGCCGCCGAAGATGCCGATCTCTGCGCCGAGGTCAGATGCCCGATCGTCGAGTGGGATCAGCACGCGCGTTGGCTCAATCGGTCGATGTCGACGATGTCGACGATGTCGTGGAGGTCTTGGTTGACGACGAATCGCTCGTCGACGCCGCGGAGCTCGACGTGCCGCCGTTCGACGAACCAGAACTCGAGCCGGAGTCAGAACCAGCACTGGACCCCGAGCTCGACGAAGATTCGCCCGACGAAGATTCGCCCGACGAGGATTCGCCCGACGACGACTCACCTGCCGAGCCAGACGGCACCGTTGACGACGACTTGCCTCGATTGTCGTTCTTGAAGAAACCACTGCCCTTGAACGTCACGCCGACCGGCTGGAACACCTTCTTCACCGCCATCACGTCGCCGGATTCCGGGTGAGCGACCTCGGTGAGGCTGTCGTCCGTGAACGACTGCTGGACTTCGATGGTCTCGCCGGTGTCGACGAACTTGTACACGTAGGTAGGCATGGCAGCGCACAGAATACCGACGTGCCGGGCTGGTCCCACGATTCAGGGATCGCGCGTGGAGTGCTTGCGAGGTGTCGATCGGTGCTCCTCGCTATGGTGGCCGCCATGCAGGTTCGCAGTGCCGTCATCCCCGCAGCAGGAATGGGAACCCGTTTCCTTCCTGCCACCAAGGCGGTACCGAAGGAACTGTTCCCGATCGGCGACCAGCCGGCGATCCAACTCGTCATCGACGAGGCGCTCGGCGCCGGAATCGATCACGTCGTCATCGTGAGCAGTCGGGACAAGCCTGCCGTCGAGGAGTACTTCGCCCCGAACGAGGCACTGCTCGCCAAGCTCGATGACTCCGGCAAGACCGAACTCGCCGAACGCCTGCGCGGCATCGGGCGCGATTGGCGGGTCAGCATCGTCTACCAGGACAATCCGAAAGGTCTCGGTCACGCGGTCGGGTGCGCCCGCGAGGCAATCGGTGAGGAGTCCTTCGCGGTCATGCTCCCGGACGAACTGATGGGGTCGTCCGGTCTGCTCGCGCAGATGAACGGTGTGTGTTCGTCGAGCGGCGGAAGTGTCGTCGCCGTTGCGAGTGTCCCGCACGAGCAGGTGAGCAGCTACGGGGTGATCGATCCCGCAGGCGAGCTCTCCGCTGACGGTGTCATTCCGGTGAAGGATCTCGTCGAGAAGCCGGCAGTCGAGGATGCGCCGAGCGATTACATCATCACGGGGCGTTACGTGCTCACTGCTGACGCCTGGGCCGAGATCGATGCCCTGCAACCGGGCCGTGGCGGTGAACTGCAACTGACCGACGCCCTCAGGGCACAGGCTGTGCGCTCACCGTTCCATGGTGTCGTCTCCGAGGTCAGCCGACACGACACGGGGAACCCGCTCGGTTTCCTGACCGCATCGATCGAGCTGGGCTTGGCCAACCCGGCCCTGCGCAGCGATCTGCGCGCCTTCCTCGCCACGCTCGACATCTGAGTCGCGACGCTTCTGCCCGGCCGTCGCTGCGCACAGCTATGACCGGATGAACAGCTCGGGATAGTCCTGGACCAGGCCATAGGGATCGATGTCGAACTCGGTCGTGGAGCCCGTGTCGAGGTTGGTGTAGGCGAAACGATGCTCGGCCACCCGGTGGTAGCGCTGGTGGACCGGCACGATCCCGAGCGTGTCGACGTCGACCACTGCCACGGTGATGTCCGCGGCATCGCCCACGTCGAGTGCGAGTCGCCGGATCGGCAGGGTGTTCGTGAACGGTGTGATCGTCAGATCGATGTCGTGGCAGCCATCGAGGTCGGGCCGATGGGCCCCGTTCATCTCGCCCCAGCGGCCACCGCCGTCGGTGCCGAGCCACAGGTCCGGGTCGTCCAGGTCACGGAAGAGCAGGAACTGTCGCACCGCCCACGTTGCCGACAAGCGAAGGACATAGGAGACGTTCGGCCCGCTGACCTCGCTCGTGATCGTCCACCCCTCGTTCTCCCAGCGCAGATCGACCTGCTCGGAGCCGTCGCCGTCGACGCGGTTCCAGCGTGCAGTGAATCCATCAGCGGGGAACGCAGTCAGTGCAGTCGACACGAGCGTGAGCCTACGGCGCACCGGTGTGCGTCGATCCCGCAGGAACCGCAGCGGCTGTCACGCCTGTGCGTGCCTGCCTTGCCTCGCAGTCCGTACGATCGAGACCATGATGCCGTTGGAAGATGCTCAGGCCTTCGTCCTCGAATCCTGCCCGCCGCGAGAACCGGTCACCCTGCCGCGCGAGCACGCCGGCGGTCTCGTGCTCGCCGATGCAGTCGTATCTACCGAGACCGTTCCTCCGTTCGACAACACTGCGGTCGACGGCTACGCCGTTCGAGCGGCGGACGTCTCGGAGGTGCCCGTCGAGCTGGTCGTGGTCGGCGAGCTCGCCGCAGGCGCGGCACCCGATCGGGCCGTCGGTGCGGGTGAGACGATCCGCATCATGACGGGCGCTCCGATGCCGCCCGACGCTGACGCCGTGGTGATGGTCGAGAACTCCGAACGCCTCGGCACCGACGAAGTTGGTCGAGAACGTGTCCGCTTGAGTGAGTCCGTGTCGGTCGGGACTGCCGTGCGCCGAGCCGGCGACGACGTCGTGATCGGCGAGGAGCTCTTCGTCGAGGGCACCGAGATCACCCCGGCGATCGAAGGTGTCCTCGCCAGCGTGAACGCACGGCAGGTCACAGTGTTTCCGCGCCTCACCGTTGCGGTGTTGTCGACCGGCGATGAGTTGATCACCGACGGCTCGCCGCTCGCGCCGGGTCAGATCCGCGAGAGCAACAAGACGATGCTCGCAGGAATGCTCGCCGAAGCCGGTTGCGACGTCGTGGACCTGGGCGTCGTGCGAGACGACGAAGACGAACTGGAGCGGGTGCTGAGGGCGGCGTCCGTCGAGTGTGATGCGATCGTGTCGAGTGGCGGAGTGTCGATGGGCGACTACGACGTGGTGAAGGCAGTGCTGGGCCGGATTGCCGACATGACCTGGATGCAGATGTCGATCAAGCCGGCCAAGCCATTCGCGTTCGGCACACTCGACGGTGTGCCGGTCTTCGGGCTGCCGGGCAATCCGGTGAGTTCGATGGTCAGCTTCGAGCTGATGGCGCGCCCGGCGCTGCGGCGGATGATGGGCCACAGCCAGCTCGCACGTCCGAGCATCGTGGCCATCGTCGACCACGAACTCCGTCGACGTCCGGACGGCAAGGTTCACTTCATGCGGGTCAACGGCCAGTTCGCAGATGACGGCCGCTTCCATGTCGCACCGGTGAACGCGCAGGGCAGCCACCAACTCGCCGCGACAGCGAGTGCCGACGCGATGGCGGTGGTCCCGGACGGCGAGGGCATCGTCGTCGGCGACGAAGTCGCAGTGCTCTTGCTGCGCTGACCTCGTCGGAACGGATTCGAACCCGACATGGTCTGAACGATCCGCCGAGAAGGTGGGGAGTCGCGTAGCTCGTAGACTGCAGACATGGCCGACGTCGAGCAACTGATCGATCCGTTCGGTCGGCACATCGAAGACCTCCGCATCTCGGTGACCGATCGCTGCAACTTCCGCTGCACGTACTGCATGCCCGAAGAAGGCATGCAATGGCTCGACCGGAGCGCGGTGATGTCGTTCGAGGAGATCGAGCACCTCGCCCGGATCTTCGTCGAACGGTATGGCGTCAAGAGCATTCGCCTCACCGGCGGCGAACCCACGGTGCGAGCACACTTGGACGTCCTCGTCGCCATGCTCGCCAAGCTCGAAGGTCCGAACGGTCCGATCGACCTGGCCATGACCACCAACGGAGCAACGATGCGCCTCGTCGCAGCGCGTCTGCGTGCGGCTGGTCTCAAACGGGTCAACATCAGCCTCGACACGCTCGACCGCGAGAAGTTCTTCGCGATGACGCGTCGTGATGAACTCGACAACGTGCTCGACGGCATCCGGGCTGCCCAGGAGGCAGGGTTCGATCGAGTCAAGGTCAACGCCGTTGTCGAGCGCGGCACCAACGACGACGAGATCCTCGACCTCGTCGACTTCGGGCGTGAGCAGAACGTCGAAGTCCGGTTCATCGAGTTCATGCCGCTCGACGCCGAAGCGCACTGGATGAACGAACAGGTCGTCGGTCAGGACGAAATCGTCGAGACGATCAATGCCGTCCATCCGATCGAAGTGATGCCGGCTCGCGGCGCAGCCCCTGCGGACCGATTCCGGTTCCTCGATGACGGCCTCCACGGAGCGGGCAGCGCGGGCAGCATGATCGGCATCATCCCGTCGGTGACCAAGCCGTTCTGCGGTGACTGCGATCGGGTGCGGCTCACCGCCGAGGGCGACTTTCGCACGTGCTTGTTCGAAACCAAGGAGTTCGGTCTGCTCGACGCGCTGCGCTCTGGTGAGACCGACGATCAGGTCGCTGCGCGGATCGAGTCAGCGGTGTCCACGAAGTGGGCAGGTCACCAGATCAATCAGGTGAACTTCACACGGCCGTCGAAGTCGATGAGCCAACTCGGCGGCTGACGGTCACGTCAGGTTGGTGAAGGCCTGGAAGCGGCGGGCGACGACGTCGTCTCCGATGATCTCGAGCGTGGATGCGTCGCGGCTCGTGAGTCGGCGCCACAACCACATCAAGATGTCCTGCGCCTCACCGCGGATCGCAGCGTCGCCCTTGCGGTGCTCTCTGGTGAACGTCGCCTTGGGTTCTTTCATTGCTGAGATGAACCACTCCCCGGCACCGTCGGGCAACACGTCGTCGGTGCAGTGCAGGTGCACGGTGCCGCCGACTTTCATCTCACCCTCGGCTCGTTCTTCGGCCGCGAACCAGGTGAGCCACTCGTCGATGCCGTCGGCGCACACGATCGGGTCGAACCCGAGGTCGTCGCCCTGCGTGCGCCCTGCGTCCCACAGGTGGACCATCGTCTCCTGCACCATCCGCCGCTCCACCCAGGCAACCGGCTGGTTCGAGCCGGTCCAGGTCCAGACCTGTACCGACGCATCGGCAGCATGGAGCGCGTTGCACAGTCGCACGTGGGCATCGAACAGGAGCGTGATGATCGCGGCGTGGCTGTCGGGACGCGTCAGTTTGGCGATGTCGCGGATCTCGGTGCGGTCGGTGATCGGGTCGGCGACGACCTCGGCCCAGAAGTGCCAGACCTCGGCAACGTGGAAGGCCAGGTCGCCCAACTGCCAATCGCCACAGTGGGGGACCGAGACGGTCGGATCGGCCTGGCTGACGATTCGGATGAACTCGGTCCCGTCGAGGCGGAGATGCTCGATCGCGTCGTAGGGGAGCGGTGTCGTGCTCGTCATGGCCGACACCGTACCGACGGCACACATGAGCGAGGGAGATCGGCCGGGGACTACGGTCAGGCTGCGATGAGCGATCTCGAATTCACCCATCTCGACTCGGCCGGTCACGCACGGATGGTCGACGTCTCACCCAAGGAACCGACGCATCGGCGCGCCGTCGCACGCTGCAAGGTGATGATGCAACCCGAGACCACGTCGGCCATCGTGAATCAGGATGTCAAGAAAGGTGATGTGCTGGCGGTCGCCAGAGTTGCCGGAATCATGGCGGCGAAGCGGACCTCCGACACGATTCCGCTGTGCCACCCCTTGATGATCTCGAGCGTGTCGGTGAGCTTCGAAGTCGGCGACGATCACGTGGCGGTCGAGGCCCACGTCGACTGTTACGAGCGCACGGGCGTCGAGATGGAAGCGCTCCACGCGTGCAGCGTCGCCGCCCTGACGATCTACGACATGTGTAAGTCCGCCGACCGCGGCATGGCGATCACCGACTTGGCGCTGTGGGAGAAGACCGGCGGACGGTCCGGCTCGTACCGGCGAGCGAGCGACGCCGAATGACATCGGGTGTCATCACCAGCAAAGTTGTGACGGGCGACACGTCGAAGATTGCCCGGACCGTCACAAATGTCGTAGAATCGTCATACTTCTGAGAGGAGCGCCCGAAGGGGCGTTCACCCGTACTCGACAGGACCCGTTTTCACCATGGCACAACTCGTACTCCTCGTGGTCGCCGCAGCTTGGGCCGCTGTACTGATCCCTCCGATGCTTCGTTCGCGCGGAGACAATCGGCCGAACTCTTCGGTGACCGACTTCCGGCGTCAGCTGAACCGTCTGCAGAGCACCGCCACACCGCCCCGTGGTTCGGTCAGGGCCATGGGCCGTCCGCTCGCTCAATCACCGCTCCAGCGTCAGGCGGCCACGGGTCGTCCGGGCCAGACGTCGACGCGTGGAGGGGGTACGACAGTCCGCGATCGTCCCGGTGACGCACAACGCATGCGTGCTCACGGTGATCCGTCCGGTGGTCAGCGTCGGCCTGACGAGAGTCGAGCTCAGCATCGCCCCGACCAGAGCCAGGCTCGCCGCCGGCCGCAAGATGCACCGCCCCGCCGTCGCCCAGCGGAGTCGGCACCGGCGCAGCGCACTCACGATCGCACGACGGGCACGCGCCGCATGCTCGATGACGTGGCGATCGCCAAGCGCCGTCGGACCAACGTGCTGTTCATCCTCGTGGTGACATCTGCGTGCACGATGTTCCTGGCCGCCACGACTGACTCGGTGGCGATGCTGTGGGCCTTCGGTCTGTCGTTCGTCGCCACCTGTGGCTATGTCTACGTGCTCGCCCAACTACGTGAGCGCGAGCACCACGACGGTTGGCTCGAGCAGCGCTGACGGTCGCAGTACCGACCGCCGCAGCCCCGGCTGATCCCCGGATCCGACCGCTAAGCTGCGCTCACTGTTTCGGGGCTATAGCTCAGTTGGTAGAGCGCGTCGTTCGCAATGACGAGGTCAGGGGTTCAATTCCCCTTAGCTCCACTCCGAAGCCCACATGAACCCCTGGGTTCAATTGCCCTGAGCTCCACTCCGAAGCCCACATGAACCCCTGGGTTCAATTGCCCTGAGCTCCACTCCGAAGCTCATATAAACCGGTGCGGAGCCGGTTTCGCTGATCTTCTACGGTCACGGCATGACCACCCTGCCGCATCACGTCACCGAGAACCGTCGCTACTGGGATTCCATGGCGGACCAGTGGGTCGCCTCGGGTGAGCGGGCGTGGGCTCAGAGCGACCCGACGTGGGGGATCTGGGCCATTCCCAACGATGTGCTCCCGCTGCTGCCGGACACGCTGGACGGCGAACGTGCGATCGAACTCGGCTGTGGTACCGGCTACGTGTCGGTGTGGATGCAGCGGCGCGGCGCCGACGTCTACGCGCTCGACAATTCCTCGGAGCAGCTCGCCACGGCGCAGCGGCTCGCCGGGATCTATGACATCGACGACATCGAGTGGGTGCACGGTGACGCCGAACGAGTCGACCAAGCCGATGCCTCATTCGGCTTCGCAATCAGCGAATACGGCGCGGCGATCTGGTGTGAGCCGACACGTTGGCTGACCGAGGCTCATCGGCTGCTCCGACCCGGCGGCCGATTGGTCTTCCTCGGTCATCATCCGTTGGCGATGGTCTGTGCTCCCGTGGATGGCGATGGCAACATCGGCACCGAGCTTCAACGCTCGTACTTCGACCTCGGCGAACTCGATTGGACCGATGCGGTCGAGGAACCGGGCGGAATCGAGTTCAACCTGCCGCTCGGCGAGTGGATGGCACGGTTCAGATCGATCGGTTTCGACGTCGAGGACTACCAGGAGGTCCGTGCGCCCGACACTGCAACAGGAACCCAGTTCTGGATTCCGGCCGAGTGGTCTCAGCGCTATCCGTCCGAACAGGTCTGGTGGCTGCGCAAGCAGTGACGTCAGGCGGCCGACGGTGAAATCTGGGCCACGGCGGTCGTCTCACCTCTCACCGGAACGCAGGGCGTCGGCGAGTCGTTGACCCTCGCGTGTTCGCAGCGCCGCATTGATTCGCTGGCGTTCGAGGATCTGGTCGAGGGTCTTGGCCGCCTGCGGAATCGGGTGCGCGGCAAAGAACGCAGCGACGTCGTGGACCAGTTCCGGAGTGGTGAGCTGCTGCACCGAATCGACCATCCGCACGATCGTGTTCGACGGGAACGACGTGTTCGTCTGATCCCAGTGATCCTGAAGGAACTGCCATGCGACATGACCGTGGCGGCGGTTGGCCATCGCGATCCGCAGAAGGAACGGGGCGTTCTGGGTCTTGACGCGGCCCGAGAGCGCGAATTCACACGTTCGCAGGATGAGTGCCTCGTCGTCGAACTCGGCCAGCGCATAGAGCTGACGTAACTGTTCCTGCGGCGTCGAGGCAGTGAGGAAGCCGTTCTGGAGACGCGCGTAGTCATCGACGTCACCGTGGGCCGCCACGACCGAGGTCGCCGCAGCCACGAGCTCGGGGTCGGCGGAATCAGCCGGCTGCTCAAGCAGATCGCGGCACACGCCGACGATGAACTCGTCGTTGCCGAGCACTCCGGCCGTACCGATCAGGAGGCCGCGCAACTTGCCGGCGAGGTCGCTCTCGTCCGGATTCGGCTCACCGAGGTCGGCCAACGTCGGTTGCACGAGTTCGCGAACTCGGGACTGGAAGGCGGGAAGCGCATCGTCGTCGATCAATCGGCCGAGACCGCGAAGCGCGATGACCACGGCTTGCCAGACGGCGTGCTCGCGTTCGTCGACGAACCCCTCGAGCAACGTCAGTAAGTCGACCGACGACATCGAACCGGCCACCGTCGCGGCCCAGGCGTCGTCGACCAGGCTGTACCGCTCGAGAGTGTTCATGTCGCCGAGTGCGGCATTGAGTCGAGCTCGCAGCGTATCGTCGTACGCGACTCGGAAGAACCCGTGACCACCCGCGTTGACGACGACTGCGCCGTCAGCGTCGACAAGCGGCACCTTCACGCTTGCGTCTTCGAGCAGCACCGTGGTGGTCGACCCGCCGTTGCGAACATGGATCGGTGTCGCCCAGCGCTGCTCGTCAGCGCCGGTGGGAATCTGACCGAGGCGGAACCGCTGCTGGGACAGTTCGACGTGGCTGCCGTCGGGGCCGAGGGCGACGGTGACCAGCGGGAAACCCGGCTGCCAGATCCAGGAGTCCATGATCCGGCGGACGGGCTCGCCCGAGGTCGCCTCGATTGCATCCCACAGGTCGTTGGTCTCGGTGTTTCCGTGAGCGTGAGTGCGCAAGTAGTGGCTGACACCTTCTCGGAAGCGGCTTTCACCGAGGTACTGCTCGAGCATGCGCAGCAGCGCCCCGCCCTTCTGGTACGTGAGCACGTCGAACATGCCTTCGCAGTCCGCTGGCGAACGGACTTCGAACTCGACCGAGCGGGTGCTCTCGAGCGCGTCGACGTCGAAGGCCACGCTGCGCTCGAGCCCGAAGCTCGTCCACCGTTCCCAATCCGGTCGGTACGCGTCGCACGCGGCGATCTCCATGAAGGTCGCAAACGCCTCGTTCAACCAGATCCCGTTCCACCAGCGCATCGTGACGAGGTCACCAAACCACATGTGGGCGAGCTCGTGGGCAACGACATCGGCGACCAACTGCTGTTCGTTCTGCGTGCTTGTCGCCGGGTCGACCAGCAGCAGGCTCTCGCGGAACGTGATGCAGCCCAAGTTCTCCATGGCCCCTGCTGCGAAGTCCGGGAGTGCGGCGAGGTCGACCTTGTCGCTCGGATACGCGATGCCGTAGTAGTTCTCGAACCAGCGAAGGCAGAACGAGCCGACGTCCATTCCGAAGTCGGTCAAGTGGCTCTTGCCGGGCACGTGCACGACGCGCATCGGCGATCCGTTGACATCGACCGGAGAGCTCATTTCGAGGTGGCCGACGACGAAGGCGACGAGATAGCTGCTCATCACCATCGTGTCGGCGAAACGGATGACCGTCCGACCGTCAGCAGTCGTTCGCTCGACCTCGGGGCCGTTGGAGATCGCCTGCAGACCGTCGGCGATGTCGAGCGTGATCCCGAACACCGCCTTGAATTCGGGCTCGTCCCAGCAGGGGAATGCTCGACGGCAGTCGGTTGCTTGCATCTGCGAGGTGGCGATGACCTGTTCGGCACCCTCTGCGTCGGTATACGTGCTGCGGTAGAAGCCGCGCAGCTTGTCGTTCAAGATGCCGCTGAAGTCGATGACCACGGTGCTCGACCCCGCAGGCAGTTCGTCTTTCAGGTGGATGAAGAGACGCTCGGTCTCGTCGTCGAGCGTGTGGTCGGCTGGTGTCCCGTCGACGATGCACGAGTGCACCTCGAGGTCGGCAGCATTCAACGCCAGGGTGACCGTGGGAACGTCGACGTCGACGTACACGGTGACCGCCCCCGTGAAGCTCGCATCGTCCAGTGATGGCGACAGGCGAACGTCGTAGCGGGTCGGAGCGACGCCGGCCGGGAGTCGGAAGGGGTCGAGCTCGCCACTGGGCGACTGTGCTGCATCACTGAGGGCTGCCATGTGGCGAGGGTACCGGCGCTAACGTGGCCGTTCGTGGCTGCCGTGACCCGTGACTCATCCCTGCCCGAGCCGTCTGGCAACACCCCTGCGAGGTTTGCCGTCGTCGGAATCGGTAACGCGCTGGTCGACGTGATCGCCCACGCGTCCGACGAGTTTCTCGATGTCAACGACCTCACGAAGGGCGCGATGACGCTGATCGAAACCGAACGTGCCGTCGAGTTGTACGCCGCGCTCGGCACCGCCGTCGAGATGAGTGGCGGTTCGGCTGCCAACACGATGGTCGGTGTTGCGAGCCTCGGCGGGACGGCGTGCTACATCGGCAAGGTCAACCACGACGACCTCGGCGACGTGTTCGGCCACGACATGCGAGCCGTCGGTGTGCCCTTCCGCGGTGGAGGCGTCGATCACGGCACGCCGACCGGGCGGTGCATCATCGTCGTCACACCAGACGCCGAACGGACGATGAACACCTATCTCGGCGTCTCGAGCACGCTGTGCATCGACGACCTGGACCTCGATGCGATCGCCGCCGGTGAGGTGCTCTACATGGAGGGCTATCTGTTCGACCGGGATGACGCGAAGGCGGCGTTCCGTCGCTCCGCTGAGGTCGCTCACGAGCACGGTCGCCGGGTCTCGCTCACGCTGTCCGATTCGTTCTGCGTCGACCGCCATCGCGCCGACTTCCGAATTCTCGTGCGGGACCACGTCGACATCGTGTTCGGCAACTCCGACGAGATTCGCTCGCTCTATGAAGTCGACGACCTCGATGAGGCGATCGCAGCAGTGCGTGCTGAATGCGCTCTCGCCGTGATCACCACCGGACCCGACGGCTGCGTGATCGTCACGCCCGACGACCTGGTCGACGTCCCAGCTGTTCCCGTCGAGCGCGTCCTCGACACGACGGGCGCCGGCGACCTCTTCGCTGCCGGATTCCTCTTCGGGTTGACCTCTGGTCGCCCGTTGGCCGAGTGCGGCCAGATCGGTTCGATCGCCGCCGCCGAGGTCATCTCCCACGTTGGCCCGCGACCGTTGATCGAACTGCACACCCTGTTGCCCAATGGCTGAAACGATCGACTCAACCGTGCTCGCCACGGCCCGGCGATGGCTGGATGCCGAGCCGGACGATGACATTCGCTTCGAACTCGCAGCGCTGATCAACGGCGTCGAACGCGATGATGTCGGCCAGGCCGACGACCTGACCGCACGGTTCGCCGGGCGACTGCAATTCGGGACCGCGGGCTTGCGCGCTGCGGTCGGCGCCGGACCGATGAGGATGAACCGGCTGGTGGTCAGACAGGCCGCTGCCGGCCTCGGCCGATGGTTGCTCGACACCGTCGACGGCGCTGCCGAGCGAGGTGTCGTGATCGCACGCGATGCGCGCCGAAAGAGCGATCTGTTCGCCCTCGACACCGCCCGCGTGCTCGCAGCGATGGGCATCAGGTCGATGTTGCACCCGGGAACCCAACCCACACCTGTCCTCGCCTGGTCGATCACTGGGCTCGGTGCTGCCGCCGGTGTGGTCGTCACGGCATCGCACAACCCGCCGGAGGACAACGGGTACAAGGTCTTCCTGGAGACCGGATCACAGATCGTCACACCGATCGACACCGAGATCGCCGATCGGATCGGGGGATTCGACCCGCTCGACGTGCCGATTGCCGCCGAGGACGATCTGCTCATCTCGTGGCTGGACACCTCCTGGAACGACGCCTACATCGCCGCTGCACCAACGGTCCGGTTGCGGCCCGAGGTGCCAGGCGTGACGGCTGCCTACACGGCCATGCACGGCGTCGGCGGCGACACGCTGACGGCGGCATTCATCGCATCGGGTTTCGACCCGCCGATCGTCGTTGCCGAGCAGCACGAACCGGACGGAGCGTTCCCGACCGTGTCGTTCCCGAACCCCGAGGAGCCCGGCGCAATGGATCGACTGATCGAGGTTGCCGACCGCCACGGTGCCACGATCGCGCTCGCCAATGACCCGGATGCGGACCGGCTGGGCGCCGCGATTCCCGATACCCGCGCCCATGCCCCGGGTCAGCGTGCTGACGGGTCGTCATGGCGCAAGCTGAGCGGTGACGAGCTCGGCTGGCTGTTCGCGGATCACATCCTGTCCAACACCGTGGGCGATGATCGGCTCGTGGTCACGACCTTGGTGTCGTCGTCGCTGCTCGCCCGGATGGCTGCGGCGCACGGTGTGCACGGTGTCGAGACGTTCACGGGTTTCAAGTGGATCGGCCGGATCGCCACCGAACGCGCCGCGCTGGGTCAACGGCTCGTGTTCGGCTACGAGCAGGCACTCGGCTATCTCGTCGCCGACCGACCGCTCGACAAAGACGGCATCACCGCCGCCATCATGTTGGTCGAGATCGCCGGCCTCGCCGCCGCCGACGGTGTCACGGTGCAGGACCGACTCGATGCGATCGCCACCGAGTACGGCCAGTACGTGACCGCTGAGCTGTCGGTTCGGATGCCGCCCGACGAGGGAGCGGCCTGGGTGCAACAGCTCGAGAACGATCCTCCGACCGAGGTCGGCGGCGTGTGTGTCGAATCGGTCAGCTCCTATCCGGAAGCAAACCTGGTCCGCTTGATGCTCACCGGCGGCACGAGACTGCAGATCCGCCCGAGTGGTACCGAGCCCAAGGTCAAGATCTACGGCGAAGCAGTCGATCTCGACCCCGCTGAGCTCGATCGACTCCTGCACGCTCTCGCCGATTGACCCCCGAAGTCGTCAGGCGTTTCCGTCAGCCGGCGGGTGCGCCGAATTGACGATCGCCGGCGTCGCCGAGGCCCGGCACGATGTACGCGTTGTCGTTGAGGCGGTCGTCGACCACGGCGGTGAAGAGCGTGACATCGATGCCGCATGACTCGACCGCTGCGATGCCCTCGGGCGCGGCGAGCGCAACGACCACGGTCAACGGCTGCTGAGCGCCGCGCTCGACGAGGAGCTGCAAGGTGTGGATCAATGAGCCGCCGGTCGCCAACATCGGGTCGACCACGATCACCGGTCGGTCACCGATGTTCTCCGGGAGCTTGTTGACGTACGGTTCGGGCTCGTGGGTCTCTTCGTTTCGAGCGATGCCGATGAACCCGATATCAGCGTCCGGAAGCAGGTCCTGTGCGGGACGGAGGAAGCCGAGGCCGGCGCGCAGGATCGGCACGATGACCGGTTGCACTGCGATGCGCTCCGCCGGAGCGGACGTCAGCGGTGTCTCGACGGTGCCGGTCTCGGTGGGCAATGTCTGAGTGGCCTCGGCAATCAGCAACGTGCCAATGCGTTCGAGATTCTGACGGAACAGTGCGTTCGGCGTGTCGACATCGCGGATGCGGGCGAGTGAATCCAGCACCAGTGGATGATCGACAACGACGGTTTCAACAGTCATCTGGGTGCTCCTCAGCTTCCGAGTTCCGACTCGGATTTGAGTACCGAGTACCGCGGCTTGATGATGCCGTTGATGATCTTGAGGCGTTCGGGGAATGGAGCGAACGCTGACTTCATCGCGTTCACCGTGAGCCATTGCATGTCATCGAGGCCCCAACCGAAGGCGCGGTGCAGCTCCAGCATCTCGTTGGTCATCGTGGTGTCGCTCATCAACCGGTTGTCGGTGTTGACGGTGACTCGGAACTGGAGTCGACGCAGGAGGCCGATCGGATGGGCGGAGATGGTCGGTGCCACGCCGGTGTTCACGTTCGAGGTGGGGCACACTTCCAGGCAGATCCGGCGGTCACGGATGTAGCTGGCGAGTTGGCCGAGTGTGGCGTTGCCGTCAGCGTCGACCGTGATGTCATCGATCAGCCGGACTCCGTGACCCAGCCGTTCGGCTCCACAGAACTGGACCGCCTCCCAGATCGACGGCAGCCCGAATGCCTCTCCGGCGTGAATGGTCGAGTGGAAGTTCTCCCGATTGATCAGCTGGAACGCATCGAGGTGCCGAGTGGGTGGGAAACCCGCCTCGGGACCCGCGATGTCGAACCCGACGACGCCGTGGTCGCGGTGCCGAAGTGCCAGCTCGGCAATCTCAGCGCTGCGCGCTGCCTGGCGCATCGCGTCGAGCAGTGCGTAGATCGTCAGGTCGGTGCCCGCTGACCCGCGTTCGAAGCCGGCGAGGACGGCGTCGACCACTTCGTCGAGCGTGAGGCCTTGTTCGAGGTGGAGTTCTGGGGCGAAACGGACTTCGGCGTACACGACGTTGTCGGCGGCGAGGTCTTGGGCACATTCGAAGGCCACACGCTCGATTGCTTCTCGGTGCTGCATGACCGCTCCGGTGTGTGCGAACGTCTCGAGGTAGAGGACGAGATCGTTGCGCTTCGCGCCCTTGTTGAACCATTCGCCGAGCTCGTCGACATCGGTCGTCGGCAGGCCGTCGTAGCTGTACTGCTCGGCCAGCTCGATCACCGTCGACGGACGGAGCCCGCCATCGAGGTGGTCGTGCAGCAGCACTTTCGGAGCTCGCGCGATCAGGTCAGCCATCGACATCACACCACGCTACCGAGGGGACCGTCAGGGCAAAGGGCGCAGTGGGAAGTCAGCCGGACGCTGGAGCCAGTTCCACTCGGGATAGTCGGCATCGGCGTCGATGCAATGGAGACTGTAGGCATGACGGCTGACGCCTGACCGGTTGACGCCTGACCAGTGGGGGAGCAGGCCGTCGAGCACGATCATCGTTCCCGCCGGCACGGGGAGCGGTACGGCGCCGGCCGTGTCGGGACCCGGCGTCGGTTCATCGCTCAGCGACACCATCACCGTGCCATCAGATGCTGCAGGGTCGTCGAGTCGGTTGCGTTTGAACAACTCGCGCAACGGTCCGCGGTGGGAGCCGGGAACGGCCCAGAGGCAACCGTTGTCGATGGTCGCGTCTTCGATCGCGAACCAGAAGCCCGTGACGGTGATCGGCTCGGTGTACAGAAAGGTCGCATCCTGATGAACACCGACTTCGCCGCCGATACGCGGCTGCTTGAAGATGTACATCGACTGCAGCGCCAACGGGTCGGACATGCCGACATCCCGTGCGACCTGCCCGAGCGCAGGGTTGAACGCGAAGTCGGCGAACGCATCGTCGGAGTCGTGCTGAGCGTGACCGATCTTGTTGATCGACAGTTCCTTCGGCTGCGTGAGTTCGCCGCCGGGTCCGAACGCCTCCTCTTCGAAGAAGCACCAGGTTGCTGCGCCGCTCGCCAGGAACTCACCGTTGGACACGCGTTCCTGCTGATTGGTCGTGAACACCGATCGCTCTTCGGACGGCTCCCACTCCGCGACGATCTGGTTCGCCCTGGTGCGGAGTCGGTCGCAGGCGTCGAGCGACATGAAGTCGGGGACGACCAGGAACCCATCGGTGTCGTAACGGCTGATCTGTTCGGTGGTCAACACGACCACAACGGTAGCTGGCGGTACCTGCGCCTACTGTTGCGACATGGCGACGTGGACCTGCCCCGACTGCAAGCGGACCTTCGGTGCCGTCGGCCGCAATCACATGTGCAACCCGGGCCTCACGATCGAGGAGTTCCTCGCTGACGCGCCCTCGTTCGTCGCGCCGGTGTTCCACGTGGTCCACGATCATCTGACCTCGGTCGATGCCGACGTCGACGGTGACCTCATCGTCGATCCGCTCGACGGCAAAGTGTTGTTCAAGAACGGACCGACGTTCTGCATCATCGACGTGAAGACGAAATGGGTGGCTGTCGGCTTCTCGCTCCGTCGTGCGGTGGAGTCCGGTCGGCTGTCACGCAAGACGTCGGAGCAGGGCGGCCGGTACTACCACGTTGTCAATGTCGACGACCCCGTTGCCGTCGACAGCGAGTTCTGCGACTGGCTCACCGAGGCCTATCACCATGGCTCTCAGGGACGCGGCTCTCAGGGAAAGGGGGCTGATGCGGGTGCGGGCGGGTTCGACCCGATGGTGCCCGACGACATCGACTTCGAGATCGCTCCGCCCCGCTGAGCCCGTCATCTTCGGTCGGGAGACGAAACTCCACCGCAGCGTGCAGTTGCGTCTCCGGATGCGTGATCGAGGTGGCGTTCAGTCGCCGACGGTGACTTGCGCGACCATGTCGGGGTGCAGCGTGCAGAACAGGCTGTACACCCCGGGCTCGTCGAAGCTGACCTCGTAGTTGCTGCCTGGTGTGAGCAGGCCGGAGTCGAAGTCGGCGAGCGCCGGTGCTTCGGGTGTGCCGGCGGTGACGGTGTGGGGTACGGCGTCGACGTTGTTGAAGAACAGTGGTTGGCCTGGCTTGACCGCCAGGTCGCCGCTGTATAAGAAGTCGGTGATCAACGACTGTTCAGCGCCCTCGGGGAAGTCCGAGCCCCGGACCTCTCGGGTGTCACGGATCTGGGTTGCGTCAGCGACGGGGGCGATCGAGGAGTTCCACATCGAGAAGACTCCGAGTTGATTGTCGAAGCTGTCGGCGACCCAGGCGTGCAGCATCCAACCCAGTGCTGCGGAGAAGTTACCGCCCTGTTCCTCACACTCGTCCCGGGGCAAGAACGTGTCGCGCCCCTGTGAATTGCCGCGACAGAGGTTGTAGTGGATGTGCCAGTTGTCGAGCGGACCGGCGAAGGTCTCCGGGTGGTCGTTGCCGATGACCTGCGGCGGGATGAGGAAGGCGGTACCGACGAGGGTCATCGGTTCGCCGGTCCAGACGTCGTTGCGGCACTGATCGAGTGGGCCGTCGGCAACCGTGCCGTCGGCCTTCGCGTACAGCAGGATCTCCGGGCGGGCGGGGTCGAACCCGTCGTTGAGCCAGTCGACCTTGTAGAAGTGCGAGCCCATGTTGGCGGTTTGGATCTTGTCGCTGACGAACCCCTCGGCACAGGCTGTGTTCACGTCGCGATGTGCTTCAGCGAACTCGTTGAGATCGGTCAATTGGCCCACGAGTTCGGCGAGTTCGTCGGGCGACATCTGCAGTTCGTCGGGAATGTCGGCGCCGGACTCGTGCAGCGCGCGCAACTCCTGGAAAGAACATGGCAGGGCTTCGTCCTGGCAGCGGACGGTGCCGACCAGGGGCCCTTCGACCAGAGTGGGCACGACGCCACCGGAATGTTCCCGGAAGACATAGCGCGAGTACCCGGTTGCACCGCCTGCCTGGAACGTGAGGCCCTCCGGGAACTGGATGTCGGCACCGACCTGGTCGAACGCAGCGGCCTGGGCGATGTAGTCGTTCACCTGTTCGATCGTTGCTGCCTCGGTCGGATCGAGCGTCGTGGTCGGCTCGGCCGGTTCGGTGACAGCCGGTTCCGTCGGTGGTGGCTCGGCCGGCGCAGGAGTGGCCGGCGCAGCAGGGGGCGTCTCTGCTGGCGCTGCGGTTGCGGGGGCGGTCGCCGGAACGGTGTCGGAAACGGTCGCCGGCACAGCGCGTTCGTCAGAACCCGATGAGCACGCGGCGACACCGACCGCGATTGCTGCGAGCGCTGCCAGTGTCCGTTGATGTCCCATGTTGCCCCGATCCGTCTGCGTCCTGCCTACCCGACAGTAACCTCGGCTGCATGGAATTGACCGTGCTGGGCAACACCGTTCGTCACTCGATCGACCACGTCGAGGTGTTCGCTGCACCGGAGAACATCTCCTCGGTCACCTTCACGAACGATGAGCTGAACTCGATGTGCCCGGTCACCGAACAGCCCGATCTGTCGTCCGTGGTGATCGAGTACGTGCCACGCGAGTGGTGCGTCGAGTCCAAGAGCTTGAAGCTGTACCTCTGGGGCTTCCGCGACCGGGCGGTGTTCGCCGAGGCGTTGGCGGCCGAGATCGCCAGCGAGATCATGCTCTCGGCCAAGCCCGAACGGGTCAAGGTCACCCTGACCCAGCGTCCGCGCGGCGGCATCGAAGTGACCGCTGTCAGCGAAATGGCGGACTGATCCCTCGGGGCCGTACCGCGCTCTACTGCTCTTCGTACGGTTGGCCCAGCGCTGCCGGGACGTGGGCGCCACGACCGACGCTCGCCACGACCAAGAGCGTCACGAGGAACGGCGCCATCTCGAGGAACTCGCTCGGGATGCCGGTGTTGAGGAACGCGAACTTCAGTGCCAGTGCATCGGAGAATCCGAAGACCAGGGCGGCAAGGAGCGCGCCGACGGGGTGGTGTCGGCCAACGAGCACGACGGCGAGGGCGATGAAGCCTCGGCCATTGGTGATGTTCTCGTTGAAGCGGCCCACGTCAGCAGTCCACCAGGAGCCACCGAATCCGGCGATGGCGCCGGCGATCGTGACGTTGATGTACCTCCGACGCAGCACGTTGACGCCGAGCGTGCCGGCTGCTTTCGGGTGTTCGCCGACCGCTCGGGTACGCAGACCCCACTTCGTCTTGAAGAGGGCCCACGCCGTGATCGCGACGAGTGCAAGGGCGGCGTACACGTAGAAGGTCTGCTCGAACAGGATCGGGCCGAGGATGGGAATGCTGCTCAGACCCGGAATCTTCCACTCTGCGATGGTGCCGGTTCCGTTAAGTTGCGGGTTGCTGGTCAGCACACGCGAGTCGAGGAACGACGTGAGCCCGAGGACGAAGAAGTTGATGGCGAACCCGACGATCACTTGGTCGACGAGGAACCGGATGGCGAGCCAGGCGAGCAGGAGTGCAAGCAGCGCGCTGACCGCCATTGCGGCGAGGATGCCGAGCCAGATGTTGGTCGCCGAACCCACCAGCGCCGACGTGAACGCGCCTGCCAGGAGCAGGCCTTCGATGGCGATGTTGATGATGCCGGATCGTTCGCACAGGATGCCGCCGAGCGCACCGAGCACCAGCGGGGTCGAGGCCTTGAGGGCGTCGTGCAGCGTCCCGGTGAGGGAGAACTGGCGGCCGGCCGCAGCCCACGCCATCAGCGTGACGATGAACAGGATCGTCGCAGCGGCGAGCAGAGCGTTCTGCAGTTTGGCGGTGCCGCGCGAGATCTGTACGCCGCCCAGCGCGGCGAGGACGACGGCACACAACCACGCGAGCGGAATGCCGGGCAGCCCGATCGATGAGTCGCCGCCGAGGGTGAAGGTCGATGTTCCTCCGTCGCCGCGAGCGAAGACGACCAGGGCGATCCCGGCTGCGATGAAGTAGCCGATGCCGACGTTGCGCGCCCGCTTCTTCTGCTCCGGTGTCCGACTCAGTGAGTCGAGCATGCCCAGATAGGCCGCATCTCCGGGGCGAGTGCCGGGCCCCGTCGACGGCGTCTGTGAGCCGGTCACGCTCATGCTCCCCACCCGCCGAAGCTCGGTCCCGCAGCGGCGCCTTCGGCCTTGATCCTGAAGATGGCCTTCATCAGTAGCGGCGCAGCGATGAACAGCACGATCAGCCCACGCAGGATGAGCACCAGGTCGACGGGCACGCCGGTATCGACCTGCATCTTCTGGCCTCCGGCCTGAAGCGCGCCGAAGAGGAACGCGGCGAGCACGGTGCCGGTCGGCGTCGACCGGCCCAGAAGCGCAACGGCGATCGCGTCGAAGCCGATGTCGCCTGCAAAGCCCTGGGTGGCCCTCCCTTGGGTGCCGAGCACCTCGCTCGCACCGGCGAGCCCGGCGAACCCTCCACCGATGACGAACGATGTGATGATCAGCACCCCGGGCTTCATTCCTGCATAGCGGGCGGCGTGGGAGTTGGCGCCCTGGGCCCGGATCTCGAAGCCGAGGGTGGTGCGTTCGAGCAGCCACCAGAAGAACAAGGCGGCGGCGATCGCGATGAGGAAGCCGATGTGCGCGCGCAGTTCGGGCCGATCGAGGAACCCGAACAGGCGCGGGAGTCGGCCCTCGGGCGTGACCAGTTTCGAGATCGGGTCGTTGCGGCCCTCGCGACCGAACGCGTCGGTCTTCAGGATCCACAGCACGAGCGAGCCCGCGATGAGGTTCAGCATGATCGTCGAGATCACTTCGTGGACGCCGGCGCGTGCCTTGAGGAGCCCTGGAATGATGCCCCAGGCCATGCCGAGGACCATGCCGGCGATGACGCCGAGGGGAACCTGGATGATGCCGGGGCCGTTCATCGAGAAGCCGACGAAGACCGCACCGATGCCGCCCATCAGCATCTGTCCGGTACCGCCGATGTTGAACAACCCGGCGCGGAAGGTGATCGCCACGGCGAGGCCTGCGAGCAACAACGGTGTCGTGGCCACGATGGTCTCGTTGAGCGGACGCCACCCGTCGAATGCGCCCTTGGGCAGGGCGAGGTAGGCGTCCTTGATCGTGGTCAGGATGCCGCCCCAGTCACCTTCGCGGATCTTGTCGATGTCGGACAGTGCAATGACGAAGACACCGACCACGAGCGCACTCACGAGGGCCAGCAGCGGCAGGACCACGGCGTTGGTCGTGTCGATGCGACTCCAGATCCGGCTCACCATGTTGCTCGGGCCCGAGCCGCCGGACGTATCGCCGGGTGACGGTGCGGCGGTGGTTGCTGTTTCGGTCATGGCATGTCTGCCTGGCTCGTCACCTGGGTCTTGGCGCCGGCCATGTACAGACCGACTTCGTTGTGGCTGGTGTCGGAGCGGTCGAGGTCGGCGACGATGCCGCCCCGGTACATCACGATGACCCGGTCGGCGAGCGCCATCACCTCGTCGAGTTCGGTCGACACGACGAGCACTGCAGCGCCTTCGTCGCGCGCCTTGACGACCTGGGCGTGGATGTACTCGATCGAACCGACGTCGACGCCGCGTGTCGGCTGAGACGCGACGAGCAGGCGGAGGTCACGGCTGAGTTCCCGGGCGACGATGACCTTCTGTTGATTGCCGCCGGACAAGGTGCCCGCAGGAGTCTGGATCGACGGGGTGCGGACGTCGTACTGCTCGACCAGTTCGGCAGCGACGCTGCGCGCCTTGGGCCAGTCCATCGACAGCCCGTCGCTGTAGGTGTCGTCGTGATAGGTGGTGAGGACCATGTTCTCGGCAACGCTGAAATCACCGACGAGCCCCGCCCGCTGACGGTCCTCGGGGATGTGGGCGACCCCTGCGGTGTGCACCTCGCGGGGTGTTGCATGGGTGATGTCGCCGCCGTCGAGGTGGATCGAACCCGTGATCACGTCGCGCAAGCCGGTGATTGCTTCAACCAGTTCGGTCTGGCCGTTGCCCTGCACGCCGGCGATACCGACGATCTCGCCTGCCCGAACGTCGAAGCTGACGTGATCGACGAGCGTGCGTCCGCCGGCGTCGACCACGTGCATCTCGGAGATGGCGAGGACGGCGTCGCCGGGCTCGGACACTGCCTTGTCGACCACGAGTTGGACGGGCCGTCCGACCATCAACTCGGCGAGCCCGACTTCGTCGATCTCTGTCGGGTCGGCCTCACCCACGGTCTTGCCGCGTCGGAGCACGCTGATGCGGTCAGCGACTCGGAGTGCTTCGGTGAGCTTGTGGGTGATGAACACGATGCCGCGCCCGGACTCCTTGAGCGAGTCGACGATGTTGAAGAACTCCTCGATCTCCTGTGGAGTCAGGACGGCAGTGGGCTCGTCGAACACGACGATCTCGGCGTCGCGGAACAACACCTTCAGGATCTCGACACGCTGCTGGATCCCGACCGGCAGGGCTTCGATCAACGCTTTCGGGTCGAGATTGAGGCCGTACTTGCCGGAGATCTCCTCGACCTGTCGGTTCGCTGTGTCGACGTCGAGTTTGCCGAACGGCCCGGTGGTCGGTTCGACACCGAGCACGACGTTCTCAGCGACAGTGAAGACCGGCACGAGCATGAAGTGCTGGTGCACCATGCCGATGCCCGCCGCGATGGCGTCGCCGGAGGACTCGAAGACAGCGGGTGCTCCGTCGACGAAGATCTGCCCTTCGTCGGCGTGGTACAGCCCGTACATGATGTTCATCAACGTCGACTTTCCCGCCCCGTTCTCGCCGACGAGTGCAAGCACCTCGCCGGATCGGATCGTCAGGTTGACGTCGTCGTTGGCGATCACACCGGGAAATCGTTTGGTGATCCCCCGTAGTTCCAACTCCATGCAGGCGCGACGTTAGTCGTCGCCGAGCGACGTGCCGAAAACGCAGAACGGGGAGTCCCGAAGGGCTCCCCGTTCTCCGTCAATGTGGCCGAGACAGCCGGACTGGATCGGACCGAATCATTGCGAAATCAGTTGACCGTGACGTTGCCGGCGATGATCTCGGCCTTCAGGGCCTCGACTTCGTCCTTCAACTCCTGCGGGACGTCGCCGTCCTGCGAGCCGTAGGAGGCCAGGCCGACACCGTCGTTCTCGAGCGTGCCGAGATAGGCGCCACCGGCTTCGCCGTTGACGACAACCTGCTCGGCAGCTGCGAAGACGGCCTCGTCGATCTTCTTGAGGACCGAGGTGAGGTAGACGTCTGCCTCGTTCGGGTTGCTCACGGTGAGGTCGTTGTCCACACCGATGATGCGGATGCCCTCGTTCTCAGCGGCGTAAGCCGACGAGCCGAGCCCGACCGGGCCGGCGACGGGGAAGATGATGTCGGCGCCTTCGTCAGCGAAGCTCGCTGCGAGTGCCTTGCCGTCGTCGAGGTTCTCGAAGTTGCCGGCGAAGGAGCCGTCCTGTGCTTCGACGTCCCAGCCGAGCACTTCGACGTCGGTGCCCTTCTGCTCGTTGTAGTACGCGACGCCGTTGGCGTAGCCGTCCATGAACACGGTGACCGGCGGGATGTTGATACCGCCGTAGGTGGCGACCTTGCCGGTCTCGGTCATGCCTGCGGACAGGTAGCCGGCGAGGAACGACGGCTCGGCAGTCGAGAAGTTGAGCGTCAGCACGTTCGGGATCGGCTCTTCGTAGCCAAAGTCGATGATGGCGAACTGCTGGTCGGGGTTGGCCGCAGCGGCAGCCGCAGTGGCATCGCCGAGCAGGAAGCCGACGGTGACGATCAGCGAGCAGTCCTTCTCGATGAAGCTCTGGATGTTGGTCTCGTAGTCGGCGTCGGATGCGGACTCGAGCACTTCGGCGGTGAGGCCGAACTCGGATGCGGCGCGCTCGGCACCTTCGAAGGCGATCTGGTTGAAGCCCTTGTCGTCGACTCCGCCGACGTCGGTGACCTCGCAGATCGAGCCGCCGTCGGCATCAGCGGGCTCGCCGTCGTCGGCCGGCGCATCGGTGTCGGCCGGAGCGGTGCTGTCGCCAGCGGGTGCGTCGGTCTCGGTGCTTGCTGCGTCGTCGCTGCCACAGGCGGCGAGCCCGAGGGCACCCACCATGGCGACAGCGAGCAGCTTCTTGCTCTTGATCATGTTCTCCCCTTGAGAGTTGTCTGACGTCGTGACCGTCAGGTGTTCACGTGCCAGCGATGTTACCAAGCAGTACGCAGCTCGGTGACCGCCGCCGCGTTCGCTCCGGCGAACTTGCCGTCTGCGCTCGGCGAGCGGCGTCGGGGCCGTATCGTGTAGTCCGACATGTCTGCGCGTTCCCCATCGCCTCCGACGGCGTCGAAGTTGCTCCTGCGGCGGGCCATGGTGCTCGTCGTGTTGCTCGTCGTCGGTTACAGCGCGGTCAAAGCATTGGTCGAGTATGTCGGCGGCGACGATGACGTGGTGGTCAGCACCCCCGCAGCACCCGGCGCCGATGATTCCGGTGCCGCTGCTGCTGGTGGTGGTGATGGTGGTGGTGATGATGGTGGTGGTGCTGGTGGTGGTGATGTTGCCGACGACGGCTCCCCGAGCACGGATCAGATCGACGACGCGGGTGGTGACCAGGGCAACGATCCCGATGACGTTGAAACCGGCGACTCGACGCCCATCACGGAGCCCCCGGCGGACGTCCCCGAGAACACCGGCCCGCCGGCGCCGGACAACAAAGCAACGGTGTACATCGTCGGCGACAGTGACGCCGGCACATTCGGCCCGTACCTTCAGCAACTCGTCGACGGAACCGCCGTTGCCGAGACCGCACTGAACTACAAGGTGTCCTCCGGCCTCGCCCGCCCCGACTTCTACGACTGGCCCGCCGAACTGGAGCGGGCGCTGCCCGAAGTGCAACCCGACATCGTCGTGGCCACATTCGGAGGCAACGATTCCCAGGGCCTGTCGGCATTTCAAGACGAACTCGAGTTCGTCATCGGCGACCCTCTCGACAACGAAGCGGAATGGTCGGCGGAGTACACGAAACGCGCCGGTGACGTGATGGATCTCCTGCTCGAGGACGACCGCACGGTCATCTGGGTCGGGATCCCGAACGATGACAATCCCGAGGTGACAGCGAAGTTGGCGATCCAGGATCGTGCTGCAAAGGCAGCAGCAGCGGAGCGCCCCGACGTGATCTTCATCGACACGTGGGCACGCTTCTCGGGTCGAGACGGCAACTGGGCCGAGTTCGTGATCGATCCGCGCGACGGCGAAGGCAAGGACGTCCGCGCCGACGACGGCTTCCATCTGAACACCAACGGCGCCGAGATTCTCGCGCTCGACATCGCCGTCGTCATCCAGGACGACCTGCGCGCCCGCGGCGCCGCGATCTGAGCAGTTCGTCGAGTTCTGTGTCAGCACACAGGGCCGAAGATCGCACATGTGCTGACACAATCCGCAGTGAGCAGGTCTGTGTCAGCAGAGACGGCCGGCGGAACTCCAGCGTGAAGCGCCCCTACTGCTGTTGGCCACGGGCTTGGATTCGCTTGCGGCGAGCTTCGACCGTGTCCGGGGTGAAGCTCGTCCGGAGCCACGCCCGCCCGTCGCGCGCCTCGGCCTCCCAGGCATCGTCGTCGGTCGTGATCGTGTCGTAGGTGGCGCGGATCTGGCGCACGCCGTCCTGTTCGTTGCCGATGATGTCGTGTGCGATCTGGCGGGTGAACGGCAGCAATTCGTCGTGGTCGACGACGTGGTTGACCAGCCCGAACGCCAGGGCTTCTGTAGCCCCCATGAAGTTGCCGGTGAAACTCATCTCACGCGCCCTGCGAACCCCGATGGCCTGCGGCAGCAGCACGGTCAGCCCCCATCCGGGCATCACGCCGACCCGGCTGTGGGTGTCGCCGAACTTCGCCTGCTCGCTGGCGATGAGAAAGTCGCAGTTCAACGCGAGCTCGAAGCCTCCGGTGATGGCGACGCCGTTGATCGCACCGATCAGTGGTTTGGTCAGGTGCGGGAACGGGCCCCGTTCGCGCCCGGGCGACGTGGCGCCGAGGTTGCCGCCCGTGGCCCCGAGTTCTTTCAGGTCGAGGCCCGCGCAGAAGGCGGGGTCGGTTCCCGTGAGGATGATGACGTCGACGTCGTCATCAGCTTCGGCACGTCTGAGGACTTCGGAAAGCCGCTGCAGCACATCGCTCGACAGTGCGTTTCGTGCGTCGGGACGATTGAGCGTGACGGTCGCGATCCGATCCTCGTCGACGTACAGCACCACATCATCGGCCATGCCGCAGTGTTGCATCTCTGCCGGCGAAGCGGTCAATCGGTCAGATGACGCCTCGATGCCTTTTCCAGCGCGCCGACATTCGTTCACCGACGTGTGACATGACATGATCGGACGATGTCCCTCGTTCTCACCGACATCGCCGATGGCGTCGCCACGCTGACGCTCAACAACCCCGACGAACGCAACACGATGACCCATCCGATGGTCGAGGAGATCATCGCGGCGATGGACCGCTTCGAAGCGGACGAGAACGTCGGGGCCGTGGTCGTCACCGGAACGCCGCCAGCCTTCTGCGCCGGTGCCAACCTCGGGAACCTCGCCGAGGCGACCGGTGAGAGTCTCGGGGTGATCTACGAGGGCTTCTTGCGCATCGCGCGTTCACCGCTGCCGACTCTCGCCGCGGTGAACGGTGCAGCGGTCGGAGCGGGGATGAACCTGGCGCTCGGTTGCGATGTCCGAATCGTCAGCGATCGAGCCAAGCTCGACACTCGATTCTTGCAACTCGGCATTCATCCCGGCGGCGGCCACACCTGGATGTTCCGTCGCATCGCCGGCCCGCAGGCAGCAATGGCCGCAGTCATCTTCGGTCAGGTGCTCGACGGCCAGGAGGCCGAGCGCGTCGGCCTGGCCTACAAGTCGGTGCCCGGCGACGACCTGCTCGAGTTCGCCCACGAATTCGCAGCCAAGGCAGCAACCGCGCCTCGCCAACTGTCCATCGAGACCAAGCAGACGATCCTCGACATGGCCGACGTCGACAACCATCCCGATGCGGTGACGCGCGAGCTGAAGCCGCAGCTGTGGAGCACGAAGCAACCGTGGTTTGCCGAGCGGTTGGCGGCTCTTCAGGCGCGAATCTCCAAACGCTGACGCAGCGTGGTCGGCGCACCTCGAATCGCGCAGAATCGTTACACGATTCTCTCCGCCGGAGTCGGTGACGTGCACTAAGTTCGTCTGTGCAAGCAACCGAAACCATCGCGGCAGAGGCCGCAAAGCAGGAGGTAGCAATGAGCCAACGCAACCGGGACCTCGACGTTCCGATGCAGGTGAAGCAAGAGGTTCGAGCACGCGCTCATTCAGAGCGGCATCGAATTCGGGTGGAACTGCAATCAGCTGCGAAGGACATTTCCGGCGGTATCGACCCCGCTGACGTTCACGAGCCCGGTGAGGCGTGGAAGCCCATGCACCACCATGACGCCGAAGTGGCGAAGAGTAAGCTCGCCAAGCGCTCCAAGACCAAGCGTCATTGGAAGACCAAGATGTGGAAGCGTCGCACGCAACTGCGTCGCGACCGTGCCGCGGCCCTGCGCGAGGCCCGCAACAACGCCGGCGCCATCACCTACTGATCTTTCACGCTCTGAGGATCATGCTCTGATCTTCGCGTTCTGAAGATCGCGTTCTGAAGATCGCGTTCTGCAGATCAGAGCAGCCACGAGGCACGGAGTTCGTCACGCCGGACCTGCCATTCTTCGGCGGTCATCGCGTAGCGGACGTGGTCTTCCCAGACGCCGTTGATCTCGAGGTACCGCAGCGCGATGCCTTCATTTCGGAGGTCGAGCTTGTCCATCACCCGGTGGCTGTTCTTGTTGCGCGGCACGATGCAGATCTCGACGCGATGGAGTCCGAGCTGCTCGAAGGCGAACTCGATCAGCGCAACGACACCCTCAGAGACGTACGCCTGCCCGGCGTGACGCCGGTCGATCCAGTAGCCGATGGTGCCGGACTGCATGGCGCCGCGGATCACGTTGTTGAGATTCACCTCGCCTGCGATGTGTTGATCGACGAAGAGCCCGAACTGGTAGGCCACGCCGTTGGCACGGTCGCGATCGCGCTGAGCGCACCGTGCCGAGAATGCTGAACGGTCCGTGGTCGGGTCGGGCATCGAGGGTTGGCGCATCGGTTCCCAGACCGTGAGCCAGTCGGCATTGCGCGCCCGCACCTCACTCCAGGGTCGGAAATCCGACGCCGCGAGCGGGCGCATGAGAATTCTGCGGCCATACAGGCGCAATGGAGCGCTCGACCGCGACGGGTGCCTCAGTGCCATGGCGTGCAGTCTGTTGGTCGATTGATCACGGAGTTCTCGCGAGCAGGGTGACGTGGTCCAGATCCAGACGACGCATCACGGCCAGCACGATGCACAGCGTGCCGATCACGGTGTCGACGGCGTCGTGGGCGAGGCCGGGGTTGTGGCGACGCTCGACACGTGGCTCGGCAACGAGTGTCCTGAACACCTCGTCGGCATCGACGCGCCTGAGGCGGTAGTCAGCGGGAGGATTGCGGTGACCGACTTCGACCTCGGCCAACGCCACGGCGTGGCGACCGGTCACAGCGACCGACGGTGTTGCGAGGACGCTCGGCGCTGCGCTCACGATGTCGTCGAAGTAGTCGTGGATGAAGCCGAGCGCGTTGGTCAGGTCGGCGGGGCGCGGCGGGTCGTTGCTCAGTTCACCGGAACTCAGGGTGACGGGGCCGAGGGGAATGTTCCAGGTGTCGCCGCCGGTCATCGCGACGCCGACTCGGTCATCGTCGATGCCGAGCGTCAGGCCACCGGGTTCGGGATTGACCGATGGCTGCGCTGCCGCTTCAGTCATTCGGGGTCTCCGTGCCGACACTGTCGGTGTCGATGCGCGCGGTGATGTCGGGGGCTGGAGGTTGCAAGCCCTCGAGCACCCCTCGGTCAGCTCCGAGCCGAGCGAGCGTCCAGGATCCGACCGCATCGTCGCGGCCGGCCAGCAGGTGTGCGACGTGGGCATGCAGGCACTTGACGCCACGACGGGTACCTCCGACGCCGCCGGACGGGCGGGGACCGGTGTGATGGGGATCGATCGCAGCGTCGCGCTCGGCGGCATAGTTCGTATGGGCTGCCTCGATGTCGGCTTCGGGGATCTCGGCTTCGGCCGAGCGGACGCCGCCGGCAGCTTCGATTCGGCTCACCGCCCGGACGATGTCGCTGCCAACGAGGTAGTAGCGCGTGGGCATCGGCGTCGCGTCGTCGAGGAACGGAGCGTTGCGGAGGACAACAGGATCACCAGAGGCGTCACGGACAACGACCTCGAATGAGCTCTGCGGTGGCCGCCCGATGAGTTCCTGGACGCGGGCCCGGTCGTCCATCAGCTCCGTCGGCGACGCAGGAACAACAATGCGAGAAGGACAGCAATCACTGCTGGCGCGGCCCGCTTGACGATCGACGAGCCGCCCATCTCCATCAGGTCGATGGCTTCTGCTGCCGGGCCGTCGATCTTGCGCACGGTCGGCTCAGCGGGGCTGTCCGGCGCAGACGTGCTCTCGGCGCTTGGCGGAGGTTCTGCAGCGTCGTCAGCAGCGCTGTCGCCATCGGCGTCGATCATCTCGTTGAGGTTCTGGGCGAACTGGTCGATCAACTTGGCGCTGACGTCGCCGAGGATCCCGCGACCGAACTGAGCAATCTTGCCGGTGATGTGCAGATCGGTGGTGACGACGACCTTCGTGCTGGTCGGCGACAGGCTCTCGGCGGCGGCGGAGATGTCCGCCGATGCGTTGCCGCGACCCTTGGTGTCGCGGCCCTTGCCGTTGAGCTTGCAGGTGTAGGCAGCGTCGTCGCGCTCGACGAAGTAGGCGTCGCCCTTGAACTCGGTGGCGATCGCACCGAGCTTGACCTTGACCTTGCCCGCGTAGACCTCGCCGTCGTCGGTCTGACGAATCTCGGTGAGTTGTGCGCCGGGCAGGCACGGAGCGATGCGCTCGACGTCGGTGATGATCGGCCACGCTTCGTCGATCGGTCGATTGACGGTGAACTCGTTGATCAATTGTTCTGCCATTGGTGCAGATCCTCCACGGTGTCGATGTCGGCTGGTGAACCCGAGCACGGTACTTCAACGACGAGATCGGGCCGACGACGCATCAGAACTCGAGCGCCTTCGTCACCGCTCGCTGGAAGAAGTCCCCACACGGATGCGTGGAGCTTGACCGGGTTGCCGCGTCGGCCATCGTAGGTGGCCACGGTGATTGCACCCAACCCGTCGGCCACGGCCCGCCACCCTTCGGGTGTGATGAACGGCTGGTCGGCCAGTCCGACCACGATGGCGTCATGGCCTGCTGCCGTTGCGGCGTCGGTGGCGACTCGCAGCGAACCGGCCTGTCCGTCTGCCCAGGACGGATTGTGTGTCAGTTGGATCCGAGGGTCGTCGAGGAGCCGTGCGATCTGCCGGTCAGCGCTCAGCGCTGACGCATCGAGTGCGCCAGTGACGACGAACACCGGCCCGACGTCGGACTCGATCGCGTGGCGGAGCGATGTCTCGAGAATGGTCGGGCCAGTCGCCGTCAAGCGAGCGAACAGTTTGTGAACGGTGGCCTCGAAACGCGATCCGGCACCTGCCGCGAGCATCACGACTGCCGTGTCGTGGCTCGTCGCGCCTGATGGCGATGGGACTTCATCACGCACGCCGCCAGTCTCGCCGAACCACATCTGTGTCATTTGTGTCGGTCTGATGACGAGAAATGTCACGGCGACGTTGAACATGACGGTTTGATGACGATATGTTGCTCGTTCGTCACGTCACGTCGCTCTCTTGACCCCATGCTCGCCAGGACGGCGTTCCCGGGTATTTGCGACACCGCCGAGTGTGCCGAACTCTTCCTCATGACCTTCCCCTCCCACTCCGTGATGCGTCCGGCGCTGCGCGCGTTTGGCGCCGCCTGCGCCGCAGCGATCGCAACTGTCGCCTTTGCCGGAACCGCTGCCGCTGATGACGGAGAACTCCCGGTGAATGCGCTTGCCGCTGAGATCACCGCTGAGGCCGATCTCGCGATCGAGGCCTACGACGTCTACATCGAGACCGACGGTCTGGTCGACTACCTCGTGTACGCCAAGCATCGCGCGGCCACCGCTCGTCTTGCGGCCCGCCAGCTCGGCTACAACCAGTTCGCCATGATCGACGCCTGGTCCGATGCCAGTCTCGTCCATCAGCGAGCAGTGCTTGCGGCGATGAGCCAGGTCGGAGTTCCGTACCGGACCAATGCAAGCGTCGAGGACGAGGGTTTCGATTGCTCGGGCCTGACGTCGTTCGCCTGGGGCGAGTCCGGCATCGAACTCAACCGCATCAGCGGTGACCAGATCCGTTCGGCAGCCAAGGTGGACCGAGACACAGCCGAACCAGGCGACCTGGTGCACTACCCGGGACACGTCATGATGTACCTCGGCGTCGATGACGCTGTTGTGCACTCGGTCAATACCGGTCGCACCGTCGAGATCGACACGATCTCGGCACGCAAGGTCGACAGCGTCACCTTCGGCAACCCCATCGACTGAGCGGGTCGACCGAGCGACGACATCCGGACCGCGTGGCCGACCCGATCCATCGACGTCAGTGGATGTCGCCGGAGCTGTCGCGCAGGCTGGGAACGTGGCGGCCAGTGCGCCGCGCGATGACTTCGGCGCAGATGCTCACCGCGGTCTCCTCAGGAGTGCGTGCACCGAGGTCGAGGCCGATCGGCGACATCAGTCGTTCGGCGTCGGCTGCGGTCACACCGGCTGCGGTGAGACGTTCCATCCGCTTGGTGTGCGTCTTGCGACTGCCCATCACACCGATGTAGCCCACCTTCGTCGCCAGCGCGCCCTGCACGGCGGGCACGTCGAACTTCGCGTCGTGAGTGAGGATGCACACCGCATCACGCGTGCCGAGTTCGCTGCCGAACCGATCGAACATCGGCGTGGGCCAGGTGACCTTCACCTCGTCGGCCATGGGGAAGCGGCGGCGGGTCGCAAAGACTTCGCGTGCGTCGCAGACCGTCACTCGGTAGCCGAGGACCTTCGCGACACGTGCGAGCGCTGCGGTGAAATCGACGGCGCCGAAGATCCACATCTGGGGCGGCGGGGCGTGTGACTCGATGAAGACTCGGACCGTCGGCTGGTCGACGAGATCTTCGGGTGTGATCTGCCCCTCGGGTCCGTAGCTGCGAACACCGGACCGGGCAGCTTCGAGTTCGGCGACGGCGTCGCGGGCCACGACTCGATCGAGTTCGGGGTGACCGAGTGAACCAACCGGGTCGCCCGACGGCTCGACGAGCAGCTTCGCACCGACATCGGGCCCTTCGATCACGGTGGCGAGCGCGACCGGCGATTCGGCGCGCAGCAGTGCTTCGTACTGCTCGAAGATCGTCACCAGTCGAGTTCCTCGATGAACAGATGGATCGTGCCCCCACAGGTGAGGCCGACGGCGAACGCCTCATCGTCGGAGTAGCCGAACGTGGTGATGCCAGCGGGCTCCGAGCCGTCGAGGATCGCCAGAGCCTGGCCGACGACGGCACCTTCGACGCAGCCGCCGCTGACGCTGCCCGCCACTTCGCCGGACTCGGTGACGGCCATGGCTGCGCCGGGGTCGCGCGGCCCGGACCCTTCGATGTCGACGACACGCGCCACCGCGATCCGTTCACCGGCACTGCGCCAGCGAGTGATGTCCTCCAAGAGATCTTTCACAGTCCGTACCTCATTTCGCTACCTGCCTCGCTGCTTGTCGCTCTCATGTCGTTGCTCACTTGCTGATCACCCGTGCGAGCTGCTCCATTGCGTCGATCGAGTGTCCTTCCACGAAATCGTCAACATACGGCAGGGCCGCAGCCATTCCCCGAGCCAAGGGTGCATAGCCCGGAGTCACCTTGAGGGGGTTCACCCACACGAGGCGATGCGTGACTCGCTGCAGCCGCTCCATCTGGTCCGCGAGTTCGACGGGATCGCCACGATCCCACCCGTCGGAGAGAATGACGACGATCGAGTTGCGAGCCAAGCCGCGCACCCCCCACTCGTCGTTGAACTGACGGAGCCCGGCGCCGAGCTTGGTCCCGCCACTCCAGTCGAGCACGCGCTGGCCGGCGTCGTGGAGAGCAACGTCGGGGTCACGGCTGTTCAACTCGCGCGTGATGCGCGTGAGGCGTGTTCCGAGGGCGAACGCCTCGACCTTCTGGCGACCGGCGACTGCGGCATGAACGAATCGGAGCAGCGCCCGTGCGTATGGCTCCATCGACCCGCTGACGTCGAGCACGAGCACCAGCCGCCGTAGTCGCTCCGTCGGCGCTTTGAAGTGACGCTCGATCGGCTCGCCGCCCGCTTTGATCGAGGCGCGCACCGTTCGGCGGATGTCGGGCCGACTCGTTGTTGCCTTCGTCGGTCCGAAGCGCAGCGACTGGCGGGGTGATCCGACGAGCCGGAGGCTGGACATCATCTCCTGCGCGAGGGTCAACTCGTCAGGGGAGTAGTCAGCGAAGTCCTTGTTCCGCAGGATCTCGGTGGTGGAGAACCGCAGCTCGATCGTCTCGTCCTCGCTGCCCTCGGCGGATTCGGGCCCGTCTTGGGCGTCGTCGTCATCAGCGGTGTCGATTGCGATGGTGATCGTTTCCGGCTCGGCGACGTCCTCGTCGCCCGCGGTGCTTCGGCGATGCTCGAAGAACACTGCAAAAGCTCGGTCGAACAGGGCAATGTCCTCAGGTCGGCGGACCAGAGTCGCTCGCCCGGCCCAGTAGGCGCCGGAGCGATCCTCGAAACCCACGGCGCACAGTGCATCAGCGAAGGTGTGCGTGCTCCCGGTCGGCACACGCAGGCCGGCACCACGGAGCACGCGCGTGAAAGCGACTGCGATCTCCGCCGGGTCGGTCGTGAGTTCGACGGTCGCTCCCGCCATGTTGGCGCGCATGGCGGCGGTCGCCGCAGGGTGGGGGAGCGGCGCGCGCTCGGGGACCCTCGGCTGATCGCCCATCAGGCGTGGAGGAGGCCCTTCTCCATCGCCTGCGCCACGATCTCTGCGATCCCGTGCTGCTCGACACGTTGGTGGTCCTCGCGGTACTTGAGCACCGCACCGAGGGTGTGAGCGACCATGCCATCGTCGATCTGCTTCGCACCGAGACGCCCGAGCGCCGTGGCCCAGTCGATGGTCTCCGCGACGCCGGGTGGCTTGTACAGGTTCAATCCGCGCAGTGCTTCGACGGCGGCCGCGACCTGCGTGGCGAGCGCGCCGTCGATCGTCGGCACGCGCAACTTGACGATCGCGACCTCGCGTTCGAAGTCGGGATGTTCGACCCAGTGGTACAGGCAGCGCCGCTTCAGAGCATCGTGCACGTCGCGAGTGCGATTCGACGTGAGGACCACGAGCGGTGGTCGGTCGGTCGAGAACATGCCGACCTCCGGGACGGTGACCTGGAAGTCGCTCAAGACCTCGAGCAGGTACGCCTCGAACTCGTCGTCGGCACGATCGATTTCGTCGATCAGCAAGACCGGTGGCGGCCCCTCGGTCGGCTCGATCGCGCGTAGCAGCGCACGCTTGATCAGGAATCGTTCGCCGTAGAGTTCGGCTTCGAGAGCATCGGCGGTCATCTGCTGGGATTCCCCAGTCGCCTCCGCTGCACGCAGGTGGAGCAACTGCTTGGCGTAATCCCAGTCATAGACGGCCTGGGCTGCGTCGATGCCCTCGTAACACTGCAGCCGGATCAGCTCACCGCCCGTTGCGGCGGCGAGGCTCTTCGCGAGTTCGGTTTTGCCGACGCCCGCTTCGCCTTCGAGCAGCAGCGGGCGCTGCAGCGTCATCGCAAGGAAGACCGACGTGGAGATCCCGGCGTCGGGCAGGTAGCCCTGGGCTGACAGGGCGTTGCTCACGTCGGTCGGCGTCACGAGGTGGACGATACCGCAGGCGCTCGAAGCACCAGCGATCGTCCGCGATCGGCGAGTGGTGCGTGTTCTGAACGGGCAGACTTGCGGCCATGGTCGAAGTTCGAGTCTGGGCGCCGCAGGCACAAGTGGTTGAGGTGCAGGTGGCCGACGGTGAGCGGCTCGCACTGCAGCGGTCAGCCGACAGCGCCGACGGCGAATGGCTGGGCGCGGTCCCCGACGGGGTTCGCTATCAACTGCTCGTCGACGGCGGTCCCGGCCTGGTCGATCCTGTCGCCACACAGGTCTGGTTCGCTGAAGATCACCGGCGGACGGCGCCGAACGCGTGGGCCGAGGCGGTCCGTTGGCCGCAGCCGCAATCATCGCGGTGGACGAGCCGCCCGCTGGTCGTCGGTGAGGCACATGCACACGGTCTGACGAGGACGCGCGAGCGTCCCGACGCCGGAAAGCTGAGCGCCATCATCGACGAGCTGCCACGGCTCTCCTCGATCGGCGTCTCGGTCCTCGAACTGCTTCCCATCCATCAGTTCGACCCCGCCGAGAACAACTACTGGGGGTACATGCCGCTCGTTTTCGGTGCCGTCCACCAGCTGTACGGCACGGCCGACGACCTCGCCGAGGTCGTGGCTGCGGCGCACGAACTGGACATGGAGATCTGGGTCGACGTCGTTGTCAACCACACCACCGAGGAGGACGAACACGGCCCGACCTTCAACCTGCGCGGCCTCGCGGACGCCGATTACTACGCTCACGATGCCGATGGTGGCTACATCAACGACGCCGGTTGCGGCAACATCATCGACGCCACCTCAGCGCCTGCGCAACGTCTGGTCATGGCCGGGCTCGATCGGCTTGCGGACCTCGGCATCGACGGCTTTCGATTCGACCTCGCAGCGGTGCTCGCCCGTGACCCGGAGTTCGTGCGGTCGATCGGTGACTGGGCAGCGGGTCGACGCGTCCGGCTGATCGCCGAGCCGTGGGACCTCGCCCGATACCTGCTCGGCCGCGATTTCCCGGACCGGCGGTGGTCGCAGTGGAACGGCAAGTTCCGCGACGACATGCGCGGATTCCTGCGCGGCGAAGGCGGGCTCGTGCCGGCGGTGATGCGACGCGTCCAGGGCAGCCCGGACCTGTTCGACGAGCCGCTGCGTTCGATCAACTTCTTGACCGCTCACGACGGATTCACGATGTACGACCTCGTCGCCTACGACCGCAAGCACAACGACGCCAACGGATGGGGTGGTACCGACGGCACCGACGACAACCGCTCCTGGAACTGCGGTTGGGAGGGCGAGGTCGGCGTTCCCGCCGAGGTCGAGGTTCTTCGTCGACGCCAACTCCGCAACGCGATGACGCTGCTGTTGCTGAGCCATGGCACACCGATGTTCGTCGTCGGCGACGAGTTCGGCCGAACGCAGGGCGGCAACAACAACCCGTACAACCAGGACAACGCGACCACCTGGACGGACTGGGCTCGACGTGACGACTTCGCGTCGCTCGAAGCGTTCGTCAGCGGTGTGGTGGCAGTGCGCGCTGCCCATCCCGTCCTGACGCAAGCGGAGCCGTGGGGGCGCGACGTCGAATGGTTCGGCGCGAACGGCCCGCCGGATCTGGCACCTCACTCCCGCTCGATCGCCTGGCACGTGGGCGGGCTTTACGTCATGGCGAACATGTGGTGGGAGGGAATCGACTTCACCGTGCAGGTGCCGGGTGCGTGGCGTGTCGCGATCGACACCGGTTTCGACACGACGAGCGAGAACGGTCTGGTCGATCGGTCCGTGGCGGCCGAACCCGTGGGAACGTCGATCTCGGTCGGCCCTCGCTCGATCATCGTGCTGACCGCTCCCTGACTCACCGGACTCCCTGACTGCCTGAGTCCCTGACTCCCTGACTCCCGGACTGGTCTGTCGGTGTCGTCGGAGGTGCTTGTTCTGCGCGATCATCTGCGACATGGCAGTGCAGCAGAACGTCGGTCAACTCCTCACCAAGCGGGCGTACCGCGCTCCCGACGTCGAAGCGGTCTACGAACCTGCGACCGACCGACGCCTGTCGTTCAGCGAGCTCAACCAACGGTGCAATCAGGTCTCGAACGCGCTGCGCTCGACCGGCGTGCAGCTCGGTGACCGTGTTGCGCTGCTGCTGATGAACGGCACCGAGTTCGTCGAGACCTTCTTCGCAGTCGCCAAGGTCGGGGGAGTGAACGTCCCGCTCAACTGGCGCCTCGTCGCAGACGAGTTGGAGTTCATCCTCGCTGACGCCGGCGCCACCACGATGGTCTTCGGGTCCGAGTTCGCCGAGGTGGTCAACGAGCTGAAGGGTCGAGGGGACAAGACGGCGATCACGACCTGGATCGAGGTCGGAGCCGGTGTCTCGGTCGACGGGGCAGTCGACTACGACGACTGGATGGGGGCGGCGAGCAGCGACGAACCCGAACCCAGCGGGTCCGGTGACGACCTGATGTTCATCATGTACACGAGTGGCACGACCGGGCTGCCGAAAGGGGTCATGCATTCCCACGACACCGTGTTGTGGTCGATTCTCACCGCAGTCGCCACGGCGGACTTCCGGGACGGCGATCGCTATCTGATCTCGCTGCCGATGTTCCACGTCGGGGCCCTCAACCCGGTCCTGTGCTGTCTGTACGGCGGCAGCGCGCTGGTCATCCTCAAGGCGTTCGACCCGGCGAAGTCATGGGAGTTGATCCGCGACGAGAAGATCACCGTGACGCTGATGGTGCCGGTGATGCTGCAGTTCATGCTGGCGGTGCGCGACCCCGAGGTGCACGACGCGAGTTCGTTGCGCTGGGTGATGAGCGGCGCGGCACCGGTCGCCAAGACCCTCATCGAGCAGTACGACGCACTCGGTATCGAGATCCACCAGGTCTACGGCCTCACCGAGACCGGCGGCCCGGGCTGCCTGATCAGCTCCGCCGACGCGATCGAGCGTGCCGGCTCCACCGGGAAGGCGTTCTTCTTCACCCAGGTACGTGTGGTGAACGATGCCGGCGACGATGTCGGCATCGACGAATCGGGAGAAGTGCTGATTGCCGGCCCGAATGTCATGGTCGGCTACTGGAACCGCCCCGAAGCGACAGCAGAGGCGATCGTCGATGGCTGGTTGCACACCGGTGACGTGGCGACGATGGATGCCGGCGGCTTCGTGACGATCGTCGACCGGGTCAAGGACATGTTGATCTCCGGTGGCGAGAACGTGTACCCGGCCGAGATCGAGAGCGTCCTGCTGGCGCATCCGAAAATCGCTGATGCCGGGGTCATCGGCGTGCCGTCGGACAAGTGGGGAGAGTCGCCGCTTGCTGCGATCGTGCCGAGCGACGAGTCGCTGACCGCCCAGGACGTCATCGAGTTCTGCACAGGCAAGCTCGCCCCGTTCAAGGCGGTCAAGGCGGTCGAATTCGTGACCGAACTGCCACGGAACCCGAGCGGCAAGATCCTCAAGCGGGAGCTACGCGCGCAGTTCGCCGACACCACGACCGACTGACGGTCAGGCACAGCGCAGTACGGTCGCCGTCATGGACCTCGGAATCAGTGGACGTCGGGCAGCGGTGGCTGCAGGAACATCTGGACTCGGGCTCGGTGCAGCCAAGGCATTGGCCGCCGAAGGAGTGCACGTCGCGATCTGCGGGCGTGACCCTGAGCGCTTGGCCGCAGCGACGGCCTCGGTCGGCTCCGGGTGCGTCGGAATCGAAGCAGACGTGTCGACGCCAGACGGTGCAACTCAGTTCGTCGATCTCGCTCGCAGTGCACTCGGTGGTCTCGACATCCTCGTGCCGAACGCCGGCGGTCCGCCCCCCGGCGACTTCGAGACGACACCGACCGATGCCTATCCGGACGCGCTCAGCTTGAACCTGCTGTCGATCGTGGCCATGTGTAAGGCAGCGGTGCCCGCCATGCGTGAGCAGCGGTGGGGCCGGGTCGTCGCGATTACGTCACTGTCGGTGCGCCAGCCCATGGCCAACCTGATCCTGTCCAACACGGCGCGCGCCGGTGCGACGGCGTTCCTGAAGACCTTGGCGCTCGAGGTCGCCGAGGAAGGTGTCACGGTCAACACGGTGCAACCAGGTGTGCATCGGACGCCGCGGCTCGATGCGCTGTACACCGGTGACCAGTTGGACTCGATGCGTACCGGTGACGCCGACGACTTCGGGGCCCACGTCGCGTTCCTGTGCAGTGAGGCAGCGACGTTCACGACCGGCGTCCAACTGCATGTCGACGGCGGTGCGTACACCGCCCTGCTCTGACGGTTCGGACCGCGTCGCACGTTCTGGCTGCGGTCAGTAGCCGAACGCCGTGAGGCCGAGCTCGAGATTTGCAGCGAAGAGAGCGTCGGCGTCATCGAAGGTGTTGTGAAAGGTGCCGAACAACTCGAAGCTGACCATCCCGAACAGTTGCGCCCACTGTGTGACGCCGAGCAGGAGCACGTGTTCATCAGCAGGTTGGCCGACTGCCTCCGTCAACGCTCGGAGTTGTTGCTGCAAGCCCGGCGCCATCGTCGACGGGAGACGCAGTCTGAGATCGGCCGGGTCGATGTCAGCGGCGATCCGAGCCAGGACGACAGCCACGCGCACGGCAGGGTCGATCGTGTCGACGGGCGCGGCGTATCCGGGTACGGGTGAGCCATAGATCAGTGCGTACTCGTGCGGATTCGCAATGGCCCAATTGCGCACGGCATGCGACGCGGCGCGGTATCGGCCCGCAACGTCGACACGATCGCAAGCGGCCTCGGCGACTTCGACCGCCTCACCGAGCTCGTCGTAGGCCTCGATGATCAGCTGGGTGAGCAGCGCATCGCGGCTGGGGTAGTAGCGGTACAACGCCGACGAGACGAGGCCAAGTTCCCGGGCGATCGCGCGCACCGACAATCCGCCGGCTCCGGCGTCGGAGAGGTGGCTCCGGGCGATGCGCGACACCTCGGCGAGCAGCTCTGCTCGGGCACGGGCGCGGACACCCTGCGGTGGGTCGGTTTCGGTCGTTGGATTGCCGGTCGGGCTGCCGGTCGGGCTGCGTGCCATGCCGCCAGTGTGGCCTGATCTCGCCGCTGAGTCGAGAACTCAGGACATCCGTCACAAACAAGAGCACTGCTCTTGAATTTCCTGAAACGGTCCGGCAGACTGCAGACCGAGAGCACCGCTCTCGAAAACCAGTCTCACGAATCCCGTCAAGATCAATCAGGAGAACCATGCAGAACTCACCGAACGCTCACGTCCACGTCATCGTCGGAGCCGGCCCCATCGGGGCCGGGACTGCCCGACAGCTCGCGGCTGCCGGCCATCGCGTCAAGATCGTCACCCGTTCAGGGTCGGGCCCGAGCCACGACTGCATCGAACTCGTCAGAGCAGACGCCGCCGATCAGGCGCTCCTGGCTTCGATTGCCGAAGGAGCGCACGCCATCTACAACTGTGCGAATCCCCAGTACCACCAGTGGGCGACCGATTGGCCGCCGTTGGCAGCGAGCCTGCTGGGCGCAGCGGAGGCGGCCAGCGCCCGGTTGATCACGATGAGCAACCTCTACATGTACGCCCCCGACAGTTCGCCCATGCGTGCCGGCGACCCGATGGATCCGCCGTCGAAGAAGGGCGCGATCCGGGCAGCGATGTGGTCAGTAGCGCTCGCTGCGCACGAGGCCGGCCGAGTCCGAGTCGCCGAGGTGCGGGCGTCGGACTTCTTCGGGCCGGGTCTCGGCGAGAACGGCCACTTCGGTGATCGTGTGCTCCCGAAGCTGCTCGCCGGCAAGTCAGCATCGTTCATCGGGTCGTCGGACGTGACCCACAGTTGGAGCTACGTCGACGACGTCTGCGCCACGCTCGTGATCGCCGGAACCGACGACCGGGCCCTCGGGCGGGTGTGGCACGTCCCAACGCTCGAGCCGATGACGGTGCAGGAACTCGCCGACGAGATCAGCCGGGCCGAGGGGCATGGCGCCGCCAAGGTCTCGCAGATCCCCCGGGTGGCGCTCAAGGCAGCGGGACTGTTCTCGAAAGTGATCAGAGAACTCGACGAGATCCGCTATCAGTTCACGGCGCCGTTCGTGCTGGACGGCACCGAGACCACGGCCGTGTTCGGCTTGGAACCAACGCCGCTGGCCGAGCAGATCGACGCCACGATCGCCTCGTACCAGCCGGGCCACGCCTCGGTCGGCACTGCGACCTGACCGGTCGCTGGTCAGAGAGCCGACGTGGTCGCAGCAAGCCCCGCAGATTCCGGACTGCGGTCAGCCGCCGCACCGTCGATCTCGTCGTCAGGGTCGTCCATGCCGCCTGAGCGCTCCGCAAGGCGGGCCTCGATACGGTTCCACACGAGGAACGAGGCGCCGACGATCAGCCAACCGACGAGTGCGTCGATGATGTAGTGCTCGGCGAAGTAGGCAAGAGCGACCGCCATCGTGGCCGGGTAGGCGAGCAGCGCGAGGCGCATCCAGCGGTACCGGACGTTGGGCCAGAAGAAGACGACGACGAACAGCGCAAACGCCGAGTGCAGCGACGGCATCGCCGCGACCTGATTGGCCCAGTCGCGACCGGTGTCCCAGGCCTCGACGAAGCTCCCGAGTCCGACGTCGCGCCAGCCAGCGCCTGTGGATCGCGACAATGGCGGCAGTGCATCGAGGTCGAGGCCGACGCGATTCTTGCCGCCGGCCGCCATCCAGGGCGGTGCTGTCGGCAAGAGGATGAACATCACGCAGGAGACGAAGAGCAAGGTGGCGAAGCGTCGCATGTACCGGACCCACTGGTGCCGGTTCAGCAGCCAGAGCCCTCCGATGACCATCGGGGGGACGATGAAGTGTGAGTAGTACACGAATGAGCCGACGATGTCGTACCAGCGGACGTCGGTGACGGTTCGCAGCACGGTCTCGCCATCGACGACGCGGGTTGCGATCTCGGTGCGATGGAACTGGGCTTGGAGTTCGACGACGGGGTCGGCGCCGAAGAAGAGGAAGCGGTCGATGTCGCGGACCGATTCGACCTGGATCGGCATCCCCAACGTGTCGGCGATGCCGCGGCTCTCGTCGTAGGCCAACCACATCGCGACGAACAGCCCGAGGTCGCCGGCGGTCCGCAGCCACTCGCGCGGCGAGCAACCCACGCTGGCCACGGTCAAGAAGATCGCGAACGACCACAGCACCGACACGCGGTCGATGATGATGCCGTTGGCGAAGAACCACCAGACATACGCGGCAAGGTAGGCCGCGATCAACGACCAGCGGATCTTGACCCAGTCGACACCCACCGCACGCAGGGCACCTGCGTACAGCGCGATCGCTGACGCGCCGGCGAGTGAGTACCAGAGCACACGCCACAGCCCCGTGTTCGAGATCGCCGACAGCATTGCCGTCAGACGCTACTTGCCGCGGACGCCGGCCCGGCCGCGTGGAATCAGGTTGAATCAGGCGGTGGCGGCGGCGAGTGCTCGGCGGGTGAGGACGCGCGCGAGGTGCTGGCGATACTCGACGCTCGCATTGAGGTCAGCTGTCGGGTCGGCCTCGGCTGCAGCTTCGGCAGCGGCGTCTTCGATCGACGCTCCGCCCGCGATCGCCGCACTGACGCTCGTCGCGAGAATCGGAACCGAGCCCATGTTGACCAGGCCGACACCGGACTCGGTGCCGTTACGCCACGCTGCGACTCCGACGATCGCCCAATCCTGAGCGCGCCGGTTGAACTTCTGGAAACTCCAGCCGGCTCCGCCCATCTTCGGGACTCGGATCTCGGTCAGCAGTTCGTCAGGCGCAAGCGCAGTGGTCAAGAATCCCTCGAAGAAGTCGCCGGCGGCGATTTCACGAGTGCCGTTCGGCCCTTGGGCCACATAGGTGGCGCCCATTGCCAGGGTGGTGGCGGGCAGATCGGACGCCGAATCGCTGTGCGCGATCGATCCACCGATCGTGCCGCGATGGCGGACCTGAGGATCGCCGACATGGCCGGCGGCATGGGCGAGCAGCGGAGCGTGCTCCTTGAGGACGTCGGAGTTCTCGACGTCCATGTGGCGCGTCATCGCACCGATCGCGATGTGGTCGCCAGCGTCACGAATGTAGGACAGGTCCGACAGCCGGCCGATGTCGATAAGCACCGTCGGTTGAGCGAGCCGGAGCTTCATCAGCGGCAGAAGACTGTGTCCGCCGGCGATGAACTTGGCCTCGTCACCGTGCTGGCCGATGAGGCTGATGGCCTCCTCGGCGGATTCGGCGCGGGCGTAGTCGAATTGTGCGGGGATCACTGGTTGTTCTCCTGATCGTTGTTGCGGGCTTCTTGGATTGCGGTCCAGACGTTCAGCGGGCTCGCCGGCATCTGGATGTCTTGGACGCCGAGGCCCGAGAGGGCATCGACGACGGCGTTCATGATGCACGGTGCTGCACCGATGGTGCCGGCTTCACCGACACCCTTCACGCCGAGGCTGTTGGTCGGCGAGGGCGTGATGCTCTCGCCGGTCTGGATCGGCGGCACGTCGCTCGCCGCGGGCACGAGGTACTCGGCCAACGTGGAGGACTGCAGGTTGCCGTCCTCGTCGTAGCGGGCCTCTTCGTACAGTGCCTGAGCCAGACCTTGGACGACACCGCCGTGCACCTGACCGTCGACGATCAGCGGGTTCACCTTGTTGCCGCAGTCGTCGACCGCGATGTACTGCAGCACCTCGACGTCACCGGTCTCGGTGTCGATCTCGACGGCGCACATGTGCGTGCCGAAGGGCCACGAGAAGTTCGGCGGGTCGTAGGTGACCTGCATCTCCAGGTTCGGTTCGAGGTCGTCCGGCAGGTTGTGGGCGGTGAACGCCTCGAAGGCGATCGCCGCGAGCGGCATCTCCTTGTCGGGCGAGCCCTTCACCTTGAACGAGCCGGCACTGAACTCGAGGTCCTCTTCGTTGGCTTCCATCTGGTGTGCGGCGATCTTGCGGGCCTTGTCGATCACCTTGTCGCAGGCCATACCGATCGCCACACCACCGACGGGAAGCGACCGCGACCCGTAGGTATCGAGACCCATGGGGGCAATGGCGGTGTCGGAGTGCAGGACGTCGACATCGGCGGGGTCGACTCCGAACTTGTCGGCCGCAATCATCGACCAGGCCGTTTCGTGGCCCTGACCGTGCGGCGCGGTGCCGGTGACGACCTGGATCTTGGACGTGGGCAGCACGCGGACCGTTGCCGATTCCCAGCCACCGGCCGAGTAGTTCAGCGAGGCGAGGACACGTGACGGTGCGAGACCGCACATCTCGAAGTAGGTCGACACGCCGATCCCCAGACGCTTCGTGGACTCGGGGGTGTTCTGCTCGGCCTGCTTGGCACGCATCGCTGCGTAGTCGAGCATCTCTTCAGCGACACGCGCCGCCTTGTCGTGGTCTCCGGAGTCGTAGACGAGGCCGGTGTAGGCCTCATAGGGGAACTGCTCGGGCTGGATGAAGTTGCGTCGACGCAACTCGAGCGGGTCGATGTCCATCTTGCGGGCGAGCGCATCCATGGCGTGCTCGATGGCGTAGGTCGCTTCGGGTCGACCGGCGCCGCGGTACGCATCGGTCGGTGTCATGGTGGTGAACACCGAGGTGCAGGAGAAATCGAACGCCTTCGGGATCTCGTAGACGCCGCCGTACAGGAAGGCTCCGAGCAGCGGCACGCCGGGCGTGACCAACTGCAGGTAGGCGCCCATGTCGCCGATCAGCCGGACGCGCAGGCCCGTGATCTTGCCCTGTCCGTCAGCGGCGAGTTCGATGTCCTGGATCTGGGCGCGGCCGTGGACCGTGGCCTGTGCGTTCTCCGAGCGCTCCTCGTTCCAGCGCACCGGCGTGCCGAGCGTCCGAGCGAGTTGCACGCAGAGCAGTTCTTCGGCGTACACGTTGAGCTTGGAGCCGAAACCGCCGCCGACCGCCGGGCACACGACTCGGAGCTGGTGCTCGGGAATTCCGAGCGTGAGCGCGGTCATCACCTTCAAGATGTGTGGCACCTGGGTGGCGGAGTACAGCGTCATGTCGCCACCGAAGGGCTGCGGCATCGCCACGACCGCGCGGGGTTCCATCGCCATGGGGATCAGGCGTTGCTGGACGTAGCGTTCTTTGACCACGTGGGCCGAGGTTTCCATCGCCTGCTGGCAGTCACCCTCGTTTTCCTCGATCACGAGCGGCCACGTGTAGCTGACGTTCGTGCCGAGGTCGTCGTGGATGACGACCTCGTCGGACAGCGCCTGCTCGAGATCGATGACGGCGGCATGGACGTCGTAGCCGACGTCGATGAGCTCGATTGCGTCGTGTGCGATCGAATCGGTCTCGGCGAGTACGCACGCCACCCCGTCGCCGACGTAGGCGACCTTCGACACGGCCAGCGGCAGGTGTGCCGGATTCTTCATGTCGTCGGTGACCGGCCAGGCGCACGGCATCGGGCCCGCCCACTGATCAGCGAGGTCAGCGCCGGTGTAGACGCTGTGCACGCCATCGAGCGCAAGGGCGGCCGACGTGTCGATCGACGTGATCGTCGCATGCGCATGCGGGCTGCGCAGCACAGCCATGTACAGCGCGCCGGGCACCACCATGTCGTTGGTGTAGATCGCTTCGCCGGTGAGGAGCGCAGGATCTTCCTTGCGGAGCAATCGCTGACCGAGCACGCCATTGCCTGCAGCGATTGATTCGTCGCTGGTTTCCATGTCGTCCGTGGTCAGTTCGTGTACATCTGTCATTGCTGGACCCCCATCCAGTTCGTTGATTTTCCCCGCTTGATGATGTGTCTGATCAGGCGCTCGCCGCGGCGAGAACTGACTTGACGATGTTGTGGTAACCGGTGCAGCGGCAGAGGTTGCCTTCGAGACCGAGTCGGACTTCTTCTTCGGTCGGGCTCGGGTTCTCGTCCAGCAGGCTCGTGGCGGCCATGACCATGCCGGGTGTGCAGTAACCGCACTGCAGGCCGTGATTCTCCATGAAGGCCTGCTGCATCGGGTGCAGCGTGCCGTCGTCGTCGGCCATGCCTTCGATGGTCTTGAGTTCCTGGCCGTCGGCTTGAACCGCCAGAATCGTGCAGCTCTTGACCGCTTCACCGTTGAGGTGAATCGAGCAGGCGCCGCACGACGACGTGTCGCAGCCGATGTTGGTGCCGGTCAGGCCGGCGTGCTCACGGATGTACTGCACGAGCAGCGTTCGAGGCTCGACGTCGTGTGTCTCTTGTGTGCCGTTGATGGTGATCGAAACTTCCATGCTCCCATCATGCCTCATCGCGAGGTGTCGAGCGTCACGGAACCGTCGCGACCCGAAAATTGGGGTGAGCGAGCATGCCGCGCCACGGCCCTCCACGCAGCACAGCGCGCCGATCGAGAGCTTGCTCGGGGAGCGCGCTACTTGCTGGCGTTGGAGATCGCGACGCGCGGGTCGCGATTCGGGTTGCCGGGATCCTGCAGGGAGTCACGGAAGGCGACCATGGCGTTCAGCCGCTGGTCATCGTCGAGCTCAGCGTCCATGATGCGCATGAGCGACGGCTTGAGATCGCCGAATTCGAGGACGATGTCGTGGGCCACTTGGTCACTGGCGGGGAGGTCCTCCAACGGTGTGTTGCCGTCGAACCAGGGGCTGAGGATGGGCTTCTTGACCGCCATGCGGGACTCTCATTTCATCAGTTGAGCAGCTCACCCTACTGGTCAGCTCGTCAGGTCGATGATGTCCTTGACCGAGAGGTAGATGAGGAACCCGATGATCACGGCGGCGAAGACGGTGTAGTGCCAGCGTTTCGGGTGGTCGGCGCGCCAGAAACGGCGGATCGAGTAGATGATCGCAACGATCGCCATCGTGCCGATGGCCAGGCCGATCGCCGGGTCGACCCCGCTCGCCACGCCGATCACCGGTAGGACGAACGGTAGGACCAGATACATCACGACGCACCGGCACGCCGTGATGACGATGGACTTCTGGAATGCCGAGCGGGCCTCGGCAGCAGTGGAGGTCTTGCCCTCGGGGAGCCGCAGTAGCCGCCGCATGAACCGGTCCGAAGAAGCATTCGACTGGATGCGTGGCTCGTCGTGCCGCCCGGAAGTCGCCGTGTCGGCCGGCTCGGTTGTCGGGGTGTCTGCCGTCGCGCTCACTGGGATCAAACGGTACTCGCTGCTGACCCGCACGCCACCGTGCTGATCGCTGCGATCACTCTTCGGTGGCTCGGATTGTCGAAAGGACCTCGACCGGGTGATCGACGACCGCGGCGGCGCCGGCGTGTTGTAACTCCTCGGTCGACCCGAAACCCCAGGAGACGCCGACGCAGTCGATGCCGTTGGCGAGAGCGCCCTCGACGTCGTGCTCCCGATCTCCGAGCATCACGACGCGATCGTCGGCGGCGATCCCCATCTCGGACAGGCAGTAGGTGATCACGGCGGCTTTGGTGCGGCGGTGGTCGCCGAGCACGGTGCTTGCGCCGGCTTCGAAGGCGAAGTGTCCGCTGAGGCCGAAGTGGTCGGTGATCCGCCGGGCGTTGGCTTCGGGTTTTGCTGTTGCCAGGGCCAACGTCAAGCCGTCGGCGCGCAGCGCTTCCAACATCGCGGACACCCCGTCGTACACCTGGTTCTCGAAGAGGCCGACATCGTCGTAGCGCTCGCGGAACTTCGCAACCACCGGAGCCATTGCGTCGAGCGGGACGCCGAGGATCGGAAACGACACCTCGAACGGTGGCCCGATGATCGCTCGGACGGCGTCATCGGTCGGCGGGTCGTAGCCGCACTTGGCGAATGCGTACTGCATTGATCGTGCGATGCCGGGTGACGAGTCCGAGATCGTGCCGTCCAGGTCGATCAGGACGTGCGTGCGCCTCACCGCTCAGTTTCCGAGCAGGTCAGGCGCCGCGCAGGATCTGGCGGATCAGAGGTTCGTAGTGCTCGAGGGGGTTGCTGACGTAGTCGGCGTCGAAGGCCATCTGGTCGTACTTGGCGCAGAACTCCTCGGTCTGATCGAAGAACGGGCTGTCGCGGTGGACTTCCCGAGCGTCTTTGTCCATGCCGACGTGGTGCCAGAAGTAGTAGCCCTGGAACTCGCCGTGGTGCTTGACCATGAAGTGGTTGGCCTCGGAGACGAAGGGCTTGACGATGCCGGCTGCGATCGACGGGTGGTTGAACGGGCTGAGCGTGTCGCCGATGTCGTGGATCAGTGCACAGAACACGTACTCGTCGTCCTTGCCGTCCTTCTCGGCGCGCGTTGCTGTCTGCAAGCTGTGCTCGAGACGGTTGACGGGGAAGCCGCCGTAGTCAGCACCGAGTTCGCCGAGCAGCCCGATGACGCGATCAGCGACCATGCCCTGCGTGGCCTGCAGCTGCGGAGCAATGATCGCCCAGTCTTCGGCTGTCGACTCCTCGAAACTCTTGAACGACGCGCGTTGGTGCTCGTCAGTTGGTGTGTCAACGGTGTCGGTCATGGTGTGCTCCTTTGGTGGAATCCGTGTGTCACTGCGCGGCTTGGATTGCCTGCCACACGCGCTCGGCGGTGGCGGGCATGTCGATGTGCTTGACGCCGAGATGGTTGACGGCGTCGACCACGGCGGACTGGACGGCCGGCGTCGACCCGATCGTGCCGGACTCGCCGATGCCCTTGGCGCCCAACGGATTGACGAACGTCGGAGTCTCCATGTGGACGACTTCGAAGCTGGGCAACTCGGCGGAGCTGATCATGCCGTAGTCGGCGAGGTTCGACGTGACGGGGTTGCCGTCGTCGTCGTAACGAACCTCTTCGAGCAAAGCCTGAGCAGTGCCCTGGGCGATGCCGCCGTGGATCTGCCCGTCGAGCAGCAACGGGTTGATGACTCGGCCGGCGTCGTCGCAGGCGACCTGGCGCAGGTGCTTGACCTGACCGGTGTCGGTGTCGACTTCGACAACGGCGACGTGTGCGCCGAACGGGAACGTGGCCATGTCGGCAACGAAGAGTGTGTCGATGGAGAGTTCGCCGCCATCGGCTCTGGAGGCCACGGCGAGATCGGCCCATGACTTCGACACCGCGGGCGTGCCGGCGACGTGGAACGCACCGTTGTCCTTGTCGAGGACGATGTCGGCTTCGTCGGCCTCGAGCATCTGCGCAGCGAGCTTCTGAGCTTTCTCGACGAGTTCGATGGCGCCCTGGTGGACGGCAGCGCCGCCCTGCTGGAGTGAGCGCGAGCCCATCGTGCCACCACCGGCGGGAACGAGGTCGGTGTCGCCCCAGACGAGGGTGATCTTGTCCATGGGAATGCCGGTCTCGTCGTGCGCGAGCATCGCCCACACCGTCTCGTGACCTTGGCCGTGCGGCGAGGTACCCGTGTAGACCGTTGCCGTGCCGTCGTCGTGGACCTCGAGGCGTGCAGCTTCCTGCTTCGGGTCGACTCCGCCGGTGATCTCGACGTACACGCTCACCCCGATGCCGAGCTGCTTGGCATCACCTGACTCACGCCGCGCAGCCTGGTCGGCGCGCAGATCGGAATAGCCGGCGGTGTCGAGGGCCTTGTCGAGTGCGGTCTCGAAGTCACCGACGTCGTAGACCTGGCCGATCGAGGTGGTGTGCGGCTCCATGAACTTGCCGATGAGGTTCATCCGACGGACTTCGGCGGGGTCCTTGCCGATCTCGAGGGCGTACATGTCCATCGCGCGCTCGATCGCCGCAGTTGCCTCGGGGCGCCCGGCGCCGCGGTAGGCGGTGGTCGGGGTGGTGTTGGTGACGACCGACGTGGTGCGGCACTCGATATTCGGGATGTCATAGACCCCCGACGACATCGGGCGAGTCATGAACGGGGCGAGGATCGTACCCATGCCGACAAAGGCACCGGCGTCCTGGATGGCGTGGAGCTGGTAGTGGGTGACCTTGCCCTCTTTCGTGCCGCCGATCGTGACGTACTGCAGTTGGGCGCGGCCGTGGCCGAGGTTCATCATCGACTCGCTGCGCGTCTCACGCCACTGCAGTGGACGGCCGATGAGCTTGCTCAGCGGGCCGAGGAGAAGCTCCTCTGCGTAGGAGTCGATCTTGGCGCCGAAGCCACCCCCGACGTCGGGGGTGATCAGGTGGACGACTGCTTCGTCACCGCCGTTGGCTGCGGTGAAAGCAGCTTTGGCGCCCTGTGCTCCCTGGCTGGAGATCCACTGGACGAGACGGTCGTCCTCCCACACTGCCGCTGAGGCGCGGACTTCGAGCGGGCACGGTGCGACGCGTTGGTTCATGAATCGGCCCGAGACGGTGACTTCGCAGTCGGCGAAGTACTCCTCGGTCGGGCTGTTCTCCGGCATGCCGAGTGCAGTGGTGTCGAACACGCCGTTGCTGCCGGCGGCTTCGTAGATGAGGGTGTCGGATGCCAGTGCTGCTTCGAGGTCGATCAGCGTCGGGAGGAACTCGACGTCGACGAAGACCATCTCGGCGGCGTCGGCTGCCTGTTGCCAGGTCTCGGCGACGACGACCGCAACGGGTTCCCCGACATGGCGGACCTTGTCGCTGGCGAGCAACGTGCGTGCCGATGCCGGGTTGAACGGAGACGCAACGGGTTCGAGGCCGAGCGACTCGGCGGTGTGCACGGCAATGACGCCGGGCATCTCGAGTGCACCGTCGATGTCGATCGACTCGATCGTGCCGTGGGCGACCGCCGAACGGACGTAGACCACCTGCGCGGCGCCGTCGAGGCGCGGATCCTTGAGATCGTCGGCGTACTCGCCGCCCGTCGTCAGGAACTTCGGATCTTCCTTGCGCTCGACGCGATTGCCGAGAATGCTGCCACCAGCCACGTGATACCCCTGTCGTGGTTCGTTGGGCTCCCGAATGGGTGCCCTGCGTCCTGCAACCTAGTCGGTCGTCACGGGTGCGGGCCCAGCCGTGCGGGCAGCAAAGATCTCGGTGACGACGTTGTACGGCCAGCCATCGGGCAGGTCAGAGGGCAGCGGCGGTGCGGGGAGAACGGTTCGGCGTTCCTCGCCGGTCATCACGTAGCCGATCTCCTCGCGTGCGGCTTCGAGGACACCGTCGTCGGTTTCGAGACGGTCGACTTCGGCAGCGAGTTGACCGTTGACGTTGACGAGTGCGTCGAGCTGTTCTTGACGTTGGACGAGATCGGTGCTCTGGTCGCGCCATGTACCGATCGGCAGGACGAACACGGCTGCGGCCATCGTGGCGATCACCGCAAGTGCTGCGACGCCGGCGAAGAGTGCGACCTTGGGGCGCCGCGACACCCGTTTGTCGATCGGGATCGAGCGGGTGACGTCGCCGAGCCGTGACGCGCCATCCTTTGCAGCCGGCGGGATAGCCGGACGCGGAATGGAGGTGGTCTTGGAACGGCTCACCGTTGCATTCTGCCAGGTGGGCAGCGCTGTTGGGTGACAGTCGCGACATTCAACCTCGACAAGAACTCGAAGGTCGCGCAAGCGGCGCCTCCGTCACTGTCTGATCCGGTCCGGGCCGGCCGGTCCCTCAGTCTGCTCGACTCACGCCATGACCGAAATCCTGCGCTGGTTTCGCGCCGGGCGCGATCTGTGCGCAGGATTTTGTGTGCGGTCCCAACAAGATGGGTGCGATGACGTACGTTGCGGGGCCACGGCGTTGAAGTGACCGTGAGCACCGGAGAAGCGTGAGGAACCGTGAAGCGCAGTGGCGACACAGACGCGCGACATGGACTGGCTCCGCCGGAACACCCCGTCCGATGCAGCGGTCACCTTCACCGACATCACCTCGGCACGGAGCTGTCTCGCGATCATGGGCCCGCGTGCGCGCGATTTGCTGCAGCCGCTCACCGATGCTGATCTGTCGAACGAGGAGTTCCCGTTCGGAACGGCGCAGGAGATCGACCTCGGCTATGCGCGTGTGACGGCGTTGCGCATCACGTACGTCGGAGAACTTGGTTGGGAGCTGTACATCCCGACTGAGTTCACGACCTACGTTTATGACCTCTTGGTCGCTGCCGGCGGCGAGTACGGATTGGCTCACGCCGGTTACCACGCAACCAACTCACTGCGGCTGGAGAAAGGGTTCCGGCACTGGGGTCACGACATCACCGATGAAGACACACCACTCGAAGCGGGCCTTTCGTTCGCCGTGGCGTTCGACAAGCCGGGCGGCTTCATCGGCCGCGAGGCACTGCTTGCGCAGCGCGCGGTGGGCGTTGCGCGCCGGCTCGTGCAGTTCAAGCTCGACGATCCGGAGCCGCTGCTCTATCACGACGAACGGATTCTGCGTGACGGCGTACTCGTTGGACACACCACGTCGGGAATGTTCGGCCACACGGTCGGCGCCGCCGTGGGGATGGGCTACGTGACCGCCGACCCGGAGATGGCGCGTGCCGAGGTGATCGATGCGCGCTTCGAGCTCCAGGTCAACGGACAGCGGCACTCGGCGACGGCCGGCTATCGCCCCTTCTACGATCCGGGATCCGAACGCACCCGCCGGTGAACCGGCAGGCCGAGCATCAGGTCGGTGAGACCGGGTACCAGGTGTCGTCGTTCACGAGGACGGAGTCGGCCTCCGTCGGGCCCCACGAGCCGCGGAAGTACGGGTGGATCGCGCCGCCATCGTCGAGCGCTGGCTGCACCACCCGCCATGTTCCTTCGACGACGTCCTGGCGAGCGAAGCGTCGCAGTGACCCGGCAAGCGCGTCGCCGAGCAGCCGCTCGTAGGCGTCTTGCCGCTCGCCGAGCGCTGCGGCGAAGTCGACGTCGACGTCGATCTCCTCACTGTCCATGTCCGGACCCGGTGTCTTGGCTTGGAGCGCGAAGGTGACTCCGTCGCGCTTGCCGAGGCGAAGCCGGATCAGGTTGCGGCCGGGCGGCGGGCCGCCGGCTTCGTCGAACAACATGCGCGGTGGTTCGCGCAACTCGATGACTGCTTCGGTGGCTGACTGCTCGAGTGCCTTGCCGACCCGGACGTACCAGGGCACGCCGGCCCAGCGCCACGAGTCGATTTCGAGTCGTGCCGCGACGAACGTTTCGACTTCGGAACCTTCGGCCACTCCCGGTTCGTCGCGGTAACCGACGTACTGGCCACGCACGACGTTGCTCGTGTCCATTGGTCGCATCGCCGCGATGACCTTGGCCTTTTCGTCCTGGAGAAAGCCGGCGTCGGCGCCCGCAGGCGGCTCCATCGCCAGGAGTGCCACGACCTGCAACAGGTGATTCTGCAGGACATCGCGAATGGCGCCGACCGAATCGTAGAACGAACCGCGCCCCTCGACGCCGATCTCTTCGGACATCGTGATCTGCACGCTGCGGACGTAGTTGCGGTTCCAGACCGGTTCGAGGAGAGTGTTCGCGAAACGGAAGACGAGCAGGTCTTCGACCGCTTCCTTGCCGAGGTAGTGATCGATCCGGAAGATGTGGTCCTCGGGGAAGATCGAATGCAGCGTCTCGTTCAATTCGACGGCGGAGGTGTAGTCGCGGCCGAACGGCTTCTCGACCACGATTCGGCCCCGAGTGTGGAGATCGACCGACGCCAACTTCTCCGCGACCATGGGGAACAGCGACGGTGGGATCGCCATGTAGTAGACGGCGACCTGGGAGTCGTGTCCGTCGAGCATTGTGCGGAGCTCATTCCACGTCGATTCGTCGGCGTAGTCGCCCTGCACCAGATCGAGGCGTTTGCACAGTGCATCGATGACAGCGGGATCAGGATCGTCGATGACGTTCTCGATCGACTCGCGGGCGTGTCGCCGGAAGTCTTCATCGGTCCAGTCACTCCGGGCGACACCGATGACGGGCACATCGAGTGCGCCGGCTGCTTCGAGCCGGTAGAGCGACGGGAAGAGCTTGCGCTTGGCGAGGTCGCCGGTCGCGCCGAAGAGCACGAGTGCGTCGGCGGTCGGCTGATTGGCGTTGATCTGTGCGGTGTCGACGTGGGTGGGGCCGGAGGTGACGGTCATCGCGTGGAGCCCTTGCGCTCCTTGTGGCCGCCGAAACCGGCGCGCATCGCCGACAGCACCTTGTTGGCCATGCTGTCGCGACCGCGCGACGAGAAGCGCTGGAACAGTGCTGCGGAGAGCACGGGAACCGGGACGCCCTCGTCGATCGCGGCGCTGATCGTCCAACGGCCCTCGCCGGAATCGCTCACGTGGCCGCTGTACTCGTCGAGTTGTGGGTCGGCCGCATATGCCTCGGCGGTGAGGTCGAGCAGCCAGGACTGGATGACCGAGCCCCTGCGCCACACTTCGGTGATCTTGGCGAGATCGAGGTCGTACTGGTAGTACTCGACCGAGTCGAGCGGGGCGGTCTCGGCGTCTTTGGCGTGCTCCTGCTTGCCGATGTTCGCATTCGCCAGGACGTTGAGGCCCTCGCCAAACGCGGACATCAACCCGTACTCGATTCCGTTGTGGACCATCTTCACGAAGTGGCCCGACCCACTCGGACCGCAGTGCAGCCAGCCACGCTCTTCCGGTGAGGGCTCGCCCTCGCGACCCGGCGTGCGGGGCACGTCACCGAGGCCCGGTGCGAGGGAGTCGAAGATCGGCTCGAGTCGACCAACGGCGGTGTCGTCGCCGCCGATCATCAGGCAGTAACCCCGCTCGAGGCCGTGGACGCCACCGCTCGTTCCGACGTCGACGTAGTGGATGCTGTCAGCGGCGCACGCCTTCGAACGGTCGACGTCGAGGTGGTACCAGGAGTTGCCCCCGTCGATCACGGTGTCGTCGTCGTCCAGCAGGGGGATGAGGTCGGCCAGCGTGTCGCCCACGTAGGCGGCGGGCACCATGATCCAGATCTTGCGCGGCGTGGCGAGCGCATCGACCATCTCCTGGAGCGTGCGGGCGCCCATGGCCCCTTCTCCTTCGAGTTCGGCGATCGGGTCCTCGTTCACGTCGTAGACCACACAGTCGTGTCCGTCGCGCATCAGTCGGCGGACCATGTTCGCGCCCATCCGACCGAGGCCGATCATGCCCAGCTGGATGCCTGATGCTGGGATCGATCCGGAAGTCGCTTCGCTGTTGCTCATGGGGGACAGGTTGCCACGTCAGCGACCCAACGAGGCGATGGGGGCGACAGTTTGCACGGTGTTCAGCTTCGTAGTTCTGCCCTGGGTGAAGACTCGGTGTTGCGCTCGGCGTCGGCTTCGTGAACAGCGAGCTGTTCGGCTCGCTGGGCGCAGAGGTAGGCCTGCCAGCGGAGGTCCTCGGCCGTGCGGTGGAGCGACGCCTGGTCGTCGTGCAGTCGCGCGATCGGCCGGCCGAAACCGATGTGGCGTGCGCCGCGTTGCTGGTCAGGCTGGTGGGCGTGCTGGTCTGTGGTGTGCTCGTCGCGTTCGTGCTGGAGCAGGGCCGAGCGTTCGAGGTCGTCGGCGATGAGGCGCAGACGGCGAGCACGTCGGCGCAGGACCAGGGCAGTGACGGTGTGGGGACGGGTGCCGGGGGTGTCGGCAATGTCGGCGATGATGGGGATGATGGGCATGGCGCTCCGGGGATCGTGGCGCGCCACGGTGGAGCGCCCTCGTTCAGACAGCGGGTGCCGACGTGGCGGAATGGGAATTCACGATCCGGGCCGTCGGCGCAGGACACGCCGATGCGCGATCGCGGTCTCTGCGCTGAGGAACTCCTCACTGGCGATCTCGAAGCCGTGGGCGACGTAGAAGTCGAGCACGGTAGACCGGGCATTCGCCCACACGTGATCTGCGCCGTTGCGCTCTGCGCGCTCGATTCCCGCCCGCAGCAGCAGCGACCCGATGCCGCTCCCGCGGACGCTCGGGTCGGTCGCCATGCCGCGCAACTGGCTTCCGACGTGACCCGTTCCCGCGATGTCGGGCGACGCCGTTCGAAGCCAGGTCGAGATCGCAACGACGACGGCATCGTCGCCGGCAACGACACCGAGGTGCAACGTGGTCGCCAGGTCGTCGCCGGGCCAGACGAGGTCGGAATGCGGTGTGGCGGAGCGTAGGACGCGGCGGCGAAGGTCGTGCGTCTCACTCGCTGCGAGTTCGGTGACGAGATCAGCCATTGATGTCGCTCATCTGCACGACACGGGTCGCGATCGTTTCGGCTTCTTCGTGATCATGGGTGACGAGGATCGCCGTCACGGACAAATCGCTGAGCAGCGCTGCGAGCTCGCTGACGAGTTGGTCGTGAAGTTCGCGATCGAGGCCGGTCAGTGGTTCATCGAGCAGCACGACGTCGGGCCCGGTCGCGAGCGTCCGGGCAACGGCAACTCGCTTGGCCTCGCCGCCGGAGAGATCGCTCACGCTGCGATCGGCCAGCGCTCCGAGGCCGACCCGCCGCAACCATGCTGTGGCCTGCTTGCGGCGACCGGCTCGGTTGACCCCTGCCATCTTGAGGCCGAAGGCCACATTGTCACCGACGGACAGATGGGGGAACAGTTGGTTGTCCTGGAAGACCATGCCGACGCCGCGTTGGTGCGTCGGCAGGGTGGTGATGTCGCTGCCAGCGAGTTCCACCGATCCGGCATCCGGTGCGATGACGCCGGCGACCACGCGCAGCAGCGTGCTCTTGCCGCTGCCTGACGCACCGAGGAGCGCAACGACCTCGCCGCGTTCGAGGGACAGCGATGCGTCGGCGAGCACGGTGACGTCGTCGAAGGCCACGGTGACGCGATCGACGTTCAAGTGGTTCATCGGGTGTCAGTCTTGCCGGTGCTGTCGACGACGACGACCAACAACACCGTCACTGCTGCGAGCATCGTCGCCAGCGCATAGCCCTGGGCCTGCAGCAGGGAGCCGGTGCGGCCGACGAGCTGTTCGATCGCGATCGGGATGGTCTCGCCGCCCGAGCGCGAAAGGAAGCTCGTCGCACCGAATTCGCCGAGCGACACCGCGGCAGCGAGGGCGGCACCGACGGCCAAGGGGCGCCAGAGGAAGGGGACGACGATCGATGACCACGCACGGGTCGGTGATGCGCCGAGCGTTGCCGCCGCTGCCCTCAGGTCGGGCTCGAGCGAGCGGAGCACACCGACCGTGGTCCGGACGACGAACGGCGTGGCGACGAGCGCGTGGCCGACCGGTACGAGCCACCATTGGGCCCGCCAGTCGAACGGTGCCTGGTCGAAGGTGATCAGCATGCCGAAGCCGATGGTCACCGCCGAGGTGCCGAGCGGGAGCATGAGGCCGATGTCGAGCAGCCGACCACCGCGTCGGCTCGCAGCGATCGCGAGGCTGGCGAGCGCACCGAACACCACAGCGAACAGCGTTGCCCATGCGGCGTTCTCGAGCGAGTTGCGAAGCGCTGCGATCGGGTCGAGGCCGAGCCGGATACCCGGACGTACTTCGGTACGGCCGAGCCCGGCCCACGCGGCAGTCGACCATCCCGACGGCGTCGTGAACGATCGTGTGGTCAGCGCTGCGAGCGGCGCGACGCAGACGACAGCGGTGGCCGTCGACACGGCGACGACACGCCGTCGTTCGGCGCCCGGCCGAGCCCGCCGTCGGATCGTCGCGTGATCGAGGTCGAGCGCGCGTCCGTGGCGCCGTTGGGCGAGCGACGACCAGCCGAGCACGATGCCGAGGATGACGATCTGCAGGATCGACAGCACCGCCGCTTCACCGACGTCGCCGAGCTGTGTTGCCCGACGCCAGACCTCGACCTCGATCGTGCGGGTGCCCGGAGCGCCGAGGACGCGTACGACACCGAACGACGTGAACGTGAAGACGAACACGATCGAGGCGGTGGCGAGCAATGCGGGGCGGAGCAATGGCAGCGTGATCGAGGTGAACACGCGCCACGGTGAGGCGCCGAGTGTCGCTGCGGCTCCTTCCATATCGGCCGGCAGTCGTTCCCAGAAGACGCCGACGGTGCGCACGACGACGGCGAGATTGAACACGACGTGCGCGCCGATCACCGCCCACGCGGTGCGATCGATCGAGTTCGGAAGCAATGCCAGGAACGCTGCACCCATGACCACGGTCGGCATCACGAACACCGCCGTGAGCACCGCCACCAGCAGGCGTCGCCCCGCGAATTCGAAGCGGGCCACGACGTACGCCGGGGCGAGCCCGAGTATCAAGGTCACGACCGTGGAGACCACGGCCTGCCACAGCGTGAACCAGACGACTGCTGACGTGCCACGCCGCTCGAGCGCTGCCGACACCGCCGTTGCATCGATGGCGCGCGTCAACAATGTCACGGTCGGCCAGACGTAGAACAGGGCCAGGCCGACCAGCGGCGCAACGGCCAGCGCCGCGATGACGCGACGGGGGAGCGCGTTGACAGAACTCGCGCCGCGAGCAGCGAGCACGGTCAGCCGAGCACGATCGATGTCCACTCGTCGATCCACTCCGAGCGGTTCATGTCGATGATGTCGGGGTCGATCGCCCGCGGCGTCTCGGGAACGACGGCGAAGTCGATGAATTCCTGCGGCAGTGCAACGGCCTGGTTGCTCGGATAGACGAACAGGTTGAGTGCCAGTTCGGCCTGGAAGGTCTCGCCGACGAGGAAGTTCAGCAGCTGGGCTGCTTCGTCGGGATGCTCGGTACCGGTGAGCACACCGGCGAACTCAATCTGGCGGAAGCACGTCGATTCGACGACGCCGGTCGGGGCATCGGTGCGTGCCGGCTCGGCGAAGATCACTTCGGCGGGCGGGCTGGATCCGTAGGAGACGACGAGCGGCCGTTCGCCGCCGCCGGCCCAGGTGAAGCTGCCGTAGTAGGCGTCGGTCCATCCGTCGAGCACCTCGACGCCGTTGGCGGACAACGCCGTCCAGTACTCCTGCCAGCCTGTGTCGCCGAACTCGTCGATCGTGGCGAGCAGGAACGCAAGTCCTGGGGACGACGTGGCGGGGTTCTGCACGACGAGGAGGTCGGCGTAGGCCGGGTCGGCCAGGTCGGCGAGCCCGGTGGGCGGGGCCAGGTCTGCCTCGGTGAACCATCCGATGTCGTAGTTGACGCAGACGTCGCCGAAGTCGACCGGCAGGGCCAGGCCGTCGGGGCTCGGCGCAGTGAGTTCGGTGGGGAAATCGACGTCGACGGGCATGGCTGGTGCTTCGAAGACGCCATCGCCGAGTGCCCGCGACAGGAACGTGTTGTCGATACCGAACATCACATCACCTTCGGGGTTGCCGACGGTGAGCGAAGCCTTGGAGAGCATCGTGCCGGTGTCGCCGCCGATGAGGATGTCGACGCCGATGCCGGTCTCGTCGGTGAACGTCGCCAAAGCGTCGTTCAGTGACGTGTCGGCGTCGGGAAACGAGTCGTAGGCGACGAGCGTGACCGTTTCGCCGGGCTCGCCCGAATCGCCGGGCTCGCTGGAATCGACGGTCGCGCCGGAGTCACTCGCTTCGCTTTGCCCGCAGGCGGCGGCAACGAGGGTGAGCCCGGTGAGTACGGCGATGGCCCGAATCGTGCGGGTGCGGTTGCTGTCGGTGGTGGAATTCATGAGCGGTCCTTCGTGGGCGACGGGGTGTGGGGAACGTCGAAGATCGTCAGGATCCCCGACTCGATGTGGACGTCGACATGGCCAGCGTGCTGGCCGGGGTGATGGCCAGCGTGATGGCCGGGGTGATGGCCGGCGTGATGGCCGGGGTCGGCGGCGACGCGGTTGCTCACGCCGTGGCCGGCCAGCGGTCCGAGTTCGGCGTCGGCGAGCGGCCACTGCACGCCGGAGATGCCGACGCCGGTACACGGACCGTGCATCGCGAGCAGCGACAGCGTCGACTCGGTCTCGAGATCGAGGCCCAGTCGGCCCGGACCGTGCAGGACGTCGAGGTGTTGACCGTCCCACCATCCGTCGAGCCGTGCAACCGACGCGAGTTGGTCGTGGCCGAGCGCGCCGATCGCCGCGACGCTGTGATCGAGGCGGTCCCCGCCACCGATCAGTGTCAGCCGCGCTGGTGACAACTCCGTTGCGAGCGTCAGCGCGAGTTCGGTGTCGGTGTGGTTCTTGTCGACGGGGTGGCGTTGGATCGTCGTGTGTTGGTTCGCCCATGTGAGCGATGTCGGCGTGATCGAATCGAGGTCACCGACCAGATGCGTCGGGTCGAGTTCTGCGTCGAGTGCATGGTCGAGGCCACCGTCGACCGCGATGATGACGGCGTTGTCGGGAATGGCTGTGACGACGTGTGGTTCGAGGGGAGAGGCCCCGCTGATGACGACGATGTGTTGGTGCACTCGATTCCTCCGCCGGCATTACCCGGATCAGGTTCTCGGGTCGGTGACTGCGTGTCACCCTCTCAGCCCACCGAATCCGTGAGCTCCCCGTTTGCGTACCACCAGAGTAGCTAGGTGAACGTCCGAACGCACAGGGCGATTGCCGACACGAACAGCATGGCGATGATCGCAAGGTCGAATCCGCGACCGGAGATGCGATCGCGGAGGCGGGTGCCGATCGGAATCGTCGCCAAGACCGGAATGCAGGCGAGCAACGTCGCGATCGTCCTGCCGGACAACTCGCCGTTCGCTGCCAGGATCGCGAACTGGGTGATGCCGGTGAACAGAAACAGGACCGTCACGGACAAGATGTGGGCGCCACGCGGGAGCCGGAGGCTGTGGATCCAGGAGGTGACGATCGGTCCGCTGATGCCGATCGCACCCTGGAACAGGCCGCAGACCACACCGACGCCCGGTGACCACCTGCGAGATCGCTCCGGTGTGGTGTGGAGATCGGGCTTGAGAAAGAACATTGCGATGTAGATCGCGATGGCCACAATCAGTGCAACGACGAGCGGCTCCTCCGGGGCTGTGACGAACAGGAACGTGCCAACTGCTGCGCCGACCATCCCGAAGACGCCGAGCCTCGGGAGGTCACGTGTGACGCCGGCATGCGCTCGTTCGCGAAATGCAAGGACAACGTTCGCCAGCAGATTGGGCAGCGCGATGATCACCACCGCGTCTTCGATGTCGATGAACAGCGCGGCAACGGGGACGACGATCAGCGGGAGACCCATACCCGTCACGGCCTTGCCGATCGACCCGATGACGACGGCGACCAGAATGATCGCCAACTGAGTTCCGCTCACCCGAGCAGTGTGGCACTCAGTCCAGTGAAACGAAGCGGGCGACGCCGTTCTGGAGGCTGAGCACGTACAGCTCGCCGTCCGGACCCTCAGCCCACCCGGTCATCGTGGCGACGGTCGGTGCGGTGAGTCGAGACACGCCCTGCTCACCGATCGCCCAGATCGGCCCCGTGAGGTCACCGAAGAGATACGCGCCGCGCAGTTCGGGGATCTGATCGCCGCGATACACGTGACCGCCCATCACCGCCACGCCTTGCGAGCGTGGGTAGTCATAGACCGGCGGCACCACTGCCTCGGGGGCGCCGCTGCGACGCTGGTTGTTCCCTTCGAACCAGTACCAACCGAAGTTGAGTCCGCTGGTGCCGCCACGCATGACGCTGATCTCTTCGAACTCGTCGTTGCCCACATCGCCGATCCACAGATCGCCGGTGTCGTCGTCGAGTGAGAAGGTCCACGGATTGCGGAAACCGCGAGCCCACACCTCAGGCCGGTCGGTGCCGGCTCCGGGGGATCCATCGGCGAACGGGTTGTCGGCAGGGATGCTGTAGCCGTCACCGTCCAGATCCGGCGTGATCCGCAGGATGGCACCGAGGAGTTTCGTGGTGTCTTGTGCATCGCGTCCGTTGCTGCCGCCGCCGTCGCCGGACCCGATGTACAGGTTGCCGGCGGCATCGAAGAGCATCCGGCCTCCGTTGTGTCCGACGCCTGGTTGTTCGATGAACAGCACCTCGCGTCGTGACTCCGCGATCGCCACGCCGTCCTCCAGTTCGAACGAGATGACGCGAGTGTTCTGATCGTTGTCGGTGTAATTGACGAACATCCGCTGATCTCGAGGATCGAACGCCAAGCCGAGAATGCCGCGTTCGGAACCGGGCAGGTCTTCGAACGTCTCCGTCGTGAGATCGACGACGACCGAGGTGTCGTCGTCCATGACCCGATAGATCGGTCCCGGCTGCGTGCTGACGTACATCGCGTCGTCGTCGGCGCGCCAGGCAACGGCGGTCGGCTTGTCGACGTCGCTGACGTACTCGAGGTCGAACTCCATGCTGTCGAACTGCTCATTCGCCGGAGGTGGGTCGGGCGGCACCGTCGTGGTGGTCGTGGTCGCCTCCGTGACCGGCACCGTGTCGATCGGAGTCGTGTCATCCGTTGCTGTATCGATTGTTGCTGTACCGATTGTTGCTGTATCGGTCGGCGCCGTGGAGTCCTGTGTCGTCGCTTCGTCGAGTGGCACGGTGCTGACCGGAACCGTGTTGACCGGGGCCGGCGTCGTCGCCGGCGCGACGACGGTGTCGATCGACGCGTCGCTGCCCGTGCTGCAGCCGATCAGTGCAGCCGAAGCGAGCAGCAATCCTGCTGCTCGGCCAACGCGGCCTGTGCGGTATCCCTCCACGACGTCGACCTTGCCACACGCAGACCCGGTGTCAAGCGGATTTTCTCTGGCTGAGGCCGCCCGGCGCTCACGCTGCCTGGTCGACCGACCGAGCGAACACCACCGAGCCGGCTCGCCCGATCACGGTGCTAACCGGGAAGGTCGCGCAGACAGCGCTGATGCACTCGAGGTGTTCATCGACGAGCTCGGCCATCGCCGCGCTGTCGTCGTCGAGCAGATCGAACCAGCCGTCGCGTGTCAGAGCCCCTTCGATGGCATCACGGAGGTCGGCTTCGGAGAGGTGAGGGAGGTCGGCGACCATCGCCGTTGTCGTCGCCCGCGAGCTGGCGAGACCCGGGAAGCCGGAAGCGCAGCCGCACGTCTCCGGCGTGCAGCACTCGGCGACGACCGGCGTGACCAGCTCGCCTTCGACGGTCCATCCGTAGTCGTCGGGCATCGTGCCCTGAAGTTCGTTCGTGGCCACCAGTACCAGCATGATCAAGTCGTCTCCGTGTCCTGTGATGTGCGCGGTCGGCGACCGCTGCTCGATGTCCCCAGAGTGACGGAGCCCTGTCACAGAGTTACGTGGGCCGGGCCGCCCCCGACGCCCAGGACGCCAACTCAGGAATCGGCACAAACTGCCGAGAACGACACACCGCGGATGTGATCTACTCGAACCAATGGCCCAGGAAGCAGAGTTCGACGACACGGAGCGGCGAGCGCTCTTCGGCACCCACGCAACCGAGTACAGCGACGGTCGACCCGGCTACCCCACCGAGGTGTTCGAACATCTCAGATCTGCATGCGGTCTTGGTCCCGGCAGCCGGGTGCTGGAGATCGGCCCCGGTGCCGGACAGGCCACGGGGCCGCTGTTGGATGCAGGGGCAGACGTGCTCGCCATCGAGGTCGGAGCAGCGTTCGAAGCGCTGCTGACCGAACGGTTCCCAGGCCGTCAGCTCGAGGTGCGGCTGGGCGAGTTCGAGACGGTCGATCTCCCTGCCGAAACGTTCGATCTGGTCGTCGCTGCGACATCGTTCCACTGGATCGACCCGCAGGTAGGCCTCGAACGAGTCGCCAGTGTGCTCCGGCCCGGCGGGGCGATCGCGCTGTGGTGGACTCACTTCGGAGACCCGGATCGAGCAGATCCGTTCCGGGACACCGTGCAGCCCATCTTCGAGCGTCTCGCACCGGAGCTCGCCGACGCAGTCGTGGGCGGGGCAGGGATCGGCGCACACCCCTACGCACTCGACGTCGATGCTCGCCTCACCGAGATCGACGGGAACGCGGACCTGGCGCCGGGCGAGCACGTCCTCATTCCCTGGACGACCGCGCAGACCACCGATGAGATGCAGCGCTTCCTCAGCTCGTTCTCCAGCTGGATGACGCTTGACTCCGCCGTGCGAACCGAGCTGCTCGACGCCATCGGTGAGCTCATCGACACCACGTTCGACGGGGCGGTCGAGCGTCCCTTCGTGACAGCGGTCTACACAGCGCAACGGCGCGGACACTGATCTGCGGCGAGATCTGAGTCGGGCTGTCGGTCCCACCTCTCAACGGACCGGGTCACCTGGTGGCCCAGACCGCATACAGCGGATCGCCGGCGGCACCCGGGTTGCGATGGGCGATCACCGGCGCGTCGAATGCCGATGTCAGGTCGAAGTAGGCACCGACGATGGCGCATCGGCCCCGATCATCGGTCGACAACCAACCGCGGATCGCCTTGCTCGGAAAGCACCGATTCGAGAACGTGCAGACGAAGATGCCTCCCGGTCGCAGCACGCGAGCAACTTCGGCGAACACCTCGAGCGGTCGGATCAGGTAGTCAACCGACACGCAGCAGGTCACCGCGTCGAACGAAGCGTCATCGAACGGCAACCGTGGGTCGAGGTTCAGATCGTGCACGACGGTGTCGTGCGCAGCAGAGTTGGCGGCGAGCTCGATCGCGTTCATTCCGAGCGCGACGAGCCGTGCCGGTGCCGGGTCGAAGTGCGAGACCCAGGATGAGCACATGTCGAGCACTTCTCCGTCGAGGCTCAGTTGCTGGTACAGCTCGGTGACTGCGGTGATCGCCTGATCGTCGATGTGGGTGACGATCCGATCGTCGGCGTAGAAGCGGTTATCGGGTGTGTCGTCGCCGCGATCGAAGAAACCGGGCGGAAACGCAGATCGACCCATCGAGCTCGTCACGACAGCAGACCCGCCAACTCGTCGATGTCGCCGACTTGGCGTGCACCGAGTTCGGCCAACGCCCGATTGCCGGCGGGGGCACTCGGATCTCCGACGACGATTACGGCACCCGGCTCGCGCTGGACGGCTTCGAACGCCGCAGCCCAGACCGGGCCCGTTCCGTCGTCGCATGCGATGACGAGCGTCAACGTGGCGACCGCATGGAGCATTGCATCGCGCGCCCTGGTCGCCGCGCCCGACTTCGGTGCATCGGGCTCGAACGGACTCAACAGACACACCGCGCCCGCCTGGACCAGTTTACGCAGGCGCGGTTCCCGGGCGGTGCGGTTGATCCCTGCGGCGGTGAAGGCCATGAGCGCCGCTTCACATGCAACCGCCTCGTCGAGCACCGTCGCTGCGATGTCGCCCTCGGCGGCGCTGTCAGGGGTGGCCACCGCCCACCCGGCAACCACGGCCGCGGCAACGGCCCGGCGCCCGACGTCGTGCATGGCGGCAGGTGCAGTGGCCTCCGCAACGATCGAAAGGGTCGGCTGCTGGGCAGACGCCACACCGCCCGCGACAAAGATGTGCGGTGGGCACCCATGAGCCATGCGATCCCGCAGCATCGGTGGGAAACGATCGTCGAGCGCCGAGATCAGATGGATACCCGCTTCTTCCAGGCGCTCGACCTCGAAGGCGAATGCCCGAGTCGCATCGAGGAGCGCGCGGAGGCGATCGCCACTGATCGCGTCAGTACTGTTCGTGTCGCTACCGGTCGTGTCGGCGATCTCGTCGCAACGAGCGGGGTGGGCGAGCAACTGCGCGATGTCCAGACCGAGCGCGTCGGCCTGATCGAGGACCGCCCAGAACTCGCGGGCCTTCAACGGGGCGACGTCGATTCTGACGAGCCGGTTGCTGAGCAGCAGCGCCGCCCGGACGGTGTCGGAGTTCATCGCGAGACGGTCAGAGTTCAGTCGGGTCTGCGGCCGGTGCTGACCGCGAGAACCAGAGGGTAGACCGGGCCGCTCCCGCTGCGCGACAGGAGCCGTCCGACTTCGGTCAGTGTCCAACCCGAGTCGACCAGATCATCGATCAGGAGCGCTGGGCCGGACGGTGGCGGTTCGCCCAATGTGAACGCGCCAGCGACGTTGGCCGACTGGTGCGGACTGTTCTGCATCTCGATCTGGGGTGGCCGATCGGCCGAGCGCTCGACAGCGGCGACGAACGCAATCCCCAGGCGTGTCGCAAGCCGTTCGGCGAAGTCGGGAACGAGCGAATGGGTGCGATCCGACGGCACCGCGGCGACCCACTCCGGAGCGGGCGACGGCCCCCACTCCGCCACTATCACCGCGACCGCCTCGACGAGCTCGTCGGCGAACCGGCCATCGCGTCGTCCCTGCTGCACGATCGGCCCCCACCCACTGTCGGCCCAGTGCGCGAGTGTGCGTCCCTGTTGGTTCCGCTCGGACATCGGGATGCCCTGCTTGCGCGGCTCGATCATCAGCGGTCGATTCCGGAGGAACGTCTCGGCCTCGGCGATCAGGGAGGCTGAGGTCGACCCGGCCAGCCGCTCACCCGAGCAGTTGTCGCAGATACCGCAGCCGCCTGCCATGTCGTCATCGAGCAGGTCGGTGAGAAATCGCATCCGGCAGCCGGAGGTCTCGGCGTAGTCGAACATCAACTGCTGTTCGAACCGGCGCGCGTCGGTCACGCCCGCAACGCGGTCGTGGGGGTAGGTCCATGCGGCAAGTGTTCGTTCATAGGACTGGCCTTTCACTCGACGTACGACGCCTTCGACGTCGAGTTGTTTGAGCACCAGTTCGATCTGGGTCCACTTCACGTCGACGTGGGCAGCGATGTCACGCAGCGAGACGGGCCCCGCTGCGTCGTCGAGAATGGCGAGGACGGCATCGACGTCTTCGGGATCCGGAAAGGAGGCGTCGATGAAATAGTCCTGGATGTTGATGTCTTCCTGACCGCACAGCAGCAGCGCCTGGCTGTGGGTGAGAGCTCGGCCTGCACGGCCGACCTGCTGGTAGTAGGCAACCGGTGAGCCCGGCATCTGGAAGTGGACGACGAAGCCGAGATCGGGCTTGTCGTATCCCATGCCCAACGCCGACGTCGCGACGAGCGCTTTCAGGTCGTTGGCCTGCAGTCGGCGTTCCAGTGCTTCGCGATCGTCGTTGATCGTGGCGCCGGTGTACCCCTCGACGTCGTGGCCTTGGCGTTTGAGCCAGCTCGAGACGTTCTCGACGTCGCGGATCGTCAGGCAGTAGATGATCCCCGAGCCGGGCAACGTGGCGAGGTGTTCGGTGAGCCAGGCGAGCCGCTCGGCCTGGCGGGGGAGCCGGACTGCGCTGAGCGCCAGGCCGTCGCGACCCAATCGGCCCCGAAAGGTGGTGATGTCGGTGCCGAGCTGGTTGGCGACGTCGTCGACGACTCGGCTGTTGGCGGTGGCGGTGCAACCCAGCACCGGGACGCTGCCGTCGCCGAAGTTGGCGATCAGCCGCCCGATTCGCCGGTAGTCGGGGCGAAAATCGTGGCCCCAGTCCGAGATGCAGTGCACTTCGTCGATGACCACCAAACCCGGACGTCGACCCAGAATCGGCATCGCCTTGGCCGCGAAGTCGGGGTTGGCGAGACGTTCGGGCGACACCAACACCAGGTCGACGTCGTCATCTTCGAGCCGGCCGCTGAGCTCGTCGACGGTCGTGGCCGACGAGGAGTTGACGGTCATGCAACGCAACCCGAGGCGCTCCGCCGCGTCGATCTGGTTGCGCATCAGTGCGAGCAACGGCGAGATCAGCAGTGTGGGGCCCAGCCCTTGGCGGCGCAGCAGGTGCGTTGCCAGGAAGTACACGGCGCTCTTGCCCCACCCGGTGCGCTGCACGACCAGGACCCGATCGCGCCGATCGACGAGCGCCTCGATCGCTGCGCGCTGATCAGGGCGAAACGTTGCCTCCGGTCGCCCGGTGAGGGCACGCAGGGCATCGAGCAACGGATCAGCGGCACCCGGTTCGACCCCGTCAGCTTCGACGGCCCCAGTGTCGTGCACCGGGTGCTCGTTCGGACTCTCCTGAGACGCCGCTGTCTGCTCCACCACCCCATCCTGCACCGCTGCGGTCACAGAGTTCGCAAATGTTCACCGGGATCCGGTCGGCCGACCTCCGGGCGTTGAGTAGCGTGCGACCATGATTCGTCGGTTGATGATCGTGACCACCGCGCTCGCCTCGGTTGCGCTCGTCGGTGCCACGACGCTCGCAATGGGGACCGCCGTCACCGGTCCCGCCGAGGTGATGGAGGTGGCGGATCGCAGTGCGACTCAGGTCGTCGTCAACCCGCCGCCGGCGACAGCGACGGCGCGCTACCGCGTCACGCTGACCGTCAACTGGACTGCGGTGACGCACCCGGGAACGCTGCCCGGCAACGCCCACTTCTCGCGTCCTGTACTCGCAGTGCACGGCGCCCCGAGAGCCATGTTCGGCGTCGGTGCCCTGGCGTCGCCCGGGATCGAACGGATGGCCGAAGGCGGCTTCATCGACACGCTGTCGGCCGAACTGAATGCGAACGTCCAAGTCGCGAGCATCGCGTCAGCGGCCGGGATTCCGGCACCGGCATCCGGCAGCCGGACCTTCGAGGTCGACGTCGATCAGGCATTCCATCGGATCTCGCTCGTCTCGATGCTGGCCCCGAGCCCCGACTGGTTCGTCGGAGCCGACGAGGCGACCTTCGTCAACGGCCAGTGGATCGACACCGTGGTGGTCCCGCTCGGCGACTACGATTCGGGAACCGACAGCGGCTCCGGGTTCACCTCGGGCAATGCCGACACGCAGCCAGCGCAACCGATTTCGGGTCCGCGTGATGCAGCGTTCGCCGCTGCTGCAGCGGAGAATCCGTTCGCGACCGTCACGATCACCAGGATCGGCTGACGGGGCCGTTCCCGTTTCCCTTCCTGATCCCGCCGAGTAATCCCGTCCTGTAATCCCGTCCTGTGATCCCGTCCTGTAGAGGAATGTCATGACCGACTCCGACGATCGTTTTCCAGCGGATCAGAGCGCACCGCAGGCATCGGTCGAGCCAGTTGACAGGCCGCGGTCGCCGGGCGAGTTGGTGGCCCTGGCGATCGGTGCGGTCGTGCTCATCGCAGCCCTCGTCGGAGTGTCCACGCTCGGCGGCGATGACACACCGGACCAGGTCTCCACCGGGACCGACCCCGTCGGGAGTGTGGCCGACGTCGCTGACACGATGCTCGACACGGTCGTCGACGCGCCGGTCGACGAGGTGGTCGACGCAGACGCTGCGCCCGCCGAGACGGCGCCCGCGGCCGAGACTGCGGTCGAGACCGACGCGCCTGCTGAGACCGATGCACCAGTTGACACCGAGCCCAGCGAGCCGGTCGCGGATGCGCCTCCGGACACCGAGGCACCGGTAGAGGCCACCGACGCGCCGCCAACGGCAGCTGACACCGCCACCTACCGGGTGACGCTCGCAGTGAACTGGGTTGCGGCAACGCACCCGACGACCCTGCCGGGCAACGCCCACTTCTCGGATCCGGTGATTGCCGTCCACGGCGCCCCGGGAACGCTGTTCGCCGTCGGCCAGCCTGCGTCAGCCGGAATCGAGGAGATGGCCGAAGTCGGCAGAACGGGGACACTGCTCGACGAGTTGAGCACTGCGGCGAGCCTGACCTCTGCAGACAGCACCAACGGGATCGACGCCCCGGCCACCGCCGAGCGGTCGTTCGACATCACGGTGACGCAGGACGCGCCGTTGGTGTCGCTGGTGACCATGCTGGCGCCGAGTCCCGACTGGTTCGTCGGAATCGCCGATCAGAACACGTTCGTCGACGGCCAGTGGATCGACGCCGTCACCGTCGAGTTCGGCAACTACGACGCCGGTACCGACAGCGGGTCGGGCTTCTCATCCGACAATGCCGACACCAGCCCGAAAGAACCGGTTGCAGGGCCACGGGACGATGCGTTCGCTGCCGCCGCGGCCGAAGCCGCATTCGGCACGGTCACGATGACCAAGACGGGCTGACGGACCGGTGTGAGCCAGACTGGCCGGGTGAGTGACGACCCGACGCCTCCCGACGACTTGCCGAGCGTCACCCCATCGGAGCGCGAGCATCCGGATCGTCGGCGCATCATCGGGTCGACCAGCGAGAGCAGGTTCCCTGCTGAGGCGCTCGTGCTCGGCGTGGCCGTAGTTGCGCTGCTCGTTGCGGGTCTCGTGACCCTGCTGTCGCTCGGAGGGGGTGACGACGATCAGCTGTCGGGCGACGACCAGCTCTCGATCGGTGCTGAACCGGACCGGCCGAACCCGACCTTCGACGCGTCGATCAGCGATGACGATGAACCGTCATCGTCGGGACGCGACATCAGCATCACCGACGAGCCGATCGTGATCGACGCCGATGGCAACATGGTCGACCCCGACGGCGGCAACGGCGGTGCAGCACTGCCCAGCGCGGACAACGGGTTGGAGGTGCCCGACGACGCGTTCACGGGAACAGCAGCCGACGACCCCGATGTGGCGACCGGTGCCCCGGCTGCTGCCGACGAGAGGGGTGCCGACGATTCCCGTGACAGCGATGACGGTGACAGCGATGACGGTGAGAGCGATGACGGTGAGGGCGACGACGGCGCCAACCTGCTCGGTGGCGACGACCCCGAGGACAAGCGGATGCCCGACCTGATCTGCCGAGGACTGCAGGCAGCGCAGGACGAGATCCAGGATCGTGGTGTGTTCGGCTCCAAGAGCAGGGATGCGACCGGCCAGGGTCGGCGACAGCTCTGGGATCGCAATTGGGTCGTCGTCGCCCAGGACCCCGAGCCGGGCGAGAAGATCGGCGAGTTCGAAGCGATCCTCTACGTCGTCAAGAACAGTGACGACGACAACCCCTGCGATTGACCCACAGGTTCCCGCCCCGGCTGGAACACCCTGCGGTGAGAGGTGAGATGACCCCTGACAGCTGGCTCTCACACGGCCGCGACCGGTGTGACCGGAGGCTCGTTGCGGTTCGAGTGAACGCGTGTCAACATTCAGTGTATGACCACCGAGGCGGAAGCCGTCGCAACCAACCCTGACGTGCAAGCCGATCGTTCTGTTCCGGCGCAGGAGTCGCGGCGACGGGCGGTCATCGCGTCGATCGCGACCGCGGCGGCACGCCGGTGGCAGGTCACGTTCGGAGCGCTGCTCGTCGTGCTCATCGCAGGAGTGTCGGCGTACGGATTCGGGCTCGACCGAGAGGGCTTCCCGCCGATCAATACGCCGATCTCGGTGGTCAGTGGCACGTACTTCGTCGACGACACAGAACAGGTTGATGCCGATGTCGTGCAGGTGCTCGAGTCTGCCTTCGGCGATGTCGACGGTGTCGTTTCAACCGAGGCGACTGCGCTGCCGAACGGTTTCTCCGTCGTTGTCGAGTTCGAGTCGGACATCGACTCCGACACCGGCACTGCTCGCCTCGTCTACCTCGGTGTCGAGGTGCCTGAGGGAGCCCAGATCAACTACAACCCGGTCAATGCCGCCAAGCTCGTCGGGCAGTACGACGTGTTGGTCTCCGTCTTCGGCCCACCCAACGCAACACCGAGCGAGCTGCAGGCGCAAGCCGAGGTGCTCAGCGAGTATCTCCTTGCCGAGTCCGACGTGGCGCAAGCCGACGTCCGGGATCTCGAGACCTCATCGATCAACCCGACGACCGGCGAGGACGAAACCCGGCTCACGCGCTTCACCCGTGTCGCGCTCGATAGCTCCGGCTACCAAGACGCAGTCGCCGTCGCGCTCGTGCGCAACGAGACGACCGAACTCGACGTGCTCGGATTCTCCGACCTGATCGACGGCCGGCTCGACAGCGCTGACTCACCGCTCGCCGACGGATACTCCTCAGCGATCACTGCTGACTTCGCAACGGGAGTCCGTCAGCAGCTGTCGTCGCTGACATCGAACCTGCTGTTCGGTCTCCTCGCTGTTGCCTTCGTCAGCCTGCTGCTCATCGGCTGGCGAGTCGCGGTGATGACGACCGGCTTCATGGCGCTCGTGATGCTCGGCGCGCTCATCGGCCTCTGGGTGTTCGGCTATTCGCTGAACACGATCACGCTGTTCGGTTTGATCTTGACCCTCGGCCTCCTCGTCGACGATGCGATCGTCATCTCGGAATCCATCGACTCCAGTCGTGATGCTCCGAGCCCGGAGGAGAATGACCGCCGCCTCGGCGTGGTGCGTACTGCACTCGAACGTGTTGGCTCGGCGTCGCTCGCCGGGTCGCTCACGACGGTGGTCGTGTTCTCGCCGATGTTGTTCGTCGGCGGCATCCTCGGTGAGTTCATCCGGTCGATCCCGGCAACGGTGATCATCACCTTGGTCCTGTCGTTCATCTTCTCGATCGTGTTCATCCCCGCTGTAGCGCGGGTGTTCCTGCTGCGTGGGCCTGCAAGCAACAACCCGATCGTGCGTGGAGAAAAGTCTGCTGCACGCGCCGCAGGTCGCCTCGCCGCGTACCCGTGGCGCAACGGGTGGAAAGGCCGTGCTGTCGGCGGCGGCCTGGTCGCCATCGCGCTCGCCGCGATCATGGCGGGTGGCACAATTGCCCAAACGCTGCCGTTCTCGATCTTCCCCGCCGGCAAGGATTCGACCGGCCTGGTGATCTCGGCCGAGTTCCCTCCGGGCACGAACATCGAACAGGCTCAGGCGATCTCCGACGAGGTCGATGAGGTCGTCGTCGGTGTGCTCGGCGACGAACTCGATCGTTCGCAGTACGTTCGCGGCAACGAGCGGGTCACCGAGACCTTCCTCGACCTGACACCGATCGGGACGCGGACCAAGTCGCCGGTTTTCGTCGAGCGGATCGAAGAGGGCTTTGAGGACATCGTGACGACGAACCCCGGTGTCCGGCTGACGGTCGGTCAACTCGAGAACGGTCCGCCGCTGCTCGAGTTCCCGTTCGCCACACAGATCGCGGTGACCGATGCAGGCGATGTCGAGGCTGGTCAACAGTTGGCCGAAGACATCCGCGACAACCTGCTCGGGCGAGAGTTCGAGTCCGGTGGGGCGACGATCGCGATCACCGACGCGCTCGTGTCGACCGACGGCAACATCACCCGGCTCGATGGCGATCGAATCATCGAGGTGCGGGCCAAGTTTGACGAGGAGCAAGGGCTGTCGGGCATCTTGAACGATGCCGAAGCGCTCGTCCGCGACGACTTCCCGGAGAGTGAGATCGAGTCGCGCGGGCTCGCTGCGTCGGCGGTGCAATTCGACTTCGGCCTCGAGTCCGACAACCAGGATGACTTCGCCGGCTTGATCGTCGCCGGCATCGTCGCGCTGATCCTGATGCTCATCCTGATCGCCGTGCAGTTCCGGTCGATCGCGCAGGCGCTGCTGATCTTCCTGGCGATTCCGCTGAGCTTCCTCGGCGTGTTCGGTGTCCTCAAGCTGACCGACAACCCGCAGTCGTTCTTGTCGGGCGTGGGGTTCATCGCCCTGATCGGTGTGGCGGTGAACAACACGATTCTGCTCGTCGACTCGGCGAACCAGCAACGCAGGGCCGGGGCATCGGCGGGCGAGGCGATCCAGCACGCGGTCACGGTGCGCTTCCGGCCGCTGATCACCACGACGATCACGACGGTCGTGGGCCTGCTGCCGCTCGCACTGAGCGACCCGTTCTGGGAGTCGCTCGGCTTCACACTCATGGGTGGCCTGGTGAGCTCGACCATTCTGGTGCTCTTCTGCTTCCCGGCGTTCTACCTCGGCCTCGAGTCGGTGCGCACCCCGCTGCGCAACGCAGCGCGTCGACGTCGCGGTCGCCCACTGCTGACCTGATCGCCCGCCGACATCGCCGAGTCGATCGGGGAGTGGTCCCCGTCGACGGCCGGACATCGTCGGCGTACCGTTTGTCGGGTGCCAACCGCTGAGGACTACCGAGCAGGGATCACCGATCTCGACAGTCGACTCGAAGCGATCGGCGCGATTCAGCGTGTGTGCGATCTGTACCGGGAGAACTTCGGCTACACCGGCGGCGTTGCCCCGCTGATCCGCGACGGACTCATCGCTGGTGCAGCGAATGCGAGCAGTATCGGCATCTCGTGCGACGCGTTGCGCAGCGAACTCGAACGGCGAGCGGGTCTGTGTGATCAGTTCACCTTTCAGATGCGGATTCACGAGTGGGCACTGACCGGCTGGGAGGCACAGTCGACGGCGTACTGGGGCATGCCGGTCGATGAGCGCCGGCACATGAGCCTGACGGGGAGGCCGCAACCGCCTGATCCTCCCTTCATCGGCGCTGAGGTGTCGCGATGAGTGACACCGTCGAGGCGCGGGTGCTCGAGATGCGCAACGTCGCGTTGATCTGCGACACGAAGGGCACCGACGCCGCCGGGTTCGAGACCTTCGTCACCGATCTGGGCGCAGAGCTGCTCGTCGACTTCTTCGCCGCCGGAGCGTCACTGCGCGCCGGCGAGATCGCCGACGAACTGCCTGCTTTGGCGCGCCTGTTGCGGAATCGGGCGGACCGCGCCGAAGCGGCGGATCGTGGCGGTGACACGACCGGCTTCGATCACGACGTGCGCTGGATCGCCGACGCGCTGCAGGTCGGTCTGTCCGACGGCGTCGGTGCGTCCGGCAGCGACGCCGACTTGGCCGCACACTTCGGGCGGCTGAACCACATGGCCGAGGCCGATGCCGGTGGGACCTACTCCCAGGAGTATCGGGGCGGGTTCCTGATCAACGACTCAGATGCAGCTGCCGCGGGCAGACTGCTCGTCGAGACGCTGTTGCTGACCACCGCCGACGGTTCGCTGGTCGCAGAGGACGAGTTCCAGATCGTCTCGGTGAACGGTGGCGAGTCGTTCATCTTGGTGTTGCCGGGTGTGACCGACCTGAGCAAGCCGGACCTGGGGTTGAACGACGAGCACCGCAGCGTTCGCGACCTCGATCAGTACGCCTTGCCTTCGGCGGCGAGCACCAGCATCGCCGACAACGTGTACGCCCAGATGGTGAGCCAAGCGTTGCAGGAAGCCAACATCCCAGCCGGAGCCGACATCGCCATCGTGGGGCACAGCTTCGGCGCCGACACCGCACTGGATCTGGCGTCCGACGAGGCGTTCAACGGCGGTCGGCAAGGGTACAACGTCACCCATGTCGTGGCAGCGGGTTATCACTCCGGCCCCCAACTCGAACACGTACCCGATTCGACCGAAGTGCTCGTGCTGCAGAACCACCACGACCTCGCAGTGATCGGTGAGATCGCCGGCCACGCACCGAACCAGGCAATCGAAGAAGCCAAGGATCTCGACGTTCCCGGGGTGCTCGACCGATTGGGTGATGGCATCTGGGACGGTGTGTGGGGCCTCGGTGACGCCGTGGTCGATACGGGGCAGTTCGCAGCCGGGTCGGCGGTCAATATCGGATCTGACATCATCAACCACGAGACCAGGAAGTTCGGCTTCGAGGACCCTGTCGGCAAGGTCGACTGGGGCGACTTCGACGACATCTTCCTGATCGAAGACGGCGTGACGCGTCCGACCGACCAGCAGACGGTCGTGGTCTTCGAGGGCGACTGGAACGGCTTCGGCCATCACCCGGACAACTACGCCGACCACGTCGCGACGACCACCGACCAAGCAACGATCGACTTCTACGAATCCCTGGCAAGTGAGGGCTATACCGGCACGATGGACCGTTGGTCGATCGACGTGAGCGTGCCAAGATGACGAGGAACCACCATGACGTACCCACACTGCAAGGCCAGCCGTCGGAGTCTTCAGCGTGCCACACGTACCGGCATCGTGCTGGCCGTCGTCCTACTCACAGGAAGCTGTTCCGTGCTTGATTCCGCCAGAACGCCGAACATCGAAGAAGTCGAGCCGGCGAAGTACGAAATCGAGTTCTTGCGCTGTTCGGTCGAGACCGACGAGGAGTACGCAGCGTCGCAGGCAGAGCCGTCGATCGGCGGCGACACGTCGAGGGATGTTGTAGCGGAGTACCGCATCACGAACCTGGATGACATCCGTCGGCGCTTCAACATTCGCGGGATGCTGTCAGACTCCAACGGCAACAACGACCCCTTTGTCCCCAAGGACACCGACCGCCTTGATCCGGGTGAATCGAGCGTCGAGCAAATCCGTCTGCCAGTCACCGACCCCGACGATGCGCCCTACTCATGCGATGCAGAAGTGTGGGACAGCGTCATCGATGACGCCTTCCCTGACGACTAACGCCGCGTCAGGAAACGTGTGCCCGTTCGGAGACGCGCCGCCCATGCGGCGTCTGGTGGCACCCTCGGCACTCAGCCGGTCGAGCGTTGTGGGCGCCTCCGAGTGCGCAAGAAGGTGCCGTGAGCGGGCGGGTTGGACTTGCCTCAGCGATCGGTCCGTGTCACCGCATACGGCGAACTTCAACGCTTGTTGTGACACAGAAGCCCAGGTCGATGTTCGTGTCACAGGACACGTCGACAAACGATGTCTACGGTGACACAGAATGTGAGCCATCGAGGTGGCAGTGCGCTGACGACCAACCGAGTTGCCGACTGCTCTACGGTGCGGGCGTGCCCGACCTGACCAAGCAGCCCCGTCGTTCCCGTTTCGAAGCGCGACTGCTCGACGCCGGCGCCGCCGACAGCCACGAGGTGTGGGGCGAACGCAAGCATGCGGTGATCGGCGCGATGCGCGGCACGATCGTCGAGTTGGGGCCGGGTACCGGGGTCAACATGCGCTACTACGCACCCGGTGTCCGGGTGATCGCCATCGAACCGAATCCGGTGATGCACCCGCTCCTGCAAGCCAAGGCAGACGAGCATGAGGTCGACCTCGAGATCCGGCAACTCGACGGGGCGTCGATCGACGTCGACGACTGCAGCGCCGGGGGCGTGGTGGGCACACTGCTGCTGTGCGGTGTCGACGATCCCGCCGGGGTGGTGAGCGAGGCGCATCGGGTTCTTCAGCCGGGCGGCACCTACTTCTTCATCGAGCACGTCGCCTCGCCCGAGGGTTCGCGGACACGTCGGATCCAGCAGGTGCTTCGGCGACCTCACCGTTGGATGTTCAACGGCTGCGAGATCACCTGCGACACCCAAACGACACTGCGCAACGGTCTGTTCGAGTCAGTCGAGATCGATCAGGTCGATCGCGGACGCTCGGCACTGTGGGTCCGCCACCAGATCGTCGGTGTGGCGCGCAAAGCCGACTGATCACCGGCGGCCGTTCTGGCGCGAAGCCGGGTCGGTGGTCAGGTCAGGGTGGGGCGGCGGTCCGCCCACGGGTGGGCGGCCTCGAGTTGGCTCGCCACGGCGAGGAGGAGATCTTCGCGCCCGTATGCGGCGACGAGTTGCACGCCGACCGGCAGGCCATTGTCATTCCAGTGGAGTGGCAGGCTGATCGCTGGCTGACCGCTCGCATTGAATGGTGGCGTGAAGCCGACGAAGCTGGCAGCACGCTTCATTCCCGCCATCGGGTCGTCAGGTGTTGCGTCGTGAGCGCCGATCTCGACGGGCGGTTCGCTGAGCGTCGGGGTGAGGAGCAGATCCCAGCCTTGCGTCCACCACGACTGCAGTGCTCGTCGATATTCGACGACTGCGCCGAGCGCTGACCCGTACTCGACGCCCGACACCGCTTTGGCCCACTCCGCCTGTGCCCAATTGACGGGTTCGACGTCGTCGGCGGTCATCTCCCGGCCGAGCCACTTCTCCATCGCCTTGATGCCGAGCGCCATGTTGGTGGCCCACATGGCCATGAAGCGCGGGGTGAACGACGGGTCCTCGAGCACGGACGGATGGCCGGGTTCGACGTCGTGGCCGAGTCCTTCGAGCATCGTCGCGGCGGAGCGGACTGCTGTGACGCAGTCGGCATGCAGCGATCGGCCCTGCGGGTCGCGGTCGAGGAGGCCGATGCGCAGCCGTCCCGGGTCGCTGCCGAGTTCGTCCTCGTACGGGCGGGCCGGGGGAGCGGCGATGGCGGTGTCGCCGACGCCGGGTCCGTGGACGGCGTCGAGGATGCGAGCGGTGTCGCGGACCGAGCGACTCACGACGAGGTTGACGCTCAGGCCCGACTCGTCGCGGTCCGGTCCGTTGGTGATGCGACCCTGCGTGGGCTTGAGACCGACGAGACCGCTACAGGACGCAGGGATCCGGATCGATCCGCCCCCGTCGCTCGCATGGGCCATCGGGACCATTCCGGCGGCGACCGCCGCTGCCGATCCGCCGCTCGATCCGCCGGGGGTGCGGTCGAGGTTCCACGGGTTGCGGGTCGGGCCGTGAGCGATGGGTTCGGTCACGGGCAGGCTGCCGAGTTCGGGGCTGTTGGTTCGCCCGACGTTGATCAGCCCTGCGTCGCGGAACCTCGCCACCAGCGTCATGTCGTGATCAGCAATCGGGGGGTCGGCGGCGAGCGCGATGTTGCCGTTGGTCATCGGCATGCCCGCCTCTGGCGCCCAGAGGTCCTTGAGCATGAACGGCACGCCGAGGAACGGTGGTCGATCGCCGCTGCCGCTGCCTGCCGGCGCCGTGGCAGCACCGGTGGCATCGATGGCGTCGGCTTGCTCACGTGCCCGGTCGTACCAGTGCAGGACGACTGCGTTGATTGCGTGATCAGAACGTTCGATGCGTTCGATCGCGGCGTCCACCAACTCCCGAGCTGAAACCTGGCCGTCGGCAACGAGGCCGGCCTGTGCTGTTGCGTCGAGCCACTGCGTCTGATCAGCGATGTTTTCCATCTCGTGTTGTTAGCAGCTCACCAACGCACCGCTCGGAGCCGGGAGGCGATCGGGATGGGGATGGGGATGGGGATGGCGGTCGGGGACAAACCGGGGTCGGGGGATCGGGGTGATTGGTATCGTGAAGGGATGGGACTGTTCAATGCACGGAACCTCCGTAGGGCCAAGGAGTTACTCGAGAAGAATCGGCACAAGGTCGGCGACGTCGTCGGCAAGACGACCGAGAAGATCGACAAGGCCTCGGGCGGCAAGACCTCCAACTTGTCCAAGAAGGCAGAGGAGGCCGCCCGGAAGTACTCAGCGGGAAGCAGCGCCACGCATCACGGAGCGCATCCCGATGCGGTGTCGGACGGCTACACCTCTGGCACGGGCAGCACCGGGTCGATGTCGAAAGAAGAGATCGAGTTGCGACGGGCCGAGGCGCAGGCCAAAGCGGCAACAGCGGTCGCCGGCCTGGCGAATGCCGCCAACGGGTTCCTCGCCAAGGCGCAAGCCCGAGTCGATGCCGCAGGCGGGATCGACGGTGACACCGGTGCGGCGCCCATGCCGCCTCCGGACGCGTCGACGGCGACCGACGACCCGTCGCCGATGGACCCGCCGCCCCTCGACGGTCCGCCACCATTGCCGAACAGCTGACGTCAGAGGACGAAGCGCATGTCGCTGAGCAGTGCGCCGGGCAGCCGGGCACTTGCAGTGCTGCGCTCGACGTAGGTGCTCGGGTCGATGAGGACTTCGGCATCATCGGTGAGGCCTTCGAGGCGGTCGCCGAGCATGTTGAATGCCGTGTCGTCGAAGCGCAACACACTGACCGGGGCGACGATCTCGCCGTCGTCCATCCAGAATGTCGCGAACCGGGTCATACCGGTCGTGCGGCAGGCGGACATGTCGCTGAAGTTCGTGTACCAGAGGTTGCCGACGAAGAGGCCGGTGCCGAGGGTGGCGGCGACATCGTCGGTCGGGATGGTGCCCGGCGCAATCTCCATGGACTCGGGGTACTCGCCGCCGTGCGCGCCGTTGGTGGGCACGCCGTACTCCTGTGCGGAACGCGGCGACACCAGGGTGTTGCTGAGCTCGCCGGCGACGACCAACGGCACCGCGTCGGGGCGAATGAAGCCTGACGACTCGAAGTTGGGGGCCACGCCACCGGCGGTGTTCTCACTGATCGACACCTGCGGTGACAACGTGGCGTCGCCTGCGAGCATCTTGAGGAACGGTGTCTGCTTGGTCTCGTGGGCTCGACGGCCGAAGGCGCCGTAGTACGAGAGGAGGGACATCACCTCCTCCATCGCCCGCGGTGCGAGATAGGTGCGGTAGTCGCCGGGGCTGAGCACCTTGGGGTCGCGGGCGAGCGCGGTGAGCTGCTGGCTCGACCAGTCGACCTTGCGGGCGAAGGCGTCGTCGTTCCAATCGAAACCGGCGTAGATGTTCTTCGCTGCCTTGTCGGCCTCGAGGTAGAAGCACCAGTCGAGATTGAACGTGGACGACTGAAACCAGTTGCGCTGGCCGAGCGAGTTCGCGAAGCCGTGGAAGGTATCCCCGGACGCGTAGATGCCGACGAGGTCCTTGCCGTCGCCTGCGGACCGAATGTCAGCCAGTGCCTCATCGGGCGTGGGAATATCGCCCGTCTTGACGGTGTCGGTCGAAGTCGGCTCGGTGTTGTACAGCAGGTACGGGTCCTCTGGAACGAGGCGACGCTGATCGCGCAGTTGACCGAGCAGGGCGGTGACGCGCGCGTCGTCCATGCTCAGGTCGCCGGTCAGATTGATCGTGCCGCCCACGTGTCGCTTGCCTTCGATCAGGTCGACGCTCAACTTGCGCTGGTCGACGCTGCCTGCCTGGCGGACGTCGTTGTTGTTCAGTCGGATGAAGTCAGTCGCTTCGCCTGCGAGATTCGCGAGCAGCACCTCGTCGCCCTGCAGGGTGGTGGTCGCCGTCGTCACGAGTTCGTCGAAGTACGACTGGCGATCGTTGCTGGCGGTGGACTGGGCCGCAGCGCCGGGGTTCGTGAGATCGCTCACGATTCGCCGCCGAAGACCTCGATGTCGGAGAACTTGCAGGCCGGCGACGCGTGGCCGGTGCCGATCATCTGGTTGAGTTCGCCCTTGCCGCAGTTCGGGGTGCCCATCACGGTGAAGCTGTTCGCGTCGGCGACACCGGTCAGGTTGGTCCAGAAGTTTCGGCTGATGCCGCGGTAGCCCGGGTTGCGGACGGTGCCGACGATCTCACCGTTCTCGATCCGCTGCCCGTACTCGCAGTTGAACTGGAACTTGTTGCGGCTGTCGTCGATCGACCAGGAGTTGTTGGTGTGCATGTAGACGCCGTCATCGATCGAGGCGATCAGCTCCTCGACGGTCGAGTCGCCTGGTTCGACGTTCAGGTTGGCCATGCGGTCGATCGGGGGTCGGTTCCAGCTGGCTGCACGCGAGTTGGAGACGCCGTCGAGGCCGCTTCGTTGCTGGCTCACCGCCCCGCCGAGACCGCGTTGCAGGACGCCGTTCTCGATCAGGTGTTGCTTGGTGGCCGGTGAGCCGTCGTCGTCGAAGCCGTAGGAGGCGAGTTGGCCGGGCACCGTGGGATCGAACGTGACGTTCAGCAGTTCGGAGCCGTAGCGGAAACTGCCGAACATGTCGGGGGTGACGAAGCTCGTGCCCGCATAGTTGCGTTCGTCGCCGAGGATCCGATCGAGTTCGAGCGGGTGGCCGATCGACTCGTGGATCTGCAGGACCATCTGGTCGGGAGCGAGAAGGATGTCCATCACGCCGTCCGGACAGTTGGGTGCGCTGAGCAGTTCCAGTGCCTCGTCGGCCACGCGCGATGCGGCGTCACCGAACCCGAAGCGGCCGAGCACCTCGGCACCGCCCTGGCCGCAGAAGGCATTGGCGCCGAACGTACGCGTCTGGGTGTTGGTGCCCTCGTTGGCGGTGGCGCGCATACCGGGGTAGACGAACTCGAAGCGCTGTTGAACTTCGCCGCACTGGCCGTCCTTGCCCGCAGTCACGAGCACGGTGTCGACGCTGCGCCTCGTGAGGCCTGCGGCCCAGTCGACGATCCGGTCGTCGACGCCGAGGAGACGGGACTGCTGGTGAAGCAGTTCGAGGCGATCGTCCAACGGCATCGAGTCCCAACTGACTTCCACCGGCGAGTTGTACGTGCCCGTCGGGTGATGGGGCGGCGGAGCGATTGCGGCCGCTCCCTCGTTGCTGCCGCCGACCATGTGGCCGGCAGTGACCAAGGCCCAGTGGCGGGCGCGGTCGACTGCGCGGGCGAGGCCGGCTTCGGACAGGTCAGCGGTCGCTGCGTAGCCCAGGCCACCGCCGTCCCAGATCGAGATCATGACGCCGGTGTCGAACTCGTTGGAGATGGGTTCCAGGTGATTCTGGCGGACCCTGAGATGCTCGGATCGCTCGTCGAAGAGACGTGCGGATGCGTACTCGACGTCGGTCGGTAACGCAGTCCGGAGTCGCTCGGCAATCGGCGCGGTGTCGAGCAACGGAGCAGACAGCAGATCGGTCATGACCCTGATGCTACGCCCCCGCACGGGGAGGTCGTCATGGCGTCGGTGGGGAGCATCGCCATCACCGGGTGGGCGGTGCCGAGCGCACTGAAGGCGGGCGCCAAGCTGATCCAGTCGGCGCACACCTGGTGCAGTGTCTTGTCGCAACGACTGGCGACTCGAACCTCGGTCTCAGCGTCGGTGCCGATTCCGAAACAGGAGCTCGACTGACGAGCTGCTCATCGAGTCAGCGGCCGGCGCAACGGGCGATGATCGTGGCATGTTCGATCGATCGTTCGCCGGCGAGCGGGGAGCGGGTGCTGACGTCGAGGCGGTCGAACCCAGCCGCTCGCAGCTCATCGGCGATGGTTGCGGGGAAGAGCTCGTAGGCGGTGGTGACCTGGTGATCGAACGATGTCCCGTGCGATTCGGCCGAGCCGGCAGCGAAGAACGACACCAGCAGCGGAGCGCCGTCGCGCAGCACGCGCTGCCACTCGCTGAAGGCGGCCTCGGTCTCCGACGGTTGAAGGTGGATGATCGAGTAGCGGGCGACGATACCGGCGAGCGATGACGACCCGATGTCCAGTGAGGTGAGGTCGCCGACGCGGAAGTCGGAGTCTGGGAAGGCGCCTCGGGCAGCATCGACCATTGCCGAAGAGATGTCGTAGCCGACCGTGTTCAACCCGAGTCGCTCGAGATGATTCGTGATGTGGCCGGGACCGCATCCGAGATCGGCGACGGGCCCGGCATCGTCTTCAACCAACTCGGCGAAATCGCCGAGCCGATCGCGGTCGACCGTCACCCGGTCGAGGTCGTCGAGGAAGAGCGACGTGTAGAGCTCGGCGACGCCGTCGTAATCCCTGGGCTCGTCGGCGGTCACAGGCGAAGGAGGTCTTCGACGAGTTCTTGGACGGAGAGGGCTTCGTCGAAGGTGGCGATGGCCGAAGGTCGGCCATCGAGCATCGCAGACAGCGCGCCGAGTTGTGCGATGTAGGCGTCGTTGGCCAGTGCTGCGCGGTCGGTGCCGAGCACGTCACGCCAGCCTGGCGTGTCATTGCTGTCCGTGTACTGGAGTCGGTACCAGTCCCAGATGCGCAGCGAACCTGCGGTGCCCCGGATGGTGAGATCGTTGACGTCGGGCCCTGCGCCGCCACTCGTGCCGAGCATCACCATCGAGTGGGCACCGGCCGTGAAGTGGGCGGTGGCGTCGACCTCGCAGAGCTCGCCGGACGGTCCATCGGGATAGGTGGTGGTGCCGGTCGAGATGCTCAGCGGACCGAGCACACGCTGCGTCACGAACAAGAAGTGCGAGACGACCTCGCGGATCCAGCCGCCTTGATCGCGCAGCCGGAGCCACTGGGCTCGTGCGTGCCACGCCCGCGGCCACTCTGCGAAGTGCAGGTGCAGATCGCCGCGCACCACCTCGCCGATCTCTCCCGCCGCAATTCGCCGCCCGAGCTCGGTTGCCGACGGTGCGGCACTGAACACGAAGTTCACGCCGGCAGGAAGGCCGCTCTGGTCGACCGCCTCCGCGAGGCGACGACTCTCATCGACATCGATTCCGAGTGGCTTCTCGCAGAAGATGCCGACGCCGGCGTCGATGCACGCGCGGACGTAGCCGGCATGGAAGAGCGGCGGCACCGCGATGTAGACGGCGTCTGATGCTTGGACTACCGCTGCCGCATCAGGGGCGATGTGCACTGCGCGTGCCTGATCTGCGCACGCAACCGGATCAGGATCCCACGCTGCGACGAGATCGAAGTCGGCGTGACGATTGAGCAGCTCGACGAAGCGTGCGCCGACGGTCCCGAGGCCAATGATTCCGATGCGGTGCGCCATCGGCGCAGTCTCGCAGGGCGCGGCCGTGATGTTGATGGTGATGGCCGGGTGTTCCCGATGCTCCTGCGGGTTGACGGGTTCCTCGCCTCGCAGGAAGACTTCGTCCGTGGCTTGCTGGCCGGAGCCGTCAAGGGATGAGCGGTGTGGCCTGCCGGGTACGAACGACACACAGGAGACAACGATGACCGACATCCAACAAGCTGACGTCACGCCCACCGCTGACTGGTGGCGCAATGCCGTCGTGTATCAGATCTATGTCCGTTCGTTCGCTGACGCGAACGGCGATGGCACGGGAGACATCGGTGGTATCCGGTCCAAGCTGACGTATCTCGCGGACCTCGGAATCGACGCGATCTGGGTCAACCCGTGGTACGTGTCGCCGCTTGCCGACGGGGGCTACGACGTCGCTGACTATCGCGACATCGACCCGCGGTACGGCACGCTCGACGAGGCAGAGGCGTTCATTGCCGAGGCCGCCGAACTGGGCATCCGAGTGCTCGTGGACCTGGTGCCGAATCATTGCTCATCCGAGCACCGATGGTTCCAGGAAGCGCTCGCGTCCGCTGCCGGCTCCGCAGCGCGCAACCGATTTCATTTCCGAGATGGCGCAGGACCCGACGGCGACCTCGCGCCGAACGACTGGATATCGGTCTTCGGTGGTTCGGCCTGGGAGCGGATCGCCGACGGCCAGTGGTACCTCCATCTGTTCGACAGCGAGCAACCGGACCTCAACTGGGAGAACCCCGAGGTGCGCGCTGAGTTCGAGTCGATCCTCCGGTTCTGGCTCGATCGCGGCGCGGCCGGTTTTCGTGTCGATGTCGCCCATTCGCTGATCAAGGCGCCGGGCTATCCCGACCTCGGTGACCGATCCCAGCGCGATGGCCCGGGAATGATGGACGACCACCCCTTCTGGGACCGAGACGAGGTGCACGAGGTCATTCGGAGTTGGCGATCGATCCTGGACGAGTACGACGACCGGATGATGGTTGCCGAAGCGTGGGTCCGGCCCGAGCAACGGCCGCTCTACGTCCGCCCAGATGAATACCACCAAGCCTTCGACTTCGACCTCGTCGCCGCGCCCTGGTCAGCAGCGGAGTACTCCGCGGTGATCGAGCGAGCGGTCGCGTTCGCCGAGCAGGTCGGCTCGAGCAACACCTGGGTGTTGTCGAACCACGACGTGATCCGACACCTCACGCGCTACGGCCTGGACGCCGGGGTCGATGAGCAAGCGTGGCTGCTGGACCCGCGCCCCGACCAGTTCGACCTCGAACGCGGCACGCGGCGAGCACGTGCAGCGGTGATGATCGTGGCGTCGCTTCCCGGCGCGCTGTACCTGTACCAGGGCGAAGAGCTCGGTCTGCCGGAGGTGACAGACATTCCCGAGGCGCTGCTCGACGATCCGATCTGGGCCAACTCCGGCCATCAGATCAAGGGCCGCGACGGATGTCGTGTCCCGCTTCCCTGGGAGTCGAGTGGTCCGTCGCTCGGTTTCGGTACGGGTGCCACGTGGCTCCCGCAACCAGAGGTGTTCGCCCAACTCTCGGCCGCGGCCCAAGTTGACGACGACGGCTCGATGTTGGCGCTGTATCGCAGCGCTCTCGCGCTGCGACGTGAGATGTTGACGGACGACGCAAGCATTCGAATGTTGGACCTGGGCGATGATGTGGTGGCGTTCGAACGTGGCAGTGGGTTGCGCTGCGTCGCCAACATGGGCTCGAAGGCCGTTGCCATGCCGGTGGGGCGCCGACTCCTCGCATCAGGCCCTGTCTCCGACGACCTGCTCCCCTCGGACACTGCGGTCTGGCTCGTCGGAGAGTGATAGGGGTTGGCGACGCCACCTCCTTCGTGATCCTCGCCGACCATAGGCTCGCGGGATGCTCAGGGCGGTCGGTCGTGCATTCGTGGGGGAGGGCACGCTCACCGAGCGGCAGGGTGCCGTCCTCGTGGCGGGTGCCGGCGTCGTCTTCAGCTTCACCGCGATTGCCTATGCAGCGGTCGACGAAGCCACCGACTTCCAGTTTCTGACCTACCGGGGGGTGTCGACGGCGCTGGCGATGGTGGTCTTGACGATGGCCCGGCGCGGCCGCCGCCCGGTCAGCTTCGACGGGGTCACCGCCAGGACCTGGCTGGCAGGAGCAGTGCTCGCCGGCACGTCGATGCTCTACATCCTGGCCTTGGCTCGTACCTCGGCGGCGACAACGCTGTTCCTGTTGGCGGCGTCGCCGATCGTCGCCGCGCTGCTCGGCTGGCTGCTGTTGCGCGAGGCGGTGGCCCGGTCGACCGTCGTGGCGATTGTGGTGACCGCTGTCGGCGTGACCATTACGGTCAGCGCCGGACTGAGTGTCGGTTCGGGTTGGGGGTTGCTGTTCGCCGCGATCATCCCGGTGTCGATCGGCTGTTACAGCGTGCTCATGCGGTCGATGCCGAGTGTCGACCCGGTCGTGCCGACGTTGATGGCCGGTGGGCTGCTGGCAGTCGCCGCGGCGATCGCGGCGAGCGTGCAGGACGGTGGTCTTGCGGTGCCGCTGCGCGACGTCGGCCTGGCGTCGATCTCGGGTGGGTTTGCGTTGGGGCTGGGTCTGCCGATGTTCAACCTCGGCCACCGATCGGTTGCCGCAGCCCGCGTGCCGCTGCTGTTGATGACCGAAGTGGTGCTCGCTCCGTTGTGGGTGTGGATCTGGCCGGGCGAGACGCCGGGCGCACTCACGCTGCTCGGTGGCGTGGTGATCGTGTCAGCGGTCGTCGGGCTGGTCATGCGCACCGACACCATTCCCGACAACGGCACGGGTCCGATCGAGCGGCCCGTCGCCGTGCACTGACCTGGTCAGCGCCGGGCGAGGGCCCGTCCGGCCACCTCGACGGTGACATAGAGGCAGCCGACGGCAAGCGTCCCGGCGGCAACGCCGAGCAGGTTGAACGCCGCATCGCTGGCCTCGACGGCACGTGTGGAGGAGTAGCGGCCCTGAGCGACTTCGAGGAGCATGCTCGCTCCCGCTACGACGATGGACGTGCTCGCCAGACCGATCCATGACCAGACCGCCAGCCCGGCGATGAGCGCGGCGACCGCCCACAGCCCGAAGTGGACGATCGAATCGCTGCCGATGCCGCGCGCGTCGAGCCGTGACTCGGTGCTGCCGTCGGCGTCGAGTCGAGCCGTGATCCGCCTGACCGAATCGCCGAAGATCAGCCGGAGCGCCCGCGGCGCGCGATCGGAGAGCAGGAGCGCAGCGTTGGCGAGCACGATGCCGCAGCCGAAAAGGCCGATGGCCGCGCGGAGCAGGATCGGCGGACGGTGACGGAGGTTCATTTCGTCGCTGCGCCGCGGGGAGTGCTGCCGGTCGCAATCGGCCGGACGGGATCGCTCGACCAGCCGGACCAGGACCCGACGTAGATGCGTGGGCGGGGGAGGCCGACAGCTTCGATCGCGAGTGCGTTGTGGCATGCCGTCACGCCGGAGCCGCAGTAGACGATGGCGTCGGGGTCGTCGCCGAGTGCCTCGAACCGCGTTGCGAGTTCGGACGCGGGCCGCCATCGTCCGTCGACCAGGTTGTCGCCGAACGGGAGATTGATGGCGCCGGGAACATGGCCGGCGACGGCGTCGATGGGCTCGACTTCACCGCGGTACCGAGCAGGCTCGCGCGAGTCGATGACGACACCACCCGTCTCAATGTGCGCAGCGACGGTGTCAGCGTCGGCCAGGGCGCCGGCCGGCCAGTCGGTGTGTTGCCGGTCGGAGGGCACCGGCGTGTCAGGTGTGGGCCCGGTGGCGAGCGGGTCGGGCCAGGCATCGCGGTCGCCGTCGAGCAGTGCTGCGGGTTGGTCGAGCACACGTAACATCCAGATCAGTCGCGCTGCGAACGCGCCGTTGCGGTCGTCGTAGGCAACGACACGGGTGTCGGCGTCGATGCCGAACCGCGCCAGTAGGTCGTGCACCGATGCTGCGGCAGGGAGTGGATGGCGCCCGACGATCGGTGCGGGCGGGTCGGCGAGGTCGTCGTCAAGCGAGACGAATCGGGCCCCGGGCAGGTGGCCGTCGAGGTAGGTCTGGTGCGGGTCACGGCCGGTCATCGTGGTGCCGACGTGGATGATGGCGAGGTTCGCTGCTCGAGGGTGTGCCGTGGCCGCGGCGCCAGGGGCGTGTTGCTGCGCCAGTTCGTCGACGAGCCAGTCGACGGTGACGATCGGGGGGAGTTGCGAAGGCATCCGGAGACCGTATTCGGAACGGGTGAGCAGTAGCGTTCGGCTCATCGACATGCCTGTCCACTTCGCCCAGATCACCGACACCCACGTTGTCGCCGCTGACACCCCCGACGTGCTGTACGCCGATCACAACGCGCAGTTGGCCGAGGCGGTCGCGTCGATCAACGCCGAGGCGACGCCGATCTCGGCGGTGTTGGCCACCGGGGACCTGACGCAGTGGGGAACAGCGACAGAGTTCGAGCAACTGGCCGAACTGCTCGCGCCGCTGACGGTTCCGGTCCTGCCTGTTCCGGGAAATCACGACACTCGAGCGGGGATGGGCACGTGCTTTCCCGGTCACCCGTGGGCGGATGCCGATCACCTCAGCTGGGTCATGACGGTCGACGGTGTGCGCATCATCGGGCTGGACACGACCGTGCCCGGCGAACACGGCGGCGCATTCGACGCCGAGCGCGAGCAGTGGCTGCGCGGTGTGTTGGCGGACGCGACGGGGGAGCCGACGATGCTCGCGATGCATCACCCGCCGTTCGTCACCGGTATCGAGTGGATGGACCGTTCGGGCCTGGAGGGGGCCGATCGCTTCGCAGAGGTACTGCATGAGATTGGCGGAGTCGACCGGATCTTGTGTGGGCACGTTCACCGGCCGATCAGCGCTCTCGTGGGCGGTGTGCTCGCCGAGGTGGGCCCTGCGACGGCCGTTCACGTCGCGCTCGATCTCGTGCCCGACGGGCCCAAGCAGATCATCCGTGACCCGATCGGCTACCGGGTCTTGCGTGTCGACGACGGATCGGATGCTGCGTCGATTGTCGGACACGTCCGGTGGATCGGCACCGGCGAGGCGCCGTTCGTGCCCCAGTGGGCGATCGAAGAGGCGCTGGCCGCGGCACCTGACAGCGCCTCGTGATCGTCTCCCGTACGGTCAGGCGGACGCGCTGGGCTCGAGGCCGCGCGTTGCGGCGACGTCGTCGTCACGCAGGAACCAACTGCCGATCGCCGCGGGCAGGATCAGTAGACCACAGGTGAGGAAGCCCCACTGGTAGGCGCCGAGTCGATCGGCTGCTGCTGCGCTGTCACCGCCGACCGACGTCAGTCGGGCAGCGACCACTGTCACGGCGATTGCGACGCCACTGGTGTATGCGATCTGACGAACGGTGTTGAACACCGACGTGGCGCGCCCGGTGTCGGCGAGTGAGGTCGTCGCATAGACCGCGGTCTGGACCGACACGAAGACCATGCCGACCGATGCGCCGCGTCCGAACGAGAGCACTCCGAGCACGCCGACCGGTGTCGTGAGTGTTGCCAGCGCGAACGACGCGGTGAAGCCAGCATGGATCAGTGAACCGATGATCATCAGTCGACGCGGTCCGATGATCCGATAGAGCCGTCGCCCGAGCAGGTTCGAAATCAAGAAGACGCCGAGGGCCTGCGGTGCCTGTACGAGTCCGCTCGTCGTTGCCGAGAAGTCGCGCAGGGTCTGCATGTAGAGCGGCAACACGATGATCCAGCCGAAGAAGCCGGCGTACACGAATGGTGCAGCGATGTTGACGGTCCGGAAGTGACGATCCTTGAGCAGTCGGAGCTTCAGCATCGGTTCGGCTCGGCGGAGCTCGACGATGATTAGGGCGATACCGGCGCTGAGGCCGACGGCGCCGAAGGTGAGGACACGGGTCGACCCCCAGCCCTGCTCAGGCCCGATGGTCAAGGTGTAGATCGATGTGCTCACCGCAACCGCTGACAGCACGAAACCTGCCGCGTCGAATCGTCCGGCCGGGCCGGCGTCGTCGGCGGAGTCGCCACGCAACCAGAGCAGCGCCAACACGATTGCGACGGCGCCCATTGGACCGTTGATGTAGAAGATCCAGCGCCACGATGCCTGGTCGACGAGCACGCCGCCCAGGACCGGCCCGACTGCCGGGGCGATGACCACGACACTGAGCACGCCGATTGCGGCTTTGGCGCGGTCGGCCATCGGGTACGCCCGGAACAGCATGGCGCTGCCGACGGGAACGAGGAGGCCACCACCGACACCTTGCAACACCCGAAGTACGACCAGCTGCTGCAACGTCTGTGCGGCGCCGCAGGCCAGTGAGACGATGACGAAGACGGCGAGGGCAGTGACGAAGACCCGCTTCGACCCGAATCGGTCACCGAGCCAGCCTGCGACGGGGATGACGGCGGCCAAGCTCAGGAGGTAGCCGACGGCGACCCACTCGATGTCGGTCGACGCGACTCCAAACTCTTCGGCCAGTGTCGGGAGTGCGACGTTGACCATCGTGCCGTCCATCACCGTCATGAACACGGCGAGGATGTAGACACCCATGACCTTCGTCCGATATTCCATCGAGCGGACGATAGAAGTTCGAGGCCGGATGAACAGCTCCGGGCAGGGCGTGATCACTTCTGGCTGGGGGTACGACGAGACACCCCTGGACTCTCAGCAACAACTCGGCGGCGAAGATGTCTGTCAACGTTCGAGTGCCGATCGTCTACGGGCGGGATCGATCGCGACTGCAATGAGCGCTCAACGATGACGTGCTGACCGATGTGTGTGAGACGGTTCGTCAGGTAAGGGGTAACTTCATCGAAGCAGGCTTGAGATGCGTTGGCGCGTCACACCGAAGAGTTCTCCGATTTCGTGCATGGTGACTCCTTCGTCGTGTAGGGCACGAGCCTGTGCGGCACGGAACTCTGCGCCGTGAGTCTCGAGCGTCGCCATGTTCAAGCTCAGCATCTCGACGATGATCGGTCGCTGTTCTTGAGCGACGACCTCGTGAATTGAGCATCCGGCATCGAGTTGAGATTCGAACCTGTCGAGTCGTTCGAGAATCTCAGTCGTACGAGCGAGGTTGTCGCACGCGGCTCGGCGCAGGGCAGCCAATGCTGCGCTGAGAGCTTCTTGGGAAGTTTCGCTCGTTGGCACCACAGCATCCAATCACATTCGCATTGCGACAGCAGTAGCTATTGCTGTCAAGTCGACCTGTCGGCCGATCTGACCCCGCAGCCTGATTCTTCGACTTCCGATGGCCGAGACCCTCACCATGCTCTGCGTCGTTGCCAGCACCTGGTCGGTGCTGGCGACGTGACGACTCAGTGATCCGTCTGATCGGTCTGATACATCGAGTCACTCGGGTCGTTGACATCGTCGATGGAGACGTCGCGCGGGCAGTAGACCCGGGCGAAGAAGGGCAGTGTGTTGCCGTCGCTGCAGACGTCGTTGAAGTCCTGGTTGACCCACGCGAGGTTCTTGGCCTTGAGGATCGCCGTCCAGTAGTCGCCGCCGGTCGTGATGTAGGTACCGCCGGCCCAGTTCGCATCGCACTCGAACACGATCATCGAACTGAACTGGTCGTCGCCGATGGCCTGCTCGAGTGAGGTGGCATCGCAGGGTGCAAACGAGGGCAGCGTGGTGCTGGTGGACGAATCGGCGGTCGCGGTCGCTGCAGGCTTCGGCGGGGCCGGAGTCGTTGCGCCACTGGGAAGCGCAATGGTGTCGCCTGGCAGGATCAGGTGACTGCTTCCGTCGGGCCAGCCGTTCACGGCAACGACGGCGGCGAGGGAGACGCCTGCGCGATCGGCGATACCGCTCAGGGTGTCGCCGGCACTGATCATGTAGCTGGTCGGTCCAGAGGCGAGCAACACTTCGACGGTGTCGACTCCCTGGCTCTGTGTCGACCCGTCGGCGGCGCACGAAGCGAGGAGTGCGATGCCGAGTGCCACCGCAGCAATGCGTGGGGCGTTGAACGGGGAGTGGGTGGGGGTCATAGTGGCTCCTGAGCGGGCTCGAATGGTGCGATTCCAGTTCGCACAACTCGAACGTACTGAAGTCGAACAGCGAAAGCAATAGCCATTGCGAAAACAGCTATTGCGGTGACCCCTCGGCTCGAAAATTCGTCCAGAGCGTGAACGGTCTGGAGCCGATTACGAACCGAGCCGAGACGGGGAAGGCAGCGTGGTCGCACCCAAACTCGATCAATCGCGACCAGCGCCGGTCCACGCATATCAACCGCTCCCAGCTGACTCGAAGACCGATCAGGTACGGCACGTCCGCGCTCGGTCTGGCGAGCGATATCAGCGGGCGGAAGACACTGGCAGGCTGGACGGAGCAAACTGTCGGGGTGGGACAAGCCGAGAGCTTCGAGTGGTCGAGACGAAAGAACGGTGACGTGGTGATCTCCCATCACGGTCGCGTTGCCACGACTCTGCGTGGACGTCGCGCCGATCAGTTCGTCGAGGACGTCGTCGACGAGGACGGCCAAGAACTGATGGCGAGACTCACCGGCAACTACAAGCGAGGTAACGAGCGCGACCCACAGAGACACCCTCGCAATCGGGGACGGCGGTAGAGGACAGCGAGGAGTCTCTCGTCATGGCTTGGCGGCGGTCTCAACTGGTAGCGCGAACCGCTCAATATCAACACTGTCCGCGCGACGTCTCGACCGCTCGCGATCGGCACGTCCCGGTTGCTACGGCTGCTCGATATCGGCGAGGACCGCTGCGACATCTTGTGCGTCGGCGAGCAGGCGGACGACATCGACACGATCGCCGTTGACGAGGTAGAACCAGCCGCACGGGAAGTCCGGGACTCGGCGGACTCGTAGCCCATCGATGCCACACATCTCGCCCACTTGCGACGAGCCGGCGCCAGGCATCCGTCCGATCGCGTCGAGCGCAACGATTGCTGTGTTGAAGAATCGTGCGCCGAGGTCCGAGCCGCCCTCGGCTCGGTAGTACTGGGTTCGCTCGACGAGATCGTCCTCGGCTTGCGGGCGAAGGGTCGGGCGTGTCACGCGTCGGTACCGAGTGCTCGCTTGCGCAGTTCGTCGATCACGTCATCGGTTGCTTCGCGCCCCTCGCCTGAGGCGAGCCCATCGGCAATGAGATCGCGGAGGCGTTGGGCAGTCTGCTCACGCTGATCGCGTCGAATCAGTTCGCGCAGATACTCGCTCGTGTTGCCATAGCTGCCGTCGCTGACACGAGCATCGATGTACTCGCGCATGTTCTCAGGAAGTGCGAAACTCATCGTGTTGCGACTCATCAACCCAGTCTGCTGCCGCTAACAACTGTTGTCAACACCGCTCAGACCAACAATGCACCGGCGAGTCCCTCAACCACTCTGTATCGGCACGTCGGATCGGTCGGGCCCGCTCAAGAACGCGCTCCTTGGCTCCGGTCAATAGACGATGTCGAGCGAGTAGCGCAGGGCTTCGTCGAGGCGAGCACGTGTGAACTCGTCGAGGTGGCCGACGGGCGCGTCGTCCAACGCTTCGACTGGGATCGTGATGACGTTGTCGCAACTGATGACGCACGCTTCGGGAAGCCCGTGCTCCTCGCCGAGTTCCACCTCTGATCGGATGCCGCGAATGGTGCGGGTGATGGGCGCACAGGCGACTGACGTGAGAACTGCGATGGCAGCGTCACGGGTCAGCACGCAGACAGGCCGCCGACCTGCTGGGGCACCGAGGTCGGCCCAGAAGATGTCGTTGCGAGCTACCACGCAGGAGCGGTCTCAGCAGCGAGTCGTCGTGCGGATTGGACGAGCCGTGGATCGGCGGGCTGGCGTTCGTACGCAGATCGAAGCTGTCGGTCGGCTGCTGCGAGCCCTTCGGCATCGAGCACCGCCTGGGCGCCGCGACGCATCAGCTCTGATCGGTTGGTGCCGAGTCCGACGGCCAGTGCGTCGAGTTGTTCTACGAGATCGTCGTCGAGTTGAACGAGCACTTCACGTCGAGCCATGACCATATGGTATTCCATATGGTCGCCGATCAAAACAACGACGGTGCCAGCTGATACCCACTCGGGATCGGCACATCCGGACACGCGCCCCGCTCAGAAACGTGCGGAGCTGGTCGTGCACGCTCTTGCCGCGTTACGCGAGAGCGTCGGGTGGCCAGAGTGAGTCGAAACGCGTCCCATCGACCTGTTCGCCCGTGGCGGACGCAATTGTGATGGTTGACGTCCCTCCGAGGTTGTCGAGAGAACACGTGATGGTCGCACCTGACGTACTCAAAACTCGAAGGTCATCCAGCGCGAGGCGCGACGATCTCCATTCCACACCGGCAGACCCGATGGCAACGATGTCGGTCGAGCGAACCAAGAGCAGCAAGTCAGGGCCGTCCACGGTCTCGACCTGCCCGACCTGATCATGGACCACGCCAGCGCCGCGATGTGCAGCGTGAACTTCGAGCACGTAGGCGAGACCGTCAGCCACGACACAGAGTTGGCCCGAGCCAGGCGTGGCGAATACACCGGAGGTGCCGCCCAGCCCGCCCGCTGCGAACTGGCCGACCCAACGTTCGCCGCCAGCGGGAACGACTTCGACGACAGTTGGCGCACCCCATCGTGATTCGAATTGCTCTTGCACTCGGCCATCACGATCGAACCCGAAAATGGGGCAACCCCAATCGCCGTCGCCCGGAAACTCGGGGTTGACGGTCACGTCGAACGCAGGTGAAAACGGCGTTCGTGTTGCTGTGCGAGGCGAAACGCGTCCGCGGACGCGTTTCGCAAACAGAGCGCGATCTCCGAAATCACCGCTCGTGAGATAGTCCGTCCAGCGGACGGGCACCTGCTCGTATCAACGGGACGGCGACAAGACTGTACGTGCTCGCGATCGGCACTTCGGATCGAAGGCCAGCGCACAGAACGCGTGCCCCCATTGACGGCATCAGTCGAGATGGAGCTCCCAGAACCCGACATCGTGCCGTGACCCGAACTTCTGGCCGACCTCGTGGAAGATCCCGACGGCTTGGACCGCCAGGTAGCACCAGGAACCTCGCCGCCAAGCGATCATTGTGTGTATCATAGGTGTATGGCACGCACCAATATTGACATCGACGAAGAACTCTGCAGGCGAGTGATGGACCGCTACCAACTCAGCACGAAACGCGAAGCCGTGAACATGGCGCTGCTCCACGTCGCAGGCGAGCCTCTTGATCTTGACGATGCGCGGTCGATGCGTGGAACCGGCTGGGATGGCGACCTCGATGAGATGCGTGCGAGCAGAGCGTGATCCTTGTCGACACCTCGGCGTGGATCGAGTTCTTGCGCGAC